>Ga0164290_1000055_pt1 | contig 407359 bp, 324 predicted proteins | sample Micstemetagenome_FD_108782 | JGI IMG/M metagenome (GOLD analysis project Ga0164290, IMG submission 108782) | Contaminated culture microbial community from soil near Moab, Utah, USA - Microcoleus steenstrupii SON62 (Illumina Assembly) | ecosystem: Environmental > Terrestrial > Soil > Soil crust... | reverse complement strand
TACGGTGGCACTTGCTCTTAATGCGCAATTGGACACAGCCGCAAATACTGCATTAATGGTATGTGGTGCGGTGACATTGTTAAAGGTATAGGTTGATACTGCACCGGCAGAAACACCATCCACTATTACTGACTGAATAGTAAATCCTGCATCGGCGGTGATAGTATAGGTTTGAATTCCACCACAGTTTACATTTGTTACACCTGCTGCTGTGATAGAACCATTGGCTCCTGCATTGGCAGTGATGGCATAACTGAGTTGTGTGAAGGATGCACTGATAGTATGCGCTGCCGTTATATTGTTAAATGTGTAAGATGATACAGCACCTACTGAAATGCCATCTACTAACACATCTGTTATTTGATAACAACTGTTAGCGGCAATAGTATAGGTTGCAGAAGCACCATTGTCAACAGACACTACTCCTGCCGGAGTGATAACACCATTTGCGCCGGCACTTGCTGTGATGGGATGAAGCCCGGCTCCGAATATAGCCTGGATGCTGTGATTTGCTGTAACGCTGTTAAACGTATAGGAAGATACGGCGCCGGCTGATAGTCCATCAACCAATACATCTGCTATCGTATAGCCTTCATCGGCCGTGATGCTGTAAGTTTTTGTTGCTCCACAATCTATATTGGTAACACCAGCTGAACTGATGGTTCCGTTTGCACCTGTTGTTGCGGTGATGGAATAATTCAACTGGCTAAAACGCACGTTTATACTATGAGGTGCCGTTACGTTTTCAAAAGTGTAAGACGCAACAACACCAACAGATATACCATCCACCAGTACATCAGCAATCTGATAGCAACTGTTTGCAGTGAATGTGAATGTTGGAGATGTGCCACAGGCAATATTGTTTATACCTGCATTGCTGATGACACCATTTTCGCCGGCACTGGCTGTAATGACAAACTCAGTTGGAGTAAAACTTGCACTAATGGTATGCGATGCTGTGATATCAGTAAAAGTATAAGAAGATACTGCACCCACGGAAACAGCATCTACCAGCACATCAGCTATTTGATAGCAACCGGCGGCGGAAACAGCATACGTATGATTGCTGCCTGCCGAAACCGTGGTTTCACCAGCAGGGCTTATACTGCCATTATTACCTGCGCTGGCATTGATGGTAAAAGTATTGGCTTTGAATACGGCAGTGATAACATGTGCAGCATTTACTTGCGAAAAAGTATAAGAAGAAACAGCACCAATAGATACTCCATCCACCAGTACATCACTTATAACAAAACCAGTGTTGGCAGAAATAAAATAGGTCTGATCATTTCCACAATTCACATTGGTTACTCCTGCAGGAGTGATGAAACCGTTTACACCGGTTGAAGCAGAAATAGTATATGCCGGTTGCGTAATCACAGCACTGCCAGACATTGCTGCCGGTAAAGCAGTACAGTTAGCGTCGCCCACACTTACCAATGTATAAGTACCAGCTGCTGCAGGCACGGTAAACGAGTAAGGATTATTGTTAGTGTTTACCGGAACCGTTGTGGTTCCGTTTGTGTAGGTAACATTCCACGGGGCAGTTCCTGTAAATGCAATACTTAATTCCGGAGCAGCACTACCGGTACAAACAGCCTGGCTACCGGAGATCATTGCGGTGGGTCTTGGATTTACTGTAACAGTTGCATTTACAGGCACACCAACACAGCCATTGGCAGAAGGGGTAATGGTAAACGTTACCTGCTCTGCTGCAACGCCGGCACTGTTCAAAATGCCTTCAATATTTCCCGTGCCACTTGCAGGAATGCCCGTAACCGTGGCAGTATTATTCCGTATCCAGTTAAAAACAATGCCGCTGCCATTTCCGATGATGGGTATGATTGAACTGCCGGTACACACAGCTTGTGTAAGCGGGGCCACAACAGCCGCAGCCGGGTTGGGACTTACCACCACCGAAGCTGTAACCGGGGTGCCATTACAACCATTAAAAACAGGTGTAATGGTAAACGTTACGGTAACAGGCGAACTGGTTGTATTTACCAGTGCGCCGGTGATATTACCAGCGCCACTGGCACTAATTCCCGTTACTACAGCGGTGTTATTTCTTGTCCAGTTAAAAACAGTGCCGGCAATATTGCTGCTGGCATTAATTGCCGCAATGGCAGCGCCTGAACAGATGGACTGTTCAGAAGGTGAAAGTGCGGCAACCGGCCTTGGATTAACCAATACAGTTGCCCTGTTGGTACAACTGCTTGAACTTCGTGTGATAGTAAACGTTACATACGCCGGTGAGCTGGTGGTGTTATTTAAGGTTCCGCTGATGCTGCCTGAACCGCTGGCAGCAATACCTGTTACAGCACTGGTATTGTTTCTAGCCCAGGTGTAAGATGTGCTGCTGGTGCCGCCTGATGGAACAATGGTGGTGATAGCCGATCCTGAACAAATGGTTTGAGCAGCAGGTGTTCCGGAAACAGCTACTGTACTAGGACTCACTGCTACGGTTGAAGTAACAGCGGTTCCGGTACAGCCATTTAAGTTGGGTGTAATGGTAAATGTAACAGTGGTGGTAGTGGTTCCGCTTCGTTTTGTCATCAGCCCGGTAATATTTCCGCTTCCGCTTGATGAAATACCCGTAACGGATGTTGTATTATTTCTAGACCAGTTAAAAGCGGTACCGGGGAAATTACCACTTACGGCAATAGGGGTAATATTTGAACCCGAGCAAATGGATTGAGAACTAATTGATGCCACGGCATTGGGTCTTGGGCTAACCACCACCGTTGCCGTAACGGGTGTTCCTGTACAGGATGCATTGGATGCGGTGATGGTAAAAGTAACCGTAATGGGTGCCCCGGTAGTATTAGTCAAGGTGCCGCTGATATTGCCGGTGCCACTGGCAGCGATACCTGTTACCGTACTTGTATTATCCCTTGTCCACCTGTAAGTGGCACCGGAAAGGCCACTGCTAAGAACGATACTGGTAACAGAAGCCCCTGTGCAAATACCTTGTGTTGAGGGTGTGGCAACAGCTGCCATCGAACCGAGGTTAAGCTTTACCCACGGCAACTGGGAACAGAAATCGATCGTGTCGTCTTTATAAACATCCAGTAAGATGTAGGCAAAACCCCTGGACCTGTCATTGGTGCCCGGTGTATAGGTTGGATTAACAGCAAACGGATCATCAAAAGATCCGTCTCCTAATGAGATCCATTCAATGTTTTCGCCAATAGCCCTTGCATTTACAAAGGTAACAGTGCCGGAACCTACACAAAATTCGGTTCGGGTACTGTCTATGATGGCCACACAGGTAGCCTGTGCATTTAACTGAGCAGAAAAAAAGAGGCTGCATAAAAAAAACAAGCATCCAAGTAATCTAGAGTTCATCTGGGTAAGGTTTATGTTTTGTATTAGGGAACGCAATTAACTAATTGAAACCAGGTGGTCGTTTCAGGTACGGGATGTTGGTGCAAGGTTTGTTTCAAAAACCAGGAAAAGGGCGGATCATTGGAACCGGTACAGCAGCGATCTATGGTACGCAGCATACCAGCAAGGCTTACTCCAGGATATTAAATATGATCAGATTACGGTGAAACAGGTACGGTTATACGAGGGATATTAGGAGAAATTTTCTGTCATAAAAAGACAAAAATGATATACGGACAACACAAACATATAATAATTCATTTGATTTTCGTTATTCTTTTAGAAAAAAATTTTTCTTGTACTAAGACCGGTGCTTGCATCGTTATGGTGATCAACACACTGGTTTTTAGGAATTTACTATTTAATACCACAGCACTTAAATGAAACGACTTATCCTGCCGGCAGCCGGTTTAGTAACCATATTGGCAATTTCACTCAGTTTTTCGCCAGAAAAAAGCACGGCGCCAGCCCCGGCCAGGCGGGCAGCTGATATCATTGATTGCCCACCAGTGAGTATTTCGGCAGCGCCCATATCAGACGAAGCCTTCAGGAAAATATATGGTTCAGACATCATCCGGGTAAGAAAGAATGTTTATACACTTACCACTTCTGAACTGAACGCTTTAAAAGTGGGCATCTACAAAATGAAGGCAAGGCCATATACCGACCCTACCAGCTGGGCATACCAGGCTGCCATACATGGCACAACCATGAACGACAATCTGCCCTCCTGGAATACTTGCCACAATAATGGCGAATCAGATTTTTTCTTTTCCTGGCACCGGATGTACCTTTATTTTTTTGAACGCATTCTCCGTGCAAATTCAGGCCGGGAATACCTGACGCTTCCTTATTGGGATACGCAGGCCAATCCAGTAATACCAGCCTCCTACCGTGAAAACAGCCCGGTAAATCCATTGTACGATGCCACCAGGAACAGTACGATGAACAATGGCGGTTCATTACCTTCCACTATCAGTACAGCTTATAATAATTCTTTCACTATTATTCCTTACTATTCATTTCAAAATGACCTGAACGGCGGACCACATGGTGCAGTACACAATACCATTTCGGGCAATATGGCTTTTGTAACCACGGCGGCACAGGACCCTGTATTCTGGCTTCATCATTCTAATGTGGACAGGCTTTGGGAAAAATGGCTGGGCATGTGTAATGGAAGGGCGAATCCAACTGATGCCACCTGGCTGAATAAAAGTTTTACATTTTTTGATGAGAATGGCACGGCGGTAACACTCAGTGGCAGGCAGATTGTAGAAGCAGCTAACCAGCTCCGTTATAGATACCAGGACCTTCCGATGGCGCCCACTTGTACAGCCTCCAGGCCGGTTTCAGCACCAGTGAGAGAAACGTTGGTGACAAAAGAAGCTGCGGTAGAGATCAATGGCCGTACGCAACGTACCGCTTTTACAGAAACTTCCGGCGATCAACTGCAGCAATTCATTCAAAAGAAGAACAGGCGTACTTTTAATTTTAATAATACGGCACAGCAGGAAAGACTGATCGTGACTTTTGAAGGCATTACCGTGGAGCATATGCCGGAGGGTGCTGTAGAAGTGTACCTTAATTTACCAGAAGGCAGCACCCCCACTGCACAAAGTGATCACTTTGCCGGTCTCATTGATCTGTTCTCAGCAGAACACCATGCCAGGCATTCAAAAGCGGGCACCACAACAGGCGGCACAGTTGATATGGATGCCACCAGGGCTGCACAGTTACTTGGCCTGAGCTTACCTCAACTTAGAGAAGCCAGCTTATCATTTTATGTAAGAGGTGCCTCCTTAAAAGGCGTGGAATCTGTAACGAGGGCGCAATTGCATATCAGTCATATAAAATTCTCCCTTGATACTTATTAAACTATAAAAAAAATACCTTCAACACATCATTACGATATTTTTTAAACTAAAATGGGCTTCAACAACTGAAGCCCATTTTTCTTGTATTGAATTGTTTGAACTGCATCCTCTTTGAATGAAACGCCGGAAGGGTATCCATAAGATTCAATTCCCGGGATCAAATTAAAGCCCCGGTAAAAACCGGGGCCCTTGTTTACACTTGAGTGATGATTCCTGCTTAATTGAACATCACCTTCTTTACATGGCGAACACCTTTGGCATCCGTCACTTCAATCATGTACATACCTGCGGTTGGTTTATGGGTTAATGCAAGAAGATAATTGCCCTTGCTGAACGGCACCTGTATCATGATGCTGTAAATAGCTATGGATCATCAGCAGTTGAAAGCAGGTGTTGTGTAGTATCAAAAAAGTGACGACTGCAGCTTAGCAGGATACAAAAGGACCTGAACAGCCTCCTGTTCAATTAAAATACTATATGCCAAATATTTGATAGCCTATTCTTCAAAGGATTTTTCGTGGGCGGCTGCTGCCGGTTGCTTCCGTTTTGTGAAGCCTACAGCATTACACTGATTTCTGTTTCGATATATCCTTCAACCGGGTACCGGCTGGCAACCAACCGTTCGTTGGCTGGTAAAGTCTGAAAAATGTATGCATTTCATCAAACCCTGGAATCACAGAACCTTGTAATCTCAACTGAATCGTATATATGCATTAAGCAATGGCAGGAATTGAATGATCCGGCCAGCTTGTCATTAAAAAAATTCAGCTATCCAATGGTATATAACAGGATCCCCTACCCTAAAAAAGATACGGAATCCTAGATGAAACAACAGCAAACACTTGCTATCTGTGGAACAGGACAATCAAAAAAGACCGGACTTGAAATTTACCTGTAAATTATCATTCGTTACTTACCCATGCAATAATACGCAGTGGTGCACCAGTACCATCTTTGATCTTCATCGGCAAGGCTACAATGTAAGCACCTTTTGCCGGCAGCAAGTCCAGCCCGGCCACATTTTCAAAGCCCGGAATATTTTGGGCATACAACAACTGGTGGGTTTTAAAATCTTTTGATTGCCCGTAGTCTACGCTTGGCGTATCAACACCCAATGCTTTTATCTTCCGGTTCTTTAGCAACCAGGCAGCCAAATCAGGATGCACAGAAGGAAAATGAAGTTTGGTTACCGCAGCCTGCCCTTTTTCAGCAGTGCCAATATATTTCACTGCATCCGGATAGAACTTCCCCCAACCGGTTTTAAATAATACGATGGCATCAGCTGGTATTTTACCATTCACTTTTTCCCATGCTTCCACATCGGCCGGTACCACCTGGTAATCGGGATTTGACTTTGCTTTTTCGGAAACATCAATCACTACCGCTTCACCGGTTAGTTGCGAAAGCGGCACCTGGTCAACACTCCATTTTCCCTTTGCAAAATGCACCGGTGCATCCAGGTGTGTGCCGCCGTGTTCCGGGGAACTGTACGCATTGGATGAATAATAAAACCCACCTGCAGTAGTACCATTGAATTGGGTGTCCAATTTAAAACCTGTGGGATTGTTTGGCCAGTAAATGGTTTCAGAAGAAAAACTATAAGTAAGGTCGATCCATTTACCAGCAGCCATCAACTCTTTTACAGATAATTGCTTCGCAGGTGCTGGCGAAGGCTGTTTGCAGGCTCCCAGCACCATAAGAAAAAAAATGACCGGCTGTTTCATTCTTTTCATTCTATTGTTCTGTTATATATTGGTTTATTTGAAAGACAATTTTTCCCGGCACAAAAAACAGGGCAAAAAATCATCCAAAGGGAAACCATTCAAACCAGCAGTAAAATAGCAAATTATTGCAACACCTGTGATGGTAAAAACAGGTATTCTTGCTTTTTCGGGGGTATTTCCAATTGGTTTTTTGAAGTATCTGCCAATGAGAGGCGGGATAGCATATTTTTACTGCAACGGATTTTTATAAACCCAGGTAACTAATAAAATAAATGTGGCCATCATTACCGGTGCCGGCAGCGGTATCGGTAAAGCAACAAAAGAGCTGTTAAGACAAAGAGGCAATATTTTTTACACCCTGCATACAACAGCAGGCAGTGAAGAGATGCCTGAGTACTTTATTTCATGTGATTTACGCAAAAGAGCAGCTATTAAAGAAGCCATTGAAAAAGTATTTAATACCGAAAGCTGATCGACTGGGCCTGTATAAAACTAAAATACATTTGACCATTCACAAAAAATAACCAGCAATTATGTGGACAGCTATTTTGGAAAATGTAAAGTTGTCTATTGTGATTTACGTAGCGTCTTTTTAGTTTTCAATCCTTTTGCAACGCTTAGCGGTACTTCATCATGTAATTTGCAGAGGTCGGTTTTAATCTCCTTCATGTCTTTTTCTGTTATCACATCCTCCTGGTTACTGATGTGTTCAGACATTTTCAAGTAGGTTTTTAAATCTTTTACTGATCGGCTTTTTTGCAGCATGGTAATGATATTGGGAGGCGCAAAGTAAGCCCTTTTACCATTTGAAATAAAAAAAAGATTTACCAGGTGATTGCATCATTGCTCACTGATAAAAATACTGGTTCCCAATCAATTATTTATTCTCCCGGTTCTTATAAACAGCGATAGAAAACAGCATAATTACAGAAAGAATGGCTACTCCATATAAAACGATGCGGCAGACTGACATATAAACAGAATTTTAGTGAAAACCCCTGTGTGAAAACACCGGGATTGAGACTTGCTATGAATATTTTTGGAGATGTAAAAATAAGCGACCATTGTTTCCTTAATATTATCAAAAAGCCCCGTATAGTAGAAACCAACGGGGCTGAGCTTTTTAAACTTTTCCTGAATTGCATATGTGAGTACAAAGGTATTTTTAATACCATTACTGTGATATTATCTTATAATTACGCAGCTACCTGGTTCTTGACTTGTTGTGGTATAAAACCAAAAAACATTTCCGAAGCTGCGATAATAATACCATACAATATCAACTTGCTGTCCAATGTGCTATGAAAGTAGTATTCAGGATAAGTGTTGCCACACAACTGAAGCTAAGTAACTTTTATAAATTCCTCGCCTGGTCATTTTCCTGCTCTTGCTTCTGTGAATAAACTGACATTGAAATTATTTGCAATTGAATTGCTTAACTATATCATGGTTCAGCTGCTTAATTTAAGCAAATACAAATTTCTTACTCACCAGGTACGTGTAACTGACGCCAAGCAGCACTGATACAATTAATTTCGACAACAGGTAATGCAGCTGACCAAAGTGCGTCAGTAAGAACATCCCAAATCCAAACAATAAAATATTGCCCGCCCACATCAGGATGAATTTCAGCAACTGTGCAGGAACTGTTTGTTTAGTGTTGCTAAAAACCCATTTGCTTGAAAGAATAAACTGTGCGATGGCTCCACTAATATTACCAGCTGCATTGCCTGCTATGTACCAACAGCTGAACACATCCACCAACAAAAATGTTACAAAAAAATCAGCCAATGATCCCAGTATGAGAGCAGCCTGTGTTTTTATAAAATCCTTATTCAGTTTACAACTTAGCTGCATGCTTTAGTTTTATTCTGCTGACACTGTGTTTAGTACATCCTTTTGCACGCTTTCTTCACCGCTTGTTATTGCCAAAGCTTCTCCAATACGGTGTTTCGGTTTATAGTGAAGACCAAGTAAACTGGCCACGGTGGCGGCTACCTGCTTTTGATAGGCCTGTTGCGGTTCTTTCACCTCTCCTTTTGCATCAATGCCAGGGCCAAGCAGAGCAAACCAGGTTTGTCCGGAACCCTTAATCCAAAATCCATGTGTTGACCAGTTACTGTGTTTACCACCACGGCCATGATCTGTCGTTATAATTAAGCTGGTATTATTTTTATAGAAAGGATCTGTTTGTATAAGGTACCACAGTTCAGCAATCATAGCATCCGCCTGCCGAAGTTTCTGCAGGTAGCTGTCATATTCCCCATGATGTGCAAACTCATCTGTCTCGCCAAGACCAAGATACAATACACGGGGATGCTTTTGCCGGAGATAATTTTTGGCACATTCAAAAGTAAGCAGGTCATGCCGGGTATTGTTTTCATCATCCATACTTTGCTGCACCTCATTGATCAAAACACTGCTGCTGTCCTTCTCCATCAATTCTTCATACCCCGCATTTACGGGAAGCGTACCGTGTTTTTCATCCAGAATAAAGGGGAAAACCCGCCAGGAACAAAAAGCTGCCACTTTACCTGTAAAACCAGGTTGTTCATTAAGCCATTGCAGCACATTGCTCCTTGGATTGTTTACCGCCAGGTTGGGTATAAACAATTTATCTGCATAACCCGTAAACATTTCGCTGTACCCTGGATAAGAAATTTTATACAGGTTGGCTACATCCACATCATTGTCAAAATCACGGTTACCTAATAATTGCCCCTGCCCTTCTATTACCGACCAAAAAAAGGGAAGTAATCTTCTGCGTCTTTCATTTACATCCGGATGCCAGTATTGTTTTGCCATCAGCCCGGTATCTTTTACATAGTTGCTGTTGTGAAGCAAGGCACCATCGGCTCCTTTAAATACTTCCTGCCAACGTATACCATCAATGGTGATGACAATTACGTTTTTTGCAGGGGGCTGTGCATTTGTTACTGTGTTGATGAGCAGCATGCAGAAGGCTAATTGCAGTAGTTTCATTGGAAAGGTTTTGCAAAGAACCTATCCGGCAATCACCTTTGTGTGAAGAAAGTATTAACTAAAGGTTATGAATATGGCGTCGGCAAAAACTGTGCAGTATTAAGAATAGCTATTGCGGTTTACAAAGCCAACTTAGTTCCGGTTGCAGATGCACTTTCAAGCCTGCCTGCTGCTGCATTCAACTTTTTAAGGCTGTGAATAACCTAAGGAATTGCAAAAGCAATATACCCACCCTTAAAATTATTTTCCTGTTTCCCATTCACTGATACCACCACGTATTGCTTGTTGCCAACAGCGTAGGTTGAAGGAATCGAAGTCGCCATTCCGGGCAATTGGTATTCCCATACCACTTTTCCTGTGTGCTGATCGAAAGCCCGGAATTTATTATCGCCGGTAGCGCCGATAAAGATCAAACCACTTGCCGTGGCGATTCCTCCGCCACGGTTGAACATACCCGAGTTTGGAATGCCCATCTTTTTAAATTCAGGGTCTTCTCCCAATGGAACCTGCCATACAATGTTGCCCGTATTCAGGTCGATGGAAGTGAGGGTGCCAAATGGAGGAGCAATGGCGGGATCACCTTCAGGATCCAGGTAAAAACTGTATCCATTGAAGCCGTAAGGTTCATTGTTTTGTGGAATATCAGTTGTTTCAAATGATTGTTGCGGGAGGGTGTCTTTTACATACGATACGATGGATGCAATTTGCTCCTGAGACAAAAATCCAAATGACGGCATGGGTGCAGCACCTTTTTGAACGATACCTGCAATTTTAGCAGAAGTATATTTTTTTACCCGCCCGGTGAGATCAGGCCCAACACCCGTTCCTTTTTTATCAGCACCATGGCAGTTGCTGCAATAGGTACGGTACAATATATCCGGATTGAGCTGGTTGGCAGCACGGATCTTTTTAAGGTCGGTCAATTTCAGGATCATCGGAATATCGGTGGCATTCACGAATAACCTGTTGGTTTGCGGATTCACCGAAGCGCCACCCCAATTAGATCCGCCATGCGCTGTGGGCAGCATGAGCAACCCCTCCATGGACGGAGGTTGATACACACCTGTTTTATATTTGTTTTTGGTGATCTCTTCTTTGATCCATGCAGACGAACGCCCATAAAATTTTTCCTGGTAGCCCTGGCGTGCAAACGGAGGATTGACTGGGATGGGTTGTGTGGGCCAGGGTTTTTCTCCCGGCATACTGCTGATGGTATCTACGGGCACTTCATTAATGCCAAACAACGACTCACCCGTTTCCCTGTTAAACATAAACAGGTATCCCATTTTGGTAACCAACGCAACAGCGTCGATGGCTTTTCCTCCACGTTGTATTGTAACCAGGTTGGGTGGAGAACCATTGTCACGATCCCACAGATCATGATGTGTGGTTTGAAAATGCCAGATGCGTTTGCCTGTTTTGGCATCGAGTGCCAGCAGGCAGTTGGCAAAAAGATTTTGACCAGGACGATCTGCTCCGTAAAAATCAAAAGACGGCGACGCGTTAGGTACAAAAACGATCCCCCGCTTTTCATCCAGGGCCATGCCGCCCCAGCAATTGGCACCACCATTGCGCTCACGGGCATTGCTGCTCCAGGTATCAGCACCAAACTCACCAGGCTTGGGAATCACATGAAACACCCATTCCAGTTTGCCGGTATGGATATTGAACGCCCGGATATCACCTGCTGTAGATGGAAGTTCATCCGGCACTTTGCATCCAACAATCAACAGGTCATTGTACACAACTCCCGGTGCGTTGCTCGAAACGGGCACCCTTGAACGCATAGAGTCTGGCACCTCCAGTCCCTCATAAAAATCAACACGGCCATTTTTGCCAAAGTTGTTGATCAGCTTACCAGTTTCTGCATGGATAGCATACAGCGTAGAGCCCGAAATAAGAAAGATCCTGTCTGGTTTGCCAGGATGATAGGTCATTCCTTTGCTCCAATTATAGATAGGTGATGCATCGGGAATAAACTCCCACAACAATTTTCCTGTACCGGCATCCAATGCAACCAGTTTATTGGAAGGCATCAGGCCGATGACCCTGTTGTGCATCATCACAGGATTAAAGTACACCCCACCACCCTCTGTGGTATCTTCATAACGCCATACTTCTTTTAACCCGGATACATTAGAGCTGTCGATACCGGTGAGTGCAGAGAATTTGTTATTGGAAACATCATGACCAAATGTAGGCCAGGCAGCATTGTTATCTTGTTTGTCAACCGAGCAGGCACCAATAAAGATCAATAAAAGAAAGCAAGGCAACTGTTTCATGCAGGATTTTATTATGCGAAGAATGGGGTTCAAATTAAATCTTACTTTATTTTAATTTCAATGTCTTTAAATGATACAAGCATATCCTGCTCTCCATGGAGCTGCAGTGCAATATGACCTTCCGTCCTTCCGGGATCATTGTGAATTTCTGCTGTTTTATAACCGTTCACATGCACAATAACTGATTGCCCCTTGGCAGCAACCGTCATGGTATTCCACTCGCCTGGCCGATTCCATTTTTTTACTGCGGCGGAATCAGGTTCCACCACCCATCCCCTTCCACCCGTCTCATACAATCCTCCCACCGATTCAGATGGATGTATTTCTGCCTGGAAACCTTCTACTCCATACGGCCCTCCAATTTCCTTTACCCTGAAGTACAATCCGCTGTTACCTTTTACAACGAGAAATTTTACTCTTAATTCAAAATCGGAGTACATACTATCTGTTACCAGTAATCCATGGTTGGGATCCGATTTGTCACTGGTACCCACGATCACACCTTTTTCCACTTTCCAGTTGCCACCAGGCAAAGCATGCCAGCCTTTCAATGTTTTGCCATCAAACAATGGCTTCCATTCCTGCATACGGGCAGGTACAATACAAGACAAGGCAGTTGTGCCGGCGAGGATGATAAAGAGGAACGAATTCCTTAAATGCTGTGTCATATGGGTTCGAGTTATCAATCGTTAATAAAATAATGGTGATGCTAAAGTTATTCCAATTTCTATCAACCCCCGCTTTTACAAATACTTTTTTGGAGGGTAGTTGTTAATGCTGTACATATCCGGTTGTGTATAGTATAGCAATTCAACCCCGCCTAACAACAATACCACTGACAGCAGTGATACAACAGCAACACCTGCAACTTTACATGTGCCGGCATTTAGCTTCAAAAAAAATATTTGAAACAAAATTTGTGAAACTAAATGGTTGCACATATATTTGCAACCGATTGGTTTCATTAAAACAAACACATCCATGCGAAGAGATATTTTCCAGGCTATTGCAGACCCAACAAGGCGGGCCATTATCGTTTTAATTGCGCTACAGGCCATGACACCCAATGCCATTGCAGACAACTTTAATACTACAAGGCAGGCAGTATCAAAACACTTACGCATTTTAACTGAATGCGAAATCGTAAAACAAGAACAAAGAGGAAGAGAGATCTTCTACTCTCTTGAAATTGACAAAATGAAAGAAATAGACAAGTGGCTACAACAATTCAGAAAGATCTGGGAAACCCGGTTTAATCAACTAGACAACCTATTATCCACCATTAAAAAAAATAAAAAATGAACCATCTGCAATTTGACTTTACGGTTGACAAAGCAACCAAAACAGTATATATAACAAGGGAATTTAATGCGGAACTTTCGCTTGTTTGGGATGCTTTTACAACACCAGAAATTCTTGACCAATGGTGGGCACCGAAACCTTTCGAATCAAAAACGAAAGAAATGGAATTCAAAGTTGGCGGGCGCAGATTTTATGCAATGGTCAGTCCTGAAGGGCAAGCCATGTGGCAACTTCAGCAGTACACATCTATCACACCAAAAACCAATTTTAAATTTTTGAGTGTGTTTGCAGATAAAGATGAAAATCCTTTTTTGCCTGGCTCTGTTTGGGATTTACATTTTAAAGAAAGCAATGGAATAACGAAAGTCAGTATTTCTATTTACAACGAATCTCTTGAAAGAATGGAAAAAATGATAGAAATGGGCTTCAGAGAGGGCTTCATTATGACACTTAATGAGCTGGCTAATTTATTATCAACATCGAATCAATTACGCAATGAAAAATTATAAACTTACATTTTCGACCGCGTTAGTGATAGCGGGCCTGATGGGCTGTGGAGATTCCAGGCAGCATACTCACCAAAACAATAAGGTTGATACAATTCCCAATCAAACTGTGGCAAAAAAAACTGGCATGATCACTCAAAAAATTACACCTAGTCTTTGGGTTGAAAAAGATGCCAAAGCTGTGGCAAATTACTATTTATCCATTTTTAAAGATGGTAAGCTGAAAGATCTTCGCAGGTTCGATAGTAACGAAAGTGGCAATGATGCTGGTTTAGAAACTGCTGTGATTGAAATTGCAGGTTTGGAGTTGAGTATACTGGCAGCAGGCCCACTCTTCAAATTCAATGAATCTGTTTCTTTTGTTATCAATACAAAAGACCAGGCTGAAACGGACTATTATTGGGAAGCACTTACTGCTAATGGCGGAGAAGAAGGCTCGTGCGGATGGTGTAAAGATAAATACGGATTATCCTGGCAGGTTGTACCAACTGAATATTTTGAATTAATACATAGCGATGATCCTAAGGTGAGGGAAAAAGCCATGAAGAATACATTGACTCAGAAAAAACTGATACTTACGGAACTCAAATGATATACAAAAAATAGTATAGCCGATACAGTAAGTAGAGAGAAGGCCCGGCTACATAAAATACAGCCGAATTAACAAATCACTTATAATTTTCCGCAGATGATAAACAGGTGACAAATAATTTTTAACTTGTACCAGATCTTTCCGAACAGTAAAAATTATCAATTGTAAAAGCCGTTGTCAACCTGTAAAATAATTTCAGCACCGCATCTATTGATATGAAACAACTATTCCTGTTTATACTGGCTGCGGCCGGTTCATTAAACTCCATGGCCTGCAGGTGTCACCGGGCAATATTTACACAGGAAGTGGCGCAATCTGATCTTATTTTTATAGGCACCGTGCTAAAGAAAGATTCTTCAGACAAAGCGTATTACCTGTTTGCTGTTTCAAAGGTATTTAAGGGCTCCTATTCAGACACGGTAACCATAAGTACTGGTTTTGGCGGACCAGACTGCGGAATGAAATTTGAAACAGGCACCACCTACCTCGTATATGCCAACCATAAAAGAACAAGCTGGTGCAGCAGGAACCATTTGGCAAACAGCAACACAGATGAAGGCAAACTCAAATATTTGTTTGACAGCAGTTTTTCCAATGAAACCGGCAAAAACACCGATCCATTATTGACGGCCAGTGAAGCGGCCTATTTCAATTCGGAATTGCTGACACAACGAAATCAATTTGACTTTCGGCAGAAGAAAGTGGCATTTGTTTCAAACAGGTCTTTGATCAATAAGCAACGATATTTTACATTCTGGGGTGGTAAAGATGCCGTCAACAACCTGTTAATACTGACCGAAACAGAGAAACAGCAGTGTGGGTATGATGCCATTATTGTTTCCTGGAATAAACAAGTGATCACCGACAGGTTCCGGAGAAGACTGGTCAAACAACTGACTCTGTATTAGTCAGAAGAAATACAGGTTCCATCACACCAGCCGAACTCATCTAACTAAATTCAAAACACCAGTCAGATTAAAGAATTTTATGTTAACAGCTCTTACTGCTACTCTTCTCTGATTTAAATTTACTTACTGTCAATATCATGTATAATTTTCATAGAGGCGTTACAGATCAAAATTCCTGGCTATTGTATTGTGAACATTAACTATTGCAGACTAAAAAACGCAATATTGCCATAGAATACAGAGTTTAAGCATGTAATACACGCTCAAAAAATCACTTCTGCCTGGATGATTTTTTACTTACAATCGCTGTAATAAAATACAATAGACTGGCAGTAAGAAAAATAATGTTCACCAGCCTGGCAAAGGGAGGCGCTCCGGCGGGCCACAACTGACCAAGCAAAACAACCGCATTGAGTACCAGCAATACAACCAGCAGTATTCTGTTCATATTTGTAAGTTTTTGTGCGTTTGGAGATGAGTAAAGGTATCATTCGTTTCAAAAATACCAAAAGAGTAACGTATTAATTATCCCAACTACTTCAAACTGCCCTTTTGAACAGTGATCATATAAACAGCACCGGGTATCGTTTTAAATGCAAAGTTGGTTCCTGAAATACCATACTTTATTTTCTTACCCTTATTGCTGATGTTAACCTCTTTGCCGGGCCAGGGATTTTCCACCACACAGTCTCTTCCTTTTTCACTCAGGATCTTTATGTACTGCACTGCAGATTTCTTCCTTTGCGATGACACAACAAAAGCACCATGCGTTCTTAACTTTTCAAAGCTGGCATCGGCACCGGGCCAGGCTGGAAACACCCGTATCATTCCTTCGTAGCCCTGCAACAGCATTTCGTTGATACAGGAAGGCACACCGCTGAGTGTTTCTGTAAAGCCACCTGCCTGTGGCACCCACAAATTAGATAGTGTGCCCTGTATGATCCGCTTTTTCAATTTCTCCAGCACCACTGCAGGATCATACCCCACCCTTACCGCCACCGTAAAATTTCCTTCGAAGCCATTACCTGTATTACGCCAGCCTCCATCCCCACCCGGTTCCGTATCCCACCTGCCCACTTCTTTACGCAGGATGGTTGCAAAAGAGGAATCTGTTTTTACACCTGCAATACCTGCAGGAAACACCCAGGTATATCCCATTAATCTTCCAAAGCCGGGATTGGTGCGTTTGATACTGCCAGGTCCGGTGCCTCTTTCGGTTGCGATCAGCCTCGTAACATTGCCATATTTTAATAACGCCAACGGGTACAGGTTATCCTTTATATGGTTCCATTTTCCTGCTTTGTCTTTATCAGTTCCCAAAAAAGCACTTACATCCAGCAATCCCTTATAGAACATTTTTAGCAGGCCCAAAGTGGCCGTATTGTTACTGTCGCCGCTTTTCATATCTTCTTTCCAATTGGGGTTGCCAGGACCCGTTTCCCAAAAGTTATCATTGTAACTGTTGTAATACCCGTTTTCAAACTGCAGGTAATCCTGCCAAAAATTATCCACTTCCTGCAGGAAAGGGTAAATTTTTTGAGCATAACTTTTATCATAAGTTGTATAAAACCGTAACAGCATATTGGTAGTAATAAAAAGTGCATTACTCTGTTGCCCCCGGAACATGGTTTTGCCCACCAAACCCGATTGCTTGGTTCCATACCTTGCTGCCATCTTTTCTTCTGTAACAGGGAAAACGGTGGCGGTAAAACCCTTTGGCCCGATACCTGTTGGATAATATACACCATCCACATTCAGCTCTTCCCTTGCATGACGTTTGGCTTTTGCCATATAATCAAGAATGGGTTGGTCATACCCTTCCGTCAAGTCGATCCGGTTACTGGAATAGCTGCCCCACCAGGTAGCCTGGTAATTGTAATTTAAATGATAATCTCCCTCCCAGGTATTGGTGGCATCGTCTGTGATGGTGTTACCGCAGATACCCGGTGGAAAAATCTTATTCCGGCTGCAGCAGGCCAGCAGGTATTGTGAACCATAGTAATATTTCTCCAGCAAGGTATCGCCAATTTGGATGTATGACTTATTCCAAAACTGTTTCCACCAGGCAGTATTTTTTTGCGTATAGGCTTTAACTGCGGCGGCAGTAATATTTTTCACTCTTGCAATGGCAGTATTGAGATACTCCTTATTCTCATGATTGGTGCAAATACCAGCCGCAATGATCACTTTGGCAGTTGGCTTAACTGTGAAGCTGCTACCCCTGGCCCCGATCGTATTTACTGCAATAGCAACATGTGAAGGCCAGTCCAGTACCGGCAGATCAAAATGCCGCTGTGCATATGCTATACCCCCTCTCGTGCCGGAATCAGCCGTGGATTCAAATCCCTGCTTTGCCCAGGCATGAACATTGACTGTAACAGGTTTGCCGGTAACCGCCATTTCAGCAATTACGATATTGGTTGTAGCCGGAACCGTTAGTTTTAAAGAAACCGTAAGTCCTTCTTTTTTAAACAGGGCATTGATCGTACCATTGGCAAGCACCTGCTCTGCATAGTAAGAGGCACCTTCCAGCTCAGGAATAAAAATGTTTACGCCCCCTGGCAGGCACAAGCCACCTTCGGGGTAACTGGACTTTGATTTCCAGAAATCATTTTTACCCATGTAAATGCAAAGCTTGTCCGGTGTACCACCCAGTACAATTCCCAGGTCGCCATTACCAGATACTGGTGCATCCGGTGGTCTTGACGTGGGTATTTTAGTTGGCGCTTTGTCAAAATAACCTTTGTAACCTGGCACAAAAGATTTTACCGCAGGCTGAGAAAATACATCTAAAAAACCCAGGGTGCCACACAGCAGCACTGCCATGCGTAACCATACAACATTTTGTTTCGCTTTCGTATTCATTGTTGAAAATTACTCATAATTGTGTAATTACTGCTCACAGCCCCCAACTTACCGGGCACTGCTCCGGTTCACTCTCCGTTTTCTTCAATTCACTCTTTTCTCCTTTTATAAACCTGCTGTTTGCCGCAATCTTGCAGGGTAATTAAATTATCAAACTCCAAAAAGTATTGCAATGAAAAAGATCATGATTTTAGCAGCCACAATCCTGGCCTTAACACAACTCCACGCTCAAGTACCGGAGGGTTTTACCAAAGGTGCGTTAACCCTTGCTGATGGCAGTATTGTTACCGGCTATGTGCAGGACAACATGAAAAAAGGTGCAGCAGTGATGTTCATCAACAGCAACGGCGGCGACAAAAAATTATACAACAGCACAGAAATCAATGCAGTGCTGATAGATGCCACCAATTATATTTCGATTAAAGGCGATCTGTTTAAAGTGATCTGTACAGGCAAAATGAACTTCCTTCAAAAAGCAAGTAATGCTGCAGGCAAAACGATCTACAACGGTTCAGAAGCCATCATCATACCAGGAACAGAAGGAAAGATCGGCGATCACTTTTCTTATACCAACAACCAGTTAACACTGATCAACAAAAAAACTGTGGAGGCTTTTATTGCAGAACAGCTGGCCTCCTGTACGGCAGCAGCAGAAAAAGCAAAAACCATCAATGGTGATATTGCCGCATTGGCCGAAGCTGTAACCATCTATAATACCGCAAACAAATAAGCTGCCTGACAATGAAAAAATTAACTGTACTCATTGCACTTTACATAAGTGCGCTCACCGCAATTGCCCAAAACAATTCCTTTACGCAAACAATTAAAGGAACCGTTATTGATGAACAGAGCGGAAACAGCCTGGGAGGAGTAACTATTACTGTTGACAACAATAATATCAACAGTATCAGCAGCAACACCGGCACATTCGTACTGCAACAGGTTCCTATTGGGCGACAAAACATAAAAGCAAGTATCAGTGGCTACGAAGAAGCATTTGTTGCCAATATAGAAGTTACCTCTTCCAAAGAAGTGGTGATCGAAATAAAACTAAGAGAAAAAGTGCAGAAAATGGACGAGCTGGTGATGAAAAGCGGCAGGTCAAAAACAAAGGCCCTGAATGAAACGGCAGTTGTTAGTGCCAGGCAGCTTAGCGTGGATGAAGCATTCAAATATGCTGGCACACGGAATGATCCCAGCCGTATGGCGCAAAACTTTGCAGGCGTAAGTGGCACTAATGATGGACGGAATGATATCATCATCAGGGGCAATTCACCTACGGGTGTATTGTGGAGAATGGATGGCATTGATATACCAAATCCTAATCATTTCAGCACACTCGGCGCTACGGGCGGGCCCGTTAGTATTTTAAACATCAACACACTTAAAAACTCAGATTTCCTGACAAGCGCCTTTCCATCACAATATGGTAATGCCATTGCAGGTGTATTTGACCTGCGCTTAAGAAATGGCAATGCTGATAAAACCGAATTCACCGGCCAGATGGGCTTTAACGGCTTTGAATTTGCAGCAGAAGGCCCCATCAGCAAGTCTTCCAAATCATCCTACCTTATTGACTACCGTTATTCCATGGTGGCGGCGTTGCAAAACCTGGGGCTGAACTTTGGCACAGGCTCTGCCACGCCATACTACCAGGACCTGACTTTTAAAGTAAACCTGCCAACAAAAAAAGCAGGCACCTTCAGCATCTTTGGCCTGGGAGGAGAAAGCCATATCCATTTCTTACCGGAAAGCCAGGGTAAAGACAACCTGTACTCTTCCAACGACGGCACTCAAAGAGACAGGAATTTTAAATCCCTGACGGGAGTGGTTGGATTAAATCATGTGTACTTTTATAATACCAATACTTCCGCCAAAACAACCTTTGCCGTATCAGGTTTTTCTTCCAGGTATGATGAAGCAATTGTAGAAGAAAACAAAGCCAATAAACCTGCATTCTACCGAAAGAACGATATTGTAAAATACTCCCTCAGTCATACATTCAATAAAAAGATCAACAGCAAAAACCAGTTTACTGCCGGCGTGGTGGCAGATATAAACAAAGTGAAGCTTTACCAGGACTATATCAAAAACGGCGATTCTGTTTTAAGCAATTTGTTAGATGTAAATGAAACGGCTGTATTATTGAAAGGATTTGCAAGTATCGGTCACCGGTTTAGTGATAAACTGTCTACTAACCTGGGTGTATATGTGCAGCACTTTACGGTGAACAACAGTATCAGTATTGAGCCAAGGTGGAATATCAAATACCAGTTGAAGCCCAATCAGTCGCTTTCTTTTGGTGCAGGTCTTCATAGCCAAACCCAGCCACTTGAAGTGTACTTTTTTCAAAGCCGTGACAACAATGGAAACGGGTTGCTCACCAATAAAGAACTCGATTTTGTAAAGAGCGCACACACTGCATTGGGATATGACATCAATGTGTCGAGGTATTTCCGGATAAAAACAGAATTCTATGGTCAATATATCTACAATGCTGCGGTGGAAAAAACAGCCTCCTCTTTCAGTATGCTGAATGCAGGAAGCGATTTTGGATTTCCGGATAAAACAGACCTTGTCAATAATGGAAAGGGTTATAACTACGGCGTTGAAATAACAGCAGAAAGATTTTTACATAAAGGACTATATTACCTGCTGACCGTTTCCCTGTTTGAATCAAAATACAGGGGCAGCGATCATGTATGGCGCAATACTGCTTTTAACAGCAATTATGTAGTGAATGTGCTGGGTGGAAAAGAATGGAAACTGAATGCAAAAACCACCTTTGGAATTGACACCAGGCTTACAGTTACAGGCGGACAGCGCTATAAGCCCTTTGATGTACCGGCTTCAAAAAATGAAGGATACATCGTTTACAAAGAAGATGAAGCTTACAGCCTGCAAAATGACACCTACCTGCGTTTTGACCTGAAGTTTTCTTATACAAGAAATCTAAAGAAAGTAACACAAAAATGGTATATCGACCTGCAGAACCTGACGAACAGGGAGAATATTTATATCCGGACATTGAATCCGAAAACAGGCCTGGAAAGCAGGATCAACCAAATGGGCTTGTTTCCCAATATCAATTACCAGATAACTTTCTAAAAGTGCAGGTTTCACAAAAAGTTTGGAAACCGGATACCTGTAAATCAGGAGGGTGGCCAGCCTGATGTAGCTTTTTAGACAGTTAGTACGCTTGCAAAAAGAGGATGGGCTATGAGAAAAGGATTAAAAGGTTTTCAACCCTTAGCAGGTTATATTTGACATAACTGTTGGAAGGTTTTACGAAAAGATATTTACAGTAACTTTAGCACCTATGAAGAAACATAATTGCTGGATTGGTTTTAATGACGCGGTACTGATGTTGACCGGTATACCGTTAATGGCTTTTATTATACCCATTGTTTTTTTTAATTGCCGTTTCAACAGGCCCCCCTACCTCACAACGGAAAAATATTTTGCCACCCTGCTTATCACTTCTGTTATATGGATTGGTAACCGGTACATAATGATATACAAACGTAAAAAATTCCCGCTGTTTGAGGATGTAAGAAAAAGGATATTTTACCAATCGGTGTGGATGCTTTTGTTCACGCTCACAGCCAATATCATACTTGGACAGGTTTTTGAAAAAACATTCATGGACGAAGTGGCTGGCTTCACTGTGGCAGACAAACTTATCCATTCCAATTCTGCAGCGATATTTTCTACTATTATGATCATTGCGGTATACGAAAGTATCTTTTTTAATCACCAGCTTCGTCATTCTGTTGAAGAAGCAGAGAATTTAAAAAGAGAAAGTTTATCTGCACAGCTCAATGCGCTCCGTACACAAGTGAATCCCCATTTCCTTTTCAATAACCTCAATACCCTCAGTTCCCTTATACCTGAAAATCCAAAACATGCTGTTGATTTTGTACAGCAGTTATCAAAAGTGTACCGCCATATACTGGAAGTGAAAGAGGAGAAAAGTATTTTACTAAGTAAAGAAATGGAAGTGCTGGAAGCGTATTACTTTTTATTAAAGACCAGGTTTGGCAATAACATCGAAGTGAAGATCGATATCCCTTGCGAAAAACTAGACAAGAAGATCGTACCGCTTAGTTTACAGTTGCTGATGGAAAATGCCATAAAGCATAATATTGTTTCTTCCAGCAGGCCTTTAAAGATCAATATTTTTACGGAGAACGGCAGCCTGGTAATGGACAACAATCTGCAAATGAAGCACCAGGTATCAGAATCCACTGGAATCGGTTTAGACAATATCCGCAACCGTTATAAACTGATCAGCGAAAAAGAAGTGAAAGTAACTGAGACAGGAAGCAATTTTACCGTTTCTATCCCTTTAATTGAATACTGATGAACGTTTTAATTGTAGAAGATGAAATTCCTGCTGCCAACCGGCTAAGCAAACTGTTGCAGCAACTGGATAATGAGATTGCTATTCTGCACCAGGCAGACAGTATTGAAACGGCTGTGCAATACCTTCTCTCCTCCCCCGGGCTGGACCTTATTTTTATGGATATACAGTTGGCCGATGGGTTAAGCTTTGATATTTTTGACCAGGTAGAGGTAAAAACCCCGGTCATCTTCACCACTGCATTTGACCAGTATACTTTAAAAGCATTTAAAGTAAACAGCATTGACTATTTATTAAAGCCGATTGATGAAAAAGAGCTAGAAAAAGCGCTGAACAAATACCATGAGCTGCATCAAAAAAACACGCCGGACTTTTCGGAAAAAATGATGAAGCTGATGCAGGAAATGAATATTGTAAAATACAAAGAACGGTTACTGATAAAACGTGGCCAGCAGCTGAGCTACTTAAAAACCGGTAATACGGCCTACTGTTTTGCAGATGGCAAACTTTGCTATGCAGTTGATTTTAACGGCAGCAAATATTTATTAGAAAACAATCTCGGCCAGCTGGAAGAACAACTGCAACCCTCTTCTTTTTACCGCATCAACCGCCACCTGCTGGTAAATATTGAAGCAGTAAAAAAAGTACATACCTGGCTTGGTGGGCGGCTGAAACTGGAGATAACACCCGGAACCACTGCAGAAACGGTTGTGAGCAGAGAAAGGGTGAATGGATTTAAAGAGTGGCTGGGAAAGTAGATTCAGGTGGAAAAAATAAAGTAAAAAGCGATAATTGTTACAAGGCAGATTGCCGGAAAAAATACAACTGCCAATTTTATTCTTTCATTGCTGATCCGGTTATAAAAAAGCAAGGCGATTACACAAAGAAACATACAGAACAACGGAAACCCTTTTCCAAACCAATCTGCATTGAGTACCCCAATATCTTCTATGATGTACTCCCCCTCCTTATGATATTCGAGCCGGATGGATTTATTAAAAAGTACGGATCTTGTCACCAAAAGTGAATCCCCGGTATTGACGTAGCCATGCAGCCATCCCGTTACTTTGTACTTACCACCGGATTCATCCAGCAAAAAAAAAGTGGGATACAGCTTGCTTTGTCCGGTAGAATATTCAATGTTTTTGTATTTAATCAACGTATGCAACGGCGCTTTAAGAAAACAATTGTTGTCAAAAAATAAAATGCCTGCCATCATAAAAAAACAGTCACACTAATTAATTTCCGGCATCTTAAATCCATTGCTGCTGGTTTACCCTGCTAAAATAGTGGTTTATTTCAACCGGCCACAGTACATCAAATGACCAAACAGGTTAATTTTAAGCAAATCCTAACATCCTGCTGTCAAAATCTTTTCTACCTTAACCCAACCATCCGGCCCTTTGCGCAGGTTTATAATAGAAAGTAATCAATATGAAAAAACTTTCACTGTACTTACTCCTTCTGTGTGCAACCATTACTGCCCATGCACAAAACAACAATTCCTTTATGGTTCACTTTGACCTTGACAAATGGAACCTTACGGAGGATGCACTCGCCAGCCTCGACAGTTTTATTGCCAGCAATAAAAGTGACAGCTCCAGAGTAAAACTATATGGCCACACGGATATCATGGCCAGCTATGAATACAACGATGCTTTGTCGATGAAACGGACGGCATCCGTAAAAAACTACTTAGTGCAAAAGGGCTTTGCTGCCGCCAATATTGTAGAAGAACGTGGTTTTGGAAAACGCAGGCCACTCAATAATAATCATGGCGAACAAGAAATGTATAAAAACCGCCGGGTGGAAATTAAAGTGGAAGGTCAGGCCTTGGTTGCCAATACAAAAACACCCTGTGACGAGATAGTTGCTAAAACACTAACCGAAACAATAGAAGACAGCTCCACTATTGCCGGCAAAAACATAGTGCTGAATAATATGAATTTTTATGGCGGCACACATATCATCATTCCGGAATCGATGCCCATACTGATGGAACTGGTGCAGGCGATGAAGAAAAACCCAGGGCTGGAGATCGCTGTAGAAGGACATATTTGCTGCCTGGAAGGCAATGGCGATGGCATGGACCTCGGCACAAGAACGATGAATCTTTCCGTAAACAGGGCAAGAGAGATCTGCACCTATCTTTCTAAAAACGGCATTGCATCTGCAAGGCTGCAATACAAAGGATTCGGACACTCGGTACCGTTATACCCCTATCCTGAAAAATCAGAAACGGAAAGAGTACAGAACAGAAGGGTGGAGATAAGGATACTTAAGAAATAATTAACTGTATTACTCCGTTACCACAACACTTAACACCGTTCTTTTAAGGGAGGTTCCGGCAATCGAAAGTTTAAAAATACCCGGCGGCAATTGATCAGCAGGCAGTATATTGAAAACCCTGCTTCCGCCTTCATGCAACCAGTCAGCTTTTAGTATTTGCTGACCCAGGTTATTAAAAAGTTCATACCGGCACTTCCCTCTTTGCACCTGCTTCATTACAACCTGTATTTGTTGGTTTTTTTCGTGGTTGGGCGACACCAGGATATATGACAATCCATTGATAACGGTTACCATTACCTGAAGAAAATGAAGAAAGCAGCAACAATTTTATCTATGCTTGAGCCATATCACAGCTTGCAGAATTCTTATTTCCCTGATCTTAATTAATGCCAAATCTTGTATGTGTGATTCGTGTGAGCTATCTTACAAAGAAAGTTGAACGAGCATTCGTTTCAGGGTAAAGATTCATATCGTTGAAAAACTTCTTTCTGGCCAACTTCAATTAGTTTCGTAAGCGGCAGCAGGAAAAAACATTCAGATTTTCTTTAAGCCTACCAATATGGTATCGAAATAGGGAGGTCTGACAACTGGATTTAATTGCCGGATATATAATACTTTACCAGCCTGATACCGGAAATTGATATTATTTAAAGATTTGACTGAGCTGTCTGTTGAGCCAGGCAGGGGCAAGTCAAGAGAATGGAACGAAATGATATCTTCAACTAAAGTAAAACTTCCGCTGTCACTGGTTTGAGCGAAGCCAGTTGAACGATAAAATGCGTATCTGTTATTTTCATAAAAAGTGATTGTAGAAAAACTGTTCCAGTTGGTATCCAAATTTTCATAAGTGCCATAAAATTCCTTCCCGTACTTTTTACAAGAGATCAAACAAAAGACCGCAAAACAAATGACCAGGGAGCGTGACATGCTGATGTACAATAAATGATTATGATAACCGCAAGAACAGGTGGCTATACAGCTACTTGATTATTCACCAAACTCCCCTACCGCACATTTCCCATATTCGTAGTGTGTATCTATCTTAACGCCAAATCCACCGTACAATTTATTCAAACAGTTTTTTCTATGGCCGAGTGTAGCGATACCACAATCGATCAGCCATTCCAGTACAATTGTTTTAGCATCCTGTTTTCCAAAGTACAGGTTCTCAGCATAGCCATTTTTTTCACAATTTTTACGCTGGTGGGCAGCCCGCCTGTTTTTGGATATCTCAGCAGCATAGCATTCCGCATCGTCATACATATTCTCGTCAAACTCCAATGCGTCCACCGGCTGGCGGCTGTTTAATTCATTGATCAAACTGGTTTTGAACTTTGCCAGGCCTTTATATTTCAGCCCTCTGATTCCGGTATAAGGCTTTACTTCATTACTAGCAAATTGCTTAGGGAACATACGACAAAGATTGATGTACTGTACGATCTTCTTTTCTTCGTCCGTTACATAGTCGTAATCTTTGGCCGTGTTGGCTTCATCCAGTTGTTCGTTTGTCCATGCCTGTGATAAAACAAACTGGCTGGTTAAAAGAAAAAACAGGAAAACAAATATTCTTGTCATAGTTGCAATTTACAAGCTGTTTACAAACCCTGTGTTAACGAAAATACAATATCATAAATTGCCTTCAACATATTGACAGGCCAGTTTGTTTAGCCATATCTAATCCACAGTACATCATTGCTCTTACAGTAGTTTCCCTCTCATCAATTTTACAATATCCCTGCACAATATGGCACGGATATTTATATATCTATAGCACAATCAAAAATCAGGAAGATGAAAAAGATGATAACCATTTTTGTAACTGTGCTCCTGCTGGCGGGCAGTTACGAAACAAAATCGCAGACACATGCCGGCATCAGTTTCAATACTTTTTATAACGAACTCAGTCCATATGGCCGTTGGGTGAATAATCCTCAATATGGGCAGGTTTGGATCAGCAACGAAATGGGGTTTGAACCATACAGCAGCAATGGGCGCTGGGAATACACCAACTACGGCTGGATGTGGGCGAGTGATTATGCCTGGGGCTGGGCGCCGTTTCACTATGGCCGCTGGGCCTATCTCAATAACTATGGCTGGGCATGGGTACCTGGTTATGAGTGGGCACCTGCATGGGTAGGCTGGTGTAATTATGGCGGCTACTATGGCTGGGCACCGCTGAGTCCGGGTTTAGGATTTAATTACTCGTTCAGCAGTATACCGTACAACAACTGGCGTTTTGTAAGACATCAATATATCAACGACAGAAACATATACAGGCACTACCAGCGTCCTGCTATCAATAGTAACCAATACAACAATGTAACGGTGATCAATAATACCGTAGTAAACAACAATGTTACTTACGTGGCAGGCCCTGCAAAAGAACAAGTGGAAAGCATAACCAGGAAAAAACTGGAACCGAGACAGATCGCTTTTAGTAACCAGGGTGTTAAAAAAACAGAAGTGCTGAATAAAAAAGAGATCAGGGTGTATCGGCCTGCTGCAGAAACAACCGCACCTGTAAATACCGGAACTACTGTAAAACAACCAGTACGTGTAAATGAGGCTGCAACACAACAACAAACAATGCAACCAGCTGCCGTACAGCCAGTAAAAGAACCGGTAAAGCAACAGCAGGTGCTGAGAAAACAACAAACACCTGTTGCAGATGATGAGAACAGTACACAGGAACAACCACAGGCACAGCAGCTAAATAAACAACAGCAGAGGGACAGGGAGTCGGATCAAACTGTACAAACAGAAATGATCAGGAAACAACAGCAGAACGACGCAAGGCAACAGGAGATGATCAGAAGGCAGCAGCAACAGGATAAGTCTGCACAACAGGAAGCAATAAGAAAACAACAGCAGAATGAAGCAAGGCAACAGGAGATGATCAGAAGGCAGCAGCAACAGGCCAATCGCCAGCAGGAACAAACTATCCGCCAGCAACGGCAGGCTGAAGTACCGCAACCAAGAGTGCAGCAGGCACCTGCTAAACAACAACAGTTGAATAAGCCTTCGTTTCCACAAAGGGAGGTTCAGCCACAAAGGCAACCATCACCTGCCAGGAAGGGCAAAACTGCATGGTAAAAGATTGCCATGCACTATAGCACGAGTAAATTTAAAAAACAAGGCCGCAATGATTGCGGCCTTGTTGTATATACGAATGGAAATTAAATTTACCCGCTGCACAAGAAAACCAGCTTTTTTTCGTTACCCCTCTAACTAAATCCGCCTTCTGTGAAAAAAGTATCCCTCTTTTCAGCACTGCTCTATTGCTCATCCTTTACCCATGCACAAACAGCATTTGCAAAAGCAACCTTAACAGAAGGCGAAAAATTTGTTGACCAGAAAGAAAATGTCATCACAGAAAAGTCGATCATCAAAATCGAAAACCTCGGTTTACCCATCAATACAGAGTATTCCGAACTAAGGCCAACCATCTCTGCAGACGGACAATTATTATTTTTTATTCGTGAAGGCGATCCGCAAAATACCAAGATCGTCGAAGTGCCCAACGCACAGGATATCTGGTTCAGCTACCGGGATAGTGTAAGTGGAAAATGGAGCAAGGCCGTACACTTAGGTTATCCGCTCAACACCTATTATTACAACGCAGTTTTTTGGATCTCTCCTGATAATAACCAGATACTTATCCGCAATGCATTTATCAATGGTGACTACTATGGACGTGGCATCAGCATGTGTCATCTAAAAGAAGATGGTTACTGGAGCAAACCTGAAATGTTGCGCATCCGCAATTTTGCCAAGTATGACCAGGGAAGACAAAATGGTGCTGTGATGGCCAATAACGGAAGAGCATTGTTGTATTACATGACGCCGGAAGATCAGGGGTATAACAATGACCTGTATGTTAGTTTCCCCCTGGAAGATGACACCTGGACAGAACCAAAAAATCTGGGCAAAACAATTAATGGGAAACATACCAATGAAACAACGCCTTACCTGGCTCCCGACGGCGTAACATTATACTTCAGCAGCAGCCGGGAGGGTGGCTATGGCTACAATGATATCTGGATGACGAAACGGCTGGATGACAGCTGGCAAAAATGGAGTGAGCCTGTAAACCTGGGTGAACCCATCAACACACCCGAGATCGAATCGTTCTTTACCATGGATGCCGGTGGTGAATATGCTTATATGAGCACGGCACAGGACAGCTATGGCGAAAGTGACATTGTAAGAATTAAATTATTGGAAAAAGAAAAACCCAACCCGGTTATACTGGTGGATGGTAATGTGTATAACAAAAAAACCGGTGAACCTATCAGCGCTTCCCTGCTGTATGAAACATTGCCCGATGGAAAGATCGCAGGTACTGGTCTTTCAAGTGCAGTTGATGGATCTTTTAAAGTGGTGCTGCCTTATGATAAAAATTACAGCATCCGTGCCAATGCCGATCATTTCTTTGCCATCAGCGAAAACCTGAACCTGGATTCTTTTGTAAAGGCAGGATACAAAGTGATACACAAAGATCTTTACCTGGTACCGATCGAAATTGGCAGTGTAGTAAGACTCAATAATGTATTTTTTGATTTTGATAAATGGGATCTGCGCCCGGAAAGTTTTGTGGAACTTGACCGTGTGGTGAAACTCCTGGAAGAAAACCCTGCAATAGAAGTGGAAATGAGTGCCCATACCGACAGTTGGGGAAAGGATGAATATAATTTGAAACTCAGTGACAACAGAGCGAAGTCTGTAATGGATTATATCATTTCAAAAGGCATTGATGCCAAACGGATCACCTCCCATGGCTATGGTGAAACGCAGCCTGTAGCTCCCAATACATCAGACGAAAACAGGCAACTGAACAGGAGGTGTGAATTTACCATACTGAAAAATTGACCGTCGCTTGAATAAGCGGTAAAAGAAAAAAAAGTCGGTAACCAACACCACTGGTAACTTCCTAGTAAGTGGAAGGCGAAAGAAAAGCAGATAGTTGTTATTTTGTGACTGTAATATTATAGTCATGGATAATTTGCCTCTTTACATCCCGGTACTGTTTGTCATCACCACGATGCTCTCGTTTTTATTTATTGCCAAAGCATTCCGCTTTTCAAAAATGGCTGTTGCAATTATACTGGCCTGGCTGATGGTGCAGGCTGTTATCGCCTCTACAGGTTTTTATACCAACACTTCTTCTTTACCACCCAGGTTCTTACTGGCCATTCTGCCGCCTTTTGCGGCCATCATTTTGCTGTTTAATTCTGTCAAAGGAAAAGAGATAATTGATTTCCTGCCTTGTGGCACACTCACGCTGCTGCACATAGTTAGAGTGCCGGTAGAGATCACTCTCCTGCTGCTGTTTTTCCATAAAACCATCCCGATTGAAATGACATTTGAAGGAAGGAATGTTGATATTATATCCGGTATTACGGCACCAGCTGTCTATTATTTCGGCTTTGTAACCAGGAAAATGAAACCGGCCCTTATCATTACATGGAATGTACTGTGCATACTGCTGCTGATAAATATTGTAGTTACAGCTATCCTCTCTGTGCAATTTCCTTTTCAGCAGTTTGGATTTGAACAGCCCAATATTGCCGTTCTGCATGCTCCATATATATGGCTGCCCTGCTTTATCGTCCCATCAGTTTTATTTTCTCACCTGGTTGTAATAAGACAGATGAGTAAAGGCGTTTCTGCAGCGGGTTCTCAACATCATTTTCCCCATCTGTAGAGATCAATAAAAAAAAACGCCACTATAAAAACAGTGGCGCTCTTTTAGTTGGTTAAACACAGGTCTCAATACATCGCACTGATGGTTTGTTTGGTACCATCAGGTTTTACTATTTCAAGCACATAATTACCCTTCAGTAACTGATGCTTTGGTTTAAATACTTCTTTCAAAGTTGTTGATACATGTGTTATAACTGCTGCATCAATCAACTGACCGGCAGTATTCATCAGCCGCAGTTTGTATTCACCGCTCTCCAGGTTGGCAAAATACAGGTTGAACGTACCGTCAGCAAGCGGATTTGGATACAGCGTGATCAATGGTGAAGCTTTGTCAAATAATACTTTTACGATAGCGGTATATTTTGAATCAGCATTTACATCATTGCTCTTTATCCTGTAGTAGTTATATCCTTTCACAGGATCCCTGTCAAGCCATTGGTATGCAGCACCCCTGTCATTATTCTTCACATTAAGTTCAGTATAAACTTTTTCAAAGCGGATGCCATCAACAGATCTTTCTACCTGGTAACTGGCAACAGCTGACTCATGCTCGGTTTTCCATTCTACGTTGATATCATCATGCAACCTGTATGCTTTTACAGAAGAGAATGTAACCGGCAGCACTACATTGCGTGTGAATACGATCCGGAACCGGTCTTTTTTCCAGGCACCTGAATCAGCAGTAACTTTAAACCGGTAAACAGTGGTACCGTTCAAACCAACGGGCATAACCGTTTGTAAATAACTGTCTTCAAGGAATGCTGTAAGTCCAGGCTGGTTTATATTACCGGCTTCAATGTGGAACTGGTAATCCCTTACCCTGTAAGATGTAGCCTTGAAAAATATAGTATCTGAATCTGCTATCCTGCTGCGTTTTTCGATCTGCATCCATTGATCGTTGCTGTTGATACCAAAATTTTCTGATGAGAAGTTGGGCATTTTCCTGGCATCTTCCAGGTCAATAACATCTGAATAATTTTCATTGTACATCATTAACGCACCATCCACCAGTTGCAAAGAATCCACGTGGCCATTTTCATACATCAGCAAAGTACTGACATATCCAAATGAAGGACGAACGGGTGCCATTGGCCTGAATACTACGCTGCTGTTGGGACCAATTTTAGCATTTTCATTGATGCTGACTGATCCGGCACCTGCGTTTTGTACAAAGAAAGCCTGCGAACTTTGAATGGCATTATTCACACTGAAGGCTGCACCATAGCTGCCGCCACCCAATGCACTGTTACCAGGAAACACCAGGTAATCTGAGCCAGGGCCGCCTGACCTGGTAAGGTACTGGTAGGCTCCCACCCCATTGGTACCCGTTAGTGACGGATCCCACACAACATAGTTTACCCCGCTCACGCCACCCGTGGTGGATACCTGTCGCAAGTCAATAGAGGATGGGTATGGGTTACCCACCAGGCTGAACGCTCCAACACCTGCCGGCACCGTGGTGGTTTGCAGATTGGTTTTCAAGAACCCGTTTGTCCTCAGAACCGTATGGCTGGTCGGTGCCAATGTATTAATGTATATCTGCGTTGATCTGTCGCCTCTAACAAATACCATGTAACCTGTTGAGTCAGTCACTTTTGCTGTATGTGTATTCGGTATACCAACCCAGTTAAGCGCAAGCGGATCAAACCGCTGTATAGAATAATTATTCATGGGCGATGGATCAAAACCATTGGCTCCTGCGGGACCGGTTATGAGCGTACCAAAGCCCGGATGAGGATCCTGCCGGTTGGCATATACAAAGTCTGGATTTACCACCCCTTCCTGCCAGGCCGCATTAAATGTTTGTGAACCTGCCTGCTGCAATGGAACCGTGAGCATTCTCCAGGCCCTGCGTTGAGGTATAAACCTTTCAACAGTCACTTTTCCGGCAAAACTGTTTCCCGTGTTAACACCACCGTTAGTAATATTTGATACCCTGGCAGTTTTGGCTGCTCTTGATAATAGGGTGATATTATCACCGGTATTCAGCACCGTGTTATTTACATTTCCAAAAGCCAGTGAGTCTGCGATATTCAGGGTATCTCCACTTATACTGGAAACATTCACTCCAGCCGTATTAGAAACGATCAGTCCGCCCAGTGTTCTGGCAGTAAAGGAACTGCCACTGATGTTTTGAACTCCTGATATACCATTCAGCTCGATTGCACCCGCACTTGCATTAAATACACCCGTATTGATGATACTCCCCGCAATCTGCATTTTTGCTGCATTCAGAATAATGGAAGCCGTTGGTTGTACGGTAATGTTTCTTACGGTGGGCACACCGGATGTAATAAGCGGATAGAAGGTAAGACTGCCTGGTATCAAAACATCTGTTGTAGAAGCTGGTATACCGGCACACCAATTCGCCGCATCAAACCAGTTGGTGTTTACACCGAGCCATGTATTCATGTTTCCAACTGCCAGTGTTACATTTTGCGCAAAACTTTGAGCGCATATTCCATTTGTGATGCCGGTAACCTGCAGCGTTTGACCATTATTTACTGCCGAAAGTGCACTGGTATTAAAAACGGCTGCTCCGGACCCATTTGCATTTACCCCGGTAACTGGCGTTTGTGCCACACCGTTAATGGTATAGTTAATTGTGTTATTAGTACTGTTTGGCACCAGCCCGGTGATACTGATCGTTGCAGGACCTGCCACACAAACGGGTAGTGGTTGTGCCACACCGGCAAGCGAGGGGTTGGCATTAACACTCAGCAATGTGATAATGCTGAATGTTCTTGCACAGGTGGGTGAATTGCTCGTGGTGGAAACGCCCGTTACCCTCAGCACCTGGCCATTATTGGCAGCAGTAAGATTTGCACTGGTAAAACTGGCGTTGCCGCTGCCACTGCTCACTACGCCAGCAATGGAGGGTTGTGAAATACCATTGATAGAATAGAAAATGGTGGACGTACTGCCGGGTATTAATCCTGTTAAATTGATAGTGCCGCCAGTACCTGCGCACACCGTTGCAGCCTGCGATACCGTACTCAAAGAGGGAGCAGGATTAACAACAAGTACCACACTTTCACCTGGTGAATTATTACAGCCGTTTGCAGTGGTTATTACCAGATAGCTTACAGTCACCGGTGCACTAGTGGTATTGGTTAAAATCTCATTGATATTGCCACTGCCGCTGTTTGCAGGCTGACTGATGCCAGCCACTGCTGCCCGGCCCCAGGTGAAAGACGAACCGGGTGTGGTACTGGATGGAATATAGCTGAATGCAGCACCACTGCAGATAGCCCCTGGCGTTAGTGTGCTGCTGAGTGTTGCAGAAGGATGAACGTTTAAAGTGACGTTTCGTGTAAAGGACTGTGTACAGTTGGGCAAGGCGCTGGTGATGGCAACCCCTGTTATCTGCAGAATCTGACCATTATTGGCCGATGTAAGTCCAGCTGTCGTAAAACTGGCTGTACCACCAGCACCAACTGCTATATTTGGTACAGTTTCTACAGCGCCTCCATTGATCGTGTAAGTGATGGTGATGATATTATTGGGTACCAGCCCGGTCATATTTATCTGTGCCGAGGATCCGGAACAAATGGCCGCTAACTGGTTGGCACCAGTTAATGTTGGCACCGGATTCACACTCAGCGTTAGATTTTGTGTAAACAATTGTGAACAGGCTGGTGAAGCACTGGTGGCTGTTAAACTTGTTATTTGTAATGTTTGCCCATTGTTTGCGTTTGTTAATGCAATCGTATTGAAGCTTGCATTACCGCCTGCGTCTGCCACTATATTGGTGACGGTTTGTGTAGGCCCTGCATTGATCCTGTAAGTAACAGTGGATGTACTGCTGGCTACTAAACCTGTAAGGTTTATTTGCGCCTGCGATCCTGCACATACAGAAGCCGCTTGTACAGCCCCTGTTAATGTTGGTGGAGGATTAACCGTTACACTTACAGAAGAAGAAGTACCGGTGCACGCAAATGCATCGGTGCTGGTGACGGTATAATTATTTACCCCAACCGGTCCTGTTACATTGGCTGTGGCAGTAGCATTATTCGCTCCTGCATAAACTACCGCACCAATCGTTGCCGGTCCATTAAATACAGAAGTATACACACCAGAAGCATTGATAGACAATGACCAGAAATTAAGTGATCCTCCATCCTGGTTATTTAGGTCTTCAATTTGTAAAGTCCAGTTGCCTGCAGAACTGTTACATGGAAAACCGATACCTGTAAAAGTTGCATTGTATGTCTGCGCTGTCACAGGATCTGTATTAACAGGGAATGTGGCCCCACCTGAAGAAACAAATGTATATGTGCCTAAAAGGTTATCATTATTATTGGTACCTCCTGGCCTGTTGAAGAGTACGGTAGAACCGCAATTCGGGCTTATAAGCGTTACTCTCAGATCACCAGCCCATGAATGGGTGAGATTCATATTTAGCGTAATGGCTGAAGCTGCTGTAATTGTACCGGCCGGCAATGAAATGCTGCTGGTGATGGTGGGCGTACCTGATGAGGAAATACCCTGCACCGTATTATTGATACCAGAAAGTGTTGTGTTCAATGTGCCCCCGGTATTGGTTGCCGTTAGTACAGATGCAGTACCCGAACATACAGTTGCAGGTGAACGGGACAATGATGGAGCTGGTAACGGCCTAACCGTTACCGTAATACTGGATGTTACTGCCGGGCAGACCGCTGGGCTGATGGGTGTCGGTGTAATGACGTACTGCACCGTACCTGCTGTGGAAGTGCTTGGATTTACCAGCACCTGGCTGATATCATTTCCTGCGCCAGCGATGGCACCTGTTATACTTCCGGTGATCGTGCCTATCGTCCACGTGTAGGTGCTGGGGATCACTGAAGTAAGTGCAATATTGGTGTTCTCACCACTGCAGATTGCCATGGTGGATGCATTGGCGACAATTGGAGCCTGGGTCACAAATATTCTTACTGAATCAACCAATGGCCCGCATGGACCGTTGCCATCCGGATCATTGGATGTTAACCATAAGGTAACCACACCGCTATAATTAACCGGCGGTGTATACGTTACCGTTTGAATGGTATTGGGCGAGGAAGTTCTGAACGCAGTTGAGCTTAATGTTCCATTTACACCTCCGTTTGCAGGCACCAGTGAATTAATTGACCAGGTGCCACCTACTGTTGTACTTGCCGTACCCCCAACAGTAGAACCATTTAAAGTGATGGCAGCCGGGCTACCACTTTGACAGGTTGTTTTATCTGCACCAGCTTCTATCGTTAAGGTGCTGGTTTTTGTCATGGTGAGTAAATCACTGGCACAACCACCTACCAAAAGCCTGAAGTAATAGGTTCCCATTGGAGAGAATATTGAGGGTGGCGGCGGCAAAGTATCGTGAATAGCATTATTCACATGAGGACCCGGCACAGTGTTCCATGGACCCGTGGTAGAACCAATTGAATATTGCCATAATAACGGCACACCCGAATACTGACCTTCTATCAGGTCCATATCATTCTGGCCGCCACCTCCTACCAGGTCACCGTCACAAATCACAAACAGGTTTTCATCATTTGGATATTCGTAGTAAGAAATATTATAAGACGGGTTTACGGTTACCGTTACTGTTTGTGACACACCGGAACAGCCTGTACCCAAAGCTACCGGGGTAATGGTATACGTTACATTCTGTCTTGGTGTTAAGGAAACCTGTCCCACTCCTGGTGATGCAGAAGTATTCACCAGCGTATTATTAATTATTGCGGTGCTTTGGTTGGATGTGCTTTCACCCGTAACATTTGCATTGTTGGCGGCAACCCATGTATACGTGGCTGCCGGGTTGCTTGTTAAAGGAATATTGACAGCAGAATTATTACATACTGTATCAGTAGCACGGCTGGTCATCACCGGTCTTGGATTCACCGTTATGGCAGCTGTTGTTGAAGAAGCACAGGTATTAGCAGTTGCTGTTATTGTAAATGTTGTTACCTGTTGTACGCTGGTATTGTTTACCAACGTACCGGTAATGGGCGATCCGGACCCGCTGGCAGCAATACCTGTAAGATCTGTTGTATTATTCCTTATCCAGCTGAAACTTGTACCGGCCACCGTATTTGGATTGGATATTACCATAGATGCGATGGCCACACTGCCGCACACAATTTGCGCATTGTTTGTTACACTGACTGTTGGGGTAGGCCTTACTGCAACGGTTGCGTTGATTGCAGTACCCGGACAACCATTGGCGGTAGGGATAATGTTAAACGTTACTGTCACCAGTGCATTGGTAGTATTGGTGAGTGTACCTGAAATATCGCCGCTGCCGTTTGCCGCAATTCCAGTAACAGGCACGGTATTGTTCCTCGTCCAGTCATACGTGGTTCCTGCAACTAAACCTGACAAAGCAATCGTAGCTATCGGGCCGGAACAGATGGTCTGGCTTGATGGGGTTGCAGTAGCATTTGGAGTTGGATTTACAAGCACATCCGCAGTAACAGGTGATCCTGCACAACCTGCCGCACTTGGCGATATGTTGAATGTTACTGTGATTGGCGCATTAGTGGTATTGGTTAAAATGCCACTGATGTTGCCACTGCCATTGGCTGCAATGCCCGTTACTGTACCGGTATTATTTCTCGACCATGTGTAAGTTGCTGATGGCACGGTGCTGCTCAATACAATAGTTGTGATACCATTACCCGAACAAATTGTTTGCGCTGATGGAATGGCAGTAATATCGGGACTTGGGTTCACCAAAACGGTTGCAGTAACCGGCGTTCCATCACAACCGTTAGCACTGGGTGTAATGGTAAATGTAACCGTTACCGGGAACAGCGTTGTGTTAGTTAATGATCCGCTGATGTTTCCGCTGCCACTGGTTCCCATTCCTGTTGCAGTACCTGCATTATCTCTCGTCCAGGTGTAAGTAGTTCCGGAAACAGCACTGCTTAATACGATCTCAGTGATACTGGCGCCAGAGCAAATTGTTTGTGATGCAGGTGTTGCAACCGCATTGGGTATGGGATCTGCCACAACCGTTGATGTAATAGATTCCCCTACACAACCTGCACCAGAGGTTGGCGTAGCCGTAAAAGTTACGGTTACTGGCGATGCGGTGGTATTAGTCAACGTACCACCGATATCTCCACTGCCGCTGGCTGCAATGCCTGTTACTGTACCTGTATTGTTTCTCGTCCAGGTATAGGTAGTGGCAGGCACCGTGCTGGTCAGCGCTATAGTGCTGATGCCTGCACCCGAACAAATAGTTTGTGAAGCAGGCGCTGCAAAAGCATCGGGGCTTGGGTCAACTATTACGGTAGCAGTGGTTGATGAACCGGTACAACCATTGGCTGTTGGGGTAATCATAAACGTGACTGTAACAGGCAACAAAGTGGTATTTGTCAAAATGCCGGCGATATCACCTGTTCCGCTGCTGGCAATACCCGTAACCGTACCGGCATTGTTTCTTGTCCAGCTAAAGCTGGTGAAAGGCACAGATCCGCTTAATGCGATCGTCGCAATATTTAAGCCAGAACAAATGGATTGTGATGCTGGTGTTGGCGTAACATCCGGAACCGGGTGGAAACTGATGGTGGCAGCAGCTGAATTTGTCTCCGCACAAACGCCGCTTTTTACCACAGCCCTGTACATGGTTACCTGTGAAAGGTTGGTATAAGTTTGTGATGTGGTTGTATTCGCAATGGGTGTCCACAATGTACCTCCGTTGGTTGAAAATTCCCAACGTACTACATTGCCGGTGTGACCGGTTAAATTCAATGTGCCACTGTTCACTCCAATACAAACCGTTGCATCCGCATTCACAGTACCGCCTGCAGAAGGAGGATCCACCGTTAATATTGCTACGCTTGATAAAGAAGTAACACAACCTGCAATACCAGTGATCACCACACGGTAAAGCCCGGCATCTGCTGCAGTGGCACCAATTACATTAAGGGTGTCATCTGTTGCGCCAGGAATATCAACACCGCCTTTTCTCCATTGATAATTTAATGGATCCGGGCCCGCTGAAGCTACCACAACAAATTGTACATCTGAGCCAGTACAAACCGTTTGTGAAACCGGCTGTTGGTTAATAGTGATCGTTTGATCTACAGACAGATGCGTGTAAGCCGATTGTACTAAAGTACAGGGAGCCAGGCCGCTTACAACAACATAGTATTCGTCCACATCTGCAATGCTGGCCTGGTTAATCTGAAGACTTGCAGTACCTGCACCTGAAATATTTGCGTTATTAACAACAGGCGTTCCAGGGAAGATTCCCCTGAACCACTGATAAGTTAAACCGGTGCCGCTTGCACTCACGGTAAAGGACGCAGGAAATGTGGCACATACCGCTACAGTATCTGCCGGTTGTACATCAATAGAAACTGCAGTGTTAACACTGAGCACTGCAATACCGGATGTTACTGCATTACAAGGTGCAAGACCGCTGACAACAACTGTGTAATTCCCTGCATTAGCAGCCGTTAAATTTGTAATATTCAGCGTAGTGGTATTTGCTCCCGAAATATCGCCTCCATCAGCCAGCGGAGAACCATTTCTTTGCCATTGATAAGCCAGTCCGCTGCCGGTGGCGGTTGCGGTAAAGCTTACACTATTTCCAGAACAGAGGGTTTGTGTTACAGGCTGTGTTGTAATATTTACTGCTTCATTTACCAGCAGCGCTGAATTATCCGAGGTAACGGCAGCACAAGGGGCAGTACCGCTTACTACCACATTATAATCTGCAGCGGCATCGCCGGTTGCAACAGGGTTTAAAATCAATGTGGCTGAATTGGCGCCCGAAATATTTCCTCCATTCGCCAGGGGCGTTACACCTTTTCTCCATTGGTAGGTTAACCCGGTGCCGGTTGCTGCAACAGCAATGGATACCGAATTACCTGAACAGGCGGTTTGCGTAACTACAGGTTGTGAGGTAATAACTACATCATCATTAACAGTAACAGTTGTTGCGCCTGTGAGGTCAACCGCAATAGATGAACAGTTAGCATCGCTTAAAGACGCCACCGTATACACTTCTGTTATGCCAGGTGTTACGTTGATGCTGAAAGTGCCATTCCCTGTACCGTTAGCAACAGCACCGTTGCTCAGTGTCAGGGTCCATGCACCAGTGGCTGTAACAGTTCCGGTAATATTAACAGTACTTCCATCACAGATGATGGTACTGGCACTAGTAATATTGGCAATTGGCCTTGGGTTTATGTTCACTAAAAATGATGCTGATGTGGCAGAACAGTTATTTCCGTCTGTTACAGTATAAGTAATACTTGAGGTTCCTGCTGCCAACCCGGTTAACACCCCGGCATTTGTAACTGCGGCATTGGCGTTATCCGATGCCCATGTATAAGTTAACACTGCTGTACCAGTGGCATTTGAATTCAAATTGATCACACCAGCTGCACAAACGGTACTAGTGCCTGTAATAGCATTTGCAACAGGCAATGAATTGACGGTCACAGCTGTCGTTACAAAATCAGTACAACCGCTACCGGTAGTTACTGTATATACAACGGTTAACGTACCTGCGGATAAGCCAGTAAGAACTCCTGCCCCATTGATACTTGCGGTGCCGGTACCATTGATAACAGACCACACACCCAATGCTGTTGCATTGGTAAATGCAGGTGATACCGAACCGATACATACATTGGCTGCACCGCCTCCAATGACCGTTATTACAGGCAATGGATTGATGGTGAGCACCTGTGTTGCCATATTGGAACAGGTTCCATTATTAACTGTGTAAGCAACAGTTACGCTGCCGGCAGCTAATCCAGTAACCACTCCACCGGTTGTGATACTTGCTGTGCCAGTGCCGTTGATAATTGACCATACACCTCCTGGAATTGCGTTTGTAAATGCAGGCGTTGAAGAACCAACACATATATCCGGCGCACCACCGCTTATTACAGCAACGGCAGGCAATGGGTTGATAGTTAAAGCTACGGCAGATTCATTAGAGCAGGTTCCATTATCAACTGTATAAACCACGGTTACCGTGCCGGCGCTTACACCTGTTACCACACCGATGCCGTTGACAGTTGCTGAACCGGAGCCATCAATAACCGACCAGCTACCGCCAGGTGTTGCATTAGTGAAAGCGGGCGTGTTTGCGTTTACACAAACAGACGCTGCACCACCTCCAATGGCAGCAACTGAAGGAATAGGATTGATTGTTAATAGAACTGAAACTGAATTACTACAGGTTCCATTCGAAAATGTATATACCACCGTAATATTACCTGCAGATAATCCCGTAACCAGTCCGCTGGCATCAATGCTTGCAGTACCTGTACCATTTACAATTGACCAGCTGCCGCCCGGAGTAGCATTGGAGAAAATGGTGATATCGTTAACGCATATTGCCGGTGCTCCACCAGAAATCGGTGCAATAACCGGTAAAGGATTTACCGTAACGGGTGAAGTTGTACGGGCACAACCAGTGGAAGTTAGTGTATAAGTAAACGTTACACTGCCTGCGGAAACACCTGTTATCAATCCTGCATTATCAACAGTGGCTAATCCATTATTGCTGCTTAGCCAGGTACCTGCACTGTTTGGTGTGGCATTAATGGTGCTGTTTACGCAAACCGACAAAGCGGATGTGTTTACTACAGGCAAGGCATTAACAAGTGTGGTATTGGATGCAGCAGCCAGTGCCGTACAACCATTACTGTTTGTATAGTTAACCGTCACCGTTTTACTGCCTGTTGTAAGCCACCTTACAGTTACTGTGCTGTTTGTTGTTCCTGTACCGCCAGCAACTATGCTATAGTCAACCCCTGCAACACCCGGCACATTCCAGATGAAATTTGTTTGGCCAGCCTGTGTTGTATAAATGATATCATATGTATTTACTCCCACTGTAGCACAAACAGAAGCACCTGGCTGTACGGTAAATGTTGGCGTTGGCCTTGCATTCACCGTTGTAGTATTGGAGGCTGCAGATGCACCAGTACAACCATTACTGTTTGTATAGTTAACAGTAACTGCTTTGCTGCCGGCTGTAAGCCATTGCAGTGTAACTGTATTGCTGCCGGTACCAATACCGCCAGCAGTGATGGTATAGTCAACTCCGTTTGTACCCGGAACTGACCAAATATAATTTGACTGGCCCGCCTGGGTAGTATAAGTAACACCAGTGCTGGCGCATATAGTTGCACCTGGCGCTGTTGTAAACGAAATAACGGGTCTTGCATTCACTGCTACAGGATAAGCAGCAGAGGTAGCAGAACAACCATTGCCGTCTGTTACTGTATAAGTTATATTCACTGTTCCAGCGCCTGCACCCGTTACAACGCCTGCATTGGTCACTGTGGCAATGCTGTTGTTAGACGATGCAAAAGTATAAGTGAGGGTTGGATTGCCTGTGGCATTGGGAGTTAAGCTGATGGTGCTTGCCACACAAACTGCAGCAGGACCTGTTATTGCATTGGCAACCGGAAGCGGATTAACGGTTACCAGTACATTAGATTGTGATGTACAGCCTGCGCCGGACGTTGCATTCACTGTATAGGTAGAAGACACTGTTGGCGTGACTGTAATATTGTTATTCGATGCTAATGACGTGCCGGCAGTTCCAGGCAAACCTGCAGTTGCTCCTGAAGGAACTGCAGCCCAGGAATAAGTATTTCCGTTGGGAGAAGCCTGTACCTGGAAGTTATCGATCTTCACATCCCCAGAGCCACCATTACCCACCGTAAGCGTAATTACCAATGAACTGGCAGGATTATTAGCAGAGGCTGCGAGGTTAAATAAGCCTTCGTACCATTGACCGCTATTGTTCATTGTAACAGTTCCGATATTTACAGAAGCACCTCCATCCTTACTAAAGGAGGCTGTAATGGTATTATCGCCACCCGATTGCCGCTGAGCCTGGAAATATATTCTGAAAGTTGTATAAGTGGGAAGATTGGTACCACCAAGCGTAAACACCCAGGTACCAGCAGGGTTCTGGCTATTGATGGCATTACCGGCTGTAGCATTGTTGGTAAATGCTGCTCCGCCTGTGGCTGTACCGGGCTCTGTATCAAAACCTATTGCTGATGTAATTGCACTTGTGATATTGGAGGTAAGCGTTGGCGTTAGTGCACCATAACTTCCTCCGGCATTAAAATTATAGTTTACAATGGTTGCTGCAGCACCCCCTGGTGAAGCAACTACCAGGTTACTGGAACCACCCAGGCATATAGCTGCCTGGTTTGCCGTTACAGAAGTAATGACAGGCAATGCATTTACTGTGACGGTGGCTGTATTACTACAACCATTACTGTTAGTATAAGTAATTACGCTGGTACCTGCAGTAACACCTGTCACAATACCTGACGCATTGATCGTGGCAACTGCGGTGGTTGCAGAAACCCATGGATTAACAGCAGCCGGCGAAGCAGAGCCTGTTAATGTTGTTGTGGCCCCTGCACAAACAGCGAGTGTGCCCGTAATCGTTGGCAGAGGGTTAACAACAATATTTACATCATCGGTTGATGCGGCGCAAGGGGCATTTGATATGGTCCACCTCAATATATAAGTACCAGCACCAGCAGCTGGTGTAAAGGTTGCGTTTCTGTTTGACGTACTGCTGAATTGCGCCAGTGAGGTACTGGGGCCGGAAACGATTGACCAGGCTCCCGTTCCAACAACCGGGTTGTTCGCCGCCAGCGTAACACTTGCTGTTGATGTGCAAAGTGCCTGGTCGGACCCTGCAGCAGATATTGTTGGGTTATTCGTATTCGTTAGTACCACATCGTCTGTTGATGCGGCGCAAGGTGCATTCGAAATAGTCCATCTTAAAGTGGCACTGGTTCCAACCGGCACACCAGTAACTGCTGATGTTGGAGAAGAAGGAGTGGTGATCGTGGCGGTTCCACTTAACACAGTCCATATACCAGATCCAATAGTGGGCGAATTACCTGACAATGTAAAGCCTCCGTTATTACAATTATTTTGATCTGCACCTGCATTGGCCGCTGTGGGATTGGGTGTGTTAATTAACACCACATCATCTGTAGTAGCCACACAAGGTGCATTAGAAATGGTCCATCTTAAGGTGGCACTGGTTCCAACCGGCACACCTGTAACAGCTGATGTTGGTGAAGCCGGGGTGGTGATGGTGGCGGTTCCACTTACCACTGTCCACAAACCGGTTCCAACGGCAGGTGTATTAGCTGCCAGGGTAAAACCACCGTTATTACATTTATTTTGATCAGGGCCAGCATTGGAAGCAGTTGGCAATGCCCTGTTAGTAAGCACCACATCATCTGTAGAGTTGGTACAAGGTGCATTAGAAATAGTCCATCTTAAAGTTGCACTGGTACCTACCGGCACTCCGGTTACTCCTGATGTTGGTGAAGAAGCAGTGGTAATGGTTGCTGATCCACTAACCACCGTCCAGGTACCCGTACCGTTGGTAGGTGTGTTAGCTGCAAGTGTAAAGTTTCCGTTAGTACAATTATTTTGATCTGCACCAGCATTGGAAACTGTGGGAGAAGCGGTAATAGAAAAGTTGGCACCTGTGCGGCAGCCTGGAGCAGCAGCACACTCTGCATAAAAAGTGGTGGTACCTGAAGTAGCAGTATTTGGCAAACCCGATCCTGCAACCCCTACGGGATTAAATGGACTGCCATTACCAAACGCTGTGCCTCCGGAGGAAGCAGTAAACCAATTGAGTGAACCGGGTACAGTATAAGAAATCGTCATTTGTATATAGTCAACAAATGGATTCCTGTTGTTGCCGCTGAAACATTCAACTGATAATGACACTCCAAAATTAGCAGCATTCACCTGTGCAGGTGTAAGCGTTGTTCCCCAAAGATCAGTTGTATTACCATAATTGGCTGCAGCTTCTGTTGTCGGCCATACTGTGGCAGATGCCCGGTTAGCTCCTGTTAGTGCACCAGCAACAAGCAATTGCAGATTATCGTCACGAAGTGTATTGGAAGTACTTGCATATCGGCCAATGGATACCTGCACACCAACAATAGTAGCATTGGCAGGAATGGCAAAACCAAAATTTGTTGCCAGTAACCCTTCTGTATTCTCCCCGTTATCAATATTACCTGCAATGCCAGTATAAGAATTATCATTAGCTGATACCCTCGTTGTATTCGTCCAGTCATTTCCCGGGCCGCCGCTTGTTGCACCTGTGCCAGCAAAGTTGGGACCCGTAGTTCCTGGTATTGCCGCTGCACAAGCAGCAGATGATGTTAATGTACCAGATCCATTTTGACAAACTGTAACACCGCTTGCAGCAGGGTAATTGTACACCGTTATAGAACCGTTAGAAGTGACTGTAGCACAACCACCCGTTAAGGTCACAGTGTAATTAAACGTACCACTTACTGTTGGGGTACCATTTACCGTTACTACATTCCCCGCCCAGCTACCAGTAACGCCCGCTGGCAAACCGCTAAAGTTTGCGCCGGTAGCTCCGGAAGTGGAATAGCTGATATTTACTATAGCACTATTGATACAAACTGCCTGGCTGTTTGTACCGGCTCCCGAAGTAAGTGTGATCGTGTTGTTTGGAGTAACAGTAATAGATCCTGTTGCTGTAACTGCAGGAGTTGTACAACCTCCTGTGGTTGAAACTGTATAATTGAAAGTACCGCTCACTGTTGGCGTGCCACCAATGGTCACAGTATTACCAGCCCAGTTACCAATAACGCCAGTTGGCAAACCGCTAAAGCTTGCGCCTGTGGCTCCCGTAGTAGAATAGGTAATATTGGTAATTGCGGTATTGATACATGTTGTCTGTGCATCCGTGCCTGCTGCAGAGGTTCGGGTGATCGTATTATTCGCAGTAACAGTGATTGAACCTGATGCTGATATGGTTCCACAACCGCCAGTTAATGCAACTGTGTAGTTAAATGTTCCGTTCACCGTTGGTATGCCGCTAATCGTAACAGTGTTTGCAGCCCAGTTACCAGTAACACCTGCAGGCAAACCACTAAAGCTTGCACCCGTTGCTCCTGTTGTTGAATAAGTAATATTAGTGATCGCTGTATTGATACAAAGTGTTTGAGCGTCTGTTCCAGCTACGGATGAAAGCGAAATGGTATTATTTGCCGTAACTGACATTAAACCGTTTGTGGTTAGTGCTCCACAACCACCCGTTAGTGTAACGGTATAATTGAAAGTTCCGCTTACAGTTGGGGTACCACTAATCGTTACAACATTTGCTGCCCAGTTGCCAGTAACACCTGCAGGTAAAACACCAAAGCTGGCACCCGTTGCTCCTGTTGTTGCATAAGTAATATTAGTGATCGCTGTATTGACACAAAGTATTTGAGCGTCTGTTCCAGCTACGGATGAAAGCGAGATGGTATTTTCAGGATCTGATATGATCGATCCATTTGCAGTAATACTTCCACAACCACCAGTTAAAGTAACCGTATAATTAAAAGTTCCGCCCACTGTTGGGGTACCACTGATCGTTACAACATCTGCTGTCCAGTTTCCAGTAACACCTGCAGGTAAACGACTAAAGCCTGCACCCGTTGCTCCTGTTGTGCTGTATGTGATATTGGCAATTGCTGTGTTAATACAGATTGCTTGTGCATCTGTTCCAGCTACCGAAGAGAGTGTAATTGCATTATCTGCAGTGATGGTAATATCGTTTGTTGCAGTTACAATGGCGCAGCCGCCAGCAGCTGCAATTGTATTGGTTACGGTATAGGAACCAGGAGTACTGGCATCTAAATCAATCTCGCCTGTAGCAGTATTTACAAAAACCAATCCTGCTGCAGATGAAAATACACCGGCCACTCCTCCTCCATTGAATATAGGTAAAGGGTCGGCAGCACTGGCACAATAAGGTGAGGCGTTATAACTGAATGTTGCCACAGGCAACGCAGTCACAGTTGCAGTTGCAATGTTGCCTGATGACAGATTGCTGGTACAATTGGTTGAATTGGTTACAGATACGATTGTAACTGTTGTGTTGCCCGTATTAGCCAGTTCAACAGCTGGAATTGTAAAATTACCGCTGCCTGGTGAACCTGCCGTAAATGACAGGGATGCAGTTAGTCCTGAGGCAGTATTCGCTCCACCCAGGTCATATGTTATAGTGTAATTGTCCGTAATTAAAGTAGAAGAATTAATGGTGATGTTTGCCGATGAGCCCTCACAAACGGCCGCAGGTATTAGTGTACTGAAGTCCGTTATATCCGGCAGACAAGAGGCGGTACTGCCGTTGATGGTAAAATTTCTTACGGTAAAAACGTTGGTGAAAGAGGACATGTTCCACGCAAATACACGAATATAAAGTGCCTGGCCGTTATTTACTGTAATAGACAACCCGGTAAAATTATTGAGAGAAGGGCCAGTTGTTGAAATGGGAAAACTGCTTCCGAGATTTACAGGAGAAGCAAAAGATGGGTCAGTGGAATATTGCACCAGCGCATCACCTGTAGTACCATCTGTGCCTGTTTCGAGAGAAATATCTGTGACAAGCAAATTATTTCCTGCAGTGGGTGAAATAGTAAACAGGTAGTATTTTCCATTATCCGGAACAGCACCTGTTTCCCAGGTATCTGCAGTTACACCATTTGTTCCGTAGGTGATAAAACCAACACCGCCGGCACCCAGGACACTGGCAGCTACATTGCCCGTGGTATTTGGTGCATCATTTACTGTAAGCGGCCATGCAGCAGAAGCAGCCTGACCGTAACCGTTAGTTACCGAAAAATAAAACAGCATCGTTATTGCAATAAGACGCACAGCCGGTAAATGCCGGGTTAAATTTTGACAGGGTAAAAAAGTTTGCATATAGCCTTATTTAGGATGTATGATCCGGCTATTGGAAGTTTTTGACACGGCTTAGTGAAGGATGATGGAATTATAAATTTCCAGTGACAATGAAATTTCCTATAGATTGGGGGAGCGTATTCAAGGGATGCAGGATGACTTAAGGCAGGTGCAAAATACAAATGAAAATTACATATAAAAAAAATATTTTCTTTCCGGGCCTAAATCGCTGTAAAAGAAGGGTTATTAAAATTCATACTGGCTACTTAATTTGTAGTATATCAAAAAATATATTTGGATGGTTCAATAAAATTTTTATCTTCGTATCACATTAATCTGTTATCCGTCCGAACGACACATCGATTCCTATTTCAAATCCATCTCTGTTTTACGCAAATCCCAATGTCTTATTTTACCAGGCTACCGGCCATGTTATATTGATCCACTTATCTTATTAATTGCTTCGCAGTTTACAGCACTCCCCCAACTAAGAATTTCGGTTTCGGAAATTTTATCCGTGGTATTGACGCACCAGACGTGCCCGTATCATTTCACCTTAAATAAAAATCTATGCAATCAATCATCAATGGATTTTTAAAAAATTTACTGCCCGGCAGCAGATCCATTCTGCACAATTTCCTGCACTGCTTCAATTATTTTATCAAGGTGATCAAACAAGAACCGGGTCGGCCGTACCGGAACATGAATCAATTATCTCCTGCCTATATAGACAATTCAAATCAAAGCCATCTAACCTGTAAAAATTTTTTTATGAAAAGAAAATTTACCCACACCGGCAGAAAAACAAAATCTGTTTTCGTGTTATTGGCAATGCTATTCACCAGTTTATTTTTTGCCAGTAGTACATTCGCACAGATAGCCCTGGTAACTGGTTCTCAAACGAACCAGCAGACATCTGGCACAACGCTTACCATCAATAAACCTACCAATCTTGCGGTGGGTGATTTAATGGTGGCCGTAATTATACAGGTGGATGACGGAGATAACCAGAATTTATCAAACGCTTCCCGTACTGACTGGACACTGGTTGCAGGCGAAGAAATAGGCAATGCAGGAAGTGACAGCTGGTGGGGTACAGTATTATACAAAGTAGCCACAGCTGCTGATGTAGCTTCAACAAATTTTGGCTTTACACTCGATAATGATGTCGAAGGCTCACAAGGCGGTATTGCTGCCTACAGGGGCGTTGCCGTTACGGGCGGTGTATCTGGTGGTCCGCTTGATGTGGCAGTACTTACAACGGCAATCAACACGGTGAACGCAGATGATTATAGTGCATCCGCCATCACTACTGCTTCAGCCAATACGATGATCGTAATGTTTGGCATGGTGGCAGATGACCGTACTGCCAGCGGCTGGTCTACAACATCTCCCGGTGCTCTTTCCCAGATATTTAGCGTTACTCAGGCACCATCAGGACCCGATATGGGCATCGGAATTGCGTCGGCTTTAAAAGCAGGCACTGGCAGCACCGGAACAGGCATAGCGGAACTCAGCGCTACTGAAAATGATCCCAATGGTGCTTTATTGATCGCATTGAGGCCATGCACATCTAATCCAACAATTACTACAGCCAATACACCGCAAGCCGCCAATGCCGTTTGCTTTAGTGGCAGTTCACAAACAACTACTTTAGCTTACACTGCCACTACCAACAGTCCAAACGCATATAGCATAGACTGGAATGCTGCTGCAAACACAGCAGGCTTAACAGATCAAAATTCCACAGCCTTTGCATTTGCAGGCGGTGGCGGCAATGTAACGGGTATCAGTATACCGGCATCAGTGGCTGCAGGCTCCTATAGTGGCACCATGTACATTACAACAGCGGCAGGGTGCATCACCAGTAAAACAATCACACTTACCATCAACCCTGCACCTACAGTAAATGTGGGCGGTGCACTCAGCACCATTTGCCAGGGAGGCACTTCGGCTGCTTTGGGTGGTTCAGTTGGAGGAGCAGCAACAGGCGGCACCTGGGATGATGGCGGCGCAGGCGGCACTTTTAATCCCAATGCGAATACTTTAAACGCTACCTGGACGCCTTTGGGTTCTTATACAGGTACTGCTACATTAACCCTTACTACAAGCGGCGGTTCCTGCGGTTCCGTATCAGCTTTTAAAACACAAGTGGTGAATGCAACCCCGCCAGTGGCCTCCCTTGGAGGTGACCAGGTAATCTGTCAGCTGGCAACCACTCTAGCCGGTAATACAGCCACACCAGGCACTGGCGCATGGACAATACCAGCAGGACCTAATACGTCAACAGCTCAAATTACAGGTGGCCTGAATAATCCAACGGCAACGTTTACCCCAACAGCTGCAGGGGCATATACGTTGCGCTGGACCATCACAAGTGGCGGCTGTACTACCACCTTTGATGAAATTGGGTACACAGTGAATGCACTACCGCAAGTGACTGCTTTTACTGGTAATAATATTTGTAATGGAGATATCGGCACATTAACCGCTACCCTTACTGGTGCCACACCATTTACCGTTACTTACACACCTGGCCTGGCTGAAGGTGGTGTTACAAGTGGCTCACCATTTAACGTGGTACCAAACCCAAGTTCACCCGGTGCCTATAACTATACTATAACATCTATACAGGACGCCAATGGATGTACAAGAAACTCAGGTTTTACTGATGCTGCAGCCACTATCAATGTATCAGCACCACTCACCTCAATTAGTTACGGTACTAACCCGGCAACCTATTGCCCGGGAGTAACGATCGCAGCCAATTCTGCCACAGTCGGTGGCGGAACTGCAACAACATTCTCTGTAAGTCCGGCTTTACCGGCGGGTCTTGCTTTAAACACGACAACTGGCACCATAACGGGAGCGCCTACCGTATATGCTGCAGCGGCTGACTATACCGTTACTGCAACCAATGCCTGTGGATTAGTGAACGTTGATGTTAATATTTCAACTGAGATTGCTGCATTAAGCACCACGCCAGGTGAAAGATGCGGTACCGGAACAGTGGCCTTGTCTGCCGCATCCACTACCAGTTGCTTTGCTTCCACCATCAATTGGTTCAGTGCAGCAACAGGCGGCAGCAGTCTGGGCACAGGTACCAGCTTTAATACACCCGGCATTGGCGCAAGCACGAATTACTTTGCGGAAGAAAGTTTTACAACAGGAGAAAGCAATACCGGGGGTGCCAGCGCCAGCGGTTCCACCAACAGGGGCCTGGTATTTGACCTTTTTGAAAGCATCGTTCTGAGATCTGTTCAGGTTAACAACACTTCCGGTACCGGGTCTGTAACTGTTGCTTTAAGAAACAGCAGTGGAGGAACTGTGTCAGGAGTTTCAGATGTAACAGTAGGCAGCCTTCCAACAGGAGTGCAAACAATTACATTAAACTGGACCATCCCCGCTGGTACTAACTACCGGATACTTTACACATCCGGCTCAAGAAATCTAAGAAGAACGGATCCTTACACTTTCCCAGAAAGTATTGGTGTGGGTGTTATTAAAGGCAACTGGGAAGGAAGTTTACTGACTACCAGGTATAATTACTTTTACAATTGGGTAGTAGCCAGAACTCGTGTTTCAACACTGGCAACAGTCAATCCATTGCCAACGATTACTTTGGGTGCTAATCCGGCTGTTGACAGGGGAAATACCAATGCTGACTTGTCTTATTCTGCTACCACAGGCAGTCCCGATGAATACAGTATTACGTGGGATGCAGCGGCCTTGTCAGCAGGTTTTTCAAATGTTGTGAACGTCATTTTGCCTGCATCGCCGATCGCATTAACGGTACCTGACGCGGCAGACGCTGCCACTTATAATGGCACACTAACACTAAGAAACACCACCACAGGATGCATCAGCGGCAGCAATGCATTTTCAGTTACGATAAACAAAACAAACCTGAATGTAACGGCAGACGATAAAAATAAAACAGCCGATGGAAATGTATTCACCGGATTTACTTCAACTATTACAGGTTTTATCAATGGAGAAGATGAAACAACAGTAAGCGGCACCGTTACCTATACAGGAAGTGCAGCAACAGCAACAGCCATAGGTACTTATGTGATCACCCCGGTAACAACCGGCTTAAGTGCAACCAATTATAATTTTATACCTGTAAACGGCGCTTTAGAAATTGAGCCGGTAAGCCAGAGCAATGCCGATTTCCGCAGCAAAGCAAACGGCAACTTCTCTGCAGCAGGCACATGGGAATACGATTTAGGCGGCGGCAGCTGGACCAATGCCTCGCAGGCACCCACCAGCGCCAACAACGTAAGCATCACACATGATGTTGTTCTGGACCAGGACTATACTGTAGGTGGATCTAAAAACTTTGCACTTGGTACAGGAGCCGTATTTACTGTAAATCCATCAAGAACATTTGCTGTGAGCGGCACAGCTGATTTTGATGACAAAGCGGTCACCTTCCAGTCTGATAATACAGGCACCGCATCACTTGGCCAGGTTACAGGTACATTGACCGGTGCAACCAACGTAACCATCGAGCGCTTTATACCCAACAATGGATTCCGTTCCTGGAGGTTATTATCTGTACCAACGTTTGGTAGCGGACAAACGATCCGCCAGGCATGGCAGGAAGGTGATGTGAATCCACTACCAATGGATAACAATGCAGCAGGCCGGGGTACACAAATTACCGGTGTGTTCCCCAACCAGACAGCAGCAGCAGCGGCAGGTTTCGACAGTACATCTGTTCAGGCTGGTTTGCTTACCTGGGGCGGCAGCAACTGGAGTAATGTAAACAGCACCCATATCCCCATTGCCAATAACAAAGCATACTTCCTGTATGTACGTGGCGAAAGGAGCAAAGGTGTTACGGGTACCGCCACCAACGCATCCGCCACCACATTAAGGACTAACGGAACCGTATACACGGGAGACCAGGTAACCAACATCAATGCCAACAGCTTTGTGGTGGTGCCTAACCTGTATCCTTCTTCCATTGACTTTACCGGCCTTACACGTACAGGCGGCGTAAGCAACCTCTTCTATGTTTGGGATTCTAAAAAACTAACGGGCAACAGCCTTGGTATATATCAAACCTTCAGCGGCACCAATGGCTTTAATTGTTTGATCAGTGGCGGCAGCTATGTGTTGAATCAACCCAACACCACCATCGAAAGCGGGCAGGGATTTTTTGTACAGTCAGGTGTAAGTGGCGGCGCTATCACATTAAAAGAAACGGCCAAGATAAGCGGTACGAACGGAAGCCTTGGTTTCCGCCCGATGACACCAGCCAGTTCATTGGTAAAAATAGACACCAGGCTGTTTGGTGCAGGTACCAGTAATATGATGGATGCCAACGTGGTGGTATTTGATGCCGCTTACTCTAATGCGGTAGATGCAGATGATGCTCCGAAATTCTCCAACCCCGGTGAAAACATGGGCATTCAGAAGGGGAATATTGTATTGGCAGTTGAAGGAAGGCAACCTGTAGCTGCCAATGATGTGATACAATTCAGAACATGGAACCTGCAACGCCAGTCATACAGACTTGAGGTGGTGGCAGCGAATATGATCTCACAAGGCGTAAGTGCAGTATTGGAAGATGCCTACCTGCAAACAAGCACCCCACTTGATCTTTCAGGCACCACGGTTGTAAACTTTTCTGTGGATGCCAATGCAGCTTCTTCGGCAGTGAACAGGTTCAAGATCGTATTCAGGCAACTGGCACCCGTACCGGTGAACTTTGTAAGCATCACCGGACACAGATCGAATGGCGCTGTAAAAGTTGACTGGAAGTCGGCATCTGAAAGAGGCATTAAAGACTATGTAGTAGAGCGTTCAACTGATGGAAGAAACTTTACTGCCATTGGCAATACAGCTGCTGCCAGTAATAATGCGATCGAGATCAGCTATAGCTTTACAGATTTAGCTGCCCCTTCATCAGCATTGATGTACAGGATCAAGAGCCATGGTGTAAATAATGAGATCAGGTACAGTCCGGTTGCAAAAGTGAGTGCACTGAATGTAAAAGCTGGTTTTGTAATATCGCCGAACCCTGTTGAGAATGGCATTGTAAATCTTCAGTTCAATGCATTGCAGGCCGGACAATACAGCGTGCGGATCGTGAGTACAGAAGGTAAAACCATACAAGTAAGAACCGTTACTCATGCAGGTGGCAGCAGTGTACAAAATATCAGCCTGCCCGGGTATATGGCAAGGGGTACGTACACTGTGGAGATCATTGCACCGGATAACAGCAAGACTGTGCAGACGTTGTTTGTGAATAAGAATTAAAAGAGCGGATCATAGAATTGAAAATGGCGGCGCCCCTGGGCGCCGCCATTTTCATACCTTATACTGTAACCAGCTATCATGCTGGAAAGTGCTGCATCAGAATTTTTATACCAGTAACCGGGCAGCATTTGTTTTCACTACAAAAACATTTTATCCAGCCGTTCAAAAGCATACATCATACAGCACACATGGAGTGCCTGAACAAATTCATTCCGCAGCAGCATCGCCCTTACTTCTTCCACAGGATACAGCAGCACTTCGATCTCCTCAAAGTGATCTAAACTTTGACCGGCTACTTTTTTGCCACCTGTTGCCAAAAAAAGTTGTGTGTAGTTGTTTAACACCCCTGGGTTAGCCGCCACCCTGCCCACATACTCCACATTTGAAAACGCATAGCCGGTTTCTTCCAGCAATTCCCTGGCCATTCCTTTTTCCGGCGATTCTCCCTGGTCAATAAACCCGCCGGGAATTTCAAGGATCACTTCTTCTAACGGGTACCGGTACTGCTTTACCAGGATAACCTTATTGTCGTCTGTGATTGCCAATGCACAGGCACTGGTGGGCAGCTCCACTACAAAATATTCCGGCACAATGGTGCCATCCGGCATTTCACAGGTATCTTTTCTTGCAGTAAAATACTGGTGCTTCGAAATGTATTCAGATGATATTTTTTTCCAGTTCAAAACGAGGCAGGGTTTTATGGATGTGTTTTTGAATTGTTATTTGGCGTGTTTGGTTTTAAGCACTTTTCAATTTATCTATTGCTTATTGATACAATGTTACATTGTTATTTGGCTTATGTTTTTTTAAGCTCTTTTCAACAATTCAACAATCCAGCAATATAACAACCAGCTCACCACCCCATCCGCTCTCTCAAAAAAGTGATATGCGCTGTATGATGCCGTCCATGCCAGGCGTAATTACCCAGCAGGTACCACAATGTCATTTGCCTGCCATGTTCAGGATGCACCACGGTTCTCTCCCACTCTTCCGGCTGGATCGCTTTTAAAACTTCCATCCACCGGGTGTGCAGGGCATGTAACAAAGTAAGTGAAACATTGATAGGTACAACTACCGTATCATTCATTTTAGCCCAGGCATTTTCATCATAGGGTTTAATAACAGGATTGTCTTCTGTTAATCCCAATTTGAAACGGATATAGGCATTGGTATGACTGTCTGCCACATGGTGCACTACCTGCCGCAAGGTCCAGCCTTCGGGGCGGTAAGGGTTGTTCAACTGCTGTTCATCTAAATTCAATACCGCATTCTCCAGGTGCTGTGGCAGAAACTGAATGTCGATCAGCCATTGCTCCAGTTGCTTTTGGGAAAATGGCTGTGGTTCATACTTGCCTATGGGATAACGTAGGTTGTCCATTTGTTCTGCATTAATTAAAATGAAACAATCACCAGTTAAAAATAACTGGTGATTGCAGTTTTATAAAAAACAAGTGTGCTTAGTTTTTCTTTTCTTCCACTGGAGGAACTGCCACAGGCTCGATGCTTTCCATTACAGGTTGCGTAGAAGCTGCCTTTATACCCACCAATTCCATTTCAAATACCAATACAGACCCTCCCGGGATACCGCCATCGGGTGTACCGCCATCGCCATATCCCATTTCGCTTGGTATGTAAACTTTCCATTTGTCTCCAATATGCATTTTCTGCAGAATTTCAGTCCAGCCCCTGATCACACCTGCCACAGGGATTGTTAATGGCTCTCCTCTTTTATAAGAATTATCAAATTCTTTTCCGTCTGTGAGAGACCCGGCATAGTGTGCCACTACCGTATCCTGCAACTGCGGCATCGCTGAATTGGCATCGCCACTCTTCAACACCTCATACTGCAGCCCGTTTGGCAATACCGTTACACCTGCACGCTTTTTATTATTGTCTAAAAATACCTGTCCTTTTTCTTTCTGCGCTTTTGCCTTTTTAGCAACATTCCCCTGCAGGGTTGTTTGAATACACATACCTGCCTGCTGATCGGTCAGCATCGTGGTTTTTCCGGCAAATACCTCTTCCATGGCCTTTAGCATCACGGCACTGTTCACGTCGGTTATTCCCTGGGCTTTCAGGTTATTACCGATATTCATTCCCAGGGCATAGCTAAAAGAATCCAGCGGTGTTTTAAGTGACGGCGCCGGTGCTTTTACAGCTGCCGCTGCTTTTGTTTTTGGTGCAGCAGCAGTTTTCTTCTTTTGTGCGTTAGCCCCCACCGTTATCAACGATACCCCAACAACTAAAAAAAATTGTTTCATTGCTTTTGTTTGATTTATATGATTTAAAATTTACTCTTCCCGTATGTCTTTTCCTGTAAGATGGATGAACACATCTTCCATGTTGGCGGCCTTTACCTGTTTCGGTCTCTCAAAGCCGGTAGCCACCAGGTCATCGATCATTTTATCCGGCGAAGCTAAGGCAATTATTTTTCCCTCATCCATGATGGCGATCCGGTCGCATAACTGCTCTGCCTCATCCATATAATGTGTGGTAATGATCACTGTTGTACCCTTGGCCCGGATATCCCGTACCAGGTCCCATAAATTCCGTCTTGCCTGCGGATCAAGCCCGGTAGTGGGTTCATCTAAAAAAATGATCCTTGGTTGATTGATCAGGGTGGTGGCGATGGAAAACCGTTGCTTTTGCCCGCCACTCAGTTCCTTGAATTTGTTCTTTGCTTTGTCTTCGAGGTTTACCAGCTGCAGCAATTCTTTTGCATTGGCCGGCTGGTTATACAGGCCAGAAAATAACTGTATCAGCTCGGTGAGGTTTAACCCTGGATAATAACCGGAGGTTTGTAACTGCACACCAATTATTTTTTTGATGCTGTCAGGAGCAGTATCAAGATCAAAGCCATCCACCATTACTGTTCCTCCCGACTTTGACCGCAAGGTTTCGATTATTTCCAGCGTGGTGGACTTGCCAGCACCATTGGGGCCAAGCAGGCCGAATATTTCTCCCTCAAACACATCAAAGGAAATACCTTTGACCGCCTCAAATGTGCCGTAGGTTTTGGAGAGGTTCTTTACAGAAATGATGACGTTTTGCATTGATGGAGAGAAATTCTAAAGCGTTATGTATTTTTTTGCAAAGTAACCGATTTCAACCCGTATTTACCTGCTTCATCAAATGATGAGCAGAAAAAGCAGTTAAAATTTATACACATAAAATCTGCCTTCGTCTTCATTTACAAAGTAAACATAAATAACATCTCCCTTCATCAAATTAGCAGGATGATAGCGTTTGTTTTTGCCTGCAAAAGAATTGGCACGGCTTACTTTATCCTCCCAACTATCCGATGTAAATGAACTATCCAGACTGTTGGAAAAATTGCCCGTGCTGATGTCAAGTGAATTCTTAACTGAAATGGCTTGTTGATGATACAAAAAAAACAGCGAGAGCCCACGTACCCGGGGTATTGAGTTAATAGCGTAGGTGCCTGCAAAAGAAGTGGCAGCAGAAAGCAAGATGGTAGCCCAGGAAGATCTTTTATACATACAGGAGATCTCTATTTCAAAAACACTGCCACCTGCATGGTGAATGCCGATTGAAGGCTGCTCAAGGTATTTATGAAGCTTTTCTTTTTTCTCTTTTGCAAGCTCGTTATAATGGCCCGTTTTAAAAAAAGTGGTGGTAGCCACTTCGACACTCTTGCTGAGTTTAGTAATATAATTGCAAAGGACTACTGCCGAGTTGATATTGGTAGCTGTGATATACAGATAGCCGCCATAGTTACCGGTTTTAAACAGGATATCGTTCCACAAAAAAGAACTGGTGGCATCTTCAGCCAGATCTACAAATTCAACGGGCTTAAAAGGAGGTGGTACCGAGTAAAACAAATGACTAAAATCAACAAGTGAAAGGCTTACAATATTTGTTTGCTGATTAGGGTTTTCAAGAGAAAATATCAATTTGCCGGGGAAATGATAGATCTTTTCTGCACTTGCAGGCATATTGGAGGGATAAGGATGGGATAGGTCATAAATAAAAAAGCCAGCTTCATTTTTATCCTTGAAGAAATCGGAAAAATGAGGATCTTTTCTCCTGTACTCCCTGCCTGCGGCCACAGCCATCACTTTTTCAAAACCTACCAATTTTTGGGTGGGTTGCTTTACCCTGATATATATGATATCCGATTTATCCAGATAGCTTACAACAAACAATTTGCCACCCTCTTCTACTACTGTGATGAGATGTTCGTTGTGTGTAAACTGCAAGGTATCTGTAACCTTATTTGTTCCTTTACTGGTATCAGTTTCAACGATGTAAATACTCCTGGTGCCGGCACTGAAGTAACAATCATCCAACACAGCACCCTGAGCAATACCTCCAAGCCACTGCAGGCTGCGTATTTCCGTTACTTCGTTTGACGAATGAATATAGCCAGCAGCACTGCTTTCGGTATCACTGCCATATTGATATACAATTTCTGGTACTGCACCCTCTTTTATCAACAACCTGATGCCTGCTTCATTCTTTTGAACATCTGCCAGCACATCATTGCCGTTACTATAAAACATGGAAGCATTCACCTCCTTGCGCAAAGCAGGCGGAAGTTGATAATCCACTACTTTTTCCTGCGAACACATATCCAACGCAATCAGCGTTAAAATAAAAACAGTAATACTTTTGGGAAACAGCATGGCACTAAGGGAAAAATCAGGTGATCAATTGTTGAAGTGAGGAATGAAATTAAAACAATTTTTCCATCCGTACATCGGCATTTGTATAATGGTTATCAACCACAGGCACCTGTTCAAATCCATACTTTTCATATAGAGAAAGGGCGATGCTCAATTTGCTGTTACTAACTAAGAACAACTTAATGGCTTTAAGTTCCCTTGCCTGGGCAATGCATTTTTCAATCAGCAATTTACTGATGCCTTTTCCCTGGTAAGCTTCCGTCACCGCCATTTTAGCCAGTTCGAACTCCCCGGGCTTTTCCTGTATTAAAGCAGCGGAGCCAACAATAGCTTCACCTGCTTTTGCCAAAAAAATACAACCACCGGTATCCAGTATTTCCGATTTGTAATTCTCCAGCATTGAAATATCTGCAGGTTCGGTAAGGCCATATTTATCCAGCCACTCCACATTCAGCCTTTTAAAATCGGCTGCGTAGTGTGGTTCAAAATCAATGATTACAATACTCATTGTCAGTGTTTATTTAGCAGGATAATGCGTCTGCAATTCTTCCATCATCAGCTTACTCCCCACAAAAAACGGCGTCCGCTGGTGTACATCGGTTGGTTGTAATTCCAGTATACGCTGGTGCCCGTCGGTTGCCAGCCCGCCAGCCACTTCAACGATAAATGCAAAGGGATTGCACTCATACATCAGTCTTAATTTACCACCCGGCTTATCCGACGTATTGGGATACATAAAGATGCCTCCCTTGATCAGGTTCCTGTGCACATCGCTCACCATGCTGCCAATGTACCGCTGCGTATAGGGGCCACCGGAAGCTTTTTCCTTCATCTGGCAGGCATTGATATATTTTCTAACCCCTTCGTCATATTTAAAAAAGTTGCCGTGGTTTACCGAAAATATTTTGCCCGTTGGCGGACAAATAATATCCGGGTGGCTCAATGTCCATTCGCCAATGGAGGGATCGAGTGTAAAACCATTTACGCCTCTCCGGGTGGCATACACCAGAATAGTGGAGGAGCCATAAATAACATAACCGGCGGCCACCTGTTTAATGCCGGGTTGCAAAAAGTCTTCTTTTTTTGCAGGTGAACCCAATGGTGACACCCGCCTGTATACACTAAAAATAGTACCGATAGAAACGTTCACATCAATATTGGCACTGCCATCCAGCGGATCAAACAGGCAAACATACTTGCTGTTGTTGCTGATCTCGTCATCAAAGATCACTACATCATCCAGTTCTTCGCTTCCGATACCGGCACAACTGATGCCATGCCGCAACACGCCCATGAACTGTTCATTGGCATATACATCCAGCTTTTTTACTTCTTCGCCCTGCACATTCACCGTGCCATAGTCACCTAAAATATCCACCAGCCCCGCTTTGTTCACTTCCACATTCACTCTTTTGGCAGCAAGCCCCATATCCCTCAACAGGCCGGAAAGTTCACCCGTGGCATTGGGAAAGTTTCTCATTTGCTGGATGGTAAATTCGTCCAGGGTTTGTACCCTGCGGTTAATTAAACTCATAATAGCAATCGTTTAGAAGATGATAGAAAAATTCACTGGCATCCAAAAATAAGGATTATTCATGTGTGCTGTTTTATCCGAAATAACAGCATCAAAACGTATTAGGCAAAAAAATCAATGGTATCGTTTGCAGGGAGGGCAAATTAGCCAATGTGCTGATGGGCTAATTTGATAATGCTCTAATGCCTTCGGCTTTCCAGCACTTTTCATTACTTAAGCAGGTGGCTTAAAAGGACGGCCCAAGGGTAAGATAAATGTGAAGAAACCCTCATAAAAACCATGGTTTACCCGCATCTTTCAAATGCAATCAGTGAATAAACATACTTTCAAAAAAATAAATACAATTTAGACTGTCAATAAAGATGGTCATTATTACATTTGTACAACTTGAATTAAATGATTCAGCACATCAGCTAATCAGCAAATTAGCATATCAGCACATTACCAATATGAAGGTTTTTAAATTTGGCGGCGCCAGTATCAACAGTACCGAAAGGATAGAAAATGTTTCCAGGATCATCCGTAGTTATCAAGGCGAAAAACTACTCATTATTATTTCGGCCATGGGCAAGGTAACCAATGCACTGGAACGGGTGGCAGAAGAATTTTACAAAGGACAAAAAGAACAGGCCCTGGCATTGTTCAATGAACTGAAGACAGAGCACCATTCGGTAGCCAAACAACTCACAGGCCATACCATTGACCAGTTTACCGATATTTTTACCGAAGTGGAATGGCTGCTGCATGATAAACCGGTAAGGGATTATGATTACTATTACGACCAGATCGTTTGCTGCGGTGAGTTGCTGAGTACAATTGCCGTAAGCCACTATTTCAACCATACCGGCATTGCCAACAAATGGATGGACGTGAGGGATATTGTACGCACCGATGATAATTTCAGGGATGCCAATATCGATTGGGATTATACCCAGGCCAAAATAACCAATGAAGTATTAATGGCTTTTAACGATACCGATATCATCATCACCCAGGGCTTTATTGGTTCTACAGATGAAAATGAAAGTACCACACTGGGAAGAGAAGGCAGTGATTACAGTGCGGCCATTTTTGCCAATATGCTGAATGCCGAAAGCCAGACGATCTGGAAAGATGTGGAGGGTGTGATGAATGCCGATCCTAAAAAATTTACAGATGCCGTGTACATCGACAGTTTAAGTTATACCGAAGTAATTGAAATGGCTTATTATGGCGCCCAGGTGATCCATCCAAAAACCATCAAGCCATTACAAAACAAAGGCATACCCCTGCATGTAAAATGTTTTTTAAATGCTGCCTTGAATGGTACGGTCATCAGCAACAAACCAGTGCACAACCTGCCGCCCATTATTGTAGTAAAGCAAAACCAGGCCCTGCTGCAGTTAAGCTCCAAAGACTTTTCTTTTATTGGCGAAAAAGGTGTTGGTAAATTATATGAACTGATGGCTGGATTTAAGATCAGTCCTAACCTGGTGCAAAGCGGCGCTATCACCGTGATGTGCTGCCTGGATGACAGATCAGATAAAGTAGAAAAGCTGGCCTTGGCTGCCGGTGAACTGTTTGATGTGCAGGTGGAAAAAAATCTGACCCTGCTGACGGTGCGGCATTACAACGATGCCATCGTAGAAAAATTAACAGCAGCAAAAAAGCAGGTGCTATCCCAAAAAACCTCAGAAACGATACAGGTACTAATGAAAGAATGACAAACAGTACCTATTCCAGGCAGGGTGTTGCACAGATCTATATTAAAAAAATTACCGGCTTACCAGGAACCGCTTTACCTGTACTTCATTATTCAATACCACTTTCAAAGTATAGATGCCGGTTGGCTTATTTTCAAAACCATCCAGGGTAACCGTGGTATTTCCAAGATCAAGTCGTTTTGTATCTGATATCAGCACGTTACCTTTTATATCGATGATTTCGAACCTGGCCACTTGTGCTGCCACAGCATGCACCTGCAGTTGTAACTGACTGATGACTGGGTTAGGCGCTACCGTTATCGTATTCTCATTACGGCGCCTGGCAAGATCCAAAACAACCGCTCCACTGTATTTTATGCCGCCGCCGTTTATTTTCAAAGCCAGCCTGTAGTACACCACATGATGCTGGTAGTTCTGCAGGTCATCTGATGTTATATAACCCTCCGCCATGGATGATTCCATGGTTTCTACAGGCGCATAATGAATTCCATCATGACTTCTTTCGAGCGTGTAGGAATACACAGGCTCATCTTTCAACGCATTCCATTTTAGTATCACACTGCTGCGCTGCTGCAGCCTGGCGCTGAATGCAAGTAAACTATTCATCAACACACCACAGGCAGGATCAAAGCGGATGGTAATGGTATCCGATGTATAAACAGGACAGGTGGCATGCAGCTTTTGGTGAACGATATAAGTTCCGGGGGCATCCACATACACGGATGTTTTATTGCTGGTATCGGCAAAATGTCCATCCAGTGTTTGCCAGGTGTAAACAGATGTGGGAATGGCATTCATTACCTGTATATTGCTTACACTATGTATACCACAAAAAACCGGCACTAATGTAAACAACTCAGCCCTGGCTGCATTGAATGGCTTAAAAGGAGCCACAAAATCCTTTAGCTCTGCGGTAAAGGAAGTAGAAGCCCTTGTTTTAACCATTACTTTTTGAAAAGGCATATCACAGGTGCTGCCACCCAGAATGGTTACCGGATCAAGCCCCAGCTTGGTTAAGTTAACAGAAAACTCCATAAACTGTTTAGGCTCGTAGTCGTCAACGACACTGTTATCACTTCTTACAATTTTAAAGGCACCACCCCAGGTAGAGGACGAATTCTGCAACCCGGTATAAAAAGCACCTTCTGTTTTGGGGAGTATGCTGGCATAACCATACCCGGCACTGTTAGTAGCCCCGTCATACTGACCTGACCAGCTAAAGGCCGTTGGTGTAATCCTCAGCGATGTCCGGTCAACCCATATCCTGGCTTCAATTAGAGACAGCGAAGAACTGCCATATTCTGCGGTAAGAATAATATCTCCCGGCGAAATAATATTGCCAGCGGCGTCAAATTTCCAGGAGGTATGCCCTGCATCAGGACCGTAACCGGAAAAAGTATTGGTAGTGCGGTTGTAAAAAATATCGGTCTGGAACATCTCAAAATCAAAATAACGGTTACCAGTAGTGTTTTCTATTGACACGGCACCAAACATCCACAGCGAATCTGTCATGCGTCTTCCATCCCTTCTCACATGCATGAATATATCCAGTATCTCATTTTTATCCGGAACCGACTGGGATTCCGGTGTACTCCAGTCAGCAGGGTGCATCCCGTTTTTGTTAGAACCTGATGCGAACACTGTTGAATCATCCCCGTGACAATCCCTTGCAAAAACAGCATCTATCAGCATCCTTCCATTCGCTATTGAAAAGGGAGGTATGCTCATATTTCTAATGATGGCATAGTTACGGGTTGACGGGTTAGAAAGATAGCCGCTGTAAATTGCCGCAGCGCCATTTGTATCAATTACAAACCTGCCCGTGCCGGTACCGCCGTTTGCAAACCAGTCATCAGCATTGGTGGTGGGAGTAGTTACAAAAAAATTACTGCGTAAGTCGCCATCTACCCCAAAATTTGCTTTTACCTGCGGAGAAGTAATTTGAGCTATACAAATGGCACTTTGTACCAAACATACCAGGAGGGACAAAATTATTTTCATACGTCAGGATTTTGGAGGGTACCACTGCATGCCTGTATATATGGATTTTGTAGCACTGCAAAATGAACAGATTACACCTGCAACTACAGGCATGGGTACATGATTAATGAACCCGTAACGCTGCAAAAGAGTGAATATTGTGTAAAAGTGGAAAATTATTTACAGGGCCCGGATCTATCTCACCCTTGGATCAACCACACCATATAAAATATCAGCTAAAGCATTGATGAAAATAAAAATGCAGCCGCTGATCAAAACAGCGCCCATTACTACGGGGTAATCTAATTTTTACAACGCATCCACGGTTACTTTGCCTATCCCCTTCCAGCCAAAAATATACTCTACAAAAAATGCGCCTGCCAGCAATTCTGCAAACCAGCCTGTAACAGCTGTAATAACCGGATTCAGTGCGTTGCGTAAAGCATGTTTTATGATCACCGCTTTTTTGCTCAGCCCTTTTGCATAAGCAGTGCGGATATAATCCTGGCTTAATACATCCAGCATACTGCTTCTTGTAAGCTGTGTAATGATGGCCAGCGGCCGTATGCCCAGTGTGAGTGCCGGCAGGACAAGGTTCTTCAGCGTTAAATATTTTTCACCCGTCACTTCATCCATATCAAACCAGCTGCCGGTTAGATGCAGCCCGGTGTAAGGATGCAGTACCACACCGAAAAAATATGCGATGATGATGGCCATAAAAAAAGAGGGCGCCGAAATACCAGCAATGCTGGCAAAAACCGCGGTGGTATCGAGCCAGCTGTCTTTTTTTACTGCCGCTATAACGCCAAGCAGTACCCCAAAAAAAATGGCAAACAGCATGGCAGCGACGGCCAGCAACAGGGTGCCTGGCAGGGCTTCCAGCAAGACGCTTCCCACGTTTTTCCTGGTTTGATAACTTTTACGGAGATAGGGCATTTTAAAACCAAGTTTGGTTTGCCCCCCAACAAAAAAACCGCGTAGTTCTTTTTTGGCAATGTCTTCCTGGCTGTGGATACCCAGTGGTGAAATATCGTTCAGGTATAAAAAAAACTGTTTCCATTTGGGCTGGTCGAGGTAGAGGTCTTTACGGATATTATCAAGCGTTTTTCTGTCACCGGTTTGTCCAACGATCATTTTTGCCGGATCTCCAAAACCCTGGAACATGATAAAAACGAGTATCGCAATACCGAGTAGTATTGACAGTGCATAAACAGCTTTTTTAACAGCGGAAAACAAAAGGATCTATTATTTAAGATTGACTATTGAATATTCGCAAATCCTTTGGCCGCCTGGCACTTTGCTGGCTTGCCCCTTTGTCCATTGCATATTGCCCATTAGCCTTTCGACACCCTTTCTACTTCAAAAACTCATCCAGGTCAGCCCAGCTATGTTTCCGTTGCACTACAGGCCCTTTCATTTCATACATGGTGGGTACTGCCCGGGCAGCTGTTTTGATAGCTGTGGCATCCGTGGTATAAACAGGCAGGTTGAAATTATTCACCTGGTTAAAAAATCCTTCTGCACCTTTCGTATCCGAGGTGACCACGTAAATGGGTATGTTTTTTTGTTTGGCGTTTTTCACCACATCCCTGAAAACACTCTGCCACCTGTCTACTACTGCCTCGTCAATGGTTTTAATAAAGAAAAGATAATAGTGCGGCTGGTTGAGTATGGCTTCTGTAGAATCCCCATCACCCATTTTTAAGGAGAAATCGTTGATCGGCGGAACATTGTTTTTACCAGCTTCTACCAATATCTGTTTCCGGTCCACATATTTCCAGGTACTATCTGGTAAGGCTGTCATTCCAAACTCTTTCTTTTCACCATTTTTCTCATAAATAAAAATATAGTCAAATTTATCCGGTACCGCATCGGCAGGCATTTTTCTCAGTTCCAGGATATTATTCCCTTTCTTAAAGGGCAGACAGTCAGTTACAGGTAAATGTTCCACCACATGCATTTGCAGCAGGGAGGTGGCAATTACACTCACCAACACGATCACAAAGGGTATCGATGATTTCAATACCGGCTCTATATAACCTTTTTTACGGATCAGGATAATGACCAGGAGCAGCAGGATGATATCTTTTGTAAAGGTTTGTATCGGTGTCAATGGAATACAATCTCCAAAACAACCACATGCCCTTATTTTTCCGCTGAATAAAACATAACTGGTTAAGAAAGTAAAAAAGAGTACTAACAACAGCAACAGGCGCAGGGTGAGCGTTTTTCTCCAGCCTACCAACAGCGCCACGCCCAATGCCACTTCCAGCGTGATCATAATTACCGAAAATACAAAAGCATACTCACCTAAAACATCCATGGTTCCCTTCAGCCATTCGGTGCGGCCCCAAACTTCAAAAAACTCCTGCATTTTATACGTCAGCCCCAATGGATCGATCGCTTTCACCAGCCCGGAAAATATAAACAGCCCTCCTACCAGTATTCTTGCAATGTTCACAATAACTTTCATGTATATCCTTTTATTTATTTTGGTTAGTCACATCTTCATTGGCACAGGTGGTGGAACTTACCGTAAAATTAGATCCTGTATGGCAGCAGTGGTACAGTGCCATGTAAATAACCCGTTAATTTTAATTAGCCTGCAATAGATGCTGTTCTGAATTTTCAACCATTTTCGCCAGATAAAATCAAAGCAAACACAGCATAATTCAGTATATCATAAAAATTGGCATCAATACCTTCACTGATGATGGTGATGCCCTGGTTCTTCAAAATACTTTTTATGCGAAGGAGTTTTGCCAATATCAGGTCCACAAAACTTTCCTGGCTCATGTCTCGCCATGCTTCCCCATAATCATGGTTCTTATCCTGCATCAGCTGCCTGGCGATGGCAACTTTGGCATTGTACATCCGCTCTACTTCTTCCACCGGCAACTCTTCGGGTTCATCACCAGGCAGATCAAGCTGTATCAAACCGATCACCGCATAATTCAGGATGCCTTTAAATTCACTCATTGCGTCATCGCCAATTCGCTGCTCTCCTTTTTCCTGTATGGTACGTATGCGTTTGGCCTTTATATATATCTGGTCTACAACTGAGATCGTTCTGTATACCCGCCATGAAGTGCCATAGTCTTTTGTCTTCTTTAAAAAAATATCCTCGCATGCTTTAACTGCACTGTCGTATTGCTCAATTGTATTCATTCTTACTATAAACTGTCTATTTTTGTTAATTGTCAAAAATACCTTTTTCTGCCGATGTTCACACTTAACTGTAAAGGAAATTTATTGGTGGCCGACAGGCCATTGATAATGGGTATCCTCAATATTACCCCCGATTCATTCTATGAAGGACATCTGAAAAAAGATCCGGAACACATTGTATCATTGGCAGAAAAGATGTTGCAGGATGGTGCTGACATCATAGACATCGGTGGGCAAAGCACCCGGCCAGGCAGTAAAAGGATCAGTGCTGCAGAAGAGCTCAGCAGGGTGGTACCCATCATCAAGGCCATTAAAGAAAAAATGCCGGGCACAGTTATTTCAATTGATACCTATTACAGCGAAGTGGCCATAGCTTCGGTAAATGCGGGTGCAGGCATCGTGAATGATATCAGCGCTGGAAATATAGACAACAACATGATCGATACGGTGGCCGCTTTACAGGTGCCTTATATCGCCATGCATATGAAAGGCACTCCCGAAACCATGCAGCATCACCCACAGTATGATGACGTGGTGAAAGACGTGCTGGATTTTTTTATCCGGAAAACGGAGGAATGTAAAAAAGCCGGTATTCATGATGTGATCCTTGATCCTGGTTTTGGATTTGGCAAAACCATACAGCATAATTTTCAATTGCTTAAAAACCTCGCTGTTTTCAACATGCTGAACAGGCCAGTATTGGTTGGACTATCCCGGAAAGGCACGATCTATAAAACCCTGAACATAACTGCAGCAGAAGCACTGAATGGCACCACCTGCGTCAACAGCCTTGCGGTTTTGAACGGCGCAGGTATACTAAGGGTGCATGATGTAAAAGAGGCCAAAGAAGTAGTTACAATTTTAACTGCTTATAACAACCAGCCGTAATACTACTTATACAACAAGGGTAGTTATACGATTCTCCGGGTACTGTTACGGCTTATAATTTTAACTGAAAACAATAAAGCCATATTGGTTGGCGTTCTTTGAATGGTCACCTGCCAGCATTGGGTTTTGTGAGGCTGATTACGTGAAAATCCAGGTGACCGAACTACCGTACCTATCCGAAATCCGATGTTATGAAAACTGAATTTTACCCTGGTAATGTTATTTATTGCCGTCAACTTCTTAAACAAATTGCAGGGGCTGTATCACCTGCTGTGATGTGCCTGTTTTTCACCTGCACACTTATCACCTCCTATTCACAGGTAACTGCACAGAAAAAAAAGCAGCCTGTCATCAAAAAAAAGCAACAACAGGCATCGCTGAACACACTCCGGCAAAGCACCAATGTGATCTGGTTTGAAAAAAATGCCGGACAGTTTCCGGATGAAAACATACAGTATGGATTCCGCACTTCCTTCGGCATCATCGGGGTATTCAATAACAAACTCAGGATGGTGGTGAGGCAAAGTGAAAAGAGTACCACTTCCGGCCACCAGGTGGTGGATATCAGTTTCCCGGGATCACCCGGCAACTGGGCTATTGAAACCGGCGAAAAATCCAACGTGGAGGGTACTTACAACACCGGATCAGGCACCAGCCTGGTACCGGCTATCTATACAGAAATCACTTTGAAAGAAGTGTACCCGGGCACCGACCTGCGCCTGTATTCCGGAGATAATGGTTCACTAGAATTTGATTGGCTGCTCAACAAAGCTGCTGCTTACAAAAACATCCGGATGCAGTTTGAAGGACAAAATAAACTGAGCGTTGATAAAAAGGGATCCCTGCTGATAGACCTGGAGCAGGATGACATAAAAATTGTGATACCGGAGACCTACCAGTTGATCAATGGCAAAAAGAAATTATTACCAGCAAAAATGCAGCTGGGTGCTGATAAAAAAACCATCGGTTATGCTATCACAGGCAACATCAATTTACAGCAGCCTTTGGTGATTGATCCTGTCATGAGCTGGAGTACTTACATGCACAACAATACAAAAACATTTGACGAGTACCTGTATGCTGTGGCTGCCAATGACAACGATGAGATATACGCCTGTGGCCTCACCAATGAGCCCATGAGCAGCGCTTACCTGAGCGGCGTTACACCGGGTTACTCTGCCGACTATACGCATTCATTAAACGGAAGTGGTAAAAAACAGACGGCGATTTTATACAGGCTGAACCCAAGCGGCACACAAATAACCGCATGGACCTATACAGGTCAAACTGCGAATGTGCCGGTGGCAATGGGTATTTTCCCCAATAACAGGGTATTGGTGGTATATCAGAATGATACGATTCAGATTTTTTCCCCTACGCTTACAACGAGGCATTATAATGGCGTGATCAATGCGGCCAACGTTGCATCCAGGATCAGCTCTTACCAGAGTGTTGCCATCTACGATAACAACACATTTTACCTGGGCGGCGTGGCCGGCAACTATCTTCCACGTACCGTAATACCTGCCAATGCGCCTGACACTTCTTTCAGCAACGGCGAAGGTGTGATACTAAGAGTGACCAATGCAACCGGCACGCCCGATATTTCATGGGGCACTTATGTTGGTGGCACCAGCCGGGAAAGATTCACCGCAATTGCTTTAACACCCAATAAATCGAAATTGGTTTTTGGCGTACATACCGAAGGTACCGGCAGCGGCTACCCCAGTTTGGTAAATGCCGTGGACAATACCATTTCCGGCAATGAATTGCTGGTAGGTGTACTCAACCTGCCGGCGCCTGCAACATTTGCAGTGTTCTCGTATCTCGGAGGCAGTGCCAATGAAGGAAGTGCCAGCACGATATCCAGTGCTGCCTTAGTGGCGGCCGACAACAACTATTTTTATGTGGCGGGTAATACGCTTTCTACAAGTTTGCCGGGCATCAGTGGTGCTGCCCAAACAGCTCATGGTGCCAACAGCCGCTTCTGCGATCAGTTTGTTTCCCGGATCCCATTGAACGGCAGTGCAGGCGCAGGTTTCAGAACCACCTTCAGTGGAGGAAATGATGTGGATCTTGTAGGTGGTCTTGTAATAGATTCAAGAACATCGGATGTGTTGTTGTTTGGCACAACGGTATCCAGCAATTTCCCCGTATACAGCCCCAACCCCATCAGCCCTTATTACCAGGCCACACACGGGTCATTTGAATTTGGCACAAGAGACATTACTTATACCATATTCAGTAATGATCTTTCTATCAGGCGATATTCAACTTATATTGGTGGTAACTATGACGACTACCTTGGAAGCACCGGCAAGCTGGAGGGCACCGGGCATTTTCAGTACAGCACTGTCAGTGGCCTTACTTATATTGGCACCACCATCCATTCGGACCAGACTTCCATGCCTGGTCAATGGATGAGCAGTGTACCGGGTTTTGACAAAGTGATACCGGCGGCAACCCGGAGCAAAGACAGTCATTATATTTTTGCCATTAATCCCAATACATCAGATTATGGGGATGCACCGGAAAGCTATGACGCCACTGATCCCGCCAACTCAGCAGTATCAGCAAGTGAAATTCGTATAGGCCTTACCGTTGACCCCGAACAAAAGCCCAACCCAACCACTGCTGCCAATGGAGATGACATTCTGAACAATGGATCAAGAGATGATGAAGATGGCGTGGTAACCCCCCCCTCCATGTATATGTTTGCCACTTCTTACTCCATACCTGTTTCTGTATACAACAGCACCGGCGGAAACGTGTGGCTTTGCGGCTGGATTGATACAGACGGTAACGGTGTGTTTAACAGTTATGAGTACAGGAGAATGATCATACCACACAGCACCACACAACAAAATGTGGTACTGAATTTTTCAGGCCTGCCTCCTTTTATGCCAGTAAGCGGAAGAACCTACCTGCGTCTCCGTTTGTCAACCGAAAACCTCACCTCAAATAATGCAAGAGGCACTTTTGGAAAAGGTGAAGTGGAAGATTACTTAGTGCCACAGGCGGTGATTCTGCCGGTAACACTGCAGCGGTTTACTGCCAACCTTCAAAACGACAAAGTTTTGCTTAGCTGGCTTGTGGGTGATGAAAGAGATATGAGCAGGTATGAAGCTGAATACAGCACGGATGACAGAACATTTTCATCCATCGGCTCCAGGGTGGCAGATAATAACGGCACGTACAACCTGCTGCACATTACACCACAGGAAGGCACTAATTATTACAGGATAAAAATGTACGGCAGTGATGGCAGCTTTACCTATACTCCCACCAGGAAGGTACAGATCAACAACAACAGGAACATCACCATTCATCCCAACCCTGCCAAAGACCTTATCAATATAAATTTTAATGAAACCAGTATACTGCAGGCAGTAACCATTACCGTAATGGCAGCAGATGGAAAAGTGGTGGCAAAAAAACAACTTCCCATGGCCAACAGGATCGAATCCATTGATGCCAGCCAACTGAGTAAAGGATATTATTTTGTAAGAATTGAAACCGCCTCTCAAACAGCGATCAAGACGGTACAGGTTACGCATTGATACTGCTGACAGGCAGTGACACAAATGAATAACAGATGATAGTGATCCGAAACAGGAAACGGACTGCCACTGATTTAAAACGATCAATCGTACAGGCTTTATAGTTAGTTAAAGAAAACGGGTATCAATGCCACAAAAAAACAACCTGCTGGCAAGTAAACATCAGCACATACCATATAAAAAAAGGGACGCTAAGTGCGTCCCTTTTTTTTATATAACCGATTAATTATTTTTTAACTGTCGTATCACGCAGTTTCTGTGCTTTTGACATCGAATCGATCATTCTTTTTTGATCCGCTTCCTGCTTTTTCATTGCTGCCTCCTCTTCTGTTTTTGCCTGCGCTTCGGTGACCACATCTGCCACTTCCACTTCAAAAATCAATATCGCATCCGGTTTGATAGAACCACTTCTGCCTCTTGGACCATAGGCAAGTCCTGATGGAATATACAATATACCCTTGCCGCCCTTTTTCAACAACGGAAGACCATCAAACCAACCTGTGATCAGTCCCGACTGCCTGTTCAAATGAACAAATATCGGGTCAGTATGTCCGAAAGCCGGATCAACATTGGAATCAAAACTTTTGCCATCTTCAAAATTCTTGCCTGTATAAAACACTTTCAGCACTTTTGATGTGTCCACTGCATCACCTTCACCCGGATTCAATACCTGAACATAGGTGCCTTTAGGTGCTTTTACTGCCTGTATATTTTTTGATTTAAGGTAATCTGCAATTGTCTTATCATCTTTTTTTGCCAGCTCCAGCCCTTTTACAGAATCTTTCTGTGCTTTTTGTGCCATGATCTTTCCATAAGCGCTGTCTGCCGCTTCCTTGGTATCAAACACATTGATGATCTTGTAGCTCAGGAAGATGTTGCCGCCTTTTTTCATAAATGGTGGCAATTGTGCGTTTCTCTTGATCAGACTGTCAACAGCCTGTTTGATAATAATGCTGTCTCCCGCCCTTACCTGGCTGAAAATTTTATAGAATACAGGTCCTGTTTGCGAAGAATCAAGTTGTGCAATCTGGTTGATCTCGTTCCTGGAGGAATACAACACCGTGTCTTTATTGTTGCCCTTGTACTTCTGTTCAACTGCCAACTCGAAAAAATTGCCCGCCTTTAGCTGCTTGCCTTTGCCGTCGGAGATTATTTTATATTCAACCCCTTCGCCAGCTTTCTTAAAAGGCGCTTTACAACCCGTCATTACCACCATTGCGGTAGCTGCCAGGTAAAAAAATTGCTTCATCATTGTTGTTTTATATTTAAAATTCATAGTTGCTCAACTGTTCTTTGTTTTCCTTCATCGCCTGAATAAACATCTTAACCACTTCTTCCAGCGGTTCTTTGTTTTGACCGCCTGATGCATTTACATGACCGCCTCCGTTGAAATATTTTCTTGCAAATACATTTACATCAAACCCGTCCTTGCTTCTGAAGGAGCTTTTTCTTTCTTCTCCCCTGTCGATAATAATGGCTGCCAGTTTAATGCCTTTGATACCCAAAGGATAATTTACAAGCCCCTCCGTATCTCCGGTAGTAATGCCAAATTTGATGAGATCGCTTTGCGGAATGGCAATGAGGGCAGTATTATATTCATAATAAACCTCCATCCTGTTCAGCAGCACATTACCGATAAAACGAAACCGGTTCTCTAAAAAATTATCATACACGTGTTCGTGTATCTTACTGTGATCGATCCCTTTTGATTTAAGACAGGCCACCATGGTGTGAACTGCCGCTGTAGTGGCCGGAAACCTGAACGACCCTGTATCCGTCATCACACCGGTATACAAGCACTCCGCAACGGCCACGTTGATCTTATCTTCATAACCAGCGCCGGTAATAAAATCGTACACCATTTCGCAGGTACTGCTTTTAGCCGTATCGCTTGCACCATAGGCAAACTTATCCGCCTGTGGTTCCTGGTGATGGTCAATTAAAATCCGCAAAGCCGTGGCTTTGTTTAATTTCTCTTCCATCCTTTTGGTACGGCTCAGTGTATTAAAGTCCAGGCAAAAGATCCAGTCTGCCTCATCAATCAGTTTATCTGCAGCCACTGTTTGCCGCTCATAATCCAGCACGGTCTTAATCCCGGGCATCCACGCCAAAAAATCTGCCCAGTTGGTTGGCGACACTACTGTAACCGTATGACCCAATTGAATGAGAAAATGATACAGCCCTAAAGTAGACCCCATGGCATCACCATCGGGCTTCTGGTGCATCGTTACCACAATTTTTTTAGGCGTGGTAAGTTGGGGATATATTTGATTGATAGCCTGCATAAAAGCGGCGCAAAAGTAACGGTAAGTTTCCAGTTTACCCTTTACCGGCCAGAGTTTTTTAACAGCCCCTTCAAAAAGCAGCTTTTCAAAAGCTAAAAACAGGCTATATTTGCGGCTCAAAAAACGAAACTATGAGTAACAGGACATTCACAATGATCAAACCGGACGCAACAGAAAAAGGACATACCGGGGCTATTTTACAAATGATCAATGCAGCAGGATTCAGAATTGCTGCTGTTAAAATGGTACACTTATCAAAAGAAAAAGCAGGTGAGTTTTATGCCGTACATAAAGAAAGGCCTTTTTATGGCGAATTGGTGGACTTTATGAGCCGTGGCCCAATTACAGCCGCTATCCTGGAAAAAGATAATGCTGTGGAAGATTTTAGAAAACTGATCGGCGCCACCAATCCTGCACAGGCTGCAGAAGGCACCATCCGTAAATTATACGCAGCATCTGTAGGAGAAAATGCTGTTCATGGAAGCGACAGTGATGAAAACGCAAGGATAGAAGGCGATTTCTTCTTTAGTAAACTGGAACAATTTTAATTTTAGATTTCATTATAAATACCCCGTTCTATCAAGACCGGGGTATTTTTTTTTAACAGTTACATAGTATCCTTGTCTTTCCTGCTCAGGGACATCCCGCCATCAAGATAAATACGGTCGCCTTCTTTCATCTGCATCGATGTGCCATCGGCTTTTTTAATGATCCCATTGATCATTACCACCGTACCATCAGTAAGCGTTTTATCCTTCTCTAACTTTTCTGCCTTGTTGTCTTTTACCAGCATTACCTGCCCGCCCTGCAAGGTGATATAACCATCTTTCTCCATTTTTTTCTCTGTAGCCTGGGGTAAGGAATCCGTTTTAGTTTGTGCATTTGCAGCATTCGCAACGCAAATAATAGCTGCAGCTAACAATATTCGTTTCATACTTCTCAATTTTTGGCTTGCGCCGGTGAACAATATAGTTTTAAGCAGGCAAAATCATGCCGTTAAGGATGCACCCTTTAGTTGGTGTTACTGGTTACGGGATGGTGAAAATAGCTCTACAGTTGATTGAGCAAGATGATACTCAGTTTATTCCCATATCGACTTATACATACAGTTTATTGCGGTTAAGTGGATCACTAATGACCAAAAAATGCAATTAAAATCTGGCATGTTTTTTCTTCCTTACTCAATTAAATTTTAATCATTTAAAAAAGTACGATTATGAAAAATGGAAAATTAATTGCAGGAATCGCAGTAGGTGCAGCAGTAGCCTTGTTTCTGATCCCCAAAATAAGGAAAATGATAACAGATGCTGTTGCAGGGCTTACAGATTCTTTAAGTAATATGGCCTGCAGTGCTGAAGAAGCGGCTGATAAAGTAAAGAAGCTGGCGTAATTGCAGCAATGCATCCTGGTTCAGCAATTTTAGCATACTACAGCCCTCAAATTTTTGAGGGCTTTTTTAATTGATTGAGTGTATATGCATGCGGTACCGCTGGTGGGAACCTGTACATGTAAAAGATCTTTGCCGGAGTATTGCAAACGGCTTTATACATCTTCCAGCGGAGTGCGTTTTTTTTGCTTTAATTTTTTAAAATACGACGGTGTGAGCCCCGTTACTTTTTTAAATTGAGTAGAGAGATGCGCCACACTGCTGTAATTGAGCCTGTATGATATTTCCGTAAGGTTAAGTTCATTGTACAGCAGCAGTTCCTTCACCTTTTCAATTTTATGACTGATGATAAAATGCTCGATGGTAATGCCGGTGGCTTCTGAAAAAATATTAGAAAGATAAGTATAATCGAGTTGCAGTTTGTCGCTGATATAGGCAGAGTTTTTTGCCTTGGGCAATGCATCGGCGTAATGCACCATTTCAACAATTACATTTTTTATTTTTTCTATCAGGATGGATTTTTTATCATCCATCAATTCAAGCCCTGCAGCCAACAGCATTTGCTTCAGTTTTTTTATCTGAGGTGGGTTGATCGCTCCTTTTATTTCCACTTCGCCCAGGTCTACCATTCCATACACCAACCCTAATTTATCAAGTGCAGCTTTAACGATCATTTTGCATCGGATGCTGACCATATATTTTATGTATAACTTCAAAGTATATCAGCGGTTTTTATAAGGCGCTGCCATCAGTTGACTGCAATCACTCATAGCCACTTTTTATAACAGTGAGAATGAGTTTGAACCTGCCGTTGGGTACAATTTTACTTGCAGCATGGGCTGGTATCAATATACCATCCCCGGTATTGAGGGTAGATTGCCTGCCGGCAATCTCAATGATGGCGCTGCCATCTATTAATTGTACATAGGTATCGAAAGGCGAGGTTTGTTCATTAAGCCCTTCGCCACTTGCAAATGACAATGCATTGATGGAGCCCGTTGCTTTTTTCATAATAGACTTACTCACTACGGCATCGTGCTCATACTCGATCAATTCTACAATGATATGTGCCGTTCCATCTTCAATTTTCCCGCTTTTATTGGGTAGTTTTTCTAGCTCTTTGGTATCCATAACTTCACTTTTTTTAGACGTTGAATCAATGCTCCAGTTCCGTCAAATATCAACCGGAGTTAAGCCTGCAATTTTACTGGTTCCACATGTGGGATAATGAGCAATGTATAATCTCCATGTACCGGGGATCTCCCGTTAGTAAACAATGTCTTATATGGCCAGTAGCCAATTTCCGCATTACTGTCAACCATATCGGGTATGTGTTGCTTGGGCAGATCAGGATTCAACAGGTAAATGACATCCAGCCGTTTGGCATTTAAATGAATGATATGAATCTGCGAATCGAGGATGATCATTTTTTTTGACGTTGTAAAGTTGATATTACTGTCAAACACGATGGTCCCCTGGTCACCGGTTAATTTAAAGTCATTTACAAACGATATTAAAGAGGCAGTAATCATAATAGCAGGAATTTTAGGTTAAAATAAAAACGGGATCAAGGATAAAGATCCAATCCCGTTTATTGTCCAATATCGTATTGAAAAACCTTGGTGAAGGTACAGTGATGCAATGCCGGACAATTACATCATTCTAAAATGATTTTATATAATTCACAGATTTGTACCAGGTATTCTGTTGCTATATATAAGCCGGAAGAGAGATAAAATCCCGAATATGTATCAATAAGAATCAACCTTTTTAAGGTGTGTATGCTGAAGATTGGGAGGATAATGAGACAACAGGATCGAAGTATCTGCGTGGCTCTGTATAATGTAAACGCAAAACACAACAAAAAGGGTTTAAATCAAAAAAGCCCCCAAATTTCTTTAGGGGCTTTCTTTATGTCCCCAACAAGGTTGGGGAGGACTCGAACCCGTCCCCAACCTTTTTGGGGATGACGGGCAGCATGCTAACCAACCGAATGATTGTTATTTTTTGAATTTCCCTAATTCATTTTTGGAGCACTGAATAAGTTGTTGAATCTGCTGATGGCTGTATTTCTTTAATACCCTTTCTCTTTTCAGTGCTTCGGTTTTACTATTTAGTATTTCTATATATACAAGCTGCCAGGGTATTTTTAAAGAAGTATAGGCAGACTCTTTATTATTATGCTGGTGTAACCGTTGCAACGGATCCGTGGAGTAACCTTTGTAGTAGGAATTATCTGCCTGGCTTTGTATAATGCAAACGCAAAACACAACAAAAAGGGTTTAAATCAAAAAACCCCCAAATTTCTTTAGGGGCTTTCTTTATGCGGACTGGACGGGACTCGAACCCGCGACCTCTGCCGTGACAGGGCAGCATTCTAACCAACTGAACTACCAATCCAACAACCCGGCTTATTCATTTGCATTTACAAACCGGAATTACTTTATTTCTGATAAGAACTTTTTTGTTTTGTAACAGCTTTTAGTGCCTGTTATTTTTTCGGGAGTGCGAAGATAAGGTGATTCAGTTTTTACACCAAAATTTTTCTTAAAAATTTCTGCCGCCTTCATTTTATATTTGCTGCCACTATTGATATAAATCCAAACAGATCACAGAAACTTATTGATATGCCTGAACTAAAGAACCGTCAATTTTTAGATTTTGAAAAACCTGTAAAAGATTTGTACGACCGCCTGGAAATGCTGAAGGAAACAGCCAGCAAGGGCAAAACAGATATGAGCACCGCTATAATGGGTGTTGAAAGTGAAATACTGGATGCCAAAAGAGAACTCACACAAAATCTCACCCCCTGGCAGCGGGTGCAGCTGAGCCGTCACCCAGACAGGCCCTATACACTCAAGTACATCGAAAAAATGTGTACCAACTTTATTGAACTGCATGGCGACAGGAATGTAAAAGACGATAAGGCCATGGTGGGTGGTTTTGCACAAATAGATGGTGAAACGGTGATGATCATCGGGCAGCAAAAAGGCATCAATACCAAGATGCGGCAGATCCGGAATTTTGGCATGGCCAACCCCGAAGGATACCGAAAAGCATTGCGCCTGATGAAACTGGCAGAAAAATTTAATAAACCTGTGATCACCTTAATTGATACCCCCGGTGCCTATCCCGGTCTGGAGGCAGAAGAACGTGGGCAAGGTGAAGCCATTGCCAGGAACATCTTTGAAATGCTGCGTTTGAAAGTGCCGGTGATCTGTGTCATCATCGGTGAAGGTGCCAGCGGTGGTGCCCTCGGTATCGGTGCAGGCGACAGGGTATTTATGATGGAAAATACCTGGTACACCGTGATATCCCCCGAAAGCTGCAGCAGTATTTTATGGCGCAGCTGGGACAAAAAAGAACTGGCCGCAGAGCAGCTACGCCTTACCGGTAGTGATATGCTGGGCTTTGGTCTGGTGGATGGCGTAATACCTGAACCACTGGGTGGCGCCCACTGGGACTATACCGAGGCAGGTACCATCCTGAAAAACTATTTAATACCAGTAATAAAAGAATTAAAAGCCATTCCCCCCGATCAGCGAAGCAGGGAACGAATTGAAAAATTCAATAAAATGGGTTTCTGGGAAGAAAAGCCCCTGGAGGCATAAGACATCCTTTGATTTGATGATTTCTCATTCTACAGAGGAACGGTTACATCAATACACTGTTTTTCGCTTACCGCTCTCAAAGTCTTTAAAGATAAAGGCTCCCAGCCTGTCTAAGGAGGCGAAGAAGGCTTTGCCATTATTGGTTTCGGTAAACTCCTGCACAAAGCGCTGCAGGTAAGGGTCGCTGGCGATCATAAACGTGGTGATCGGTATCTTTATTTTTTTGCATTGGGTGGCAAGACTCATACAGCGGTTCAGTATCTTCCTGTCTACACCAAAACTGTTTTTATAATAGCGCTTACCTACTTTCAAACAGGTGGGCTTGCCATCTGTGATCATAAAGATCTGTTTGTTGGGGTTGCGCCTTCTTCTTAAAATATCCATGGCCAGTTCAAGCCCGGCAACCGTATTGGTATGATAAGGACCCACCTGCAAATAAGGAAGGTCTTTTACTTCAATTGTCCAGGCATCATTACCAAATACCACAATATCCAGTGTGTCTTTGGGGTATTTTGTTTGTATCAGTTCGCTCAGGGCCATTGCCACTTTTTTAGCGGGTGTTATCCTGTCTTCGCCATACAGAATCATGGAATGACTGATATCGATCATCAACACAGTGGAAGTCTGAGATTTAAAATCCGATTCTCTTATTTCAAGATCATCTTCGTGCAGGTTAAAGCTTTCTGCACCATGATTGATCTGAGCATTGCGGATAGATGCGGTAAAATCAATTTGCTCCAGGGTATCACCAAACTGGAAGGGCCTGGTTTCCGGGTTGACCTCATCTCCCCCACCTGGTTTGAAGGTGCGGTGATTCCCCTGTTTGCTTTTCTTTAGCTTTCCAAAAATCTCTTCGAGGCTTTTTTTGCGAATGCCCTGTTCTGTTTTAGGGGTGATCTTTATTTCACCGCTTCCTTTATTTTCATCGATATAACCCTTGTCCTTCAGGTCCTCAAAAAAATCACCCATTCCATAATCGTCGTTGGTAAGCTTGTATTCTTTATCCAGTTCATTCATCCACTGCATGGCTTCGCCCACATCGCCATTGGTATAGGTAAGCAGTTGCATAAACAAGTCGAGCAGTTGCTCAAACTTGCTCTTTGCATTTTGATCGATGTCGAATTTGGAGAAATGGTATCCTTTCATAGTGGGGCCGATTACATATTGAAGTGATCTGTTACTGCAATGTATGAAACATTTAAGCTCGTAAAAAGTTTAGGGTATTAAAAAACCTCCTGCAATTACAGGAGGTTTTGATATATAAGAAATATTATTAACCTATTCAGCCTTCTTCACCCCATCGGGTTTAGCAGGCGTATCATTCACCACCGGTGGTTCTATCACAGACGGTTTAGGCGCCTTTAAACTATTCTCCTTCGATTTTACATTGTCCAGTATCTGGTAACAGCTCAGCATATCATCATACAGCGGGCCCAGCTTTTTCGACAGGTTTTCCCTAAAGTTGGTCATATCATTATTCTGCTGGTAACGTATCTGGTTGATCTGTGTCTGGAAATTAGCCGGACGTACAAAATTAAGACTGTCGGTTGCCCTCTCATACATTTCCTGCTTGGAGAACAGGTTATTGATATCTGCATTCAGTTTTGCTACATCGGTACCATTAAGAGAAGCATAGTACACCATCTGCTGTTCCAGGTCTTTCTTTAATGATTTCAATACCTTACCAGTGAGTGCCGTATCTTCTGTAGCGATCGCTGCATCTAAAAAGCGAAGAGAGATGCTGTTGTGCTGCTGGTCACGGGATACCATGCCATAACTGAAATTACTTTCCAGCATGTTGTTATCACATTTGGTCAGCAGCTTTTTCGCTGCTTCTTTTTTTCCATTGGATGCAAGATTGATGGCGGCAGAAGCGTATGCCAAACGTATACTATTGAGGTGCCGGCGGTTCTCTTCATCAAAATAAACGCCTGGTTTTTCGGCACCACCAAATACAAACTTGCTCATAACATCTTCTACCCTTGGCCTGTTTACGCCACCATTTTCTACAGGTACCAGCCTGTAAGTAAGTCCATCCTGGCGAATGTATTTATCAAAACCAAGACTTACCCTTCCGGAAGTAAAATAGATAGGGCGTTTCCACTTATTGGCCGCAATGATATTCAGAATGGCCGCATCATTTTTCTGAATGATATTTTTAGGAATGTCAAACTGCAGCTGGCTTACCACCACATCTTCCGGGTTCACCGTACCATTTTGCCTTACCAGGGCAGAGTCAACGGGAACGGTTACCCTGTTTGTCGGGAACATATTGTACACATTGCCACCGCCTCGTTCTGTTTTCAATGCATCATCACTGCCGGCAAAATCCTTCATCATGGTATACAGATCAATTGGCTGGCCCATGGGTACCGGCACGCCAGCTCTTTTGTAATAGGTGGCCACCAGTTCTGGATTGTTACCATAAATATAGGTAGCGGCCCACACGGCATCCCTGGTAGAAGCTTCTATTTGTTCAGCGCTCCAGATAGGATCTATAGGATCGCTTTCATTTAGTTTATAACGCAACTGGTTTATATACCAGTCAATTCCCAACAGGCTGGAGTTGATCACCCTTACATCTCTTCTTACACCTTCTACCTCTTGTGCATACCATAATGGATAAGTATCGTTGTCCCCATAAGAAATAACGATCGCATTTTTAGCACAGCTTTCCAGGTAGTCTTTGGCCAGGTCTCTCGCCATCGTCTTCCTGCCACGGTCATGGTCATCCCATTCCTGGCTGGCCATCAACACCGGTACAGCCAGAGCACATACGATAGCAGCTGCATAATTACCCACTTTTACACCGGCAAATTTTGCGATCAGGTCTTTTATAAATAATACGCCCAACCCTATCCAGATAGCAAATGCATAAAAGGAACCCACAAAAGCATAATCCCTTTCTCTTGGCATGTTACCCGGCATATTCAGGTATACCACAATGGCCAGGCCGGTAAAGAAAAATAACAGGCCGGTGATCAGTGCATCTTTTTTGTCCTTACGGAATTGATAGATCAAACCAAGTATTCCCAGTATTAGCGGAAGGCAGTATAATTTGTTATTGGCTTTATTTTCCTTCATGCTGTCAGGCGCATCTTTCTGATCACCATACATCAGGTTATCAATAAAACCGATGCCGGTTTGCCAGTTGCCATCACGCACATTGGCCATGTTCACTCCCTGCACATCATTTTGTTTACCTGCAAAATTCCACATGAAATAGCGCCAGTACATCCAGCCTGCCTGGTACTGTAAAAAGAAATTTACATTCTGACCAAAGGTTGGTTTATCGCTCCAGCGTTGGCGTTGCACTTTCTGGCCGCTCTCGGTCGTTTCATCCACATTTATCTTGGTAATCCCGGCAAACTGTGCATAATAAGTGGCGTGCTGCTGTTCGTCGCCGGCATCCCACATACGCGGAAACAGGTGTTCATCTTCAGGGCGATATTTTACTATCTGCTTTTTACCTTTTTTCTCATAGCCGTCTTTTGTTTTAATATAAGTCTCTTCATAAGTGACCTCCGGATCGTAAGCATCACCAGCTACATTACCTGCGGTAAAATCAGGACCAAACATCACCGGGGTTTCGCCATACTGTTCCCTGCTTAAGTAACCAACAAGACTTACCGGGTTATCTACATTGTACATATCCACCGCAGTATCAGCATTGGAACGCATCAAAGTAGTGAGGTAAGAAGAATAACCCAGCAGCATAAACGAAATACACCAGAGACTGAGTTTTAAAAAATTCCAGTTGTTTTTGTTGGCTGCCCGCAAACCAAAATAGATCAGCACGGCCACCAGCACAAAGAAGAAAGCAAAACCGGTAAAGAAAGGAAGTCCAAAATCATTCTTAAATAAAATATCAAAAGCGCCTGCTCCTTTGATGGAATACTGGATAACGAATTTTTGTACAATACCCGTTATGGCGCATCCAATTACAAAAGCGATCACCGTACCCATGGTGGTAACTTTATAGCGTTTAAAATAATACACCATTACAGCTGCAGGAATCGTAAGCAGGTTTAATAAGTGAACGCCTATGGAAAGTCCCATCAGGTAAAAAATCAAAATCAGCCACCTGTCTGCCCCGGTAAAGTGACCAGTAATTCCTCTCTTTTGTTCTTCCGTTACAGCATCTTCCCATTTAAGCACCGCCCAAAATACCACTGCGGTAAAAAAAGATGACAACGCATATACTTCACTTTCCACAGCGCTGTACCAGAAACTATCCGAAAAACAATAAGCCAGTGCGCCTACCGCACCTGCAGCCATGGCAGAGAATGTTTGCTGACCATCCAGCTCTTCGCCATTCTTTTGTAATAGTTTTTTTGCAAAGTGGGTGATGCTCCAGAATAAGAACAAGATGGTGAAACCGCTGGATAGGGCACTCATCAGGTTGGCGCCGGTAGCAGCAGTTTCCGGACCGAAAGGGATCATGAATATACGGCCGATCAACACAAATAAAGGAGCCCCGGGCGGATGTGGGATCTGGAGTTTATAAGCACAGGATGCAAACTCACCGCAATCCCAAAGACTGCCTGTGGCTTCCATCGTCATAATATACACTGTACAGGCAATTAAACATACTATCCAGCCTGTAATGTTGTTGATCTGTTTATAATTCATAAATGCTAATTGTTAGGTGGGCAAATATAGTCAGTTTGGGGTTTTCAGGAATTAGTTGTCTTTTATAATTTTTTGGCAACCAGTTTTGTAAGAGCGTTAAATGTAAAAGGCCGTATAAAACGGCCTTTTATTACACTGTATTTGAGGGGGAACAGAACAATATATTTATTGGATCACCACCAGTTTGTATGCTTTTCTCCAGTTTTTATCTCCAACGATCATAATGGTATAGATGCCGGCAGCTTTCCCGGTTATATTATATAACTGTGTATTATAACCGGCCTGGAGAAGCTGCCCCTTTATTTCACCAACAGGATTGCCGGCTGCATCCAGGATAACAAATGACACACGCTGTGTTGCCGGCAGGTCAAAAGCAATACTGATCTTGCCATTGGCTGGATTTGGGTACACACCGCTGGTACGGGTGCTGGTTTCGGAACTGGTTGTTTGTGTAGCTGATGCCGGCCTCGCCTGTGTTTGCGTACATGCGCCAAGGGCAGGTGCATAGCCCGTTACTTCCATCCAGTCAATATCCGCTGTAGCCCTGCTCTCGATACTTTCTAACCGGATGCTGTTGTTACCAGCCTGCAACGTATAATTGCCGCTAGTCAGTAAAAAAGACGAGCTGCCTGTTGTTCTTGGGAATGATACAGAGTCCTCTACCATTTCACCATTAATGAAAAGCTTCATATAGGGAGTATTGGAAGTGCTGCCATTGGCATAGCGCCACCTGAGGTTATAGATTCCTGCAGCACCTGCATCCACGCTCCAGTCGAGCCCCCTTGCAATTGTATTGGTAAGATTGATGCTTTTTCTGTTGCTTGCTCCAGAGTTGTTACTCACAGTTCCCTGGATACTGCATAGACCGCTTGTACCAATTACATCATCTTCAATACGTAAAGTAGTATTGGCAACAAAGTTGGCCGTGATATTTCTATTGCGGTACATAACCACTGCAATGGTGCCGCTGGCAGCAGAAGTATCACCACTCCATCCTGTGAAGGTATAACCAGCGGCTGCATTTGCGGATACAGTAGCCTGCGTATTGTATGCATAAGTGCCTGCGCCCGTAACTGTGCCGCCCGCTATTGGGCTAGCTGTAACCGTTAGTGTATAATTGATCGGTATAAAGGTGGCGGTTACGGTTTGGTTGGCTGTCATTGACACCGTTACTGTAGAAGAAGTGCCGGTAGCGGCACCGCTCCAGCCGCCAAACAGATATCCTGAAGCCGGTGTGGCTGTTAGGGTAGCTGTAGCACCCGCAGCATATGTACCTGCACCGGTAACTGTACCACCGGCTGCAGGTGTAACCATTGTTGTTAATGTATAGGTTATCTGTGAAAAAGTTGCAGTCACCGATTTATTGGCATTCATCAACACATTTACGGAAGCAGCAGTTCCGGTTGCTGCACCGCTCCATCCTGTGAAATTATAACCTGCCGCTGGGGTGGCGGTAAGCGTAGCTGTGGTGCCGGATGCGTAAGTTCCTGACCCGGTTACTGTACCACCAGCCAGGGGTGTCCTGGTTACAGATAATGTATAGGATGTTAATAGCGTAAATGTTGCAGTCACCGATTTATTGGCATTCATCAAAACTGTTGCTGTACCGGAAGTGCCGGTTGCAGCGCCACTCCAGCCGCTAAACACATAGCCTGCTGCAGGGGTGGCTGTTACAGTAGCAGTGGCACCTGAAATATAAGTGCCCGCCCCGGTTACTGTGCCTCCGGCAGATGGGTTCAATATGGTGGTAAGTGTGTAAGTAACGGGCACAAAGATGGCTGTTACAGACTGGTTTGATGTCATTAAAACAGTTACCGTTGCATTGGTACCGGATGCCGCACCCGTCCAGCCGCTGAATACAAACCCGGCAGCCGGGGTGGCAGTGAGCGTGGCAGTGGCGCCGGCAGCATACGTGCCGGTTCCGGTTACTGTACCTCCTTCTGTTGGGCTTACCGTTGCCGTTAGAGCATACGTGATCGGTGCAAAAGTGGCTGTTACAAGTTTGTTGGAGGTCATTACCACCGAATTGCTGGTGGAGGTACCGCTTGCATCACCGCCCCATCCAACAAACATAAAGCCTTCTGAAGGCAGCGCCGTTAAACTGGCCGTGGAACCTGCTGAATAAGTGCCTGCACCAATGGCCCTGCCACCACCAGTTGGTATTACTGCAGTACGCATGGTATAAGTAGCAAGTGCAAATGTGGCGGTTACCGCTTTATTGGCATTCATTAAAACAGTAGTAGTTGCTGTTGTGCCTGTCGCATCTCCGCTCCAGCCACTGAATACATAGCCTGCCGACGGAACGGCTGTTAATGTTGCTGTGGCCCCAGAGGCATAAACACCTGTACCGGTCACTGTGCCACCTGCTGTTGGGCTCACCGATGCCGTTAGTGTAAAGGTAACCGGCACTGCTGTAAAGGTGGCGGTTACTGACCTGTTGGCTGTCATAGAAACCGTAGCTGGGTTAGTGGTACCGGTTACAGCACCGCTCCAGCCACTAAACACATAACCTGCTGAAGGCACAGCTGTTAAAGTTGCCGTGGCCCCTGATGCAAATGTTCCGGTGCCGGTAACCGTACCTCCGGCTGTTGGGCTGGCCGTAGCTGTTAGTGAATAGGTGATCTGCACAAAACTGGCAGTAACGTTTCTGTTGGAGGTCATCAAAACAGTAACAGGATTGGTGGTTCCCGTAACTGCACCGCTCCAGCCTGCAAAAGTATAGCCGGCTGCAGGATTGGCTGATAAAGTTGCCGTGGTTCCGGAAGCAAAAGTTCCAGCACCTGATATTGTGCCACCAGCTGTTGGGCTGGCCGTAGCCGCCAGTGTATAGGTAATCTGTGTAAAGGTGGCCGTAACAGATCTGTTCGATGTCATAGAAACAGTAACAGGATTAGTGGTTCCTGTAACTGCACCGCTCCAGCCGCTGAATACATACCCTGCAGAAGGCACGGCAGTTATTGTTGCGGTGGCGCCCGATGGATAGTTGCCTGCACCGGTAATAGTTCCACCCACTGCCGGACTGGCCGTGGCGGTTAATGTATATGTAACCGGAACTACAGTAAAGTTGGCTGTAACAGTTCTGTTCGAGGTCATCAAAACAGCAACAGGATTGCTGGTTCCTGTAACCGCCCCGCTCCAGCCGCTGAATACATAACCTGCTGCCGGAGTGGCTGTTAAACTTGCAGTAGCTCCAGCGGAATAAGTACCCGTTCCGGCAATTGTACCACCTGCTGTTGGGCTGGCCGTTGCAGTTAGTGAATAGGTAACTGGCACAGCGGTAAAACTGGCAACAACTGAACTGCTGGCAGTCATCGTTATAGTAACAGGATTTGCTGTTCCTGTTGCGGCTCCGCTCCATCCGCTGAATACATAACCTGCCGATGGTGTTGCTGTTAACGTAGCAGTAGCTCCTGCATTAAAGGTGCCGGATCCGGTAACTGTACCACCAGCTGTTGGGCTAGCCGTTGCCGATAGTGTGTAAGTGATGGGCACATATGTTGCCGTTACCGACCTGTCAGCAGTCATGGATACCGTAACAGGATTGGTGGTTCCAGATACTGCACCACTCCAGCCTGCAAAAGTATAGCCGGCTGATGCTGTTGCTGTAAGCGTGGCGGTTGTTCCTGAATTATAGGTTCCTGTGCCGGAAACAGTTCCACCCGCTGTTGGGCTAGCCGTACCGGTAAGTGTATATGTAATGGGCGCAAATGTGGCTGTAACAACTTTATTGGCATTCATCGTTACGGCAGCCGGGGTCACCGTACCCGTTACATCCCCACTCCATCCACTGAATACATAGCCCGCAGCAGGCGTAGCGGTAACTGCCGCAACAGTACCGGCACTGTAAGTGCCTGCACCTGAAACGGCGCCACCTTCCGCAGGTGAAGGGCTTACAGTAAGCGTAAATGGCCCTGCGCCATCAGTGATGGTTCTTGAGATGGTTACTGCACAATTATTTGCGTCGGAAACAGTATGCGTATAAGTACCTGCCGAAACAGTGAAGGTCCCTGTGCCGGTATAGGGCGGTGTGCCTCCGGTAGCCGAAATGGTAACGGTGGTGGTTCCTCCAGCAACAGCAATGGCACCTGCATTTACAGACACATTTAATGCAGCTGCAGGCTGAGAAATAGTAATTGTAGAGGAAGAACTCAAACCCGCTGCATCCCTCACTGTAAAAGTATGGGTGCCAGCCCTCACTTTAAAAGTGCCTGTACCGGTATAGGGCTGCGTTCCCCCTGTAGCGGCAACCGTTACAGTAGCGCTGTCACCAAAGCATCTAATAACACTCGCAGTTGCCGTGGCTGCCAAAGCCGCTGCACCCGTATCTTTCACTAATATCAGGGATGTAAATGGCTGAAGTGTAACAGATGTGGTATACACAGTACCATCTACCGCTGTGTACCGGCCATCAAGCGCAACTGTTTTTGCCAGCCTGGTATCGTTGTATTCAAAAAGCAGTTGTGTATCACGGTCATACAACTGCGCATTCACTTCATAAAATTCTACATTGTCAAAATAGGTAGTACCGGAATTTTGTTCAATTTCAACAACAAAACTGCCACCAGCATCCGTAGTAGGCGCAACAAATAAAAATTCATGATCCTTTCTGCCGGTACCATAACTCTTAACCTGTACAGGAGTGAGATTATTAAATGGAGAAGTGGTCTTCCTGATGTAAGCCCTGATCACTCCCTGTTGTTTGGTACCATACGTACTAAAGCGAAGCAAGTACTTCTTTGCTGAACTTACAGCACCGATGGGGCTATGCACCAGGCTGTACCTGTTGGCAGAAGGACTTGAGAAGGAAACCATTAAAGAACCACCGCTTATTTTACCAGTGTTATCCCAGATACCGCTGGTACTTGTACCAAAAACGGTAACGCCAGCAACAGATGAAGTAAAAGATGGGTTGGTAAATTTATTGGTACCAACAAAGCCTGACACTTTATAAGATACCGGTAGTTTAGCCGGCTTTTTGGAAGCCGTATCGTGCAGGCTGCTGGCCCTCCATCCTTCAAGCGACAAGGGGGAAGTAGCAATAATAGCTCCCCCGGTAACAGTATAGACTTCCTGTAAAAAACCTGCCTGATTGATGGTACTGTAATAATTACTGTCGATGTTTCCCAACGTCCTGATTGCTTCATTCACCGTAGTGGTCACAGGTTCATTCAACCCAGAATTGGTGTAATAATAATTTCTTTGAGTCTCTGTTTTAGGATAGAAAATATTATTCTTTACATTCAGGCCCCTTATTTCACCCAGGTGTGCCCAACGCATGGTACTGATCGCATTCAGGTTATTGTAGGAGGTATTTCCGCGGATGTTGACGTTCTGGGGATTGTTACAGTGTATTCCGTTTTTGGCGTTGTTAAACACCGTATTGTTCAGCACATCCACATTCATGGTACGTCCATCGAGGTAAATTCCGGTAACAAAAGGTGAGGTTGACGACCTGCCGTTATACGCACTGATACCATTCATTACAATATTATCACGTATCACCCGGTTGGTATAGTTAGTGCCCGGCACTGCATCGCTGCTGGACGAATAGGTGTAAATACCACCGGCATCATCTTTTACAAAGTCAAAATAATTTACCACATTATTTTTCACCAGTACATTACTACCCTGGAACTCGATGCCCACATAACCTGTTGTATCCACCCGGTTGTATTCTACCAGCAAATTGGTGCCTACGCTTGCCATAATACCCTTGTATGAGTTGCCGCTGCTTCCGCCCATACCAGGAAGGATGCCGGTATTTTTTACCGAGCAGTTCTTAACTGTAATATTTGTTCCCTTGGTAGTATTGATCAACACAGCATTACTGAGCACATTATACGTACTGCAGTTATCAACCAGGAAATTAGAAACAGTTGTAGCGCTGATGGCGGCATTGCCTGCATTGGTGATATCACAGTTTTTAATACTGATATAATTGCTGCCGGTTACAAAAACAGCGTTTGCATTGGCACCATCAAAAGCGATATCGTCTACTGTGATATAATTTTTAGTGCCGATAAAAAGCAAGGTGTCCAGACCGCTAGCCTTTACAGAAAAAGAAGCAGGCAGGCTGCTGCCAAAAAATACCTGGAGATTTTTAGTGCTGTTGTTAAAATACCATTCCCCCAATTTATCAAGGGTACGGGGATCGTTTTGTATGAAGTACCCATAACCGTTAGTTCCCTCATACGTGGAATTGATATTGGTAAACGTAAATACGTTGCCTGTATTGGCTGTGATACGGCAACGGTCCAGCACCCATAATTTTTTCCTGATTACCAGTTCCGCACCTACCCAGTTGGTTCCCGCTTCCAATTCATTGTCGGTGATGCTGTTGCTGGTATAGGATTCATATTTTAAATAACCACCGCCGGTAGCATTATCGTTTGGATAGCGCCCGATTGCCTGGGGTACATTATCCAGCGTAACCATGTTGAGCGAACTCTTGGCATTTACAGGCGCCTGGTATACGCCACCAGAAACCAAACTCCAGGAACTGACATTTAAAAAACCGGAAATGACCGGCTTTGCCCCTGTTCCATAAGCACTGATGACCATTGGCAACGCACTGGTGCCTGACCTGCCCACTACCAGGGTGCCAAAAAAAGTATCGCCCCTACGGAACAAGATACTGTCGCCAGCCGACATGCTTGCAAAAGAAGTATTGACTTTAGAAATGGTTTGCCAGGCAGTGGCGGGGGTGAGACCACTGTTATTATTGTTTCCTGCAGCAGAAACATAGTAGTTCCTGGCAGAAACACTGGCTGAAAATACAACAGCCATGACAAGACATAACACAACACGGTTTTTCATTTAAGCGGACATTTTTTGATGTGTTGGTTTGGTAACAACACAACAACGTTTACAAGAATACACATCAATGCAGTATTAATTTTTAATAAATACTGTTCTTACAGGCCGGATCCAATCAAAATAAGATGGAGTTTTAAAGCCGCAGTTTTTGGGTAGGCGGATAAGTAGGCAGTTTTACGGTGGCTTCGGATATTGGTACTTTTATTTTCCAGATTATGGACTTCGATAAAAAATTAACCTTGAAAAATCGTGAGCAAATTTCAAATAACATGCCAAATGAAAGTTAATTATAGGAGATGAAAGGAAAGTTATCCACCCGTAAGTGTATAACTCCGTCGATGGATGTTTTACAGGGAGTTAGCATAAAAAAAATATTTGAACTACTCAATATCCCCTCTCAATTTTCCAAATTCTCTTTCCTGGAAAACAAACTGAAATTTGTCAATCTATAACGTTTGCATTGATTTTAACTATACTAATCATTCGTATTACATACTAAAAATATTCTTTAACCGTTTTTACGTAAGGCCTAGTGTGCAAAATTTATCCATTTGCAAACGAGACCATGCAGTTTATCCATTGCATAACCAATATCCATAAGAACGATGCAAACTCATTCAATCACTGTTGAGCAAGTCAACAGTAAGTCCTTATTAAAAGGAGGAAGCTTTTGTAACTTATTTTGTTACCCCAAAAAGTCATTCTCTTCTTTTTGTATAAACTTGATGCTCCTGTCAGTTTTCTCCTTTACATCTGGCCGCACACTATCTCAAACCACGGTTTTTTCACAGGACTTCAGCAGTTCTACCTCGGTATTGAGTTATGTAAGCCTGCTTCCAAACAGCGGGCAGTTTGATGCGATAAGCTCATCAGGAACTTCCTCCACATCAATAACCAGCGGGGCACTCAGGTTTACCCGTGGTAGTGGCAATACCAGTTTTACCAGGTCAGCCAACTTTTCTCCTGCACCTACGGCCCTGGTATACGAATTTGATATCACCATATCAGGTACACCTTCTGGCAATTCAAGCTCAGTTGCCACCTTCCAGGTAGGAAGCAGTTATAATATATTAACCAACAACGTAGAGTCAACTGGCAATACCTACGCCATGCTTTCTATTGATTTCAGGGGAACATCCAATTTTCGTTTCCGGGATGTAACCAATACAAGTACGTCTTCTAACTATTCTGTAGGCACCAAATACACGGTTACCTGGGCAATGAACAATTCAGGTTCCCCCCGCACCTATATTGCCCCAAACGGATCATCAGAAACTGTTGACAACGACCGGGCTGATATTTGGGTGGGCACAACCAGGATTTGGAACGATGTGAATATACAAAACACGGGGGGCTCACTTACGGACCTCAAATTTGCATTTACACAAAGCACCGGCAATATCAATATTGACAATATTAATATTTACTCTATAGACCCATTCATTACCACGCAGCCATCCTCGTTATCCCTGTGTTCTGGAGAATCTGCTTTTTTCAGCACCGCAGCATCAGGCACCACGCTTGTTTACCAGTGGAAAAAGAATGGCGCAAACCTGAGCAATGGTGGAAATATTTCCGGCGCCACCTCAGCCAGCCTTACTATTAATCCTGTATCAACATCAGATGCAGATATATACTCGGTGGATGTAACTTCAAGTGGTGGATATACAGCCACTTCCAGCAACGCAACGTTAACGGTATCGCCGGTTCCAACTATTACAAGTGCAGCATCTGCGATCGCTGTTTGCAATAGCTCCAGTTCTCAAAACTCGAGCCTTAGCTATTCAGCCACATCTGGTTCTCCCACTCATTACACCATCACCTGGAACGGAACTGCATTGGCAGCCGGCCTGGTAAATGTGAGCAGTACCGTATTGCCAGCAAGCCCTATTACCATACCAGTGGCAGCAGGGGTGGCTGCAGCTACTTATAACGGAACACTTACGGTATCAAATGCAGGCTGTAGTGGCACAGGAAATGCGTTTACACTTACCATCCATGCGCTGCCAACAATCTCAGGCACCCTGAGTGTTTGTACAGGTGCCACCACCCAATTAACTGGCTCCGGCACTCCTGCAGCATCATCCCCTTGGGTGAGTGCTACTACCAGTTCGGCAACAGTAAATTCAACCGGCCTGGTATCGGGTATAGCGACAGGTACAAGTGTTATTACTTACACAAATGATATGGGATGTTCCCGGAATGCAACGGTAACAGTCAATACATCGCCAAACGCACTTGTAATGTCACCATCGGCTACCAGTACGTGTAACAGCACCATTAAATCTATAACAGCAACCAATTATCATGGCAGTTCGCCACAAACAAACAGCAGTGGTACTATCAATCTGACCATACCAGACAACCTTGCCAGCGGAGTCACATCCACCGTCAGTGTATCCGCAATACCTACGGAAGCGGTGGTTACCGGCATTTCCGTCAATTTCAACATCTCACATACGTATGATGGCGACCTTATTATAAACCTGAAAGCTCCCAACAATAATGTGCTGAACCTGGTGAACCGAAAAGGCGGGGCTGGTAATAATTTCACCAATACCATTATCAGCAGTGCAGGAGTATCGGCAGTTAGTTCGGGTTCAGCACCCTTCAATGGCACCTATCTGCCAGATGCGGCAATTGGTGTGGGCGCCACTTCAAATGTATCCAACATGGCTGCGTTTTCTTCATTTTATGGAACGCCAAATGGCAACTGGGTGTTTAGCGTAAGGGATGCAGGCAATAATGATGAAGGTACCATCACCAGTTGGTCTATCACCATCACGTATACAATACCAGCTGTTACGTGGACTACCAATACAACTGACTTGTACACCGACCTGGCAGCCAGCATACCTTATGTAGCGCAGAACGCTTCGAGGGTGTACGCCAATCCAACTGCCACACAAGTGTATACGGCCACTGCCACCGGGTTGAACGGATGTACAACAAGCAATTCCGTAACCGTTGCAGTGATTGCACCTCCAACCATCACTGCTGCAGCCAACGCAGTAAATGTATGCGAAAGCAGCAGTGCTCAAAATTCAACACTCACTTACAGCGCAGTAACAGGATCGCCTACACTCTATTCAATTACTTGGGATGCTGCGGCACTGTCTGCCGGACTGGTAAATGTGAGTAATGTGGCCATTACTTCAAGTCCTTTAACTATTGCCGTGGCTGCAAATGTTGCGGCTGGCACATACAATGGTTCGGTGGCGGTAAGAAATACAGGTTGTACCGGTGCAGGAAGTGCTTTTACTTTAACTGTAAACCCGGCTCCTTCCATCGCCAGCTCAACTGCTGCCATTACAAGATGCTTCAACAGCAGTGCTCAAAACGGGGCACTTGCCTATAGCAGTACCGCCAATTCACCCACACAATATAATATCACCTGGGATGCCGCAGCACTCTCTGCCGGATTGAACAATTTAAGCGCAACCGCCCTGGGAGGCAGCCCGGTAAGTTTCCCTATTGCTGCAGCAACAGCAGCAGGCACTTACAATGGAACCATCGTTGTAACATCGGGACCCGGGTGCAGCAGCACTGCAAATGCATTTACACAACAAATTGTGGATCTGCCTGTGATAACTCCTGCAGCTGCAGCAGCCAACAAGTGTTTTAGCAGCAGCAGCCAAACATCCACATTAACTTATACTGCAACTGGCTCACCTACCTTATACACTATCACCTGGGACGCTGCGGCACTCTCAGCAGGCCTTGTAAATCAAGGCTGGACTTCATTGCCTTCCAGTCCGCTCACCGTGTCTGTAGCTGCCAACGTTACAGCAGGAACTTATAATGGATCAGTAAGGGTAATGAACGGAACAGGTTGTCAATCTGTAAGCGCAGTATCATTCACCCTCACCATTATAAACGCTGCGGCACCTGTTATGACCAGCGCCTCTACTGCAACCATATGTTCCGGAGGTACCGTAAATATTGCACTTACCAGCAATATAGCAGCAACTTATACGTGGATAGCAACAGATAATATCAATGTAACAGGAGAAAGCACCACCCTGCAAACCACCAGTACTTTAAACAATACCCTTATAAATGGTCTTTCAACAGTCCGTACAGTGCTGTACACGGTGAGACCCACTACAGCCGGAGGATGCGAAGGAGCCCCGCAAACAGTAACAGTAACGGTTAACCCTGCACCAACAATTACAGCTTCGGCAACAGCAGCGTCGAGATGTTATAATACAAGCGCCCAAACTTCCACTTTAGGTTATACAGCCACTACAGCCAGCCCCAATACCTACAATATCGTATGGAATGCTGCGGCACTGGCAGCCGGGCTGGTAAATACCGGCAACCTCAGCCTGCCTCCATCGCAGGTTACTTTTTCAATACCTTCAGGAGTGGCAGCCGGAACTTATACGGGTACGCTCACTGTAAGAACAGCCAGCGGATGCAGCAGCACCGGCCACAGTTTCACAGTTACGATAACAGCAGCACCCAGCATCAGTTCGCAGCCGGCAAGTACCGTTGTGTGCAGTGGTTCGTCTGCCAGTTTTAGTGTTACAGCAAGTGGCACAGGGCTAACCTATCAATGGAGAAAAGGTACCAGCAATCTTTGTAATTGTGTAAATATTTCAGGAGCAAACACTTCAACGCTTACGATCAATCCTGCAGCCGCAGGTGATGCAGCTGCTAACTACAACTGCGTTGTCACCAGCACGGGTTGTGCGGTGGTGATCTCTAATTTTGCAGCGTTGTCGGTTACGCCTGTTGCAACAGCACCGGCTGCGCTTCCTAAAGACCTGGTTTTTCCAACAGTTTCCACCACCAGTATCCTGGGCAGCTTTACCAGCTCTACGGACGCCACAAATTACCTGGTTGTAAGAAAAACAGTTAATGTGGCGCCTGCCAACCCTACTAACGGCACCACATACCCGCTTAATTCAACAGCCCTTACCGGCACGGTGGATTATGTGGGCACCAGCACATCGTTTACTTCAAACGGGCTTACGCCGGGTACAACTTATTTCTACTGGGTATTCCCTTACAATACCAGCACCTGCGGCACCAGCCCGATGTACCTTACAAGCACACCGCTTACCAGTGAGGCCACTACGGCCACCAATGTTGCCTGTGGTACCGTTACAGCGTTATACTGGGGAGGTACGGGATCCAACTTACCAGGTGCTGTAAGCGGCACAGACTTTAATACGGCGTCTAACTGGTCCACATCATCCAGTACCTATGCCGCATCACCTGCTGCACCTACGGAATGCAATGATGTATCACTGGCGCTTACAAGCGGAGCCACCATTACGTTGAGCAGCACCACTTCGGTATATGCGCTCACATTTACCCTTTCGGGCAACAATACTACAGCAAGACTTAGTACCGAGGGCAACACCCTGACTGTAAACAGCAATGCTGTAATTGACGTGCTGAGCGGCAACACCAACACCAACATTTACATCGGCGAAGCAAGTGCCGGAGCCGGCATTGTAGATTTTAAAGGCAATTTCAGGATTGGAGAAACCTATTTTTCGGGAAGCATACCAAAGTCTTATGTTGTGGGCAATGTGAACAGCAAGATCATTTTCCGGGGAGATGTTTTGTTTGGCAGAACTGCCCGGTTTGTACTTCCGGGTGGCGTATCCTATCCCCCCTCATATCCTTTGGCTGTTCCTGGCACAGGAACCACCCCAGGCACTTTGGAATTTGATGGACCTGGTCTGCAACAGGTACTCTGGAACAATAATGTGTACTATGACTGCTTTTACAATATTGTTGTTGGCAATCAGAACAAGCCTTATGTAAAGCATGTAACGGGAACCTATACCCCAGATAATGTACTGGGTGATTTTACAATTAATGACGGATGTACCGTTGATCTTGGAACAAGCCAGTGGATAAGGGAACAGTCGGGCGGTACATTCACTATGAACGGTTCAGCGAAATTAATTATGGGCAACAACCAGTCAATACAAAGTAATTGTGGCTTTGGTTGTAATACCGGCATCACCATACCCGGCAGCAACTTTCCCGGAGGATTTGCCACATTGAATATCTCGTCCAGCAGCACTATTGAATACAATGGCGGAAACAACATTACGCAAACGGTGTATTCAACACCTGTATATGGCAACCTGATCCTGTCTAATGGCAGCGGTACAGGTACAGCAGCCAAGATATCCACAGGAGTAGTAACCATCGACGGCGGTATGACCGTGAGTGACAAAACAAGGTTTACACCTGGTACAGGCGTTACGATAAACAGTGGAACTGCAACTGTCAACAGTGGCGGTACATGGGTTAGCGGAACCAATATAGTGTCAGGTGGCGGAACTTTTAATCTGGCTGCAGGGGGCGCTTTAACGATTGGCTCCACAGCCGGCATCACTTCATCAGGTGCAACAGGGAATGTACAAACCGACAGCAGAAGTTTTAGCACAGGAGGCAATTACACCTATAACGGTGCCGGAGCACAGGCAGCAGGCAATGGCCTGCCAACCACCGTTAATAACCTTACTATCGCAAATGCAGCTGGTGTAACCATGTTTGCCGCGGCAACAGATTTTACGGTAACAGGCACCCTGAATCTTTCAGCAGGTCCCTTAACCATTAATGGCAATAATTTAATCATCAATAACCTTCAAAGAACGAGCGGCACCCTCACCGGCTCTGCCACTTCCAGCGTAGGCATAACGGGAACGAATGTACCATTATTCTTTACCAGCGGAGGACGTATACTAAGAAACCTTGCGCTTGGCACCAATGCCTCTGCGGATCTCCAAACCTCCCTTGACATTACTGCCGGCAGCAGTGCAGGCAGCGTAGCGGTTGGCAGCGGTGCGGTATTAAATACTTATGGATACCTCACTTTAAAATCTGATGCTAACGGAACAGCAAGAGTGGCTGAGATACCAGTGAATGGCAGTGGTATTGCGCTGGGAAATATCAACGGCAATGTAACAATTGAAAGATATATACCAGCCAAAAGAGCATGGCGCATGGTAACTGCACCAGTACAGGCCGCAGGTTCTCAAACAATTAATGAAGCCTGGCAGGAAGGTGTGGTGAACAGTGACCTTACGAACAACCAGAATCCTGATCCTGGTTTTGGCATACACATCAGTGGTTCTGACCCCTCATTGGGTTTTGACGCCACACCGATGAACAACCCCTCTTTAAAAGTATTCAACCGGTCAACATCCGGATGGGATGGTATACCAAATACCTTAAGCACTTACGTTAGAGATTACGAAGGCTACATGGCATTTGTAAGAGGAAGCAGGTCAACCAACCTCAATCTGAACGTTGGTGCTCCATTGTCAAATACGGTTATCCGGGAAACAGATGGTATCAGGATGGGAAGACAATCTGTAACACTCAGCAGCAGCGCAGGAAGTTACAGCATAGTAGGCAATCCTTACCCCAGCACCATCGACTTCAGGAACCTCAGTATGACCGGGCTTGGAAGTGCCAAAACCTTTATCATGTGGGATCCGGCATTAACAGGAGCCAATGGAGTGGGTGCCTACCAGTACTTCACGCAAAGTGGCGGCCCCGGCTCCGATTACCAGGTATTTCCGGGAGGCGGCAGCTATGGGGTAGCCGGCACCGTTAATAACTTTGTACAGTCTGGCCAGGCATTCCTGGTTCAAAATTCAGGAGCAGCCACGCTCACCATTAATGAAGCAGCTAAAACATCGTCGAGTACCAGCGCTGTATTCAGGCCGATGCCGGATCATATTACAGGCCGGATCAGTACGATCCTCTATGGTGTGGAAACAGACAGCACAGTGACAGTACTGGATGGCGGCCTGGTAATGTACAGAAGTGAATACGATGATCACCTTGACCTGGATGATGTGAAGAAAATGAACAATACCAATTCTGAGAACTTTGGTCTGAATAAAGAAGGCGTATTGTACCAGGTGGAAAAAAGGCAAAGCATCAATGAAAACGATACGATACACTACAGTATGCGGAACTTAAGGGCAAGAACCTATCAACTGGTTGTGGAACTAAAAAACATGGAAGCCACCGGTTTAATAGCCTACCTGAAGGATAACTACACAGGAGTTTCCACTACGCTGGATTATGGCACTCCTTACAAATTCAATTTTACACCTGTTAATGCAGCTCCTGGCTCCTATGCAGCAGACCGGTTTAAAATATTCTTTAAACAAGGCATCGTATTGCCGGTTACATTTACATCGCTGGAAGCGTACAGAAAAAACAACGCAGTAAAAGTGGAATGGAAAGTTGAAAATGAAACCGGTATCCGTCACTACGAAGTTGAAAGGTCGGCTGATGGTGTACACTTTAGCAAAATTGGACACGATATTGCTGCAACCAACAGCAGTTCCTACCAGTTTGACGATGAAAGCCCGCTACCCGGACTTAATTACTTCCGGATAAAGGCAGTGGAAAACAACAGGAGAATAAAGTACACCAATATAGCGAAACTATACTTTGGCAAAACGCCATCGGGTATTACAGTGTTCCCCAACCCGGTTAGTGATGGCAAAATCAATATCTATCTTTCCGGCGGTGAAAAAGGCGACTACCATGCTAATCTGTTCAACAGCAACGGACAGTTGATTCAAACCAACAAACTTGCACAACTCACCGGAACAGCCAATACAACTGTAGAAATAAACAAAGAGTTACCACATGGCAATTACATCCTTGAGATTGTGAAACCTGATCTGTCGAAAGAACATATCAATATTGTCTATTAAAATTCAAGACTGGATAATAAAAAAACAGCTGTCCTCAACTAAGTTGAGGACAGCTGTTTTTAAAAGACTTTTTGTTACATTAAACCGCAAACGAAGTTCCGCACCCACAGGTTTTGCTGGCGTTGGGGTTGTTAAAAGTAAACCCTCTTGAATTAAGACCACCCTGCCAATCTACCTGCATACCCGCCAGGTAAATCCCATGACTTTTTTCCATCACACAGGGTATACCTTCAATTTCAAAACTTTCGTCTTTTTCTGATCTGGCATCAAACGCCATGATATAGGTCATGCCGCTGCAGCCGCCACCTTTTACGCCTACCCTTAAAACACTGCTTGTATCAAAACCTTCTTCGTTCATGAGTCTTTTCAACTCAGTAATGGCTGAATCAGTAAAGCTCACTGGTGCTGTTATCGTTGTTTCCATTTTTAATAAATTGTTGCTACTGCAAAATTATCAACTTTTAAAACTGTTGCCATCATATCGCCTTGCGAAAGAGGGAAATATTGGCAAAGGTTTATGAGTTTAGATTGTTTAGATGTTTAGGGCGGAGCTGCTTATTTTTGCCAATAAAAAATATCACTATGACCGGAGATGAAATCATGAGAAATGTGCAGATTGCTGCCATATTCATGTTCTTTATTGTAATTGCCTGGTTGCTGGCAGAATTTAAAGGCATGAAAGACGAATTGAGGGAAAGAATGGGCATTAACAATGAAAGCATGAAACTGAGGCTGCAGGCGTACGAAAGATTGTCTCTTTTTGCTGAAAGGTGTTCTTTAAAAAACCTGGTGGCCCGTACTGGTTTTTCCGGCCTGAATGTGGTGGACTATCAACTGGCATTACTGGATACCATCAAAAGTGAATATGAATACAATGTAAGCCAGCAGATATACATAAGTCCCGATATGTGGAAGGCCATTGGAAATTTAAAAGACCAGAATATTTTTATCATCAATCAAATAGCGGCTATGCTGCAGCCTAACACGGATGCAATTGAATTAAGCAGGGCCTTATTACAGTATGCAGGAAACAAGGATGCAGAACTGAGTGTGGTGGTGCTGGATGCTTTGCAGTATGAAGCAAAAAAGATACTGTAGTGAGGAGTGGTTGAATTGATAAATTGTTAAATTGTTGGATTGCTGAATTGTTAGATCACCGGTTGGAATAAAACAGGTAAGGATTCACATAGCAAAATGCGGATACCTTTCTCATCGCTTTTCTACTTACAAAAATAACACCATGAGCCATAGATCCACTGATTCTGGTATTGAAGTAAAACAACTCTACACAAAGGACGACGCCCCGGCCAACGATTCCCTTCCCGGGGAATTTCCTTTTACCAGGGGTGTGCAGTCAGACATGTACCGCGGCAAACTATGGACGATGCGGCAATATGCAGGCTTTAGCACAGCAGAAGAAAGCAACAAGCGGTATCATTATTTATTGTCGCAAGGTGTAAGCGGCCTCAGTGTTGCATTCGACCTGCCCACACAGATCGGCTACGACAGCGACCATGCTTTATCAGAAGGGGAAGTGGGAAAAGTAGGTGTGGCCATCGACAGCCTGGAAGACATGGAAATATTATTTGATGGCATACAACTGGAAGACGTGTCCACCTCCATGACCATTAATTCAACAGGGTTTATTTTATTGGCCATGTACGTGGCGCTGGCAAAAAAACAAGGTGCTGATATCAAAAAGATCTCCGGTACTATACAGAACGATATTTTAAAGGAATACGCCGCAAGGGGAACTTATATCTATCCTCCTAAACCTTCCATGCGTATCATTACCGATATTTTTGAATGGTGCGCTGCGGAAGTACCTAAGTGGAATACCATTTCTATTTCTGGTTATCACATAAGGGAAGCAGGCAGTACAGCCGTGCAGGAAATTGCCTTTACCCTTAGTAACGGCAAGGCATACGTGAGAGCAGCGATAGAAAAAGGAATGGACATCAATGTATTTGGCAAACGGCTCTCCTTCTTTTTTAATGCCCACAACAATTTATTTGAGGAAGTAGCCAAATTCCGGGCGGCAAGAAAAATGTGGGCGGTGATCATGAAAGACCTGGGTGCCACTGATCCAAAGGCCATGATGCTCCGTTTTCATACGCAAACGGGCGGCGCCACCCTTACAGCGCAGCAACCGATGAATAATATTGCCAGGGTAACAGTGCAAACACTGGCTGCAGTACTGGGTGGCACACAAAGCCTGCATACAAATGGTTATGATGAAGCGCTTAGTCTGCCTACAGAAGAAGCAGCCCGTATTGCATTGCGTACGCAACAGGTAGTGGCTTTTGAAAGCGGCGTGGCAGATACGGTGGACCCGCTGGCTGGCAGCTATTTTATTGAGTCGCTCACCAAAGAAGTAGAAGACAGTGCTTTAAAGCTGATGGAAAAAATTGATGCCATGGGTGGAAGTGTAGCAGCGATTGAACAGGGATACATGCAGGAAGAAATTGCCCGGAGTGCTTATGAATACCAGCGCAATATTGAAAGTGGTGACAAGATCATTGTGGGCATGAATAAATTCCAGATTGACAAGGAAAGTAAAGTGCCGCCATTTAAAATTGATGACAGCATCCGCACGGTGCAAAGCGAAAAGCTACAAGCATTAAAAGAGAAAAGGAACAAAGAAAAAGTGGCGGCCTGTTTAAAACAAATCAACAAAGCCGCGGTGGAGAACAAAAACCTGATGCCCGTGGTACTGGAAGCCGTGGAAAATCTTTGTACGCTGGGCGAGATCGCAGATGAGTTGAGGGGGGTATTTGGGGAGTTTAAGTAAATTATTTTAAAAGTGTACCGCGGAATGAATGGCGTACTGATAGAAGGAATTACATATGATTTACCAGCACTGGAAAAAGACTGCTGGCTGCGGTTGTTGAATGCTTCCCTGCATTATAAAGATCCCCTGCACAATCCGGTAGTGGCTAACGTTGGCGCACAAGGTATCAACCAGCGGACCGTGGTGTTGAGAAAAGTGGATACTGAAAAAAAACAATTGTCCTTTCATACCGATATCAGAAGTGGCAAATGGAATGAACTACAAATCAATCCTGCCGTTAGCTGGCTTTTTTACAATCCCGCCGGCAGAATGCAGATAAGACTGGGTGGCACTGCAACCTTACATCACCAAGACGAACTTGCCGATGCTGCCTGGCAGAACAGCACCTTGAGCAGCCGCAAAATTTACCTTGGCGAAAATGGTCCATCTTCTATCGCTGCTTCTCCGGTAAGCGGCTTGCCGGGAGCTTTTGAATCAGCCGACCCAACAGCGGCAGAAAGCGAAGCCGGCAGAAAAAACTTCGGCATTGTTACCACGAAAATAAACTGGATGGAATGGCTTTGGCTTAACAGCAAAGGACACAGAAGAGCATCTTTTAAATATAATCCCGATAATGGTTTTGATGCAACCTGGCTGATACCCTAATCCAGGCACTGTAATTTTTTTGAACATAAAAAGAGGCTGTCCTATTAATTTTAGACAACCTCTTCAACTTTTTTCTCCTTCCCTCTATTTGCCCGCAATCTCCTCTTCCCTTCTTTTCTTCTTTCCCCTTTTAGCCTTCCAGCCTACAAATCAAACTTAATCCCCTGCGCCAGCGGCAGTTTATCAGTATAGTTGATCGTATTGGTCTGCCTGCGCATATACACTTTCCATGCATCACTGCCACTCTCCCTTCCGCCACCGGTTTCTTTTTCGCCGCCAAATGCACCACCAATTTCTGCACCGCTGGTTCCGATGTTTACATTCGCAATACCACAATCACTGCCCGCATACGACAGGAATTTTTCTGCTTCTCTTAAATTGGTTGTCATGATCGCAGAACTCAATCCTTGGGGCACGCCATTCTGCAATGCAATCGCTTCCTCCAGTGTTTTGTATTTCATAATGTACAAGATGGGCGCAAAGGTTTCATGCTGCACGATCTCGTAGTGATTTTTTGCTTCGGCAATACAAGGCTTTACATAACAACCGCTTTCATACCCTTTTCCTTTTAACACACCGCCTTCCACGATAAAATTGCAGCCCTCTGCTTTTCCCTTTTCAATAGCTTTTACATACATCTCCACAGCGGCAGTATCGATCAACGGTCCCACATGATTTTTCTGATCCAGCGGGTTGCCGATCTTTAATTGCTTGTACGCATTCACCAGTTTCTCTTTGAACTTGTTGTACACTTTTTCATGAATGATCAGTCTTCTTGTGGTCGTACATCTCTGCCCTGCAGTACCCACAGCACCAAATGCAGCGCCGATCAACGCCATATCAAGGTCGGCATCCGGTGTAATGATGATGGCATTATTACCACCCAGCTCCAACAAACTTCTGCCCAACCTTCCTGCTACAGCCGCAGCCACTGCCTTACCCATCCTGGTACTGCCGGTTGCACTCATTAATGGGATCCTTGCATCATTGCTCATCCACTCTCCCACTTCCCTGTCGCCCACGATCAGGTTATTTACGCCCTCGGGTACATTGTTTTTCTTAAATACTTTAGCGGTAATGTTCTGACAAGCCACTGCACACAACGGCGTTTTTTCACTTGGCTTCCATACACACACATTGCCACAAACCCAGGCCAGCATTGTATTCCAGCTCCATACTGCCACCGGGAAATTAAAAGCCGAAATAATTCCTACAATTCCTATCGGGTGATATTGCTCATACATCCTGTGTCCCGGTCTTTCGCTGTGCATGGTTAAGCCGTGCAATTGGCGGCTGAGGCCAACTGCAAAATCACAGATATCGATCATCTCCTGCACTTCGCCCAAACCTTCCTGTAAGCTTTTGCCCATCTCAAAACTCACCAGTTCACCCAATGCCTGTTTATTCGCTCTCAGTTCATCACCGATCTGTCTTACGATTTCTCCACGCTTTGGCGCCGGCCAGGTACGCCATGCTGCAAAACCTGACTGTGCTGCAGCCATCACGGCCGCATAACTGCTTTTATCGGCGCTGCTGACCGCACCAATTAATTTACCATTTACCGGGCTGTAACTTTCAATGGTGCCACCTTTACTGGCCATCCATTTGGTACCGGTACTAACGCCTTTATTTTTTTGTTGAACATGTAATGCAGAAAGAAATTTCATATCGCTTTTTTGTTTTGGGTGCAAAGGTAAGCAGGCGGGGGGAATTGTTGAATTGCTTAATTGTTTAGCTATTGGATTGTTGTGTGCACGGCTGAAAAGCTTTGTGGGGCGGTAGTGGTACAGTTTACACTGAGGAACGAAGTGTACTCTTGTACTTAAAATGCCTATTGGGCTTTTATCAAAACATAAAATACCCTCCAATCCCCTCAACAAATTAAAAACTACCTTCGCCCCATATTATTTTCGTTATGACTTTTGATGACCTCAATTTAAACACCGCTTTGCTCTCTGCTCTAGATGACCTGGGCTACACCACACCCACCACCATACAGGAGAGAGTATTCCCCGTGGTGATGTCTGGCAGGGATGTGTGCGGCATTGCCCAAACAGGTACCGGCAAAACATTTGCCTACCTTTTGCCCTGCCTGCGGCAATGGAAATTTTCAAAAGACAAATCACCCCAAATACTGGTGGTAGTGCCTACAAGAGAACTGGTGGTGCAGGTAGTGGAAGCGGTAAAAAAACTAACCCCTTACATGAGCCTGGTGGCAACGGGTGTGTATGGAGGCGTAAACATCAACACCCAAAAACTGGAGATAGAAAAAGGAGTGGATGTATTGGTGGCCACACCCGGCAGGCTATACGACCTGGCTATGACGGGTGCTTTCAAAACCAAAACAATCAAACGGCTGGTGATAGATGAAATGGATGAAATGCTCAACCTTGGCTTTCGTACCCAAATAAAAAACATACTCGACCTCTTGCCTGCTAAAAGACAGAACCTGATGTTTTCTGCCACCATTACTGATGACATTGAAAAACTGATGGAGGTTTATTTTAATGACCCGGTAAGGGTGGAAGCTGCCCCAACAGGCACGCCGCTAGAGAACATACTGCAAACAGGTTATGAAGTGGCCAATTTCAATACCAAGGTAAACCTGCTGGAATTGTTATTGACAGAAGATAAAACGATGAGCAAGGTGCTGGTATTTGCAGCCACCAAACAATTAGCGGATGATCTGTATGAAAAATTAGAACCGATATTCCCCGGCACTGCAGGCGTAATACATTCCAACAAAGAACAGAACCACCGCTTTAATACCGTGAAACAATTTAAAGATGGAACCTACCGCTTTATCATTGCGACTGATATTGTTGCCAGGAGAATTGATGTGAGCGGAGTAACGCATGTCATTAATTTCGATGTGCCTGCTGTACCTGAAAATTATATTCACCGCATTGGCCGCACCGGCAGGTATGATAAAAAAGGGATCGCCATTACGTTTATAACTGCCAGGGAAAAACCACTGCAAACAGCTATCGAAACGCTGATGAAAAAGGAGATCCCCATTGCTGCATTGCCCTCCCATCTTGTGCTAAGTGATGTGCTCACCGAAGATGAGAAACCCAAAGTGTATATGAAGATCATCCAGGTAAAACAACGGAAGAAAGAAGAAGTGGGGCCAGCCTTTCATGAAAAATCAGCCAAGAACAGCAAGGTGAATTTTATTGTAAGAAAGAAAGACAGGATGATGGCGAAATACGGTAAGCCAATAAAAAGGGGCAGAAAGAAATAAGAAAATAGAAAGCATGCCTACGAAACCCGCGTTTTATTCCTTCAAATGCCTTACATAAATTTTTATCACGTCGAAATTAAAAGATTCAGGCAACCTTTATCGCTCCCGGGGCCATTGAAAAAGAAATATTAATGGCAATTCAGAAAAATCAGTTTTCGAAAAACTTACCATATAAGTATATTTGGTTCATCATTAATCTAAAACTACTGTCATGGCAATTCAACGAATTACCAGATTCCTCACAGCATTTTCTTTTTTTACTTTTTCATTTCTTTTTTCCCATGCACAAATAGGATTTGGCACCACAACACCAGACGCCAGTGCCGTTGTACACATACAGGATACTGCAAAAGGCTTGCTGATACCGAGGATGACAATAGCGCAAAAAAATGCTATCCCAAATCCTGCTGAAGGATTGATGATCTACCAAACAGACAGCAGTAAAGGCTTTTGGTATTTCACAGGCATGCAATGGGTAGGTTTTGCCAACAACTACAAACAAACATTGATATTGACCGGAGATGTTACAGACAGTGAAGCAGCCGCAAAAATTGCAGCTGAGGTGGGGCCGGCCACACAGGAGATAAGGATTTATGATTGCAATGTACTTACAAATGTTAACCTCTCTATGCTCACGGGCATTACAGAAATAACCATCAACAACAATCCTTTACTGCAATCAGTTAATCTAAATAATTTGAAAACAGTAGATGCCGGGTTTAACATATATAATTGCCCCAGCTTATCAGGCTTCAGCGTTCCTTTGCTTGAAACCGTAGGCAATAACCTCCGTTTTACAAACACCGGTATTATTAATCTTAGTTTCCCTGTATTAAAAAAAGCAACCACTGCTATTGCAGTTGAATCCAACCCTAATCTATTATCTGTGTCATTCCCACAACTTACCGGCCCAACAAGCAGGATATTGCCTTCGTTTAGCATTGCTGAGAACTACCAGCTTGTTTCTATTGCTGCACCACAGCTGAGCAGAGCTGAAGTAGTGAATATCAATGGGAATAAAAAATGTACTTCAGTTAACCTTTCTTCTTTAAGCACAGTCAGAACTTTGCAGCTCAGAGGCGACAGCTCACTGGCATCTGTTTCTTTCCCTTCGCTCATGTCGGTTTCATCCCTTCTCGACATACAGGCCGACAGCTCTTTGTCATCTATATCATTTCCAGCTCTTACATCGGGTGCAAGCATTTTATTTGCGGATATCAAAAGCACAACAGTATCCTTGCCAGCATTAACAACTGTGAGCGTAACTTTATCTATACAAAAAAATAAAAGCCTGGCCAGCATTTCGCTGCCGGTGCTCACTTCTGTTGGCGCTACTTTTAATATTAGGGATAACAACGTTCTTACATCACTTTCCGTTCCGCTTTTAGCCAGTGTTGGAACAATTACATTTTTATCTAACAACTCCTTCACTTCTCTCAGCATTCCAGCACTAACCTCCCTTGCAAGCACGGGAGGAGAATTATATATAACGGGTTGTAACAGCCTCAATACCATTTTGTTTCCCAGCCTTAGTGCGGTAAAAAACCAAAAACTTGATTTCTCTTACAATAAACTAACTTCTCCGCAGGTGAACGCTTTGCTTAACAAATTTGCAACCATCATTCCAGCTATTAACTGGACAGAATTTCATTTTGAGCACCAGTTGCCGGCAGCACCGCCAACGGGCCAAGGTATTATAGACAAAATAACACTGTCAGCATTGAACAACAATGTTATAACAGATTAAACGATCATGCAGAAAAGATCATCCTTTCTTATCCAGCATCGTCAAATATAAATCCTCCACTCTTTTTCTTGCCCAGGGTGTTTTACGTAAAAAAGTAAGACTCGATTTGATACTTGGGCTGCTAATAAAACAATTTATCCTGATCATTTCTCCCAACGCTTCCCAGCCAAAATGAGCGACCAGTTCATTTAGTATGGCTTCCAGCGTTTTGCCATGCAAAGGGTCTTTTGATACCATTGTTGATTTCCTTTTATATGGTGAATTTTACATCAAGGGGATATAACAGACCGGTACAATGAGGATAGTATCAGAAAGAATACTTGATCATTTACCAGCCTCTTGGTGTTAAAGATAAATGACCTGTCGTTCCTGCGGAACTGGCTGCTTAGGTTTCTTTTTTTTACCAAACTCAAGTCCCTGCGGGACAAATATCCTATTGGGATCGTTTTCTGAAAACACAACAGTAAAATCGGTAAGTTTTACACCCTTTTTAACCAGCCCGTAATACTCATCCTGCTACGGTGCGCTTGCGTAACTTCATGCTCCATTTCATCGCTTTTAAAAAATACAGCGGTTTGTGCATGTGGCAGAATTCTTTGCACTTCTTCATTTTGATACAGCCACAATTGCCCGCCATCTTCTTCCAGCCAGTTACTATTCAAATAATTGATCAAAGAATATTTCCTGTTGCTGTCATTTTGAAACTGGTCTTTATGGCGTTTGTAATAACTCCCCGCTTCATACACGGCATAGTGAAACTCGTAAGCATTGATACCGGCATAGCAGGTGTTGTTCAACCGTTCGATAAAATCTTCTGCCTGTAGTAAAAACTCCTGTTCAAAAATATTATCATGCGCCTTATCCATCCAGTAAATCTTGTCGCCCCGCATTTGTTGTTTTGCATCTTTCACCATTTCGTTGCCTATGCCGGCGGCCTGCATCAGTTCATCTTTTTGCAGTTGTGCAATATTTTGCTGAAGCCCATTTGACAAACGCTCACTTAAAAAGTGGGTGTCAATACCAACATTATTATCAAGATAACTATCAATCAGCAGATCAAATGGATTACTCATGTTGATTTTTGAACGGGCAAGGTAGTCTTTGTGATCCGTTATAACCGGTGTAAAAAACATGGGCCGTTTTATTATACCGGTAACCAGGATGCTACAATAAAAAAGAGCCCGCAAGAATACAGGCTCTTATATTATACAACTCAAACTAAAAAAATTACCGTTGCCTGTTATCTGAAAAATAATTATTCATATTCTCCATCAACAGCACGATCCGGTGAAGCAGGTCTTTGCTGACCGCCTGCTGATCCATATACAATTGTTGTGGCCCTGCCAGCAATTGTTCCGGCTTTACACCCAACGCATCTGCAATATCTTCCATCCGGTGCAGTGTAATTTCTGCCAGGTCATTCTCAATCTGGCTCAGGGCTGCTGGCGTGATCCCGATGGTACTGGCCAGTTCCTGTTGCTTGATACCTTTTAAATCCCTCCATAGGCGTATATGCCGGCCAATACGAAGCTGGTACGCTGTTTTTGGTTTTATATATTTTCTCATTCTGGTTAAGTGCGAAATATCATGCGCCTGCATTACGGAACACTAAACTTAAATTTATTATACCAGTACTTAATAATGTTAAGTGCTAAATATTTCAAAAAATAAGGAAGCCCCTCATATTTGCAGCTTACCCAATTCGTCCACATGCAACGTTTTCCTTCCAAGCCTGCTATTATCTTACTGCTGCTTTTTACAGGCTGGGGAAATAGTGCTTTTTGCCAGGCGGAAACCGACAGCACCGAAATGGAGGAAGGAGAAGAAGAGGAAGTAATTGACACAGTTACAAAAGATAAAAAACCAGAATTGTTTACCAGCGGCTTTATAGATATTTTTAACAGCGGGCAGGTAAATGCCTCCGCAAGATTCCTGCGGCTTAACATTGGTGAACCTGGAAAATTTTCTGTGCCCTTGTCTTTTTATACCGGTGTATCGTCCAACAATTTTCAAACCCAGTCTGCCCAGCCTCTTGATCCGAAATCCAATGCGCATTTGATAGTGGATTATATCAACCCGCTGAGTGGTTTGATCAATGTATCCAGTGAATCCATTATATTTTTCAAGAAAAACTGCAAAATCACCAAGCCCGGTTTCACTTATCAAATTGGCGAACGCCTGCTCACCGGTTACCGCACCATCTATGAAAGTGACGAAGAACATACTGCCGGCACTGAGACCGTAACGCCGGTAAATTTCTTTAATACATTTGGCAGCATTGGCCTGTATTTTCAAACCGGTGCATGGGAAAAGAACAATAAAGACGACAATGAAGTGGGCCTGTTCTGGCTTAGCCTCCGGATGATCGCCTGTTATACTTCTCCCAGGCAAATAAAAACTTTTCTGCCCGATGTTGAAACCAGCGGCATCTACACCGGCTATTCTTTTGGCTTTGGGGTGGAGATAAACAGTGTGGTGAACTTAAAAGTACTCTATTACAAATACATCAAACAGCCAGAGATAGACTACTACACTTCCATCTATCAATTTTCATTCAACTATTGTCTTAAAAATTAATACGTGCTGGTCATAAACCCGGGCCACCACCCCAAATGGGCAGAAGCATCCATTTTTTACAGCAGAAAATGACTATTCGGGCATGTTTTACTGTTATTAAAACCGGCTATGCTATTTTTGGGCAAACTGTTTGCATATAAACTGGCAGTTTTGCTAATTTACAAGCGTGAGTTTTAACCCCAAAAAAATATTGAAGAAAACGTTAACCTGGTTCCTGAGGGTGCTGGGTACACTTGTTTTACTGCTGCTGCTGGTTTGGCTGCTGTTGCAAACCCAATGGGGCAAGAACCTGGTGAAAGACCAGGCTGTGAAGTATCTGCAAAACAAACTCCAGACAACTGTTGCCATTCAGGGGATAACTGTGGAATGGTTTTCACATATCAAGTTAAAAGGTGTGTACATTGAAGACAGGGAAAAAAGAAAATTGTTAGGTGTTGGCGAACTGGATGTGCGATATGATATCAGTGATATTTTTTCAAGTAAGCTCGATATTCCTGAAGTAAAAGTGACACAACTGGAGATCAACCTGTACAGGTCAAGAACAGATTCAAACTTCAACTTCAGCTTTATCCCGGCAGCATTTTCAACTGCCGGCGAAACGGAAGTGCAGGATACGGCTTCCGGCAATGCATTTGTGCTGGGTCTTGGTAAAATATCCTTCAACCAGTTACAATTTTTAATGGATGACCAATATGGTGGACAATACGCTAAGGTTTCACTGGGTTCATTTAACACAGAAGTGGATGTGTTTGACCTCAACAAACTGCAGTTTCATGTAAAACATCTGTACAGCGATTCACTTAACTGTGGCATCAAACTGTTCTCACCCTATATCATTAAAGAAAAAGAAACAGGCAGTGCAACTGATTTTGCATTTGCGGCCGACAGCATCCATCTTGGCAATAATATATTTAGTTTTGAAAATCCGGAAACGGATATGCTGGTGGAATCAACTGCGCAGTTGCTGGGTGCAAGCAATATCAGTTTCAACCAGTCAAAGTTGCATGTAGATGCCAAGTATCTCACCTTGAGAGAACATCGTACTAAAGTGAAAATAAAGAGTACCGTAACAAATGCGGAAGTTGATTCACTGGTTGCAGATACCACGCTCCCCTTTACTTATTTTGCCAAACAACTGCAGATCATCAACAGCAATGTAACGTTTGATGATATGGCTGCACCTGTTTTAAGCGGCAGGCAAATGGATTATAGCCATCTTGCTTTCAGTGGTATTAATATAGATACAGACAGCACAGGTTATGATGGGAAAAAATATTTTTCGCAGGTAAAGCAGCTGAATGCCGAAGAAAAAAGTGGTTTCCGGTTGCAGCAGTTAAGCACCCATCTGCAATATGCAGATTCATTTGTATTGCTTAAAAAGATCATTCTTAAAACACCTTACAACCAGTTACAGGGAGATGCACTGATCTCCTATCCTTCCATTGCGCAAATAACCACCCAACCTGCATCCACTAAGTTACAATTGAATATTAGAAACAGCAGTTTGCAACTGGACGAGCTGCTTTACTTTAACAGTGCCCTGGCCTCCAACACTTCGTTCAAACCTTTATTGGGCAAAAAGTTTGTACTCAACACTGCTGTAAATGGCACGCTGGAAAAATTGTCGATCCCTTCTTTACTGATGCAGCAGGCAAACACCAGGCTGCAGGCCAGCGCCATCATCTACCACCCGGTGGATGTAAATAAACTGGCCATTGATCTTATCCTGAAAGAATTTTCAGGCAACAAAAAAGAACTGCTTTCTTTTCTACCACCCAACAGCATTCCTGATTCTTTTTTAAGTTATATACCCGAAACATTTGCTGTAACGGGCACCTATAAGGGTACGCCGGACGATTTTTTTGCTGACCTGAAATTAAAAAGCTCAGACGGTGACATTGCAGTAAAAGGCACCAGCAAAAACATCACCGACAAGGATAAGGCGGAGTATGATGTTGATATCAATACGGATAATTTAAAGCTGGGTAAGCTGATGCAGGACACCAGTTTTGGCAACATAACGGTATCGGCTAAACTAAAAGGAAAAGGGTATAACGTAAAAACAATGAATGCCGGTTACGATGTACAACTAAATCAAGCCCGCTATAATAAGTACACTTACAAAGGGGTATCACTGAAAGGCAATATTGCAAGGCAAAAACTAAAGGTTATTTTGAATTCCACAGACCCCAACCTGCAGCTCACATCTGACACCTATTATGATCTGAGCCGCACCGATGGCAGTTTTAAAACCCTTACCAGTATCAGTAATATCAACCTGGCCAAACTTGGTTTTTCAAAAGATACGATCATCATTAAAGGCAGTATCGAGGCAGATTTTCCAGAATTTGACACAACTGCCATGACTGGTTTTGCACATATTACCGGTTTGAATATCCAGTACCAGGATAAGAAATACCTGCTGGATACTTTAAAGATCAATGCCAAGCATGCAGCCGATACCCAAACGGTATCGCTTACAACGCCGTTTGCAGATGCCACTTTAAAAGGTGAATATACATTTACCAGCATTGGGCCTGCCGTAACATCGGTCATCAATAAATATTTATATAAAGAAAGCGCACAAGTGGTTTTTGATCCGCATGTTATTGCCAGGCTTACAATGAATGTACATATTCCTGACAGCCTGGCTGCTGTAATGGGGCTCACTTCTGTAAAACCATTTACTGCCACTGGTGCCATCAACACGGATAGTTCTGAACTTGCTTTTGCAGCTGTAATACCCGGAATGAAGTATGGAACGTATATCATAGACACGGTAACCATTGCTGCCAGCAGTGACGATACAAAACATGAAGCACTATCTTATATTTTTAAAGTGAACAGGGTTACCGCACCTTCCTTCATACTTCCAGAATCAGTAGCGGGCGGCAAAATCAGCAAAGGAAAAATAGATGGCCGTATTGCTTTGCTGGATGATGAAAAGGAAACCAGGTACCTGCTTCCTTACACCATTACCAATGATACATTGCTGCCCTACCTGCACATCCATGACTCTCTCCTGATAAATAAAAGGAAGTGGGCTGTGAACGATAATAATATTATCTATTTATCTCCCGACAAATTAAAAGGATCGCAATTAACCATCAGCAACGGGGATGAGTCTTTTGGTATCACTGCAGAAGGAACAGCAGCAAGTGGTTTGCCTTTAACGGTAAAATTTGACAGGTTCAGACTGCGTAATATTTCTGAGATCGTTGTGTCAGACTCGGCATTGATAAAAGGAGAAACCAATGGCACTTTCACTATAACTTCCCTTTCTGACTTCACTTTTACATCCAACCTGCTGGTAGATTCGCTGGTAATAAAGGAAGTGCCTGCCGGCGACCTTGCAATAAAAGTAAACCAGGAAACGGATAATAAACTGTCGGTTGATATTTCATTACAAGGCAATGGCAATGATGTAACATTAAAGGGTACCTATAACCTGGCAGAAAGTAAACCGGTACTGTTTCTGGAAATGAACCCCTTTAACCTGCAGGTGGCAGCGCCACTGGCATCATCGTACCTGGCAAGTTTAAAAGGCAATATACTCGGCAGCCTCAATATCAATGGCACATTAGATAAACCAGCAATTATTGGTGCCCTTTTGCTCGACAGTATCAAAGCAGTGTACAGGGATTACAACACGTTTATCAGCATCCCCTCCTCCGGTTTAAGTTTTGAAGAAGGCGCCATCAATTTCAGCCCATTGTATTTTACAGACAGTGCCGGCAACAAAGGCGTGATCACAGGTAATGTTTTTACAAATGATTACCGTGACTACCGGTTCGACCTCAAAATGAAAGCCACCAATTTCACCGTGGTGGGCATCAAAAAATTCCCCGACCAGGCTGCCTATGGCCCCACATCGGCCGATGCACTGATCACTATTTCGGGCAACATGAAAACGATCATGCTGGACGGCTCGGTGAATGTAGTAGGCAAATCGAAATTCACTTATATCTACCGGCCTGATGAAATGGCACCCGAAGGTGAAGGATTGATGGAATTTTTTGACCCCGCCCGTCCTGACGATACCATTGCCATACAAAAGAAAATAGAAGCCGCCGCTTCTGCCATGCAAATGGCCATGAATATCTACCTGAGGGTGCAGCCGGAAGCTACGGTCACCATCATGCTGGATGAAATGACCGGCGACAACCTCACGATTTCAGGTACTGCCAACCTTAATACAACCATGAGCGCCGGCGGACAAATGTACCTGACCGGCAGTTATGTGGTGGATAAAGGAACCTACGATCTTTCTATTGCCTCGCTGATCAGGAAAAAATTCTTGATAGAAAAAGGCAGTACCATTACCTGGACGGGGGATCCGTTGAAAGCGGAAATGGACATAACGGCTGTGTATAAGATAAAGACCACCGCAGGAGAACTGGTTACAGACCAGCAAAGTGTGGCAGGTATTGATAAACAGCAAATGAATTTTGAAGTATACCTGTTGCTGAAAGGTGAGTTGCTGAAACCGAGGATCAGTTTCCGGATTGATATGGATGAAGCAGACCAGCAACTGTTTAACGGTATAGTGTACACGAGAATAAAACAGGTAAACGCTATTGAAGCCGAACTGAATAAACAGGTAATGGGTCTGCTGGCCATCAATCATTTTATTGCAGACAATCCATTCAGCAGTCTTTCCGGCGGCGGGCCAAGTTTTGAAACACAGGCTTATGCCACTGCCGGCCGGTTGCTCACACAGGAGCTCACCGAATTGCTGGGCCAGGCAATCAAGGGAGTGGATATTGATTTTGGACTGGATGTAAATGAAAACTACACTTCCGGTACCGCACAGCGCAATACCAATTTAAAAGTAGGCATCAGCAAATCAGTAGCCAATAACAGGCTGCATATTTATGTTGGCAGTTCTTTTGCATTGGAAGGGCAAAACCAGAATGTGGATGCATTATCCGGGCTTGCCGGTGATGTTACGCTAGAATACCTGCTCACCAAAGACGGGAAGTACCGTATAAAAGCATACCGGATCAATCAAACCGAACTTACCTTCCAGGCTGCCATTGTAAAAACAGGTGTGTCTTTTGTGGTGGTGCTGGAGTTCAACAAACTCAAGAGTCTTTTTAGAAAAAGAAAAAATAACAATAACAGTACCGACAAAAATTGAAATACCCAATTGCACATATAAACCCCTTGCTGAAGTTATCCTGCTTGGTATTATTGCTAACAGTAATGAATGCCTGCAATATCACAAAGAATGTACCCCCTGATGACAAATTATACATGGGCAGCAAGGTTACCCCCAAAGGAAAACTGGATAAGGAGATAAAGGAACTGCTGGAAAGTTCCGTAACCCCGAGACCGAACTCCAGTTTCTTAGGTGTTAAATACCGGTTGCTTTTATACAATCTTATAAAGGAACCTAAAAAGCCAAAAGGCTTTTTTTACAAAATGAAACATAAATGGGGAGAGGCGCCTGTGTTGCTGAGCCAGGTAAGCCCGAGAGCAACCATGCTACGACTTAACAACCAGCTTTTTGGCAACGGTTACCTGAGACCGGTAATAACAAGCCAGATCAATACAAAAAAACAGAACCGTGCCACGATACAGTACAACGTTGAAGGAGGTGACAGGTACACACTGGACAGTATTATATTTCCGGCAGACAGTTCTGCTATTTCCCGGCTGATGATGCTGTCATCCGCACAAACCTTTTTTAAAAAAGGTGATTACTTTAATCTGGCAGTGATGGCTGCAGAAAGAGAAAGGATAGACCTTTTCCTGAAAACCAAGGGCTATTACTATTTTGTTCCCGACAACCTTATTATAAAAACAGATACACTGCACCAGGGAAAAGCACATTTGTATGTAACCTTAAAACCCGGCATATCACCAGCCTCCGTTGAGCCCTGGAGAATTGGCGACATTTATATTTATGGAAACTATACCCTCGAAAGGGACTCGGCCATTACCCGGCAAAAAGGACGAAAAGAGAAAAATTATGTGGTGGTTGACAGAAGGGATACCTACCGTTCGATAGTATATGACAAAGCCATTTCTTTAAAAACGGGGCAGCTGTATAACAGGAACAGGCATTCGCTTTCCATCGAAAGGCTGATGAACCTGAATACCTTCCGTTTTGTAAGAATGGGCTTTATTGCAAAAAAAGATACGGCCCGTACAGACAGTACAGCCAGGGATACCACTAAAAATATTCTTGAAACAAGGATATATCTTACACCGGCAAGAAAACAAACCGTGCGGCTGGAGCTGTCGGGGAACAGCAAGTCGAATAACTTTGTAGGTTCAGAATTATCATTGAATTACCGCAACCTGAATCTTTTGAGAGGTGCAGAAATACTGGAAATAAAAGTAACCGGCGGGTTCGACTGGCAGATAGGTGGCCGCAGCCAGCTTTCTCCCAATGCACAAACACTCAATGCAGAAGTTAATTTCTCCATTCCCAGGGCACCCAGTTTTTCAAAAACCAATATCAACCGCCGGGGCAACCCCTACCTGCCAAGAACATTTTTCTCTACATCGCTTGAATACTTGAGAAGACCCGATCTGTATCTGCTGCGTTCTAACAGGTTTGCTTTTGGTTTTAACTGGAAAAAGAGAAAAGAGATCGAAAACACCGTAACACTGATCAACATCAATGTCATCAACCCCAGTAATATCACGCCCAAGTTCGACAGCATACTCAATAACGATATCAACCTTAAATCGTCATTTGAGCGGCAATTGATATTCGGAACCAAATACCAGTTCACTTATAACAATACCTACAGAACAAACCGGTTCTTCAACTTTATTTTTAATGGTGGCATTGGTTTTTCCGGGTGGCCGGCCCTCGCCATGCGCAAAAGTGTGGATACCCCCAACTCAAAAAAACTATTCAATATCCCGCTTTCTCAGTTTGGAAAAATAGAAGCTGATGTAACCGGTTATTTTCATCTTTCCAAAACCCTCACCTGGGTAAACCGCCTGGTTGCCGGGGCCGCACTTTCTTTCGGCACCAGCAGTACGGTGCCTTATGCTGAGCAGTTCTTCACCGGTGGCAGCAGCAGCCTGCGTGCTTTCCGTATTCGTACATTGGGTCCCGGTAGTTACCATACCGGCCAGCAACAGTTCCTGGCTAATGAATCAGGGGAAATAAAAGCAGAATTCAATACCGAACTGAGGTATGACCTTATTAAATACATCAAACTGGCAGCCTTTATGGATGCAGGTAATATCTGGCTGAGAAAAGATGCAGGAGATAAACCCGGCAGTGGTTTCAATAATGGCCGTGACCTGTGGAAAGAGCTGGCTGTAGGCGCTGGCATTGGTCTGCGCTTTGATGCCAATGTAATGGTGATACGTTTTGATCTTGCCATGCCACTCCGCAAGCCCTGGTATCCGGAAGACAGGCGCTGGGTGCTGAATGAAATTGATTTTGGCAACAGTACCTGGAGAAAAGAAAACCTGATCCTCAATATCGGTATCGGCTATCCCTTTTAGTTAGTTGCAATAAAGAACATATAGAACAGCCAGGCCGCTGTTATCAATAATACTGCCACGGTGCTGCTGCCTGGTATTTTTAAACGGTAGAACATGCTCAGGAGCAATCCAACAGCCATCAGTAATAAACCCAGCCATACCAGGTTGATATAGGGAAATACATAGGCCTTCAATGTCACAAAATCAATCATTCTCTCAGATTCTTTTATACCTAATTGAATCGTTTCCTTTACCGGGTCAACATTTACAAAACGCAGGTAGAGGTTCTGTGCATACAAGGTATCATCCAGCGGTGTAAGTTTGATGCTGTCTTTACCGGCCTGCACCAAAAACGGGTCTTCCTTTTCCACCATCAATACCGGCTCCGCATGATACCTGCTGCTGTCTTTTGCCACCGCAGTAATATCAGCCGCCACGTGCATCACCGGGTTACCAGGGATGATCCTTTGATGATTTTTATTGGGGCCATTGTACACTAAAAATCCTTTTGAATAAAAAGCAGTATCTCCTCTTTTAAGTTCCACTATCTTATAGGTGGCTGTATCTACATTATTCTCCGGGTTAATCGTATACGAGATATAGGTGAACACATCATGCGTAGGATACCTTTTGGTATCAGGATTGCTGCTCATGTTGTTGTCCTTCATGATATATACATCCGGTGTAAGCACAAAAGATTCGGTGACAGTGCTGGATTTTTCATTCTTGCGCTGAAACAGCAAATGAAAAAAACGCCTGTCCTTTTCATGACCGGCACTGTCATTGAGATAAGTAACATCATAATCCCCCATCCGCGTAGGCACATGCCTGATCAGATTGATATTTTCGGCAGCATTGTCCTGCTGTTTGGTTAATGGATCAATACCCATGGGTATAGCAAACGCCTTATACCTTTCTTCACTGATGATCTTTTTATTACCTGCAGAAATGATCATACCGGCAATCATTAGCCCAAAACCAAGGTGCGCCACTGAACCACCGGCCGCTTTTAATTTACCATTCAAACCAGACTTAATATACATAGCATTTGCTACTACAGCATAGATAGTGGCAAACAAGGCCAAATACAGTGCGATTAAAAATCCAGGTCCTTTTTTATCATACACCACCGGATAAAAAATAACCAGCAAGGCGGTGATCACGGCTGCGATCAATGTAGGCAGCGCAATCTTTTTTAGAAACGCTTTGTTGGGTGTGTTTTTATATTTGAAGTATTGGGTAACAGCAGTTAATATGCCAATGATAATGGCGATAAGGGCCATCACTTTATTGTAAGCAAATTCAGGATCTTCCGGCAAAGCAAGCGGACCGCCATTAAATTTATTCACCAGCCAGCTAAGTCCTGGTGTTTTGTTGTACACAGGAATGGACGTAAGCCCGATGATAAAAAGCGAGGAAAGAAATAATACAAGTGCCCCAATAAACATCCAGAACTCCCGGGAACTTGTAGATTCTTCTTTTACAACTGCCGGTATTTTTTTATAATGGAAGAAGAACAAGCCCAAAGACCCAAGCACGAAAAACCAAAGAAAGGTTTTAAGCAGGTTGGTCATGGCAGTGCCGGCTTCTGTAAAAGCATGTACAGAGGTATCACCCAAAATACCCGTACGGGTGAGATAAGTGGAGTACAACACAAACAGGAAAGAGAGCAGGATAAAAAAGTAACTGGCCCTGAGTGAATGCCCCGTGGCTTTATAGATCACCATGGTATGCAGACCAGCCACCATGATCAGCCAGGGTACCAATGACGCATTTTCTACAGGATCCCATGCCCAGTAACCGCCAAAACTTAATGACTCATAGGCCCATTTGCCCCCCATCATAATGCCAACACCCAGCACACAGGCACTGAACAATGCATAGGGTATAGCAGGTTTTACCCAATCACCAAAACGTTTGCTTTGCATACCTGCATACGCATAGGCAAAAGGCACTATCGTTGACGCAAACCCTAAAAATAAAATTGGAGGATGAATCACCATCCAGTAGTTACGGAGCAGCACATTTAAACCCACACCGTCTTTTATGAGATTAAGATAGTCTGGCCGGTTAAAGATGGGTGCATCGATACCGTTCCTGGTTAAAACAAAGGGGCTGTTGCCGATCTTAACGCCTGATATATACACGCCCATGATCATCATGGCCAAAAACAATTGTGCCACGCTGATCACTGTCATAACCGGGGCTTCCCACTCTTTGCTTTTACGAATCAATACAAGCCCCAGTACACAATGCCATATAGACCATAATAAAAAGCTTCCACCCTGGTCTTCCCAGATACAGGCAAGCAAATACTTGAACTCTAATTCCTTTGAGGTATGTTTATAAGCGTAGAGATATTCAATGTAGTGATTGGAACAAATAATAAAGATGCAGGTAAAAACTGCAAATACCGAAGCACACTGTATATAAAAATAAATACGGCTGTATTTTATCCACGATGCTTTTTCAGCTAGGTCTTTTTTAAAGGATGCCATGCAGTAAGCGATCGTGGAGAGCAGGGAACTAATAAATGCAAGCAGTACAAATAAATGGCCTAACTGGCCTGGGAGTAAATGTTCACCTTCAAATTTCATTTAAGATATTTATGATTGTTAAGCGCAGACTTAAAATGATTTATATAGCAAATCAGCTATGAAAAACAAGTTGGCAGTCTTTTCTGACAGCAGTTTTTTTCATGCTTCTCTTGCCTCTTTGCCCACTTGCTAATAACCTATTGCCCAATCCCCTTCTCTAGTTCTTTTTTGTCGTCCTTGTACTTACTTGGACACTTTAAAAGGATATCCTTACATTCAAACACCTCTCCCTGCATTTTGCCTTTGAGCACTACCCTTTCGCTGTGTTCCAGTTCCGCCGGTTTGGTATTGCGGTACACCACTTTTGTTTTGCCACCCAAACTATCCACCGCAGTAAAAGCGAGGTAATTGGGATTGGTAGCGGGGTCATACTCAACGGGTGAGGTCTTGTCCAGTTTAGCGATCACATGAACAAATTTGCCCGGCTTATTTCTGGCAGAATCGATGGTATCGTACGTAGAAAAATCTGTAGATAACATCAGCAGCGCCCCTATTGCCAGTGCAATAGCCACCAGCATTACAATATGTGTTCTTTTCATATGCCTTGTTTTGCGGTGCAAATTTAGTGCAATTACGGCTGGCAGTTTTGTATATAAAAGAAAAACATTTGTTGTGGCACAAACTGGCCAAAGACTAAACAAAACCTGCTGCAAAAACCAGGAAGACCTGTTAAAATACCCCGTGCTTGTGCAGCTAATCGATCTGCAAAGCTTACCTGTGCGTAATTTTTAACCAAAAACATACCTTGTTTCTTAATACAAGCGTTTATCTTTGCGTCCGTTTTGCCAAAAAACATACCTGGCAAGTTCAATCAAGCGTAGCATATGACAGACCTCTCCAAATTTGACCCCAACAGCGTAGGCAATCCTAATAATAATATTTTCGGATTACCTTTTACTGAAGAAGATGCCCGTTTAGTGATCATTCCGGTTCCCTGGGAAGTAACGGTGAGTTACCGTGCAGGAACAGCAAGAGGGCCCGAACATATTTTTAAGGCCAGCCTGCAGGTGGACCTTTTTGACCCGGAATACAGAGATGCCTGGAAACAGGGATTTTTTATGAGGGACTGTGACAAAAAGGTGCTGATGAAAAGCGATTACCTCCGCAGGGAAGCAGAGCTCTTTATTAACTATATATCAGAAGGGGAAGATGTGAACGATAATAAGTTCATGTGCAAAACACTAAAGGAAGTAAATGCCGGTGCATTATTTTTGAACAACTGGGTATATGAACAAACCAAAGACCTGCTGGATGCCGGCAAATTAGTAGCCTTACTTGGTGGCGACCATAGCACACCATTGGGTTTCTTTAAAGCCATCGCTGAAAAACATGGCGACTTCGGTATTTTACAAATTGATGCACACTGCGACCTGAGAACAGCCTATGAGGGTTTTAAATATTCTCACGCTTCCATCATGTACAATGCGCTGACGGAGATTCCGCAGTTGCAAAAATTAGTGCAGATAGGCATCAGGGATTATTGTGAAGAAGAATTTGACTACATACAAAATAACAAGAACCGGGTGATCACGTTCTTTGATAAAGATATCAGGGAGGCACTGTATGAAGGGATCACCTGGCAAACCATTGTTGACCGGATGATACAGGACCTGCCGCAAAAGGTATATATCAGTTTTGATATTGACGGACTTGACCCCAAGCTTTGCCCCAATACCGGCACACCTGTACAAGGCGGTTTTGAAACTGAACAGGTTTTCTACCTATTTAAAAAACTAATGCAAAGTGGCCGGCAGCTGATCGGTTTTGACCTGAATGAAGTAGGTGTGAGCCAGGATGAGTGGGATGAGAACGTTGGCGCCAGGTGCCTGTTCAAACTTTGCAATATGCTGGTGACAGCCAATCCTGAAGTTACTCAAACCGAAAAAGCAGATGTACTCGTTCAAAATCAAAGCTGATGCTTCGGATATTGATATACCAGCCCTAAGATCGCTGCTGGTTGTTGCTGCTTTTATTATTGCCATTTCAAGAAACAACAATATATATGCTGTCAATATTGTGGCATGTATCGTGTTGATCATGTCTGCATTTATTGCAGAACTTTTATTGGTAAAATACAGGATACCTAAACTGGTTTTAACCGGAGCAGCCGCTGTTTTGCTGGCCCTCTGCACTTTCAATCTTATTTTTCCCATTTTGATGTTGGCAATCGCTTTTGCGCTGCGTTATATGTATGTGGCCCCGGTAGTGGAAGCTGCAGAAAAAAATATCCGGATAAAAAAGACCTTCTCCAACAAAGCATATGAGTGGGCATTGTTTAACCAGGTAATAGTAAAAGATGGTTTGCTCACGCTGGATTTCAGAAACAATAAAGTGCTGCAGGTTGAGTTGGATGAAATGGTGGATGAAAACAAGTTCAATGAATTTTGCTCCAGGGAAATAGCAAAGCGTGGTGGCAACTCTGTTTGAATGGGTTGGAATAAGATCAGCAGTTCTCCAGTTTATCCATCGCCCCCCCAACCTGAAAAAATCTTTATGGAATATGTTGCTCCCGGCATCTCAGCCAAAACTTCCTCTTATGTCCAGCAAATATTCCCTTGCCATCATCCATCCATCATTTGAATTATTAAAGAACCTATGCCGGCTGCTGCATTTAATAGCGGCTATTTTTATCGCCATCAACGCCCTGCACCAACTGGCAGCACATGAAGGTGGAAAGATCATCTGTTATACACAGCTCGTAATTGCTGCTGATATTTTGATCTTGGTATTCTTTGGTGCCGGTATATTTGTTGCCACGCCAAAAATCGCCGTGTTGTTCAGGTTGATCGAAGCGGTTACTTTTATGGGTATTTTTTTAACCCTGGTTACTGACGGGCATCCTTTTTTTGGCGTTATTAATTTTCTGTTGTCCGTTATATATGGCTTTATTGCTTTCCGGGAGTGGCGTATTGCCAATGCCGAAACAATTGAGCTGTTACCTAATGGCGTACATTTTCCCAATTTTCTTTCCGATGCCAGCATCAACTGGCTGCACATAAAAAAAGTGGTGGCCAATTACAATTCCATCCTTATTGAAACCGTACAGGATAAAAAAATGGAATTTGAACTGCGTACCAATTTAAAAATTGAGGAACTGCAGCAAATAAACGATTTTTGCACTGTTCATTCACAACTCAGCGATTAGCATAGCGCAAGCTTCAGGGCTTACAGCTCACTGCTAACAGCTCAAAGCTTATTTATGCAAAGTCCATTTATTTTATATTCCGACGGAGAAGGAAATATTTTTGAAGACACCACCCTTTATGTAACGGGCCGCAGTGGCTGGGATGCACTGCCCATTCCGGAAGACGAATGGATCGAACTGCCTGAAGGTGGTAACTTATATGAACTGCCCGGTCGCCGTGGTATTGGGATGGATGTGGAAACGGGCGAGATGCGTTTGTGTGAAAAGGGCTGGGCAGTGGCTGCCTTTATCCCGCCAGCTCACACAGGCCTATATGTGGCAGCTTATGAAACAGCACCAGATGCCCCCACCCTGCCTTTGTTTTGCTATACCGCTGCCGGCTGGCTCGATGATAAATTTTATGTACCTGCCGTTCGTATTGAGCAGGATATCCGCCAGGAATGTGCAGGTTACGATGACGTATCCATTGCTGATGGCGCCACCCATCTTTTAAAAAATTATCCGCATAACCGCCTTGTGCAGCACCTGATGAATAATTGCTGCAATACCTACCATTGTCCTGCAGCAAGAAACCTGTCTTTAGGCAGGTGGGAATGCCCTGTCCCTTCTTCTCCTGCCTGCAATGCCAACTGTATTGGCTGCATCAGTTTTCAGCCGCAGGACGAAACGATCGTAAGTACGCAGGACAGGCTAACGTTTAAGCCTACCGCAGAAGAGATCGTGGAATTCACTGTGCCCCATTTAGAGACCGCCCCCTACCCGATCATCAGTTTTGGCCAGGGCTGTGAAGGCGAACCATTATTGATGTGGGAAACCATACGGGACAGTATTATCGAAATCAGAAAACACACTCAAAAAGGCAGCATCAATATCAATACCAATGGCAGCAAGCCTGATGCTGTAAAAGCATTGTGCGAAGCAGGCCTCAACAGCATCCGGGTGAGCACCAACAGTGCCAGGGAAAAAATTTATACGCCCTATTACCGTCCCAACAATTACAAATTTGAAGACCTCTTTGAAAGTCTTAAGATCGTAAGAAGTTTTGGCGGGTGGACCAGCATCAATTACTTTGTTTTTCCCGGTATGACGGACAGTGTGGAAGAATATGAAGCATTAAGAAAGCTGATCAAAGAAACCGGTCTCTGCATGATACAATGGCTCAATTTTAATATTGATCCTGATTGGTACCTTGGAAAAATCGGCGTGGCAGACACCGGTGAATGCATGGGCATTAAACAAATGATGGAATTGATACGGGAAGAGTTTCCGGATTTGAAATTTGGCTATTTTAACCCATCGATGGAAAGGATGAAAGGGGATTATGAAAGGGATTTTGCACATTGGTAAAATTAAACAACCCTAAGCCGGACTAAACTACAACTGTTCACAAACTCATACGTTTCCTCTTTCGCCGGAATCACTGAATACCCGCTACGGAGTGCAAAAAACGTTGTGATTCCCAACAAGAAAGAAATTACGATACAAAATAAATCGTATGATATACAGTTAAAGCCGGCTCTGCCACCGCATTAAAAGCAATTCCTACAGGATGGTCCCGGGCCTCCTGAAGGTACAATTAAAGATTCCTCTTTTCAATTTTAACCTTTTGTTTTACTGCACAAGCAACTGGTTATTGTACTTTCAGTAAACTAAAAATAACTGCATGAAACATCTCTTTTCGCTTGCATTACTGACCATTGCAATCAACTGTGCTGCACAAAAAAATTTTATTGACCAGCCGTACATAGCCGTAACCGGTTCTGCTGACACCTTCATTACACCCAATGAAATTTTTATCAAGATCATTTTATCTGAAAAGGATTCCCGTAACAGAACGTCAGTAGAAGAACAGGAAGAAAAACTGGTAAAAGGACTGACGGGCCTTGGTATCAATACGCAAACCAATCTTTCTGTTTTTGATTTTGGAAGCAATTACCGCTTTTATTTGTTCAAGAAAAAAGATGTGATCAAAACAAAACAATACACCCTAAAAGTTTCAGATGCCGTGATGGTGGGTAAAGTGTTTATGATGCTGGAGGAGCAGGACTTGTCAAATGCAGCTATTGACAGAGTGAACCATACAGAGATAGAAAAAATAAGGCTGCTTGTAAAAGGGAAGGCTGTAGAAAATGCCAAAGAAAAAGCAACCGTACTGGCAGCCGCACTACATCAAACTATTGGCCCCGCTCTTCATATAAATGATACCGGATTTGATGCTACTGAGCAATTGGCAGAACGCCGGCTGCAAAGAGGTTATTTAAAGAGGGACAGTTATAAGACAGAAACAGGAACACTGGAGTTTGAAAAAATAGAAGTAAACGCAACCGTGTCCGTAAACTTTATATTGAGGTAGCAATAGCGTTCAGTCATTTTGACCGTTTTCGTTATTACACAAACAAAAACAACACTGCAATAAAGCGGTGTTGCCTTGTTACAAAATCATGCTGCCTGCACCAAATGTCCGATCTGCTCACTGATCAGCGGAATCAACCACTGGTACTGCCCTTTTATTTCCCAAACTCAACAGGTTCTCTGCTGTTTATTTACTATTTTACAACTCTGAGAGGAACTAAAAGACTACTATGAGAAAGAACTGGCTATACATGATCAACAGGATACTCGATGACAAAAGCCTGAAACCCGAACACTATTCAGATTACCGCAATGCCAAGCAGTATCTTGAATTTAAAATAAGCATCAACAGGCTGATCAAAGATTTCTTTTTTATTGTCGCTGGCATTTTTTCTGCCACATTTGGCTTTAAGGGTTTCCTGCTTACCAATCACTTTATTGATGGCGGCGCTACGGGTATTTCCTTGTTGATCTCCGGCATTACGGGTTATCCCCTGTATATCCTGCTCATCTGCGTTAATATCCCCTTTATTATAATGGCCTACAAAGTAATGGGCCGCAATTTTGCCATTAAAACCACCCTGGCCATTTGTGGTCTGGCGCTATGTGTAGCCACCGTAGAATTTCCCAATGTAACCAACGACAACCTGCTGGTCGCTATTTTCGGTGGTTTCTTTTTAGGCGCCGGTATCGGTATGGCGGTAAGAGGTGGTGCAGTGATCGACGGTACGGAAGTGCTGGCGATCTTCCTTAGTAAAAAGTTTGGGATCACCATTGGCGACGTGATCATCCTTATCAATGTGGTCATTTTTTCTGCCGCGGCCAAATTCCTGGGAATCAATGTTGCCCTGTATTCCATGATCACCTACCTCTCGGCCTCCCGTACATTAGACTTTATTGTAGAGGGGATAGAAGAATATATTGCCGTCACCATTGTATCCTCACACCACGAGGAGATACGCCACATGATCATAAATAAACTGGGCCGCGGAGTTACCATTATTACCGGCAAAAGAGGCTTTGGTAATCATGGAGATACAAAAGACATTGATATTATTTACAGTGTGATCACCCGGCTGGAAGTGCATAAAATGAATACCGAAATTCAAAAGATAGACCCCAATAGTTTTGTAGTGATGACCAGCGTTAAAGATACCAAGGGGGGAATGATCAAGAAGCGGCCGTTGAAGCATTGAGAGGGGGAAGAGTTTGAGGTTTATGGTTCAGGATTTAAAGTTTAAAGTTTAAGGTTTAGAAGTTTAGAAGTTTAGGAGTTTTGAGTTATTTTGGTAGTGCTGTATAAGGAATTACATTACGCTTCTACCCCAAATAACCTGCAACGGTTTAAACGTTTTGAACGATTTAAACGTAACTCAAAGCAGCGCTGGTAAAACTTTAACAGTCTATACCCTGCACAACAACAGATTCCTGTAAATTTACAGCATCAATGAGGCTAAACCCTACATACCATTTTACTATTTTCATCACCTTCATTGCCCTTTTTTTTATTGGCAATAGTGCAACGGCACAGTATGCGGCCAACGACACCATTACATCTTATGCTGTGATATACAACGGCGATACCATTGAAGCAAAAACATTGAGTCCGGTTTACCACAGAACCAGGGAAACGAAATACCAGGCAAACCGGCGGGCAGAATGGACCAGACTGAGAAATGCCATCTACGTAACCTATCCTTACGCAAAAAAAGCCGGTGTGGTGATGAATGACATTAATAAAAAATTAGCGAATGTTACTGATAAGGGAGAAAGAAAAAAATACATCAAAACCCGGGAGAAAGAACTCAAAAAAGAATTTGCTGACCCCTTGATGAATCTTTCGGTGTACCAGGGAAAAGTATTGATGAAACTGATCAACCGGGAAACGGGCAACAACTGCTACGAAATTGTAAAAGAATATAAAGGCGGTGTTGTAGCCCGGTTCTATCAAACAGTGGCTTTCTTTTTTGGCAGCAACCTCAAGCAGCCATATGATATCAACGGCGATGAAAAGGAGATGGAAAAAATTGTGATCGAAGTAGAAAGGATGTATGGGTACAGGAGTTAAAAACCGGTTGAAAGTCTATAGTTTAATGTTGCCCGGTTAAAATCAGGTTCATCCCAAATTATTAGTCCCTTAACTTTGAACCTTAAACCATTAAACTTTAAACGTTTTGATGAAGCTCGACATACTCGCTTTTTCCGTTCACCCGGATGATATTGAATTGGGATGCAGCGGAACTTTACTGGTTGAAAAATCACAAGGAAAAAAGATTGGCATCATTGATCTTACCAGGGGTGAACTGGGCACCCGGGGCACCGCAGAAACAAGAGACAAAGAAGCTGCTGCAGCAGCAAAGATCCTGGAGCTGGATGTAAGGGAGAACCTGGCATTTGCAGATGGTTTTTTTAAGAATGATGAAGTCCACCAGCGAAAAGTGATCGCAGCTATCAGAAAATACCGGCCAGAAATTGTATTGTGCAATGCGCCTGAAGACAGGCACCCCGACCATGGCCGAAGCGCCCAGCTGGTGGAAGATGCTGGTTTTTTATCGGGGCTCCGAAAAATTGAAACTTTTGACAATAATGGAAAGGCGCAGGAACCCTGGCGACCCAAGTACATTTTTAATTATATACAGGACCGCTACCTTCCACCAGACTTTGTGATTGATATTTCGGCAGTGATAGATAAAAAAGTGGAAAGTATAAAAGCCTATGCCACACAGTTCTACAATCCTGCACTGAACGAACCTGAAACCTATATTTCCTCGCCTGACTTTTTAGACAGTGTGCTGTATCGCAGTAAGATGCTGGGCAAAATGATCGGAGTAAAACATGCAGAAGGATTTATCAGCAAAAAAACAGTTGGCTTGCACAACTTTAACAGTTTAATAGTTCAGAATACCTGACAACAATCATTAAACAGGCAGACCATTTACGGATAATAATTTGTACCTTGCAGCCTTCATAAAAACACAATTATCCAATACATGGCAACGCCAAAATTTCTTCAGAATTCCAACAATTTTCAACAGGAATTAAAACGCAGGGTGAACGAATATTTTGAAAACAAAAAGAAATCAGCAACAGGTAATTTCGGACTGTATTTTAAAGCTGCCCTCTTCATGCTCTCTTATGTAGGGTTGTATGTACACCTTGTTTTTTTTACACCACCGGTATGGCTGGCGGTCATCGAATGTTTCATGTTAGGTGGTTCTGCAGCGGCTATTGGTTTTAACATCATGCACGATGGGGGTCACGGCAGTTTCAGCAAAAGTAAAACATGGAATAAGTTAGCAGCAGTGTCTGCCAACTTTATGGGAGTAAGCCATATCATGTGGGCAATGAAACACAATATCATTCATCATACCTATACCAATATTGATGGTGTGGATGATGATATTGAGATCAGGCCTTATCTGCGTATGTGTGAAACACAGGAGCGCCGTAAGATCCATCGTTTTCAGCATATCTATGTGTGGGTTTTATACTGCCTGCTGCATATCATGTGGATCTTCCTGTTTGACTACAAAAAATATTTCACCAAAAAAATCGGTACTGTTCCCATTAAGAAAATGAGCACACAGGAGCATATCGCATTCTGGACTGCAAAAATTTTATACACGCTTATTTTTATTGCTGTACCGATCTATATGCTTGGTTTTTGGAAATTCACTATTGGCTTTTTGATCGCAACGACATTCACTGGTTTGGTGATAAGTGTGGTATTTCAACTGGCACATACTGTAGAAGAAACCGAATTCCCCATGCCGGTTGGCGATACCAACAGGATAGAGAATGAATGGGCAATACACCAGGTACAAACCACTGCCAATTTTGCTACTAAAAATAAATTGATTTCCTGGCTGGTTGGCGGATTGAACTTCCAGATAGAACATCACCTGTTTCCAAAGATCTCTCACGTACATTATCCTGCCATCAGCAAGATCATTAGAGAAACCTGCAATGATTTTAACATCAAGTACATTGAGTTTCCTAAAATGCGGACTGCAATTGCATCCCATGCTTCGCTGTTAAGAAAAATGGGCAGGATGGCTTAAGCACTCATAAGTTTAAAATAGCTAAAAACTCCCTGCATGGATAATGCGGGGAGTTTTTGTTTACTTTACAAACGTAAAAAAACAATTGTATGAAAAAAGCTACCTGGCATGATAAACATAAGCAGTCGTTGAAATTTGGCGATAAGCTGGCCGATGGTATTGCCGCAGGTATGGGGTCCTGGAATTTTCTGATCTGGCAAACCATTGCCGTAGTGATCTGGATGCTGCTGAATATACTTGCCTTTGTACAGCACTGGGATCCTTATCCTTTCATTTTACTTAACCTGCTTTTTTCCACCCAGGCGGCTTATGCAGCACCGTTGATCATGATGAGCCAGAACAGGCAGGCTGCCAGGGACCGGATGCAGGCAGAAGAAGACTACCAGTGCAATATCGAAGCAAAGCAGGAAATTGAAGCCCTGCAGCGTCAACTGAGCAAAATTGAAACAGACAAGTTAGACCGGATCATAACAATGCTGGAAGAAATGAAGAAAACAAGAGCCTGACGTGCAACGTATCGAATTTCAACTTTGTCTTATCCCCGATCATATCAAATAAAGCAGGCAAAGGTAGTTTTTGTAAATTTGCCGATATAACAGTAAAAAATGACAGAAGAAAAGAGCCTGAATTTTATAGAAGAGATCATAGAGGAGGATTTAAAGAATGGGAAATATACGTCAATCCTTACCCGTTTTCCACCTGAACCCAATGGCTATCTTCATATCGGCCATGCCAAAAGCATTTGCCTCAATTTTGGTCTGGGTATTAAGTATGGTGGCCAAACAAACCTACGTTTTGATGATACCAATCCAACCAAAGAAGAAACAGAATATGTTGACAGCATAAAGGAAGATGTGCAATGGCTCGGCTTTAACTGGGCCAATGAATTGTATGCCAGCGACTATTTTGAGCAATTGTACACCTATGCTGTTACACTGATAAAAAAAGAACTGGCTTATGTGGATGACAGCACTGCAGAAGAAATTGCCACGATGAAAGGCAGCCCCACTCAACCTGGAACAGACAGCCCTTTCCGGAGCAGGAGCATTGAAGAGAACCTGGGCCTTTTTGCAGCGATGAAAGATGGAAAATACAAAGATGGCGAAAAAGTGCTGAGGGCAAAAGTGGATATGGCGGCGCCGAATATGCACATGAGGGATCCGATCATCTACCGTATTAAACATGCCCACCATCACCGCACAGGAGACGCCTGGTGTATTTACCCGATGTATGATTTTGCCCATGGTCAGAGCGACAGCATTGAAAAGATCACACACAGTATCTGTACACTTGAATTTATACCGCACAGGGAATTATATGACTGGCTGATCGAAAAGCTGGAGATATTCCCGTCAAAACAGTATGAATTTGCGAGGCTCAACATGAACTATACGGTGATGAGTAAACGCAAATTACTGCAGTTGGTGGAAGAAAAGCATGTGAGCAGCTGGGATGATCCCCGCATGCCAACCATCAGTGGTATGCGCCGCAGGGGTTATACCGCTGAAAGTATCCGTAATTTCTGCGACCGCATTGGCGTGGCTAAAAGAGAAAACCTGATCGACCTGGGCCTGCTTGAATTTTGTGTAAGGGAAGACCTGAATAAAAAAGCCATGAGGGTGATGGCCGTGCTGGACCCGGTAAAATTAGTGATCACTAATTTCCCGGAAAATGAAACAGAACAACTAACGGTGGAGAATGGACCGGATGAAAGTATGGGCAGCAGAACGGTTCCGCTGAGCAGGGAAGTATGGATAGAAAGAGAGGATTTTATGGAAGTGCCGGCAAAGAAATATTTCCGCCTGTACCCAGGCAACATGGTGAGGCTCAAAAGCGCTTATATTGTACAATGCACCGGTTGCACCAAAGATGCCGAAGGCAATATAACAGAGATACAATGCACCTATATGCCGGAAAGCCGCAGCAGCCATGATACCAGTGGTATTAATGTAAAAGCCACCATACACTGGGTTAGTGCAGCGCATGCGGCGGATGCAGATGTTCGTTTATATGACCGCTTGTTTAAGGTGGAGAACCCAGCTGACGAAGCAGGTGATTTTAAAGACTATATCAATGAAGATTCACTGCAAACCATACCTGCATATGTAGAACCATCTTTAAAAGATGCCACGGTGGGTGCCAATTATCAATTTTTACGTAAAGGATATTTTTGTTTAGATAAAGACAGTACTGCAGACCGGCTCATTTTCAACCGCACGGTAACATTGAAAGACGCCTGGGCAAAAGAAGCGAAGAAGGGATAGGATATACGCTTTTTCTCTTTAAAGTAATGACCACAACGCAGTATTTAATAACCGGCAGTTAGCCTTGCATCAAGTATACTGCCGGTTCATGCCAGCTGATACACAACATTTCAATAGTTGTAGATTAAAAAAAGGGTGAAGTTTTACCTCACCCTTTTAATATTTTTCCTTCTTTTCTTTTTTATTCTTTTAGCTCATCCTCATTTTCTCTTTTCATCTCCTTGCCTCACTTCTTCAAATACATCACTTCTTTCACCAGTTTTACGGTCCTTTCAATATTGGGCAGATAAGCCGCCACTAAATTAGGTGCATAGTGCATAGGGGCATCTGCACTGGTTATCCTGCGTACAGGAGCATCTAAATAATCAAACCCTTCTTTTTGTATGCGATAGGCAATTTCAGAGGATACAGAAGCAAATGGCCACTGTTCTTCCACGATCACCAGGCGGTTGGTTTTCTTCACGCTCTCCAGAATAGTAAACCAATCCAGCGGGCGGATCGTTGCCACATCAATTACCTCTGCTTCAATTCCTTCCTTGGCCAGTTCTTCCGCAGCTCCCAGCGCCACCTTCATCATTTTATTGAAAGATACAATGGTGACGTCCTTTCCTGCTCTTTTTACAAAGCATTTACCGATCGGTAATACATATTCTTCTTCAGGCACTTCTCCCTTATCGCCATACATCACTTCACTTTCCATAAACATAATGGGGTCATCATCCCTAATAGCAGCTTTAAGTAAGCCCTTTGCATCATAAGGGTTGCTCACAGAAATCACTTTTAGTCCTGGTATATTCGCATACAAACTCTCAAAAGCGGTAGAGTGCTGGGCGCCTAATTGGCCTGCACTTCCATTAGCACCCCTGAATACGATCGGGCATCCAACCTGTCCGCCGCTCATGGCCAGCATTTTACTGGCGGTGTTCAATATCTGGTCAAGGGGAAGTACTGCAAAATTCCAGGTCATGAACTCCACAATAGGACGAAGGCCATTCTGTGCAGCACCCACAGCGATGGCAGCAAAACCAAGTTCAGCTATTGGTGTATCAATCACCCTTTTTTCACCAAACTCATCCAGCATACCCTGGCTTACTTTATAAGCTCCGTTGTATTCGGCCACTTCTTCACCCATTAAAAACACCCTTTCGTCTCTCCTCATTTCTTCCTGCATCGCCTCTCTCAGGGCTTCTCTAAAAGCTATTTGTCGCATGTGCGGTAATATTTTATGTAGATAATTTTAAGTAAGGAACGCAAATGTATTTCATCAACAGCAGATAAGCAAATTGGTTTTGGGTATAAACACAATCGTGATCTTTGAGAACGTTTGCAACAGCTGCTGGTGTTAAACAAATTATTCAGCTCCCGATCTTGTTAACCAGCAACCAGGTTATTCTCCTATTCGGCTGCTATAAAAGTATTGGGGATTTAACTTTCAACAAATTGTACACCGCACTAAAAAGGGAGCAATTACTTGCTCCCCTTCAAAAATTTTCAATACAAATTATTTCAGCCGGAATGCGGCTCCCAGCTGGATACTTTTGAAATTATCATTCACTCTCGACAGGTTTTTATAACCATCTTTCACCATGCCAGTGAGGCCGTAACTGCCACTCAGCTCGAGCGCAATCCAATTGGTAGGCGAATATTTTAAACCTGCACCAAACAATACATTGAAACGGTTAATATCATCCAACCCAAACTTCCTGTAAGGGTCCGGATCACCAATATATGAATTGGGTACAATATAAACTTCTGCCTGGGTAATATAGGTAGGCACCAACCCAACCATCATCGAAAATTTACTGGTTCCCATCTGGCGCTGCAGGTAAACAGGCAACCTCAAGGAACTGATATTATTGATCCGGGCATCCGAACTGCGTTGTTCAGCGGGCTTGGTCTTTACCCTGTACCTGTCGCTGATAATATGACTGGCATAATTCACACCTACTGAAAAGGAACTACCACTTTCCAGCTTTTTATTTAATCTTACACCAACATAATAACCTGCCTTCCTGTTCAGCCTGATCAGATCAACACCACCCACCGCTTCGATGGTGATCCTGCTGCTGGAAGCTGTCGTTTTTCTTTTTTCTACTGGCCTTACTATGCTTTGAATGTTTTTTTTCTCCTTCAAAGGTGCGATGACGGCACTGTGAAATCCGGTTGACGGTACTGCGATCAAATCTGCCTGGGCAATTACCTTTTCCAAATAAATACCTCCAGGCACGTCATAATCGATAGGGTCAATTATTTCGGGCGCTGTTGTTTTATCTGTACCCCCAAATTCATTTCCGGGAATTTGCCATCCTCTATGCTGGTCAGGCAAAACTATGGGTGCATTTCTGCGGGAAACAACTGCCATAGCAGGGATGTCGCTGGTACCGGCCCTGTTTGAGGCGATTTTGCTGCCGGCTGTTGCAAGATCAGTCTGCTGCAATGTATTAGATGTAATTGTATTACCCTTACCTGCTAAAGCATCCGCAGCAGGTGCTGCAGTTTTTGCAATATCAGTTGATCGATTAAAATACAGAGTAGCAAAAAATCCTGTAGCAATTAAAGCCACAGCAGCAAAGAAAAATAAGAATGGTCTTCTCTTTCTGCCTCCTTCCTTATCAAGGTCAGCCTCCATTCGTTGCCACATAGCATCTGCAGTAGAGAATTTTTTTTCTCCAAGACCTTCTCTAAAAATGTTATCTATGTGTGAGTGTTCACTCATACCCTTTGAATTTTATTGATCAGTTCTTTTCTATCTAACTTTTCGCTCAGTATTTTTCTTGCTTTTGCCAAATGGCTTTGCGATGTACGTTCTGCAATATCCAGTAACTCCCCTATCTCACTATGATTATACTCTTCAAAAACATACAGGTTAAAAACCAGCCTTGTTGTATCGGGCAGGTGCTTTAATATTTCCATTAAGAACTCCTGGTTGTATTTTTCTTCGAGTCCATCCGTTGTGATGTGGACAGAACTGCTGTTCAATACCCCTTCATCATGCAGGGTATAGTCTTTCAAAGGGATCACACGGGATTGTGTTGCGTAATTAGGCCGGCTAATAAAGGTCAGGCAGCAATTGACCACTATTCTCTTCATCCATCCTTCAAAAGAACCTTTACCGGTATATTTATTAATATGCTTAAATATCCGCAAAAAAGCATTATTCAGTGCCTCTTCTGCATCAGCCTGCGTGTTTACATACCGTACTGCAATACCCATAAACGTATTAAAGTAACGGTAGTACAGCGCTTTTTGAGCAGCCCTGTCATTAGCTTTACATCCATCCAGCAGGTATTGCAGTGTGGGATCCATTATTGCCCCTGGCAGTTATATTATGATTAATGAATAGAAAGGTATAGTTACTGCATGCTGCTGCGGTTTGTAAAAAGACCTCTCCTGAATAATAAAATACGCAACAAGATAGAAAATTTATCTGGAAACTGTTAACCCGGGGTACAAAAAAGCCATTCGTTAGCTAACGAATGGCCTGTTGTGTAAATTTACTAAGGTTAGGATATCTTCTCCACTTGCATATAGTTCAATTCCACAGGGGTAGCCCTTCCAAATATCTTTACCTGTACTTTTAATTTTTTCTTTTCATCATTTACTTCTTCCACCTGTCCGTTAAAGTCATTAAATGGCCCATCGATGATCTTGATGGTTTCGCCAATAATAAATGGCTCGCTCATCGTCATGCCGCCGCCTTCGCCCATTTCATCCACTTTTCCAAGCATTTTATTCACTTCAGCCTTACGAAGCGAAATGATATTGCCCTTACTGCCCTTGCCATCTGTTAAAAAGTGCATCACATTGCTGATATTACTGATGTGCTGCACCATATCATCATTCAGTTTGTTGCCGGCAACTTCTATCATAACATAACCAGGATAAAAGTTCCTTTCCCTCATTACTTTTTTACCAGCCTGCACTTTATACACTTTCTCCACGGGAAGAAATATCTGTTTGATGATCTCCGTCCAGCCATTGCGTATGATGTCCTTATCAAGATATTCTTTGATCTTACGTTCTTTACCGCTTACAACACGGAGTACGTACCATTTATTTTCCTTTTCCTGTACGGTAGTTTCTTCCATTATTACTTAAAATAAAGAGTAAATAAATTTAAGTGCACTGTTAGCGATAAAATCCATCAAAGCCACCAGGGCTGTAATAAACAAGGTAGCTCCTAATACGATCATGGTGGATTGCTGTAACTGGTCCCAGGCGGGCCAGGTTACTTTTTCCACCAGTTCTTTGTAGGAATCCTTTACGTACGCAGAAAATTTGTTCATAAAATCAATTTAAATTTTGATGATTTGAAAATTTGATGATGAGATTGACACATTACCAAATCTTCAAATTATCAAGTCAATTTAATCAGCACGGGCACTAGGATTCGAACCCAGATCAAAGGTTTTGGAGACCCGTATGCTACCGTTGCACCATGCCCGTATAAAAGCTAAAAGCTATTTCGTTTTACCGAAACAGCTTTTAGAATATGTTGCAAATATATAAATATAATTTGCTTAAAGCTAAAAGCTTTTGGCTTTCTGCTTACTTGATAATTTCAGTAACCTGACCGGCACCTACTGTACGGCCACCTTCACGAATCGCAAACTTCAAACCTTTTTCCATTGCGATCGGCTGGATCAACTTAACCGTTAAGTTAGTGTTGTCACCAGGCATCACCATTTCAGTACCTGCATTCAGGCTCACTTCACCAGTAACGTCAGTAGTACGGAAGTAGAACTGAGGACGGTATTTATTAAAGAATGGAGTATGACGGCCACCTTCTTCTTTGCTCAATACGTACACTTCACCCTTGAATTCAGTGTGCGGAGTGATGGTACCTGGCTTACAAAGAACCATACCACGACGGATCTGGGTCTTTTCAATACCACGTAACAACAAACCTGCATTATCACCAGCTTCACCTTCGTCAAGCAATTTTTTGAACATTTCAACACCTGTACAGGTTGTAGCCAAAGGTTTTTCCATTAAACCTACGATTTCCATTGCTTCGCCAACTTTGATACGTCCTCTTTCGATACGTCCTGTAGCAACAGTACCACGACCAGTAATAGAGAACACGTCTTCTACACTCATCAGGAATGGAAGATCCACCAAACGTGGAGGTAAAGGAATGAAGCTGTCAACCGCATCCATCAATTCTTCCACTTTAGCAACCCATTTTGCATCGCCAGCTAAAGCGCCGGTAGCAGAACCCTGGATGATCGGTGTGTTATCACCATCAAAACCATAAGAAGTGAGCAATTCACGGATTTCCATTTCCACCAATTCAAGCAATTCAGCATCATCCACCAAATCAACTTTATTCATAAACACAACGATTTTTGGTACACCAACCTGGCGGGCCAACAAGATGTGTTCTTTTGTTTGAGGCATCGGACCGTCAGTAGCAGCCACCACAAGGATAGCGCCATCCATCTGAGCAGCACCAGTGATCATATTTTTCACATAGTCAGCGTGACCAGGACAGTCAACGTGAGCATAGTGACGGGTAGCAGTTGCATACTCCACGTGAGCGGTATTGATCGTAATACCCCTTTCTTTTTCTTCTGGAGCACCATCAATATCATCATAATTTTTTTTCTCCGCCAAACCTTTTTTTGACAAAACATCGGTTATAGCGGCTGTAAGTGTTGTTTTACCATGATCTACGTGACCGATAGTACCAACGTTAAGATGGGGCTTATCCCTCTTGAATGATTCTTTTGCCATTGTTTATTGTTTAAATATGTGTTTTAAAATGGTTGAAGTTTTAAGTCATTAAACCAATGGACCAATATCTTTTAGAGCTGTTGATGAGAATTGAACTCACGACCTCTTCCTTACCAAGGAAGTGCTCTACCCCTGAGCTACAACAGCTTGCTCAAGAGTTTTTACTCGAATTCAAAACTCTTTACACTAAGAACTGAGCGGAAGACCGGGCTCGAACCGGCCACCTGAAGCTTGGAAGGCTACCGCTCTACCAAATGAGCTACTTCCGCTAATTAATTTGACGATTTTATAATTAATCAATTTGATAATTAAGAAACCTCAAAACCTAAAAGAACTTTTCAATCATCCAATTATCCAATCAGATAATTATCAAATTGATCGTGGGCAGTGGTGGATTCGAACCACCGAAGTCGTAGACAGCGGATTTACAGTCCGCCCCATTTGGCCGCTCTGGAAACTGCCCAAGGCAAAATGGCTTTACTATTAAGTACTAATGGAGCCGAAGACTGGAGTCGAACCAGCGACCTACTGATTACAAATCAGTTGCTCTACCAACTGAGCTACTTCGGCATTTTTTATCTAAAGAACTTTGTCAAAAACGGCACATATTTGTGTACCCCGTTTTTTTTTGGAAGGCAAAGGTAACGGAAAACGATTAATATCAAAATTTTGAAAAAGATTTTTTTAAACTTTAAAAAACAAAGTTTGTGGGTAACTATTTTAGGAATTAAAAATCCCCCGGTTTTCGGGGGATTTTTAAATTATGCTGCAAGCTTTTCTTTTTTTCGTTTTATCTGAACAATTACTGAATCAAGCGCCTCATCAAAACTTTCTTCAAATGATTTGGAAGAGTGTTTTACAAAAAAATCGTACCGGGGAATATGCACTTTTATTTCTGCTATCTTGTCTTTGATATTATGTACCACATTGTCTAACTTCAGGTACACATCTACTTTGGTTATCCGGTCGTGAAACTGCGATAGTTTAGCCAGTTTTTTCTCTACATAGGTTACGAGTTTCTCATCCGCATCAAAATGCACTGTTTGAATGTTTACGTTCATAGCAATCTAATTTTTAAAAAGTGAACAATAAATAGTTGGGTAAATTATTACATCATAGGCAATAAAAATTAAGCGGCTTTGGCAAGAGGTTTCATAGTTCAAGGTAGTTAAACCGGATTTTAATTCCAAAAAATTATTTTAGTAAAACAACCAAAAATCCAAATTATTGTACGAATGGAAAAATTAAGCCTTGGGATGTGCTTTCTTATAAATGTCCTTTAACTTTTCGATGGTATTATGGGTATAGATCTGTGTGGCAGCAAGACTGCTATGGCCTAATAATTCCTTTACCGCATTGATATCGGCCCCGTTATTCATCAGGTGGGTGGCAAAAGTATGGCGCATTACGTGTGGGCTTCGTTTTTCAATAGTAGTAACATCTTTTTCTGAAAGATATTTTTTTACCACATTATATACATACCTGGGATACAGCTTCTTCCCCTTATTATTGATAAGCACGAATTCGCTGTCAAAGTTCTCTATATCCCGCCTTTTATCCTGGATATACTGCATGGTTTGATTCAGCAGTTCCCTGCTTACCGGTATAACCCTTTCTTTGTTTCCTTTACCCAATACCTTTATCTGCCTGTTACCTGGGTCTACCTGCGATTCTTTAAGGGAAACCAGCTCGGCCTGCCGCATACCGGTATTATAGAATAGTTGCATGATCAGGTGTTCGGTTCTCCCCTTCCAGTTGTCTTCAAACGCCACATACTTAAAAAGAGTTTCTGTTCCTTTCTCATCCACATACTGGGGCAGTCTTTTTTTGTTTTTGGGAGAAATGATCGTGGTCATCGGGCTGATACTAATCTTTGCCTCCTTCAGCTGAAACTTGAAAAAAGACTTGAGGGCTGAAATTTTACGATTGATGGACCTTGACTCCATCCCCTGTTCTTTTAAGCCTGCCAACCAGCTACGGACCAGGGTTGCAGTGATCTCATTCAGCCGCATTTCCCCAAACTGACCAAATAAAAAATCAAAAAAGGAGGTAAGGTCGTTTTGATAGGAAATGACGGTATGCCTGGAGTATCTCTTTTGAAATTTGAGATAATCTAAAAAAGACTGGATGACATGGGGGTAAGCTACAGGCATAAAAAAACTGATAACCGAAATTACAGTATCCGGTTATCAGTTTGAATATTATTAAGACAATTCTTTCTTATACGTCTATTTTACCGCTGGCAATGCTTTGCTTGTAAACAGCTTTCAGCACTTCGGTACGGCGCCTTACAGAAGGTTTGGTAAAGGCTTGCCTTGACCTGAGTTGAAGCAATACCTTGCTCTTCTCAAATTTCTTCTTGTACTTTTTAAGCGCTTTGTCGATGTTTTCGCAGTCTTTAGAATCGATGATTAACATATTATATACCTCCTTTGGCAGATTTTTAAGAGGCGCAAAGATAGGAGCAGATTAAATATTAAGCAAGTTTTTTTATAAATATTTTCAATAGTGCTTAAAACCATGAATTACAGGCCCCTGCACCAAAATGTAAACATCGCTATCTAATGGCCTGATTTGGAATTTGATGACCAGTATTTGATATTTGACAAATGTTTACAGGCATTATAGAAACAACAGGTATTATAGAAAACCTAACCCATTCCGGTACCAATAGAACTTTCTGGATAAAATCCTCCATTTCCACAGAATTGAAGGTAGATCAAAGTGTGTCACACAATGGTGTTTGCCTGACAGTAGAAGCAATCAATGAAGGCGTTCACCAGTTAACTGCTATTGAAGAGACTTTGCTAAAAACAAACCTGGGCGACTGGAAAGAGGGTGATACCGTGAATATAGAACGTTGTCTGCAAATGAATGGCCGCTTAGACGGGCATATTGTACAGGGCCATGTAGATACCACCGGAACCTGTATCGCCGTTATTGAGAAAGATGGCAGTTGGGAATACAGTTTTGAGATCGATAAAAAATTTGCCCATCTTATCATTGAAAAAGGTTCCATCAGCCTGAACGGCATCAGTCTAACTATTTTTAATGTAACAGAAGACGGCTTTACGGTGGCGATCATCCCTTACACATATACCCACACCAATATGCAGTTTTTAAAAGCTGGAGATAAAGTGAATATTGAATTTGATATGATTGGGAAATATGTAAACAGGATAGCGGGATTAAGCCGTTGAACGGAGTGTTTGTTGATCGTATTCAACCACACTTTTTCAATTTGCCTGAATAGGAAGCGTACTTATTTTTCGTTAGCTGGTGTTAAAAATTCTCTTGGATCGCTGGGTAACAAGTCTTGGTAGTTAACATTTAATATACATGCTATTTGTGACAGCCTCGAAATCGTTATATCCGTTTTCCCTGTTTCAATGTTGCTGTACGCTGACTTTGAAATTTTGAGAGCAGCCGTTATTTCCTTTGGTGTGATGTCTCTGATTACCCTGTATTGCCTGATCTTTTTACCAACGTTTACCATGTTTGTTATTTAAAGAATTAATGAAAAATAAATTTAGTGTACCCGGCTCATATAAAAAAATAAAAAATCTACAGGTTTTGGTTGCCGTTTAGTTTAATGAATCAAAAAACATTTTAACGAAAAATAATCCAGTTTAACTAAACAATTTGCCTGTCATTTTTTTGGTGCATGACAGAGCCCTATTTTATTTTTGCCTTATCAAATGGTATTGATGCAAGCACTGCCGAGCTTATAAAAAAATGGCAAAAATTTACAGGCGCCTGTTTTTTCTGTATCGAAATGCAAACGTGTCAATACCAAAAGATACTCATACCATTTGCTGCGGCCCACCCGAAAACCGGATTGTAAAAAAGTAGGGAGCCAAGGCTTGAATAATCTCTGACAGCTTTGCCTTAAATAGCGAGGTAAGACACTTTGCAAATGTGATATTTGCTATTTAACCTTTTAATTAAAAATTTATGAAAAAGATATTTTTTTATTTTGTTTACACTTTAATATCAATTGTAAATGTTGCCGCCCAGGATTTAACAACTGAACAGGTTAAGGAAGATATTTATAACGGCATTGTTAGTTTTGTATCTTCTGTAAAAGAAGCCCTGCCTGGAGAATATGGAACTTTTGATGAATTTAAGCTTGCATTAATTGGAAAGGATAATTCTGAAACTATTACCAAAGAGGGAAATGAATTACTAAAAACTACCTACGATTTAATTAAGGTTAAAGCGTCTGCAGCAGAAATAAAAGAAAAAGGTTGGAGACCTTTTGCCCAGGCATCCAGAGTAGTTTTGGATTATGAAAAAGATGAGAAAAAATATTCCGGTGTGAAATTGCAAAACGGAAGTGTTTATTTATTTGGAGGGCACGGTTCTTCCATACTTAATTTTGATGAAAACGGTGTTTCTGCCAGAGCAGCTGCGGGAGGTAATTGTGGCGAACACCGGAATTGCCGTTGGTATCAAATTGGTTGTCATTTACACAATGTAGGCGTATGGATTTGTGAACATAAAGATTTGCTTGCTGGCATAGCATACGGCGTTACAATAATATATTATATATTACAAATGTAAATTATAAAGGGCGTGCTGCAGGCACGCCCTTTATTCTAAGAAGTAAATTATTTTCATACCACTCAATATATCTTACATATGCTTAACCTCCGAAAAAAGCAAAGTAAAATTATACAATGGTTTTGCATATGCGCCATTTCGCTTTTTTTTTCTTCATGCATAAGTTTTATAGCTAAACAAACCGGCCTGCATGATAAAACGCCGGTTTTTGAGCGTTTGAATGTGCCGGAAAAAGAAGTTTACTTTTTAGGCATGATGCATTTGGCAAAAAGTGAATACTATGAAGCCGCTAAAAAAATTCTTGACACATTCAATAAGCAAGGTTATGTTTTTTATGTTGAGTCTGTATCTGAAAACACAACTGACAGCACTGTGAAAGTTGAACTTGATAGTATCAGAATGAAAAAAATCAGAAAAATCATCAGGCTGGATCTTGGTAAATACTCTGAAACGGACAACGAGATTCTAAAAAAACTGATTCAGAAATTTAATCTTGTAGACCAGCCTCATTACAGGAACATGGGAATAAAAAACTATAGAAGAGTTGACTTATCCTATGTTCAGCTGATAGACATGTACGAGAAAAAATACGGGCCGGTGATTCTTGATAGTTGTGACTTAGCGACTGCACTAAAAACATCTTATAATTGCAACCCCTTACCGGCCCGGACCAGAAAAATATTTACTGATGAATTTATTGTTGCAGAAAGAAATAAGCTGATTGCTGAAGCAGCTCTCTCCTCCAATGATAAAAAAATTGTAATTATCTATGGAAAAAAGCATCTTGAAGGAATCCGTGAAGAAATTAATAATGCCAAAAAATAACTGATTAACGATGACAAAAAAATATCTCCTGTTATACTTGCTGCAATTTATTTTTCTCACAGGGTATGCACAAAAAAAATACAGCCTTGGGATTGAGGCGGTTCTTTATCAGTCGTCAACTTCTGATCCTCAAAAAAAAGCGGGTTTTTCTGAAGCTTTTGGAACGCAGGTAACTGTCAGAAAAAATACTGTTAATCACAACTATTTAAGTCTGGCGATATCAACTACTGTTTCAGGGAAGTACATATATAATTTTCAGGGTGTAAGAATTGGATATGAAACAGGTAACTGTTTCGGCGTAAAAAATCTTTTTGTGATACCAGAGATAGCAATTAAAAGGTTTTATTTAAAAAAGTTATCAGAAAGTGAGCTGTCAGTTTGCCCATCGTTAGGCTTTGGTTATAAAATACAATTAAATAAAAACCTGTTATTAAGATCACTTATAAACACTGAATATCATATTCCAAATAACAAAGCAACCTTTTTTAATAACCTCAGTTTTGGCATTCATTACATGTTTGATTAATAATACAATTGCTCACCGCTCATTTTTATACCCGTATTTTCCCACACTGACATTTTAAATTATCCAAATATTCAATTCAAAGTGTCTTACTCATGTACTGCAGGTCACTCATATTTTTGGGGCTGTTTTTCTCCTGTTTTCCAGCGGCGTCTTTTAGTCAGGATTCCCTGCAATCAAAATTATCCACTTCAAAATCTGCGGGTACGAAAACTCAAAAATCTGAAATATTCACATCCGGCTTTATTGACATCATGAATAATGGCCAGGTAAACGCAAGTGCAAGGTTTATAAAGCTCTATATTGGTGAACCGGGTAAAATATCTGTTCCTATTTCATTTTATGGCGGCGTAAGTAATAATACTTTTCAAAACCAAAGCACTCAATTGATAAGAAGCAATGAGCATTTGGTAAACCAGTACATTAACCCCATGAGTGGCTTAATCAATATCAGTATTGATAACGTACATTATTTTTCAAGGCTAAAAGAAAAAGTAACCAAATGGGGTTTTGTATACCAGGTTGGTGAACGGCTTTTAAATGGTGTACGCATTGGCCCGGCAAGCGACCCTAGAACCGGCAGACAGGTAAATTTCCTAAACACGTTTGCAGCAAGTGGCATGCTGCTACAAACTGGCGCCTGGGAAAAAACGGAAAGTAAAAATGTGGGTATTTTCTGGCTTAGCCTTCGCTATCATTTTTGCTATACCAGTGCAAAACAAATAAAGGAGTTCTTACCAGACATTGAGACAAAAGGGATATATACAGGGTATTCTATTGGTTTTGGAATAGAAATTAATAACCTGGTGAGCATGCGGGCTATTTACTACAAGTACACAAAAGCACCGGAGATAGACTATGGCTTACCTATCTATCAGTTTTCATTTAATTACTCTATTAAAAATTAGTTGCTTACTCCACATGCACCTGCTTCTTAATCACCGCCCCTTCACTTGCCTCAGGTAAAAACTGCCGCTCTTTTACCAAATAACCGTTGCCTTTTTCGCAGATATGCACCCTTAAATTATCAATGCTATATGGATTACCATCCGGTATATCGGCAATATTGCTGTAACGGATATCATGACCGTCAACGATTATAACACAGCCGCTGCCAATGGCTTCCATTTTATTGCCCTCGGTGATCAGCATACCGGTGTCTTCTCCCAGTCCGATGCCGATACAGGAGGGATTGGTGGCTACGGCCTGCGCCAGCCTCGTAAACCGGCCCCGCTTTTCAAAATGACTGTCAATGATCACGTCATCAATACAACCAAGCCCCGTGGTTATTTTTACTTCTCCTTTTAAATGCGCCCTGGAAGCATTGCCTTCGTATATCATCGTATTACTCATGGCCATAGCACCTGCACTTGTGCCGGCAATAGTAAAGCCTTCTTCATTCTGGTAACGGTCGAGTAAAATAGTAAGGAATTTTGTGCCGCCAAAAGTAGAAGACAAACGCAGCTGGTTACCGCCACTGAACATCACGGTATCGCAGCTTTTTATCCTTTCCAGGTATTCTTCATTTTGAGCATCGGCACGATTGCGTATATGCATTACATTAATGTCGATACAGCCTATTTTTCCAAACGCATCAATATAATTCTCCCCCACCTCGTATGGTATCATGGAGGCGGTGGTAACCACTTCAATTTTAGCAGCCGGGCCACCGCTTTCTTTCACAATCCGGTTGAGGATGCCCAGTTCAAAAAAGTTGAGGTTGTTGCGGTTTATTTCCCCTTTTTCAAGATCGGTGCCCTTGTCTTCTGCACCACCAATAGCAATTAATTTCCCTTTGGGTAAGCTCATGTTGCCTGTTTACTGATTAACGCAAAAATAGGGGAAATCGTGCTTGCTTATAACCAATAAACCGGTATCAACAAAATAGAATTACTGGCAATATACTGCGGCGGCGTTTATCCTGATATAGCCTCCAGCACCGGGCTGCAATAATACGCCTGGCTGCAATGTGGTTCTTCTGCTGGCAAAATTCACCCTGGCAGAAAACATTGCTGTAAACGCTGCGGGACTCACAAGGATTGAAGTGCGGGCAGCATAATTGATATTTCCAACCGTGTAATTGTACACCCCGGCAAGTACCAGGCTGTTTTCCATGATTCTGCTCTGATGATCATCGAGCACAAACTCACGGGCACGGCCACCCTGTCCACTAGTGAGATTATCCCTGCAGGCCCGGCGTCCATAGCTCATGATATTGGTGGGTTCAAATTGTATTACGGCATCACAATCGTCCCGCAGGGTCATACCCGTATAAGTACAGTCTTCATTAAAATTATCCCCGCCCACATCCCTGTCTGCCTTTGTATCACACAGCAGATCCCCATCTCCATCACAATCATAACAGGACGATGCCGTATTCCGGGTCACACTCTCTTCGCCCCTGGCATCTTCAAACGTATGCAGCAGGCCAAGACAATGCCCCATTTCATGCGCCATCGTACTCAGGTTTTCTGTACTGGAAACTGCTGTTGATACGAGTGATAAATAATGATTGGGGATGCCATAAGCTGTTCCGTTGAGTGTTCCTTCATCTGCCCGCAAGGTTTTGTGAATAAAAATATTCATGCAACTGTTAAATATATAGCCCTCCAGTGCAGCCATATCATCACCATCGTCTATATCCATATAATTTACAACTGTGCTTCGGGTAACTTCGTAGCCTGCCAATATAAAGCAGATATTATGAGGTGCATAAAAATTCCGCATATTTCCAAACTGCCTAAGTACATCAGCCTCGGTAGCAGCCAGGTTGCTTCCGTTATCATCTGCAAACACCCTTATAAATACCTTTAGAGGATAGGGCGCTGAATACAGCACACTCCGCTGTGCAGTACGGGCTTTTTTGGCGGCAGTAATCGCCAGTTCCTGACCGGGCTTAATGGGTGTTGAACATTCTTTGTGAACCTGTGCATATGCAAACAGGTTAACACAAATAAATAATACAATTAAAAAAAAGGAAGTTTTAAACATGGTGATATTCTTATTGACAGGTGCCGGTGAGGTTAGTGGTGCCGCAACCGGCAATCCTTGCTTCAAAATAACTTCCCCGGGCCGCATGAAAACCCGGAGACAAAATGATGCGGCTGCCGGCCTGGTACAAACCATTTGAACCATTATTATATTTTATAGCGGTACCGGGTGTGGTGGAGATTAAACTGTTGGCCATTTTAATATTTATACCAGCAGATAAAACAGTATACGGAAGGCCAAGAACATAGGTTCCAATGGTGAAGCATCCTCCTGAACTGCTGGCAGTAATATCATCACCACCCTGTATATAATGCTTGCCGATGGTATTAAAAACCGGTATGCGGTGGGCTGCCACATCATTATCCATAAAACCACCCGCTGTAGAAATAACTGGTGGAGTACTGGTATCAAAAGGTGCCCTTACTTCAAAATGAAGATGTGGGCCCGATGCCCGTCCGATCTCACATTCGTAGCCCAAAAAAGTACCTGCACACACCTGGTCTCCAACAGACAACCCAGCTGTAACACTGGTACTGTTCTTCGCCATGTGCGAATATTTGGTCCACTCTCCATTGGCATGCTCAATCCATACATAGTTGTTAAAATCCTGGCAGTTCACCACATCACAATCTGTTTCGCTGCCTACCAGGCCATGATTGTCCACTATCCTCCGGATGATACCTTCTGCCGCGGCAACGATGCGGTAATTATTGGAACAGCTGCTGCCATTGCCTGTACCCGACATGTCATACCTGCCAACCGGGCTGTGCGTATAGTGGTCGTTGGTAACATATATTTCGGTTCCGTTGGCATAAGGTACCCGGTACACGTTGCGGCTCAATTCGAATTGCGGCTGTGCTGCAGCGTTAGTGCCTGCCAATAACAGCATAACTATACATCCGGCATATTTTATCATACAATCAGTTTTTAATGGTTAATTTCTTTACTTCTTTAATTCGTCCATTTTCCCTTTCATCACCTTCATCTCCGATTCCAGCTGCAGCACATACAAAGTGAGTTCTTCTATTTTTTCTACCATTTTTTTTTGCATATCCCCCAGTTCAAAACCATTCTTTTTCACTTCAGCAGCAGCAGGAATATTGGGCAGGTGTTTATTTTCTGCGATATAATTACGGAGTTGATCAAATGAGCTGAGCTGATAATCATTTTCAAAAACATAGTCGGGCCAGTCTCCACTCAGTTCCACCCTTACTTCTTCTGTAAGTACTTTGCCATCTACCGCCAGCAAATACCCGGCAGGTATACTGGCACCGGAAGTAACGCCAATGCCTACCCCACCCTGTTCTGCCCCGCAAAGTATCACATTGCCGCCGTCATTCTGTATAAAAAGGTCTGACCCTGCCACCACGTTTCTGGCCTGTATCTCATTGTTATCAAAGATCAAATTACCGCTGGCAGCACTGCCCAGCATCAGGTATCCGTTATTATTAGAAGTGAGCCCTGCATCTGTACCTCCCAGTATATGCAGTTGAGAAACCGGCGTATTATTGGCTATTCCTACATTACCATCTGGTGCCACTGTAAGCCTGTCGCCGCCGTTTACACGAATGATGGCTTTACCCGTGTTGTTGGATGCAACCGTTCCCATGCGGAAATCGCTGCCGAGTACATCAGCAAACCCGGTTAAGGTAGCGCTTTGGTAAAATCCAATTTGTGGATCATTGGAGCCAAGCCTGATCAGCTCACCGGCGATACCACTGCTCACGTGCAGTTTTGCTGTGGGGTTGGTGGTGCCGATGCCAACACTGTCGGTTGTATAAACCACCTGTCTTGCTGTAGTAAGGCTTCTCGTCCATGAACGGCTGTCTACAATATCATACCAGGCATTAGAGGCCCTTATCCTGAATTTTTCATACGTGGTATCATACATTACCAAACCATTTTGCGTTACAGGCATTAAAATAATTGAACTGGAAGATGACCGTGGAACCAGCAACCCCTTGTTTGTACTCTTTATTTCCAGCATCGCACTTGGGTGCGGTACACTTCCATCGGTATTGATTGAAACCTGTGAAAAAAGCGGAATAGAAAAAACAAGAGTAACATAGAGGGATAGAATTTTCGTTGTCATTGTTATTGTTTTGATGATAAAAACAGTTGATGCGTTAAATTAAATCAGTACGGCATCGTGTCTTCAAAAACTTACTGTAGGGACCGCTTTGATTATTGAACGGTTCAAACAGAACAAAACCAGCACAGGGTTCAGAAAAATTTATCAAACTGTTTTTGCAAAGCAAACTCTTTACCCTAATTTTCAATTTCCCCGGGTTGCCAGATGGCATTATAAAAAAACCAAACTAATGATATGAGAATAGCAGAAATCAAAGTATTGAGAGGCCCTAACTACTGGAGTGTCCGCCGTCCCAAGCTGATCCAGATGAAACTTGATCTGGAAGAGATGGAACAGAAACCAAGTAACGTTATCCCGGGCTTCAGGGAAAGATTAGAGAAGATGTTTCCCAGTATGATCGAACACCGCTGCAGTGTTGGCGAGCGGGGTGGTTTTTTTCAGCGGGTGGAGGAAGGTACCTGGATGGGACATGTGATTGAACATATTGCACTGGAAATACAAACGCTGGCTGGTATGGATACCGGGTTTGGAAGAACAAGGGGAACAGGCGCAGAAGGTGAATATTACGTGGTATTCAGTTATATGGAAGAAGATGCAGGCGTTTACGCCGCCAAAGCAGCCGTGAGGATCACCCAGGCCCTGATTGATGCATCCGCCTACAACCTGGAGGAGGATATTCAAAGCCTGAGGGTGATAAGGGAAGATACCCGGCTGGGGCCATCCACAGGTTGTATAGTGGATGAGGCTGCCAAAAGAAACATTCCTTATATCAGGCTGAATAAACAAAGCCTGGTACAATTGGGCTATGGCGTTCATCAAAAAAGAATACGGGCCACTATCGCTTCCACCACATCCAATATTGCAGTGGATATTGCCTGCGATAAGGAGGAAACCAAATTATTATTAGAGGCGGCAGAAATACCTGTACCAAGAGGTACCGTGGTAAGAACAGAAGAAGGACTGAGAGAGGCCGTTGAAAAATTCAGGTACCCGCTGGTGATCAAACCAATTGATGGCAATCATGGTAAGGGCAACACCACTAATATCACCACCTGGGAACAGGCCATCAAAGCACTGGAAGCAGCCAAAGTGTATGGCCGCAATGTAATTGTTGAAAAGTTCATTACCGGGTACGACTTCCGCTGTCTTGTGATCAACAACAAATTCATTTGTGCCGCATTGCGTACACCCGCCAGCGTTGTGGGTGATGGTGAACATACGATCCAGTGGCTGATCGATGACACCAATAAGGATCCACGCCGTGGTTACGGGCATGAAAAAGTATTGACCCAGATCACCATCGACCAGTTTACACAAAAGATGATGGATGACGGAGGGTTTACGTTAGAAACCATTCCTAAAAAGGGCGAACGGGTGTTGCTGAAACCAACAGCCAACCTGTCAACAGGGGGCACCAGCACGGATGTAACGGATGAGGTACACCCGGCCAATATTTTTATGTTTGAACGCATCGCCAGGATCATCGGTTTGGATATCTGCGGTATTGACGTAATGGCAACAGACTTACGTACACCTGTAAGCGAAAATGGAGGCGCCATCCTGGAAGTAAATGCTGCCCCAGGTTTCCGTATGCATATTGAACCGGCAGAAGGTTTAGCCAGGAATGTGGCCGAACCGGTGATAGACATGCTGTTTCCCAAGGGAAGTATTGGACGGATTCCGATTATAGCCGTAACCGGAACAAATGGCAAAACCACCACTACCAGGTTAACGGCACATATTGCCAAAAGCGCCGGTAAAAAAGTTGGTTATACCACCAGCGATGGTGTGTACATACAAAATCAGATGATGATGAAGGGTGACTGTACAGGCCCCATTTCATCTGCCTTTGTTCTAAAAGACCCCACTGTTGATTTTGCAGTGCTGGAATGCGCAAGAGGCGGTATTTTAAAAAGCGGACTGGCTTTTCAGCATTGTGATGTGGCGGTGGTTACCAACGTGGCGGCAGACCATATTGGCCTGGGTGGTATCAACTCAGTTGATCAAATGGCCAAAGTAAAAGCGGTGGTTCCAGAAACTGTTTTCCCGCATGGCTTTGCTATTTTAAATGCAGAAGACGACCTGGTATATGCCATGAAAGAAGGTTTGAAATGCAATATCGCTTTGTTCAGTATGGATGAAAGCAATTCAAGGATAAGAAAACATTGTGCGGCTGGAGGCCTCGCAACTGTGTATGAAAATGGATATGTTACCATTATGAAAGGTAACTGGAAGATCCGTGTGATGGCAGCAAAAGATATCCCTTTGACCTATGAGGGCAAAGCGCTGCATAATATCGCCAATTGCCTGCCAGCAGTGATGGCTACCTATTTATACCGTGATATTACTATTGAAGATATACGTCAGGGACTGCAAACATTTATTCCCGGGGAGAGTTTGACACCCGGCAGGCTCAACTTCTTTCATTTTAAGAATTTTACTTTTCTCGCCGATTTTGCCCATAACCCACATGGCCTGAAACTGCTTTGTGATTTTGTAAGCAAATTGGATTATCCTAAAAGGATTGGCGTTATCAGCGGTACCGGCGACAGAAGGGATGAGGACATTATGGAACTGGGGTCTATTTCGGCGGGGTATTTTGATGAGATCATTATCCGCTGCGATAAAAACCTGCGGGGCCGTTCGGCAGATGAAATTATTGATCTGCTGCAACAGGGCATCAACAGGATCAATGCATCTGTACCGGTAAAAGTTATAGCCAATGAAAACGAGGCCCTGGAATTTATTTACGCCAACCCGGTGCCCGGTGCACTATATACGATCATGTGTGATGTGGTGGCAGGGGCGCTGGATAAAATAAAAGAGCTAAAAGCCAGGGAGGATAGAAAATAAGAAGCAAATTGTTTTTGCTTTTTTAACGCTAACCCCTACTTTTGCAATCCCAAATAAGATGGGGCATACGATTGGGTTATGGTGTAACGGCAGCACTACAGATTTTGATTCTGTCTGTCTAGGTTCGAATCCTAGTAACCCAACAAAAAAAAGCTGAAAGAAATTTCGGCTTTTTTTGACCTATATATATGCTGCCCGATAGTATAACGGTAGTACCGCAGATTCTGATTCTGCTTGTCTTGGTTCGAATCCAGGTCGGGTAACAAAAGAGGCTGCCTAGCTGCGGGCAGCCTCTTCTCCTTTGCCAAATACTTTAACAGTTTTACGACACATTGGCCATTACACTGTCAAAACAATTTCGTCACAACATGTGTATATGTCATAACAACATATTCACAGGATTGGATGTATTTTTGCCATCCATTTCTATACAAACAATTTAAAATATACTTTATGGCACTCGAATTCACAGATGCAAACTTCAAAACCGAAGTGTTGGAATCAGATAAATTATCCGTAATTGACTTTTGGGCAGAATGGTGCGGCCCCTGCCGTGCAATAGGCCCAGTAATTGAAGACCTGAGCAAAGAATATGCTGGCAAGGTAAAAGTGGGTAAGGTTAATGTGGACCACAATCCATCTGTTTCTATGAACTATGGTATTACCAGCATCCCTGCTATACTTTTTGTAAAAGGCGGCCAGGTGGTGGATAAATTGGTAGGCGCACAGCCAAAATCGAACTTTGTAAAAAAGATTGAGCAACATATGTAAGCTGAATGATCGCTTGATCAGTGGCTGTTAAAAGAAACCCCTCCAAAAGTTGTTTGGAGGGGTTTTGTTATTTTTTATCTGTTGGAGACACTAATGCGAAACGTTTTCAACTGCCTTGGGATCATGTTTGTGTTTGAAAAGAACTGCAAAAAGAATGGCTACCACCAGGGCATAGACCGCAAATGCCAGCCAGATACCTTGCCACTCCCGGTCGCCGCCGGCAGATGTATAATACTCATTGATCAGCCATCCGCTTATCTTGCTTCCCAAATAAGCTCCTACACCATTTGTCATCATCATAAAAAGCCCCTGCGCACTGGATCTGATTGATGAATCAGTTGTAGTTTCAACAAATAAGGAACCTGATATATTAAAAAAGTCAAAGGCCATTCCATAAACAATACAGGATACTATGATCATCCACAATCCATCAGCTGGATTACCATAGGCAAAAAGCCCAAATCGAAGCACCCAGGCCAGCATAGAAAACAGCATCACTTTTTTGATACCAAAGCGCTTGAGGAAAAAAGGAATGGTAAGGATAAATAAAGTTTCTGATATCTGCGAAATAGACATGATAATTGTGGAGTACTTTACTACAAAAGATTCAGGGCCATATTCAGGTATCTTTTTAAAGTCGTCCAAAAAAGTATCGCCATACATATTGGTAAGTTGCAATGCGGCTCCCAGCATCATTGAGAAAGCAAAGAACAGTGCCATTTTGGGGTTTTTAAACAAACTAAAAGCTTTTAATCCCAGCTGTTCCGCTAAACCGGCATCTTTTGAAATACTTTTTTGGGGAGGGCATTTGGGTAGTGTAAAAGAAAATATGCCAAGCAGGATGGCTGCAACTGCGCCAATGATAAACTGGTTGGCATTTTTGTTACTTTCAGTAAGGTTGGTTACCCACATTGCAGCAATAAAACCAATGGTACCCCACACCCTGATGGGCGGAAAAACCCTTACCACATCCAGCCCTTCTCTTTTTAAAATAGTGTAAGCAATAGAATTAGAAAGTGAAATGGTGGGCATGTAAAAGATCATGGCGGCAAAAATCACATAGTACAGCGTGTCAGCGTCATGTACCTGCGGCACATAAAACAATACGAGCCCGTAAAGAATGTGCAATATACCGTACAGCTTTTCGGCATTCATCCATTTGTCGGCGATAATACCGGTAAGTGCCGGCATGAACAAAGAGGATAGCGCCAAAGTGGAAAAGATAGCACCAAACTTAATACCTGCATCTTTATCAGCGCCCATTGGGCTGGTGAAAAAATAGGTGGCAATCGTAATAAGCCATGCTCCCCAAACAAAAAACTGCAGAAAACTCATTACCGTTAAGCGATACTTAATACCCATAGTGTCTGTTGTTTTGATAGATAAGCACTGCAGGCCAACAGTTATACACATCGCTGGTTAACTGTTGAAAGCCGGACAGCAAAAATTTTGTAAAGCCTGTAAGATATACATTTCCAATTAACAGCGTAACCAGGCACTTAAAATTTTGCAACAAAATCCAACAAGCCTTTTTCAATTTTCAACAAAACCAGCAGGCAACCATACAAGTGCTAATTCCGTAATGTCAGCATTACTACTTGTAAAGAACAGTTTAAAACCATTTTCTGATACCGGATGGCGGTTGTTTTCCACAGCGCCCTTTTTTTAAAATTCAGATTTTTTTGGTAAGCAGAAAAGGTTAATTTTACAACCTTTACATAAAAAGGTCATAAACCAAAACACCATAAACACTGCATTATGAAGAGAATGCTACTCAACTTTTTGCTTTCCCCAAACAAAAATTTCAAAGCCCTTACCCTAAAGCCGGCGCTAACTATTGCAGCTGTGGTTTTATGTGTTGTACAGGTAGCTGCCCAAAAACCAAAGCCGGCAGCCAAAACAAAGAACAAACCAGCTTCAGAAATGAAGCGTTGTGGTACCATGGAAGGCATTGAAGAAATGAAGCGCCTCGATCCACAGTTCAGGGCGATGATGGAGCAAAATGAAATAGATTTTCAAAATTGGCTGGCCAATCCAAACAGTGGCTCGGCTCAACGGCCCACTTCACCGGCAGCCTTGCCTGGCCCTGTTATCATACCGGTAGTAGTGCATGTGGTTTTGCCAAACCCGTGGATCATCACTGATGAAGCCATTGATGCGTTTTTCGCAAGGCTGAACGAAGATTTTTCTGGTTTAAATGCCGATAGTGCCAATTGTTCTTTTGGTAATTTTTGCAGTGTAAGAGGTCACTCTTTATTAAGGTTTGCCCGTGCCAAAAGAGATCCCAGGGGTAACTTTACTACCGGCGTAGTAAGAGTTGTAGGTACTACAGAGATCACAGGTGGTGCGCAACCAATAAAAAATTCGAATACCGTTACAGGTGGTTCTACTGGCTGGGACGTAAGCCGGTATTATAATGTGTATGTAGGTGATGGCGGAGCTGCTGGTTTGTTGGGAATTTCACCTGGAATTGGCCCAGGCAGCCCTATTTTAGGCAATGGATTCCAGGATGGGGTTTGCGTGGATTACCGTTGTTTTGCAGGACTTTGTTTCTCCTATGACGAATACAGACTGAGCCGTACAACAGTACATGAAATAGGACATAATTTTGGTTTATACCATATTTGGGGAGACGGTACAACCTGTGTAAATGGAGTAGATTTCAGGCAGCTGTCAAGCGCCGGTGGTTGTTCTTTACCTTCCAGTTTATTAAGTGCTGCCGATGACACTCCGATAGCATCCGGTGCGTTCCAGGGTTGTCCTGGTGCGGCAATTGGCAGCGGTTGCACACCTCCGGCTCCCAGGATGTTTCAAAACTATATGGATTATACAGACGATGGCTGCTATTCCATGTTTACAAACGGCCAGGCAAAAAGAATGGAGTGGGTATTGGAATTCTGCCGTTCAGGCTACCTGAATACACAGGGAGCTAATTATACCCAGCTGCCTGTTGACGCAATGGTAAATTCTGTTGTAAGTCCTGGTGGTTCAGAAGTTTTTGGCAATACCGGCGATTGCGATACAGCAGGTGCTGTATATCCAAGGCAAACCTGCCCTGGCCCCTTTGTTCCTAAATTGAGGATCACCAATGCTGGCACAACCGCACTAAATTCCATTACAGTTACCACATCCGTTAACGGGAATTTTGCCCGTACAGAAACTTTTAATATCACCATTCAACCAAACAGGAGCCGGGTGGTTACCCTCGGAGTTCAGAACGCCGTTGCAGGTTTGAACAACCTTAAATTTGAATTGTCATCGCCCAACGGTGGCCTGGATGGCAACCCTGCTAATGATACACTTACTTACAGCTTTAATACCGGCACGCCGCTGGGTCTTCCTTTCACGGAGAATTTTTCGGCAGCCGCTTTCCCTCCAGCCAATGGTTCACAGATCATTAACCCGGATGCGGATATAACCTGGGAAAGAGCTACAGTAGGTCGTCCTGCTCCGGGCAGTATGAAAATGGATTTTTATAACTATGGCGATATTGGTCAAAGGGATATCTTCAGCATGCCACCCGTAGTAACAGAAAAATATGATTCCATCAGGGTTTCTTTTTATGTTGCTTACCAGCGCTATGAAGATGCTGGAACACCCGCTACCAACGACTCTTTAATCGTTGTTTTCTCAGGTGATTGTGGTGTAACCTGGCAGCGCAGCAGCTTTGCAAAAGGCGGCGCTACCTTGGCCACCGTACCTAATTCCGACCAGGACTTTGCGCCAACTGGTAATGCGCAATGGAGAAAAGAAACGGTGACTTTGAGAGATTTTTGTGCTAATGGCATTAAGAACATGAGGATCGGTTTTGAAGCTTATAATGACTTTGGTAACAATCTGTATGTTGACAGTATTACATTGGTTGGCTTTACAGGTCTTACAACAAATTCAGCTATAGAAAGTATTGCAGACCCGTTACCGGCTATTTGTAACAGGGACTTTACACCTAGACTGATCTTCTCTAACCAGGCTAGTGATACACTCAAGAGCCTTACCATCAGGTATGTGATTGACCGCTCTGCCGATACGGTTACCTATAACTGGACAGGTGCTATAGCAAGATGTGATGCAGGTGAAGCTTTATTGCCTTCGGTCAATGTTGCTTTCGGTTCACATATCATAGAAGTATTCACGTCAAATCCAAATGGTGTGCCCGACCAGGTACCTTCTAATGACCGGTTGAGCAAGCGTTTTACGGTAATATCGGCAGAAGATATGCCGGTTGTGGAAGGTTTTGAATCAAACGCCTTCCCTCCGGAAAACTGGGGTGTGTATGATGTGAACGGTGGTATTACCTGGGACAGCAGCAGTGTGGCTGCCAGAACAGGTATCAGCGCTTTGCTCATGAACAATCCTGCCACTTCCAATCCATTTAATGCGGTTGACTACTTTATCAGCCCGATCGTAAATAACAGCAGCACGCTGGATTCGGTTTTTGTTGATTTTGATCTGTCTTACAGGTCTGGTGCCAACTACCCAGGTTCAACGATACTTCCACTGGATAGTTTGGAACTACTGGCAACTACTGATTGTGGGCTAACCTTTACCAGTGTTTGGAAAAAATGGGGTGACGCTTTACAAACAGTTAATGATCCAAATTACACCTGGACAGCACCGTTTGTACCAAGGGCCAGTGAATGGAGAAAAGAAAGGGTTTATCTTACTCCTGCAGTAGGTGCATCTAACTTCCAGTTGTATTTTGCCATGAAAGGCAATAAGCAAAACAACCTGTGGATCGACAATATCAATATTAACGGACTCCGTCTTTCACAACGTTTAAAAGACCAGGGCTACCAGGTATATCCAAATCCATTCAATGGTTCATTCCTGGTTCATCATTCAGCTGTTGAGCCACCAGTTGACCTGCAGAACATACAGGTATACAACACATCCGGACAAATGGTTTGGAGCAAAGATTACAACGGCAACGCCACAAGGCAGATCACGGTTGACCTAAGAAAAGCAGCCAACGGTATGTATATTATTAAATTGATCTATACCAACAGAACAGTTGTTGAAAGGATCATGAAGACACAATAATTGTTTCTTAAAAATAGTAAAGGCCTCCAACTTTGTTGGGGGCCTTTTGTTTAGGATACTTTCTTCAATTAATACCATGGTGATTTACAAGGATGTTCAAAAGACTATGTGTAAATGTAAGATGGTACTATGCCGGCTTTGAAGATCTTTAGACTACATACTGACTATATTCATCCTAACTTTGTAAAAAATATTCACATGAACGCCACCATAGATACCCTTGTGGAACTCACTACAGACAAAGACCTGCAACGTATTGCAGAAAAAGTAAAACTACAGCAGCGGATCACCGACGAAGAAGGATTGGTACTTTTTGAAAAGGGCAGCCTTGGATTTGTTGGAGCACTGGCCAATTTTATCAGGGAGCGGCTGCATGGCGATACTACCTATTTCAACAGGAACTTTCATATTGAGCCCACCAATGTATGTGTATTCAGTTGCAAATTCTGCTCCTACAGCAGGCTGTATGCCCACCGGGATGAAGGCTGGGAACTGAGTATAGACCAAATGCTGGATATTGTAAAAAGTTATGATGGCAAGCCTATAACGGAAGTGCATATAGTAGGTGGCGTTCATCCCAAAATGGACATGGCCTATTTTATTGAACTGATGCAAAAGATAAAAGGGCACAGGCCGGAGCTGCATGTAAAAGCCTTTACAGCAGTTGAGCTTGATTATATGTTCCGTAAGGCCAAATTAACTGTAGAAGAAGGAATGAAACAACTGCATGAGGCAGGGCTTGACAGTTTACCGGGAGGTGGCGCTGAAATATTTGCCCCGCAAATAAGGGAGCAAATAGCAGGTGATAAAGTGAATGCAGATGGCTGGTTAAAAATTCATGAAACAGCTCACCAGCTGGGTATGCACAGCAATGCCACGATGCTGTATGGTCACATTGAAACATATGAACACCGCATTGACCATATGAGAAGGCTGAGGCAACTGCAGGATAAAACACATGGCTTTAACACGTTTATTCCTCTCAAATTCCGTAACCATAATAATGACATGAGTTATGTGCCGGAAAGTACCATTGTGGAAGATATGCGGCTGTACGCCATCGCAAGAATTTATCTTGATAATTTCCCTCATCTAAAAGCCTATTGGCCTATGCTGGGCAGAGACAATGCACAACTTACACTTAGTTATGGAGTAAATGATATTGACGGTACTATTGACGACTCCACCAAAATATACAGCATGGCAGGCAGCGAGGAACAAACGCCCACCATGTCAACGGAACAGCTGGTGACGCTGATACAACAAGTGGGCCGGAAACCTGTTGAGCGGGATACACTGTATAATACGGTAAAAGATTACAGCGAGGTGAATTTTGCAGAACCCTTTGATGCAAGTCTTAACTAACGGTACAGGCTGCCTCTTTTACTTTCCGGAATAATTCTTCCGGCACAAAAGGCTTTAAAACAAAGTCGTCAATTTCGAGTCCTTTTATTTCAGCTTCCACTTCGTTTGGCAGGCTTGCGGTAAGTGCTATAATGGGAATGGTAATTCCTTTTTCACGGATGGTTCTGATAGCAGTATAGCCGTCCATTACGGGCATATGCAGATCCATTAATATCAACTGGTGCTTTAAGATATCCAGCCGGTCAACAGCTTCCTGGCCGTTCTCTGCCACATCAATTGCAGCACCCCAGCTCTCCAAAAATGTTTTTGCCACCAGTATGTTGATCGGGTTGTCTTCCACCAGCAAAATATGAGCACCTTTAAGTGGTTGCTTTTCTTTGGCCGGTAACACTTCCACATCTTTCTTGATTTCAATTGGCCGTTTACTTAGAGCAAATGTCTGGCTGAAAAAGAAGGTGGAACCCTTGCCTTCCTCGCTGGTAAGCTGCAGCTTGCTGCCCTGCAATTCAAGTATTTTTTTTGTGATGGTAAGACCAAGTCCTGTACCGCCAAAACTTCTGGACGTGGACGAATCTGCCTGTGTAAACCGTTCAAAAATAAGTTGCTGCTTTTCTACAGGGATCCCAATACCGGTGTCTTTTACTGAAAACAGGATAGTTGCTTCTTTATCATTTTTTTCGAGTATGGTAGCTTCAATCACTACTTCACCGTCTTTAGTAAACTTTACTGCATTGCCCACCAGATTGTGCAGCACTTGTGAAAGCCTGGTGGGATCACCCAGCAGGTATTGCTTGATCTCATTATCAACGTTCACTTTTACTTGAATGCCTTTGTCATCGGCGGCATATTTTGCCCCGGCTGTAATATGCTGCATCATTTCGGGCAGGTTGATTTCAATTTTCTCAAAACTCACCATGCCTGCCTCTATTTTGTTATAATCTAAAATATCATTCACAATGCTCAGCAGGTTTTTTGCTGAGAACTGCAGCACATTGAGTTGCTCTTTTTGGTCGGGTCTTGGCTTATTCTGTTGCATCAGGTTACTCATGCCAATCACGGAGTTAAGGGGTGTGCGGATCTCATGACTCATGGTGGAAAGGAATTCACTCTTTGCCTGCAGGCCTTCTTCTGCATGCTTTTTAGCCTGCTGCATGGTATAAGCAAAACGGAAAGAGAGTATCAACGACTGCAAAAAGAAAAAAGCAATGTGACCGGTAAATAACAATAACCTGGATGGCACCACTATCCCGAAATACTCCAGTTCACCAACCAACTGTATCAGCATCAAAACACCCACACTGGTAAGCGCATAGCCTGCCGCCACCCTTCTTTTAACATAGGCCCTTGTAAAAACAAACACCAGGTAACAAATACAAAAAAGCACCACTAACAAAAAACTGTGTAGAAACTGCGTGAAAAAACTCACAGGACTAAGCAAGGTAAACGTACCGTATGCCAGTGAAGTCAGCGACAATATTTTTACCAATGGCTGGTGTACATCCTTTGGATACAAATGCCGGATATACTGAAAGAAAAGAAACACGCCGCCAAAAAGTGACAGGTACTCCAGCCTCACCGTAAGTTCAAAAGGCAAGCCGGGTAATACGGAATGCAATGCATAAAAAGGTGTGCAGCCCACCATCCTGTAGCTGTACAACATACAGAAAAAGGAAAAGTAAAAAGTGGCTTTGTCCTTAGTCCCAAAATAATACAATCCAAAAAAGAAAAGTCCGCCCATAAAAAGACAACCTGCCAGTAAAAAATCACCTGCGATCGTCCTTTCTTTTTCTATGAACATACGGGTGGCCTCCCCTATTTCCATGCTGATATTGGCGCCTCCTTTGTAATGAGAAAAATTTGACACTTGTAAAATGAGTTCTGCTTTTTCTAAACCAGCCGGCAAACCCACGGTAACCGGAACCCATTTCGCAATGGTCTTGTTTTTATCGGTTCCGGGATCACCGTTATGCGCCAATAATTTTCCGTTAACAAAAAGTTTATAGCTTGTATACGTTACAGGCATAGTAAGCGCCAGTGGCTTGCCATTTACCGGAAGCAATAAGGTAATACCATAGGTTGCATACCCTTGCCCAGGCAGGTTTTTTCCTTTATAGAGTGTTTTGTTCCATGTTTGAGGAAATTCAACAAAGGACCCGGCTGTAAATTGATCGCCGGGTTGCAACAGGCGGTTCCATTCGAACACGCAGTTGCCTTTGAGGCTGTACGACTTGCCGGCAAATGTAATACCCCGGAGGTCAGCCACTCCGTTTTGCAAGGCCACCGTACTGTCTTTAGCAGATGCAAAAAGGGCTAACAGGCTGCAAACAAAAGTGCAGGTTATATGATTAAAAATTTTCAAGGGTTGGCTCGAATTAAAAATATACAAAACGGAATAACGTACAATCCTCCATTTTAGTGAGTAAACCTTAAAAAGAATTCATTATGTGCATAAATCACCTGCTGCACGCAGAATAAAGTACATTTGCCATTATAATTTTTCTGCATTTATGAAAGCTTCCATTGAGCAATTTTTGGTGTTTGTCAGCAAGGCTGCTGGTAATAATGAATTGGCGAAAATCACATTGGGTGGAAAAAGAAATAAAATGTCTGATCTAAAAAATATATTTATAAAGCCGGTGCTGCTGAGAACAGGAAAAAAATTATCCTTTGTTTACAGGCATGACACCAATGACATCACAAAAAATTTTGGTACAGCCGAAGCGATCAATATGATCCAACGGCACTTACAAAATGACTTTTACAATGCCGATCTGTTTACCACTACCGGCGATTACCAGTTGCTCCAGCATAATGACAACATTAAGATCATACAAAAACCCGCCTCACATCAAAGCGCAGGAACTGAACAGCACGATAAAGAAAAACAACGTATAATTCCGTCAAAAGGTAAAATTTATTTGCAGCAATTAGGAGTTACCAATGCCCAAGGCCTGGTAAAAAAGGAGATGCAGGACAAGTACAAACAGATAAATAAGTATGTAGAAATCATTGAGGGCATTATAAAAGACATCGACTTTGGGGAAAACATCAGCGTGGCAGATATGGGAAGCGGCAAAGGTTATCTCACTTTTGCGTTATACGATTATCTAACCGGTTCTCTCAAACTAAATGCAACGGTGAATGGAATTGAAATGAGGGATGACCTCATCAAAACCTGCAATACCATTGCGGCGGCATCAGGATTTACCAATCTTCATTTTAATAAAGGGACCATTGCCAATACAATGCTGCCTCAGCTGGATATGCTGGTCGCCCTGCATGCCTGTGATACCGCAACAGACGATGCGATTTTTAAAGGGATGGAAGCCAATGCAAAAGTGATCATTGTGGCACCCTGCTGTCACAAACAGATCAGGAAGCAGATGAAACCGGACAATGTATTATCTGCCATCACCAAACACGGCATCTTGCTGGAGCGACAGGCTGAAATGGTGACCGATACCATGAGGGCAATGTTGATGGAGGCAAAGGGATACAAAACCAGGGTATTTGAATTTATCAATACGGAACACACGCCAAAGAATGTGATGATCGTGGGTGTACGATCAGGTACCAATGTTGACAAGAGTGAAATCATTGAAAAAGTACACGCCTTAAAAGCGCTGTTTAATATCCAGGAGCACTACCTAGAAAAACTCATTGGTTCAAAATAGATTCCGAACCAATGAGTGTGCCATCCCTGGCCGCGTAGTAGATGTTTACTCTATTACTATTTTCTGTATTACCGCTTCGTTGCGTTTATTGATCAATCTTACCATATACACTCCCGGTAAATATTCAGCCGCAGACAGCTGCACCCTGCCTGTTTGACCTTCAATATCTCTTTTAACCAATACTGCTCCATTGCTGTTTATTACTTCCACCTGGGCATAATAGGCTTCAGACGGAAGATTGATCTGTATCACTCCATTTGATATTACAGAAGGTGAAACAAATGCAGTGGCACCTTTTAATTCCACTTTGATAATGCCGGAATAACTCAGCCTGCCATTATCATCTTTCATTTTAAGCCTGTAAAAAACAAAACCATTAAAATTGGCTATATGTAAAAAATTGTACGCAGCACCAGCAGCAGCATTTTGCGCCTGCACCGTACCGGCATAAGTGAAACTGTTACCGTCCGTGCTGTACTCAATATCAAATAAGTCAAGATTGCTTTCTGATGAAGTGCTCCATTGCAATTGCACCTGTTTGTTTACAACACTGGCGCCAAAATTTGCCATGATAACGGGAACGGGCGCCCCATTGACCGCCGTAATCCTGTAAACAGTTCCGGCTACTGAAACGGCAAATAATTCGCCATCTTCTGATTCACCAAAATCACCAATATTGGTAACCGAAGGTGTGATAGCCTGTACATTGGTAGTAAAGCCTCCGTTGCCATCCGGGTTAATGATATAAAGATCATTATCATAAAAATCCACCGCCACATAGTATCCGTATAATGCAGGAGACTGGGTACCTCTGTATACTACTCCACCTGTAACTGCCGCCGCCCCGGAGCCTGGATTAGGATAAACATAAACCGGCGACACATAACTTGATTGAGCGGCACAGCCTGCAGTATTGTATGGTGCATTGCCTTCATAGCATCTCCAGCCATAGTTGGCACCATTAAGGGAAGCGGCAGGCCTGTAACTTATTTCTTCCCAATTACCCTGTCCTACATCGCCAATCCACATATCACCAGTAAGCCTGTCAAAGCTCCAGCGGAAGGGGTTACGCAACCCATTGGCAAAAACCTCATTGCCATAAGGGTTATCTGCCGGCACGGTATAATATGGAGGTGCAGAACCAGTTGAGGGGTTAATACGGATTATCTTTCCCAACAGCACCGTATTGGTTTGTGCATTATTAGGTACATCACCGCCGCCGCCGCCATCTCCGGTGGACAGATATAAAAAACCATCACTGCCAAAGTGCATTTCGCCACCGTTATGATTTGAATTAACCGGATGAGGAATTGTTATCACCGTAACTCTTGTAGTTGTATCAGCCACATTGGGATTACTGCTTACCGTATACCTGGCAATTTCAAGGTTGCCGGCGGCATTGGTATAATACACATAAAAGAATCCATTGGTTTCATACTGTGGATGAAAAGCAAGACTTAACAAACCTTCTTCGCCTGACGTTCTGATGCCTGTAATGGTTAAAAATGTACCAAGAAAACTAAAGTTAGCATCATACACCCTGATATCCCCGGTTTTTCCAACGAGAAACAGCCTGTTGCTGCCATCCGCAGCATTCACTAATTGTACAGGCTGGTTGAGACCTGAATTAATTACGGGCGTGAGTGACACAATAGGTTGCGCCTGTGCTGCACTTACCATGAGCAATGCCATAATGAATAAGTGTAGAAAAAAACAGGTAAGCGGGTGCTTTGTAAATTTAATTGTCATAGCGGTAAATTTTGATTGATGACAATTTAAATAACAAACAACATGCCTTTAATTTTATAAGTTAAAAAACTGCCCTTTTAAAAGGAGTTGTGAAAAATATTACTCAGGCACATAGAGGAAACTTTATTGATACCAGGTTCAATTCTGTTGAAATATGCCATCTGCTGGTATTCATTTACTGCAACAAATGCAGCGAAAACCGGAAATCATTTATCTTCATCCCATGAGAATACTGGCCAGCATTATTGCCACCCTTATATGCCTTACCGCAACCGCACAAAAAAAAGCAGCCTGGGTTAATGGTAAAGTCGTTGATGAAAATGATAACAGCATTGCTGCGGTAAGCATTACCATATTGGGCAAAAACAAAGGAGAAACCAGCAGCGATTCGGGCACTTTCCGTATTAAAGTGCCGGCAGGCAGCCGCTTTGCTTTAGAGTTTAGCCATAATAGCTATACAGAAGCTCAGCGAAATTTCACCCTGAACCCCGGCGAAGAAGAGTACATCATCATTAAACTGTATAAAAAAAGTAAAGTACTGGATGAAGTGGTGGTAGGAAGTGATAAACCAAGGACTGAAATCGGGTTGACAAAGATCGATGCAGGCAGTGCCCTCGTATTACCCAGTGCCACCGGTGGAATTGAAGGTCTTATAAAAATTTTGGTAGGAAGCAATAACGAACTCACGTCTCAATACAGCGTCCGCGGCGGCAATTATGATGAGAACCTCATTTACATCAATGACTTTGAAATATTCAGGCCGTATTTGGTACGGAGCGGTCAGCAGGAGGGGTTGAGTTTTATCAATCCTGAACTGGCAGGGAGTGTTAATTTTTACAACGGAGGTTTCCAGGCAAAGTATGGTGATAAAATGAGCAGTGTACTGGATATACAATATAAAAAGCCGAAACAATTTGGAGGCAGTGCGTATGTTAGTTTTTTAGAACAGGGTTTTCACCTGGAAGGCAGTGCAAAAAAAGACAAGCTCACTTATATTATTGGTGTACGAAACCGCAGCAACAGTAATTTATTGGGTAGCCAGGAAACCAAGGGCGCTTATATCCCTTCCAGCAATGATGTGCAGGGCTATATCACCTATAAAATCAGTGATAAGCTGCAGCTGGAAGCGCTGGGTAATTTTAGCGCCACCAGGTTTACATTGATACCGGAAGATGCGAAAAGAACTTCTTCTGTCTTCTCCCCTTTTTATACATCCAACCTTGGCCTGGATATCTATTTTGAAGGACAAGAAAAAGACGGCTATAAAACCAATATGATCGGCCTGAGTGCAATGCATACACCCAATAAAAAATTGCGGTTAAAGTGGATGCTAAGCCGCTTTCAAAACAAAGAGAATGAGAACTTTGATATTGCTGGAGCCTACCTTTTTGGTGACCGCGACTTTGACAACAGCAGTACCTCTTTTGGCCAGATCACCAATCCGCTCGGTGCAGGCTACTACCAAAACTATGGACGCAATAAACTGGATATTGAAGTATGGAATGCGGGTGTAAAAGGCTCTGTTAATGTGGGTGACAGCAGCAAGCATTTTGTTCAGTTTGGCAACAGTATCGAACAAACAAATATCAACGACCAGCTATACGAATGGGAATACCAGGATAGTGCCGGTTATTCGCTTCCGGTAAATACAGGCAGGCTGAGTTCATTTTACAACAGCACCGCCAACCTGTCGATAAAAAAATACACGGGTTACGTACAGGACAATATCAGGTTTAAAAATGATAAACGGGATATCATCCTGCTAGTAGGTGTTCGGTACAATTACAACTCTTTAAACAAAGAATTCTTAATCAGTCCCAGGGCACAGGTAAGTATAAAGCCAGTATGGAAAAAAGATGTGGTTTTTAAATTTGCTGCAGGCATCTATAACCAGCCGCCTTTTTACAGGGAGCTAAGAAAATTCAACGGTTTGGTGAATACTGATGTAAAAAGTCAGAAGAGTTACCAGGTGGTAGCCGGCATCGACTATAACTTTAAAAATGCGGAACGTCCTTTCAGGATCACTTCAGAAGCCTATTACAAATACATTACAGATCTTATTCCCTATGACATCGACAATGTGCGGATTCGCTATTTTGGCAACAATAACGCCAAAGGTTATGCGTATGGCTTAGAAACAAGGCTTTATACAGAGCTGGTAAAAGGTGCAGAGAGCTGGTTGAGCATTGGGCTGATGAAAACAAAGGAGGATATTGAAAATGACAATTACTATCAATACAAAAATGCGGCTGGGGAAGTTATTACCGGCGCAAGTGAAGACAGAATTCCTGTGGACAGTGTTAATCAGCAAGTAGGCTGGTTGAGAAGACCAACGGACAGGATGATTACCATCGGTTTGTTTTTGCAGGACTATCTTTCTACAAATAAAAACTTTCGGGTACACCTGAATATGCTGTACGGCAGTAATATGCCTTTCAACATTCCGAATAGTGTACGGTACCGCAACGCATTGGTGATTGAACCTTATATTAGAATTGACATAGGTTTCAGTGCTTTATTACTCAGTGAAAAAAGCCTGCGCCGCAGTCATAATCCGTTTCGTGGCTTTGAAAATATCTGGGCCAGCTTTGAAGTATTTAACTTAATTGACCGGCAAAATACCATCTCGTATCAACTGATCAAAGATTTTTCCAATACTACTTACAGTATACCCAACCGGCTTACGCCAAGGCTGATCAATCTGAAACTGGTAGCGAGATTTTAAAGAATGGGTTTAGCGTTTAGAGATTAGAAGTTTAGTATGAAAGCATTTTTTCTAAACCCCTAAACTTTCTAAACCTCTAAACATGCTGATCCTAACTCACACCATCCACTACCATCTCTTTGTTTATTTTCTGCACCAACCCCTGCAGTACCTTACCAGGACCCACTTCTGTAAAATGCGTGGCCCCATCTATAATCATTGACTGCACACTCTGGGTCCACCTAACGGCACCGGTTAACTGTTCAATCAGGTTTGCTTTTATAGAAGCTGCGCTTACTACTGCCTTGGCTGCCACATTCTGGTACACGGGGCAGGTGGGTTCATTAAAAGTTGTAGCTTCTATTGCAGCAGCCAGCTCTTCTTTGGCCGGCAGCATCAAGGGAGAATGAAAAGCACCCCCCACCGGTAATACCAATGCCCTTTTAGCTCCGGCAGCTTTCATTTGTGCACAGGCCATCTCAATACCAATGATGCTACCGCTTATAACCAACTGCCCCGGGCAATTGTAATTTGCCGGTACCACCACTACACCTGTTTCATTGTGAACTTTGGCACATATTTCTTCAGCCACTTCATCTGCCAGTGCCAGTACAGCAGCCATGGTAGATGGATTTAACTCGCAGGCTTTTTGCATTGCCTGGGCACGCACATTTACCAGTTTGAAAGCATCTTCAAAACTAAGCACTCCATTGGCCACCAGGGCCGAAAATTCCCCCAATGAATGGCCGGCAACCATCGCTGGCTTTGCATCGGGCAATGTTTTATACGCAATAACGGAATGTAAAAAAACAGCGGGTTGTGTAACGTTTGTTTTTTTCAGGTCTTCATCCGTACCCGTGAACATGGTATCAGAAATACGAAAGCCGGCGATCTCATTGGCCTGTTCAAACATTTCTTTTGCCAATGAATTACTATCATATAAAGTCTTGCCCATTCCACTGAATTGAGAGCCCTGTCCCGGAAATACATAAGCATGTGCCATAAATTAGAAGTTTGAACCAAAAATAATTTTTAAATTTGAAGAACAAAATCAAATATGACTTTTCCTGAAAAGCTTTTTAAGCCAAGATCATATACCCACCAGGATTACCTTCAGTGGCAAGGGGATTGGGAATTGATCAATGGGTATCCCTATGCAATGGCACCATCGCCAAAAAGAACCCATCAATGGTTTGGTAAAACGTTTATTAAAAAAGTGGAGCTTTTGATTGAAACTGCCTGCAGCAAATGTAAATGCCAGGCTTATTACGAACTTGATTGGGTTATTAACAAAGACACGGTAGTGCGGCCCGACTGTTCAGTTGTTTGCGATGGAAGCAAAGAAGATTTTATTACTAAGCCGCCGGTAATGATTGTGGAAATATCTTCGTTGTCCACTAAGTTGCATGACAGAAATATTAAGTTCAAACTCTATGAAATGAGAGGAGTGAAATATTATATTATAGCGGATACAGATAAAAAAAACGTGCTGGCTTTTGAATTGGTTAAAGGAAAATATAAACCCAAAAAAGATAACTTATTTACACTAGACAAAAAATGTAAGATAGATTTTGACATTTATTCTCTTTGGGAATCAATGTAACCGGGCACTGATCAATTTTACAAACTCACTCCTTGTTTCATTCTTTTCAAACTCCCCCCAGAAGGCTGAAGTGGTGGTAACGGAATTTTGCTTTTGCACACCCCTCATCATCATACACAAATGAGATGCTTCAATCACCACGGCTACCCCTAATGGATTAAGGGTTTCTTTTATGGCATCCAGTATTTGTGTGGTGAGCCTTTCCTGTACCTGCAACCTGCGGCTGTACACATCCACCACCCTTGCCACCTTACTCAATCCTGTTATCCAGCCGTTGGGAATATAGGCCACATGTGCTTTGCCATAAAAAGGCAGCATATGGTGTTCACACATACTATACAACTCTATATCCTTTACAATCACCATTTCACTCACTTCTTCATGAAATTTGGCGGAATTTAAAATTGCATGGGCATCCTGCTGGTAACCCTGTGTAAGAAACTGCATTGCCTTTGCCAGCCGTTCCGGCGTTTTTTGCAGGCCTTCCCTGTTGGCATCTTCGCCTAACAATGTAAGTGTTTCCGAATAGGTTTTTATTAAGCCTGCAGTTACTTCTTCATCATACTGATCGATCTTCTTGTAAGCCATCGTTTTGGTATTATCTGTTTATTGTACTGGGTATTCTACAAAGTTTCTTTCTGTTTCATACAACCTTACCTGAAGGTCATACTCATTGCCAATCTTTTCCCGAAGGATATTATAGATCACGGTAACAATATTTTCTGCTGTAGGGTTCACATTTTTAAACTCAATGGTATCTTCATTCAGGTTTTTATGATCAAAGCGCTGCAGAACATTTTCATCGATCAGATCACTCAACAGTTTCAGGTCATACACATAACCGGTTTCCGGGTCAGGCACACCCGTTAGTTTTACAATCAGTTCATAGTTATGACCGTGATAATTGGGATTGTTACATTTACCAAAGATGCGTTTGTTTGTTGCGTCATCCCATGCCGGGTTGTGCAGGCGGTGGGCTGCATTAAAATGTTCTTTCCTGAAAACTGCTACTTTATTAGCCATAAAATAAAATGATGATAACAATAGAATGATGAACAGGCACCTGGTCAGCATTTTACCTTACCGGGATTGTTACGACCAGTTGCTGAAACAGAAGTGTGCTGTTCAAGCATACCAGACGAATGCAAAGACGTTTAAATGTACAAATTGTTCGGGGAAATCTGCTTAATTACCAAAATACTCTACAAATATCCTGGGTGTTTCATATAACTTAAGGCAGTGCAATTGCACACCAGCGGGCAAATGGGGTGCCAGCTGGTTCCAGATACCAATCACAAGGTTTTCTATAGAACATAGTTTTCCCTTCATGAAGTCCACATCTTCATTCAGATTCTTATGATCCAGCTTTTCTATCACGTGATCCTTTACAATGATGCTCAGGCGTTTTACATCATATACAAAACCTGTATCAGGATCAGGTTCGCCTTTTAAGGTAACATACAATTCGAAATTGTGCCCATGCCAGTTCTCATTGGCACATTTGCCAAACACCTCCTCATTTTTTTCACGGCTCCAGTTGGTATTGTACAACTTATGAGCTGCGTTAAAATGTTCTATCCTTGTTATATACACCATCCGCTTTCCAAAATTTTCGCAAAGTTAAAGGCTTCGCTTCAAAATATAAAGCCTCATTTAAATCAGGCATCGGGGATGTTTTGCTGGTTAAATTAGTACTTGGATCATCCATCAGCCATTTGGTGGCTGTTTACCCCGAAACCCCGAATTTTGCACCATGAAAATCTTATTGACCGCTGCTACCACGTTCGAAATTGAACCCACCCTCCAACAAATAGAAAAAAAAGGACTTTTAACACAAACTGAAATAGCTGTTTTAATCACGGGTATTGGCCCTGTAAACACTACCTTTTTGCTGACCAAAGCAGTTATCAGCAATAAGCCTGACCTGGTAGTGCAGGCGGGCATTGCGGGGAGTTTTAACTATGAAGACCTCCCTGCAGGCAAAACGGTACTGGTGAAGTATGATGCGCTGGGTGATTTAGGTATGGAAGAAAAAGGAAAATTCACCACCGTATTTGATGCTGGTTTTGCTGGCAAGAACCATTTACCCTTTACTGATGGCTGGCTCATCAACCCTCATTCGTTGTTAAACAATTCGCCCCTGCCAGTTGTAAGATCTGTTACCATCAATAAAGTAAGCGACAGCCTGGTTCAAAAACAGCAATTGATGGCAACCTTTGCGGCACAGACCGAAACAATGGAAGGAGCAGCTTTACACTATGTTTGCCTGCAGCAAAGTATCCCCTTTTTACAAATAAGGAGTATCAGTAATGAGGTAGGTGAAAGAGATAAATCAAAATGGAAAGTAAAAGAAGCGGTTGAAAATCTGAATGCGGAGTTGATTAAGCTTTTAAATAATTACTAATTACCGGATATTCAGCCAATAAAAATGCAGCTACGCAATTACAAAAAATTAACCATTGGGTTTTCCCCTTGTCCAAATGACACTTTTATTTTTGATGCCCTGGTCAATAAAAAAATGGATACCGGCGGGCTGGAATTTGAAGTGGTTTTGGAAGATGTGCAAACACTTAACCATTGGGCTAAAGAAGGTCAACTTGATATTACCAAACTGAGTTATGGCGTGTTGCCGTTGGTGCTGCACCATTATATCGTACTCAACAGTGGAAGTGCGTTGGGGAGAGGCGTTGGGCCACTCCTGATTGCCAATGATGAATACGGAATGACAAATGTGGCAAAACAGGTTATCGCCATTCCAGGAGAGAACACAACGGCACATCTACTTTTTTCATTGGCTTATCCCGATGCGATGAACAAAGTTTTTTTACGCTATGATGAAATTGAGGACTTTGTTTTATCAGGAAAAGGACTGGGCGTCATCATTCACGAAAACCGCTTTACTTACGAAGCCAAAGGCTTAAAAAAGATCATAGACCTGGGTGATTACTGGGAAAAAGAAACCGGCAGCGCCATACCACTGGGAGGTATCGTAATCAATAAAAAGATCGAACCATCCGTTCAAACAAAAGTTGATGGATTGATCAAAAAAAGTATTGAATATGCTTTCAGCAAATACCCTCTATTAAATGACTACATCCGTTTGCATGCGCAGGAAATGAGTGAAGAAGTAATGCGGAAACATATTGACCTGTATGTAAACGATTATTCGATTGACCTGAAACAGGATGGGAAAAAAGCCATACAAAAACTGCTGGATGTATACAGTGAGCTCAATCATGTAAGTATCAACCGCAGCAATATTTTCATTGCGTAATAACTAGGCATGCTGAGCAATGATGGATGGATGTTCATTCACCCGGTCCGTCTCCACCAAACCGTCTTTCAACCGGATGATCCGGTGGGCAAAATGTGAAATATCATCTTCGTGGGTTACCAGTATGACCGTGTTTCCTTCGCTGTGTATTTTTCCGAGAATATCCATGATCTCGTATGAGGTGACCGAGTCGAGGTTACCAGTTGGCTCATCCGCCAGGATAATAGAAGGATTATTGATCAGCGCTCTGGCAATGGCCACACGCTGGCATTGTCCGCCGCTCAGTTCGTTGGGTTTGTGATGACTTCGGTCTTCTAACTTCACTTTTGTAAGCGTTTCCATTGCCCTTTCTGCCCGTTCCTTTTTACCAATGCCACTATAAATAAGCGGCAATGCCACATTCTCCGCTGCTGTAAGCCGGGGCAATAGATTAAACTGCTGAAACACAAAACCAATTTCCTTATTTCTCACTTCCGCCAGGTCGTTGTCAATCATGCGGCTTACATCTTTACCATTCAGCACATACCTGCCTTTAGTAGGTGAATCGAGACAGCCCAAAATATTCATCAGGGTTGATTTGCCTGAACCACTGGGTCCCATCAACGCCACATATTCGTTCTTGTTTACATCTAGATCTATTCCTTTTAAAACCTGCAGTTCCTGCTTGCCAAGATAGTAGCTCTTACAAATATTTTCTAAATGAATGATTGGATGCATCTGTTATGATTGAGTACTGTTGAATGCTTCAAAATTGTTTACCTGCAGGCCCGGTATTTACTATTAATATTCATTATTCACCATTGACCATTGACTTCTTATTTATCACTTTGGGCACTTTAAAAAACAAGCCATCCTGCACCGGCGCATTTTTCAATGCATCCTCTCTATCGATGCTTCCTTTCACCTCATCTTCCCTTAATACATTTACACGGCCGCTCATGTGCAACAGGGGATCAATGCCGGTTGTATCCAGTTCATTTAATTTTTCTACAAACTGTATCATTTTCTGCAGGTCGGCCTTTACCGACTGCTTTTCTGTATCGTTGAATTGCAGTCTTGCCAGGTTCGCCAGTTTATCAACCATTTCGTCATTTACTTCCATTGAACAAAAATAATGGATTGAAAACAGAATGAATAAATATTGGTATGAATGGGCATCCCATATTTTTTCTGCCGGGCCAGATCTTTAACCAACCAGTATCGTCCTCATCGGTGAGTGCTTCTTGCCCATTGCCCAATGACTATTGCCGATTGACTATTCACAATTTCCTATCTTCGCCGCCTTATGAACAGCAAGGAAAATACAGCAAAAGTACCTGGAGTTGCTAAAGACCCCGGCGTAAAACAGGTTGTAATGAGCGGCATACGTCCTACCGGGTATTTGCACCTTGGCAATTACTTTGGCGCTATCCGCAATTACGTAAGGATGCAGGAAGACTTTGAATGCTATTTTATGGTAGCCGACCTGCATTCGCTCACTACCCATCCGGATACCAAAGAATTAAAAGCGAATGTACACCGGGTGATGGCAGAAAATATTGCCTGTGGTCTGGATCCTGATAAAGCGGCCTTCTATTGCCAGAGCCATATTTACGAAACCAGTGAACTGTATTTGTACCTCAATATGCTGGCTTATATAGGTGAACTGGAAAAAACGGTCACTTTTAAAGACAAGGTGCGGCAGCATCCCGAAAATATAAATGCCGGATTACTCACCTACCCGGTATTACAGACCGCAGATATCATTTTACACCGGGCTAAATACGTTCCCGTGGGTAAAGACCAGGAGCAACACCTGGAAATGGCCAGGAATTTTGCCAACCGTTTTAACCACCGGTATGGTGAAATTTTTCCGGAGCCTGTTGCGTTCAATTACAATGAAGAGCTGGTGAAAGTGCCAAGTTTGGATGGCAGCGGCAAAATGAGCAAGAGCGAAAATCAAATGGCGACCTTGTATTTGGCAGACGAGGATGACATGATCCGGAAAAAAGTGATGAAGGCAACAACGGACAGCGGACCAACAGCGCCCAACTCACCCAGACCCGACTATATCGAAAATATTTTTGGCCTGATGAAACTGGTGAGCGGTGAAGATGTATTGCAAAAATTTGACGCGGATTATAACAACTGCACCATCCGCTATGGCGACATGAAAAAACAGCTGGGAGAAGATATGGTGAATTTTATCGCCCCTATTCGCAACAGGGTCAACAGTATTTTACACGACGAAAAATACCTGAAAGAGGTAATGGAAAAGGGTGCCGAAAAAGCAAGGGCAAGTGCCCGAAAAACCATGCAGCTGGTAAGAGAAGCCATGGGACTTAATTATTAGGCGCTGTACTGCGGTTTTAAAGACTATTAATTTGCAGAGTATTAAACTTTGCCTACATTCATTTTTTGAAAAAGGAACATCAATTATTCACTAAAAAATTCTCCGTTGGCTAACGGAGTCAGGGGCATGGCCAAATCTAAAAAACCAAAACACATTGCAATAGCGGGAAACATCGGTGCTGGAAAAACAACGCTGACCGAGATGCTGGCAAAACACTACAAATGGATACCGCAGTTTGAAGATGTTGACCATAACCCTTACCTGAACGATTTTTATGAGGATATGCCCCGCTGGAGTTTTAACCTGCAAATATTTTTCCTGAACAGCCGGCTCAACCAGTTACTGGAAATACACCGTGGTACCGAAACGGTGATACAGGACAGAACGATCTACGAAGATGCCAACATCTTTGCCCCCAACCTGCACGATATGGGGCTAATGGGTAAAAGGGACTTTGATAACTACTATCGTTTTTTTGAAACATTAAAAACAATGGTACAGCCGCCTGACCTGTTGATCTATTTAAAAGCGTCGGTGCCAACCCTGGTGGCGCAGATACAAAAAAGGGGAAGAGAATATGAGGAAAATATCCGGCTGGATTATTTGAAAAAACTGAATGAGTACTACGAAAAATTTATTGAGAATTACAAGGAAGGTCCGTTGCTGGTGATCAATGCAGATAGTAATAAGTTTGCGGAGAACGAAGAACACTTCGGGCAGATCATCAACAAAGTGGATTCTACCTTATTTGGATTGTTTTAACTATACAACTTTTAAGGCTTGCCGCTTACACTGCACCATTATGGTTTTTTAACTGCTGACACCGCTGGCTGGCTGGCAGAGAATGAGTTGCTGTTTGGGAAACCCTATAAATTGTTTGACAGCATTCCGATTGCCTCACAAAAAGTTTCCATCACATTTGTACAACAAACCGAAAATGCCGTTATGACCGAACTGGTGCACCCGGCAGCTGATAATCTGCCCTTACAAAAAATGATAACGAAAGGCATTACGGTGTACCATACTGGTTATACAGTACCAGCCAATGAGTTTGAAGAAACATTAAAAATATTTGAAGAAAAAGGCGCCCGTGCCTTACCAGTATTTAACTCAGAAGCGTTTAACCAGCGCCGTTGTGTATTTGTTTTTAGTACAGCTTTGGGCATGATCGAGCTGATTGAGGAGTAAACGGTTTGGCGTTTACGGCTTACGGTTGATGAGACGCTGTTGAAGCGGGAAGTTCTATTCTTTAAATACTCCATCAAAAAATAGTTATAGGAAAGACTGTTGAGCAGAAGTGAATCTGAATGATAATACTCCCCAACTGTAAACATCAAACTGTAAACAGCCGGGGCTACTCGATCAACTGGTTCTTCATGGCATAAAATACCAGCCCTACAGAATTTTTTACACCAAACCTTTCCATCAGCCTGTCTTTGATAGCTTCTACGGTACGGGGGCTTACTTCCAGTTGTTTGGCAATTTCTGCTGCCGTATATTCCATACATACCAGCTTCAGCACTTCTTTTTCCCTGTCGCTGATCACTATTTCAGTACTAAGTGAGGGTGTGAATTTTTGTTTGCTGTAGTTCTTTTTAATAAGTACTCTGTTCACAAACGGGTTGAGGTAAAAACCAGTACGCATTACTTCCATCACGGCTTTTCTTATTTCGGCAGGCTCGGTGCTTTTTAATAAATAACCGGCAGCGCCGCAATCCATCAGGTGACCAACAAAGCGTTCATCTTCGTACATGGTAAGAATGATCACTCTTATCTTGGGAAACTCTTTTGCAATTTGCCTGGTTGTATCGATGCCATCTTTCACCGGCATTTTCAGATCGCACAATACCACATCTGGTTCTTCTTCCCTGATCTTTTTTATCAGGTCTTCACCATTTTCTGCTTCTGCAATAAACTTGATATTGGTGTAAGAACGCATAGAAAGAATCACTCCTTTCCGGAAGATTTGATGATCGTCTGCGATGGCTACCCTTATTTGGTCCATAGAAAAAATACCGGATGAGTTTACAAGTACTAATTCCTTTCGTTTGGTTGTATTTACTGTTTATGTTTTGGTAATAAGCAGTTAGCATTCAATATTATCACGAAAGAATTCATTGATGCTGAAACAAAAGTAAGGAAAACAAAAGGCAATAATAGTAGAAGAGACAAATCTTTATTTACTTATGACTTTTACTTCTGCACATAGAGGTTTTTACTACAGTAAAATTACTATCTACAGAATCAAGGAAACAAAGTTGCAAGAAGGCAAGTGGGCAATATGCAGTAAGCAATATACAGTGAAGAAAAAAATAAAACAGGCAAAAAGCAATTTGAAAAAATGAAGAGAGAACGTATCAAAGCTTATTCATTAAACGTACAACTACGAGTCAATGCTATACACCCGATTCTTTGGGTACTTCAATGGTCACTTTATAATAAGTGTGGCTGGGATCAATTTCAAATAAGATCCTTCCATTTAACACCTTCACCCGGCTGGCAATATTTTTTAAACCCAATCCACCGGAGGTATGATTGAGGCGGTCAAACTCAGTTTGTATGATTCCTTGTCCATCGTGGTGCAGCCGGAAATAACTGTGTGTGGCATTGGCGTTTTGTGTAAGGTGTATAAAACCGGCATTGCTGTGTTTCATTATATTGTTTACCAGTTCCTGCACCACCCGGAAGATATGCAGTTCCTGTTCCAGCTTTATCCGTGTACGATAGTCGTGAAAGCGAACGCTGGCATTGAGGTTACCGCTGCCATTTATTTTTTGAAACAGATCGCTGAGGGCACTCTCCAAACCAAAGTTCTTTAGTGTGGGCGGCATCATGCTGTGGCTGATATTGCGGATCAGTTGTATGGCATCATCAATGATCTGTTTGGCACTGAAGATACTTTGTAGTTGTGCAGCCGGTTCCTGGTTGATGATATTTTCGTTGAGGTATAATCTTGCAGTAGCCAGCAGTGGGCCCACATCATCATGCAGATCGGCTGCTATCCGGTTTCTTTCTTCCTCCTGGAATTTAATAGACGCATTCAGCAAAGCCTGTTGTTTATCCTCCTCCAGCTTCTTCAGATCCATATTAAACCTGGTAACCTTGCGCTGGTGAAAGATCACAAAGAATACAATGCCAAGGGTAAGGCTCACCATACCTAGGGTGCCGAGAAGCATTATATAGTTTGAACCGGATCCTCCACCAGTTATAGCCTGTAGAAAAGTCATCGTAGATTATGGTTAGTATTTGTAGTTGGGTAAAATGTATCTAAATCTATTTTTATTGGTGGCCTATCGCTAAAGCCATTTCTTAAGTAACCAATAAAAGCATGAACTACCACAGCGACGGTTAGTAAAATATCTTTGATTATTGTTACCGTTCCATAAATAATGACATATTGATTCCTAAATTCCGGATTTTTTAACATTGAAGTAGAAAATAAAAAGAGAAAAAAATTGCCGGAAAAATAAAGTAAAAACGCAACTGAAACCCAAAATTCAGGTGTATGCATTATTGGCGCATCTACGTTATATTGAAGTTTTTCATAGAAAAAATAAATTATTAGAAGAACAAAAAAAAGACACTCTAACACAAGTGGCCTGTAGCTAAAATCAAGAGGGTTTGTTGCAACCAAATAATCGTAAAAAGAATATGCAACAAAAAAAATAGAGGCAACAACTAATAACCCTTTCTTCCACTTCAGCTGTAAAAAAAAATTGTAGTAAATGGATAATAAGATAAACTCACCAACCAGTGCAAATCGGTTTACAATTAACTGACCTGCCTTGTCGTTCTGAATAAATTTAAAGTAAAGTGAGAGGCTAAGTAAGATTGCAAGGAATAGAGTATAAAAAAAAAAGACCTTCACTCCATGGTTATTAATTTTTTTTAAGAAAATCAATCCCATCGAGAAAGGTAGTAGTTCAGCTAGGTAAGTAGTATAAATTAGATTTTGTAAAATAGAAATTATGTTTGCATTCAAAAATAATTAACACTTGAACAAAATCAAAATTTACTTTGGTTTACAGTTGCCACATAGTTTTGGTAAGATTTAGAGGTTTACTTGATAGTTTCGTAAGACAAACATCCTCGTAAACCACATCTTGAACAACCGGTATCATTTCAAAATCGTCCTTAAAATAAGCCCAAACACAAGCCAGCAAGGGCTTTCAGCCAAAAAAGAAAGACTACGAACCCTCAAAATGAGGTAAAAATACTTTGCTAAAATAGTAAAAATACTATTTACTTTGTAGGAATATTACTTACGTAGAGTTACTTATGTCACAAAACGCCAGGTAACTCAGTAACCGTGGAGCCAATTAGATGGGAGCATTTTTTGACTGGCGAGCTGGGAGGTGAAGATCAAGAAAGGGTATGGTGGATATAGTGTTGGGTTAGTATCAAGATAAAGGACAAGGTAAAAGTTAACTGGCCGGTGCTGCATCATATCAGTAAGAATAATTTTACCAAAACTACGCAGTGCACTGTTTTTGAGTGGATTAGTTGAATGATTTACGAAACTATCAATAAACCCCTGCAGCACCGGTCAGTGATACAAAAGTACCAACAGCAAAGAGCTGGAACAAGAGCGATACTACGCTCTTTTGTTGTTGCTGCATTTACTTTGGCAGGGTTGGGTTGCTAGTAAAAGCCGCAGGAAAAACACCTGGTGTTTATACGTGAGAATAATAAACCCTACCCGTTGAAAGACAGTAACATTGGTTGTGTATTTGTTGAAAACTAATTGAACAAGCTGAATAGGTTACAACTCATTAATAGTTAATTTTAAAACCTGTAGCAATGCCAAAACAAGCAGCAGAAGAAGCCATGCACAATACTGCGGAATACCTGATCAAAATTGCCATAGCCGATGACCATAAGATCTTCAGGGACGGGATCAAAATGGCGCTTTCGGGCAAAGAAAACCTGAAAATGCTGTGGGAGGCCCAGGACGGAAAAGATTTGATGCACAAAATGACCATCAAAAAGCCGGACGTATTGCTAATGGACATCCGTATGCCGGAAATTGATGGTATCAATGCCATTGAAATGCTTCGTAAGGAATATGAAGAGGTAAAGATCATTGTACTGACCATGTACGACGCCCAACAGATGATCAGCAAAATGATGGAAATGGGTGCCAACGCCTATCTTACTAAGACCACCGACCCCGAAGAAATATACAATGCCATCCTTACCTGCATGAACGATGACTTTTATTTTAACGACCTGGTGAATAAAGCGGTAATGGGCAAACTGATGCAGCGTAAGAGTGTACGCCAGCACTACGGCACAACTCCTGTTGTAAACTTCAATGAAAAGGAGTTGAAGATCTTAAAACTGCTGAGTGAGGATAAAACCACGGAAGAAATTTCTAAAATAGTTTTTTTAAGTCCCCGAACTATTGAAACCATCCGCCAGAATATGAAACTGAAAGTAAATGCCAAAACGATCGGAGGGTTGATCATGTATGGTATGCGGAATAAGTTGATAGAGTAAAAAGTTTTACCTTATTTGTTTCTTGTTGGGTTCTCATTTAATTAGGTTTATCCAAAGATCAAATGCTCCATACAGTTAAAAAACGAGTAACAAGAAACTAGTAATATTGTATTAAAAACTTACGATCCCGTTCTTGATCGCATAAATAGCCATCCCTACCCTGCTGCGTACATTCAGCTTCTCAAATAATCCTTCCCGGTAATTATCCACCACTCTTGTGCTGAGGTTTAACTGCATGGCGATCTCTTTATAGGTCAAATCTGTACTGGACAATTTTAAAAACTCTATTTCAGTCTCAGTAAGGCTGCTTTTTTGAAGACCGCTGGTTTCACCCTTGCTCTTTTTAAACAATGCTGCTATTTTATTGCTGGTTGCATTTGTGTAATAATACCCCTGCTCCACTACTATTTCCAACGCATGCCGGAGCTCATCCGGGTTGATGTCTTTTTTCAGAAATCCTCTAACACCCTCTTGCAGCAACCTTATTAGTGCTATATCAGAATCATACATAGTGAGGATGAGGATTTTTACTTGCGGATAGGTTTGTGCCAGCCATTTGGTGGTTTCATAGCCATCCATAGTAGGCATATTCAGATCTAAGACAATGATATCAGGCGCCCCGCTTTTCTTAATGCATTCCATTACCTCCTTGCCGTCTGAAGCCAGTCCTTTGATGATAAAACCAGGAAAGTTACTGATAAGGTTTGCCAGTGCATCCCTTAACAAGATATGATCATCTGCCAGTATAAGGGATTGCTTGTTTTGTGTTTTCATTAATTGGTATTTTAATGGTTATCGTAGTGCCAATGCCAGAACTCTCAATCATGCAAACTCCATTCAGCATCGCAGTCCTTTTTTTTATGTTTATTAATCCAGCTCCATGTGAGGTTGAATTCGCTTCAAAACCCTTGCCATCATCCTTGATTATCAGTTCCAGTTCTTCTGTTGTATAATGCAGGTGTATGGATTCGCATCTTCCATTTGCATGTTTTAAAAAATTGTTGATACATTCCTGCACAATACGAAAAATAATGATCTCTGTATTGGCGTTGAGGAAAACTTCCTGGCCATTTACTTTGAAATCGCATTGATATAAACCTGTTTTTTGTAGTTTATTTAGCTCCAGTTCGATTCCCTTTACCAGACCGCTATTCAACAAAACTTCTGTACCCATACTCCTTGAAACATCACTGAGACTGCTTATAGATTCAGTAATAAGATTGAGCGAATCCGATACCGACATCTTTACTTCTTCCAAACTATTATATGAAAGCGTATTTAAATAAAGTTTGGCTAAAGTAAGTTTCTGACCAATATTATCATGTATTTCTCTAGAAATATGCTGAAAAGTTTGCTCTTGAACTTCCAGCTGAGATTGTAAGAGTGTATTTTGATGCGCAATTTTTATTTCCTCAATATCCCGTAGAAAAGAGTTTCTTTTCTTTTGATATTTGTATATGATTAAAATTACGAATGCACATAAAAATAAGATCAAAAAAATAGTGAAAACAATAAAGAATATTAAATTGTCAACCGGCGAACTGAACATAAAAAAGCTTTTATGAAAAACAAATGCATAATTATATAACCAATAGCTCCAATTGAAAATACATTTTTTACTGTTGTCGCGTCTAAAGCCATATTAGTTTGAAAAAAAGAATAAAAAGCTACCATCGGCAAAGAAAAACACTTACAAACGAAAATTCCTGTAACTGCCCAAAAAGAGGAATCAACGAAAATATTGATGGGGCTTGTATCAGAAAAAAGTTTGTAATAATAAAACCCACTAAATATTAACAATCCGACGTCACTAGAAACAGAAAAAATCATCCAATCTTCGTAAGTGTTTAAAAACAATATTAGACATAATACTAAAAACCATCCATAAACCCAGAAGGCCACTTGCACTTTATCGAAAGCCGGTTTACTAATAAATAAAATAAAACTAGAAAGCCATAAATAGTGAAGCCATCCAGAATAATAATAGATTTTTAAATGAATTGGCGAATCAAAATAATGCCTTAGTAAGGTAAGAATAGACATAATTGAGGCTATTACAAGATACCCTAAAAGAATCCGGAGATTACAGTTAATCAATAGACGCTTATACATTGTAAGCACAATGAATAAGCTACCGACCATGGCAAGTGCTTGTAGCCACCTTATAATTAAATAAAACTGCATAATATTTCACCACAATTTTATGCAATTTCCCCCACCCTAAAGCAAGAAAAATCCCTCAAAAAATGTGTTTTTCCTTTTTGCAACCCCATTTGCCGTTGTGTAAGTTTGCTGTATCAAATGGTATTGATACGGACTGACCCGGTCCGATAAACAGAGGGCAAGGTTTACAGGCGCCTGTTACTTTTATCCGGCACCCACTGTAAAAACTACTATCAATACCAGGCGATGCTTCTTTAATACCATTTGGCCGTTATACCATTTGCCACGGCTATCCCGAAAACCGGATCTTGAAAAGAGTAGGGAAAGAAACACCAATTGAAATGAAAAGATTATTATTGTCTGTGCTTTTATGCACCTCATTGATTGCATACAGCCAGCCCAAAGATGAAGAGATAACGATCCTTGAAAAGCTATTCTCTGGTAAGCCAGATACTGACAATAAGATTGTCCAGGAAAAAGAAGGTTCCCGAAGAGAATTAGTACAAGTTGGCAACGACAAGGAAGGAGACTTTAAAAAATACCAGCTAACCGAATTTAATAGCAAAGAAGAAATGACAGCTTCATTAAATATTGTTTCAAAAAAAGGTATTGAACCTGGTTATGACCTGTTTAACTTAACAACCGGGGCAGGTAAAGTGATTAATTTTGACAAACTGGATGCCAGTACTGGCAACCTTAGCGACAAAGGCAGTCATCATGGAAAGATAACGGTAAAATGGGAAGGTAATCAATTTGACGCGTCTGAACCATTTTCCAAACTGGCTATCAAATGTGAGGAGGGCACAGAGACCTGCATTGACCATTGGTGGGTAAGCTATGTAGAAGAAACTGGAGAAATTATATCTGTTGAGCATTTAGGCACCAGTTGTTATCCATGCAAAACAGGTACCGGTGGTGGTGGCAGTTCCGATCCAAACTCTGCCCCATGCGATCCATCTGCAGTTTATCCTGAAGAACTGGAGTTTAACAATTACATTCAAATGTATAATACTGCAGCATCTGTTGATGCGCCACCAACATCTGGCGAACAAGATGATCCTATTGTGGGTTCTTTTGTTTGGACTGTTGCGGAAGGAGCAATAGCAAGCTGGCGGGTAGAGGCTGTGACAAGTTATAGTTATAAACACGATAAATTTTACAACTCTAATCTTAATGCCTTCGAGCACATCTACAATATTTTTTCACTTCGAACTTCAGAACCTTATTACATAGGTTCAAATACACTCATTACTTCGACTTATACGCATACAAGTACAAACGACTATATATTTAAAAACAATACAGCAAATGCCCATGGGAAAATCCAAATAAATGGAAGAATTAGACATGTATACAATATTGCCATTAGAATTCCATTTTGCGAGCCTTTAAAACTTGACATAACTGAGGACGTTGCAAATTTTCTCACTTTTTTTCCTAAATAAATGAGCCATGCTAAATAGTTACAAAAAAGGCCTAGCATTAATAACAATACTCCAGTTATGTTTAAGCTGCAGCAGTAACAGGAAGACGTATTACGCTTATAAAGTTAATACCTATGGAGTTAATAGTAATACAGGAAAGCAGATTATCGCCTCCTCAAGCTTGATTTCGTATGGAAATCACTTGTTTGAATTCAAAAATCGCCTTAATCTTGAATCTCCTGATCAGAACGATTCGGCAGCAATAATCAATTTCTCATATGATTCAATTGGTGTTTACCTTTTAACGAGCAAAAAAAAATTGTATTATGAATTCGACTCATTTGCTGACGTTAGTAGGTTAATTAAAAAGGGAAGTCTTACATCCAAACCTTCCGGCTTTAGATTTTCACAAGCTGCAGCATCAGATTCAACGGATATTTTTTATGGCCCGCTAAAAGAAGTTTTAAAAAATGATATACAATGCTTTTATGTTGATCTGCTTTCTGCAAAAGAAGCCTCTCCATATCCTGCTGAGCAAAAACTGATACTCATTAAAAAGAAAAGGTTTAATTCCCTTTACCGTATCAACGGGTTAGAATTCACAGATAAGGACTATTGTATTGTGGGATACAGTATTTTTTTTCCCACTATCAACAATGCTTCATTCCAGGAACTCGTTTCACTCAGGCCCTTAACAGAAGAAGAAAATAAAATATGCAAAAGCCTAATTAAAAAAAGCGGGCTATAGTCTATCAATTCTACTCTGCTATGTGACCAAATTAACTCAGATCAAATATTACAAACGGGCAGAAATATTTTAATCTGCCCGTTTTTGCAAAATTGTGTTCCCACTATCACAAGTCAATTAACCGCATTCATTATGGTAAATCTATTATATGAAACTGTCGTTAACCATAATATTTATTTTGATTGCTGGCAATATCTTTTCACAAAAACCAATTCTGACCGACAGCTTAAAACTCTCCAAACCCACACCCGAAATCTTCACCTCCGGCTTTATCGACGTCATGAACAACGGACAGGTAAACGCTGCTGCCAGGTTTGTAAGGCTGAGCATCGGTGAACCAGGCAAATTCTCCATCCCCTTATGCATATACGGCGGCGTTAGTAACAACACTTTCAATGGGCAACAGGGCAGCACCACTTCGATTCAAAAAAGTAACGATCAGCTTATCAATCAATATATCAATCCCCTAAGCGGACTCATCAATGTTTCTATAGATGGCATCACCTACTTTTCCAACTCAAAAAAAATTACCAAGACCGGCTTTATGTACCAGATCGGTGAAAGAGTACTTACAGGTTACAAAACCGGACCCGCCAGTAATCCACAAACCGGCAGACCCAGTAATTTTCTAAACGGTTTTGGAACCATTGGCTTGTATTTTCAAACCGGTGCCTGGGAAAGAAATAACGCAAAGAATGTGGGGATCTTCTGGATGGCTGCCAGGTACATTGCCACCCACAGCAGCAGCAAAAGTATTAACGAATTTCTACCTGATGTGGAAACCAACGGACTGTACCACGGCTACTCGCTGGGATTTGGCGTGGAGATCAACAACCTGATAAATATCAAAGCCATCTTTTACAGGTATGTAAAAAAACCAGAAATAGAATACTACCTCCCTATTTACCAATTTACATTTAACTATGCTTTTAAAAATCAGTAACCTGTTTGATCACTACCCCAATAATAAGTAAAGCCTTCTTTAGCTAATGGGAAAAATCCCTCAAGAAATGTGTTTTTCCTTTTTCTAATAATTACAGGTGGGTATATGTTTGCAGTGGAGGGATTTTTAAATAAATACACCCTTAAAACAGTCTTAGTTTCGTAGTGCACCGCTGGATAGAGCGGTGCACTTTTTGTAAATACAATAGTTATAATGGCGGTCATTTGCTGATCATACGGCCTGTGCAGCCTTTAAGCAACAACAGTGTTATGGATGATCAAAATCAAATCATTATTGAGGGTGAGGTAGCATGTATCCAATATACAGGTTACCTATACTACCTCAATGGAGTGATCACATAATAATGTAATTGGCTGTGATGCACACACCCATCATTCATACGTCAAAAAAATACCACTCGCCCCTGCCCAGGCAGCAGCCGGGTTAGGCAATATCACCGCCTGATCCGGGCTGCCTTTTTTCCAGTACATGGCCACTGAACCCGTAGAGGCCAGCTGACCACAGAGGTAAATATCTGTGCCATTTACCGCTACCCCTCCCATGCCACCTCCCGTGCCGGTGACCATATTGGCTGGAGGTAAAAAAGAGCTTTGAGCCCCGTTTTGCCACAACACGGCATAGGTAAACGCACTGATATCAATACCGGCGGCATATACCACACCGTTAGCCACCGTGATAGCATTAACCGATGCCTGGTCACTGGCAATGGTAAGACGTTTTAACTCACCATTTTTCCAGTACACCGCCTGGTTATGGTCATTGGAGGCGTCTACCTGGCTGCCACCCACATATACATCATTGCCACTCACATAAATACACAAAGCCTCTGCATCTGTGCTGCCATCTGATAATAAAACCGGCACGCCGTTTTTCCAGTACATGGCCACATTGTCGCCGCCATTGTCTTCCTCAAACCCACACACATACACATCACTACCGCTAACGAATACCCCCGTAGCCCTTCCCTCCCTGCTGCCATTGGTAAGACTTACAGACGCACCATTACTCCAGTATTTGGCCATATCATTTCCCGTGCTGTGGTTTCTTTCCCAGCCTGCTATATGTTCTATATTATTGGCCACCACAATGGAAGCCGCCCTGTCGTGCGTGCCGCCTGCACTTCCTAATGGATACGCCACCCCATCCACCCAGTAAGTGGCCACATTCAGCACACTGCCGGATTTATCCTGGTAGCCGGCCACATACACTTTATCTCCTGATACAAAAATGGAACTGGCCACTGCATCTCTTGACCCATTGCTGAGCTGCACAGGATTGCTATTTTTCCAGTACACGGCCACATTTTTTCCACTGCTGTTGATAGCAGAGCCGGCAATGTAAACGTCTTTCACCGTGTTGGGTGCGGCAGGATTATTATTGTTGTTCGTAGTGCTGCTTTTTTTACAGGAAGACAAAAGCAGGGTTGCAACAACTGAATATCGCAACAGGGCAGGCAGTTGTAATTGGTGCATGTCGAAATAAAATTTATGTTTAACTAATTGAGACCTCAAAATACCAACAGCTGCGGATGGGGAACTGGTGCATTTATTAAAATGCCGGCTTAAACTATTCAGCGGCAATGGAGTTGCACTACTTTTAAGAAGGGATACTATTTTTTCAAAGCGGCCACCACCTGTTGTTTGCGCTGGCGGCTCACCGGAAGCAGGGTATTGTCTTTTAACACTACGGCACCTTCGTTTTTAAATTGCTCTATACTATTCTTATTTACCAGGTGTGATTTGTGGATACGCAAAAAATTGTACTGCAGCAGTATCTCTTCATATTCTTTCATTGTTTTTGAACTTACATGCTTACGGCCATCCTGTAAAAAGAAACGGGTATAGTTACCCTCGCCTTCGAGCCGTATAATATGGGCAGGAGAAAAAAATACAGCGCCAGCGGTGGTGGGTACGGCGAGTTTAAATTCGTCTTCTTCTTTTTTGCCAAGGTTTTGCAGGAGGTTTTTTAGTAAGGCATCCGTTTCCCGTTTGTGATGGCTTACATCCAGGTAACGGTTTACGGCAGCACGCAGCTCTTCTGCATTGAGTGGCTTTAATAAATAATCCAAGGCACTAAAACGGATGGCACGGATGGCAAATTCATCATACGCCGTGGTAAATATGATCTCGAAAAGAATGTCTTTTACTTCATTCAAAAATTCAAAGCCGTTTTTCTCCGGCATCATGATATCCAAGAAAACGATCTGTGGCTTAAACTGCTGCAGCAATGCATGCGCTTCACTGATCTTTGTGGCCAGCCGTACTTGTGTTATTTCGGGTATATGCCGCTCGATCATTAACTGCAGCACATTGGCAGCAGCTGCCTCATCATCAATAATTAAAGCTTTTATCACGCAATGAAATTACTAAAAAACAAGGCCTGCCCCGCTTTTCTACAACAAGGGGATCAGAATGGTTACCTGTGTGCCCCCATCATTTGGCAGATCATCAATAAAAACATTGGCATGATGCTGGCTGCCTTGTTGCTGCAGCTGTAACCGCTGTTTTACCAATGCAATACCTTTCGATTCGTGGCGGAGCAAGGTTTGCTGTCGTCTTAATTCAGCTGCCCTTTGTCTCCCTATTCCATTGTCTGTAACAACGGCCTGCAAGTGAAAATCATCGGGCATTGAAAAATGAATGCTCAACTGCTTCTCACCTGCTTTCAATGGCAGCCCATGTTTTATGGCATTTTCTACAAATGGCTGTACCAGCATTCCCGGCAACTGCAGGGCATCCGCTTCTATTTCTGCATCCATGGTAACCTCAAAACTAAAATCGCTGCCCATCCGGAGTTGTTCGATTTCAAGATAAAGTTTCAGTTGCGCTGCTTCTTCCTCCAGCGAAATAAAACGTTGTTGGGAGGAATGGAGCACTTTCCGAAGCAGTAGGGAAAACTTGGAGATGTACAGGTTGGCAGCATCGGTTTCGTTCTTTAAGGTGAACTGCTGAATGCTGTTCATGGCATTAAAAATAAAATGGGGATTCATCTGCGCTCTAAGTGCTGCAATTTGCCAGTCGGCCAGGTCTTTATTCAGCTGCAGCACTTCCATTTGCTTTTCACGTGTTTGCTTTTCAGCCAGGATAGTTTCCATTTTATCTGCACACAAAGAAGCAATAACGGTTAATATCTTCACATGCTTCTCTTTAAAAAAATTCTTTTTACAGTGCTCTGTATTAATAACCTCCATTACTTCGCCATGCTGTACAATGGGCACGGCCAATTCGCTGAACATGATCTTTTCGTCGGCAGAATAATAACGGCTGTCCCTTGATGTATCATTCACCAGCACATATTCACCACTCGCCGCCGCAGTACCTACAATACCTTTTCCTCTTGGCATATGGTATGCTTCTTTATCTTTCTGCACCTGCATATCACCCTTTAAACCATAACCTGCATGCTGCATCAATACCGTTTTGTCGCTGTTCCACAAGTAGATCATACATTCTTCAAACCCCATTTTGCCAATGAGGTTTTTTGCAATATCCCACAACATATCATCAATGGAGTTTTGCCTGCTGATGGCAGAACTGAAAAAACCGGTCACCTGTTCTATCTCTAACTGGTACTGGTATCCCAACGCTTTTATTTTTTCCATTTCCGTTTTACCGGCTTCCCTGGCAGCGATGACTTTTTCCCAGTACCTGATAAAAGCGTATACCATGCTGCCGATCAGCAGCAGTGTCAGTAACCTGAACCACCAGGTAGCCCAGAATGGCGGCCGCACCACTATTTCTATTGATGTAATTCGTTCACTCCAAACCCTGTTGGCACCTGCAGCCTTTACCTTAAACGTGTAAGAACCAGGTGCCACGTTGGTATAGGAAACATAATTCCGGCTGCCCGGGTACTGCCATTCTTTATCAAAACCCTCCAGCATAAAAGCATATACCACAGCATCCGGATAATAAACCGACGGAGATACAAATGAAAAAGAAAAACTGCTTTGGTCGTATACTACCTCAATGCGTTCTGTGTTGTTGAGGCGGAACCCGTTAATGCTATCCTTGTCAAATATTTTAAAGGCTGTAAGCCAAACTTTAACCGTATCAGTTCCGGAGCGGACAGCAACAGGGTCAAAACAAAAATATTTCTCTACTGCACCGTGATATATTTTCCCGTCAGCAGCAAGATGCATTGGTGCCATCAGCGTTTTTGAAGGCAGTCCATTCTTATAATTAAAATTAGTGAACTTACCAGTGGAGGAATTAAAACAACTTAACCCGGTACGGCAGGTGATCCATATCATTCCCTGTTTATCCTTTACAAAACTGAAAACATTGTCATGCTGCAAACCGTTTTTCTCTGTAAAGTGAATTGCCTTTGCCAGCGTTCTTTCGTTGCTGTTTATTTTATACATTCCGTTACCTGTACCAATGTAAATAAACCCTTGATCATCCTGTTGAAACGAATACCAGAACGCAGCGGGCACCGAATTGTATTTACCAGGCTGATTGACGAAATGATAAAATTCCTGCGTGCCGGTTTCCAGCACGGTGATACCTTGCCTGGTTGACAACCACAAATTCCCTTTTTTATCCTCGAATATTTTTTCTGCAAACAAATTATTGGAAAGAATGCTGTTACTGTCTTTTTCATTGAAGCGGTACTGTTTTAGCGTTTGCCTCGCAGCATCCAGCATTACCAGGCCTGTATCCCCCGTAGCGATGTACAGGTTATTTTGTTTATCCTCATGAAAACAATAGATCCTGGAAGCTGCAGCACCTCTTAAAACCGGAAAAACTTCCACCGCTGGAATTATTTTTCTCCTGCTTTCATCAAAGATCAGCACACCATTTTCATGTGATGCCAGCCAGGTAACATTATTGTGATCACGAAAAATGGCGTTGATGATCAGCGTCTGCCCTTTGGCTTCGGCCAATAAAAAAGGGAATGTTTCTACGGTGCCATTGCTGTTGAATACGTAAAGTCCATCACCAAAATAACTTCCTGCATATACATTACCGTCAGTATCTGGGTATAGGGACCGTGCATATAAAGTGCCAGGTACTTTATTATACACCGAGGGCATCACAGTCGTTTGAAACAAGGAGGATGATTTACTGTATACCCAGATGCCGTCATGCTGGGTGGCCATTACTATATTTTTGTTTGTTGCAGCCAATGCTTTTGCCTGGAACCGGTATGTTCCTGTTTCCAAAAAATTCTCCTGCTGCAAAAACCTGAAACCGGAAGCCGGCACATTAAAAACTGCCACTCCACTATCCTGCGTAGCCACCAATAGGTTGTCTGCATCATAACTCAAAAGAGCATCAATATTATTTGAAGAATAGGCCGCAGTGGGGTTTTTTGAAAAAGCATACTGACTTACTTTTCCCGTGCTGATGTCAAGTTCCACCAGGCCCTTGTTTTTGGTTGCAGAATAGATCCTGTTATTATTGCCGGCCACCAGTGTTGCCAGGTTATTTCCAACCTCATCGGTTGAATAACCGTTATCATGCCACTTTTTAGCCATGCCGGTTGTTGCATCATAACTATATAGTCCTGCAGAAGTAAGCATCCACAGGATATTGGTAGCCCCGTTGTCACCTAAAGTTTTTACTACAGAAAAATTGCTTGTATTCATACTGACGGGCAAAGGCAACTGCTTCAATGGATCGCTTTTCCCAATTGTAAAAACAACCTTGCCTGCACTTACAACAACCCGGTGATTCCATTTATCAATAGAGCTAATAGCAGAAAAAGGTCCAGGTAAAGGATGAACCGAAAATGTATCAGCGCTATAATGATAACTGTACAATCCTTTATCAGCCGTTCCGATCCATATAGTGCCATTCTGGTCTTCCTGCAGGGCCGTTATAGCATCTGAGCCGATCGTGTTACTTGAAATGCCCGGTTCAAAACGGTGATAGGCATTGCCATCAAAACGCACAAGCCCCTGGCTGCTGCCAAACCATAAAAATCCTTTACTGTCTTCCAAAATTGTCCTGATATCATCATAGTTACGGGAACCAGGTACCGGTACAAACGCAGGCTGCGCCCGTTTTACCTGGCCACTAGCTATGGAAAATGCGGTGCACAGGAATGCAAAGGCAATACAAAAAAGAAACCGGAATGCTTTTATATCAGCTGGTGCCATCGAAACAAACAGATAGTAGTTGGTTAAATGTAACAATTTCCTGTGTATCAATCCTGCCTCGAACAGGCACCGGTTAAATTAACTATTATTAAAAGGTCGCACCCGATTTATTATTCAACTGTATGATTTGATTATCCAATGGACAAGGGCGGTAAAAAATCAAACCGAAAAGTGGTGAGGTCAACATAAAGTTCGATGGGTAAAACAATCGCCGTTTATCCAAAAATTTATTTACCTGCCAGTAAAGAAAGTAGATTTGAAAAAACTATTTGTATGATGTCTAAACTTACCGCTTTTTGCATGTTTATCTCAATTGCTTTACCCGGTACTGCACAAACAGAAAGAGAGCTGGCCACAGCAGTGATTGATTTGTATTTTGATGGATGGGCTACCAGTGACACCATAAAAGTGTCTAAAAGTATGCATCCCTCCTGCCATCTAAAATTCTACCGCGACAGTGTGTTCAGGGATATCACCAAACAGGAATACATCAACCGGTTTGGGAAACCAAAAGAAAGGGAAAAAACAACCATCACACGGCTGGAATCCTTAGACATCACTGGCAATATTGCCCAGGCCAAAACAACCATTGAAACAAACAAGGGCATATTCACAGACTACTTTAACCTGATTAAAACAAATGAGGGCTGGCTGATTGCAGATAAAATTTCTACCATGGCAAACAAAAAATAAGCCACCAGTTGAAAATAAATTTCTACTGATGGCCAACAATAATTTGATAACCTGGTCATTTCAACGGCAGCCTACTCTACCCAGTCTGCAATAAAAATATTGGTATCCCTTGTGCCGCCATTATTCCGGTTGCTGCAAAAAACAATTTTCTTTCCATCGGGACTGAACATAGGAAATGCATCAAATGATTTTTCTGCAGAAATTTTTTCCAGGCCACTGCCATCTTCATTTACCAAAAACAAATTGAAAGGAAAACCACGTTTACTCTGGTGATTGCTCGCAAAAATTATCTTTTTACTATCGGGTAAATAAGCAGGCGCCCAGTTGGCATTACCAAGAGAAGTAACCTGCTGTTCGTTACTTCCATCTGCATTGGCAATAAACACTTCCATGTTGGTGGGTGCTACCAGGTTTTCTGCCAACAGGTCTTTGTATTCCTTTACCTCCGCTTCTGTTTTTGGACGGCTTGCCCTCCAGATGATCTTTTTACCATCGGGACTAAACCATGCACCGCCATCATAGCCCAATGCGGTTGTGATTCTTTTCTCCCTGCCGCTTTTTAGATCCATGATGTACAGATCGATATCGCCATCTTTATTACTGGTATAGATCATTTTTTTTCCATCCGGCGAAAGGGTGGCTTCTGCATCATACCCTTTGGCGTTAGTAAGCTGCCTGATGATCTTGCCGTTGAGGTCAGCTAAAAAAATGTCGAAACTTTCATATAATGGCCAAATGTACTTGTTGCCATATTTTTTCCTGTCGGGTGTTGGTGGACAGGTATCTGCACCAAGGTGTGTGCTTGCATAAATAACATGTTTGCCATCTTTTGCAAAAGCACCACACGTAGATCTTCCTCTGCCCGTACTCACTAATTTGGGTTCAAATTTTTCACCTTTTTGAACAGGTACTTTTCCTATATACATCTGATCGCAGGGAATACCTTCTTTACTGCTGGTTTTTTGAAAAATGAGCCATTTGCCATCAAAACTGAAATAAGCTTCTGCATTGTCGCCGCCAAATGTGAGTTGTTGCACATTGGCAAAATGTTTTTCAAAAGCGTATTGAATACTGTCTGATGCTGCCTGTTTGCCGCTTCCCTCAACCTGTGCAAATACATTGCCTGCCGGAAATAAAACAAAGAAAAAATAAATCACCTTCTTCATCTGTATAATTTAGGCCGCAAAAGTAAAACACAACAGCAGTACAATTGTCAAAATATTGTCAGCACTTTACAGGGCAAGGGCTTATTTTTGTGTATTATCATCATCCATGAGCAAGATCATACTTTTTGTTTTCGCCATTGTATTTTTTTCCTGTAGCAATAACAGCAGCAGCCCGGTCAGTTCAGCCCACGTTGACATGCCAGAGAAAGAAAAAAAATTGAGGGAGGCCATCAGCGCCCACCAGGATTCGTTGCTGCTGACAGAAAACCTGGTGCAATACTTCAGGGAAAACGATAATTACAGCCAGGCACTTGCAGAAACGGAAAAAGCGTTGCAAAAAGACAGCTTGAATGAAAAACTATGGTACATGAAAGCATTGATGCTGTTTGAAAATGAAGATACCACCAGGGCCATCACTGCGTGGGAAAGGATCATCAAAATAAATCCACGCCCGGAATATATAAAAACGCTGGGCTTTTTGTATGCCATCACCAAAGACAATATGGCTATTGCCATGAGTGACCTGATGATGAATATGTCACCGCCGGAAGCACTTTTTATCAAAGGAATTTACTTTGCTAAAACTGGTGAAAAGGAAAATGCCATTGCTTTTTTTAATGAATGTCTTAAACTGAATTATAAAGACCTGATGTCGTACCGTGAAAAAGCCATTGCAGAATATGAACTGGGCAAATATGTGGAAGCGCTGAAAACGCTTGAACTTGCACTGGCAGTAAAGCAGACCTATGACGAAGCATATTATTGGGCAGGCCGCTGTTATGAAAAACTGGGGAAAAATAAAGAGGCAGCAGAAAATTACCAAATGGCGATCCAGTTTGCAGAAGGTAACGACTACCCTGAGGCGAAAGATGCTTTAGGAAGAATGGGGATTGTGCAATAAGCAACACGCAAAGAAGCAAAAGGAAAAGCATTCCATTATCAGTTAATAAATTTTCCATTATCAATTATTTAATTATCCACTAATCATATGCCGATCATTGCACCATCCCTGCTCTCTGCAAATTTTTTAGAACTGCAAAAAGACTGCGACATGCTGAATGCCAGTGAAGCAGACTGGTATCATCTGGATGTGATGGATGGCAGGTTTGTCCCAAATATTTCTTATGGCCCCATGATCATTGAATTTATGAGAAAGGCAACTGCTAAAGTTTGTGATGTGCATTTGATGATCGAAGAGCCAGGCAACTATGCCGAAGCCTTTAAAAAAGCGGGTGCTGATATTTTGACCGTTCACTACGAAGCCTGTCCGCACCTGCACCGCAACATTCAACAGATAAGATCGCTGGGCATGAAAGCGGGTGTTGCTATAAACCCACACACCCCCGTTGAACTGCTGAGGGATGTAATAAAAGATATTGACCTGGCCCTTATTATGAGTGTGAACCCGGGGTTTGGCGGGCAAAGCTTTATTCCAAACACCCTTGATAAAATAAGAGACTTACGGCAACTGATAGCCCAACAGCAGGCAGCAGTACTGATAGAGATCGATGGCGGTGTTACCCTGGAAAATGCCCCGGATATTATTAACGCCGGAGCAGATGTGCTGGTTGCAGGCAATACTGTTTTCAGATCGGCTGACCCTGCCGCAACCATTGCCAGGCTAAAGGCGATCCGATAATATATTTTGCCAACCAAATGCACACAATCTCCAGTAAAGTAAACCCGGCAGATAATAAAACAGCGGCATTGATCATGCAGCTCGTCAGTATTTTCTGGCTGATGGCAAAACTGGTTGGTTGGAAAGTATGGATAAAAGACAGGCAGTTCCCATTGGCACCTGTTGCAGACTGGCTCAACTGGCCGTCGCTGATGCAATACTGCCTTTTTATATTGTCACTTGCACTGATTCTGTCGCTTGTTTTTAAACCTTTTAACAAAATAATACTCGTTACATTGCTTTGCAGTGAAATACTGAGTTGCCTGGCAGATCAAAACAGGTGGCAGCCCTGGCAATACCAGTATCTTTTTACCGTAGCAGCCTGTATCATCAATTTTAAAAACACGAAGAACTTTATTGGCTGCATTGCATTCATCATGGCAGCCACTTATCTGTATAGTGGCATTGGCAAATTCAATGAAGGCTACCTTGTGCTGGTATGGGACAATATGTTTCTTAAAAAAATATTCAAGTTCAGCGAAGCTGCTTACCAGCAAAACAGTCTTCATTACCTGGGATATGCCACGGCGTTAGCAGAAACTGTTTTTGCCATCGGTCTCTTTTTTTCAAAAACAAAGAAAGCGGCTGCATGGGGAATGATCGGGATGCATTTATTAATACTATATGCTATCGGGCCGCTTGGCATCAATTACAATACGGTCGTTTGGCCCTGGAATATGCTCATGATAGCACTCCTGTATTTTGTGTTTATTAAACCCCAGAACACACCAATCAACATACCGGCATTATGGCCCGGAGTTAATAAGATCGTATTGCTGGCATGGGGCATTATGCCTGCACTGAATTATGTTGGTGTATGGGACAGCTATTTTTCTTCCCGCCTGTATTCGGGGGGATTGCCGCTGCTTGCTATTTGCCTGAAAGATGCCGGAGAAATAGAAGAACTGCAACCTTACCTGAGTACAACAGATGCTTACAACAGGTGTGATGGTGCAGCCATGGTCAACCTGCAGAACTGGGCTATGAAGGAAATGAATGTGCCGCCGGTACCTGAGATCAGGCTGTATAAACAAATGCAGCGTGCATGGCAACAATCGCATCCTGGCTCTGCTGCACGATTTGTGATCTATTCCATCGACAAGCAAAAACCAGTGACGCCGAAAGAAAATAAGTAGTTTCCTGTTGTTTATCCTTCCAGCAATTTTTCAGCGATCAACAGATCGGCTGGCTTGGTGATCTTTATATTGTTCTCCTCTCCTTCCACCAAATGTACTTTTAAACCAAATGCTTCCACCACCGTGGCTTCATCAGTAAACTTATCTTTAAAGTCAATTTTAAAAGCAGGTAACAGGATTTTGCTGTGAAAGGTTTGCGGCGTTTGCACGAGTTTGATATTACTGCGTTCTGCTGCTTCATTGTCTTCTCCTCTTATAATCCTCACACTGTCTTTACAGTCTATCACCGGAATGGCTGATCCATTTTGTAATGCAGCCGCATAACAACGGTGAATAAGCGTTTTGCTCAGCAGGCAACGAACACCGTCATGCACAAAAACCATACACTCATCCGCTATCAGCTGTAACCCATTTTGCACAGAATGAAAACGGGTGCGGCCTCCCTCGGTAATGGTGATGCGGCTGCTGTCGAAATAGGCATCTATGATCTCTTTTCCTGCAGCCATATTTTCTTCCGGCAATACCAGGATGATGTTCAGGTCGTTGTACGACTTTAAAAAGGTATCGATGGTATAATATAAAACCGGCTTCCCGTTGAGCAACATAAATTGCTTTGGTATTGCTGCGTTCATTCTTACGCCGCTGCCTCCTGCTACTATTACTGCTATTTTTTTCATCTGTGTAGATCACACCTCAAACCCTCCCGATGAATCGGGACAAATACCGGGACTTCAGTGCATACTGACTTTAAAAGTTTATAAATTCTGTGAGATTATTATTTATCCTATTGGCAGGTTTCTATTGTGAGGATGTTGATTACTGCTGAATTAATCACCATAGATCCTTACAACCTCCAGCCCATCACTGCTCCTGGCTGCACGGTACATACCTGCTGTATTGAACTGCATGGCAATATTACCTGCTGCATCCACACCGATCATGCCGCCTTCGCCTTCTATCGCAACCAGTTTTTTATTCACCACTTCGTTCATCGCCTCATGCAGGCTGAGGTTCTTATACTCCATCATACAACTTACATCATAAGCCGCCACCGCTTTAATAAATGGCTCCCCATGTCCTGTACAACTAATGGCGCAGGTTTTATTATTGGCGTAGTTGCCGGCTCCAATCACCGGGCTGTCGCCAATACGACCGTACTTTTTATTCGTCATGCCGCCTGTACTGGTTGCTGCTGCAATATTTCCATTGGCATCACATGCTACAGCCCCCACGGTTCCAAATTTTTTATCCTTCATCAGTGCTTCCACTTTTGCATCAGAATGGTCGAGCGAATAATGGTCGCTATCCCTCATCGCCTTCCACTGATCGTACCTGAACTGGCTGAAAAAATAATCATCCGGTTCCAGTGGTATCTTTTGGTTGAGGGCAAATTCATTGGCACCGGTTCCGCTCAAAAAAACATGGTTGCTATGCCGCATCACCGCATTGGCCAATGCTATCGGATTGCGGATATTCTTTACACCTGCAACGGCGCCTGCACGCAGATCCATCCCATTCATGATGGCAGCATCCATTTCATGTGAACCTTTATTGGTAAACACACTCCCCTTGCCTGCATTGAACAGCAGGTTATCCTCCATCGATATCACGGCTGACTGCACCGCTTCCACAGCCTGGCCGCCTTTTTCCAGGATCACATACGCTGCCCGCAATGATTCATTCAATGCTTTGATGTATTCCTGCTCCAGTTCTGCCGTCATCAGTTCTTTAAGAATGGTACCTGCACCTCCATGTATTGCCAGCGAAATCTTTTGCATATGCTTTTTTCTGCGGCGAAAATAACTAAAGATTGTTAAGGGCTGCAAGCTTTGATCAAAGAAGGCATACGGGTTAAGCAAATCTTTTATAAATTGAGCTGATTTGAATCTTTATATATGCATAAAATATTTTTATCCCTTGGTTTCCTTGTAACAATGTCCTCTTTTATTTACGGGCAACAAAAAGAAGAATATATCTTAAATGAAAATTTTGATGCCAACCGTATTGGCTGGGTGGAAGAATATACATCCGCTCATTCCACTGGCCTAAGGGATGGGTTTCTGTACATCATTTCAAAAGACACTACTAAAGACCGATCCAGTAACGGGCCACAGAATATTTCATTTTTATGGAACCTGCCCAGTCAGTACGAGATCATGACCTCTATTGCCAAACTAAAAAGCAGTAAGGAAGCTCAATATGGCATAATCCTTTATTCCAGCTCCCTCACGTATAAATTCTCCTATTCTTCCACCGGGCTGGCAGAACTGACCGAAAGTGATTATAACAAAGACAATGAGGACATTTACCTGTTTAGCCAGCAGACAAAAAATACTACCGGCGACAGCGCCATTTTAAAGATCATGATCGACAACCGCCGCTACAGCTTTTATGTTAACAATGAAAAGATCAGGGAGGGCGAGTTGAAGGCCAGGTCCTGGACAGAAATGCGTCTTTTTGTAAGCTCAGGTGCCGGTATAAGGGCCGATTATCTTCGAATTAAGAAAAGCAGTGCTTCATTATAGTAGCCCGCCTCACATAAAAGGGGGGTTTTATCCCCCAAATACGTTAAAAAATTAGTTTTCCACCGGATGCAACTCTATTTGTACTAATTTTGTCTTTCTCCCGTTCCGTCCGCCAACCCTGTAAAAACTGGATTGATAACGAATTATAACCAGTTTTACATGACCACACAATGGTACGCTGTATGCACAAAACCCCAACAGGAATTGAAAGCATCAGCAGCATTAACTAAAAAAGGAATCGAAAACTTTTGTCCACTTACCAGGAAAATGCTGGTGAGCAATGGTTTCAGGAAAAAGATCACCTGGAACCCGGTTTTCCCTTCATTTGTATTTGTACATATAACTGAAGCTGAATTCAATACTGTTCTCCGCACCAATGATGTGGTGAGCTTTATGTATTGGATGGGTAAACCTGCGGTTGTAGCCGATGCCGATATCAAAACCATCGAGCAGTTTGCAAGCCGTTATCCCAATGTAACGGTACAAAAGACAGCCATTATAAAAAATGCCGTTCTTGCAGCCACCGCTGATGATGACTCCGATGAAGAGGAGAATGAACTGCAGGATGAAAGGATCCGTACAGTGATCCCATCCCTGGGCTTTATACTTACCGCTTCAAGGGAAAAAAATTACAGGGTCATCAATACCAATATTGAAAGAGGCAAGATGATAGACTAATTCTTTCACGCATGATATCAATGAAAAAGGGGCCATTCAGCCCCTTTTCGTTTTGTATGAATTTGATATTATTGAATGGTTAGTGTACCCGGCACGATCAAATTCTTACCTGTATTCACCGTAAGTGTAGCACCAGCCGAAATGGTCTGGGATACATTCAAGGTACAGTTGCCACCAGCAGCATGGTTGATAATGATCGCCGCACCTGCAGGCAATGGATTGGGAGGTACCGTACCGCCACTCCAGTTGGCAGGCACATTCCAGTTACCCGTACCGGTAAAAGAGTAAATAGTGGCCAAAGGCGTTGCTACAAAACTACAACCTGTAGCCGACGCTCCGTTAATATTGAGCCCCCAGCCTGTGAGGGATCCGCCATCATCTGTAGCATTGTCACGAACAGTCAGCGTCCAGGTGCCTGCACTGTTGATACCGTTGAAAGTAGAAAGCAGCCCTTCTGATTTCACCACTTGACCGGTTGTAATCGGACAAAAAGCAGTGTCAGACCCTGCATCATCAAGGTTGATATTAAAATTATCAAAATCACCAGGGCAGGGACCATCCAATAAAGTAATTGTGACATTATTAGGCCCTCTCAAAGTGAAAGTGAGGTCACTGACAAAAGTATGATTGCCAGTAAGATTGATCACATTCAGATCAGTAATCGTCACTCCTTTTTCCGCCGGAATCACCAGGGTGGAGGTAACAGTAGGCGTACCAATGGCCGTAATGGTTCTGGGCACATTGGTACTGGCCTGGCAACTTGAAATACCGGTTTTAAAACGGCCTACAGCACTAATAGCACCTGGCCCACAGGAACCTGTTCCCCTAACCCGCCAGTAATAAGTTGTATTTTCAGTTAGTGTACTGCTAAGTATATAAGGCAGTGATGTAATACCAGTTATTGACTGAAGGTTGGCTGAAAAATCATTGGCCGTTGAAATCTCCAGTGTGTAAGATGAACTGCCGGTAAGTGCTGACCAGTTAAACGAAGGCTGAACAGCTACACCTATAGCATCTGCAGCGGGTGTAGTAATGGCCGGCGCCGGCAGGTTTCCCACCACAAATTGAATATTTTTTGTTTTGGTAACTGCGCCTGCTATACCTGAAATAGTGATAGTATACGTACCAGCTGCAAGAGAGTTGGTATTGTTTAGTGTAACAGTACTGCTGCTGCCAGGTGTTACTGGGTTGGTACCAAAACTAACCGTAGCGCCTGCAGGAACACCGCTTGCGGATAAGTTGATGGCCGTGGTAAATGAACCCAAGGCGGCTGTTTTTAAAGTGGTAACACCACTGCTGCCGCAAACAATAACCGGCTGCGGATCATTAAATACAAAAGTGGGGGATGCTGTATTCTGGATCCTGAAATTGTTATTGGAGATATCATAGAACACATTGCCCAAGGCCATTACTCTAATACGTGCCTGCGAGGTAAGATTACCAGGCACCTGTATCTCTTCAATGCCATCATTGGCGGTGCTGGCGGATAAGGTAATGGGGTATGAATTGCCGCCATTGGTGGATAACTGTATCATTACATTGGCACAATTGACGGGCGCACCGGCCGTACCGGTTGGATTCCAGGTAATGGTTCTGAACTCGTTGGCCAGCCAGGTGATACTTGTTGCGGTGGGATAAGTAACATAGAAAGAATCTGACGTGACCGTAAGATTGGTCTCATCAAAACAAACACCCCCGCCACCTGCCCGGTTATCCCTTGCCGTTAGTCTGAACTTCATCGTACGGGCATAAGAAGGAAGGCGTTCTCCCAATGTGGTAACGTTACCGTTTACATCAGAGATCCTTGGGAAGAACCGCTCGCCAGTTGTTACAGGGGCAAATGACCTGAATAAAGGGGCAGTGCCCGAAGGTGAAGTGGAAGCGCCATTGGGGCCTCCAACATCCACCTGCTCCCACTGGTAGGTAAGAGCGTCGCCGTTTGCATCAGTAGCTGTGCCATTCAGTATAAATGGGGTTGACCTTGGAATAACAAAATCTGCCCCTGCATTTACTACCGGGACACTGTTTCCCGTAGCGGTGGACACGTCACAATTGCTTCCATTACCACTGGCCACAAACGGCGATATTTTATCAAAACTTACCGCATGAAAAAAGGCGATACTGTTAAACAGGATATTATCGTCAGCACATACTCCAGCATAGCCCATAATAGTAACCCCACTGCCGGGTTCACCATTTTGATCCGCCGCTGTAGTACCACAACTACCGGCATTGTTAAAACTATGATTTGCCCCAAACTGGTGCCCCATTTCGTGCGCCACAAAATCAATATCATATGCATCACCTGTTGGATCAGGTGACCCTGTTATACCCCTGGCTTTATAGTTCCAACCTATGTCTCCCCTTACGCCCTGGTGCACACATACACTACCCAAAGCTGCAACACCACCACCGCCAGTGCTGAATGTATGCCCAATATCATAGTTGTCAACGCCTATGCTGTCACCAATAACCAATTGGCTTTCATTCAGCAATGCAAATCCATCATTATTGGCAGTAAAACGATCAGTAGCTGGATCAAGAAAAACGATTGATTTGTTATTAACTACAAAATTCAGGCGAACAGATATCTCCTTTTCATACACACCATTCACCCGGTTCACAGTAGTTGTCATTGCAGAAAACACAATAGCAAATGTGGGTACACCAGGAGATACAGCCTCGGCATATTCACCCGTACAAGCAATTGCCAACCGGAAAGTACGCAATTGTGTTCCCACACAGGGCCCGGCCAATATCTCGTTTGGATTTCGGGCTGATTCATACCCCGGCACATCATACTCCAGTACTTTTTCTTCAAAACTAAATTTCTTTTGATGATCGTTTCTGTAATACGAAATATAATGAAGCATACTACCTTTTGCATAGGGATCAATAAAAATATTACCGGTTGTTGATGAATATACCATGGCGTGAAAACCCAGCGCCGTCCAGTCTAATTTGATGGTGGCTGTACGGTCATCAATTCCCTGGCCGGTAAAGGTTTTTATTTCTGGATAACCTGCTGGCAAAGGTTTTTCAAACATGGGTGTTTCCCATACATGAAACCTGGCTGTAGTTCCATCCGGCATTGGCAAGGCGATCACCGGCGTATTGTTCCTGTCGGTAATGGATGTTTCAAAGGGAAGACTGCGTAGAAAGGGCAGCATGGCTGCTGTATCCAGCTGAAGAGTCCGGTATTTTTGTGGAATGATCACCCTTTTTTCACCCGCTTTGCTTGCAGCTGATTCAGGAATATCCCTGAAAAAGCTATTTTGGGCAGTAACATAAGAAGAAGAAAAGGCAACAATCAATAAGCAGGAGAGCTTTGTAAACAATGATTTCATTATGACTGATTTAATAGAAAAACACAGTTTGTAAATGTAATAAAAAGATGCGTACCGGAATAGCGAAGCCTGCCAACCCAGGCAAAAAACTCCCGGTTTCAAACTCCTGATTACCCAAAGCAAACGCATAACCGGAATAAACCAGCTACCCTTGTATATACGAATGCTAGGAGGGAATGGTTGACAGAAAATCATTGACATCCTTTGCCTTGCTGAAGATCATAAAGTGGGTACCGCCTTTTACAACACAATTGGGTTTTACTTTTTTTAGTGGGAAGATCCGGTCTGCATCTCCATGAATATGGTACAGGTGCGGCGGTGTCCAGTTGTTTTTCCATTTTAAAATAGCATTGACAGCCCATACCAGGTAATCCTGCTGAACCTGCAGGCGATAGCGGCGAACAATTTCTTTTTCGGAATGGCCTTTGGCGCCTATAAAAAAATCCTGCACGGGCTGCAGCAGTTTTGTATGCGGATTGAGGGGAACTATTTTATGAAGTCTCAGTTTACCTGCTGCCTTCATCCACAGCGGCAACTGTTTATCGGTGGGAATACTGGAAACCAATATCACTTTATCAACAGCCATCAGTTTGGCAATTTCAATACACATGATACCGCCAAAGGAAAGCCCCATCAACACAGGATTGGGTTCGGTAACTTGCTCCGCCATTCTTTTGGCATAGGCCGAAATGGGCTCATTTTTGACAGGTGTAAGCCAGTGCAGGTGTTTCAATTGATAACCCGGCACCTGAATCCTTGCAAATGCTTTTTCATCCGCTCCAAGCCCGCTTATGCAATAGATGGTTTTGATGATGACAATTTTAAATAATGATTACAAAATGATTGGTAAGATTGATATGATTTTTTCTGCTCAATAGTTTACAAAACCATTGCCAATTTTCTATTTGCGGATCTGCTTGTTTTCTATTGTTTATGCATAATGTCGCTTGTCCTTGTCATTTTCAAATCTTCAAATTTTCCCATCTTCAAATCGTCAAATTGCCGCATTTTCAAATCTGCTTCCTACCTTGGCATCACATACGTACTCACATCTTCTTTCGTAATATTTTTACCCGACAAAATGATCAGCCTTTCCACCACGTTTCTCAATTCACGGATATTACCCGTCCAGTTGTAATTGGTGAGCAGGTCCATCGCATCTCTATCAATATTCTTTTTTGGCTGTCCGTATTCAATGGCTATTTTATCCAGGTAAAAATCCACCAGTTCGGGTACATCTTCCCTTCTTTCATTTAACGAGGGTACATGAATGATGATCACACCCAGCCGGTGATACAGATCGAGCCGGAAATTCTTTTCTTCTACTTCTTTCAGCAGGTCTTTGTTGGTGGCTGCCACCACCCTTACATCCACGTTAATGTCTTTATCTGCTCCTACCCTGGTGATCTTTCCTTCCTGGAGGGCCCGCAACACTTTCGCCTGCGCACCCAGACTCATATCGCCAATTTCATCGAGGAACAAGGTACCACCACTGGCCTGTTCAAATTTACCAATGCGTTGCTTGATGGCTGAAGTAAACGAGCCTTTTTCATGACCAAACAATTCACTTTCAATGAGCTCACCGGGAATAGCGGCGCAGTTCACCTCCACAATGGGTCCGCTGTTGCGGTTACTCTTTTCGTGGATCCATCTTGCCACCAGCTCTTTTCCTACACCGTTTTCACCGGTAATCAGCACCCTGGCATCTGTTGGCGCCACTTTTTCAATTGTTTCTTTAATTTTTTTGATCGGGGCGCTGTTGCCAACCATGTCCTGCACCCGGCTTACTTTTCTTTTTAATACTTTGGTTTCGGTAACCAGGGTCTGTTTATCCATGGCATTCCGCAAAGTGATCAAAAGGCGGATCAGGTCTGGCGGCTTGGCGATATAATCAAAAGCTCCTTTTTTCACTGCTTCCACCGCCGTTTCAATATTACCATGACCACTAATGACGATGATGGGTACATCGGTATTGATCTCTCTTGCTTTTTCTAAAAATTCAATGCCATCCATCTTGGGCATTTTGATATCACACAGCACTACATCGTAGGTAGCAGTACTGAACTTTTTCAATCCTTCTTCACCGTCAGCCGCTTCATCAATTTTGTAGCCTTCGTAACTCAATATCTCTCCCAGTGTTTTACGGATCGCTTTTTCGTCGTCAATAATTAGAATACTCGCCATAATGTTTTTAACAATGTTTTTTATGGAGATGCTGCCATCTTGCATTACATCCCTTAAGCACCAAAAGTAATGATTTATGTACAGCAAAAACTTACCGGCCCTCCTTTGTATGATTGTTATATCCTGCCAACAAGGCAATTCCATCCACCACAACAAATACCAAAGCGATACTACTCCTGTTATTGCCGAAAACTCCAATCCCTATCAATCCATTGCAGCAATTCCACTGCCAGAAAATTTTACAAGACAGTCAACAGACAGCAGCTCCTTTACTAACTGGTTACGGAAAAGAAATTTAAAAAAGAATACAACCGTTTACCTGTTCAACGGCGCTGAAAAACAAAACCAACGGGCTCAGTTTGCCGTGCTGGATATTTCTGTTGGTAACAAAGACCTGCAGCAATGTGCTGATGCAGTGATGAGGCTGAGGGCGGAATATTTATTTGAAATGGAAAAATATGAACAAATAGTTTTTACAGACAATGCCCACACCCGGTATCAATTTACAGCGCCGTATACAAAAGACCATTTGCTCCGCTATCTCGAAAAAGTATTTGGCATGTGCGGCTCGGCCTCGTTGGAAAAACAACTGCATAAAAAAAATATGGATGACATTGAACCAGGTGATGTATTGATCCGGGGTGGCTTTCCCGGTCATGCTGCCATAGTAATGGATGTTGCGGTTAATAAAGACGGAAAGAAAATATTCATGCTGGCGCAGAGTTATATGCCGGCACAGGATATACATGTACTGGTGAATCCCCAAGATGAAAACTTATCGCCCTGGTATCAAATTGAAGAAGAGATCCTAAGCCCGGAGTTTGTGTTTAGGAAGGGAGAGTTGAGGACTTGGTGAGAGAGGGGTTTTAAGGTTTAGAGTTTAGGGTTAGAGCGTTTCGGGTTGAGGGTTAGTTGGTTACGGGTTGGAGAGTTGAATAGTTACGGGTTAATAGGTTACGAGTTGTAGAGATCCGGGTTGCGAGTTAGTGAGGTTTTGGTATGGACAGTAACTCAATTATTTGCAAACGAATTAAATAACTCTGCTCCACTACGCAAACATTAAAAACCCGTAATACTTAACCCGAAACTCGTAACGTTCCTCACACCAGTTTCTCCGTAGGTTTCTTATCCTTTAATTTCAGATCCGGGAAAACGGATGCGACCAACATCACAACACTTGCAATGAGCATGATGTAAATACCTGCTTTCTTTTCGGGGCAATAGGCATTGTAACAGGAGGTAAAAAGGATATAGCTTTTGATAGCATAGCCCACTCCCAACGCACAAACAAATAGATTGGTTCGTTTGGCCCAGATCTTTGGCAGGTACATCAATATAAAAGCGATCACAGCGATGATGGTTAAAAACCTGCCTGGTTTTCCATAGAAGTTTTCATGAGAATAATAACCCGTAAAAGCTTCTTTCAGATCTTCGTGATAGGTCCAGGGCATAAAGCAGGCAATCACCAGTACCAAACAGGCAACCAACCCCACACGGTGTAAAATTTTTGGAAACATAATTTTAAAAAATATCCCTCTCCATGCGGAGAGGGATTTTATTTTCGAGGTCCCGAGCAGATTCGAACTGCTGTACGAGCTTTTGCAGAGCTCTGCCTAGCCACTCGGCCACAGGACCACGTTTCAATTACTAATACGTAATAACTGAGCTTTTATTTTAAAGCCCGGCAAAAATAAGGGAATTTTTATTTAAGAAGTGCGAAATTCGGGCTTGTAAAATCTTTTATACTGCAATCGTTAAAATTAAGCGCTTAATGAAAGTACTATTTCACAAATACCAGGGTACAGGAAACGACTTTATCATCATCGACAATTATCACAACGAACCCACTCTTCTCTCCGCTGAACAAATAAAAAAACTTTGCAACCGTCATTTTGGGATTGGTGCAGATGGCCTGATGTTTTTAAACAAAAAAGCAGGATACGATTTTGACATGCTGTACTACAATGCAGATGGCAACGAAAGCAGCATGTGCGGCAATGGCGGCAGGTGCCTGGTAAAGTTTGCTTATAACAGCGGCATACACAAAAGCGCATACCATTTTACCGCCATCGACGGTGAGCATGAAGCAGAGATCGAAACAAATGGCCTGGTATATTTAAAAATGCAGGATGTACATAATGTAAAACAATATGGCAACTATGCCGTATTAAATACCGGCTCCCCGCATTTTGTAAAGTTTGCCGCCAATGTAGAAAATATTGATGTGGTGGAATCCGGCAGCGGCATACGTTATAGCAGCGAATTTGAAAAAGAAGGTATCAATGTAAACTTTGTAGAAACGCTCGATGAAGACAAAATTTATGTCCGCACTTATGAACGTGGCGTGGAAGATGAAACGCTCAGTTGCGGTACCGGTGTTACTGCAGCTGCCTTATTGAGTGCCCACAATGAAAATGGCTTTAATACAGTGAATGTAAAAACCCCGGGTGGCAATTTAAGTGTGGAGTTTAATAAAGTGGATGATGAACATTTTACAGATATCTGGCTTTGTGGTCCGGCCGTATTTGTATTCAGGGGTGAAATAGACATATAGACCATGAAGGTCGGCAGTGGCTGGCCAATGAACTACATTCATTTTATTAATTTGCTTTGCATTGCCGGCAATTTTATTTTCAACACCATTTTTCTTACGCAATACATGAACAAAAAAGAAATCGTTACAGCTGCAGAAAAATCGTTTGATGCATTTACAAAAACAATTGAAGGAACAGATGAAACTTTTTTCTATACCAGGCCAGCAGCAGGAAAATGGTCGGTAGCGGAACATGTACAGCACCTGATCATTTCAACCAACACCACTACATTGGCGTACACTTTACCTGCATTTGTAGTTCGCTGGGTTGGCGGCACTCCCAACAGGCCCGGCAGAAGTTATGATGCACTGGTTGAACGATACCAGCAAAAACTGGCTGCAGGTGGCAAAGCAAGCGGCAGGTTTGTTCCAAAAGAACTGAACAAAAAGCATGATAAAGAGAAACTACTCCGGCAATGGAAAAAAGCCGCCACGAAATTCATCGCTGCTGTGAATAACAACAGCAGTGAAAGCAAACTGGATGGCTATCTTGCCCGGCATCCGTTATTGGGAAGGATCACATTAAGGGAACTGTGTTACTTCACCATATATCACACAGCGCATCATATGACGATCATCACACAAATGCCTACCCTAAAACCATAAATACCCAAATGATCCAGTATTTCAAAAACGCAGCACATAAAACCATCTCTATTGACAGGCCTGAAGCCGGCGCCTGGGTAAATGTACTGCCACCATTAAAGCAGGAAGAGTTTTCTGAACTGAGTGAAACCCTGGATATACCGATCGACTTTTTAAAAGACTCCCTGGATATAGACGAACGGAGCCGCTACGAGATTGAAGACAATGTAAAACTCATTGTGATCAAAACACCAACGGAAAACAATTCGTTTAATGAGAGTGACGCATTCTATATTACGATACCCATTTGTATCATACTCACCCACACACAAATTGTAACGGTCAATTCGTTTGAAAATGAAGCCATCAAAAAATTTCTGAACACTTTTCAAAACCGCAGCCCGGATAAAAAGAATATGATGGTGCTGAAAATATTTGAAAAAGTGGTGACCAACTTCCAGGAGTTTTTGAAAGAGATCAACCAGCGGAGAAATTTACTTGAACAACGATTGTATGACAGTAACCGGAATGCGGAATTACTGGAGCTGATGCGGATACAAAAAAGCCTGGTATATTTTGTAACAGCCTTACGCAGCAATGAACTGCTGATGATAAAAATGTTACGGACTAACTTTTTGCAACTGAACGATGATGAAAAAGAATTTCTGGAGGACCTGGTAGTGGAAACGAGCCAGGCGCTTGAGATGGCGAACACCTATACCAATATCCTCAGCAGCACCATGGATGCGTTTGCCAGTATCATCAGCAATAACCTGAACAATGTGATGAAGCGGCTCACTTCTATTACCATCATCATATCCCTGCCAACATTGATCAGCAGTATCTATGGTATGAATGTGCAGATACCCGGAGAAAATCTGCCGCATTCTTTTTATATACCGATCATTATTTCGGTTGGTTTATCTGTACTGATCAGTTTTTATTTTATGAAGAAGAAATGGTTTTAAGGAAATGGGCTGATTTGGTGATGTGCTGATTTGATGATGCCAATGCACGCTGTTAGCAATTACCATATAACTGAAACAACAATTGCTTATGAAAAGGGAATACTAAATATTAAATCTTCAATATTAAATAAACAATGATCTCCATAAGGGTGTACGGAATTCTGATCAACGAACAAAAGCAGGTACTGGTAAGCGATGAATACATACGCGGGAATTACTATACAAAATTTCCTGGTGGTGGCCTGGAAACTGGCGAAGGCACCAGGGAATGCCTTGCGAGGGAGTTTATGGAGGAAATGAATTTAAAAGTACTGGTAGGCGAACATATTTACACAACGGATATTTACCAGCAAAGTGCTTTTAATGCTGCACACCAGATACTATCCATTTATTATTTTGCAAAAGCAAGTGAAGAAATAAAAGTTCCGCTACGGCATAAGCTTTTTGACTTTGATGAGGAGCAATTAAAAATTTATGAATTAACAAAGCAAATTGAAACATTCCGTTTTATCAACTGGGATGATTTTTCCAGCGATTCCGTAACATTGCCACTGGATAAAATAGCGGCCGGCATCGTAAAACAACAATTATCATAGCCATGAATGCAGAACAGTTTTTTAACAACCCCATTGTTTTAGAAGATGAACGGGTGAGAATAGAATCTTTGGAAGAAAAACATTTTGACCTGCTGCTGCCCACTGCCATGCAAACGGTGATTTGGGAATTCACCATGGCCAAAATCAACACCCCGGCGGATTTCAGAAACTATTTCGACACTGCTTTGGAAGAAAAAAAGCAACAGCGCTCCCACCCCTTTGCCATATTTGATAAAATACAAAATGAATACCTTGGTTGCACCCGCTTTGGCAATGTTGATCTTAAAAACAGGAAGCTGGAGATCGGGTGGACCTGGCTGCATCCCCAGCTGCACGGCACGGGCTTTAACAAGCATTGCAAATTCCTGCTGCTTCAATTTTGTTTTGAAACATTACAATTGATCAGGGTGGAGCTAAAAACCAGTTCACTCAATATCCGCTCGCAAAAAGCCATGCTTAAAATTGGAGCGGTAAAAGAAGGCATATTAAGAAAACACTTCATCAACGATGACGGCTCGGTGAGAGATTCTGTTTACTTTAGTTTTTTGGATGACGAATGGCCGGGGGTAAAAGAAACTATTTTTAAAGACTTTTTGTAAATGTAACGCTGCTGCCTTGTATTTCCTGGAGCAGCCTGGTAGCCGATGCAGCTTTTGATATTGCCGGTAACAGCATCTAATTAACTTAATGCGCTGACATTACATAATCTACCCAGCCTTTCATCTGTATAATCTTCAATTATAAAAAGAACATTATTATAGTTGTCAAATTCTTCTTTCGTATGCATCGTTGTAATTACCACACATTGCATACCTGCATTAGCCGCAGTTTCCACTCCTTTGGGTGAATCTTCAAATACAATACAATCCTGGGGACGGGCATTCATCAAGGAAGCACTTTGTAAAAATGTTTCCGGGTGTGGTTTGCTGATGGTTACATCTTCTGCAGCAACGATGGCTTTAAAATAGCGGCGTATGTTCAAACCGTCCAGAATAAAGTCCACATTAAACCGGATGGCAGCTGTGCCCAGGCCCATGGGAATATCGCTCTCTAGTGCTTTCGCCAAAAAATCATCCAGCCCATTTATGAGTTTCATTTCATTCCTGTACAATTGCTGGTAACGCTTTTCCTTTTCCACTTCTAAACTGTCTTTTTCAGCATCGGTAAACTTACCAGGAAATATACGCTCCAGGATCTCACTGTTCTTGCCATACAACTCCGCCTTGCTTTGCTCAAGGGTGTGATTGGCTCCATACTCATTAAATAACTGGTTCCATATTTTAATATGCCAGGGCATATCGTCTATAATGGTTCCGTTCATGTCGAAAATAAAAGCCTTCGGTTGCTGCATGTTATTTCAGGAAATAATTGATTGGTATTTTTCCAGTAACCTGGTGAAATATTTTTGCTTCATCAACAGTTTTTGAAACAGTACAATTCCAATCACTGCACAGGTAATACCAGCCAGCACATCCAATACATAATGATGACTTGTGTACACTGCCGCAAACCAAATACCCAACATTACGGTTACAAAAATGATCCTGGCTGTTAATCCTGCTTTTTTCTTAAACTCATAGTAAACAACTATCAACGGATAAGAAGAATGCAATGAAGGCATGGCTGCAAATACATTGGAGCTTTTTTCATACAGGTTTTTAAAAACACCCACGCCAAAAAACTGGTCGAACCTGGCCAGCCCGGCTGAATTACCTGGTGTTCCGGGTATAAACGTATTCCCATGCAATTGTATATACCAGGGCGGAGCAGCCGGATAAGTATAGTAAATTGTAAACCCAATAAAATTTACCAGTACAAAGGTGAGGGAGAACTGCAGGAATATCTTTTTGTCCTTAAAAAAAAGATAGGCAGCAAAAGCCAATGGCACCGGTATCCAGCATAAATAAAAGATCCCTGTCATTACATCCAGCAAACTATTCTGATGCGCCAGCCAGTATTCGTTGGGAGTTACCATTTGTACCCCGGTACCAAACAGCCTCTTTTCGGTATTGTACAAATCACCTATATGCACCTCATTGAATGTGTAATTGGGAAAGGCCTTCATGTAGTCAAAAATGATCCAGTACACAATGAAGATTGAAAACCCCAGGATAAACTTGCGGCTAAGGGCAGACGCAAAATAGAAGAGATTGAAGATGGCGGCCAGTACTAACTGGTCTGTTTTAAATCCAATTAAAAAAAAGGAAACCAGCAGGTACAGAACCGTAACTGTTAAAGCGGCAATGATATTTTTTGTTGAATAAAAAATGGCGGCGCTGTTAAGCATCAACTTTTTCTTTCTCTGTTTGCTTTTTAAATTTGGTAAACAGCACTTCATCCCATAAAGAAGAACTTACGCCAAATCCTTTTTCAGGATCCTGGTAATGATGCAGCATATGGTGCTGTTTTATCCTTTTCATAATGCCGGATTTAAAATTGTAGTGATGCATGGCATAATGCAGCATATCGTATATTAAATACCCTAATAAAAAACCAGGGAAAAATGCATAGAGATTGATCTTTGAAAACAGCAAAGAAAAAAGAAAATAAAACAGTGTTGCCAGTGGTATGCTTGCAGATGGCGGCATTACCAGTCTTTTTTTATCCCGGGGATAATCGTGGTGTACGCCATGAAAAATAAAATGAATGCGCTTACCCCAGTCGCTGGTGGGGTGATAATGAAAAATAAAGCGGTGCAGAAAATACTCCGTTGCCGTCCACACGGCCAGACCAATGGCAAAATACATTGCAAATGCCGCTATGCCGATGCCTCCTGAAAAAGCAAGGTAACAGAACACCGAAATAACAGGAATAAATATGAACAGCGGAACAGAGAAATGAACTTTTAAAAGCAATTCCATCCAGGTGCTTTTAAACAACCTGGTAGATTCTTCACTGTTGGATATATAATTTTTTGGCATCTTATTAAAATTTCAAAATGTACTTTTCTATCTTCTCAACTCAATGATGCAAAGGTAAGCTCAAAATCTGCCAACCCGGAAGGCTGTTTACTTGCCGTCCAGTTCTTTCTTTGCATGCATCAGCCTTTTTATGGCCGTAATGTTTGTAAGGATCGCCATAATGGAAAGCGGCAATGTAAAAATGGTCATCGTTTCAAACAAATGAAAATTCAGGAAAGACACATAGAATTTATAATCACCGCCGATAAAATGTGCTGTTATGCCACAGGCAATGGCAGATAATCCTGTCATCACCACCCTTTCTGGCCGCTGCATTACACCGCCTTTATTTTCAATACCCAATCCCTCGCTCCTGGCCCTTGTATAACTCACCATCATAGAGCCGATCATCGCTATAAAAGCCGACAACGAACTGATGAAATAGTGCTTTGCGATAAGATAGTAGCAAATGCCAAGGAACATGATCAGTTCACTGTACCTGTCCAGTACCGAGTCGAATAAGGCGCCAAATTTTGAACTCATATTGCCCAGCCTGGCCACTTGTCCATCGAGCATATCAAATAAGCCCGCAAATACAATAAGCGCACCTGCCCATCCTACATAACTCAGGTCGCCCCTGTTACCTTCCTCTGCACCTTTAATAAACACAATGGCCACACCCACATTCAGTACAAGGCCTGTGATGGTTACCAGGTTTGGGGTAAAACCTATCCTGATCAGCCCCTTTACGAAAGGGTTGATAACAACATAAATAGATTTTTGGAGCTTGTCCCTTAACCGGTCCTGTGCCATTTCTCAAAAACAGGTTTTCAAAAAAATTAAAATTCAAAACGTACCCTCGTCCTCAATCCCCAGGTAGTAATATCCGGGTGGTCAAGGTAAGTTATTCGCTTTATCAAATCAAGACGTATTAATTTAAAAATGTTTGCCAAACCAACACTTACTTCCACATACGGCCCGTTGTCCAGTGTGTAGGTCTCGGGTAGAAACTTAAATACTTCCGGATTTTTAGCCGGGTTATTCTCATCCCGTACGCTGCCCCACAATAATTTGGCACTGGCAACTTCCCTCAATTTAAGTCTTCTAAGTAAAGGCACTTTATTTAAAAAGAACCCATTAAAATGCACGTCAAAGTTAACTGCATAATATTTGTCGCTTACAAACTCTAAAAAATTCATCATATTGTAAGAGTTCAACTGGTAACCAAAACTTTGGTTAGCCCGGTGTGCTGTAAGCAGTGAAAAGGGCACCTGGCCAATAATATATCCACCCTCGGTAGTGATATCTGTAAAACCCAGCTGACTCATATAAAACCTTTTTTCTGCATAAAGGTTAAAATTGTGATAGGCATACTCCCCGTTAAATAAACCTTTTACACCTGCAATGTACCTTAGCTTAAATATTGGGTACTTGTTAATGATAGGAATACGGAAATTTTTACCCTGGTAAAACTGCTCTCCGGGAGCCCAGCGTAATTCAGTTGATAATTCAGTGGTAGTGATGTTCCTTATGGAATCTGTTGTTTGCGGTTTTACATAACTAATAGCACCCGCAGGTTCCTGTTCAATCCGTTTAAAGCCGAGTGTTGTCGTAATATTCTTTCCGAACTCCCGAACATAATCTGCTTTTATTACCTTGTTGTACAACCATTTGTCATTCTTACCTCTTTTGAACGACAACAAGAAATTATCCTCCTGTACAAACTGCAGTTCCTGCCCGGGGATTTTCATCTCGTATTGATAACCAACCCTCAGGTAATGGAAGGGAAAAGAATAAATAGACTTGTTATTAAAGGAATATGTGGCGCCAACACCGTATTTGTAACGTTTATCCTTAAAACCATAAGCCAGGTAATTATCAAAATACATTCTACGGCTGAATTTGGGAGTTGTTCTTCCTCCTACCCTCAGTCTGAAACCTTCTACAGGGTTAAAACTGTAAAAAGTATTGGTGTTTCCCAGTTCGTAATCACCCATCACAATATAGCCGGTAAATAAAGCCGTAATTACCGTCATAAAGGTTTTAAACTTCTTTGTATTTTTTAAACTGTCAATATTGTAGTATGCTTTTGCTTCTACATTTGACAGTGGCGTATGCCTGTTGCTTACCCAAAAGCTGTCATCAACCGGGGCCGTTTCATCAAAAAGTTTTACTACATCTTTGGCTTTGTATATACTGTCCGGAGCCGCCTGGTTAATCCTGAAATCTTTATACGATACCAGTCTTTCACCATACATACTGCCACTGCTGTTGTTTACCAGGGCAAATTCGGTGAACATATCACTTTTAATAACATGATACCTTCCATCCGGACCTTTTTCAAAATCCTGCTTTATCTGCAGTTCCCTGGTCCAGTTTACATTGGCTTTTTTACTGATGGTCATTTCAATTTTCTGGATAGAATAATTGCCATCCAGTGTTATGAACATGGTACCCCTGAAAATAAGATCATTGGGGTTTTTGGGCGTAAAATATAAACGGATCAGTTTAATGCCATCCAGTTCGGTGGTATCCCTGATATAATACCGGTAGAAGGCCGGGCCCATATCTGCGATCGGGCTCAGGAATTGCTGCTGCAGCAAGGGGATATTGTTATCGTAGATATTTATATCCGCATACAATGATTTGATATAAGAACTGATGCCGGCATTATCTAAAAAATCCCCGTAGTTCACCTTCTTCTCACCCAGCACCCGTTCTTTTTGTGTGTAAGGATCTTTCCGGTAATATTTATCCGCTATGTTCTCTTCAATATAAATCGGCAACAAAGATTTGCCTGGCACTGTAGATGTATCTACATTTTCCATGATGAATTTAAAACTCCTGAAAAGTTTATTCTTCATCAATTTTTCCGGCTTGTTTGCAAGCGACAGGGCTATTTTTTCATACTCCTGGTACTGCACATAATCGTAGGCAGAAATGCGGTTCTTGCTTTTATTCTCAATAACCCTGTCTATCAGTTCCACCGCAGGATTATTCTTGTTACGGTACTTTCCCCTTCCCTTTTTGATAATCACTTCTTTCATGGAAGAGTTCATCTCCAGGTCTACATCAATACTCTGCTCCACACCCGGTTTTATTTTTTGGGAAACACTTACATAACCAACATAGGAAAAGATAATGGAAGTGAATTTCATGTTTCGGGTTGTAATGGAATAGGTTCCATTTTCATCGCTTGAAACACCTTTGCCGTCTTTGAACATGATCGTTACCAAAGGCATCGGGCGTTTTGTAACGGCATCCCTAATAAAACCTTTTACAATGGTAACCTGCTGCTGTGTTTGTGCACCGGCAAATAATGAATTGATCATCACCACAAACAAAAGAAGCAACTGCCTCTTTATCGTCTTCATAAAAGCTATACTATTAAATATTTTTAAAAACATATTTTTTTTGCATCGGATAGTTATAGGCAATTGCCACGGTTAAAGAGGTAATAAGCTTAGCTATCCTGTAGTCCGTTTCTGCAAGGTGAATGAGCAGGTAAACACCCAATGCATTTAAAAGCAAACTGCCACACCAGGTAATCAAATAACGCAGCCCTTGCCCTGCAATACCCCTGGCTGCTGCATTAAAAGCCCAGTACCTGCCAATCAAAAAGTTGATGACGCCACCTAAAACAGTACCCGATACACTGGCTACAACGGCATCAATACCAAAGACCTCTTTTAATAAAACAGTAAAAGCAAAATCGCAGGCGCTTGCAACCAATGAAGCCACATTCGCCTTTAAAAATGTAATGATGCCTGCCATTTATAAATTATGAACCGGCCAAAAGAAAACAATGAGATGCAACACAGCCAGGGAATACACACCTGCCAGCATATCATCTCCCATTACCCCCCATCCTTTTGGCCATTTTTCCATTTGTCGCACTCCCAAAGGTTTCGCAATGTCGAAAAACCGGAACAGAATCAGTCCGCATAACAAAAAGATAATATGATGCGGCACAAATAAAAGAGCGGTTGCCATCCCGGCCACTTCATCAATCACCACTTTGCTGCTGTCTTTGCCCCAACTAGTTTCAACATCGTTCGAACACCAGATACCAGCAGCAGTTATCGCTGTGGTTGTTATCACCTGCCAGTAGCCATTGCTGAATCCGGCAGGCAATAAAAACCAAATAATACAATATGCCATTGCTGCAAGCGTACCTCCACCCTTTATATATCCAATGCCTGCAACAGATGCAATGATTTTTTGCAACTGCATGTTATTACATTGCTTCCACCAGGTCCTGGTAATAGTCCAGTCCAAGATGTGTTATCAGGTCTTCGCCCATCATGTGACGCAACGTGTTTTGCATTTTGATCAATTGCTTAAAAATATCATGCTCAGGCGCCAAACCTTCCAATACCTGTGGCGACTTGAAGTAGAACGACAGCCATTCCTGGATGCCGCTCATGTCGGCACGTTTTGCCAGGTCGAGGAACAAAGCAAGATCGAGTACAATTGGCGCAGCTAAGATGGAATCGCGGCAAAGGAAATTGATCTTTATCTGCATACCATATCCAAGCCATCCGAAAATGTCGATATTATCCCAGCTTTCTTTATTATCACCATGAGGAGGATAATAGTTGATCCTTACTTTATGGTATAATTCGCCATACAATTCAGGATTTGATTCCGGCTTAAATATTTCATCCAGCACACTCAGCTTGCTTACTTCCTTTGTTTTGAAATTATCCGGATGGTCAAGCACATATCCGTCCCTGTTACCAAGGATGTTGGTAGAGAACCAACCTCTTACACCCAACGCCCTTGCATGCAAGCCTGGCGCCAGAATGGTTTTCATCAACGTTTGGCCGGTTTTAAAGTCTTTACCTCCAATGGGGGTTCCGGTTTCCCTGGCCAGATCGAGCAAGGCGGGAATATCGCAGGTTAAATTGGGAGCGCCATTAGCAAACGGCACACCACATTTAATAGCGGCATACGCATAGATCATGCTGGGAGAAATATTGGCATCGTTGTCTTTTAAACCCTGCTCAAAGCTTTCTATAGTTTGATGCGCTGCAGATACTTCAATATACTTTTCTGTACTGCCACACCATACCATTACGCTCCTGGTACAATTGTTTATCTTATTGAAGTTCTCTATATCAGCAATCAACTCCAGTGCAAGGTCATACTTGGTGGCTGCTTTTTTTACATTGGTGCCATCCAGGTTTTGAACATAGGATTTGTCAAACACTGCTTTCATCGGTTTGATGGCTTCCAGTTCAGGCCTGATTGCATTCAATAAATTGGCGTCCAGCACTTTTGCATTGATGGCAGCTTCATATACATTGTCCTCATAGATATCCCATCCGCCAAAAACGATCTCATCCAGCTGTGCCAGCGGAACAAACTCGTTAATTTTCGGATTACGGTTCTCTGTTCTTTTTCCAATACGCAGGCTGCCCATTTGAGTGAGCGAGCCGATCGGCTGCGCTATACCTTTTTTTACAGCTTCCACACCTGCTATAAAAGTGGTGGCCACTGCACCCATACCGGGAACCAGTATCCCAAGTTTACCTTCGGCTGGTTTTACATTCTGTTCCATGTTTATATTTTATATTATTTGTTCAAATTACGGCGGCAAAATTCACTTATATAGTTACAATTGTTACCAAACGAGCATTATTTTAATCCGTTATACCATTTATTTAACATTTACAACCATCATCACTTCAGCCACTTGTTCTCTTTATACCAGTCCAGAGATGCCTTTAATCCCTTTTCCAGGTCAAACTTAGGTTCAAAACCAAGTTCCTTTTTTGCTTTGCTGATATCGCAGGTCCAATTGACCGCTGTGAGTTCATTCAGCTTTTCTATACTCACGGGCGAAACCTTCTTCATGGCCCTGTTAATTCTTTCTACCACAAACAGTACGGCTTTTATTACCGGCAACGGCAAATGAAACCTGACCGCCTTTTTATTTAAAATACCTTTTACAATATCCGCATAAGCATACCTGCTGTAACTCTTTCCATCGGTAATATTGTATTCTGCATTACCACCCGTTTGCTTTAATGCCTTCACCGCAATTTCTCCCATATCCGGTCCGTATACAAAACTCAACTGTTGTGCTGTACGGCCGATGTACGGATCAATCCCTTTACACAGGGTTTTGGTTACAATAAAAATATCCTTCTCACGGGGTCCGTATATCGCTGTTGGCCTGAAAACGGTAGCGGCAATGTCCACTTTTTTCAAGTTATTCTCTGCGTTCAGTTTGCTTTTTCCATAAGCGGTAACCGGATTACGGGGTGTATTTTCGGTGATGCTTTCTGCTGCATTTTTTGAAGGCCCGATAGAGGCCAGGCTGCTGATAAATACAAACCGCTTTACCCTTTTATTTTTTGCGGCTGCCGTTGCCAGGTTAATGGTGTACATATTATTAACCAGGTCGTACTAAGCCTCTGAATTAGCCTTGGTGGTACCTGCTGCATGTATCACGTAATCAAACTCTTTTTCTTCAAATAACTTTTGCAAACCTTCCGCATCCTTATAATCAAGCTCTACATAGTTGACGGATAAGTGTTGTAAATGTTTTACGTTGCTGCTTTTTCTTACAGCTGCATACACTTCGTATCCTTCCTTTACTGCAGCATTGATAATATGATACCCTAAAAAGCCGCTTGCACCTGTTATCAATACCTTTTCTCTCATATTGCTTTTTCTAGTATCCGGTAGCGTTTATACACTTTGGCGTTCAGTTTCAGCAAACCGTTATTCATCAATTCATTGTTCTCGAGTATCCAGGAAGCTTCCCCACCCTTAATTTTTTTAGCTGCTGCTTTCTCAATTATTTCTGCATAAAAGCATGCTTCGATACCCATCTTTCTATATCCTTCCACCACACCGAGTGCCAGTACCCTTACATAGTCAATTTTTTTCAGGCCAAGTAACAGTTTGAATATACCTGTTGGAAAAAGCCGTCCTCTTTTGATCCTGATCAACACCTGGTTGATATCCGGGATCGCCAATGCAAAACCAACCACTTTACCATTGTGTTCAGCCAATAAACAAAAATCTTTGTCAAGGATCATCTTGAGGTCTTTGGCCAGGTACCTGAATTCTTTATCCGTCATGGGTACAAAACCTGTATTTTCAGCCCATGCAGTGTTGTACACTTCCAGTATCTTATCCACATCAGTTTTAAAATCCTTCATGTTCACTTTCCGGATAGTGATGTTATTATTATTCAGCCGTTTCAGCAAGGCCTCTTTCAACTGAATAGTGCGTTTATCAACTGTACTGGTTGGCAGGTCGTATGCCAGCAGATCTGTTTGCTTATGAAAATTGGCAGCAGTGAGCAGATCAAGATAGTAAGGCTTGTTATAGGTCATCATCGCAACGGGCGGACGATCGTATCCATCCACCAGCAAACCACAAGGTTCATTAGTGGAAGGGTTTACCGGCCCAACCATTTTATCTGCTCCTTTTTCTTTCAGCCATTCTTGAGCCTTCGTCAGTAACAGATTTGCCACTGTTGTATCATTCACCAAGTCAAAAAAGCCAAAGAATCCATCCTTAGCATTTTTAAATTTGTTGTGGTTGTTGTTTATAACAGCTGCTATTCTTCCTTTAATCTCTTCACCGTCATATGCAAGAAATAATTGTAATTGCGAATGATCATGAAAAGGATGTTTGCCGGGCGTAAGCAGATCCCTTTGAGCAATATGCAGTTCCGGCACATAATTACGATCACCTTTGTACAGGTGGTGTGGAAAATCTATAAACGAGGCCAATTCTTTCTTTGAGGAAACCTGCCTTACCTGGATCATGCCTTTACTGCTACTTTTTCGTGGTGCATATTGGGGATGTTCAGCATCTCAGCCACTTTTTTCAATTTTTCCACTGCAAAATCAATTTGCTCAAATGTGTGTGTAGCCATTAATGAAAACCTGATCATGGATGATTCGCTGCTTACAGCCGGAGATACAACCGGGTTTACAAAAACCCCTTCGTCCATCAGCATTTTTGCCATAATGAAGGTCTTTTCATTATCTCTTACATAAATAGGTATGATGGGAGACTCCGTTGGACCCACATCAAAACCTGCTTCTTTAAACTGTTCCAGCGTATAATTGGTATTCTGCCACAGTTTTTCAATTCTTTCCGGTTCTGACTTCATTACATTCAAAGCAGCCAATGCACTTGCGGTAGCTCCGGGAGAGATACTGGCACTGAACATTAATGAACGGGCATGGTGTTTAAGGTATTCTATTACAGTTTTATCAGCCGCAATAAATCCGCCAATGGAAGCCAGTGATTTGCTGAAAGTGCCCATTATCAGATCCACCTTATTGGTAATATTAAAATGAGAGGCAGTTCCTCGGCCACATGTTCCCAGCACACCAAGAGAATGGGCATCATCCACATACACCGATGCATTGTATTTTTTAGCAAGATTGGCTATTTCATCCAGTTTGGCAATATCACCTTCCATACTGAAAACACCATCCGTTACAATGAGTTTAAAAGCATCGATGGGGGCATTGGATAATAATTTTTCCAGATGCGCCATATCGGAGTGTCCGTATTTATAAATTTTTGAAAACGACAACCGGGCGCCGTCAATGATACAGGCGTGGTTCCATTCGTCCATAAACAAGTAATCATTTCTACCTGCGAGTGCTGAAATTACACCAAGGTTAACCTGGTAACCGGTGCTGAAAACCAATGCCCCTTCCTTGCCCACAAATTGAGCCAATGCTTCCTCCAGTTCCAGATGCAGGTCGAGTGTGCCATTCAAAAATCTTGAACCGGCACAACCACTTCCGTATTTATCAATTGCTTTTTTGGCTGCATCTTTTACTTCAGGATGGTTAGTAAGACCTAAGTAGCTGTTTGACCCAAACATCAGCACTGGTTTAGATCCAATCATCACTTCAGTATCCTGGTCGCTTTGCAGAGGCCTGAAAAAGGGATAAATATTTGCTTCTTTTAACTTATCAACAGTTTTAAAAGCATCTATTTTTTTCTTGAGGGGATTGTTAATCATCTTCACGGTTTAGTGTTTGGTAAAATATTTTTAAATGTAAGATAAAGTTATCAAATTGTTACCCGTATCCATTTTTTCTTATAGTGTTTATCAGCTTACTGCAAACAGCCTTTCGCCTGCCCTGCATTTCACTTGTATTTTGGAGAGCACTTTTAAACAAATAGCCAGTTCAGACTCTTCGATACCTTCCTTAAGTGCTACGTCCTGCTCAAGGAAAAATTCGTGCATCCTTTCAATAATAGTTTTACCCTCGTCGGTAAGTGCTATTACATTTTTACGCCTGTCGCCCGCCGCCGGGATCCTTCTCACAAAACCCTTTTGCTCCAGTATATCTATTGACCTGAGCACCGCCGATTTGTTTTTGTCCATCAAGCCTGCAATGTCCTGCTGAATCATGTCTTTCTTTCCGGTATTTCTTGAGAGATAATAAAGTACTCCCATTTGTTCAAAAGTGATGTCTCTGCTGATCCCGGCAAAGATCACGTTGATGGTTTTAAGCAACAGCTTTCCTGTATGAACAATCTTAAAACCCAATGTATCTGGTAATTCATTACAATGCATGTACTTAAATTAGTTGCTTAGTGAACGGTTGCAAAGGTAACAGTTTACAATTACATAACATTAGCTGTCAAAAAAAACTTCTGCGTTTTACAGCGAAAAAAAGCAGAAATGAGGAGAAGGTTGTCATTTTCAGTGGTTTAGCAACAAAATTTATATACCCAAGTTTATCAGCAGTTCATTTTTTTTCTATTAATTGCAATACCATTTTCCGGCAATATTGCGTTTTATATCAAATCCATGGGCTATATGTTTGGAAAAATACGATTGCATTTTATTGACCTGATCAGGGGTACCCGTATGATGGCGGCATTGGATGAACTGAAGAAACAACAATATCTGTCTAAGCAGGCCTTGCAAGCTTTAAGTGAAAAAAAGCTGGAAGCATTGTTTTTAAAAGCAAAACACCATACCAGTTATTATGCACCCTTTCAAAATTATGAAGCGGTGCCTGTAACTACGAAAGATATCATAAGGGCCAATACGCCGGGTCTGATCTCAACTGCTTATAAGGGAAAACTACAAAAAAAGCAAAGCGGAGGCTCTACAGGAATACCGTTGGTTTACTACACTACCTCCGAATCGCAATCGTATTTGTGGGCTGGCATCATGATGAGTTGGGAGAGTGCGGGCTACCTGGCGGGCGACAAAGTTGCCTTTATTGCCGGCACGTCGCTGATCAAAAACGGTATAGCACACAAAGCCTTTTATAAATTATTCAATATTGATATTTACCCAGCCACACCGCTTAATGAACAAACGCTGGCCGCTCATGCCAATAAGATGATCCGGCGAAAAACCCAGGTGATGTACGGATATGCCAATGTGATCAATGAATTGGCAAACTATGTAAGGAAGAATAGGTTACAATTCAAACATTTAAAAGGGATTGTGTGTACTGCCGAAATTTTAAAAGAAGGTAACAGGAGGAATATCGAAGCTGCTTTTGGCGTGAAAGTAATAAATCAATATGGCTGTAATGAATCGGGTACTTCGGCATTTGAATGCAAGTGTGGAAACCTACATTTAATAAACAGCAAAATTTCCTATTCAACTGATAATGAAGGAAATTTAATATGCACTGATTTAATGAATGAGGGTTTCTTTATGTTAAAGTACTACACCGGTGATATTCTTGAGTTTAGTGAAGAGGACTGTGCCTGTGGCAGTAACTATCCTGTAATTAAGCAGGTGATCGGCAGAACAAGTGATATCATAGTTGACAAGTTTGGAAACCGCCTGCATGATTCTTTCTTCTATTTCCTGTTTAAATACGAGCCAACGGTTACTAAATTCCAAACAAGTTTTGATGAAGAGACCCTTACCGTTAATATCCAGACAGATGGTACCAAGCCTGAAGATTACTATGTGCCGTTTATGGAGAAAGTAAAAGACCAGGTGAAATTTGACAATTACCATCTCACGTTAAACATTCCATTTGTTCTAACAAAGAATGGCAAGCACAAACAAATAATAGACAATAGAAAATTATCAACTGCTTTAAAACCAGTTATTTAAAGATTCTACTTATAAATTATTAGTAGACATCTAATCCAAAATTTCCCACCCAATTGGTTTAAAAGAATAGTTGTTAGACATTTCAGCAGAGCATGCAGTAAGGCCTACGATCAGGTCCATTTTGGCCTCAATTACGATATAGTCACCCGCCCTGCTCTTTGGTGGTAAAACTGCCACCTTGCCACTTTCACTCTCCACTGTTACATGCATAAATACATTGAACGTGATGGGTATATCATCGGGTTTAATCCCATATTCATCCAAAGCATGGCAAAGATTTCCAAAACAGCCCCTGTGAGGATCGGTATGGCCGTAGATGATCCGGAAAGTGTCTGCACTACAGGGTGTAAGCAAAAAGTCGTGCCTGCCCACTGTATCCTCTACCATCTCAAACATGATGTTGCTACGGTTTGAATAGAAAGGATGGCCCGTACTAAGAAATATTGTTTCTGCGTAATCAATAGTTCTTCCGGACGAAAGATATTCCGACTTGTCATTTAGATTAAAACAAACTAAATCTGAAACCTGCTCACCCTGGATATCTATTACTTTTAATCGCTGTCCTTTTTTAAGAATAAAAGAAGTTCCGCTACGTGGTTGTATGTTCTTCACCTGGTATGTAATTATTCATTTTTAATGGGCATTGCCATGACTGGTCAACTTTACGTCCGCTGTATTGAAAAACCTCCGGAGAGTTTCCAAAATCCTGCAGCATCGGGTTCACTGATCCAGAATAGGCTGTGTCGAGCTTTCTAACGATATTTTTCATTTTTTCGTACCTATGGGTCGACCGCAACACTTCAAATTGCTGGTGAGGGTTAAATACCATAGTGGGATACTGGAACCTTCGGGCCGCCCTGCTGCTGTTTGGATGCAGGCCGATGATATAGAAAGCTTCTTCTTTTATACTAAAACTAAAATCCCTGGAATTAGGGTCGCTGCTTACCCTTTTGTCGTAAGCATACTCTTTTGCACCAATATCGGCCAATGACTGTAAGCGCTGAAAAAGCATGGCTTCAAACATCTCCTCAGAAGGCGTAGCCTCATGATCTGAAAAAATGATGGCAGCACTATGAAAAAAATCGCTGGAACTGCGGTACTCCTCTACAAAATTGTACATAAAATCGAGTATGGCCCTGTCATCCTTTGGACAAGCCATGTGACCTGCAACAAAAACCTTTACCCGCTGTTTGCGTACAGCTTCTTTGGCAGCAATACAAGGGTATTCCTGCCGGTAGATAAATGACTTGTACTGTTCAATGTAAGCTTCTTGGTTCATAAGTTTCATTATAAGGTTTACGGATAACCCTTAGCTATATATGCAATGCATATATCCCTTAGGGGCATATTAAAAAAATAAATAGTGTATTAGTTGGTCCCTGCCTGTGCAAACAAAGCACAAATGGCATAACCAGAGGAGATTGAATTACTAGACGACTTTACAATGGATATTTAACTACGGTCCAGAGGAGATTGGTAAGCAACACGTTAAAATGAACAGCAAGATAATAAAAAAAAGCCTTTCTCCAAGAGAAAGGCCGAATATTTTTTCTTTTTTAGTGACATTTACCACTTATCTACTTCAACACTGCTTCCATTATCAGATGGAGCCGATGTATCATCCAGTACGGGAGCCTTTACTTCTGCTACAGGAGCAGGAGCCTCTTCAACTATGGAATTTGTACCGTTTTCAGAAGCAACCGTCTCTGTGCCATCACCTTCATAAGGTGTATCATGGTTAAAAGCATCAAAATCAAAATCAGGCATCAGTTCTGTTTTTACAAAATCAACCGCATCCGTTAACCCTTTGATGAATTTGTTGAAATCTTCCTTGTACAGAAATATTTTATGCCTGTCATACCCGTCAGAATCAAACCGCTTACGGCTTTCAGTGATAGTTAAATAATAGTCATTACCACGGGTTTCTCTTACATCAAAAAAGTAAGTCCTGCGTTTTCCGGCCCTGATACGTTTGCTATAAACGCTTTCCATTTTTTTGTCGTTGTTCTCGTACGCCACAGTTTTAAGTTTAAATTTAGTTGGTTACTAATTAGTTTTTTTGCGCTGACAAAGATAGCCTTGTTTTTGAAATAGCAAAAAAAACGGCAATATTTAGAAGCTGTTCAAAACCTGTTGGGGACAAGTTGTTTATTGTTTAAACCTGATTAAAAAAATACCCGGTCTGGCTGCACAGTTATATCGTTTCATCACTGCTATTGTCCTGCTCCTGCTGGCGTTGATACATTTGAGCATAGTATCCATCTTTTTCCAAAAGTTCACTGTGGCTGCCCTGTTCAATTATTTCCCCATCGCCCAATACAATAATTTTATCAAACAACAACAATGAGAAAATCCGGTGTGTAATGATAATAGCTGTTTTCCCTTGTAAAAAGGCATCGAGGTTTCTTAATATTTCTTTTTCAGTTTTTGCATCCACGGCACTCAGGCAATCATCAAAAATAATGAGAGAAGCATCTTTAACCAGGGCTCTTGCGATAGATATCCGTTGCTTTTGACCGCCACTAAGTGTTACCCCCCGCTCTCCTATCATAGTATCGTATCCCTTTGCAAAACTATTGATCTCGCTGTCTACTACTGCATTTTTCGCCGCCCCGATCACCTGCTCTTTTGTGGCACCGGGATAACCAAAGGCAATGTTTTGGTACACACTGTCGCTAAAAAGAAACACATCCTGTGGTACATAACTTACCTGGTTTCGCAGGTAACCGAGGTCAATTTTATCAACAGGCACCCCATCATATGTAATGGTACCCTGCTGTGCATCGTAATTACGCAACAATAACTGGGCAATGGTTGATTTGCCAGCGCCCGTTTTGCCAATAACCGCAATCCGTTCCCCCCTATTGATTTTTAAAGAAAAATCCTTTAATGCGTTTATACCTGTATGTGGATAGGTGAATCCCACATTTTTAAATTCAATTGAATTGTTCAGAGATGGCTTTTCACCTTGTACCGGGTTTACGATCGAGGGCTCCATATCCAGGAACTCATTGATCCGCTTTTGCGATGCTGCGGCACGCTGGGTCATACTGGCCGTCCAGCCAATCGCACTCACTGGAAAAGTCATCATCTGGATGTACATCACAAATTCTGCTATCAGCCCTACATCAGATTTTCCTTCTGCCACGTCCAGCGCTCCTACCATGATGGTAAGCAGGGTACTGATGCCGATCAGCAACGCCATACTGGGAAAATAAATAGCTTCTGTTTTTGCCAGCCCCAGCGCATTTTTCCTGTATTCATCGCTGTTGGCAGTAAAGAACCCGAGCATTGCCTTTTCCTGTACAAAAGATTTTATTACCCTGATACCGGAGTAGGATTCCTGGGCATTGGTGGTAAGCTGGCTTAGTAAGGCCTGCACCCTTTCGCTTTTTTTGTCGATGATATTATTAACTATATAAATGGTAACAGCCAATAGTGGCAAAGGCGATAAAGCTACCAACGTAAGCTTGGGACTAGCCTTGATCATAAAAAATATACTAAAGCCCAATACGGCTGCCAGGTTAATAAAATACATAATGGCAGGACCGGTGTACATTCTTACCTTGCTCACATCTTCAGATATCCTGTTCATAAGATCGCCGGTACTATGCGTCTTATAAAAATTAGTATCCAGTTGCTGGTAATGCGTAAAAACCTGGTTCTTTTGATCATATTCTATCAGCCTGCTCATTACTATGATGGTTTGCCGCATCATAAACATAAAAAAGCCGCTGATGAGCGCCAGTATCAAAAGAATGATACCACACCATATGATCTTATTGCCTGTGGTTTCACCCTGCAAAGCATCAATGATCTTTTCTACTATCACATCGTTTTGCCGGAACCCATCTTCAGCTTTATGCACCACCGTGTTTACCACATAGCCCGTAAATTGTGGCGCCAGTATTCTAAAATAATTGGTCAGAATAACGAACAAAATGCCGAGAAAAAAACGGTTCCTGTATTTCCAGAAGAAATGATTGAGAGCAGCAAGGTGTTTCATGCACTGGCAAAATTAGCGGATTGACACGGACATTAAAGTAAGTTTGGTAAGTGGTCAATTACATGTTTAAACGAGCAGGGCTTAGCGTTTCTTTTCCACCAGTTTGCTTACACCATCTTTGTGCAGGATCATCTTTACTATTTGAATTACCGCCGTAAGTGTAAAGACTCCCCCGATAAACCAGTTAATATATGCCTGGCTGCCAGCTATGTTTTTGGCAACCAATTGCCCGCCAAAAATAAAAACAGCATTGCCCAGCAAAGTGCCCAGGCCGATACCTGCAATGTAAAAGTTATATTGTCTTTTTACGGGTTGTAACAGCTTTTTCTGAAAAAGGACACTACTCCAGCCAAACCAAAAAGGAATTTGAGCAGGGCTGATGGAACTCATTAGCATACCCAGAACAAAACGGTGGAGATTATTATTCAGCACTTCATTCTTTTGATCCGGTACATTCTTAACGGCAGCAATAAAACTTCCGATGGCCAGCGCCACTATGATGGCCAGGGTAAGCCACTCCATTATTCGCATCAGCCTCACCTGCTTCTGTATCCATTCAATTCCTATCAATGATAAACGCACGTACAACATCTCTATCAGTAAACACCCAAAAGAAAAATACAGTGCTGCTTTTATACCTTCCTGAAGACCTATCTGCATGGCCGTAACGTTGAGTGTGCCCAGGGGCAAACACCCCAGAAAGCTAATGAGCATACCCCAACAAAAAACCTGCAGTAATTTAGGCATGTGGCAAATATAGTTTTATAAAATCCTCACTTAACAGATGGGGAACATGGAAAGACGCACTTAATACCCGCTGCTTACAACAAATTACCCATTTAACTGTAAGTGAGTAGTAAATTACACGACATACAACATATCCAGGTTAATCAGAAACATGCTGCAAAAATCAACCATACAACTTTTACGCTTTCATTTTTCTTTTTTCCTGATGCCGGTATATTGGTTTGCGCTGAGCCAGACAAATAATATTGACAAGGGTGATGCAGTTGTTGTTTTCTTCATTCTTCACCTGGTCATCTATCCTTCGAGCAACGGATATAACAGCTATATGGACAAGGATACGGAAAGTATTGGAGGCATCAAAAATCCGATGGCACCTACAAAGCAACTTTTATACACGAGCATTTTACTAGATACCCTTGCTGCAGGACTGAGTTTTTTTATCAGTTTGTATTTTACCTTGGCAGTTATTGCCTATATACTGGCATCAAGGGCTTATAGTTACCGTGGCATCAGGTTAAAGAAATACCCGTTTACAGGTTACCTCACGGTTATCATTTTCCAGGGTGCTGTTACTTTTTTTATGGTGGTCCATGGCAGTAGTGCGGATAAAACCACCGCAATTTCCTTTATTGATATGCTGATAGCTTCGCTGCTGATTGGAGGCTTTTATCCGTTAACACAGATTTACCAGCACAAACAGGATAAAGAAGACGGGGTGACCACATTGAGCATGAAACTTGGCTACCGGGGTACGTTTGTATTTACAGCAGTTGTTTATACAGCAGCCATGCTATTACTGGCATACCAATTGTTTTCTATATCAAAGCAAAAAGAGTTTTTCATCGTGCAACTCTTCTTTTTGCCTGTGCTGGTGTACTTCTTTTGGTGGTTCAATAAAGTGTATCACAACCAACCGGCTGCCAATTTCGTTAATACCATGCGTATGAATTTGCTGGCATCTGCCTGTACAAATGCAGCTTTTATTTTTTTATTTCTAATGACCAAAGTTTGAGCAAAATTGTATCCATAGCAACCTCCGTACCTGCTTTTAAGCATACACAGGAAGCCATCTTTGAATTTGCCAGCCATATTCATAGCAGCAATGATGAGGAAAAAAGAAAACTGAAATTTCTATACCGGCATAGCGGTATCAGTACACGCTACAGCGTATTGCCCGATTACAGTTGCAGTGTTGATAACCGGATATTCTACAGCACTGCCGAGAACCTGGAGCCTTTCCCTTCTTTAGAGAAAAGAATGGATTGGTTCAATCGGTATGCTGTGGATCTTTCAGTAAAGGCAATTGAAGATTGCATAGATACCAGGATAAACAAAAATGATATCACCCACTTAATAACGGTGAGCTGTACCGGCATGAGTGCGCCCGGGCTTGACCTGCTGGTGATGGAAGCAATGAATCTGCCACCCGATATTTTCAGGACCTCAGTCAATTTTATGGGTTGCTATGCAGCCGTACATGCACTTAAAATGGCGGATGCCATCTGTAAAAATGACGAGTTTGCCAATGTAGTCATTGTTTGCACTGAATTATGCACGCTTCATTTTCAAAAAGAAAACAGCATAGACAACCTTACATCCACTTTGCTGTTTGCGGATGGATGTGCTGCGGTACTGGTGAAACATGACAGCAGCAAAGAAAAAGGACTTGTATTAAAAAGCTTCTATTCCAACGTAGCATTCAATGGAAAAAAAGATATGAGCTGGGCATTGTCTTCTAAAGGCTTTTTGATGACATTGAGCGGCTATGTACCAGAACTTGTAAAAGAGGATTTTGACAACCTCATTACAAAAGCCTTGTCAAAAGGAGGCATGACTAAAGAAGAAATAACTCACTGGTGCATGCATCCGGGCGGAAAAAAAATTTTAGAAGCGATCAGCGTGAGTACCGGTTTGAAAAATGAAGCGCTGAAATATTCTTATGAGGTGCTGAATGAAAATGGCAATATGAGTTCACCTACCATCCTGTTTGTACTAAAGAAAATACTGGATCAACTGGATGCAGGTGATGCAAGAGGAAACAATATCCTGGGCGCTGCTTTTGGACCCGGACTTACAATGGAAACATTTATTGCTACCTATGGTTAACCTGCAAATAAGAGATCATACAAAAGAATTACTTGACGGTGAGCAAGTGCCTTTTGAAGCTATTCAGCAAAATATGAAAGAGCTGAATTTCATCAACACCTGGTTGGGTGGTCATGCCATTACCATTAAAGGCGTAAAAAAAATGCTGCTATCCCTTTCTGTACACCGGCAGGTAACCATTTGCGAAATTGGCTGTGGTGGCGGAGATAACCTGCTCGCTGTTTCAAAATGGTGTACAGCAAATAATATCAAAGCCCGGTTTGTTGGCATTGATATAAAACCGTCCTGTATCAGTTTTGCCAAACAACAATGTGCCGCGTTAAATGCAGAATGGATCATTGCCGATTATATGCAGTGTAACTTTCAACAAAATAAACCGGATATTATTTTCTCTTCTTTATTCTGTCATCATTTTAAGGAAGATGATCTTATACTGATGCTGCAATGGATGAAACAAAATGCTGCGGGGGGCTTTTTTATAAACGACCTGCAGCGCCACCCCCTGGCATACCATTCAATAAAACTGCTGACAACATTATTTTCAAAATCGTATCTTGTAAGGAATGACGCCCCGCTGTCTGTTGCACGTGCCTTTACAAAAAAAGAGTGGATACAATTATTAGAGTGGGCAGGCATTACCGGTTATTCACTGCAATGGAAATGGGCATTCAGGTATTTAATAACGTACTGTCATGGATGACGAAGTTCTATATGATGCAGCCATTATTGGTGGCGGATTGGCCGGGCTGGCCTTGTCTATACAACTTGCAAAAAGGGGGTATAAGACTATTTTATTTGAAAAAGAGGCGTATCCGTTTCACCGGGTATGCGGTGAATATATCAGTATGGAAAGCTGGCCCTTTCTTGAATCACTTGGCCTGCAGCTGACGTCTTTTGACCTCCCAATTATTAAAAAACTCGTTGTTACTTCTCCCAATGGAAATCAACTAACAACCGACCTTGACCTCGGCGGCTTTGGCATCAGCCGTTACCTGCTGGACAATGAACTGAAAAAGCTGGCCATCGAATACAACGTGGTAGTGGAAGAGGAATGCAAGGTGGATGATGTGGTATATAAAAAGGAGTTGTTTTTTATATATACCACTAAAGGCGTTTTCAGCAGCAAGGTATGCTGCGGTAGTTTTGGCAAACGCAGTAAACTGGATATAAAATGGAAAAGACCTTTCATCTCCTCCAGGAACAGCAAACTCAATAACTATATCGGTGTTAAATACCACATAAAGACAAATTTGCCGGCCGATACCATTTCATTGCACAATTTTGAGCATGGCTATTGTGGTGTTTCTAAAGTAGAGGCTGACAAATACTGCCTCTGCTATCTCACCAACGCCTATAACCTCAGCAGGAATAATAATTCGATAGCGGCATTGGAAAAAAACATCCTGTACCAAAACAGGCATTTGAAGGAACTGTTTACGGCAAGTGAAAAGCTGCTTGATGCACCGGTCACTATTTCGCAAATATCTTTTAGCGCAAAAGAGCAGGTGTACAATCACATTTTATTAACTGGCGATGCTGCTGGTATGATCACGCCGCTCTGTGGCAATGGTATGAGCATGGCTTTGCACAGCAGTAAATTAGCGGCGGGCTTTGTGGATGAATTTCTGCAAAACAAAATAAGCCGCAAAGAAATGGAAGAACAGTACAAAAACAAATGGCAAAAAGTTTTTGCTGCCAGGGTAAAAGAAGGCATGTGGATACAAGGTTTTTTTGGTAAAAAATGGATCACAAATCTTTTTGTAAGTACAATGAAGTTGCTGCCGGGGTTTACAAAAAAGATCATAACACACACGCATGGGCAGCCATTTTAAATGCAGGGTTTATTTTAGTGCAGCACATTCAGGGATATGCCACTTTGAATTGTTATGCTACCTGCGGGCGGCTGAACTGACAAAGAATAACAGGAAGCTGCAGCAGTTACTGTAACCGAATTGGTTATTACTACGATATCACCTGGCCCGGGCACAACGCCACCCACCCAGGTTAGCGGATTACTCCATGTACCATTGGTTGCACTAAATATCCTGTTGCGGGACGACGTAAAATTTCCGGCACGGTCGAAACGGTGTACATACATATCTGCTTTGCCTTGTTCCACCCATTCACCATAGTTGCGCCTGTCGAACCAGCGTAAAAGATAATTTTCATTATTGTTTTTAAGTACCTGTGGCATATAGGCTGTTTGCCGGATCACCAGTTTCCCGGCACTGTCCCATGTAAGTGTGCCATCCGCTTTTATCTTTTGTAAACAAAGCTGTATGCTGTCTGGCTTCCGGTTGAAAACGATGAATGCTTCACCATCAGCGGTGTACTTTAAATCGAATGGCGCAGTATACTCACTATAACCAGTATTAAAAACTGTTGCTATTTTTTTTCCGCTTCCTGTGCTGTAAACAACTGATCCGGTAGTATTGATTGTTTGAAGCCGTAGTTCAGTGGGGTCTTCGTAGTAACCAATTCCATATGAAGTGTTATACAATACAGATAACTGTCCGGATGGTGCTGCATCCATATCAATGGCATACACATACCGTCCTGAATAATCAGAACGCACGATGAATGCACCAGCACCGGCCCATAAAACCTGGCCGGCCCCACTGATCCTTTGCACATAAATATCTTTGATATCCGGGTTATTTAGTGCCGTAGATTCGTATAAGAAGTAACAGCCACCGGCACCATCCGGGTAAATATATTTATCACCTGGTTTTTCCAGGTACATACTTTGATGGCTGGAAGCATTGATGATGGCCACACCAGCAGCATTATTCGCTAATGTTCCATTGGCGTTGACATGCTGCATAAAGATGTCAAGATTATTGTAACTGTTCCCGGAAAACGTACCGTTTCTGCCGTCTTCAAACACTACCAGTAAACCCCCGCTCCCATTATCAGCCAAGTAGTACAAACCCCTTCTTTCAGCAGCCGTACAAACAGCGATACTGCCTGGAGCCCACAAAGCACTGCCAGCACTGTTGTATTTTTGAGCAAACAATTGACCGTACCCATTGTCGCCATAGGCAGCAATTGAAAATACAACTGCAACACTTTTATCACCGTACAACAGCAGTTTTCCTCCAAAATCAAAATCGGTGTGCTGAACCTTCACCTGCCGGCCAAATTCCGTCCATAATCTTACCCCGTTGTTATTAATATGCTGCAGGTACAGGTAAACACTGTCGTCTGCATGCGTTTCAGGCGACCATAAAGAATATAAAATGTATGCGCCTCCTGTACCATCCGGCACTGCATCATACAATTGATTGATCACCGGCTGAATGGTGAGTCCGCTATCAACTGAACCGGCCTGCAAATTTGCCTCAGGGTCACATCGCTGCATTTTTAAAGCGTAATCGGCACCACCAAACTGGTTGTCTACTAATTGTACAAACAAGAACATACTGCCGCCAGTAGTGTCTGCAATAGTAAAAAAGCGGTCAGAATAGGATGTTTGCTTTACCACCATCTTACCTCCAGTTATGGTATCTGCTCTCCACTGAGCACAAACACGAGGTAAATAAAAAAAAGATACTATGAAAAGTACCAGCAGCAGCCTTGATTTCATTACTAAAAGTTTAACTGTTGAAAAACGTGCAAAAGTAAAGCCTCCCATCGGTACAAAATTCATACAAAAAAAATTGCTGTACCCGGTATGGATTTGCGGTCATCGTAAGGTACAGGATAAGCCATAGTACAGATACATTTAAATACACAACAACTCATTACATTTGCCTAAATAAAACGATATGCATGTACCAGTAATGGCTGAATTGGCTGCAAGTGGTGAAACACCGGAAGTGTTGTTTTGGGTAGGTTGTGCAGGCAGCTTTGATCAAAGGGCTCAAAAGATCACAAAAGCATTTGTAACCATACTTGATAAGGTGGGCGTTAAATACGCTATACTGGGCAAAGAAGAAATGTGTACAGGCGACCCGGCCAGGCGTGCAGGCAACGAGTTTATGTTCCAGATGATGGCATACCAGAACGTAACGATATTAAATGGGTATGGTATAAAAAAAATTGTAACTGCTTGTCCGCATTGCTTCAACACATTGAAAAATGAGTACCCTGCGCTGGGCGGCACTTATGAAGTGATACATCACGCCACGTTTTTACAGCAGCTGATTGATGAAGGAAAGATAAAAATGACCGATGGCAACAGTTTTAAAGGGAAGAAAATAACCTACCACGACAGTTGCTACCTGGGCAGGGCGAATAATATTTATGAAGCGCCAAGAAAAGTGCTGGAAGCACTGGATGCATCGCTGGTGGAGATGAAGCGCTGCCGTGCCAATGGTCTTTGTTGCGGTGCCGGAGGCGCCCAAATGTTTAAGGAAGAAGAAAAAGGTGATATCAGGATCAATTTAGAAAGAACAAACGAAGCGTTGGCAACCGGTGCTTCAGTGATTGCAGCCGCCTGCCCCTTTTGCAATACCATGATGACAGATGGTGTAAAGAACAGTAATAAAGAAGACGAAGTAAAAGTGCTGGATATTGCAGAGATCGTTGCTGCTTCCATTTAATACAATCTCTTATTAATTTTGCCTTATGACTATTGATCTGAAAGAACATTTACCTGCCGGCTTTGATGATAACTCAAGGGTGTGGATCTACCAAAGCAGCCGTATGTTTACATTAGGAGAAGCTTTTGAAATAGAAAAAATGCTGGCAGATTTTATTGACAGCTGGCAAACCCATGGCACACCGGTAAAAGGATACGCAAATTTATTCTTCGGGCATTTTGTTGTAGTGATGGCAGATGAAACTGCTGCTGGGGTAAGCGGCTGCAGTACAGACAGCAGCGTAAGGGTGATAAAAATGATTGAGCAGCGCTTTAATGTAAAAATGTTTGACCGGCTTAACCTGGCTTTTTTGGTGAAGGACAAAGTGCAGTTACTGCCACTTTCTCAATTGCAATATGGCCTCGATAATAATTTTATAACTGCCGATACTGTTTATTTCAACAATACAGTACTTACTAAAAAAGAGTTGCTCAAAAGCTGGATGTTACCCATAAAAAAAAGCTGGCTTGCTAAAAAAATAGCTGCCAGCTCCTGATAAATTAAAATAATAAAAAAATTACTGCAATTGCGCTGCAGTTACCTTCTTGATCTTTTTGACCTTGTCTGCTTTTTTGAAATGTGCGGCACACCACACATTATCCAATGCGATCAGCCTCATAGATTCCAGTCCATGAGTGGCAATACAGTCCCAGTTACAGTCCCTTGAAAGGTCGCTCACGATTTTGCTGGACAATTTTGGATAAGCAATCCATAGTTTGGCGTCGTCTGCCAGAGCAGGCACCACATCTTTTAGAATGTCCTTTAGCTGATTGTGATTGACAGCAAACACGAGTGCAAAATCAATTTTCCTGATTTTCAACAGTGGTGTAACGTTCTTGGAAAATGAGAGTTTTGCAAACTGCTTTTCAATAGTGGAGGGTAACCCCTGTATCAACAGGTTCTTCTCGTCTTTCAGTTCAACTTTTTCGATTACTGATAACGAGGGTGCTAATACTTCCATATGTGAATTGTGAGTTTAAAAAGTTTGCAAAAATAACAATTTTTCCTGCATATAATTCACAAACTGGCAAACAATTTTATCAAAAAAACATTGAGCTGTATCAATTTCATCTTGTAACCAGTCGATTACAAATATTATAAAAATAACTATGATATTTGCATGCACTAAAAAAGCCGCCTGTTGGCGGCTTACCAGGCACTCCTACTTTTTCAATAATTCTCTTCCATATCCATTTTAAGTACCTCGGAGGCAGGCACCATTTGGCCATCTAAACAGATACAGTATTCACTGTTTTTTATGCGTTCTAATTCAAACTCCTGCTCTATCTGAGTCACGTCTTTAATAAAATTATTGACTGGCAGTACCAGGCTGTTAAGATAGCTGCCTGTTCTATGGAATCTGCCGGCAATCCCGTCTTTAAAATAATGCAGGCCTTCACCAATATCTTTTTTGGTATCCTGCAGTGTGTTCCTCACAAAATTCTGAACGGCATCTATATTTCTTGTAAGCCCAGCAGCATAAGCGGGCTGTTTAATGGCGGGGGTATTTTTCATATGCATCGTTTTGTTTTACAGGAGAAAGATCTATGCCAAAACGGCTTTTATATTTTCAAAAACTGTAATGGAAACAATCAGTTAATATAAGCGGTGGATACAATTTGCCTTTTGTGAATAACTGGGCATCCGGCTATCGGTAAGGGACTAATATCTTTAATAACATCGTGGAATTTTATGTACAACACCCATCCAGCCGCCTGTATAAAATTCCACAGCAAAGGGAAAATGATTATATTTATAGAAACGAACCTGGTAAGTATAGTTGCTGAACCGGCCACTATAAATTTATAGGCTCGTTTAAACTACAGATGTGAAACAATTCACGCTTATAACGCTGCTTTTATGCATATTCAACAATGTATTTACGCAGCATTATACCAGGGGCCAGGTAGCCACCTCCCGTGGACAAAGGCTCCCGGCAGTGAAGATCATTTCAAAAGCCACAAAACTTACTTACAAATCCGATGCGTATGGCAATTTTGGATTTTCTTCCTCCTTTACAACAGACACATTAATTTTTTCATGCGATGGATATGATACCTTAAGCCTGACAGTAAAATCGGATGAGTACGCAAGAGTCATCCTCCGGCCACTGCCTTCCTCGGTTATTTTTACACATCCTAACTCTTCTTTGATAATTCAGGGTGATGAAACAGGCAATATAAGAACCATTAGGGACGAAACTTACTCACCAACAAGTGATTATAATTTTCAAACAACCACGGCTGCACCGGGTATCGCTTTTTCTGCAAATATCAACCGGGCATCATACAGTAATATCAGAAGGCTTATAAACGAAATGGATGGTTTGCTTCCACCACCTGCTGTGAGGATCGAGGAAATGCTGAACTACTTCAATTTCAATTACACTGCCCCCGGCGGCGACAGCGTGTTTAAATGCGCCTCCTACCTAACCAACTGCCCCTGGAACAAAGAGCATGAACTGCTTTTTTTAAACATCAGCGCAAGAAAAATAAACATGAAAAACTTACCGCCGGCCAACCTGGTATTCCTGCTGGATGTTTCCGGCTCAATGGATATGCCCAATAAACTGCCGCTGGTCAAATCAGGATTTTTAAAAATGATAAAAAACCTGCGGGCAACCGATACCATTTCGGTGATTACTTTTGGAGAAACGGTGCAGGTATTACTTAAAGGGATCTCCGGAACGAATAAAGAAACGATCACAAAAGCAATTGAAAAGATTACTGCTGATGGAAATACACCCGGTGAAGCTGGAATACGAATGGCTTTTAAAATTGCCAGGGCAGGTTTTATCAAGGGAGGCAATAACCGTATCATTCTTGCAGCAGACGGTGATTTTAATGTTGGCATGAGTACAGAAAAAGACCTGATGAACCTGATACAGCAGGAAAAGCAAAGTGGTATCTATCTTTCCTGCCTGGGCGTGGGTTCCGGCAATTACAAAGACTCAAGGCTGTATGCCATGGCCCAAAAAAGCAATGGCAATTTTGCCTATATCGACAATGAACAGGAAGCAGAAAGGGTGCTGGTAACGGATATCACCAAAACACTTTTTACAATTGCCGAAGATGTTTATATCTCAGTAAATTTTAACCCGTCAAAAATTATTCAGTACAGGTTGCTGGGATATGAAAATGATCACACTGTTATCACCGACAGTTTACAAAAACTGAAAGGAGGAGAAATTGGTTCCGGTCATTCCCTGATGGCCGTTTTTGAATTATTACCGGCCACCGGCACTAACGCCACCTGGCTGGCCAAAATGAATGTACATTATCAATTACCGTTACTGGAAACAGCCTGCAACGTTTCCTACAGCTGTTCAGACCGTGCAGTGCAGCTTAAACAAACAGACAGCAGCATTCAAAAAGCAGCCAGCGTGGTAATGTTTGGTATGAAATTAAAAGACAATGAATACTCCAAAACGATCAGCTGGAGAGCACTCCAGAAACTTGCTGCCGGTTGTTTTAATAAAGAAAGATACCTGGACAAAGAGTTTCTTATGCTGGTAGGCAAAGCAAAAAAAATGTACACACACCGTAAGAAATATGGTGGAGAATGAGAAAATCAATTTCTTTGCAGGATATGTCACTATTCATCGCTTCATTAAATTCCGGCAGTAATGGCAACTGTTATTATATCGGTAATGGTACAGATGCGGTATTGGTGGATGTGGGTATCAGCTGCAGGGAAACAGAAAAAAGAATGAAGCAGCTTGGACTCAGCATCAGTACCATCAAAGCAATTTTTGTTTCGCATGAACATGGTGACCATATAAGGGGTGTGTCAACATTTGCTAACAAATACCATCTGCCTGTATATATCACCAGCCTAACGGCAAAGCATGGCCCAATACTTATAAAACATCTTTCTAAAACCTTTTCTTCCGGGGAATGTGTAATGATTGGTGACCTGGCAATTACTGCATTTACCAAGTATCATGATGCCAGTGACCCTCATAGTTTTACCGTAAGCTGCAATGGTATAACAGCAGGCATCTTTACCGATATTGGGGTGGTTTGCGACAATCTTATCCGGCACTTTAAACAATGCCATGCCGTTTTTTTAGAAGCCAATTATGATGAAGACATGCTGGAAAACGGCCGCTATCCCATACATTTAAAGAACCGTATCCGCGGAGGACAGGGACACTTAAGTAACCGGCAGGCACTTGAGCTTTTTATTAAACACAGGCCGGCATTTATGAGTCATGTACTGCTCTCACATCTGTCCAAGGAAAACAATGAACCACAGCTGGCTGCAGACCTTTTTGTACAACATGCGGGGGATGTAAAAGTAGTGGTGGCCTCCCGTTATAATGCATCGGAAGTTTTTGCTATTTCCAGCGGGCAGGTCAACCAGCCAGTAAAGCAATATGTAAAGCCGAAGCAACTGGGTTTATTCGCAGAAATGTAGCTCAACTGTGTGCTGCTGAAAGTTTTTTTTCATCGTTTCTCTTAATAAAACTGATCAGCACGTATGCTATCAGCGTTCCAACAGCATAGCAAAGAATATCGCTCCACAAAAAACCGAAGCCAAGCACCAATCCCCCGATCCTTGTGTGCCGGATAGATTCGATCCAGGGTGCATGATACAGCTGCAGCAGTTCATCCGCCACGCCCATACCATAACAGATCAATGCCAGTTTCCATAATCTGATCCGGTTGAAAAAAACACGCAGCAGAAAAAGAAACATGCCTGCCCAGATAACATCTCCCCCATAGGCAGCAATCAACGGAGGAAACCAGCTACGGTGAGTGCGGGTGGTGATAGCCAGCCAGGTGCAAAAAATAAAAACGGCCAGGTAGGATAATTTTCTAAGCCACATAATGTATTGTTTTAATGGTTCAATATATAAGACTCCCGAGCCAAAAAAAAGAGGCTGTATCAAACAGCCTCTTTTTTAAAATTTATTTCAAACCTTTAATGCGATACCTGGATCCTGTATACCTGCTGTACTCCATTGGCTTCAGTTACCACCAATGCATAATTGCCGGTTGCCAGTTTATCAACAGCTATCGTATTGCTGCCGTTGAGCAACTGGTGAGATGCAATGAGCTGGCCGGTGCTGCTGAACAACCTGCCATTGGCTACTGATGTAAACCCGGAGAGATTTACATTCAGAATACTGTTGGCTGGATTTGGATATACCAGTACATTTTTGCCGGTGCAGGAAAGATTCATGGCAATGATATCACTATAGCGGCTGGTGCCGTTATTATCGATCATGCGAAGCCTGTAATAAATACGTCCTTGTGAAGGCTGGTGACTAAAATTGTAATTGCTGTTACTTCCCCTTCCATCGATACTGCCCACTACCGCAAATGTGCGTCCGTTGGTGCTGAATTCAACATCGTACTTTTTAAAGCTCAGTTCAGTTTCGCTGCGCCATTGCAGGTTTATTTTGCAACCAGACTGGCGTGCCGAAAAGTTGCTGAGCAATACAGGTACAACAGACAAAGTACCCCTGCTGGTTTCATTACACAAACATTGCTGCTGGTTAGCGGCTGTAAGCGGTCTTATCATTATACTGATAGATTCGCCATTTACACAGGCAGGTGCAACCGGAATACTCACCGTGAGGTTTTCTGTGATACTGCCACTGAGAGGCACTTCTGATGGGAACAAGGCTGACGCAAAAGGAGTAAGATTGCTGCCGCAGAAGAATTCTACGTAATAAGTATTAGCAGGTGCAGCCAGCAGTCTGTTGTTGGCAACCGTAACTGCCATGGTAACTGTACCACCTTCTGCCAGTGTGCCAGAGACATATTCGAACCCTGTGAGCACCAGTTCGGGTTTGGCAACCGATACCTGGTTTTCGGAGCTGCCTACTACAAATTTTGCACTATTGGGGCAGGCATTACCGTTACAAAGCAATGGCGCTACCGATCTTTCCATCTGGCTGGAAATATCCAGTTTACCACAACCAAGATTTACAAACGCAGCCCGGATGTCAAAACTATAGTTAACGGAATTACCTGAAGTAACACCTTCCGGTACTTTCAGCTTCACAATCTGTGTGCCACCGGGTCCGGCTACAGGATAGCCACTAACTACGGACATTCCGTCAACGCTTATAAAATTACCTGCATATTCAAGCCCTGCAGGGATCGTTACCACGATGGTATCAGCTGCTGAAGTGGATTCGCCCGAAGGAGTAATGCTGCCACTGATATTGGAAGTACCGCAGGAAATATCTCCCGGGGAGAGGCTGAGGTTAAAGCCTACAATACCAGGACCAGCCACTCCTGTAATGTTGATCGGATTGGCTCTTACACCCCCGTTAAAACCAAGATCTGTTGAAATCGGTGATCCGCAGGGCCTGTCTGCCCTTTGCTGAACGGATACCTTGCTTCCACTTACAAAGTCGCAGGTGGTGGCATAGGTAAGCCGTAGCCTTGCTGCCCTGTTGGCAGTACCCGGGTTACTAACGGTACCGGGCAACCCTGCATCGCCAACAGCGGAATGATCTTCAATATTATAAACATAAATACCATCTTCAATTACCGGTGCAATTACTTCCCAATTGCCGCTTCCTTCAGGATATTCTATTTCACTAACAGAGATATTCAGGCCATCGGGTATGGTTACCCTGAACTGAGGATTGTCGGAATAGTTAGCAAGGGCACTATTCATTTTAAAGATCATAGTATCGGTGATACACAGTTCAATGGTAGGTGTTGCAGGCTGCCTGTCTACAGAAAGCTGTATCTGGCTTGGCAATGGATCTGCTTTTACCCACAGTGTTTTCCAGCAGGGATAACCGGCCAGGTCGGCACCAGCAGGATAGGCAACACAATCCCAGCCGCTCTCAATCTTCATACTGTCTAATGCACAACTGTTTGTATTGGCTGAAATGGTAACAGTACTGGTGATACCTGCATTGATATTACCCAGTTCATAGATACCTTCTGCATTAGCAGTAATTACGCTGTTACCAACCTGCACTACAATGTCGGTAAAAGAAGCATTGGGTGTAATCCGGATAAAGTTAAACGGCGCTGGTTGTCCGCTGCTGTTTTGCAGCAACAACGCCCAGGAAGCAGTATCGCTGGATGGTGTAACTGTAGCATCAGGTGAACCAAGATTTACATTTGGTTTGTTGAGTAATGTGTAAGTAGTACTTACCTGCGATCTGGCAGAGTCACTATAAGAAGCCTGCAGGCTTGCAGAAGGCCATTCATACAAGTGACCGAGCTGCCTTCCTTGTATGCTGAAGGAGGCCGGAGTGGCGCAACCACCTCGGGCATCTATACCAAAATTGTAGTTGGTACCCTCGCTCTGGAAAAGCCAGTTGGGGTTAGAATTTAATGCTGCTCTCACATCAAATACAACCGTAGTACCAGAAAGCGCTGAGCCATTGATAGAAACATATGGTGAAATAGAGGCGAAAGATACTGCAGAAGCAGTTGGTGGTGTGTTATCAAATAAGCCACTTATTGCCTGGCTTCCCGGAATTACCGTCATACCTGGTGGGAATATCAATATCAAACTGTCAGGGATAAACTCAGGACGGTATTCGCCGGGGAAATAATTGGCAGTATAGCCGCTCAGCTTACGTGTATAGCCCCTTATTTCATGCCTTGCGGCACCGCAACCGATCAGATTATTTCCATACAATAATGACTGGTGGAAGAAGTGCAGCACATTGGCATTGTATTGCGGCACAAAGCAGGTAAACCTGTTTGCACCTGTTGGATTTGCAATGGTGCTGGCATGAACGCTGTTATTAAGTATCACGATCTCAGGTGCATCAGCAAATACTTTTCCTGAAGTGCCATCATCCACGGCTGTCATATGCTCTGTGGAGCCGCCGCCAGACAGGATGCTGTCTTTTAATACAAAGTCTGCTTCCACAATGATACTGTCATCCACCTGGAAAGGTGCCAGTGCAGTTAAAGCTGTTGGTGCCTGGCTAAAATCTGCATTGAATTCTTTTCCATAAGTGATGGTTGATACAGGTACGCCTGTAACAACAGTAGCATTACCACTCCTGATTATGGTAACAGTGGCTGTACCGGCCGGAGCCCAGATATGAGTATTGAAACTCCAGTTGGAATTGATATGTTGCCAGGATGTTATACTAGCAGGCAAGGTTTGCGCAACCAGGTACCCCCTGTACTCACTGTGAAGGGTATCCCCGGGCCTGTACCTGTCTTCATACACAACAGCAGGATTTACACTGCCGGAACCATCTGGCATTTTGTTATAGTTGTTATCAGGTGAACCGTAATTTTTTCTGCGATAATCCCAATAAACCGGAACGGTGCCGCCACCATCACAAGGTCCGGTACACACAAAGTTGATGGGTGAGCTTTGGCAACGCTTTACACTGTTGATGGCTGCCGGGTTGGATATCTGGCAGGCGCTGTCGGGACTGGTGGTGATCACTGCATCCAGGTTTTCTGTAGTGCAGAGACCAAGTGGCGTACAGAAAATAAATTTAACAGGGTTACCGCCTGTGTTCACATTGTATCTTACGGTTACAATATTTCCTTCTACCCTGGGATAACCGGCATGGGGTGAACCAACTACACCGATAAGTGTGGCGGAACTGAAGGTAACCCCTGCGGGAATGGTAAGTGAATACTCGATATAACCCCTTGCCGAAATATTACTTGTAGGCAAAGCAGGAGTAGATAAAGTAACATCATAGCAATCTCCTGCCCTTACCTGTGCCGGGAATTCAAACGCCGTAATGGAAGGCAGGTTATAGGGATAAGAGGTGGAACCAGTATAATTACCAGTTGAAAAAGTGGTGTTGGCGCAGGCGTTCCTGTAAGAAACCTGGGTACCCTGTGCTGTGCCAGTATAAGCCTCATCGCAACTGTTGGTACTGGCGCAATAAATATAATTGTACGTGATAACAATTGAATCACCTGAACCGAGTATAACGGTACCGGGAAGGGTTAAGCGAACATTATTTATCCTGCCGGTATTGCAGGCAAGTGTATTTCCCGGTGATGCAGCATTCAGCGTAACGGAAGTAAAATAAGAAGGATCGGGATGAAAAGGCGCCTGCCCCTGCAATGTCAATTGTATGGAGGCAGTATCAATATAACCATACGCATCAGTGGTAGTAAGGTTGTTAAAATGTGCGCCGGTATTGATGATAATATTCGTTGCTGGTCCTGCTCCATTATTCCGGATGGTATATGAAACAACCCTGGGTGCCGCAACAAAACAGGATGTGGTTGCCGGAACAGTTGCCGTAACGGCTACAGAAGGTGTGGCGTTGTTCATACTCATCCCGCTAACGGCTGTTCTTGCCTGGCAACGGGTGCCGGTAAAATCAAATCCAGCCACGCCATAAGTTGATACCACATTACACCTGAGCACAGTTACGTTTTCAATAAGCGTGACCGTTTCACCATTGCATAATTTACTATCAGGGCCTAATTGTAAACCCGTTAACTGGAAATAGCTGCTGTCTCCATCATTGTACAGTGCAGTTACAGGATTGCCGCCGATGGTCAAACTGTTTAACAACATGGAGCCGGCAGGATACTTGATCCAGAATCCAACCGTATCAGCACAGCCATTACCACCATTCACGATATTCACTGTTCTGTTATAAGTGTCACCAACATTGGCATTTACCAAAGACGCAGGTGGTGTGATGGTAAAGGCCGGTGCCAGCAGCGTGTAGGTATTAACGTTAGAATTTGTTTCACTAAAGTTGCAACTTGTGCCGGTACCTGTTACAAAAATATTATCTTTTGTAGAAGCTGCACTGCCACAGAATGCCCTTCGGCGAAGGCTAAAGCGGAGTGTTTGGCCCAATGTAGTGTTGCCAACAGTAAATACCGGGTTACTCAAATCCGAAATATCACTTTCGGTAATGGTGCCCACACCACTAAGTTTATTTAATGATCCGGGTATATATTCTATCACGCCGGGTGCATTGGTAGCGCCCAGGTTCACGGTAACTGTTACCCCGGTACAGGCGGGAAAGGATATCTGAACCGTAAGCAGTGTGCTATCGAGTCCGCGGGTGATGGGTTCTGCCGGTACAGGATACGAAATAAACTGGGAAAACGAGCTGTTGCCCAGCATAAGCAAAACGGCAAAGATGTACAAGGACTTTAGCCCCTTCAAAGGATGGATGCATTTTCTCATTGGAAGTTCAATTGTGGTTTTAAAACTTTGCTTTGATTTAAGGAGGGCACTTTGTAGCTGTCATGGGCAATGATCCGGATCTGCACCTTCATCAAGAGCATAAGCAGCCAATATTCTTTTTGGTAAAACTTGTTTCAAAAATCGTATAAAAAAACCGCATTGAAAAAAAAATTTCAGGATAAGTTGTTGATTTTTACAGCAAATACCGCTGTAAGGTGAGATTGGTTGCAATAAAATACCGTTTTAAAAACAGCGGCTAAACATCAAACCTGACCAGGTACATACACAAACGATTTTTACATCAATATCGCTTTTTGGCAGGAGTTGGCTTTTTTACCAATTTCATTTCGTCCACCAGGTGTTTGGCACCTGCAAATTTATCTATTACAAAAAGCACATACCGTATATCCACCATAATGTTACGGCAAATGTTCTTGTCATAATTGATGTCACTCATGGTGCCTTCCCATACCCTGTCGAAATTGAGACCGATGAGATTACCATTGGCATCCAGCGCCGGGCTGCCACTGTTTCCGCCGGTGGTATGGTTGGCGGCTATAAAACAAACGGGTAATTTGCCATTCACTGCATAAGGTCCATAGTCCCGCCTGTTATAAAGATCAACGAGTTTTTGAGGCACATCAAATTCATAGTCTCCTGGTTTGTATTTTTCCATTAAACCATCCAGGTAAGTGTAAAAATGATACGATACTGCATCCCTTGGCTGGTATCCCTTTACATTACCATAAGTAACACGTAATGTGCTATTGGCATCCGGGTAAAAAGTTTTGCCGGAAAAGGTTTCCATTTGTGCCTGCATATAAGTCCGTTGTAGCCGGTTGAGCTCCGCCTGCAGTTCATTCAGCCTGGGAGTTGTATTGCGGTGATACACGGTATAAATATCATTGTACATGATATAAGCAGAATCTTCTTCAAAACCAGTGTTACCAGCTGCGATATTATTCAGAAGCTGCAGCACTTTTTCTTTGTTTGTAAAAACGGAATTGCTATACAGTGCTTTTGTCAATGCTGCATAAGAGCCATCATACTTTTGCAGCATATTTTTAAACACTGGTGAAACATCCGCATCCTTTTGCCCCTTTACATACATTTCCATCAATGTCTCAAAAAGTTTCCTGTCAACCGTTGAATTGTATTCTGCAAACAGATCATCCAGTTTTTTATTTGCACTGATTAATGCGGCATTATAAGATTTTTCATCTTTTTGGAATGCGGTCATAACTGTTTTAAAGTGACCGGCAATTGTGAATAATTCTATCCGTGGAATAATTTCTGTGTAATAATCCCTGGCATAGCCATATGGCTCAATAGCGGCATACGTATATGATATCTTTTGAAGCAAACCGTCATATTTGTCTTTGAGTGCAGCATTGCCTGCAATGATCTTTTCAAATGCAGCTTCCTCCATCTTCTTTTTATCCACTCCTTTTGAAACGTTCAGACCCAGTATTTCTCCCTTCATCTTTTTATAAGCGTTTTCAACCTTACTGTACTTATCGGTGTACTGTATCTTGATCTGCTCATTCAAACGCATATAATCCCCCATCACATCGAGTGCTTTTTCCCTGATAGCGATCTTTGCCGGATTGCTCACTTTTAAAATTTGATCCACAGCGGATGAATGAAGGTATTCTTTAGTAGTACCAGGAAAACCAAAGACCATCGTAAAGTCGCCTTCTTTTACACCATCCATTGAAATTTTTAATGAGCGTTTTGGTGTATACGGAACGTTATCGGGGGAATAATCTGCCGGGCGGTTATCCTTTCCTGCATAAATACGGAACATACTAAAATCGCCGGTATGCCTTGGCCACATCCAGTTATCTGTATCCCTCCCAAAATTGCCAATAGAAGATGGCGGGGCTCCAACCAGGCGCACATCTTTAAAAGTTTCAGTAACAAACAGAAAATATTTATTGCCTTCAAAAAAAGGCTTTACCAATGTACCCTGCCAGCTTTCTTTTTTCGCATTTTCTTTTATAGCAGCCAGATTTTTATCGATCGTACTTTGACGCTCTTTTTCTGTCATGCTGCTGGTAACCCCTTTTAAGGCGGCCAGCGTTACATCATCAATGCGGATGATAAATGTTGCAGTAAGCCCGGGATTAGCCAGTTCATCCTTATTGGATGCAGCCCAAAAACCATTTTTCAAGTAATTGTTTTGAAGACTGCTGTGGTTTTGAATGGCATCCAGTCCGCAATGGTGATTGGTAAGCAGCAGCCCCTTATCAGAAATAACCTCGCCGGTGCAAAAACCGCCAAAACTTACGATCGCATCCTTCAGGCTGCTGTTGTTAATGTTGTAAATATCAGACGCACTGATCTTCATCCCCATTTTCTTCATCTCCTTTTCATTCAGTGCTTCCAGTAATTGCGGAAGCCACATGCCTTCATCGGCAAGGGCATTCAGAGACAGGAATAAAGAAGCAACAAACGGCAGCCAATATTTTTTCATATTCATTAGATTAGGTGGCAAATGTAAGAGGGAAAAGCAAGTGCCGGCAACCGCTAAAATAAAAAACGTCCCCAAGCCTGTAGGGGACGCACTTTTTCCTGCGGTAATGCAGTATGATTATTTTCCAAAAACCTTTTTTAAAATATCTGTTACCTGAGCAGCCGGGTCTTTCCTGATCTTCTGTTCTTCGAGGCTGATATTGTAGAACAAACCGCTTAAAGCCCTTTCTGTTACATAAGCCGTAAGATCTGTGTTCACCTTTTTACTGGCTAACATATTGTACTTGCTAAAAATTTCTTTCCAGTATTTGGTAGCGTCCGTTTTTTGCAGGGAGGTTTCAATTACGGGTCTGAATTTTTCAGTCAATTCTGCAGTGGTGGTTTTCTTTAAATAATCTGTTGCCGCAAAATCGCCTCCCCGCAATATGCCGATACCGTCACTTACACTCATGCCTTTGATGGAGTTCCAGAAAATATTGCCCACGCCACTGGCTGCATCTTCCGCAGCCCTGTTCATTGAAAGGATGGCCTTGTCTACCAGGCTGCCCATTCCCATATTGCGTAAAGAACTCTCTACTTTTTTTGCTTCATCGGGCATCAATATTTTAATGGCTGCGTCGCCAAAAAAACCATCCATTTGGCTTAATCTTTTAGAACTGCTGTCGGTACCCACCCGCAAGGCTTCTTTTAAACCGCTTACAATATCATCATTACTTAAACCATTGCCGCTATTGCCTCCGGCACCCGGAATTTTATCAAGCACCTTACCAATGCCGGATTTACCGGTAGAATCTTTCTTTGTATTTTTTTTGATCAGGTCGCCAAAACCCTGGGCGCTTGAATTAAAATAAATGGCCACGGAAAAAAAAGTCAAAAAGATAGTTTTCTTCATGAGGTATTTTTATTTGAGTGAAAGGACAAAAATAATGCCTTGTGCTGTACCAGCCTGTTTTGTTTTTCTACCTTTGCCCACTTTAACAATTGCTTGTATGCCACAATTATCAATTTGGGAGAAGGAAACATTTTTTGCACCACAGGATGTTATTATAGCAGGCAGTGGATTTGTTGGCCTTTGGAGTGCATTGAAACTGCTGGAGAAAAATCCAGCTCAAAAGATAACCATACTTGAACGGGGCATTATACCAACCGGTGCCAGTACCCGTAATGCAGGCTTCAGCTGTTTTGGCAGCCCTTCTGAACTGCTGCAGGATGTGGTTGCTGCAGGCGAAGAAAAAACCTTCCGGTTAGTATCGCTCCGGTATAATGGCTTATTGCAGATAAGAAAATATTTTAACGACGCAGCAATCGGCTACGATGCTTCAGGTGGGTTTGAATGTTTTACAAATGACGCAGCGGACTGGATAGCGGTTGACAAAAACCTGGCCTGGCTGAATGAAAAACTGCATCCGATAACGGGGGTGAAAAGTACTTTTGTGCGGGCAGATGAAAAGCTGGATCAAATGGGCTTTGCTGGATTTGATCATTTGATCGAAACAAGGCTGGAAGCTGGTTTACACCCGGGCAAGCTGGTGAAAGCGCTTTTGCAAAAAGTACAAAGCCAGGGTGTGCAGGTGCTGACCAATATGGACGTAAAAAGTTTTTGTACCAAGGAAGACGGGCTTATTATTGAAACAGCAAATGGGCTTAATTTTTTCACCAGGCAACTGCTTCTTTGTACCAATGCATTCACAAAAGAACTGCTGCCACAGGAAGACATTATTCCCAACAGGGGCCAGGTATTGCTGACGAATGAAATTGAGGGGCTCAGGATAAAAGGCACTTTTCATTTTGACAAAGGCTTTTATTATTTCCGGAATCTTGGCAACAGGCTGTTGTTGGGTGGCGGAAGAAACAAGGCATTTGAAGAAGAAGAAACAACTGAGATGAGAACAACAGGCACCATTCAAAACGAGCTGGAATCATTTATAAGAAAACATTTATTACCCAACACCGCTTTTGAGATCACGGACCGGTGGAGTGGTATCATGGCGATGGGGTCTGAAAAAATGCCCATTGTAAAAGCTATTGCCAAAAATGTGTTTTGCTGTGTAAGAATGAGCGGAATGGGTGTGGCCTTAGCACCGGTGGTGGCAGAGCAGGTGACGGACTTGATGAAGAGGTAACAAAACTGTTTTAATTTTATCTCACCGCTTACTGCTTAACTATTTTCATTGTAACGGTATCATTGCCTTCGCCGAGTCGAACAATATAAATCCCTTGCTTTAAATAAGAAAGGCTTACCCTTGTTTTTTCCTGTGTTAACTCACTGCTTACAACTTTTACTCCCGTGATGGTATAAACAGCAAATGATTTTTTGATTAGTGCCATGGCCGGCTTGTACTCAACCGTAACAAAAGAGGAAGCTGGATTTGGATACATGCTGTACACATCTTGCTTTACTGCAACCGGCGCAGTTACCGTATCCACTGCAACCGGGCCACCCTGTACCAATGTACTGTCGCATGCCATTGACGTAAGAAAACTGTTACGAAGATTTCCTGTTGCAAACAAGGCCCTCATTCTTTTCTTTTGCTCAATTGTAAACATGTTCATGCAGGCATCATCACTAAAGTCCATAAAGTTCATGAACATATCGCCATCAGCAGTTTCTGAACAGGCTGAAACAGCCGGAAAGGAAGGACAGCCAAAATTATAGGTCCTTTGTCTTGGGGTATCGTCTGCTTCATCATCACCACATTCTGTATCGCCCCAAATATGTTTTACACCCAGCCAATGCCCCACTTCATGTGTAAGTGTTCTTCCTTTGTTGAACTGTGGACGCAGGTTACCAACGGTGCCGAATACATCAAAACCGATCACCACACCATCCAGGTCGGCCGGTCCGCCGGGTAAGGAGGCATAGCCCAACGTTCTGCCACCTAAATTACATACCCAGATATTGAGGTATTTTTTACTATCCCATGCATCATCCCCTCCCCTCATGCTACTTTTTACCGCATCATCAGCAGCAAATACCGCCATGCTGGTTTGTTTGCGGATGATTCCTTTTGCCGGCCTGCCATCAGGCGCTACCTGGGCAAGGCAAAAACGTATCCTTGCATCTGCCGCCACATTGTCAAATACCAGGGGCCTGTTGATCTTATCGCTGTTCTGGTTACTAAAATCCTTATTGAGTGCAGTTAGCTGCGACAGTATTTGAGTTTCACTGATATTCTGACCGGCATTATTGTACAACACATGAACAACAACAGGAATATTGATCAGCTCATTGGCTGAAGTATCCCTTCGTGCAACCAGCTTATTTTTCAGTAAAGTGCTTTTTATTTGAAGTTCTGCTGCCTGGATAGATTGTGCGGCTGCCGGGTTGTTTTGAACCAATTCACTTCTATATGCTTCGGAGCCACAGTTGCGTTGTGCCTGCAAGGAGCCTGAAAGTATCATTAGTAATATGCCTGTAAGTGTTTTCATAAAATCTGAATTGGAGTACCTGGTTATGTACCCTTTTTAATTCAGTATTAGTGCCAGAGTGCAGAATGCAGTGCCAGCAGGCATTTCAGCGGATTGGAGACAGTAAGCTATTCTCGAAAATGGAAAATAGCCATGGTTTAGTGTAAAAAATGGATGGTTGTATGCAGTTTTACAATGGGATACAGGGACTTTTTGGGCGGCACGGCCACACAATTAAGTGATATTTCTAAAGAGGAATTGGAGTCAGGTTCACTGAACTGTAAGCAAGGTAATGATGGATATTACCATTTCAGCGACCCTGCAATTAAGCTAAAAAAAGCAAATTCGCCAAAACAGATTTTGCAATCTTTTACATTGTCCATTACTGATAGTGTGTATCCCTTTGTTACATTTGCCGGCAAATAAATATTGATGAAGCCATTATTCTCTTTTTTACTTTTTTCTGTACTGTTTTTTTCCTGCAATGATCCTGTTAAAAAAGGCGGAGATGAATTGGTAACGCCACCTTCTTCCAACACTGGCATACCTGCACCTACGTTACTTTCTGCGGTTTTGATTGCTGAATATCCGCATGATACCGGTGCATTTACAGAAGGTTTGCAGATACATGATGGAAACCTGTATGAAGGTACCGGCGAGGAACAAAAAACATTTATCCAGGTAACTGATATCAAAACGGGAAAAGTTTTACAAAAACACCCTGTGAAAGACCCTGCAATTTTTGGTGAGGGTATCAATGTTTTTAAGGACAAGCTTTACCAGCTTACCTATCAAAACAACATCGTTTTTGTTTATGATCTGAAAGATCTTTCAAAGCCACTAAAAACTTTTCCCTGGCAGGGTGAAGGATGGGGCATGACCAACAATGGAACAGAACTGATCATCAGCGATGGCAAGGCTTCGGGCAATTTGTATTTTGTAAATCCTGAAAACTTCCGGGTGTCGCACAGCATACAGGTAAGGGATAACAACGGACCCGTAAATTATGTAAATGAGCTGGAGTATATAGATGGTTTTATTTATGCCAATGTATGGGGCACCACACAAATTATCAAAATCGATCCGGCTAACGGGCAGGTAGTTGGTAAGATCGAAACAGCAGAAATGCTCCGGTCATTTTATTCCTCTTACCCTATCCGGCCTATGGAAAATGTATTGAACGGTATTGCCTATGACAGTACCACAAAGAAGATCTACATTACCGGTAAAAACTGGCCAAAGTTGTTTGAGATAAGATTGAACTAGAACTGCATCCACATCAGGCTAGCCAACCAAAAAATAATGTAGTATTTTTTGAAACTGAATCCTTTTTCCACATCAGGGCATAAAAAAGGCGAAGCCGCCGCGGCTTTAACAACTAATAAGGGACAGGAAAAGGGCAATGAGTTAGATACTTGTTGTCCTTTTTTTGTTGAATTATGGAATGAAATTGAAAGGGATTTAGGGGTGGTTTCGGATATTAAATTAGTTCAAAAAGATGACGGCATTTTTAAGTGTCAGTTACATTATAAATCCAATGGTGTAGATAAAGTTGCCTATTCCAGTGATGTTGATTTTAAAGAACTGGTAATCTCTCTAATGTATGTTAAGGAATTGATTAGCCCTATCAAAAAATATACACACGCTTTCTTAAATCCTCAACAAACTCTTTGACAACAATGGTAACAGGTGTTTCAATATCATCTTCTTTTATAGTAACTGCACTGAAAGTTCCATCAATACCCTCTATTGAAACTATTTTATCCGTATCAATAGCCCTAACAGTTTTGTCTATTTCATTGGTTAATGCAACCACCACAAAGTTCGGTTCACGTTCCATAAATCCATTATCTGCATACCACCTTTTTAAAAATCTGTTGTATATCTCATACGATTCATCTGTCATTACATGGGGTTGGAAGGCTACTATTGCGTTATCCATAAATACTTTGCCTGAAAACTGGTCGCATATTAAAGGATGCTTTGCCGTAAATAATTCCCAAAAATTCTTTACATCATCTAATGTTAGTTCTTTTTTATTTGCCATGATAGTTGTTTTGAAACTACTAATATACTAAAAACTTAAACCATGTTTAATAATCTAATCGAGTTAATAAAATCAATGCCGGATGAAGCTACTTGTAGGGATTATGTAGCAAAACAAAGGTGGGAAGATGGTAAAGCAGTTTGCCCTTATTGCGGTCACGGTAAGTGCTATAATATTGAAAATGGTAAGAGGTATAAATGTGGCTCTAAAACCTGCTATAAAAAGTTTTCAGTAATAACAGGTACTATTATGGAGGCCAGCAACTTGCCTTTAATCAAATGGCTTACTGCTATCTATTTGGTTAGTTCTCATAAGAAAGGTATTAGCAGTTATCAGTTAGGCAGAGACTTACAGATTGCTCAAAAAAATGCGTGGTTCGTTTTACATAGGATTAGAGAAATGTTGAGGGTAAAAGAGGGTTTAATGCTGGATAATATTGTAGAAATTGATGAAACATATATTGGCGGCAAAGTGCCTAACATGAGTAAAACAAAACGAACAAAGTTGAGGGAAACAGGTAACAGCCTTAACACTAAAACTATGGTAATGGGGATGGTGGAAAGAAGCGGCAATCTTAAACTTGTACCGGTTCATGCCTCTGTTAACAGCATGGCAATGCAAACAGTAGTTAATACCAATGTAGACAAAGATGCAGTTGTAATAACAGATAGTTTAGCTGCTTATAATGGCTTAGACAAGCAATACGCAGCCCATGAGATTGTAAACCATTCAGAGCAGGAATATGTAAGAGACGGCGTATTTCATACCAACACGATAGAAGGTGCCTTTAGCCTGCTTAAAAGGTCTATAATCGGCATTTATCACCAAGTAACTCCAAAGCACCTTAGCAGGTATTGCGATGAAACGATGTACCGCTATAACCTTAGAAAAATGACGGACGTGCAAAGGTTTAATTACACCATGACAAACATAGAAGGCAGACTGAAATATAAAGCCCTTATATCAGTACCGGATAATAAACCAGTATTGGTTGACAGGAATAGGCCAAATGAATATGTGAAAGGTAAACATAAAGCCATTGCGCAAATATTTGACGGTATGATAGTAGCAGAGTTTCCAAGTACAGCAGAAGCGGCAAGACAGACGGGTATATATGCAGCAGATATTAGAAAGGTATTGCACGGTAAAAGAATTACAACCAAAGGCTATCAATGGAAATACCTGTAAATTAGCGGCATGGCTAAAGCAGCAAAGAAAAAAACAACTAAAAAGGACATTTTAGTTAAGACGAACCTGTCAGCAGATAGTCTTTTAAAATTGGCGCTAAATACTTCCGTTAAAAAGAAGACCAAATAATTAATAGCAATATTTTTTTGTTGCAACTATTTGAAAAACAGTTAGATACAGCTTTGTGATTTTATTGTGTTGTGATTTTGAAATATACTTATTACATTTGTATTATCAGTACCCGGCACGCCTCTTATCTTTCCAAAGATAAAGCGCATCACGCCGGGGCTTTTTTTTATCTACATATGAAGTATAGCGGAGTTCCTAAAAATATTAACGATTTAACCAATCAGCTAATTTCTAAAGGTCTTATTGTTTCTAATAAACCAGATGCGGAGCATCATATTTTCAGCACCGGTTTTTTTAGATTTAAAAGATATTCTTCAATATTTCACATCATTGATGGCAAAGGCGATTATACATTTATTAAAGACACCCATTTTGATTTTATCGAAGGGGTATATCATTTCGACAGCTCTTTGCGAATAGCCTTGTTCGAGGCAATTGCAGAAATCGAAGTTGCATTTAAATCAATTTTGAACTTTACAATGACATTAAAGCACGGTGCTCATTGGTATCTTGACCCTGCTGTATTTAAAGATAAATTCACAAAAGACTTAGACTTTAATTATGAATCTTCATACGATAAATTTATTGTTGGATTAACAAAAGAATGCAATGAAACTCGTGAGAGTTATATTAAAAAGTATAAAGATTATTATACCGACCCAGCATTGCCGCCTTCTTGGTTAATAATGGAGATTTTGCCTTTTGGGACATGCTGTAAGCTATTTCAAAATATTTCAGAAGGCTCAACTAAGGCATCTATCTGTACGCATTTTGGAGTTGATAAAAGAATATTTGAAACGTGGCTTTTTACTTTAAGTTATGTTAGGAATCAATGCGCACACCATCATAAGATTGTCAATAGGATATTTATGTTCCCACCTATTCTTCCTAACAGAAAAGATCACATGTTCTTAAAAGAGGGAAGAATAGTTGACACAGATAGTTTGTATGCCGTTTTGTGTATTGTTCGATATACTTTACTTAATTTAAAATCAAAGTCTTTTTTCAAAGAAAATGTAATTGATTTGATAGACAATAACCCTCAAATACAATTAGATAGATTAGGATTTACGGAACATTGGAGAAAAGAAGCAATTTGGCAATAAATTACACTCAAAATAAATAAAATCATGGAAGCAGATTTTCAAAAGAATTTCAATAGAGGAGATGTTGTACAACTAAAATCAGGTGGCCCAGTAATGACAGTAGATGATTACGAGATATGGCATGATATTCTCGGAGCGTTTGGCAACAGGGAATCTAAGCCGTCACGGGTGACAGAAATAGTAAACTGTACATGGTTTGATAAAAACCAAAGGAAATTTGGGAAATTCCACCAAGACCTATTGGAGAAATACGTTAAGCCGCAATAAAGACTTTTCGGCAAATAGGTACAACCCAAAAAATGTAGAACTTAATTATTCTTATATTTTCATATGTTATTTCGTGCCTATTAAAAAACAGACGACTGCCTACTTTTTTTGTTTCTTCAATGCCTATTAAAGATGTTACCATACAAAAAGCCCACTACTCAATAGTGGGCTTTTTGTAACAATTTTTCTATTCCCAGCCTCTCTTGTCCCTTATTGGTAGTTGAGACCGCCGCCGCTTCGCCTTTTTTATGAATGTGTTTATGATCACCTGAGGTCAACCACTTCAACACCGGGATATTTTTTTGCATCAAATACAAATTGTGCATCCGTCATATTCGCATTGCCATTAAGTTTGCTTACTGTATAATTGTAGCGGTTACCGGCTTTCTCAAATAGTTTTGCGCCAGTGAGTGTTTTCGTTGCTTTGTCTATATATAAAAGCACTTTGAAAAATGTTTTGGCCTTATCGATGGGTGTCAGTTCTATCTCCTGTATGGTTTTTCCTTTCACCAGTTTTTCACCGTTCAGTTTATATAAAAAATCTTTGTCGTAAAAATTGGTAAATAACTTTTGGGGTGTGATGGCATTTGCCGTTGGATCAACTTTGGTAATAGTAACTTCATTGGCTGATTTATCGTAGGTACTCACATTGCTTCCGTCACAGAATATCTCCTGGCCTGTAACGCTGATCCGGTATTTGCTTCCCTTCATGTATACAGTACCGGATTTGTTACCCAGCACTTTACCTGCTGAGTTTTCAATATTCAATGAAAATTTTGCCTGTACAGATTTAAAGGTTTTAAACTTGGCACTCACGGCATCCAGCACTGTCTTTGCTTCAGGATCGCTATTGCCCATGCCGGGCTTTGGTTGTGCCAATGAAGCAGTAAATACAGCAACAGTTAGCACTAAAAAAGTAATAATTTTCTTCATTTCCAGGTTTTAATTTTTTGTTTATAAAGGCGGCGCAAATATAAGTGTTTAGAGGGGGACGGCGAAAGGAGGTTTAAGCGGGCTATTTAAAGAACTGTTAATGTATCCGGCCACACGAATAAAAACAGCTTTTTAAGGCTTTCAATACCAGGCTTTGCCTATTTTGCATTCACTTCAACTTAAGCCACGGCAACTCCGCTATTGATTCAGTTTTACTAAATCAAACACTACTCATTTAATGGAAAAGAATATCCCCATTGCCCAAAGGGAGCTGTATACCCCTTCGCCTTTCACTAATTTTTTGTGGTGGTTGTCTACAGCGGAAAAAGAACTGCTGGCCGATGCCGTAATTGACCGGAACCGGTATAAGATCATTGGCATGACGGTGCTGGCCACCTGGGCTTTTGCCACCCTTGCCTGGACCTATTTTTTCAGCACGGTTACCGGCGATAGCTGGATGGCCTGGCCATTGGGCTTTTTTATGGGCTTTATCATCCTTACCATTGACCGGGCGCTTATCAAGGGCATCAACAAACAAAACAAGCACCGGCTGCTGCCATTGTTGTTCAGGGGGATGCTGGCTGTTACCATCGGCACTTTTATGGCCCAGCCTGCCCTGCTGTACATGTTTAAAAAGGAAATCAAACTACAGACGGCGTATGATAACGAACAGAAAAAAATAAACAACAGCCATGTGCTGGACTCTTTATACAAGAACAGGAAAACCGAACTGCAGGCACAAAAAACAACGCTGCAAAATGAATTGCAGTTTAAGTTGACAGCAGTGTCAAAAGCAAGAGAGAATTTCCTGGCTGAAGCGGATGGCAGTGGCGGTACAGGCAAAGTGGGTATTGAAAAGATCGCACTCGCAAAAAAACACGAGTACGAAAAACTGGATGATGAATATAAACAACAGCTTACAATACTACAGCCAACAATTGACGGCATTGAGGCAGCACTAAAGGAAATCGACAATAAAGTAACACAGGAACAACAGGCGTATGCAGCAAATTTTAATGATGGATTTCTCACACAGATAGAGGCGCTTAACAATCTGATAAAAACAAACAGCGCATTACAAATAAGGTACTTCCTGCTGGTGGCTATTTTGCTATTGATAGAACTGATGCCAGTTATTGCCAAAAGCCTGTTGCCTGCAGGCACTTATGACGAAAAGGTACAGCTTAGGGAAGAACTGGAAAAAGACATGGCGAATGGCAATATACGAAGAGAACAGGTACTTAAAGACCTGTACAACGATCTTGCATTACAGCATGATCAAGAAACCATCACAGCTTTTTTCAACATCACTAAAGCAGACCGGGAAGAAAAAATGAAGGAGTTCAGCAATAAATGGAAAACCGGGAACCACCAGACTTTTGATGGATTGTGGGAAAAAATGAAGAAAGAGATACTTACCAAACAGGAGAACTGACCTGGATATACCTACGAAAAAATACCTAAGCAGGCACAGCCAGTTTTTGGGTGGTGCTGCTGTTCATTCTATTAAGTTGAAGTGGGTATGGTTGCCGGCCCCTTGGCCTGATCTGCAGTCGCTTTTTTAGAACCGGTATATCCCACTTTTAATTTACTAAGCGGCTTTTCAATAAACCTTGCCGAGATTGAAGCGATGATGATCACACAGACACAATAAATAATAAAGGAGCCAACCTCGGAGGTAGCTGCAATCTCCCACCAATCAATGGGATCCTTAAATCTTTTTAAAAAGCCTGCGTGGTTGGCCTCAAAATAGTGAGATACCACCCGGTACAAGCGCCAGAAAATGATGGGCACCAGCAGGTGATATAAATAAATACCGTAGCTGATACGGCCTACATATAAGACCTTTTTATTTACCAGGAATTTACCAAACCAGTTATTATAACCCTTTAAAGCCCCTTCGATCAATGCAAAGGAAATGACGGAGAAAAACAGCCTGTTAAAAATAAAACCATAGTAATCAGAACGGGTAATCAGGATCGGAACAGACAATACAATAGAACCTATCAAAGCAATCCTGATCCATTTTGTTATAAGCAGTTGTTCCTTTTCAGTTGCGAGGGTGTATTTATAGGCCATGATGCCGCCAATGGCAAAGGCGTCTGCACAATACTCGGTCAATATTTGCTGTGATATTAAAACAGGATGATAAAAAACAGCCCTTGTGGCAACCGATGCTGCAATGATGAGGAGTAATGTTTTTAGAAAGTGACGCTGCGGAATGAAGAGGATCACAAATGGCCAAAAGATATAAAACTGTTCCTCCACCGCCAATGTCCATAAATGCGCAGTAACCCTGTTATATTCCTGGGTATCGAATAACCGGTAGTTGCTGAGATATGAAAAATACCATTCGGCATTGTCTTTTACTTCGGCAGTAATGTTTGGGATGAGTAACAGCGCCAATAAATAAAGATAATAGGGCGGGAAGATCCGTATGGTGCGTCTTAGTAAAAATACCAGTATTACTTTTGGTCTTGCGATACCGAGCTGTTCGCCTTTAGCCTTTGCAGAAATCAGTATCCTTGTGATCAAATAACTGCTGAGTACAAAAAAGAAATTGATCCATTTACCACCGCCTACAAACTCAGCTGCCGCACTATGATGAAAAGAGGGAAGCCAGTGATAGCAAACTACAAAAAAAACGGCAATAAAACGCAGCCCGTCGAATTGCGGATTGTATTTTAAAATAGAAGCGGAGTTGTTTGATTTTTCGATTCCCATACCAGATACTTAAACAAGGCAGAACGTAAAAATAGGTATATATATTGTTTACAGGCGGGATGGTAAAAATAAAAGCAGGTTCTGTGCTTTACAGGATGATTAGAATATGGTTATTTATAAACCGTTTCTCCATAAATCAAAAAAACTGCTTAACATCGCAGATAACTTCTTATACAATATGAAAAACCCTCTGCTGTTGGTTTCAATAATGTTGATTGGTTTTACTGCCGCAGGGCAACCATCCTCCCAGTCGCTGCTGTATAAGCTGGTCAATGAAAAAAGGCAATCATTCGTTACAACAGAAACAATCAGCCTCTTTACTGCAACCAGCCAGGGAGCAAATCAAGAAATAAGAAAGATACTTTCTGCAGAACAATTTCTTTTATTGAATAAAGTAAAGAGCAGGTCATTGTACAGTTCAAAACCGGTTAGCATCTCCCTGCTTGTTCCCTACAAGCTCCAGACATACCAGTTAGAGCTGATACAGGAAGACATTCACATAAATGGCGTGCCCGCCGGTAAACTAACAGGCAACAACAAACGGGAAAAAGCAGGCAAAGTAAAAGCCATTCATTACAGGGGATATGTACACAACAACGCAGCATCCATAGCCAGTTTTAGTGTTTTTGAAAATGGCGAGATCATGGGACTGTTTTCAACGGCAGCAGGTAATTTCAATTTAGGCAAAACAGGCACCGGCGAATATATTCTGTACAACAGTGAAGATATGACGGCTGCCCCTGCCTATGAATGCGGCACCGATGAAACGCTTGTAACAGGTGGAGAAAACAGCAGCAGGCAAATGAATGAACCGGTGGCCACGCCGTTTGTGCTATGTAATAAACTGAGTATTTACTGGGAAGTGGATTACAGCTTATATAATCACAACTTCAATAATAACTACAACAATACGATCAATTACCTCTCGGGTTTGTTTAACCAGGTGGCAACGTTGTTTTATAGCGAAGGGATCATCGCAGAGTTATCTGAATTGTATGTTTGGACAACCCCTGACACGTTTACCACCACCAGTTCTGCAACCGGGTTGAATGCCATTAAAAACAAATGGAATTCGCTGGGTAATAATTTTAACGGCGACCTGTGTATGCTGATAGATGGAGGAACAACCAATAATGGTGGAAGAGCGTATGTGCTGACCGGCAGTATTTGTAATCCCACTTTTGCTTACGCATATTCAAATGTGCGTGGCACTTACAACACGGTACCCACTTATTCCTGGGATGTGGAAGTGATAACACACGAAACCGGTCATAACCTGGGCTCCCGGCATACACAATGGTGTGGATGGAATACGGGTGAAACCGGCGGCTGTGGTTCCATTGACGATTGCGTGAGCGTTGAAACAAGTTCAACAAACTGCAGCAGTTGCACTGCAGCAACCTTAACTAACCCCACCCCTCCAGCCGGTTTTAAAGGAACCATCATGAGTTATTGTCATTTGCGTACCGGCATCGGTATCAACTTGGCTTTAGGTTTTGGTCCGCTCCCCAGCGCAGTAATAAGAGGAAACATGGTTGCGTCTTCCTCCTGCACCATTCAGAACAATACCTGGACGGGCGGACAAAGCGATGCATGGGAAATACCCGCTAACTGGAGTTGCGGCAGCGTACCAACAGCCAGTTCAGACGTTATCATTCCCGGTGGCACGCCTAATAACCCGGTTGTTAAAAGTGCTGCTGTTTGCAGGAAACTGAGGCAAACACCCAGTGCATCCGTTACAGTAAACCAGGGATTTTCGTTAAAGGTTGCCGGTACAGCGCAGTAGGCAAAACCTATCTTCTTCCAAACAGTTTATCGATATCTTTTTCAGAAAGATTGATATAACCATCCCTGGTAGTAAGCCTTACACCATGTTTTGCAATCAATGTACAATGCTGCAGGTTTACACCGGTTTCACCTAACTTAAATGTTTGCATATAATCTTTATTTTTCCGGTTGGCATCTTCGAAAAAAGACTTCAGCAATTCGTAAAACTGTGCACAGGCGTTGGCCGTTGATTTAAATCTGAGGGAGAAATAATTTACTTCCTGTTGCTTTTTAAAATCTTTCATTAACAGCAAATAGGTGGTGTCATTGCCGGCTGTACTATACTCAAGTTTGGCAATTAAGGTACCAATTGATCTTACCTGCCCTACGGGATACCAATCGGCTTTGTCAGCCATCGTTATTTGGGCAGCAAGGGGGGGTACAACAAAGGAAAATAAAAAAGTGGCAAGCGTTTTTGACAACATTTCAAATGATTTTAAATAACAAAATTGCAACAACTGCAGTTTAATTACAATAACGAAATGGGGTGATGAAATAAAACCTGTAAATGCTTACCAGCCTTGAAAAGCGTTGTAATAAAAAAGCACAGCTGGAAAAAGCGGTACCAAAAGCAAAACCCATTAATATGGTTGGCAACCTATAGCAAAAAACGTAGTTTTGGCTGAACCAATCAGCTATGACAAGATCCATATTCACTTCGGCAGCAGTGCTTCTGGTTTTTAATCTGCAGGCACAAAACCTTGTTGTAAACCCAGACGCCGAAAGTTTGCCAAGTGGTACCGGCTGGACCGTGCTGAGCCAGGGTGCCCTCACCTGTTTACTTATTCCCACTAACAGTATGGTGAACTGGACAATGAAACCCAATGGCACAGCCAATTATCCATACGACCATACTACAGGGGCAAGTGGCGGCACGGTATTTTTTTCCGGTTGCGACACGTATTTTTCTGGCCCCTTTGAACTGGAACAAATTATTGATGTATCTGCCGACAGCAGCAGTATCGATGCCGGCAGCCAGCTATATGATTTTAGAGGTTATATGCAAACCCCTGTATCCAATCAAACAGATATGGGACGATTTGTGGTGGATTTTATGAATAACGCCAACACGGTGCTGGGCGCCGGTTACAGAAGTGACTGGCAGTCGAATTTTGATGGTTCCGGAACCGCCTGGCAATTACATTCCAACACAAGAACTGCACCAGCAGGTACAAGAAAGGTCAGGATCAAACTGCAAACCCAGATACATATAAACCAACCTGCCATCAATGTATATTTTGATGACATCAGCTTCAGCAAAACATCGGTGGTGCCCGTTGGATTGATCTCGTTTACCGGTAACCTTAATAACAACAGCATCGATCTGCATTGGCAGCTTGCCCAACCGGTTCAATACACAAAAATTGAAATAGAAAGAAGTACAAACGGTGTACACTACAACCAGCTATCAACAATGTCAGCAGTATCCGTTGGTAACTATAAAGATCATTCAGCCCCGGGAAAATATTATTACCGGCTGAAGTTTACAGATGCGAACGGTGCAGCCAGCTACAGCCATATCATTACAGTACAACTAAAACAGCTATTGTCTTTTTCGGTTTCGCCTAACCCTGCCCGTGATATACTGAACTTAACCGGCATTACCAGCCCGGGAAATATTTCAATTATCAACGGCCATGGCAGTACCATTCAATCTGCCAATGTACAGGCGCCTTCAGCCAAACTGGATATATCCCGGCTGACAAACGGTTTATACATTGTGCGGTACAGCAGCAAGGGAACGTTCATCAATAAAAAACTGCTGGTAGCCAGGTAGCAGCGGTTGAATAAATTAACCTGCCGTGGAAGCAATCAACGCACCTGTTGCCGCAGCCTGTGCAACCGCACCGGCGGCATCTGTACTTGTATTGGCCATACTTACAAAATTATAGCCCCACCCTTTCAGTTCATTCTTCCATACAAGCGAACCGTCTTTGGCAGACAGGCATAACAGTATGCCGGATATGCCGATATATAATTTATCGCCTTCACTCACTATTTGACCTATCGCAGTGAGCATGGCACTTTTTATATATTCCTTTAGCTTTACCTCCCAAACAATGGCACCGTCTTTTTTGCTGATCGCTGCCACCCTTCCGTTAGTTAAAATATAAAACACATTTGGCTTTTTCATTCTTTAGTATTTTTTATAAAATTAGGGAAAGAAAAAATACCAACAGGTACCAGTTTGCATTGGCATAACGTAACTTCATCTGCTGAAATAAATATTATGTATAAAATTTTCTTTCCGGCAGCATGGCTGCTGCTTTTCTCCTGCGCACAAAAAAACACCCAGGATCCCAGCGATGCAGTACAACTTAGTAACCTGGCAGAAAAATATGTACGCCTGGGACTGGCCATCGGGCAGTATGATGAAAGTTTTGTGGATGCGTATTACGGCCCGGATTCATTGAAACCGGCCACTGCAAAAGCAGATAGTGTGTTCCCAAAAGACCGCTTGCTCGCTGAAGTAGCAGCCCTTACAAACGATCTGAAGGTGCTGGAAGGAAATGCAAATGATACGATTGCCAGACGTTCGGCCTGGATCGCTTCACAGTTAAAAGCATTTGAAAGAAGGATCAGGTTATTCAGCGGGGACTCGGCTTCTTTTGAAACAGAAACAAAAGAACTGTATGGTGTAACGGTACCGGTGTATGATACCGTACATTTTAAAACCATTGCAAAAAAATTAGACAGCCTGTTGCCGGGTGCTGGCACAGTGAATGAACGTTTTCAGCAACTCGCCAACCGTTTTATCATTCCAAAAGCGAAACTGGATACTGTTTTAAAAACATCCATTGCAGAATGCAGAAAACGCACCTTGAAATACTATGCATTGCCTGCAACAGAAAATTTCAGTCTTGAATTTGTAACCAACAAACCCTGGAGTGGGTACAATTGGTATAAGGGTAACTACAGGAGCATTATCCAGATCAATACAGACCTGAATATTTTTATTGACCGGGTGATCGATGTGGGCAGTCATGAAAGTTACCCAGGCCACCACGTATATAATATGCTGCTGGAAAAAAATCTTTATCGTGATAAAGACTGGGTGGAGATCTCTTTTTATCCTTTGTACAGTCCACAATCACTGATTGCTGAGGGCAGTGCCAACTATGGTATTGAACTGGCTTTTCCGGGTGATGAAAAAATTGACTTCGCAAAAAATGTGCTGCTGCCACTTGCAGGCATTGACACAACCCATATCAACCTTTACTTTAAAGCACTTGAGTTGAGAGATGAATTAAATTTTGTGCGCAATGAGGTATGCAGGGGACTCATGAATAAAACCATGACGGAGGCGGAAGCTGTTTATTGGCTTAAAACCTTTTCGTTGATGAATGAGCAGGCTGCTGTAAAATCAATCAGTTTTATCAGGGCCAACAGGAGTTATGTGATCAACTACAACTATGGCAAACGCCTCGCAAAACAATATATCGAAAAGAAAGCAGGTTCATCAGCTGACAAAAAATGGGAAGTATTTGGCTGGCTGCTGAGTAATGAAGTAAAACCGGACGAGTTGCAGTAAACTACCGGTTAATTTTTCAATGCTTTTCTCACCGCCGGTGCAATCCTTGTTCCGAAAATTTCTATTGACTTCATCAGGGAAGCATGCGACGGCCCTCCTACATCCATATGTGCTGAAAACCGGGTGAGACCGAATAATTCATGCAGTTGAATAATCTTATCAACCGACTCATTCACATCACCAATGATCAAATGCCCGCTCTTTGTTCTTCCTGCATCATACTGGCTGCGTTGAAAAGGGGGCCAGCCACGGCTGCGGCCGATCCTGTCCATCTGTGCTGAATACACTGGATAATAGTCATCTGCAATTTGTTTACTGTTATCACCAAAAAAAGCATGCATGTGTACACCGGCCTGTAATTTACCCAGGTCGTGGCCATAGTGCTGGTACACTTCCCGGTAATAATCAAAAAGTGGTTTAAACTGTACCGGGCTGCCACCAATAATTGCGAAGATAACCGGCAATCCATTTTTTGCTGCCCTCACAACAGATGCAGGAGTGCCACCAACGGCTACCCATACACTCAAATGATCATTCACTGCACGGGGCAATATCAGCTGATTGTCGAGCGCCGGGCGGAATTTCCCTTTCCATGTAATGGGGTTCCCGTTATTTATTTTCAATAACAGGTCTAATTTTTCTTCAAACAGGGCATCATAGTCTGCAAGGCTGTGGCCAAACAAAGGGAAAGATTCAATAAAACTACCCCGGCCTGCCACCAGCTCAGCCCTGCCACCAGAGAGAAGGTCCAGCGTTGCAAAATTCTGGTAGAGCTTTACGGGATCTGCAGAGCTCAGTACAGAAACAGCACTTCCCAGTTTTATATGCTTCGTAACGGTGGCGGCTGCAGCCAGCACGATTTCTGGTGATGAAACGGCATAATCAGGCCGATGGTGTTCACCGATGCCATAGAAATCAAGCCCGGTTTCATCCATCAGCTTTATTTCTTCTATCAGTTCTTTAAGCCGCTCCCCTGCAGGTTGAATTTGTCCTTTGCTGTTGATATGCAGATCGCCAAACATGCCTACGCCTAATTCCATAATGATATATTTTACAACAAAGGTAGCGTGGCGAGATCCCGTAAACATTGAACCAGGTTAAGAAAATGATCTGGTAAGAGGTGGGTTTGAATTGACAGCATCACCAAAAAAACCGGCCAGGAACAACTACAGAGGGACAAATCACAACATAGAGTGGAATTTATTTCCCGTATGCTCCGATCAACTAGTGTAAAAAAATCTGGCTTGATTCTTTTATCAATATCAGTACATCAAAAAACACAACTATGAAAAAGATGCTTACAAATACGCTAAACAAAGTAATGCTGCTTGTAGTAGCCCTGTTATCGCAGTTTACTGCTTTTGCTGCAGATGGCGACAACGCAGAAGAAACAAAATGGCAGGCAGTTTCCCGTATGCCGCAGTTCTGGATAGGTGTGGCATTATTCATACTATTGATTACGGCTTTCTTTGTAACCGGCCGGAACAAAAACAAACAGTTGGCCTAAAAAATATCTTCCCTGTTTACTACAGCCCTGCATACGTTGCTGGGCTGTTTAATAATACAGGGTTGCAAACGGTATATATTGTTTATAAAAGAAACACTCAGAACAGGCCTGATTCCTTACTTTTAGTGTCCGCTAAATTTTCACATCATGAGCCATATCAAAAAAGAAGATATCAAACAGGAAGTATTTGACCTGTACGATGATTATGCACACAACCGGGTAAACAGGAGAGATTTTATGCAACGCCTTTCTATGTACGCTGTTGGCGGACTTACCCTCACTTCACTCATGGGCTTTTTAATGCCGGATTATATTGAGGCTATACAAGTGAGGGCTGATGATGAAAGAATTCAGTCGGAATATATTACCTATCCTTCACCCAAAGGAGGCGGCACCATCAAAGCTTTACTGACGATACCCGCTGGCAACACACAAAAACTGGGTGGTATTGTGGTGGTGCATGAAAACCGCGGTCTTAATCCACATACTGAAGACGTGGCAAGAAGGGCTGCCATGGCCGGATTTGTATCGCTTGCACCGGATGCCCTCACGCCATTGGGTGGATATCCTGGCAACGACGATGCAGGAAGGGAATTACAGGCTAAGCGTGACCGTAATGATATGCTGGAAGACTTTATTGCGGCATATGAGTATTTGGTTAAACATTCTTTTTGTAATGGAAAGGCAGGCGTGGTGGGCTTTTGCTTTGGCGGATGGATCAGCAATATGATGGCAGCCAGGATTGAAACCCTTGCAGCCGCCGTACCTTTTTATGGTGGACAGCCGCCGGCAGAAGAGGTGCCAAGAATAAAAGCGCCGCTGCTGCTGCACTACGCTGAACTGGATAAAAGAGTGAATGAAGGCTGGCCTGCATACGAAGCCGCTTTAAAGGCTAACAGCAAGGCATACACGGCTCATATCTACCCCAATGTAAACCATGGTTTTCTTAATGATACCACACCCAGATATGATAAAGCGGCAGCAGAACTTGCCTGGCAGCGGACAATAGACTTTTTCAAAGACAAACTAAAGGCCTAGATCTTATTTTTTGATCTTTCCGGCGTATTCCATTTCCAGTTCTTCCATGGAACTGTCATAGCCCTTTTTATCGAAAAAAGCGCTGGGGTTGTATTTATCACCAGGCTTGTGCTTTTCGTGCAGACTGAATTGTCCGGCATGTGATGCCAGCCAGATATCAAAAGAAAGCTTTTTCATTTGCTTTAGCGTATACCCGTAATCGTTGGCTATTTCCGGGTAAGAAGGCAGTTCAGCAAAAGACCTGTCTGTAACGATCGTAGGCATATTTGCAATCAATACCCTGTACGAACGTTTGTTGTCCTTTACAGTAAAGAGGTAACTGCAAGAGCCCTTTGTATGACCAGGATGGTGCAGCATCACCAGTTTGAAAGCCCCCAGTGTAATGGTATCTTTATCCCGCAGCAACCTGTCTGTTTCCATTGGCACAAATGAACTTACTGTATCTCCAAAAGCATAATCCGACCGTCCGCCATCTCTTACAACCCCGGCATCTTTTTCGTTCACCATTAATTTTGCTCCGGTTTGCTTTTTTACGGCAGCCATGGCGCCCAGGTGATCATAATGTGCCTGCGTGGTAAGCAATATTTTTATATCACTGAATTTAAAACCAAGAGATGTTATGTTCTTTCTTATTTGATCGGCAGAAGCCGCCAGGCCGGTATTGATAAGGATATTTCCTTTGCTGGTGGTGATGAGATAACAGGCCAGGTCGTAAGTACCCACATAATAAAGGTTGCCCGCAATGCGAAAAGGTGGATAGGGTTTATTCCAGTCTGCTGGCACAGATGCAGGCTCCTGTACAGGCTGACCTAAAGCAACGGCACCTACCACCAGGAACAACACAACAGTTGTCATTTTTTTACAAAGTCCGTTTAACATGATATCCATACTATTTAGATGAAGCCGTAAAAATAAACCCTTTTCATTTTGTTTGCACGGCAATTGCGTTTTACTTCCGTTAAAATGCACGCTGTAAACATGCTTCCTTTATACTGCAGCTTTCAACTACTGCCCTTTCTATTTCCTTTCATCAATATTTACATAGCATCATACAATTAGTTTGTAATCTTATATTTCAAAACCACTACCACCTACAGCCATGATAAAACGAACCCTGCTCATTTTAATCAGCATTGCGTGTTTCCTGTACCAGGAAGGCCGTGCACAATCTGCCCAAATTTCTGGTATCGTAACTGACAGCAGCGGCCAACCGCTTCCACTGGTTACGGTAAGGTTAGTAACATCGGGTGAACAATCTGTTGTATTGCAAACTACGCTTAGCAAAGACAATGGTGCCTATGTTTTTAATAAATTATTCCCCGGCAATTATGTAATCCGCTTCTCCCATTTGGGTTTTGCAGCAGGCAGTCAAAATGTTCGTGTTAACGGCAGCCCGGTACAGGCGGACAACCAGTCATTGCTAAAAACCAGTACCTTATTAAATGAAGTGGTGGTAAAACAACAGCGTCCATTGGTAGAGCAAACTGATGATAAGGTGGTGTTTAATGTGGAAGACGATCCAGGCAGCAAATCGGAAACTGCCATAGAAATTTTGCGTAAAACACCTTTTGTAAGCGTGGATGGAGAAGACAATATAAAGGTGAACGGGCAATCCAATTTCAGGGTGCTGCTCAACAACAGGGAAACATCCATGTTTGCGAATAATATTAAAGAAGCATTGAGGGCTTTTCCCGGTGCGCTGATACAAAAGATAGAAGTGATCACCAATCCTTCAGCCAAATATGATGGAGAAGGTGTAGGCGGATTGATCAATATCATTACAAAGAAAAAAGTAGTTGGGTATAACGGCACGATATCTTCCTTTTCAAGAACGAGTGACAAACTGAATGACCTCTCCGTAAACGGCAATGCAAAATTGGGTAATGTAGGGATCAGCCTGCTGTATGATTTTGGCGGCACGGATCCCATATCCTTATCCAATATTGTTACCAGTACCCCTGTGAATGCTGCGGCATTCAGCAAAAGAACCCTGGCCGGCAACAGGCGCAATGAACAGGGCTGGCAATTTGGTAACGCAGAAATCAGCTGGGAAGTTGATACACTCAACACTGTAAGCCTCTACGCCAACGTTGACAGCTGGAATGAAAAGAATATGTTTGAACAGGTGATTTCAACTGATTTTGCCAACGCTCCATCTACTACAGGCACCTATGAGCTTGTAAGCAAAACAAATAATCCCGGGTACAGTGTGGGCACAGATTTTATCCGTAAGTTCAAAAAAAATAAAGACAGGGAATTCAGTTTGAAATTCTTTAGTGAGTTTGGTAAAAGTGAATCAGAGGCCAACAGCCTGCAGGCATACAACAATGCGGAAAGATATTTGCAGAATAACAGCAACGCAAAAAATAACCAATACACGATCCAGGCAGATCACAGTATACCACTGGGAAAAACAGGGAAATTTGAAAGCGGTGTAAAAGCCATTTTACGCAGGGCCAGCTCTGATTTTGAAAGCCTGGTTAAGTATAACGTAAACGATAAGTTTGAACCCAATCCCTCTAACACAGACCGTTTCAGCTATGCACAGGATGTAGTAAGTGTTTACAGCATGTACAGTTTCAAAGTAAAGAAATTCAGTTTTCGTGCAGGCGCCAGGGTGGAATATACAAATGTGGATGGCAATTTTACCAGTTCCAGCAGCAAGGTAAAAAATCAGTACAGCACCCTGCTGCCCAACTTCCAGGTATCCAATAAACTAAGCAACACTACAACGCTCACTATCAATTACACCAAACGGTTAGCCCGGCCTTATATATGGGACCTGAATCCATTTGTATTTAACAATGACTCCTTGAATATTTCTTTTGGCAATCCCAACCTCGGTCCGCAAACCAGTCACAGCCTGTCGGCACAGGTACGGTATGGAAAAGGAACCACATTTTATGGCATCAATATAGAGGGCAGCTTTAGTGATAATAAAATACTGGATTATATTTCTTATGACCCCTCAACAGGTGTCACTAAAACCACCAGCCTCAATGTTGGGAAAGAGATAACGGGCAGCCTTAACCTGAATCTGAACACCAAACTTACCGGCAAATGGAGCCTGTTTATCAATGGCTCCCTTCGTTACATTGATATCAGGAACAATTCAAATGCAGCACAGGCCAACAGCGGCTGGGGCGGCAATTTCAATTTCAGTCAACGTTACCAGTTTACAACAAGATTCAGTATCAGCAACTATATTGGTTTATGGCAGGACCCTGTGACCATACAAACCACTTATCCATTTAACACCTGGTATAACCTGGCTGTCAATTATAAAATGTTCACCGAAAAATTTACCATCTCGGTAAGAGGCGTTAATTTCTTTGAAAAAGACCGCGACTTTAAAAATATCGTACGGGATCCTGATTTTTACAGCACCAATATTAACACCCGTATCAGGCGTGGCCTTGTACTGGCGCTCACGTAAAATTTTGGAAAACTCACAGAAAATGTATCTAAGAAAAAAGGGGTTACCAATGATGACCTGCTGAAAAAACAAACAGAAACAACCGGCAACTAAAAAACCGCACCACCTCAGCTAGTCGATCCTGATCACATCAGCATATTCCTGTGTAACGTTTACCAGTGTGTTGTCATCCAGCCAGATAAAATTCCAGCTGCCGCCATCGAGCAAGCCATTACGGTAATAGGTCCAGCTGTTTCCAAAATCATTGCTCACCAGGGTATAATTATAACTTAACAGTACCAGTTTATTCCTGCGCAGGGTAAGGTATGCATAGGTGTCACCGGCATTCAGTTCCAGTATTTTTTCTTCGGCACCAGGTAGTACCTGCCGGTTGATTGCATTTGGATGAAAGGGCAAACCATCCATAGATACAAAATGAACCCCATCACTGGTAAATCGACGGTGAAAAAGATGTGGTGACGAACCGTTAGACATATAAGGACTGGAAGATTCCACCCCCTGCATAGTGGACAATTTAGTATCTGTATCACAGGAAAGAAAAATATTCTGTGATGAGTTGCAGGGCGCTTCGGTTACGAACGAATCAACTATATTTCCAAGGGCATCATACGTGATGTATGCTGTTGTTTCATTTTCCCTTAAAAATACAAACCCCCTGTTGTTAATATTTGCCAACTGTGCATCTTCCTCCTGCAGCGGAAAACGAATTGACCAGGAACGGCAGGCGTCTTTTGATTCCAGCAACCAGGGACGGTAATCTTTTATTTCCTTGTGAAGGTCGTTTAAATATCCAATACAATACACAGAAGAAGAAAGGGCGGGTGCGTAATACAGCTGGCCTAATTCGATGCACACTTCGTATTCATCCTCTTCAGTTGCTTTTATGTGTTCGCTTTTTTGAAACCCCTTGTATTGCACGCCCTTTTCATTGGGAGTTTCAACATCATGTGGATACAATTCTTTGTCGATGTATACAAAACGCTGCTTTTGCAACAAGGGCAGCGTATCCATTGCTGTACTGCTGAAATATCTCCAATGCTGGTTAGTGATCTGCACTGAAGAAAAAGTGTGCATATTGGCAAGTGGTGCGGTATTGCGGTCAAATACAAAATGGCCTGGTTGAAAAGGTATATGATCAAGGGATCGTGATGTGCTGATGTACATCGTATCCCTGGTGCCCCGCCTGTAAATTTTGATTTCAGCCGGGTGGCGTTCTGCATCTATATTCCCGGTTGTAAAAACGCCATTTTGTACAAATGCCTTTTGCCAGTCGGTATTTTTATTGGTACGCCATTCCAGCACCAAATCTTTTTCTGTACGCCGGATAAAATCCTCTCCATTATAAAACACTTTAAAACGTAAAGCAGAAAGATGATAGCCGGGCTGAGCCAGGGCATTTCCCTGCAGTACTAAACAAACTAAAACAAACATCCTATATTTTATCATACTCATCGTAGATGCCACCAGAGCCAGCTTTACATAAAACAAGGAATTGAAATGTTCGGTCAGTTTTTTTGCTACTCAAATTCTTTACTCCTTTATGCGCATATTATTTACATTCGCTTTATAAACACTTACTTTTCAATTCGAAGTATTATGAAATATATCCGGCTCTTTTTTCTCCAATTATTACTGGTACAGGTGAACGTCTGCACGGCACAAACAAAAGATTCTGCTATTGTAGCTGGCATTGTAACAGAAGCCACTGAACATTCCCAATTAGAAAAGCTGGCCTATGAATTATTAGACAGTATCGGGCCAAGACTGGTTGGTACGCCACAGATGAAACAGGCACATGACTGGGCGGTTGCCAAATACAGCAACTGGGGTATTGCTGCCCGTAATGAACAATGGGGGCAGTGGCGTGGCTGGCAAAGAGGCATTTCTCATATCGACATGGTGCATCCAAGGGTAAAAACGCTGGAAGGCATGCAACTGGCCTGGAGCCCTTCCACCAATGGTAAAACCATTACAGCAGAAACGATCCTGCTGGCCGATGTTGCGGATTCACTCTCTTTTCAGCAATGGCTGCCCAATGTAAAAGGGAAGTTTGTATTGATCTCAATGTGCCAGCCTACAGGCAGGCCGGATTATAACTGGCAGGAATTTGCTGTGAAAGAATCCTTTGACAAAATGAAAAAGGCCCGGACAGAACAAACAGAAGCATGGCGTAAACGCATCAGTAAAACCGGTTATGGTAATAAAGAGCTGGCAAGGGCATTAGAAAATGCCGGTGCAGTGGGCATCCTTACTTCTTATTGGTCGGCCGGATTTGGAGCCAACAAAATTTTTGGTGCACATACGTTAAAAGTTCCCACCATTGATATTGCGCTGGAAGATTATGCCACACTTTATCGTCTTACTGAATCGGGTGCAAAACCCAAAATAAGTGTAAGGGCCGACTCAAAAGAGCTGGGCCTGATGCCAACATTTAATACCATTGCAGAAATAAAAGGAACAGAAAAACCGGATGAATATGTGATGCTGTCCGCCCATTTTGACTCCTGGGATGGCGCCACGGGTGCCACAGACAATGGCACTGGCACCATTGTGATGATGGAAGCACTGCGTATCCTGAAAAAAATATATCCCAATCCTAAACGCACTATTCTTGTGGGGCATTGGGGCAGTGAAGAGCAGGGGCTGAATGGCTCCAGGGCCTTTATTGAAGACCACCCGGAAATGATGGATAAGATACAGGTATTGTTCAACCAGGACAATGGTACCGGCCGTGTGGTGAGCCTTGGTGGACAGGGCTTTTTACACTCCTATGAATATTTAAAAAGATGGCTTACACAGGTGCCGTCAAACATTAAAGATAAAATTGAAACCAGTTTTCCGGGTGCGCCTGACAGGGGTGGTTCTGATTATGCAGCCTTTGTGGCCGCAGGTGTGCCAGCGTTTTCATTGAGCAGCAACAGCTGGCTGTATGGCAGCTATACCTGGCATACTAACAGGGATACTTATGACAAAATAGTATTTGATGATGTACGCAGCAATGCTATCCTCGCTGCTGTAATGGCCTATATGGCCAGTGAAGAACCCGTAAAAGTGTCGGCTGAAAAAGCCGTATTACCCATTAACAACAAAACGGGAGAACCGGGTAAGTGGCCGGAGAAAAAAGAAGCCAAGCGAAAAGGCGGACTGGAAGAGTAACGAACGGAATAAATGAGATCAATCGATCTTCAAAAAATACGTTCCTTATCCCTGTTTAAACAGCCTGTCTTTTTAGGAAGGAAAGTTTATTTAAAGCTTCACAAATTTTGCTTTGTACATTTCATCAGCAGTATAATACAACAAATAATAAATACCCGGTTTTAACTTATGGAGGTCTAATGAAACCAGGTTATTATTGATGTTTGTTTTTTCCCGGCTGGTAATTATTGCACCTGTAGCGTTAATAATAACAAATTTGCCAGGTTTCCCATTTAATTGAGATAAGGGCACATGTAAAACTTCAGTTGCAGGGTTAGGATATACTTGTAAATCTGCGTAATGTACTTGACCTTTAAAAAAGATAACAGGACTGTAGGTTTTGGTTTCATTGATATATTCCAGTTTTAGCCGATAAAAACGGGGTAATGATGAACGACCTGGATCCAAAAAGTCATACTCATCAGAAGCGCCCGCTAAAACAAAACCTGCGGAAAAAAAACGAACACCGTCATAACTTTTCTCCACCACATAACCTTTGATATTGTCCTTTACGCTCACCTTCCAATTAAGCTTTATGCCGGATGTTTGCTCTGCAGCTTTAAAAAATTGCAATACCACAGGTACTGTTGAGTTTATCTCCCTGTAGGCAGTAATAAAGGGAAAGGAAGAAGTACTACCGGCGATGTATAGTCGATTTTGAAATCGTTTAACTGAATAAGAAATGCCATTGATTCCCAAGGGCGTATTGGTAATGATCCCATTTGTACCAAAGCCTGGATCGGGTCTGCCATCCGGAAGGAGCCTGACCAAAATTGCCACATAGTTTTCACCAGTTTTTCTATAACCCGTGCAGATCAGACGATCAAAACTATCAATCATTATATCGGTATAAGCACTGTTGCCAGGTAAAATAGTTGAAAGAAAAGCAATTCCCTCAAAACCAAAGCCCGTATCCAATGTGCCATCTTCGTTCATCCGTAACAGGTAGGCTTTTTCTGACCCAGCCATATTTTGATTACTTAAAAATCCGCCAGCCAGTACTTTATTGTCAGGCTGAATGGCTATCCGCCATATTAGGTCTGCGTACCCCGGATTAGCATCAATAACCGATATTCCATCCCCGCTAAAAGTGCTGTCAGGCTTTCCATTAGCGGTAAGCCTGATAGTAGCCATTGCGCCGTCATTATCTGTAAACGTATTAATGGTACCACATACTATTAATTTCCCATCGGTTCTTAAAGCAAGGCCTGTACTTATATTCTGACAACTGAAATCGAAGGGTATATTATAAACACCATTGATTGCAAAACTGCTATCAAGCACTCCATATGCTGTATGACGTGAAACAAAATACCCTTTACAATCTGATAATATAGCGGCACAAACAAGTATTTTACCATCAGGCTGAACAACAATATTATTTAAATTGCCCTCAGTGCCGGTGGCGAAATGGTAAACAACAATCCCATCATTACTAAAACTACTGTCTAAATAACCACTACTGGTATATTTAAAAAGAAAATAACCAGAAGCATATGGATCTTCAACGAAATAAGCACCAGCCAATATTTCGCCCCCTGGAAGTACAGTTATTGAATAAATATGTATATCTGCTATGCCAGGGAGTTTCATCATGGAAGATCCATTGATACCAAAACTACTATCAACCATGCCATTGGTTTTGTATCTTGTAAATACTGCAACGCTTGTATCGGATATACGTATGATGTTTCCTGTAATTACTTTTCCATCTGGCTGCAAGGCTATATCATAGTAAACTGATGTAAATGGAGTTGCAATAACTGAACCCTCCACCCCAAAAGTTGGGTCCGGTTCAACAGGCTGTGCCAGCAGAAAATTGAATGGCAAACAGAATGCAATAACTATTCTTTTAAACATAGGAGTGTACATTAAGGGATGCTAAAGATGAGTAAAATTTCATACACTGCAACCTTTGAAATAACGGATAGAGGCCGGGGTTAAAAAAACAATGATGTCCTGGAAGTGAATCAGGTAATGCACATTTGCTTACAATGGGTATTCATAAAAGAAATCCTGGGCCTTGATCCATCCGTTTTTCTCATAAACCGACTGTGCGCTGTAATTGTCTGAACCCGTTTGCAGCAATAAGTAGGCGGCGCCGCTCTCTCTCCCAAATTGCTTGGCCTGTTGCAGCAAGGCCTCACCTATTCCCTGGTTGCGGGCTGTTTCTGCCACAAACAGGTCATTGAGTATCCAGGATTTTTTCATTTGCACAGAAGAAAATACGGGATACAATTGTACAAAACCAACTGGTTCATTACCCATCACAGCCAAAAAAATAGTGGATTCGTTTTTTGAAACCCGCTGTTCGAGAAAGTCAAATGCGGCCTGCAAATTGGAAAGCTGGTGATAAAAAACACGATAAGCATCAAATAGTAAAGCAACAGAGGAAATATCCGAAACAGTGACTTTTTTTATATCAAGCGCCATATGTACTAATTTGGCCTGTTAAAATAATTTATTTCAACAAAATAAAAAAAACAGCGATGATCACATGGGCCGATTTTGAAAAAGTGGAGATGAGGGTGGGAACAATTACAGCAGCCACCCGGTTCAAAAAAGCTTCAAAACCTTCTTACCAATTAACGATTGATTTGGGGCAACATGGCATTAAAAGATCTTCTGCACAGATCACCGTTCATTATAAACCGGATGAACTGATAGGAAGGCAGGTGATAGCAGTGATTAATTTCCCGCCCAAACAGATCGCTAACTTTTTCAGTGAATGTTTGGTATTAGGCGTGTATGATGAAAATAATGATGTGGTGTTGTTGCAACCTGGTATGGAAGTTAAGAATGGATGCAGGGTTGGATAACATGGATTTTGAATGATGACTGAAAAGGATCGGCTGCTATTGATTTTTTACGATGGTTGTATAGGACAGGGATGATTGTTATGATTGCTGTTCCCAAAAGCATCAGCTGCCTCTTGCATTTTTGCGCCCCGCCTCCTGCCTATTACTGCCTTGCTTACTTGCCTATTGATGAAACCGATCAATGAACAAACTCACTTTTTTAAAATTGATCTTATTCAGTGTAAAAAAATGATTGCGTCCTTCTTTGCGGCAATCGAGGAGTTTACTATCGCACAGGAGTTTGATATGATGTGAACAGGTGGGTTGCGACAGTCCGGTGAGCCCCTGCACATCACCGCAACAAACAGCACCTTTACGGGAAATTTCCTGCAGGATGGATAAACGGCATGGATCAGCAATGGCGTTCATCGCTTTTTCAATAAACCTGGCTTCACTTTTGTCCACCGCTGTTGCTTCCTGATTCATGCGCCAAAGAAATTATTTTTTAGTGAAACGAACAACTGTTTTAGTATAATTAATATCATTCTCCACAAAGGGCTAAATATTTTTTTCGGGAGGTTTTGTGTAGTACATTCACCGGCTTTAAAATACACATGCCGGAAGCAAAACATATAATGGAATCCCCGATCGGACAACTCGCTATTTTTGCGGATGAGGAAGCCATACATGCCGTGCTGTTTGTAAAAGAGAAAGAGTCATTTCCTGCAGAGAAAAAATCCGGTCATCCTTTAATTGAACAATGCACCGAACAACTCGGGGAATATTTCGCCGGCAAAAGAACCGTGTTTGATCTGCCTTTGCAGCAAAAGGGTTCGGTTTTTCAACAAAAAGTGTGGGAGCAATTACTCCATATTAATTATGGCAAAACAATCAGCTACCTGGAATTGTCAAAGCGGGTAGGCGATGTTAAAGCCATCCGGGCAGTGGGTACCACCAATGGTAAGAATCAACTTGCCATCATCGTTCCCTGCCACCGCGTTATTGGCAGCGATGGAAGTCTGACGGGTTATGCCGGAGAACTGTGGCGGAAAAAATGGCTGCTGGAACATGAGGGAAAATTTGCCAATGGGGTGCAGACCTTATTTTAATTATCCTGCCAGTCGTACGTACATAAATTTCAAATGCTGATCGGGTAATATGCTGAAAGAATAGATCACAGAACTTTCGCCTCCATCTGTTACTTCTCCTTTGTCATCTTTCCAAACAGTGGTGTAAGAGAGGTTTAGTGACAGTACATGGGTTTCTTTATCAACGGATGCATACATTTTATATGTAGTGTTGCCTTTTTTTATTTCAACAGACTCCGTTTCACCTTTGTTAAAAAGTTCGGCAGATTTTATTTTGAGTAGGGTGCTGGTAAACGCCGGCGGAAAAATTTTTTTATAATACTTACTGAAGTCCTTTTCAGTAAACGGGGCTATTTCGCCGGTCAGTTTTTTTGCTTCCCTTTCCCTGTCTGATAATACCAGCCACCATATTTCGTTAGAAGGGTTCAGCACCGGAAATGAAAAAAAGGTTTTTACTTTTTCCTGGTCGCTGTGATACACTGCATCCCTGAACACTTTAAAGTCATCGATCCATTCCCTGGCAGTGGAATCTGTTTGTACCGTATCATTCATTGATGCAGAAGCAGGCAAGTGCTGCGGTGAAGAAAACGAAAATAGAAAAAACAGGGACGCAGGAAACAACATACGCAATGTAAGTTTCATACAACTACTTTTATCATTGATCAAACTATCCTTTTAAATCACCGGAAGTAAATGTAAGCGGCAATAATTCTTTAGCAGTATGCACAATATATACTTCCCCTTTTTGTCCGCTCATGATGATCTTCATTGGCCGCCCGGTACGGTCTTCAAATTCGGTGAGCATCTGCCTGCAAACACCACAGGGTGAAATGGGCTTATTGCTGTTGCCGTTCTTATTATCGTAACTAATGGCCATTGCCTCTATTGCCACACCCGGAAACTGTGTGGCAGCAGCAGACATCAGGGTGCGTTCTGCACAAATTGCAACCGGGTAAGAGGCATTTTCCTGGTTGGTACCTTTTACTATTTCACCATTGGCAAGCCTTGCGGCAGCACCAACAAAAAAATGAGAGTAAGGTGCGTAAGCTGCTGCTGTGATGGCCCTTGCGGCTGATAATAACTCCGCATCACCTGTTTGCAATTCTTCTGCAAACCGGTACACTTCCACTGAAAGCTGTATTTTTTTTAATTCCATAGCATCCATTTTTTCGTTTCCCAAAAAACGCCGGAGAAACAAAAACCACAAAGACAACTTTGTGGTTCTGCGTTTCTGCTATAAATATAAGTACTTAAATAAAAGTACCTGTAATTATTTTATTGTTTTAAAGATGCGGTTCCACCTGTGGCCTTTTTCCCAGCTGAACCAGATCAGGGATGCTTTGCCCACCACATGATCTTCGGGCACAAAACCCCAGTAGCGGCTGTCGAGTGAGTTATGCCGGTTATCACCCATGAGGAAGTAATAATTCATTTTAAACGTGTAGCTGGTTACTTCTTTGTCGTTCAGATAAAATTTATTACCGCTCATTTCAAATTTATTGTTCTCATAAGAACGGATACAGCGCTGGTAACGGATATAGTTATCCGGGGTTAGTTGTACCGTACCGCCTTTTGAAGGCACCCACATCTGTCCAAAATTATCGGCACTCCAGCCGGTTGCAGTATCATAGTAGGGAAAAACCCCATTGTCTGGCTGCTGAATATAAAATTCAAATTTGTCTTTTACCTGCTGAGGAAGGTTTTTCCATTCTTCATTGGTGATATTTACCAAAGTTGCATTACCCGGGCCATTCACTACCACATCATTGATGTCAGGATTGGCATTGGCATGAATACCAAGTGCATGAAGGCTATCAATATCAACCGAAAAAGTGGCAGGGTCTTTTACTTTATAGTACCGCTCTGACTGGGGGAAAAAATCCTGTTTTTGATTATTGATATAAACCTGGCCTTTTTCAATTTTGATACTGTCGCCGGCAATAGCAACACAACGCTTGATAAAATTTTCTCTTTTATCCACCGGTCTTGTAATAATGATATCACCATATTGCTGATCAAGAAATGTTCTTGCCTGGCCTTCACTTACTTTTAATTCTCTCATTACTTCCCTGATCGCTGTATAATAAGTACGCTTTGATCCGAATCGCTCTTCATCATTGATCAGCGTATCATTCTCAGGAAAATTAAACACCATGGCATCATTTCTTGTTACCGGGCTGGCAAACCACCTGGTGTACGGAATATGTACTGCCTCAGAATAGGCTTTAGCATTTACAAATGGCATGGTATGATGTACAAAAGGCATGGCAACAGGTGTATTGGGAATACGGGGTCCATAAGCCCATTTGCTAACAAATAAAAAATCATTCACCAATAAGGTCTTTTCTTCTGAAGGTGTTGGTATAGTATACGCTTCAAATACAAAAGTGCGGATCAATGTGGCGGCCACCACAGCAAAAGCAGCAGCATCTATCCACTCACGTGCAGCAGATTTTTTATAATTCTGCACTACTTTTTCCCCTGCGTATCTTTCGTTTTTAGAAAAACCCAAATATGGGAAATAAATAAAGGGAAGAAAAACGGTGAGGGCATGATGACCAACCCCAAACCTTCCAAAATGCTCTACAAATTTAATGGTGATCCAGATGCTGATAAACTGGCCTGCAATGGGAATAAGCTGTAAAAAGAACCAGTATTTTTTCAGGTTCATTTTTTCCACCATGCACCAGGTGTTATAAAAAGGAACCAATGCTTTCCAGCCTTCAATACCGGCTTTCTTAAACATTCCGTACATGCCCACATGCCAGCCAATGGCGGCGACGATAAAAATGATCCAGCCCATGCTTATATATAAATTTTTTCAGTGCCAAAAGTACCATAATTACAGCTATATCAATTTTTTGCTGCAAAAATGTTATGAAAGGCGGGCCATGTTAACGGAAATAACAAATGCTGCGTTTCAAATTTTTGCATGGCGTTTGTCTACATGTTTTCCACAGCAATCATTTGTGATCAGTTTTACCGGGTTACCTTTTGTGCTTCGGCGTATTAATTGCCGTAGAATAACCAAAACAAATCAATAATGGTACAAAAGACGTATTACAAAACTAAAGACTACTGCAAAGTAAAATTCACTTTTAATGTTGAAAATGCTGAAACAGTTGAAATCCTTGGCTTAAACAGTGACTGGGCTAACTCCATCATTATGAGCAAGAAAAAAGACGGCAGCTTTACTGCAGAATTGTCCCTACCTAAAAACTCTGAACACCAGTTTAAATACCGTGTTAATGAAAACGAATGGTTAAATGAACCAGCTGCAGACAAAGAAGTAGCCAACGAATTTGGCGGCATCAACAGCGTTATCGTTCTCTAAAAATTTATTTTTCCACACAAAGAATCTTTACAGTAACCGCCTCTAAGTGCTGGTTGGTGTAAAGATTTTTTGCATTAATACAGCGGCAGGAGCTTTAATACATAGCCTGGATCTTCAATGGTAATATAGATATAACCATCAGGCGCTACCCGTACATCTCTCATCCTTCCGATCTCTTTCAACATGGATTCTTCAGCTGATACAATATTGCTGTCGGTTTTACATCGGCTGAGCCAACGGAATTTTAAAGAACCGGAGAGTATATTGCCTTCCCAGCCCTTGTACTTATCTCCCTGCACAAAGGCCAGGCCACTTGGCGCAATGGATGGCACCCAAAAATGCAATGGTTGTTCCATACCAGGCATAGAAGTTTTATCAGTAATGGGTGTGCCGTTGTAATTGATACCATAGGTGATCACCGGCCAGCCATAATTTTTTCCAGCTTCAATTAAATTGATCTCATCACCACCCATTGGTCCATGTTCATTTTCCCATATTGCGCCGGTTACAGGATGCGCTGTGAGCCCCTGAGGATTGCGGTTACCATAACAATAAATGGAGGGGCTGGCTGTTTTATCTGAAATAAAAGGATTGTCTTCCGGAATACTTCCATCCTCTTTTATGCGGTGAATTTTGCCAAGGTCATTGGTAAGTGTTTGTGGATTTTGTTTCTCGTTTCCTCTTTCACCCACCGATATAAACAAGTAACCGCTTTTGTCAAATACCATTCTTCCTCCATAATGATGCTGTGTGCTGCTGTAAGGTTTAGCCACAAAAATATCACGTTGTTCTTTTAATGTATTACCATCCAGTTTTGCAAGCATCACAGCAGTTGTGCTATAGCTGCTGTTACCGTTCTCCGGTTTGCTGTAGGAAAGATAAATTAGCTGGTTAGAAGAAAATCCGGGATGTGGCAATACATCAAGCAATCCCCCCTGCCCTTTCGCCACCACCCTGGGTACGCCATTTATTTTTTGCAATTTCCTGTCTGCACTTACCTTGTACAGATCACCACCCCTTTCTGTAACTAACAGGTCACCGCCGGGTAAAAAAGCAACACACCAGGGAATATTACCCACACGGGCCACGGTATCAATTTTTATTTTCAATAAGTCTGTTTGAAATACACCCGGCCCCTTTGCTGCTTCCACAGGAGCAGCGGCAGCTGTTATGGCGATTCCCTTGAGCAAGTAATCTGTGAGGTTATAGGTTTCTTTGTCACTGAAGGTAACGTCATAAGCTGGCATTCCCGTTTCAGGGTATCCGTACTTGATAGCTTTAAAAACGGCCGCCCTTGTTTTGCCAAACTTCCATTCGTGGTTTACAAATGTTTTCATATCGTTACCATGACAACCGGCGCAGTATTGCCGGTATTGTGTTCCTGCTACAGAAGTATCTGCTATGGATCCTTTGCCCCCGTAAGTTATAAAGGGCTGTGGTATTAACTGCCAGTTATTGAATGCCAGGTACGCTGCAAACACCAATACCAGTGATAGTGCTGCCCATAGTAGTTTTTTTCTTCCTGTTGCCATAAAATTTATTTTTAACGATTACAATTTAGCCTCTTTAGCGTTACCATAAAAAAACATTCCATCCGGGAGAGGCCGTTCAGTAATTTAGAACCACCACATAATAATTGCTCATAAAGGTATGCCTGTGGAAGTGTAGGTTTACAATACCATTCATTCTTACAAAATCACTGAGTCCTTTAAAAATCCACCCCATTGGGTGATATAAATAGTGAAATAAAATAATCAGTTTTACTGCCCTGATAACACACCTGACGCAAGAATGTCAACCCTTTTATTCAACCTCCGGTGATCCATGAAAAACGACTTTATCAGTGCAAAGTATTTTTAGAATAATAAAAAAATTAAACACAATGAAAAAATTCGCCTTCCTGTTTGCAACTGTTTTATTTTTTGCATCCGTTGCCAATGCCAAGATACGCAGGGTTGGTTTTTTTGCCAGCCCTGTCTCAGGTACCGATTATATCACGTTTGCCGCTGCCTATACGGCTGCTGCCAATAATGATACCATATTGATTTTTCCCAACAATTCCGTTAGTGGCACCCTCACCAAAAAGCTTACTATCATCGGGCCTGGTAACTGGCTCGATCCTAACAGTACTCCAAAAGGCAATGCCAACCTCCAGGCATTTCCAGGAATAGCAACCATCTCCCAGCTCGTCTTTGACGAGGGCAGTGATGGTTCGGTGATCATGGGAATGTATGGCGGTAATATGTATATACGGGAAGATAATATAACAATAAAAAGAAACAGGGAGTGCGATATTTACATTGCATCGCTGAGCCCTGCAGGCACTATTACTAACCTCCAGGTTTTGCAAAACTATCATATTTCCTTACGCACTCAATACAATAACAATTGCAGCAGTACCAATTTAAACTTCAGCAACAATTTCTTCTATTATTTTAACACACCTGTGGGCAATACTTATAATGGTAATATATCAAACAATGTGTGGGCATTTGATGCAACACAAAACACCGGAGAACTTAACGGTGGCAGCACCACGCTTTCATACGCAGGAATTATAGACCTGGGTGCCGGTGCCTGGCTTTTGCAGAACAACATTTTTTTAAGTTATACCAACGCAGCGGCTGCCAGCAACTATAATTATTTTACATTCAGTAATGGTGGCAACAGTGTTTTTAATTATAATCTTGCCTTACAATCTACTGCCATCCCCATTAATTGGGGTGCAGGTACCGGCAATGTAATTACGCCGATAGCCAATGCGGCCAATGTCTTTACAGCCTTCCCCCTCATTGGAACCACAAGTGCGGATGCAAGGTTCCAGTTAAAAGCAGGCAGCCCCGCACTCACAGCTGGAGCTGGCGGCACAGCTATTGGTATGTTCACTGGCAATTATCCCTATAAGTTGTCTACCATACCTACCATACCTACTATCTATTCACTGTCTTCACCACAAGGCAACAATCCTCCAGGTAATACGATGCAAATTAACCTAAGTACAAGGGGTAATAATTAATGCTGGCAATAAAAACAAGTGAGTAAATAAGACAAAATGAAACGTACTAATCATTATAAAAAAGCCAGGTGCTGTGTGATGGCGGTATGGCTTGCCGTATGTTTTCTACATGCTGTACAGGCCCAACCCAATATCAACCGGGTAGAATGGTACCTGGATACGGATCCCGGGTATGGAAATGCCACCGCAGTCAGTATTACGCCTGCTCCTAATCTTGCTAACCTTGCAATCAATATCGACCTGGTACCGCTTGCACAGGGTGTTCATATTGTGGGTATCCGCAGCCGTGATGCAAATGGTGCCTGGAGCCATGATAACAAATGGTTGTTCTTAAAACCTTATGCAAATACAGGTGTAACCCCACAGCCGAATATAAACCGGGTGGAGTGGTTTATAGATGCAGATCCGGGGTATGGAAACGCTACACCCATCAGCATCACTCCTGCACAAAACCTTACCAATCTTGCCATCAATATAGATCTCGTTCCGCTAAACCAGGGCGTGCACATTGTTGGTGTACGCAGCCGTGATGCCAACGGTGCCTGGAGTATAGATAATAAATGGCTGTTCTTAAAACCATATCCCAATACCGGCGCAACGCCACAACCCAATATTAACCGGGTAGAGTGGTTTTTAGATACAGATCCCGGGTATGGAAATGCCACACCGGTTGCTATTACCCCGGCACAAAATCTTGCGAACCTGGCAATAGATATTGATATGGCAACATTGTCGCAGGGGGTGCATATCGCCGGTGTTCGCAGCCGCGATGCGAATGGTGCCTGGAGCCTCGATAATAAATGGATATTTTTAAAACCCTATACAGGTACTGCATCCACACCTGTTCCCAAAGTAGTAAGAATTGAATATTATATTGATACCGACCCCGGCTATGGAAGGGGTACCCCCATCACTATTACAGCAGCTACTAATATTGCCAATATTATTTTTGATGCCGATATTTCAACGGTGCCCAATGGAACTCATAAATTAGGCATCCGGAGCCTCGATGAATATGGAGCATGGAGCCACGACAACCAGGTAGATTTTACCGGCGGCACTTTAAACAATAATACCTACCAATGGGTTGGTAATACAAGCACTGCCTGGAACAATCCGGCCAACTGGAGTACCAATACAGTTCCTGGTGCGGCTAACCCGGTGTTGATACCAGCCAACAGGCCATTTAGTCCTACCGTGGCCAATGGTATCACAGCTAATTGCAAGAGCATTACTGTGCAGCCCGGAGCAAGCATCACTGTGGCTACGGGTGGTAATTTGAGAGTGAACCAATAATTTTTCTTTGTATGGTAAGAGCGGTACAGGGTAATTCCAGTGCCGCTTTTTTTTGAGCAGGTTGGTCGCATTCAATTTTCCGCAAATCAAAAATAATTTCTTAACCGGGTTGATGGATAAAGTTCTTATTTTTACAAAAAACTAATTGAAATGAAAATCTTTGTTGCCGGATTACCCTATGACCTGGACGATGCGGAATTAGAGGAAATCTTTGAAAAATTTGGAACTGTAATGTCTGCCAAAGTTGCCATGGACAGGGAAACAGGAAAAAGCAAGGGCTTTGGGTTTGTTGAAATGCCCGTATCAGAAGAAGCAAAAGATGCGATTGAAAGTTTGAATGATATATCATTGGGTAAAAAACCATTGGTGGTAAAAGCTGCTGAAGACAGGCCCGGTGGTGGTGGCGGTGGACCAAGACCCGGAGGCAGCGGACCAAGACCTGGTGGCGGTGGAGGCTACAACAGCCGGCCGGATTTTGATAAACCGAGGAACAGGTATTAATGATAAGTATTTTAAAAAAGAGGTAAACAAAATTTTGTTTACCTCTTTTTTATGTAGCACCTCATGTAATTAAAATTTATAGCCAAAAGATACCCCGGCATAATATGGCACAAAACCATTTTTATTAAATAAGGGAACTAACCCAGCTCTGAAAAGAAAACCACTATTTTTTGGCTGCAACCTGTAGCCAATATTCAGATGGCCAACCGTGCCGGAAAAATTGCCTGAACCATTCCAGTCTTTATTGGTGACAAAAACAGGAGTTATACCTCCACCGATCTCAAAATAATTGCGTTCGTCCTTACCGAAAAGATAGTTTACGCCAATTGGCAGTAATATGATACCTGTTTTACTGCCCCCATCGCTTAAACTAAACCCACCCAACCCTATCCTGCCGCCAAACCCGCCCTCGGTTTTTTGAAAACGCATGTCGTAATTAACGGAAAGTACGCCGGGGCCTCCTGCTTCAAAATAAACAGATTTAGCCTGTGCTTTAATGTTATTGCAAAAAAGTAAAAAAAGAATTGGAGAAAAAAACAACCTCATATTGATTGTATTGAGTAATTATGAAGATAAAAAAAATCCTAGATAATGTTTACCTCCCGCTCAATTACAACGCCAAACTTTTCTTCTACAGATCGTATGATCTCTTCACTCAACGAAAATATATGCCCTCCTGTGGCATTGCCATAATTTACCAGCACCAATGCCTGTTTTGCATGACAGCCAGCATCACCTTTTCGATAACCTTTCCATCCGCATTGTTCTATCAGCCAGCCGGCGGCTAACTTTACATGTCCGTTTTCCAAAGCATATCCAACGATGTTTGGAAAACCAACTTTCAAATTGTCAAACTGATCTTTTGGTATTTCAGGATTTTTAAAGAAGCTTCCTGCATTGCCAATTTCAGCGGGGTTGGGTAATTTGCTGCTGCGGATATTAATAACGGCATCGGATACAGCACGAATGCTTAATTCTTTCACTTGCATCTTCTCCAGTTCCTGTTCTATTGCGCCATAAGAGGTGTTGAAGACTGGCTTTTTATTCAGCCTGTAAGTGACGGAAGTGATAATGAATTGATTTTTGTATTTGCCTTTAAATACACTTTCCCTGTAGCCAAACGCACAATCCGCTAAATTGAATGTCACCAGGTTTCCATCCTCCATTTGCAGTGCTTCTAACTGGTAAAACACATCCTTTATCTCCACTCCATACGCACCGATATTCTGCATGGGAGAAGCACCCACGTTTCCTGGAATCAGCGACAGGTTTTCTATACCGGCAAAATTATTTTCGATACAGTACATCACCAGGTGATGCCAGTTCACTCCGGCACCTGCCTTGATATAAACATGCTGATCATCTTCTTGTACTTTTTCAATCCCTGCTATTTCATTTTTTAATACCAGCCCGTCTATATTTTTTGTAAACAGGATATTGCTGCCACCGCCTAAGATCAATGGTCCTGGTTTGCCGTTACTAGTTTCTTTTAATGCAAGCAGTTCACGGGCTTCGTCAACCGTTTTAAAATTACTGAAGGAGGCAGCAAAGGCTTCGATGCCAAAACTGTTGTATTTTTTTAACGATATATTTTCAAATACTTCCATCAATCAATTTTTCACATTATAAAAATATTATTAAAAAAAATCCAAGTTGTAACATCCGACCATCATCAAATCATCAAATTGCCACATCATCAAATTTCCAAATCATCAAATGATCGCATTCCCATATCACCCAATCCTTATTGTGCATCCACATCCGCGATCATCACCACACTTTTAAACCGTTGTTCTGTTTGCAACAAATTAAAATGATTCCTGATCACCTGTTTATACCGCTCTATCTTTTTCATATCCAGCGGCAATTTGATAAACAATTCCATCAGGTACTGGCTTCTTATCCTGCCCACCACCGGTGCAGCGGGACCAATCACAAAATTATTCAGATCTTTCTTTAATGCATCGCCTAATTTTTCGGCAATATCATCCACCGTGTCTTTCGACTTATGCTTCAACGTTATTTTAATGATCCGGCTGAACGGAGGATAAAAAAATTCTTTCCTGTTCTCCAGTTCAAATGCATACATTTTTTTATAATCGTGCTGTTGTACAAATTGCAATACCGGGTGATTTACCTGTGTGGCCTGAATGATCACTTTTCCCTGTTCATCTTTTCTGCCTGCCCGGCCACTCACCTGCTCCATTAATTGAAAAGCCCGTTCATTTACCCGGAAGTCAGCAAAGCTCAGTAAGCCGTCTGCATCTAAAATACCCACCAGGCTTACCTTTTCAAAGTCGAGTCCCTTCACCACCATCTGTGTGCCCACCAGCACATCAATCCGTTGCTGTTCAAATAATTTGATGAGGGTATCGTGAGCTGTTTTTCCTTTTACCGAATCCACATCCATCCTGGCCACTTTTATATTGGGAAAATCTGCTTCAATCATTTCCTCTATTTTTTCTGTACCAAAATTTTTCTCCATCCAGTTTACGGTGCCGCAGGCAGGACACTCAACTAATTTTGGATATGTTGTACCACAGTAGTGACAATGCATTTTGTTGGAATATTTATGCAAGGTCAATGTAACATCGCAATACTGACATTGGGGCAAATAACCACAGGTGCCACAGATCAAATAAGGTGAATATCCCCTCCTGTTCTGGAACAAAATCACCTGCCTGCCTGCCGCAACTGTTTTTTCAACAGCTTCTTTTAATTGCGGAGACAGCATCACTTTACCCTTTTGCACAACCTTTCGTGTATCGATTATTTCAATAGCCGGAAGCGTAATACCACCAAATCTTTCGTTCAACTCCACCAAACCATACTTGCCTTTTTGTGCATTGAAATAGGTTTCTATGGATGGAGTGGCGCTGCCAAGTAACACTTTTGCTGAGTTGATGCCGGTCTGACCTTCGGTGCCGACCGGTGTTGCGTTGCTGCCGGTATTACCTACGGTACCGACCGGAAACAAAGCGGCATAATAAACTGCAGCATCCCTGGCATTGTACCTGGGTGCAGGGTCATATTGTTTGAATGAACTGTCATGTTCTTCATCCACAACGATTAATCCCAGTTCTTTAAATGGCAGAAACAATGCACTTCTTGCCCCGAGCACAATTCTAGTTTCGCCGGTCTTTACCTTATTCCACAACTCCACTCTTTCGTTGTTATTAAATTTAGAATGGTAGATCGCAATATTGCCACCAAAATGTGTTTGCAGCCTGCGGATCATCTGTGCCGTTAATGCGATCTCAGGCAAAAGATACAATACCTGCTTACCCTGGTTGTAGTACGTTTCTATCAGCTTAATATAGAGCTGTGTTTTGCCACTGCCAGTAACACCATGCAGCAGGCAAATATTTTTTTCCCTGAAATGCTGTTGTACTTCTTCAAAAGCTATTTGCTGTGCCGGGCTCAGATCAAATTGCACTTCCATGGCTCTAGGCAAGGTTTTGATCCGGTCAATACTTCGCTTCTCAATCAATAAAACGGCTTTATCAACCAGCCCTTTTAATTGCGCCACCGTAGCACCTGATTTTTTTAAGAGTTCAGGTTGTGTGACTTCTCCTTCGATTTTCAACAGGTGCAGGTAGGCTAACAGCAATTCCATTTGCCTGGGTGCCTTGCTCCAGCCTGCTTGTCCGGCAAGTGAATTATTCAGCAACTCACTCAAAGCTTCTTCGCTGTTGTATTGTGGATTGAGCAGCACATAATTTTCTTTTTTGCTTTTATACCGTTCGCTTAATGCTTCCCATACGGTACAGACTTTTTTTTCAATCAGTTTTTTTATTACAGGATATACATGGGTGATATCGAGTATTTGCTGTACTTCGTTCAGGTTAAGCTGCTTTTTTATGAGCAATGCTTCCGCCACCAGGTATTCATCGTTGCTCAGTTCAGAAAACTCATCTCCATAATCATCATTGAACTGAAGGATGGTTTCGCTGCTGAGTTTAAAATGAGCGGGCAATGCAGCCGCCATCACTTCGCCTTCGCTGCACATATAATAACCGGCTATCCAGTTCCACAACTGCAGTTGTTGTGGATACAACAAGGGTTCTTCATCCAATACATTTAAAATGGGCTTGGTTTCGTAAACTGGTTGCTGTGTGCTGATCTTTTTTACAATGCCGGCATAGCGTTTATTTTTCAGCGCCACTTCCACCCGGCAACCTGGTTGTAATTTACCCTGGTATTTTTCTGTAATGCTGTACGTATAGGTGGTGGGTAATGCCAATGGAAGGATCACTTCTGCATAAGCGATCACTTTTTCTGCTAAGAGACCTGGCTGGAATATGTTGGCGGTACCCTTCATCTGAATAAAGGATCAAAGTTGAACAGATATTTTCTGATGCCATGAAAAAATACAAGTACAAGTGAGTGACACAACGCTGATGACATGAAAAACAAATGTTGATTACAAAATGATCTCAAAAGTAAAACATAATTAAGGCTTAATCCAGGATGCTTTATACCGGATCAGATTTTCTTCCATCATTTTATACACTTTTTGTTTCAATGCCGGCATATCCTCCATCGTTAATCCTTTCACCGGCACCTCTTCCAGAAATACGGATCTTGATCTGCCCGGAGTAAGAGAAAAAATACTTTCATAACTCATCCGGTCATACGCATCTAAAAACAACAAGGGTTTGATGGGTGTTTGTGTTTCGATAGCCACCCGGAAGGCGCCATCATAAAAGTCTTTCAAGGGCTGATGGGTCATATTAAAAGTTCCTTCGGGAGCAATCACTACCGATATGCCTTTATTGATCACCGATTTTAGCTGGCGTATGCTCCTGGCCCGGTTTTCCGGGCTGCTCCTGTCAACCGTTACTGCAGCCTGCCGGTACATAAAGCCAAACAAGGGTATCTTACCCATCTCTGCTTTTCCCAGCACACGAAAATGCTGGCGGCGCACTGTTTTCATAATAATGGGTATATCCCAATAAGAAATATGATTGAATACAAATACGTATTGCTTTGAACAGTCATGTGGCGCTCTATAGGTGTTTCTATGGTGCATGGCAATCAAAGGGAACAGTATATCAGCCCAAAGCCAACAGACCCGGTTTAAAAAATTGCCCCCTTTTATCTTACCAAAAAACGAAGCCAATACCACCAGGGGAAACACCAGCAACAGGTAAGTCACAAAAACCAGGAGGGCATACAGGGTATATATATATTGTATCGGCTTCAGGATTTTTTTCATTCCAATGTGATTTTTAACTGCTTTTGAGACCTTACCAGGGCCGGTGAATGGCTGATTTGGGTGTTGCTAAAGGGCTAATTGCCTGTAACTTGGGCAAAATATCCACTTTTACTGAAAAACATGCTTAAAAAAATATAGATTTTAGAAGAAAACCTATACCTTCGCCGTCCTAAAATTTGGGATATATGTTAGCAGTTGTAAAAATAGCCGGACAGCAATTTACTGTAAAAGCAGGTGACAGCCTGTATGTTCCGCATATCGCTGGTAAAACCGGTGATAAAGTAGAGTTCTCCGAAGTGTTACTTACAGGTGACGGCGGAAATGTTGCCGCAGGCAGCGCAGTAAAAGCTGTTGTAAAAGCAGAAATACTGAGCGAACTTGTAAAAGGTGACAAAGTGATCGCTTTTAAAATGAAAAGGAGAAAAGGTTTTCGTAAAAAGCATGGTCACCGTACACAGTACACACAGATCAAAGTAACTGAAATTGCATAATTAAAAGTTGTAAGTAACAAGTGATAAGTTATAAGTTGAAAAAACTTTTGACTTTACGCTTTAAACTTTAAACTCAAAACTAAAATAAAATGGCACATAAGAAAGGTGAAGGCTCGGTTAAAAATGGCCGTGACTCACAAAGCAAAAGATTAGGTGTGAAAATTTTCGGTGGTCAATCTGCTGTTGCAGGTAATATCATCGTTCGTCAGCGTGGTACCGTTTATCATCCTGGTAAAAATGTTGGTGTTGGAAGAGACTTTACACTCTTCGCATTAACGGATGGTGTGGTAGAATTCAGAAAAGGAAAAGGTGATAAAAACACTGTTTCTGTAGCTGCTTTGGAAGCCACTGCCTAAAAAAAATAAAAGTTTTTTTTGGCAGATTAAAAAATGTTTTTATTTTTAGTGCATTATTTACTAACCATTAAATTTTAAAAAACATGGCAACTGCAAAAAAAGCCGCTAAAAAAGCTGCTCCAAAGAAAGCTGTAAAAAAAGCTGCTCCAAAAAAAGCCGCTAAAAAAGCTGCTCCAAAAAAAGCCGCTAAGAAAGCTGCTAAGAAAAAATAATTTTTTTCAAAAGAAAAAATTAATAGCATTAAGTCCTGGCAAATCGCCGGGACTTTTTGTTGGGCGCGGGTTTCAGCCGATTCGATATTTTTCCTTCTCTCCTGTTTCTTCACTATTTTTCAAACACTAACTTTACTGTCTGCAACAATTTTTATCATGTTGCTGCTAATTTTTTATTTATGGATAATGCATTGATAGCAGAAAATTTTTCTCTTTTATCAAAACTAATGGACGTGCATGGAGAGAACAGCTTTAGGGCAAAGAGTTATTCCATCGCCGCCTTCACCATCGATAATTTGCCCGAAAAGCTCAGCGAGACCCCCAAAGAGAAAATATTTTTTATTAAAGGGATCGGCGAATCCACAGGAAAAAAAGTAATTGAATTATTAGAAACCGGAGAACTGAAAGCACTTACGGACATCATTTCAAAAACTCCCGAAGGAATTCTGGAGATGATGAATATAAAAGGTATCGGTCCAAAAAAAATTGCAACGATATGGAAGGAAATGGAAATAGAAACAGTAGGTGAACTGTTGTATGCATGTGAAGAGAACCGGCTGAAACTCTATAAAGGCTTTGGTGAAAAAACGCAACAGAACGTTAAAGAAGCCATTGAATATTATTTTAAGAACAAAGGCAGTTTTTTATACGCACAGGTAGAAGTGATCGAAAAACAAATTACCGGTTACCTCGAAAAATTATTTTCTGCAGGCAATGTTTTTGTTACCGGTTCTTTTTTAAGACAGCTGGAAGTGATCGATGAACTGGAATACGTGGTGAATGACAGCAATGAAAATATAAAACCAAAATTCATCAGCGCTAACCCGCCCCAACTGCTGGAAGAAAGTCCCAATACCCTTCTATACAAGCTCACCAATGGTTTAATACTCCGCTTATATACAGGTAAGCAGGAATTTAACAGCCACCTGTTCCGTTTTTCCGGCAGCGAAACCTTTATTGCTGCATTTATGGAGCAATTTCCAACAGCGGATCTCAACAAAAGGAAGGGTAATGATGACAAGCCGCTTTTTGAAAGTGTTGGACTGAACTATATCCCTCCGTTTGTGAGAGAAAAAGCGGGCATACTGCAAACGGCTGCCCATCCATTTCCTGTATTGATTCAGCCAGGCGATATAAAGGCAGTAATACATAGTCATAGTAACTGGAGTGATGGCAGCAATACGATCGAAGAGATGGCAAAAGCATCTATTGCTAAAGGATTTGAATACCTGGTTATCAGCGATCACAGCAAGAGTGCATTTTATGCCAGCGGCCTGAGCGAGGAGCGGATAAAAGCGCAGCATCAATATGTAGAGGAATTAAACAGCCGACTGGCACCCTTCAAAATTTTTAAAAGCATTGAAAGCGATATTTTAAATGATGGCAGCCTTGATTACAGCGACAGCATATTATCCACTTTCGACCTGGTGATTGCCTCTGTCCATTCCAACCTCAAGATGCCGGAAGAAAAAGCGATGATGCGTTTGATAAAGGCCATTGAAAATCCTTATACAACCATACTGGGTCATATGACAGGCAGGTTATTACTCAGCCGCAAAGGCTACCCTATTGATCATAAAAAAATAATTGATGCCTGCGCTGCCAATAAGGTGGTAATTGAACTCAATGCACATCCCAACAGGCTTGATATGGATTGGCGGTATATTGACTATGCGATGGAAAAAAATGTACTGATCTCTATTGACCCGGATGCACATTTTATTGAAGGCTTTGAGGATATCCGCTATGGAGTGCTGGTGGCACAAAAAGCCATGGTGCAAAAAGAAAATAACCTGAGTAGCTTTTCTCTGCCAGCATTTGAAAATTTCCTGGCGCAACAAAAAGCAAAAAGAAAACTATAGTTGCACTTCTTTTAACAGACCGGCAATATCCTTTTCAATACGTTTATTCCAGTCTTCCTGTTTAGCGGTATTGATACCGTTGTTGGTTTCACTATCGTACTGCTGCTGCCGCTCACTCATTTGCTGCACTGTTTCTTTATAGATGTCTTTTAATTGCGTCATAAAATCCGGTTGACGAAAAGTTGTTTGCCTTATTTTTTTAATAAACTGCAGCGTACTCACATAACTGATATCAAAATGGCGTTGCTCATGCGCCAGTATATAATCGTTTTTACCCCGCTCCTTCATCCAGGAATCACTTTTATTAAAGCTGCAATACACTTGTAAGGATAATATATCTTTTCCGTTTTCAGACTGATAGCCGGCTTTAAACATAAATCCGGATGAAGTAATGGCAACAGCGTCTGTGCCTGCATCGGGCTGCCCTTTAAAATCGGCGATGGTTAATTTTTGTTGAGGGCTGTAGATGATGATATCCGGGGTACCCGGGTTAGTACCGAGCCATGTAATTTTCGTTTCAATTTTTTGTGCTGTGCTTGTAAAACCGGCCATCACTAAAATGATCAAAGAAATAGTGTGCTTCATATGCATACAAAACAAACAAAAAAAAGCCTTTGCAGTTTGATTTAAAAACAGTTTAGAAATAAATTAACAGGCTATTCTTCTATATAGTTAAGGTCTTTATGAAAAGTTTCTTCTGTAAAATACACAGCCACCAGGGTAATGGCCATTACTAAAATGCCAGTGATGATGCCGCTTTTAACAATCGAAAATTTCCAGCTGTCCTGTAACAGATCCAAAAAGAGCATATTGATCAACGGTAGGGCACCCCTAACCATATTGGGGATGGTAGTGGCTGCGGTGGCCCTGAGATTGGTGCCAAACTGTTCGGCACCCATGGTAACAAAGATGGCCCAGAAGCCCGTACTGAAGCCAAGGAAGGTGCAGGCAACATACATCATGGCGTCGTTTTGTATCATGCCGCTGAAGAAGAAGATGCCGGAGATAATGGTAAACGCATAGAACAGGTAAAGGGCCTTTTTCCTGCTTTGAAAATACTGGCTTACAAAACCTACCAGAATATCTCCAACAGCAATAGCGGCGTAGGCATACATGATGGCCCTGCCCGATTCAATGGCATTGTCGCCGTAGAAAGCTTTTGCAAAGCGGTTGCTGTAGTTAACCAATATGCCAATCACATACCAGGTAGGCAATCCAATAAGGATAGCAAGCAGATACTTTTTAAATCTTTTGGCATTATTAAAAAAAGCCAGCAGGTTTCCACGGGATACACCTTGCTCCCTCACTTCTTTAAACATACCACTCTCGGCAACCGTTATACGCAAAAACAAAAGGGATACACCCAAACCGCCTCCAATTTTATAACAAAGGCGCCAGTCTTCGGTGAACTTAAAAGTAAAATAGGCAAACACGGCACCAAATAGTCCGATCCCGGCCACCAGGGAAGTTCCGATACCTCTTTTATTTTTGGGAAGTAATTCGCTTACCAGGGTAATCCCGGCACCGAGTTCACCTGCCAGGCCAATGCCGGCAAAAAATCTTGCATAGGCATATTGATCAGTATCCTGTACAAACCCGGTTATAAAATTAGCAATGGAGTATAAGATGATGGAACCAAACAATACGGAGAGCCTTCCCTTTTTATCTCCCATGATGCCCCACACGATGCCACCAATGAGAAGCCCCACCATCTGCCAGTTGATAATTTTTGTACTTGCAGCAAGCACTGCTTTACCGTTGAGCAAATTAATACCGAGGTCTTTTAAACTAGGTTCTCTTACAATGGTAAATAACAGCAGATCGTATATATCTACAAAATACCCTAGTGCAGCCACTATCACTGCCACATTAAAAATGGAGGCCGGCTTTTTATTCATACAGGCAAATAACCGTTTTACTGTTTCTTCTTTTTGCTAAAGAATAATTTGATGAATACTGGTGCAGTAGTAACCAGTATGATACCTATTACGATGATCTCCAGGTGTTCTTTCAGATCAAAATTAAATTGTGCATAGATCCACTTCTGTAAAAAATGACCAGCCACCAGCATGCTCAGCACCCACATAAAACTTCCCAGTACATTATAGTACATGAATTTCCTTTTCTCCATGTGTACGATGCCTGCAACGATGGGGGCAAATGTTCTTACAATGGGCAGGAACCTGGCAAACACAATAGCACCGCCTCCATGCTTTTTATAAAACTCCTGCGCCTCATGTAAATAGTGTTGCTTAAACACGATATTATCTTTCCACGAATACATGGCTGGCCCTACCTTACGGCCAAACCAATACCCTACACTGTTGCCGATAATACCTGCAACTGAGATCAGCAGCCATAACACTATCAACTGTACATACTCATTGTGTATAAAAGGAAATACAGATTCCACCAGTTCTGCATTGTAAATACCAGCAACAAAAAGCAAACTGTCACCAGGCAAAAAGAAACCGGCAAACAATCCTGTTTCTGCAAAAATGATAAACATGATGAGCCACAAGCCACCGTTTACGATATAGAACATCGGCGTCACCAGGTCAACCCAGCTAAAATCCTTTTTTACTTTCAGTACGTTGTTGCGGTCAATCGTTTGCAATGATATGGCCGCAGTGTCATAATTCTCTTTGCTTAGTTGTATAAAATCATCTTTTGTGGCATTGACTGTTACATGTCCTTTAGCATCGGTCACAAATTTTTCACCGGTGGAAACAACGGTGATGGTATCTTCTTTCAACGCAGTTTCATACTGGCTTTGCACAGTGAATGATATGGGTTCCGGTGCAGCCTGTACGCTCTGCAGCATAACGGCTGTAAGCATACAGCACAATAGCAATTTCTTTTTCATTATGTTACAACGGTCGTTTTATCTTTTGTGTTCATGACCGTGATGATGGTCATGGTGATGTGTATGTTCATGATGGTGACCATGGGTGAGTTCTCCCTCCCACTTACTAACTACTGCTGTGGCAATACTGTTGCCGACTACATTGGTGGCACTCCTGCCCATATCCAGTAAAGGGTCAATACCAAGCAACAGGGCAAGGCCTGCTTCCGGTATATCAAAGGTAGCCAGTGTTCCCGCTATCACCACCAGCGAAGCCCTGGGCACTCCTGCAATACCCTTGCTCGTGAGCATTAATACCAGCAGCATGGTGAGCTGTGTTCCTAATGGAATGTGCATGCCATAACTCTGTGCAATAAATAAAGAGGCGTAGGTCATGTACATCATACTGCCATCCAGGTTGAAGGAGTAGCCCAACGGCAATACAAAACTCACGATCTTATCCTTACAGCCAAAACGCTCCAGTTCAAGCATGGTTTTAGGAAAAGCTGCCTCACTGCTGGCCGTGCTAAAGGCCAGCATGATCGGCTCCTTCATCCTGCGGATAAGATGGAATACCCTTTTCTTAATAAAAACAAAACCAGCCAGTGCTAATATTATCCATAGCAGGAACAAGCCAAAATAAAATTCTCCGATAAAGATGGAATAGGTTTTTAAAATACCCAATCCCTGTTTGGCAATAATGGCCGTCATAGCACCAAATACAGCCAGCGGCGCAAAACCACTCATTACATAGGAAGTGATCTTTAGAACAATGTGTGCCACAGCATCCAGTGCTTTTACTACCGGCTGTGCCACTTCACCTAACGCGGCCGCAGCAACGCCAAAGAAAAGAGAAAACACCACGATCTGGAGTATCTCATTCTTAGCCATAGCATCCACCACACTGGCAGGAAACACATGGTAAAAGAAATCTTTCACCGTCATGGCAGCTTTATCAATACCTGTACTCACGGAACTGTCGGGCAATGGCAGATTCATGTGCTTGCCCGGTTCAAATAAATTAACCAGCACCATACCCAGCAGCAAGCTAAGCAGCGAAGCACATAAAAACCATAATAATGTTTTACCGCCGATACGTCCTACAGATTTTATATCCCCCAGCTTGGCTACGCCCACCACCAGTGTGGTAAATACCAACGGTGCCACGATCATTTTTACCAGGCGGATAAATACATCTGCTAATATGGTGAACCAGTCTAGTTTTTTATCCCGGGCCTTGACGGTTTCATTTTTTTGTAACCCAATGAGTGCCCTTTGTTTTTGTAAAGCCTTGTAGGCTGTATTGGATGTATCAACCTGGGCGGCCAGTAAGCCGCTGATCGTTTTTAAAGAATCTTCCAGCAGTTTGATCTGGCCCAGGGGCTGTACTTCATCGGGAGTGTCTAACAGATGTTGCTCTGCTTCTTTTTTCTGTGTGGTTAATTTCTTATGCTGTTCTTTTAAGGCTTTAAATGCAACACTGTCCTTTGCAGTTTCAAAAGGCCTCATTTGTTGCTGCATGTGCTGTATTTGCAGCTCCGCATTCGCAATGTGGTTGTTTTCGTTTCCTACATAGGTTTGGTTAAATACAAAACCAAGGGCAATACCCAGCACCATGGCAATACCAATATATAATGTAAGCCTGTTTTTTTTGCCTTTGTGTGCATCCATACGTAAGTGCGGCCCGCCATGGGGAGGGAATTAATTTTGCAATATAATGTTTAAAAGCTGTTAACCGCCGCTGCTCACAAAAAAACAATACCGATTGGGCGGTTTGGATTTATTGCTTATTTTTCCGTTTCGATTGTTATCGTAACATCATTATCAAAACCACTACTTACTATGAGTTTATTTGTAAAGAAGCCTATTCATGCTTTAATGGCCGAGGCTACGGATACGGAAAAGGGGCTGAAGAAAACCCTTGGCTCCCGGTCGTTAGTAGCATTGGGCATTGGGGCCATTATCGGGGCTGGCTTGTTTTCCATTACCGGTGGTGCTGCGGCCAACCAGGCCGGTCCAGCCATTACCATCTCCTTTATTGTGGCAGCTTTGGGTTGTGCATTTGCAGGATTGTGTTATGCTGAATTTGCATCGATGATTCCTGTAGCGGGAAGTGCCTATACTTATTCCTATGCAACCATGGGCGAATTTATTGCATGGATCATTGGTTGGGACCTTGTACTGGAATATGCAGTTGGTGCTGCCACTGTGAGTATCAGCTGGAGCCGGTATCTTATTAAGTTTTTGGATTCCTTTGGACTTCATCTTGACCCCGCATTTACAGTAGGGCCTTGGGATGGAGGCTATATCAATTTGCCTGCTGTATTTATTGTAGTATTGATGAGCTTGCTGTTGATAAAAGGAACTTCCGAATCTGCCAAGGTGAATGCAGTGATCGTTGCTATCAAGGTACTGGTAGTTATTATATTTATCGCACTTGGCTGGGGTTATATCAACACCGACAATTATACTCCCTATATTCCTGATAACACAGGCAAGTTTGGTGAGTTTGGATTTAGTGGAATCATTAGGGCTGCGGCTATCGTGTTTTTTGCCTATATAGGGTTTGATGCAGTGAGTACAGCGGCACAGGAAGCAAAAAATCCTAAAAAAGATATGCCCATAGGTATCTTAGGTTCATTGGCTATTTGTACCGTACTATACATTTTGTTTGCTCATGTAATGACGGGTGTTACAAGTTATAAATCATTTGCCGGGCAGGATGGCATTGCACCGGTAGCAGTAGCCATTGAACACATGGGTAAGGCTGATGCGTCGGGTGTGTTTCATGCTGACTATCCCTGGTTAAATAAAGCCATCATCATCGCTATTCTTGGCGGCTATGCCTCAGTAATACTGGTGATGCTGATGGGACAAAGCCGTGTGTTTTATAGTATGAGCAAGGATGGTCTGTTGCCAAAAGTGTTTAGCGAGGTTCACCCGAAATACAGAACTCCTTCTAAAAACAATATGCTGTTCATGGTATTTGTAAGCCTGTTCGCTGCGTTTGTTCCAGCGAGGGTGGTGGGTGAAATGACAAGTATCGGAACATTATTCGCTTTCATTTTAGTATGCATTGGTGTAATGGTATTGAGAAAAGCAGAACCAGATCTTCCCCGGGCCTTTAAAACACCCTGGGTTCCGGTGGTACCTATCCTGGGTATTTTCACTTGTTTGTTTATGATGGTGTTTTTACCTGCTGATACCTGGATAAGGCTGATCGTGTGGATGCTGATCGGTTTTGATATTTATCTTTTTTACGGCATCAAATACAGTGTGCTGGGTAATGGAACAGCCAACAGAAAAGGAGTGTCTATTGCAAGCCAGGTGGGCCTTGTACTTACTGCAGCATTGATTGTGATCGCCTTCCTGCATGAAAACTCTTTAGCACCTGATAAAAAAGATGGCTTGTTCACCGTTTCGTTGGTCATTGCAGCCATCCACATCATTGTATTTTTATACAAACTATTTGGAAGAAAGCCTCAGTCGTAGTAAATAAAATATAACTACCAAAAAATCCCCCCGTTGTTTTAACGGGGGGATTTTTATTATCTTCAACAAAAGAAATCATTGCCGGATTTATATATCATAGCGGGTTGTAATGGAGCAGGAAAAACAACTGCCTCCTTCACTATTTTACCGGATATGCTCCAATGCAATGAATTTGTAAATGCTGATGAAATTGCAAGAGGATTATCTCCATTTAAACCAGAAGCGGTTTCTTTCCAGGCTGGCAGGATCATGCTGAAAAAGATTGATCAGCTTATACAGGAAGATGTGAGCTTTGCATTTGAAACAACTTTGTCAACCCTTTCTTATTTAAAAACAATTGAAATGGCTAAGAAGAAGGGCTACAAAGTCCGCCTTTTTTTCTTTTGGCTAAACGATTCAACGCTGGCAATAAAAAGAGTCAAAAAAAGAATTAAGGAGGGAGGGCACAGTATACCAGAAGATATCATTGAAAGAAGATATAACAGGGGATATATAACTTGCTAAACCGCTTTATACCTGCTTGTGACACCTGGCTGGTAATTGATAATTCACAAGAACCACATAAATTTGTAGCAGGTGGTTTTTCCAAATCGGTTACACAAATTTACGAGGTTGAAACATGGCAAAACATTAAAGACCAAACTCATGAGTAAAGAAGAAAAAGATTTATATGATTTGAAAAACAAAGTTGACCTTGGCATGAAGCTTTCGTTCAAAAAACTCCTGAAAGAAAAAAAAGCCAATAATGGCAGTTTCGTTTTTTCCAAAAATGGCAAGATTGTTACAATTAAAGCTTCCGATATACACATCAAATAAATTCCAAAAATTCCCTTTGCCATTCCCACCCTTAGTCCTAACTTTATACCACTCGACTGGATCATATCAAGCCACGGCTTTCTCCTGACAATACGAATTACCACCGGCCTGCTCTACTAACCGGTACAATATGAAAATGTAATAAGGCAGTATCCTCCAGCTTTCATCATCTGTTGAATCATGCTATGTATTACTCACCACTAAATATCATCATCTATGGTTACAGAAACACAACACGTGACACTCATAGAAGAGTGCAAAGAATGGTATGACCGTTTGGTATCTTACCGGGAGAAGATCAATAACCTGAAGAACGAACTTTATTATTTCGCACCGGGGAAAATGGAGGAGGAAACCAGATTAGGAATAGAACATTTTCATAACCAGTTCCACATCCAGCTCATCAATATCCACGACCTGAAACACGAGATCAAGCACCACATCAAAGACGCCAACCACCACCCTGCTTTCGGTCACCGCATTCCACATCATTTTATAAAAGAAAAAACAGATAGGCTGATAGCAGATCTTGACAAGCTGGAAGAGGACTTCCACAACTTTGTAAAATCATAACTGCAAACAGCAGGATTTTAAAAATGCAGCAGGCACGAGTAGTGTTGAAAGGAATATCTCCGTGAGGGAACTAAAAAAAATGTACTATTTGGGAGAAGCTGCGGCAAAGACCATGCAGACACAACCGTTTTTAAAGTTTCAGCTTGTAATACGACAATAATATATTCCTGCTGAATCAACTTCCGGTTTTTGAAACGTAGGATATTTTACATTAAAGCTTCGTGGAGTAGCACAACTAAAGCCCTGCATTCTTCACCCCAATCATCTCCCCCGCAATACTCACTGCAATTTCTTCCGGAGTCTGGCTTTTGATGGGCAAACCAATGGGCGCATGAACGGAATTTAACCAGGAGCGATCCACTCCCTCTGCAGCCAATTGTGCAAACATCTTATCGATCTTACTCTTGCTGCCCAGCACGCCGAGATAAGCAAAGCTTTTTCCTGCAAGCGCTTTTAAAGCAGCTGCATCGGTGCGGTATCCAACCGTCATTACCACAACAAACGTATTGGCAGAGGATGAAACAAGTGTATCGAGTTCAGAAAAATCATAAAGCAGCTTTTTCTCCTGCACAAAATGATTTTGCTCCATGGTATGCAAAGCTTCCCGGTGATCATATAGCGTGATGTAAAAATCCATACTGCCAATGAGTTGGGATAATGCCAGTGCACAATGCCCGCCACCAATGATGATCAGTTTGTTTTTATAGCCAATTTTTTCTGTGAAAATAAAATCATCCTCTCCGGTTATACTAAGCTGATAGTTTTTAACCGGAAGCTCATTGCTGAAACCAATTCCGCCAGGTGTGAGTGTAAAGGAAGCGTTTTTATTTTGCTGCAATACTGAAATGATATTACTCACCGCAGTGCCTTCTTCCTTTTTTACAGTGTATAAAAAAATGGTTTGTTCCCCCGAACAGATCATTCCACTCTGGTTTTTGGCAACTGTTTTATCATGTACCTGCAGGTGAACAGAGGCGGCTTCCTCCTGTTGCTGGAGTTTGGCCTTGGCCATTTCCACAAACTTGTGTTCCATGATGCCGCCACCCAAAGAACCGCTCATATCCGCTTTTGCATTCACGGCCATCATAAAGCCCTGGCGGCCGGGACTACTGCCCTTGCTTTCCAGCACGTACAGCAGCATTACTGCGGTATTATTTTGCAGGCTTTGCTGAATGAGTTGCCATGTAGGAAGTTGCTTGTGCATTGAAAACACAAATTAAGAAAAGATAGTTAGGTAGAAGGATGGAGCCTTGCATTTAAACCGCCAACAGGGTTTGCAACCGCTGTCGGGAGTGAATACATACTATTTCTTTCTGAAAAATATCCTGATCGGCACACCGGTAAACTTAAAGTTGAGCCGCATCTGGTTCTCTAAATAATTCCTGTACGGCGTTTTGATATCGTCGGGATAATTGGTGAAAAAGGCAAAGGAAGGCACTACTACCGGTAACTGTGTTACATATTTTATCTTAACCGAATTACCACGAACAACCGGCGCATGGTAAGATTCCACAGCCTTCAACATGATATCATTCAGTTTGGACGTAGGAATATGCTGCTTGCGGTTCTCATACACTTCAATGGCTGTTTCTATTGCTTTGTGTATCCTTGTTTTTTCTACAGCAGAAATAAATATCACGGGAATATCATTGAACGGAGCAAAACGCTTTTTTAGTGCGGCTTCATAATCCCGTGCGGTGTTGGTTTCCTTCTCCATCAGATCCCATTTGTTTACCAATACCACAACGCCCTTCCCTTTTTTTACACACATGGCAAAGATAGACAGGTCTTGTGCACTCACCCCCTGCTTGGCATCTATCACCAGCATACAAACATCTGCTTCATCCATGGCTTTTACAGCACGGATAACAGAATAAAATTCCAGGTCCTCATTCACTTTTGCCTTGCGGCGGATACCAGCCGTATCGATCAATATAAATTCCTTATTAAAAAGTTTGTAATGTGTATGGATCGTATCCCTGGTAGTTCCGGCGATATCGCTTACAATCGTCCGCTCCGTTCCCACCAATGCATTCAGTAAAGATGACTTGCCCACATTAGGCTGACCAATGATCGAAAATTTGGGTAACTGTTCATCTTCTGGTGTGGCCTCATCATCCTTGATATGAGTGATGATATCATCCAGTACTTCACCCACGCCTGTACCACTGATGGAAGACAGGAAATAGATGTGTTCAAAACCCAGGCTGTAAAATTCTGAGGCTTCCAGCAAGCGGTCATGGTTATCCACTTTGTTAACCACTAAAAAAACGGGCTTGGTGGTGCGGCGTAAAATATTGGTCATGGCCTCATCCAGGTCGGTAATGCCAGTGGCTACATCCACCATAAAAACGATCACATCGGTTTCTTCCAAAGCCATCAATACCTGCTTGCGTATCTCTTTTTCAAATACATCATCACTCTTGGCAACAAAACCACCCGTGTCAATGACGTTGAACATTTTTCCGGCCCATTCCGCCACACCATACTGACGGTCACGGGTAACCCCACTTACGTCGTCTACTATCGCCTTGCGCTGCTCGAGCAGGCGGTTGAAGAATGTACTTTTGCCAACGTTTGGTCTTCCTACTATTGCTACTGTGAAACTCATACCCCTCCGCCCCTAAAGGGGGACTTTTTTTATGCAAGCCCTACGATAAAATTGTAAAACTTTGCTGATTAAAAATACTTATTTAAAATTTACCAAGGCTCCCCTATTACAAAAGAGCGCCCAATATTTTACTGCTGCCATAGTTCCCCCTTTAGAGGGCGGAGGGGGTTTAATAACCATACTCCCTCAGCTGCATTTCATTATCTCTCCACTTTGGCTTTACTTTTACAAACAGTTCCAAAAATACTTTGCTTCCCAAAAACTCCTCGATATCCTTTCTTGCCAGGGTGCCGAGTTGTTTGATCATTTTTCCGCCTTCACCCAATATGATCCCCTTCTGTGTATCCCGCTGAACAATGATGTCGGCCTGTATCTTTATCAGCGTTGTTTTTTCCTTGAACTCCTGTACCAGTATGGTACTGTGATAAGGCAATTCGTCCCCGTAAAGTAAAAATATTTTTTCTCTTATCAATTCACTCACAAAGAATTTTGTTGGCAGGTCGCTCAGATCGTCCCCATCATAAAATGGCATGCCTTCGGGCAACAAGGCAACAATCATGGCAAGTAATTCCTTGATGCCTTTTTGATTCAACGCAGAAATACTGATCACATCTTTACAATACCGTTGTTGCCTGTAAAATGCTTCTGTTGATTTTAACTGTTCCCCGTTTACCGTATCCGATTTATTCAGGATAACCAATGCAGGTGCTTTTAATTTCAAGGCAGCAAAGATCGCATGGCTCTCCTCCTGGTTTTCCCGTACATCCGTTATCAGCAAGGCAACATCGGCATCTTCCAAACTGCTTTTTACAGCCTGCATCATTTTCTCATGCAGTTTATACTTGGGCTCGATGATACCAGGTGTATCTGAAAAAATGATTTGAAAGCCAGGTTCGGTGAGGATGGCTTTGATACGATGACGGGTTGTTTGCACTTTATTGGAAACAATCGCCATTTTTTCTCCCATAACCGCATTCAGCAAAGTGCTTTTACCTGCATTGGGCTTACCGAAAATATTTACAAAACCAGATTTCATGAAATGATTTTACCAATGAAATGAATACGACAACCGGTAAAATCCATTAAGAAGGAGAAGGTAATCATATTCATTAGCTTACAAACTGCTAAGAATAAAAAAGGCTCTTGCGAGCCTTCATGTTTTAGTTGCGAAGAGAGGGATCGAACTTCTGTCCGTTGGCTAACGGATAAGAGCCCTCTACATTATTTTTTAAGAAATTAAATATCGAGAAGATTTGAAAAATAAAAGGCTCTTTTGGGGCCTTCGATACTTCTAATCAAAATTTCCCATATTAAAAGATCTGAAAAAGTAAAAGGCTCTTTATGAGCCTTCGCTTTAGTTGCGAAGAGAGGGATCGAACCTCTGACCTTCGGGTTATGAGCCCGACGAGCTACCGCTGCTCTACTTCGCACTGCAAAAGTAAGGGTTGAAGCCTGTGCGGCCAAATAATATACATTTGTTTAGAAAAATAAATCAATGAAACCAACTGTTAAAACCCTGATAGTGTTGCTGGCAGTGACTTTCCTGTTGCCAGGTTGTTCTAAAAAAATTAAAGAGCAGGAGGATGAAATCTATAGCCGGCACCTGCAAACGCATGTAAAGCTCACGATTATCAGCACTCCCATGCCGGATGATAAAAGCGAGATGCATTTATTATTGCTGAATGATGGACAGGATATGGAACAATTAAAGGTGAAAGAAACGCTGACCGGTCTGTATAAGAAGAATTTACTACAGCCGGTGATCATCGTAGGCATACATGCAGCCAACAGGAATGATATTTATGGAGTAGCTGGCTACCCTGACTATCAGAACCGGGGCAGCAAGGCAGATACATATGCAGCGTTTATCGACAATGAGTTGTATGCATTTATAAAAAAACGGGCAGGTGTAAGAAAATTTAAGTCCGTTACCATTGCAGGAACTTCGTTGGGTGGTTTGTCTGCCTTTGATATTGCCTGGCACCATGCGGACAAGATCGATCAGGTGGGGGTGCTATCGGGTTCGTTCTGGTGGCGGGATAAAGACGCGGCTGCACCAGGCTATTCTGACGAAACAAGCCGGATTTTACTGGCTAACATAAAATCATCCCGGAAGAAACCGCATTTGAAATACTGGTTTTATGTGGGAGATAAAGAAGAAACCAATGACCGTGATAAAGATGCTGTGATAGATGCTGTGGATGATACCAAAGACCTTATCACCATCATTCAAAATAAAAATGTTTGCCCTCCCGGTGATATCGTATTCAACGAATCGAAAGAAGGCAAACATGATTATGAAAGCTGGAGCAAAGTGTTCCCCAAATTTTTACTCTGGGCGGTGGGGAAGTAATTTAATAATTTGCTCTATTGTTACATGGTTAAATTGTTGTTTAGAGAGTGTAACGTGCAATGTCTACATCTAATCATCCCCAAATCATCAAATCCCCTACCCCTTCCTCGATACTGAGCTTGCCCCACTTGTATGCAGGTCTTTTACCACACAACTACCCTTATAAAAAATATCACTGGCGCCACTGGCATGCACATTTAATTCTTTGTTGACGGTGATGTTGATATCAGAAGCGCCGCTGGCTTTAGCCGTACAGTTTTCTGTGGTGAGATCGTATCCTTTAAAATCACTTGCACCGCTTGATTCAATGGTGACATTGGTTGCTGTTCCACTGATCTTTGCATCGCTTGCACCACTCAATTGCATCGTAAGGGTGGTAACATCCACCGCACCTTTAAAATCGCTGGCCCCACTGATATCTATACTTAAGGAAGCCGACTTGATAGAACCTGCCACCTGGATATCACTGGCACCACCTGCTTCCAGGCGTTCCAGGTTTTTAAACGAAATGTATACTTTCAATTTTTTATTCCCCTTGGTCCAGCCTTTTTTTGAATCATAATAAATATTCAACGTACCGTTTTCAATAACGGTTTTAATATCGTTTCGGTATTGTTGTTCGGTGGCACTTACTGCAAGCGCTTCCTCTGAAGATTGTGACAGGTAAATATCAATACCGCCTGATACTTTAATGGCAGTAAAGCTGCCGGTAAGGGTGCGTTGCTCTGCATTGGCATCGTTCACTACGGTTTGTTGTGCATTACTGATGAATGCAACCAGGAAAAATACGGTTGATAGAAAAATGTTTTTCATGACTGATCTTTTTATAATGATTTATGATTTTTTTACAGAACCACCGCTATTGACATTGATATCCTTTACCACACCTTCTCCCTTGTATTTGATACTGCCGCCACTATTGGCTTTTGCAGCCAGTTCTTTATTTACAGTAATACGAACCTCGGCACCGCTGGAGGCCTTGGCATCGCAATAATTTACAGCCAGGTCAAACCCCTTGAACATGGCGCCGCTGTTGAGATCGGTTTTTAAATTCTCTGCAGTGCCGGTCACATTTACTTCGGCACCGCTGTTTTCAGATACATCCAGCTGATTGATATTGACCTCGCCATTAAATTGTGCACCACTGGAAAAATGCATTTTCAACGACTCCAGTTTTAGTACACTTTTTGCCCGAATATCCGAACCGCTGGAAGCTTTTAACTGATTGATATTTTTAAAGGATACATAGGCCCGCAGCTTTCTTTTTTCATTGCTGTTCCATACCATCGCTTTGTTATCATAATAGATCTTTAATGTGCCATCTGACACTTCCGTTTTAAAACGCTCCATATACTTTTGATCGGAAGCACTTACTGCAACGGATTCATCGCCGCCCTGGGTAAGAAATACCTCGATACCATCCGATACCTGGATGGCGTTGAAACCGGCTGACAAGGTTCTTTTTTCTGCATTGGCATCGTTTACCACCACATCCTGGGCATATAATTGCAGCGACAGGAGGGTGATGAGAGAAAGAAATATTTTTTTCATGGTTATAATTTTCAGGTGTTACGTTTCTTCAAAAGCTTTGTTACATTTATTTGGAAAATAATTTTAATCCGCATTACCTTTGTAGCCGTTCTTTTAATAACCGTCTGAATTTCCGGGGTGCTTCGTAAGAGGCTGAGATCATACCCGATAACCTGACCAGGATAATACCTGCGTAGGGAGAAACGACCGCTCTTTTTTTGAGCGCAGCATTTGTGGGCCGCCGCTGCCCCCGGTATTCAGCATAAACTTATTTTGATGAAAAAGTTTTTACTATGCTGTATACTGCTTGTACCTGCTGTATCTGCATTGGCACAACCTGTTAAAAAATTTAATGATACTGCTTACCTGCAGCCAGTGGAGATCTGGGCTGTAAGGGCAGCCGACAAAGCTCCTTTTTCCAAAACCAACCTTACGCAAAAGGATATTGAAAAGATCAACCTGGGGCCAGACCTTCCTTTTCTGTTAAATCAAACACCCTCGGTGGTGGTCAATTCTGATGCTGGCAATGGCGTAGGCTATACCGGCATCCGCATTCGTGGCAGCGACCTTACCAGGATCAACGTTACGCTCAATGGCATTCCGTACAACGACCAGGAAAGCCAGAATGCTTTTTTTGTTGATATGCCGGATTTTGCTTCTTCCACCAACAGCATACAAATACAACGGGGCGTAGGTACCAGCAGCAATGGGGCTGGTGCTTTTGGAGCCACCATCAACCTGGCTACGAATGAACTCAACAAAGATTTTTATGCAGAGATGAATAACAGCTATGGCTCTTTTAACACCTGGAAGAATACGTTTAAATTTGGCAGCGGTCTGCTGGGTAATCATTTTACCATCGATGGCAGGCTGAGCAATATCAGCAGTGACGGGTATATTGACAGGGCTACCAGCGCCTTGCGTTCCTATTATGTAAGCACGGCGTGGACGGATGCCAAAAATTCTCTCCGGTTCAATATTTTCTCCGGTCATGAAAGAACTTACCAGGCATGGAATGGGGTACCGGAAAACCTGTTAACCACCAACAGGCGTTTCAATTCTTCCGGCACTGAAAAACCAGGAACACCTTATGAAAATGAAGTGGACAACTATACACAAACGCATTACCAGCTTTTTTTCAATCATGAGTGGACTCCTTACTGGAAAACAACAGTGGCTGGTTTTTTAACACGGGGCAAAGGATACTATGAGCAGTATAAAGGCAGTGCTTCTTTGGAAGAATATGGATTGCCCAACTATGATAATGGCTCCGCTATTATTACTGAAACGGATATTGCAAGAAGACTGTGGCTGGATAACTATTTTTATGGTACCACCTATTCTGTTCAGCATAAAAAGAACAATACGGAGTTTACTGCCGGTGGCGCCTGGACGAAATATGATGGCGATCACTATGGTAACATCATCTGGGCGCAGGTACAGCCTGCTGTTCCAGCCAGTTACCGCTGGTATGACCTGACAGCATACAAAAGTGATTTTTCGATGTTCACCAAGTGGGCACAGCAGTGGAACAATCACTGGCAAAGCTTTATGGATGTGCAGGTGAGAACGATTGATTATACCATCAATGGGTTCAGGAATAATCCCGGCATTAATATCAACACAAATTTTGGCTTTGTAAATCCCAAGATCGGGGCCACTTACACCAGGGGTAACTGGAAGGCCTATGCCAGTTACGCCATCGCCAGCCATGAACCCAACAGGGATGATTTTGAAAGCAGCAGCACACAACCCAGGCCGGAGACTTTACATGATTTTGAACTCGGCGCAGAAAAAAGATATAAGAATGTTTTCTATAGCGCCAACCTGTATTATATGGCTTACCGTAACCAACTGGTACTGGTAGGTAATGTGAATGATGTGGGTGCGTATGCCAGAACGAACGTGCCGTCGAGCTACCGTATGGGTATTGAACTGCAGGGCACCTGGAAGCTGAATGACTATTTGAATATTGCTGCCAATGCCACTTTTAGCAAGAACAGGATAAAAAACTTTACAGAGCGGATAGATGACTTTGATAATGGCGGCACAAAAAATAATTTTTATAAATCAACCACTATTTCTTTCTCCCCGTCGGTGGTGGCGGGTGGCAGTATTCATATCACACCTATTAAAAATGCGGAGATCAGCCTGGTAAGTAAATACGTAAGCAGGCAGTTTTTAGACAATACCAGCAATGTAAGCCGCAGCCTGGATCCTTATTTTCTACAGGATGTACGCTTGAGTTACTTGTTAGAAAACAAACTGTTTAAAGCCACCAACATTATTGTACAAATGAATAATGTGTTCAACAAAAAGTACGAAGCCAATGGCTATACATTCAGTTATGTATACGGCGGGGCAGTGGCCACAGAAAATTTTTATTTCCCCATGGCGCCGTTTAATTTTATGATCGGGGTGAATGTGAGGTTGTGAGAAAAAGGCTAAGCCACAGACACCGTCGGCCAAAGCCTTTGGCACCGGACGGTTACACCCATTGACACGGATATGTGTTCATTTGGCTCTTTTTCCCGGGGTGATGTGCCGGTGTATTGGTTTGTACTTAGCGAAGGTGCCCGTTGCACGTGCAGACGAACCATACAATCAAATCTCAGGTATTTTTACAGGGGGTGTTGCCCGAATACATACATTACCCTCGAAGACACATCGTATGGAAAACCCGTTTTTCTTATGAAGATGAAAAATATACCAATTCCCAACTGCTGCCGGATAGCAGTGTAAAGCCCGGGGAGGACAGGTGCGCTGATCTGTGCAGGACTTGCAACGGATAGCCGGTGTAAATGACGAAAAAAAAAATGGTGTTCGACAGCCCTCAAAAAAAAATTTCGTGCTTTTACTATTTTTTTGCTGTATAAAATACTAAGCCCCCGTATTTCTTCGTTATACCCCGCAGGGGAAAGCCCGTTTACATTGAAATGAGTATTTTTTTGATTGTGAAACAACCTGTAGCACTAATCCAAAGTCTTGTTGACTCCGTATATCTTAGCAGGGGTAAAAAAAATGTGAACCGTATTTTCCGCATGTTAAAAGAAAACGTAGATTTACCAAAATAAATGAAATAAATATCTGCAACTTGCAACCTTTCGTTTACTAAGCAGAAACCAGCAAGCCCCAAAATAGAACAAACCCATGTCGAACAACACAGAACCCATTAAAGTACTGATCACCGATGACCATGTGCTGTACCGTGCCGGCGTAAAAACCGCACTCAGTGCAAAAAAAGACGTGAAAGTGATTGCCGAGGCAGACAATGGTATGCACCTGCTGAATATGCTGAAGATGATTCAGCCGGATGTAATATTACTGGATATTCAAATGCCGGTAATGGATGGCATTGCGGCCCTTCCTGAAATAAAAAAGAACTGGCCCAATATAAAAGTGATCATGCTCACGATGATGGACGACCACAGTATGATCACCAAATTGATGGAATTGGGTGCCAACAGCTACCTGAGCAAGACCAGCGACAGCGAAGTAATATATGAAGCGATTAAAACCTGCTTTGAACAGGAGTATTACTTTAATGCGCTTACCAACAAAGCTTTGCTCACCAACCTCAAGACCAAGAACAATATGACGCCGCAGAAAATGATGCAGGCGGAAGCCAATCTCAACGATAAAGAAGTGCTGATCTTAAAATTGATGTGTGAGGAAAAAAGCACCAAAGAAATTGCCGACATCGTGGAACTGAGTCCACGTACCGTAGAGGCCATCAGGGACAAATTGAAAGTAAAGACCGGTGCAAAGAGCACGGCTGGACTTATCCTGTATGCGGTAAAAAATAATTTGTTGAACGAAGATGTGAGATAAAAAATTATTTGGGTTATAACATAGTCTCCTGGTAAAACCGGGAGATTTTTTTTTGCCCTTGTTTTTGCAGTACTTTGACGCATGGGGCACTTTATATTCAACGGCAAATTTTTTAAGGAAGCAACGGCCATCGCTGGTCCGGGTAACAGGGGGCTCCGCTACGGCGATGGCGTATTTGAAACCATGAAACTGCTAAATGGCAACCTGGTACTGGCCGATGGACATTTTGCCCGGCTGTGGAAAGGGATGCAGATGCTGGGCTTTGAGATACCCAAACTGATGAGCCCCGAAAAATTCACAGAAGAAATACAGGCGCTGGCGAAAAAGAATGGACAGGAGAAAAAAGCAAGAATAAGATTACAGGTTTTTAGGGGTGATGGCGGACTTTATGACAAAACCGGCAGCCAGCTTAATTATTGTATTGAATGCTGGGAACTGGCAGGCGACAATGACAGCCTAAACAGTAACGGTCTTGAGCTGGGTATTTATACTGCCGCCAGAAAATCCTGTGATGTACTCGCCAATCTGAAACATTGCAACTTTTTGCCCTATGCATTGGCAGCACTCCATGCTAAAAAAGAAAAGTGGAATGATGCCCTCCTGTTAAACCAGTATGAAAGGATCTGCGACAGTACGATTGCAAATATTTTCTTTATAAAAAACGGGGAATTGTTTACGCCGGCCCTGAGTGAGGGTTGCGTGGCGGGTGTGATGAGGGAACAGGTAATTGCTTCTTTAAAAGACACCCACTGGAAGGTAAACGAAACTACATTGACGATTGAGGCGCTACTGCAGGCGGAGGAAGTTTTTTTAACCAACAGCATCTACAACATACGGTGGGTGAAAAGCATTGGAAACATAGCCTATACAAATACGTTGATTCAAAAAATTTATTCGATGGTTTTGGGAACTATTAAGTGAGGAAGCTGTTAGAAGGGGTTTAAGGTTTAAGGTTTAAAGTTTAAGGAGGTTTAGAGATTAGAAGTTTAGGGTTTAGAAGTTTAGGGTTTAGAAGTTTAGGGTTTAGAAGTTTAGGGTTTAGATAAAAGGATTTGAGTTTTAGGTGGTGCGATTTTTTTAAGCGCTTAAAACAGAGGTTTGAAAATAAAAAGTATGCAACAAGTAAATATATTTTGGTTTAGAAGAGACCTGCGGCTGGAAGACAATGCAGGTTTGTATCATGCTTTAAAAAGCAACCATCCCGTTTTGCCCATTTTTATTTTTGACAGTAACATATTAGATGAACTGGAAGACAAGGCTGACAGGCGGGTGGAATTTATTCATGCAGCGCTGGAAGAGATACAGGAAAAACTGGTAAAAACCGGCAGTAGTCTTGAAGTATATCATGGCAAACCGGCTGATGTATATGCAATATTGCTAAAAAAGTACAAGATCGAAACAGTTTTCACCAATCATGATTATGAACCGTATGCATTGGAAAGAGAAAAACTGATCGGAAATTTGCTAAAAGAACATGGCGCTGAACTGAAAACTTACAAAGACCAGGTGATATTGGAAAAAGAAGAAGTACTGAAAGATGATGGCAAACCCTACACCGTTTTTACGCCCTATAGCCGAAAATGGAAAGCGGTACTTACTGATTTTCATTTAAAGCCCTACCCCACCAAAAAATATTTTACCAACTTTTTTAAACAGGAAGCTTTCAAAATTCCTTCTCTAAAAGAAATCGGTTTTGAAGCAGTTGATCAACCATTTCCATCAAAAAATCTTAATGAAGAATTAATAAAAAAGTACGGCGAGCAACGGAATTTTCCCGGCATCAACGGCACGTCAAAGCTGGGTGTGCATTTGCGCTTTGGCACCATCAGCATCCGCCAATTAGCTACTGAAGCAAAAGAACTATCTGAGACTTATTTGAACGAACTGATCTGGCGGGATTTTTATCACTGCATACTCTGGTATTTTCCGCAGGTGGGTAAGGGCAAGGCATTTAAACCGGAATACGATCAAATTGAATGGAGAAAAGATAAAGGAGAGTTCGACAAATGGTGTGAAGGTGAGACTGGTTACCCGATTGTGGACGCCGGCATGAGAGAACTGAATGCCACCGGTTTTATGCACAATCGTGTACGCATGATCGTTGCCTCCTTTCTTACCAAGCATTTGCTGCTCGACTGGCGCCTGGGTGAAGCGTACTTTGCAAAAAAATTATTGGACTTTGATCTGGCTGCCAATAATGGCGGATGGCAGTGGGCTGCAGGCAGTGGCTGTGATGCGGCGCCCTACTTTCGCATTTTTAACCCAAGATTACAGACAGAAAAATTTGACAAAGACCTGAAGTATATCCGTCATTGGGTGCCGGAATTAGAAAGCTTCGACTATCCCAAACCGGTAGTGGATCATGAGTTTGCAAGAAAGCGTTGCCTAGAAGTGTATGGAAAGGCTTTAAAAAAGTAGAAACGAATAGGGTTGACAACCTTTGGTATGTAGAGGGTTGACAACCTTGCAACAACTCTTACACTTAAATGTCTTACTTACATAAAAGCTTTTCAAATCTACTTAACTGGGAAAAGTTGTCAACCCTGTGATTCTTGAAATTATTTCTCCAAAATCCCTTTCAAATTATCAAGCCCGGTTTGAAAATCCTTACCGATCACCTCACTCATGTTCATAAAAACCCGCATGATGTTTAAAGGGTAGTTCATCTCACCACTCATGCCCCATTTAACTTTTGTCTGCGTGGGTGATACTTCTTCTGTGATCATATAGGCTGGTGATGTGGCTTCAAAGGGATCGATGAAATGCAGTTCATAATCTATCCGCTGGCCGTCGGTGATCTTGACTATTTTTTGTTCTCCCTTCCCAACATCGCTATTGCCTTCCCAGGCAGAAACAAAACCTTCGGTGGCATCGGTACCCCTGTATTCCTTTTTCATATTGGGATCCATCTTTGCCCAGGCACTGAAATTGTCCTGGTTCTTCAGGTATTTGATATAATTAAAAACTTCCTGCCTGGGTTTGTTGATCACCACTTCTTTCTCTGCTGTATAATCTTTTTTTATAAACAAGGCGGTGATCAGCACCAAGGCCAGCAGTATTACAATACCGATCAAGATGTTCTTTACAATTCTCATATTATTGGTTTTAGGTTTGGTCAAGATAAAACTATTTTTTTTGTTTTGTATCAAAATGCAGCAACCAATGGTTACCAAATTGATCAACCAGATCGCCGAACAAGGCACCCCAAAATGTATTTTCAATGGGATGGGTTGGCTTGCCTCCGGCAGCTAATTTTTTATACAATTCCCTCACCTCTTTTTCACTGCCACAGTTCAGCATCAGCGACATGGCATTGCCCTTTATCAATCCGCCCTCCCCTACCATATCGCTGCCCATGATCACCCATCCATTTTTAGTAAGGGTGGCATGTAAAATACTTTTCTTCATTTTTTCCGGTAACCTATCCGCCATCGGCGATTCACCAACGGTTTGCAGCACCAGGCTTCCTCCCAGGCATTTTTTATAAAACTGCATGGCCTGCCGGCAGTTGCCGTTGAATGTGAGGTATGCATAGATGTTCGTCATGTTGCCAGTAAAATTCATCACAAACATACCCCGGCATTAAAAATTACTCCAGTGGCGTTAACGTCATTAGAAAGGGTTGATTGCGACAGATCAATTCCCTACATTTGACCAATGAAAAATGTTTCCATCCTGGTTCCTGAAACGGCGGTGATGGCTGCCATTACGGATCCCCGTTATATGTTCAGCGCTGTGAATGAATTTTTGAAAGCACAGGGAGAAGATCCTTTGTTCAACATACAATTGGTGGGACTTACCAAAGAAGTGAAGCTGAGTGGTGGTGTATTCTCTGTGCATGCAGATGCATTGATGAAGGAGGTACACCAAACCGACCTGATCCTTATCCCTGCGTTGAGTGGCGATATGACCAATGCTGTACAGGTCAATAAAAAATTTATTCCCTGGATAGTGGACCAGTACAGCAAGGGTGCAGAACTGGCCTCGCTTTGTATCGGTGCGTTTTTGTTGGCTTCCACAGGATTATTAAAAGGCAAACAATGCAGCACCCATTGGTTGTATGCCAGTGATTTCAGAAATATGTTTCCGGATGTGGAACTGGTAGACGGCAGTATCATCACCGAGGAACATGGCATTTACTCCAGCGGTGGTGCGGCTTCTTACTGGAACCTGCTCCTCTACTTAATTGAAAAATATACCAGCCGTGAAATTGCGATCCTGGCATCTAAATATTTTGCCATTGATATTGACCGCAACAGCCAGTCATTTTTTATGATGTTCAATGGACAAAAAGATCACGAAGATGTTGAAATTAAAAAAGCGCAGGAATTTATCGAGCACAATTACCAGGAAAAAATCTCCGTTGACCAGTTAGCCGATCATTGCCTGGTGGGCAGAAGAAGTTTTGAAAGACGTTTTAAAAAAGCCACCAACAATACCGTAGCGGAATATATTCAAAGAGTGAAAGTGGAAGCGGCTAAAAGAAGTTTTGAGAACAGCCGTAAGAACATTAATGAAGTGATGTATGATGTTGGCTATACGGATACCAAGGCCTTCCGGACGATCTTTAAACGCATTACGGGATTGACGCCCGTGGAGTACAGGAATAAATATAATAAGCAGGTGGTGGGGTGATGAGGGAAATAAGGAATGAGGAATACAAAATCAAAGTCATTAAGTAAAGTGCAGGTCTCCAACTCAGCAAAGGTGGTCGACCTTATTGGAGTCTGTAAATTACAAGGGTATTATAAAAGGTCGACCACCTTATTCCTAAACTTAATGACGTTGAACAACGAATAAGAAAGTTGAAGCAATCAAGAAGGAACAAATTTTTATCTTAAACCATGGGTCATCATATCTGTGCCATCATTGGCAAAAAACCAATCAACGAAGAAGCGATCAGGAAATACCAGTTGGCGGCGGCCTTTGAAGGCGATTACGTGATCGTGATACTTGAACACGAATCTGTATGGTATTGGTCGGAAAAGCTACAGTTGAGTTCCGATTCTGAAAGCGAAGACATTGACTTTGCCTGCGAACTGATCTTTCATTTTGCAAAAGAGATCGGCTTGCACAAATATGGCATCATTCAAACAGACTATTTTGGCGGCGTGGGTTCTCAATGTGCCTCCCTCTATGAAGATGGAAGGTTGTTGATCGGTGAAAAAATGATCGATGATATACTGCGTGAACTGGGTGTGGTGCGGACAAAGGACAAAGACGAATTTGATATCCTTCATCTTGGCGAATACCGCAGCGGTGATTATCATTACTGGGAGTCGCTGGCGGATAACTTAAAAAGGCCCAATGTTATTTATGGGCATATACCAAAAAATTAAATAGATTCTCGCTTTGGAAATATGACAACGAAGTTGTCTTTCCTCTGCGATCTCCTCATCCCTGCGTGCCAGCATGCAAGTCTGCGTGGGACTATTGGCACGCTGAGAGGCAGCCATCGCAGCCTTGCTTCGCAATCAGATAGCAGTTGGTTTCAAACTAATACATTACCTAAAAATTGAGTAGTGATCAGTTGCAATTGCAGCGTGCCAGCATCCTGATAAGATCATTTTAATGACGGCAAAAACCCAACCGGCACCGCCCCTATTTTCCAAACTTCTGTTTTAATGCACTCAATGCATCATTCATCGTTGGCTCTTTTACCGTTTTGCTCAATAGCGCTTTCGGTTTATTGAAACCCGGTTTTGCCGGCGGAATTTCTGTTTGTTTAATGGACAAGGCAATTCTTTTCCTGGCCACATCCACATCCGTTACTTTTACTTTTACCTGCTGGTTGAGTTTTAATACTTCACTGGGATCGGTGATGTACTTGTGTGATATCTCTGATACATGCACCAGTCCATCCTGTTTTACGCCGATATCAACAAATGCACCAAACCTCGTGATGTTGGTTACTACGCCCGGCACTTCCATTCCAATTTTCACATCCTCCATTTTATAGATCGCCGCAAATTCAAATGCCTGTGCTTCGGCCCTTGGGTCAAGACCCGGCTTTTTTAATTCATTTAAAATGTCTTTGATAGTTAACTCTCCAATGGTTTCGGTCGCATATTTTTTTGCATCCACTGTTTTGAGTAAGGTTTCATTGCCAATGATATTCTTGACTTCCGTACCCAGGTCTTTTACAATATTCTGCACAACGCTGTATGCTTCCGGGTGCACAGCACTGTCATCTAAAATATCTTCCCCGTCTTTGATGCGTAAAAATCCGGCGCATTGTTCATAGGCTTTGGCGCCCAATCTTGGTACACTTAATAATTGTTTGCGGCTGTTGAACTTGCCGATCTCATTCCGGTGTTTAATGATATTGTCTGCAATGGTGGAGCCGATGCCACTTACATAACTCAGTAAATGTTTGCTGGCGGTATTCAGGTTCACACCCACATTGTTCACACAACTCACCACGGTGGCATCCAGTTTTTCTTTGAGGCGAAACTGGTTCACATCATGCTGGTACTGCCCCACCCCAATACTCTTTGGATCGATCTTCACCAGTTCTGCCAATGGATCCATCAGCCTTCTGCCGATACTAACTGCACCCCGTACCGTAATATCTTCTGTTGGAAATTCTTCCCTCGCAATTTCGGAAGCAGAGTAAATAGAAGCACCATCTTCATTTACTAAAAATACCGGCAGACCAAGGTTGAGTTTTTTAATAAACTGTTCTGTCTCCCTGCCGGCGGTACCATCTCCAATGGCGAATACTTCAATGCCATATTGCTCTACTAAATTTTTAATCTTTATCTCTTCGGCATATACCCGGTTGGCTTCGTGTGGAAATACCAGGTCGGTTTTCTGGAGGTTGCCTTTTTCATCCAGGCAAACAACCTTACAACCCGTTCTATATCCCGGGTCAATAGCCAGTATTCTTTTACTGCCCAGGGGAGAACTCAACAATAACTGCCGCAGGTTTTCTGCAAACACATTGATGGCTTCTTCATCCGCTTTTGCTTTTAAAGCCGTACGGAATTCTGTTTCCAGGCTGGGTTGCAGCAATCTGCGGTAAGCATCTTTGATGGCTTTGCGAAGATGATCACTGCTGGAGCTGATCCCTTTTACATAGAGTTCCTCTACGATCTCCAAAGCCTTCTCTTCTTCCGGCGCAATTGCTAGGCGCAGGTAGCCTTCTAAAAAACCACGCAGCACGGCCAGTATCCTGTGCGAAGGCGCTTTGTGTATCGGTTCGCTGAAATCAAAATAATCTTTGTACTTCACGGCCTCGGTTTCTTTATCAGCATTTACCTTGCTCTGCATCGTCGCCTGCGTTTCAAACAGCTTTCTCATCTTCGCCCTTACGGTGGCATTCTCATTCACCAGCTCTGCAATAATATCCCTGGCGCCTTGTAAAGCCGCGTCTGTATCTTTTACATTTTCATTGATAAATTTGCTGGCTTCACTTGCAAGGTCAATATTGTTTTGCTCGAGCAATAGATTGGCCAATGGCTCCAGTCCGTTTTCTTTGGCGGTTTGTGCCTTTGTTTTTCTTTTGGGTTTGTAAGGAAGATAAATATCCTCCAATGCGGCAAGGGTGAGTGCCTTGTTTATTTTATCCTGCAGGGCCTCGGTCATCTTGCCTTGCTCGGTAATGGTTTTCTCAATAAACTCTTTGCGTTCTGTAAACTCTTTTAAAAATTTAGCCTCATCCTGTATGGCCTGCACCTGCACTTCATCCAGAGCACCTGTTTTATCCTTACGATACCGGGCGATAAAGGGAATGGTGGCACCCTCTGCCAGCAGGGCCAGCACGGCTTCAACTTGTTGTTGTTTGATATTGAGTTTGGCGGCGATGGGTTGTATGAATGATTGCATGATCTTATATTTTTATCTCCTCCCTATTTATCGTAAGGGCTGCGAAATTAACCGTGTGGGAGGAAATAAAAAATAAAGGTTAGGCACATATTTGCACCATTCTGACTTTGAAGAAATAATAAACAATATCCAAGAAGAAGAAGCTGAAATTTGGACACTCGATAAATATTTTAAAACATTAGCAGGTATTGACGGAATCACAATAAATACTATCCATCAATCCAAGGGATTGGAATATGAAGTTGTATTTATAAATGGCGTTAGTGAAAATAGAATTCCTTATCAAAGGCTACTTGAACGAATTGGAAATAATTGGATTTACGAACCAGCTACCGAAGAAAATATTGAAAATGGAAAAACGAAACTTTATGTAGGAATGAGTAGAGCAAAAGCTTTACTTTTTTTAATACATAATTGGAAACCGTCAATGTTTATTCCTATAATTAAAGCAACAAACAATTAATTTGTGTCCCGGCGGGGTTTCCGCCAACAAACTTTTCCATATTAAAACGATCATCAGCGGAACCCCGACGACGAAAAGGGCTTTGAGTTGTATACAGTCACTGGTTAAGTAAGAGCGGGCGCTTAAAGTGGCCAGAGCCTTCTGCGTCGGGGTTCCATGAAAAGGCTTTTTGATTTAGAGAACAGGCGATGGAAACCCCGCCGGGACAGAACAAGCGGGCGCACCAGGTTTCATCCTCCAGTCTCACCCAAGCAATACCCAGTTTATGCAACAGCAGTTATATCCTTCCAAACCTTTTAAAGATGATGTCACTTCTTCTTCCCCGCCTTATTCTTACTTCCGCTCCGTCTCTCCCATAAATCTAAGGATACCCATATGAGTCTCCACACTGAGTTTCTCAGATCAGCGAGTGACTCGCCGATCCCCGTAAAGCTTTTCAAAACCCGCAACTATTTTTTTATGGTAAGCCGGAAACTGGAACCAGCGAAGCCCGGGCTTATCCCTGTAAGCACCAGGGTGTTGCAATCAAAAGAAGTAATGTCAGCGGTCGAAACACTAAAAATGTCAGCGCCACCATCATCAATGGACATTCTGCCTTCACTATCAATGCTCCAGGTGCCGGCAGCATTTTCAGGAGGGTCGCAGGCTACTCCTGCGTCCTGGTAAGTACTGGTACCATTTGCATTTAAGGTTAGCTTGTCATCTTTGTTGCAATCTTCCAAACTGTCGGTAAAGTCAACAAACGCCCCACTTCTTTCAAACTCCAGTTTTGATATGCTGTAGGTGCCTGCAATGTCAGCCATTGTTTTGCCACAAGTGTTGGTTTCGTCTTTTTTACAGGAAGCAAATACTATTAAAAGCAGTGCCGGTGCAAGGAATTTTAGTTTCACAATTGAAGTTTTAATAATTAAGAGATTGAAGAAAAACGAAGGTACGGCATCTTTACTTCGCCTTTGTTGGTATCCCCAAAAAAGTCTGCCAGTCAACATGAGCTGTTGTTGTGCCTTCATTAGGCTCTAGGTCTCTTTCCTTCCGGAGCGGTCTTCCCTCCCCCACGTCTCCCAGGCGATGTGTCAGCGCCCGGCCTTTAGCGTTAGCCAGCAGCACTAGCCGTCTTTTGTCCCGGCGGGGTTTCCGCCAACAAACTTTTCCATGTTAAAACAATTATCAGCGGAACCCCGACGACGAAAAGAGCTTTGAGTTGTATACTATCACTGGTTGAGTAAGAGCGGGCACTTAAAGTGGCAAGTGCCTTCTGCGGCGGGGTTCCATCAAAGCACTTTTTGATTTAGAGAGCAGGCGATGGAAACCCCGACGGGACAGAACACACTAGCGCAACAGGTTTAGAACAGTATTGACGGTAGAGACTATAAAGAGGCAACAAATTCATAACATCAATACTCTCGTAAGTCAACAACAACTCTAACCAAGTCAACCCTGTCCCGGCGGGGTTTCCGACAACGAACTCTTCGATATTAAATCAATTATCAGCGGAACCCCGACGTAGAAAAGCGCCAGCCACCACATACACCCATCCCTGTATTCAGTAACTTTATGCAATGGCAATAAAACTAAAACACCGTGACACCTTTTCCACCTACTTTGTCACCTTCACCTTCAATGAATGGCTGCCACTCTTTGAAATAACCAACAGTTACGATTTGGTGTATGACTGGTTTCAAGTGCTGAGAGAAAAACAGGATGCTGATATCATCGCCTATGTTATTATGCCCAATCACCTTCATGCCATCATTCATTTTAACAGTGTTCCATTTGATTTGAATACCATTATTTCAAATGGCAAGCGGTTTATGGCATATGAAATAATCAACCGCCTGGAACAAGCTGGCAACAACAACCTGCTTGATACACTTCAGCAACAACTAACAGAAAGAGAAAAGAAAAAAGGCCAATTACATAAAGTGCTTAAAGATTCTTTTGATGCAAAAGCTGTCATTACACAGGCGTTTTTGCTGCAGAAAATAAATTATATCCATAACAACCCGGTAAGCGGCAAATGGATGCTGGCAAAAGACTTTGTGGAGTACGAACACAGCAGCGCTTCATTTTACGAAATACAAAAAGTAAAACATTTTACACCGAAGCATTATCTTGATCTATAAACGGGTATTGAAGGTTCAAAGCGTTTTCAACGTCGGGGTTTCGCCAGCAGGTCTCATTTCCTTTCAAGATACTATTGGCGAAAACCACCGCCGGGACAGAACCGGTGAATTTAAAGTTCTCTTTCAAGTATGGCAAAGTGGAGGTAAAGTCTATTTACATCATCACCCCATCAACGCCCTCCTCTTCTCCGGGTTACTCTCCACAAATGAATAAATACTATTCCGGATCGTATCGTTATCCGCATAGGGCTGCAGGTAATTTTTTAATTCTGCAGCGCTGGTAATTTCAAGCGTAGAGGACAAATACCCCATGCCCCAAAAGTTTCCTCTTTCTACCAACAAACATAATTTTTCATTGTCTTTGATGCCGTCATCTATCACCGCAAAAGTGGGTAGCAGTTCGTTGAGTGCTTCGAGGGCTTTTTTGATTTTGCCATTGTAGATATGCGGCGGGTCAATAAACTCCAGGTCTTTTTCGGTGAAGGCCGTTTTGTCGATGAAACATAATTTTTCATGCAGCTCAAATTCATCGATCATCTTACGCAGCATCACCAGGCCTTCGTGGAGCAAATTAAAATTGTATAAGGTGGGCAGGTGTTTTTTTCTTTTATCAATGGCCAGCCGCATATAGCCGCGGTTGTCTTCATACATATACAGGGCAAATTTTTGCTGTACCTGTTTCTGGCTCACATTGTATTTGGGCCACAACTTTTTGATCTCGGCGCTTTCCAGTACAAGGGCTTCCAGTTCGGTAGCACATTCCTTGTATTTTATTTTATGGATGTTGCGTACAAAATTCTGGCGCTTTCTATCAGGGTCGTTGTGGGTAAAATGACTGCTCACCCTTTTGCGGATATTGACCGCTTTGCCCACATAGATCACTTTTCCTTTGGCATCTAAAAAATAGTATACCCCTGGCCGTGAGGGCAGCTGCAGGATATCTTCTTTTTTTAAATGCAGGGGCAGCCATTGATCCGCACTGGATCTTTTGAGCATCTGGTCAATATGCTCCATGCCGTTATTGGAAAGGCAGCGTTCAAAAAGTTTGACGGTGGCCATCGCATCGCCGCCGGCACGGTGCCTGTTTTTAATGGGCAACTGCAGCAGGCGGCAGAGATTACCCAGGCTATAAGAGGGCAGTTCGGGAAATACTTTTTTGGACAGCCGGACGGTACATAATTTTTTGGCAGTAAAATCGTACCCGGCTTCTTTAAAATGGTGTTTTAAAAAAGAGTAATCAAAGTTTACATTGTGGGCGATGAAGATCTTGTCGTTCAGCAAGTCGAACAGCACATCTGCCACTTCTTCAAAAGCAGGCGCATCGGCCACCATCTCGTCATTGATACCCGTGAGCCCGGTGATAAACCTGGGTATGGCCCGCTGCGGATTGATGAGGGTTTCAAAATGCTTCACCACTCTTTCCCCATCATGAATATAGATGGCGATCTCCGTTATGCCATTGGCAGCGGCATAGCCCCCGGTGGTTTCAATATCTGTGATGGCGTACATGGGATATCAAATGTACAAACGGGATGGGGAATTGGAGCCGATTTTTTATCGCAGATTAATTTTGAAAGATATGATTGGTATGATTTGTCTATGGCCTCTTTGTCTCTTAGCTTTGTAGCAGATTAAAGTTGAAAAATATGATTGGTATGATTTGTTTATTGCCAACTTGCCTTCTTGACGCATTGACTCCTTGACTTATCGCAGATTAAATTTGAAAAATATGATTGGTATGATTTGTTCATCGCCAACTTGCTTTCTTGTCTCATTGACTCCCCTTGGCTCCTTGCTTCTTTGCTTATTGCACATTGCCTATTGCCCATTCACTATTCACCATTCACCATTGACTTTTTTCCCTAATTTTATCACAATCCAAAACGACAATGATGAATAAATTCCTGTATGTTTTACCAGTCCTGATTTTTAGCCTTCAAACCAAGGCACAAAAACAAGTGCAGCCACTTCAGCCAGTCAAAATTTCTGTTTTTAAAAATGGTACTTATTTTATCAAGAGGGAGGCCATGGTGGAAGTAAAAGACAACATCTTCTATATCCCCGCCCCTCAAAATGTATTGATGGGAACCTGGTGGCTGGCCGTCGGCAAAGAAAGCCCTTTGCATTCCATTGTAGTAAAGGCCGACACGATAAAAATTCAAAGAGCGGCCAATGACGTGTATGGATACCTGCAGGCCAATATTGGTGAAGAGATCAGTTTGACAGCTTATCCCCCGGGTGCAGCATCGGCAAGAATGGTGACGGGTAAATTATTGCAGTTTAACCCGGTTACAAAAACGGTAAAAATGGCACAGGCAAACGGCAACATCATTATTGCCAATGCTGCAGATTTCAGTTCACTGGAAACGGGCCTCAAGGCCAATATGCTATTTTCGGCAGACAGTATTACCGGCATTGCCAAAGTCACTTTAAGCAAACCTGCATCCAGTGTTGCGGCCTCCACCATCAGTCTTGAAACAGGCATACAATGGCATCCATCTTATTTGTTTACGCCCATCAACGACAAGGAAGCGAGGCTGGAGATGAAAGCCACGCTCACCAATGACAATGCAGATCTTATGAATACGTCTGTAGATATCATCATTGGTAACCCAGAGATGTTTTTTGAAAAACAGTTTGATCCTTCCTGCTATAATTATTTTGCAGAGAATATCGTGACCCGCAGGTACGACAATAACCTGATGCAAATGAATGTTAGTAATCTTTCGAGGAATGCTGCAGGCTGGTCTGATGCAAGACAACCTGATGAATCGGATGATGAAACAGACAATGAACAAAAGGAAGGTCAAAAATCCGGTGACCTGTATTATTACCAGTTAGGCAATCTTGATCTTGAAAAAAACGCCAAAGTGATCGTGCCTGTCAACAGCAATATTGTTGGCTATAGCGAATTATACACAGTAGCGCTCGACGAAAACAGTGCAACTTCAGACGATAAGATAGCTGAAGTGTACCGCAATTATAAGATCAGGAATTCAACCATGGCACCTTTCACGTCGGCACCTGTTTTTGTACTCGATCAAACCGGACAGCCCCTATCTCAATCAAAAATGTTTTATACACCGGTGAAGGGCAGCACAGAAATACGACTGGCTAAGGCGATAGATGTACAGGCTAAAAACACAGAAGAAGAAATTAAAAGGGAAAAGGTTTTAAGAGGCAGTACTTATGATGACAAGATCACTTACAAAGGCAGTATCAAACTAACCAATTATCAAACAAAAATGATCACGGTTAAGATAAGGAAAAGAGTGACTGGCATTGCTTTTGATGCCGGCACCACCGGCAAATTCAAGACCCCGAAAAATATGCGTTCGTACATAAAAAATGGCAGTTTTCTCGAATGGGAAATTACTATGCAGCCTGGTGAATCAACAGAAGTGATGTACCAATACTACACCTTGGATTGATAAAAAGACGGATTCAAACAAAAAATACCTTTGGGTTTTTATGCCTGCAGGTATTTTGATTTACTCATGTTGACAATAATGATTTTTATCGCAGATTAAAGTTGAAAAATATGATTGGTATGATTTGTTTACGCCAACCGCCTTCTTAACTCTTGTCTCTTTGCTCATTGCGAATTGATTATTGCATATGGCCAATTTGCCTTATCGCAGATCAAATTTGAAAAATATGATTGGTATGATCTATCTATTGCCAACTTGCCTTGATGACTCTTTGATAACTTGACTCTTTGCTATCTTGATTCTTTGCTATTGCCTATTGACAATGGCCTATTTGCCAATCTGCCTCCTTGACTCCTTGAATAACCGCCGACGGGTTGGTACTAACGATGACCATTCACTATTCACTATTCACCATTCAACATTCACTTTTTTCCCTAATTTCGCCAACACCCCATTTAAAGGCTATGACAATAAATCTGCGATCGTTCAAACTGAAATTCAACCTCAACAGGAAAGCATTCCGTTCGTTTTTAACCCGGCTGGAGAACAAGCCACCCAAGCAACTCTATAAAATGATGGTGGAAACGGACCGGGAAGTATTTGCCGAACTGGATTGCCTGGATTGCGGCAACTGTTGTAAAAAAATGACGCCGACCTTTACGCCGGCAGATATCAAAAGAATTGCCGGCCATTTTAGCATGACGCCGGAAGCATTTAAAGACAAGTGGCTGGTGTATGAAAAAAAGGACGGCGACTGGCAAAACAAAAAACAACCCTGCCAGTTTTTAAATCTAACCGATAACAAGTGCAGCATCTATCCTATCCGTCCGGCAGATTGTGCAGGGTTTCCGCATTTTACCAAAAAGCAGCCTTCCGAATACATGCATGTACACAAGCAGAATATTGAATACTGCCCTGCTACTTACCGCATGGTGGAAAAAATGATGGAGAAGGTCAACAGGTAATTACAGGTGTACATCTTCAATTAAAAAAAAATCTGGCGGCTTTCCATTGATGAGCATGATGGAGAGAATATCAAACTGGATGCGTTTCCATTGCGGATGCAGGAACAGGTATTCTTCGGCTGCGTTGATCAGGTTTTGTATCTTTTTATTACCCACCCTTTCTTCCGGCAAACCATAACTGGCGGTGCGCCTTGTTTTGATCTCTATAAAGTGCAGCACTGTATCTTTTGATGCGATGATATCCACTTCCCAGCGGGAATGACGCCAGTTTTTTTCCAGTATAGAATATCCATGCTCAAAAAAAAATGTTTCGGCTAACTGTTCGCCTTTTTTACCAGTAAGATTATGCCGGGCCATAATTCAAAGATAATCTTTTAGGGTTGGGCAGCTCAAAATGCTGGCCGTCCCTTACCCGTATGTAATTAACAATATGAGGACAACTGCCTTTATAAAATACAAGCCGAAAAAGTATTATTGCTTATTTTTGCCTCAATTCTTATTGGCAAAATTCCAAATAAATAAAATCAGTAAAAGAAACACATGAAACAGAACAAAATAAACCTATTGATTGCAATTGGGGTGATCGTTTTTGCCGCCTTGCTAAATGCCGCAACTTATCCTCATGCATTCAGCCCTATGATAGCGATAGCACTCTTTAGCGGAGCAGTGATCACCGATAGAAAACTGTCTTTTGCGATGCCTTTGCTGGCGATGTTTGCATCCGATTTGATATTGGAATTATTTACAAGTACCCCGGGATTTTATGGAATGGAGCAGATCGGGAATTATGCGGCCCTGCTTTTTATTACAACGATTGGTTTTTTAATGAAAAAAATCAATGTAATTACAGTGCCTGTATTTTCACTGGCTTCGTCTCTTTTGTTTTATTTTTTGAGCAACAGCAATACTTTCCTGTTTGACAGTTTCAATTCTTTTGATAACAGTTTGGCTGGCTATATTAAATGCATGACGGATGGTATTCCCTTTATAAAATTTGTTCCTGACCTGGTTTTCAGCGTCCTGTTATTTGGGGCATACTCCTTGTTTGAAAAATACATAACCAAAAATAAAACAGCTATCGCCTGACAGCAAATTACATCATTAAGAAAGCCCCGATCGTACTGACCGGGGCTTTATAATTTTATTTCCTGCCTTATCCTGCAGGTTTTTTATTTAGCTGGTAAACGCCTCCTGCATCTTCTTCATCAGATCTTTTTCAATCATCCGCTGCGCAATCGCTATCATATTTTTAAACGCCATGGCATGTGAAATACCATGACCGATGATCACAGGTTTGGCAACACCCAATACCGGCACACCGCCATATTTTTCAAAATCAAACCGGTCGAAGTGTTCATCTTTAATACCGCGGCGCTGCACAATATCATACACACTCTCTGCCATTTTAAGTACCACATTGCCGGTGAAGCCCTCACACACCATCACATCACTTTTATCCATCAATATATCCCGGCCTTCAATATTGCCTACAAAATTGATGAGCTTGTTTTCTTTTAGTAATGGATAGGTAGCCTGGGCCAGGATATTGCCCTTGCCTTCTTCTTCGCCAATATTTACCAGGCCTACTTTGGGGTTTTCAACACCCAAAATATGTTCTGCAAACAGAGAACCGAGTATGGCAAACTGGTTGAGGTTCTCTGGCTTGCAATCTGCATTGATACCTGCATCCAGTAATAAACCTAAACTGCCGTTTTCCCTGGGTATGTAGGCACCGATGGTGGGCCTGCTCACCCCTTCAATGGCTTTGATGCTGAACAATGCCCCTACCATCATAGCGCCGGTATTGCCGGCACTGATAAAAGCATCAATTTTTCCTGTTGCCAGTAAATGAAACCCGATAGCGATGGAGGACCGTTGTTTTTCTTTTAGTGCTTTGGTGGGGTGCTCATGCATTTCGATCATTTGTTCTGCATGAACAATATGGAGATTGTTTTTGGGAACAGCCTGCTGTTCCAGCAACAATTCAATTTGGTCTTTATCGCCAATCAGTGTTAGTGCAATATCCTTTTGCGAAGCGGCTGCAAAATCCTTCACTCCCTTTACTGCTTCTAATGGGGCAAAATCGCCACCCATCATATCAAGGCCTATATTCATTGACAGTTCTTTAAATGAAAAATTCTAAGTTTCACATTCCTTTGCCGAATGTAAAACTTAGAATGCAGTAATAGAAAAAATCTTATGCTTTCAGTGGTGCTTTTTCAGCAACCACCTGTCCTTTGTAGTATAATTTTCCTTCGCTTACATGGGCACGGTGACGTACATGCGTAAGACCGGTTGTAGTATCCACTGTTAAAGTAGCAGCCTCTGCTTTATAGTGCGTCCTTCTTTTGGCGCTGCGTTGCTGTGAGTGGCGGCGTTTGGGATTTGGCATATCTGTAAATTTTAAATTTGATTGTTATTGTTTGTTCTTTTTTTCTTTAGTCGTTTTCTTAAACTGCTCCAGCCCTTTCCACAGGCTGTTGGCATTGGTGCCGGCCTCCATCTCATTCCCCATGGCCTTAAGTTTTTCCAGTACCTCTTTATTACATTTGGGCCCTCCAAATTCTTCTTCACTGCAGGTTTTCTGCATCGGTACACTCAGGCTCACAAATTCATATATCCAGTCATTCAGGTGCAGGTGGCTTTCTGTTCTGGAGATGTAGAAAATATCAGGATCTTCTTCTTTTTCATTCATCTCTTCCGGATTTTCCACCATCTTCACCACCATGTTGAATTCATCCCACAGGTCTTTGGCAATGGTATTACTGCACCTGTCGCAAACAACATCTGCTTTGCCACCAATCTCAAATCTGAGCAACATAAAACCGGTCTTTTTATCAAGCGTCAGTTTAATGTTGGCAGTGCAATTGGTGAATTCACCGGTACTTTTTTCAGCAAAGAACTTATCATCCACTTCATATTCAAACTCGTGGATGCCGGGCTTTAAACCAACGAACGGTATCTCAAAAACGTTTCTCTTTCCCATGGCCTTTTGGTTTAAAGGACGGCGAAGGTATAGTATTTCAGCGAAAACCTGCTAATGTTTTAGCAAAAATCCCTGAAATTACCCATATAGAGGCCATATTTGCGGTAGTAAAACATGATGACAAGGAAAAAATGGATACTGCTGCTGCTGTTAACCGGCGTTGCCATTGGCATCCGGCTGCTGTCTGCCTACCCAGAATTAATTGAAAACCAATATGCAACTGGCGTATACCCTTTTATTTCAGCTGCGCTGAAGGTATTGTTTGGCTGGCTGCCTTTTAGTTTTGGAGATATCATATATTGGGTGCTGGTGATAGGGCTGATCATAAAATGTATCGGGCTGATAAGAAAAATAGTAAAAAAACAATTTCGCTTTAGCAGCTATGCAACAAAACTGTACCCCGCTGCCGTTGCCCTTTTACTCATCTACATTTCATTTAATGTATTGTGGGGGCTAAATTATAACCGCCAGGGCATAAAACATCAATTGCAGTTGACAACCGGAAAATATACAACAGCAGAACTAGTGCTGATTGATTCAATGCTGGCAGAAAAAGTAAATGAAAGCAAGGCTGCGGTATTAAGGCAAACAAAAAAAGGCCATTCCAACCAGGAAATATTTGATGGGGTAAAAAAAGCGTATGACAGTGCCGGTAAAAAATATCCATACCTCACCTATAGTACCTCATCCATTAAGTCATCTCTCTGGGGTTGGGCAGGCAATTACCTGGGCTTTACAGGATATTACAATCCCTTTTCAGGAGAAGCGCAGGTGAATACCACCGTTCCCAGGTTGCTGCTTCCCTTTACCAGTTGCCATGAAGTGGCACACCAGCTGGGATATGCCAAGGAAAACGAAGCCAATTTTGTGGGCTATCTCGCCGCGTTATCTTCAACAGACAGCACCTTTCACTACTCTACTTACCTGGATCTTTTTTTATACGCACAAGCCAACCTGCAGGCTGTTGATTCCAATAAAACAAAACATTTTTACAGGGTCCTTTTACCCCAGGTGAAGGATGACCTGAAAGAACTAAAAGAATTTTCAAAGGCACACAAATCTCCCGCCGGCCCGCTTTTCAGGCTGCTCTATGGTTTGTACCTGCGGAATAACCAGCAGCCATCGGGTATGCTAAGTTATGATGAAGTAACAGGGTTTTTGATTGCTTACTACCAAAAATTCGGGCGCATTTAGTAAAATTACGGGGCAAAAACTACATCAATATGTGGCGGTAATATCAGAAAATACCTTTACGTTTGCGGCTCTGAAAACAGGAAAACTATAAATCCAATTTCTTACAACAGTTATCTATAAACACTACCCACCATGTCTCTACAGCTACAAAAGCCGATCGCCTTTTTTGATTTGGAAACTACCGGCGTTAATTTATCAACGGACCGTATCGTTGAGATCGCCATTGTTAAAATCATGCCTGATGGAAGCCGCCAGGTAAAAAGAAAACTCATCAACCCGGAAATGCCGATACCTGCATCGTCTACAGAGATACACGGCATCACAGATGAAATGGTAAAAGATGCGCCCACTTTCAAGCAATCGGCCAACGAATTGAAACAGTTTATTGAAAGTTGCGACCTGGGTGGATATAACAGCAACCGTTTTGATATTCCGTTGTTGATGGAGGAGTTTTTAAGATCGGGTATTGAACTGGATCTTTCTAAAAGGAAGATGGTGGATGTGCAACATATCTTTTATACCATGGAGCCCCGTACGCTTACGGCCGCCTACAAATATTATTGCAACAAAGAACTGGAAGGCGCTCACAGCGCTGAGCATGATATCAATGCCACCATTGATGTGCTGCTGGCGCAAATACAACGCTACCCTCAATTAGGCGACTCGGTTGAATCTATTTTAGGTGTGATCGGTGAAGAAAAAATTGTGGATTATGCCCGCCGTTTCTCCTTTGATGATAAAGGCGTGGAGGTGTTTAATTTTGGCAAACACAAAGGCAAACCAGTGATGGATGTGTTAAGACAGGAGCCACAATACTACGATTGGATGATGAGGGGCGACTTTCCTTTACATACCAAGCAAAAACTCACGGAAATACTCAACAGGACTTTGTTAAAAAACAACTAAAAGGGATTAACAAACGTTTGTTGAAAATATGTTGCCGTAATTTAAGGTCTTAATCGTAAATTCGTCACTAGCGGCAATCAAATTTACTTGGAAAAACTCGTTATCATACCCACATTCAACGAAAAAGAAAACGTTGAAGCCATCATTGATGCGGTATTTGCTTTACAGCAAAACTACCATGTATTGATCATTGATGATGGCTCTCCTGATGGAACGGCAGAAATAGTAAAATCGCTTTTTGCCAAATACCCCAACCTGTTATTTTTAGAAGAGCGAAAAGGCAAATTGGGTCTTGGTACTGCCTATATCCATGGTTTTATCTGGGCCTTAAACAGGGGTTACCAGTATATTTTTGAAATGGATGCAGATTTCAGCCACAGTCCCAAGGACCTGGAAAGGCTGTACGAGGTTTGTAAAAAGGGTGCCGGTATAGCTGTTGGCTCGAGGTATGTAAAAGGAGGAAAGGTGGAAAACTGGCCAGCCAACAGGATCTTATTATCCAAAGGCGCTTCTTTATATACCAGGATCATTACCTGGATGCCGGTAAAAGACCCTACCGCCGGTTTTGTTTGCTACCGCAGGGAAGTACTGGAAGCAATGAATTTCTCCGCCATCAATTTTGTAGGATATGCGTTCCAGATAGAAATGAAATTTGCTGCCTGGAAACTGAATTTTTTGATTGCAGAAGTGCCCATCACATTTATCGACCGCAAGGCCGGTGAAAGCAAGATGAACAAGGGTATTGTAAAAGAAGGTATCCTGGGCGTGCTGAAACTAAAGTGGATGAGTATGTTTAAAAACTACCGCCGCAATGTAAAAAACACCGGTTCATTTAAAGACGCTTCGTATAAGGCGTCTGAAATTGCCATAGAGCAGAAATAGATCAATCAGACTTTAACCCATTCACATGACTCGCCTGGCTATTATATTGTCACTTTTACTTCTATGGCATAAACAATCAACCGCTCAAAAGATCTTTCTAAAAAGTTACCAGTTGGGTTATACCATAACAGACCGGGACCCGTTTAGAAATAACCCTTCCAATTTAGCACCTTTGTTGAAAAACCAGGCTGAATATATTAGCCTCATCAATTCTATAAATCATAACGGCATTTACGGCAACCCGGCTATCGAGAAAATAAAAAGCATTTCATTTGCAATAGAATTATCTAAAAATAACCTGCACAGTTTCTTCTGGAAGCATTTTACCATCAGTCTTGGAGCCGGCATTTCCGGAAAAATAAGAAAAGACGGCATGGGACTGAATAACAGGAATGTATTTAACTATGACACGCTCAACCACCGGAAAATTGAATCAACCCTTTGGATAACTAATTTTTCGCAGCAGATAAATTTTACAGGAGGCCTGAATTACAAAGTAAAAATTTTCAATGGTGTAAGATTTACGACCGGAATTATTTTCCAGCCAAACCTCACACTGAATAATTGCTTTGATATGCAAATAGACAGTATATTTTTCAAGAAAAATACCGGCATTATTATAAAGAACGGCAACATCACCACAATGGAAGGGGTGCCGGTTTTTAGTTTCAACCTGTATATACCTGCCGGAGTGGAAGTAGATGTATATAAACAACAGTTCTTTATTCAGTCCACATTTAATGCAGGCTTTTTATTTAGCCGATACTACCTGGATCAGAATAAAAAAGAAGCCAATGGCTTCGGGTTTTCACTTATTTACAAACCAACAAAGGTTGTTAACACAGAAAAACGGAGCCGCCTGTAAAGCTGTAGAAAATCAACACCCCTTTTCAACAATAAAAAGGGGTGTTATTGCAATAATACTCTTTATAATGTTTTGAAGCAGATTATTCCACGCCCAGTTTTTCCATAATATAGTTGCTTACACCGGTGGTTGAATAGCCGCCGTCATGAAACAGGTTCTGCATGGTCACCATTCTTGTAAGGTCGCTGAACAAAGTAACACAGTAGTTAGCGCAATCTTCTGCACTGGCATTGCCTAATGGCGCAATGGCGTTTGCATAATCAAAGAAATCTCCAAAGCCTTTGATGCCGGTACCTGCCGTGGTTTTGGTGGGTGACTGGGAAACGGTATTGATACGCACTTTTTTATCCACGCCATAATGATACCCAAAGCTACGGGCAATACTTTCGAGCATCGCTTTGATATCAGCCATATCGGTATAAAAAGGATAGGTACGCTGTGCCGCCATATAAGTAAGTGCCACCACACTACCCCACTCACTGATGGCATCCAGTTTTTTTGCTACTGCCAGCATTTTATGAAAGCTCATGGCGCTTACATCGATCCCTTTGGCAAAATAATCGTAGTTACTTTCTGTGTAAGGTATTTTCTTACGGATGTTTACACTCATACCAATAGAGTGCAAAACAAAATCAATTTTACCACCGAGCACTTCTTGTGATTGAGTAAACAGCGTTGTCAGTTCTTCCACGCTGGTGGCATCGGCTGGAATAATTTTGGAATTGGTTTTTTCCGCCAGTTTATTGATCTCTCCCATCCGCATAGCGATCGGGGCATTGGTTAATACAAAGGTTGCACCTTCTTCATGCGCTTTTTCTGCCACTTTCCATGCAATTGAATTTTCGTCCAGGGCACCTGTAATAATTCCACGTTTACCCTTTAATAAATTGTAAGCCATAGCAATATTTTTTTTAGGTGGTAAAAATAAGAATAGTTAAAGCAATAAAAAACAAAGGGCGATCAATAAATGACCGCCCTTTGACTATTGAAATATTATTCCCGCTATTATTAATTCGAGTGTATGATGCTTAACCGGCTTTTTTCATTTGCCGTAGAGGTAACCTCTACCTGGTAAATACCGGAATGGGTACCTGCAGGCAGCTTTACATCATACATAGCTGGTGCGCCGGAATGCTTTAACTGCGTGGTGTACACCTGTTGCCCTGCAATATTAAAGAGTGCGACCGTGTACACACCCTTTTCTTTATTATTGATGGCAATGTTCATATTGCCATCCTGTACAGGATTTGGATACACCGTAAAGGATGCGCTTACCGCACCTGTAACTTTCGCAATAGGGCTGTACAAATAAGTTCCATCCCTATTGATGCACTTCACACGATAGTACTGTAAACCTGCGGCAGGATTGTTATCAATAGCATCGTATGTTCCGGTGCATACAACATCATTCGCTGCAATTTTCACAAAACTTCTTCCATCAAAACTCCTTTCCACTTGGTAGCGGGCAACATGCTCCTGGTTTTGTGCTGTCCAGCTGATCATCACCTGATCGTTTGCTTTTGTAGCCTGCAGTGACACAAATTTTACCGGCAATACGCCCGTTTGTCTGAATACCATATAAAAACGGCTGGCATTAAAAGACGCAGGATTATTATCCACTGTAAAAGCATAATTCGTGGTATCATCCAGTGGGATGAAAGTGGAACTGTTCAGGTGCCTGTCTACTAAAAAAGCCAGTAGTCCGGGTTCGTTAAAACCAGTACCTGATAATTGCAGGCTGTACGTCATTTTTTTAAGGTTATACATCACAAACTGGATGGTATCATTGTTCACCGGGTTTGGCTTTCTCTCCACAGCCAGTTCAATGCCATGGGTTGAGATACCAAATGTTTCACCAAAATTATAGAGCTTCCTGCTGTCGGTTTCATCAATGGCAGCAGCATAACTGTCTTCAAAAAACACCATGTTGCCATCGGCCAGTTTTTTCTCTGTGCCATAATCTGCATATATACTGGCAAACAACTGTTTGGCAGTTCCCCCGCTGGAAGGACGGAATACCACATTACTGCCAGCTGTTTTACAGTTTTCGCCGATACTAACGGTACCGGATGCCCCGGTAGCTTGCACCTGGAAGGCTGCACCTGACTGAATGGTATTAACGATACTGCCGCCAGCACCATAACTGCCTCCTCCGGGAACCACCACAAAGTTGCCACCACTTGGTGTAAGGGTTTGAAAAGCACCCAGGCTGTAGGCGCCGGCCAGTTTAGGATCCCACACATAAAAAGAAGTGCCGGTGCAACCACCGGTGGTGGCCACATTTCTGAGATCAATGGCCGAAGCAAATGGATTACCCACCATGGCAAATTTATCTGCTGCCACGGCAATAGCTGTTTGATCGCCTGTGTACAATGTTCCGGTGGTTCTTAAAATGGTGGAGTCAACGGCGGTGATGCTGGAAGAGGGTGTAACAGCACGGCTGCCCCTGATATAAATAAAATATCCCTGCTCATCTGAAATGGCTGCCGAAGTGGAAGCTACAGGCTGCAACAGATCATTTACTGCATCATAAGAGTACAAAGAAGCACCAGGAGTTTGGTAGTCAAACCCATTGCTGCTCCATGAACCACTGTTGCTCGTGATCATCGTGCCATAATGAGGATTGCCATTGGCACCTGCTGTCTGACCTTCCTGCCAGGCTTCGTGAATTGTTTGTCCGCTGGTAGGGCTGCCGATCAGGCGCCATCCCCGGTTGGTATTCCTTGGAATATATCTTTCCACAGTCACATCACCGGTAATATACCCACCGCTGGTACTACCTGCGGCAATATTGGCTGTACTGACTGAGGTGGAAGCCACGGTATAGTTTCCTCCTGTAGCCAGCACGCCCGCTGTTGGGGTATGGGTACCTGTGAGCCTGAGGGCATTTAACAGTGTTACTGTTTGTCCACTGCTGTTAACTGTAAAATTTCCAATGGCGTTGGTAGTACCGGGTGTTGTTTGATCAAAAGACAGCGAAGGGCTTACTGTTCCGTTAACCACCAGGTTACAATTGGCACCGGCCCTTAAGCCACCAGCCACTGTATTTACTACCAGCCCTTTTAGCGTAAGTGTTTGATTGTTGATTGCCAGTTTACCTGCGGTAAAAGTAAGAGTGCCTCCCATCTGCAGATCATTGCTTAATGAGATCACCTGGCCGCTGCTGTTGATTTGCAGCGTACTCAAATTATTGGTTGTTCCTGGTGTGGTTTGATCCATCGACAGTGACAGGCTTACATTGCCATTCACCACCATTTTGCTGGTACTGCCTCCCCTGATCCCTTCAGACACCGTGTTTACAATATTTCCTTTTACAGTAAGTGTTCTTGCAGCAAGCGACAATTTTCCGGCAGTAAGTATAAGATTGTTGTTGATCACTATATCATTACCCAACGTACTGATATTGGATGTATGGTCAATGGTAAGGCTGTTTAATGCGTTGGTGGTGCCTGGTGTGGTGGCATCCATAAAAAGACTTCTGTTATAAGCACCGGTTAGCACCAGCTGGCTGGAAGCCGAAGCGGTAAAATTTCTTGACCCTGTTAAGGAACCGGTAATAGGCCCTTCCAGCGTAAGTGTATTGCTTCCAATGGCCAGCCTGTTGGGTGTACCGCCGAATGCAAGCGTACCGGAAACCGCAATGCTACCCGCCAGTGTTTTAACCGAATTAAAAACACTCAGGTTACCATACTTCTGAGATGAATTCAATACAGCGATTTGCTGCGCTGATGTGCCACTGTATTCAATCGTACTGCCGGCACCAATAACATGGGTTGAAAAATTGGAAGGCAGTGTACCGTTGCCGGCTATACGAAGCGTAGCGCCATTGGCAACTGTTAAAGTACCACCTGCACTGGTGCGGTTGGCGGCAAAGGTATTCGTGCTGAATGTACCGGCATGGATGGTAAGGTTTCCAGCAATGCCAATGCTGCCATTCACTTCTTTCAAGCCTGATCCTGCAATAATAAGGTGTCCATAATTCTGCGATGAATTCAGCGTGGCAACCGTTTGAGCCACACCATAATATTCAATGGTGCTGGTAGCGCCAATGGAGTGATTGGTAAAATTGGCTGGTATGGTGCCACCACCGCCAATCCTCAATGTACTGCTGTTGCTTACTGTAAATGTACCGGCAATGGTGTTCCTGTTGGCGGTATTTTCAGCCAGGTCGAGTGTACCTCCGGCGATGATACTGAGATCCCCCTCTATAGGCAGGTTCCTGCCTCCAGTGGTAACCGTGCCTCCGCTGATGATAAGATTATTAAATTGAAACAGGTTGTAGGGCAATGTAAAGGTTCCGGTAAAAACGATGGTACCAAGGTTGGTTTCGTAGATACCGCTAAAGCCCGGATCCTCTTCAATAACTGATCCACAGGTAAATGTGGCGCCAGCATCCATTGTGATGGTACCGGCCGCTCCTTCAATATCTCCAAGTACAACTGCATCCATTACCGTAAGCGATGAAGTGCCAACAAAACTAAAACTGCCACTGCCCGAGCCATCACCCAGCCCTGCACGAAGCGACAGGCAGGTGGCATCCGTGCTATTGATGTACACGGTAAATCCGCCGGCGATGATCACATCGTCAGCTGCAGTAGGAATGTCACCGGCGTCCCAGGTAGCAGGATCCGACCAGTCACCATCCTGGATAGCGGTTAGTGTAACCTGTGCAGTTGCTGCAACAGACAGGCAAATAAAACTTACTGCCAAGAGCAGTGTTCTGGATGTTTTTAAAAGTGGAAGTACAAAGGGCTTCAACAAGGATGTGGATAGTTTTTTCATTTGATATTTTTGAAATGAGTTACCGGCAGCAACCACCTGCAGATAATAAAATAATCAGCTTAGCTGTTGCTGGTCAGCCAACTGAACGGCGATTGCAGAAAAGTTATTTCAACCTGATTTTTGACCTTGCCAGGCTATCAAATTGCTTCTGCCTGATTTACAGGTGATAGGGATTTTTACATAGAAAGGCGTCTACAGGAGTTTGGTATAAACGCTATAAGGAAAAAATGCAACCAGGGGTGCCGGTTGCTGCTATGGCAAAGACGGCAGACCTGTATGAGCTGCCTGGTAACTATAACGGGTATGCATACCTGTTACCTCCCGTCATATTCATATTTTACTTCTCCCAAATCCGGTACAACCTTTTTTTCTCTGTTGAGTTCATATTCATATATCGCTTTGCCGGCATGCTTCATAAAAGGCAAACACAGGGTTTCATAGTCATCCTCTCCGGCATCCACAACAGCTGATAAAAAGAACTCGGTCTTTTTATCAAAATCCACGATATAAGCGATATCCATGATGCTGTGCCCGGTATGTGCTCCTGCGTTAAATATCCTGATACCGGCCGGCATTGAATCCCTGCCGGAACCCAAAAGAAGATATTTATTGAAGGCTGGATAATATATTTCCGGTTCATCCACGTAAGGTGGGTTGACGCTTTCGGATGGCCATTGACTCATGTATTTTAAAACATACATCCTGTCATCATCACTCATGGAAAAACGCTGTGCGGAGGTCACTTTATTTGGAAACACCAAACTGACCAATATAGAATGCAGCTGTTCCAATGTAAACCTGCTCCTGCTTATTAATGAGTCTGTTGATGCCGGCAATGTAACTGTGTTAAACTGGGCAGCCTGTTCATGGATCAACCTATTACCCGGTGCATAAAACTTAACCGGGTTGGTATGCCTGTTTTCATCTTCGGTTAAACCGGCATCTCCCAGCCTTTCTGTTATTTGAGCACCGGCATATCCTTTTTCTTTTAGTTGCTGGTTAATGTATTGCTGCCCCAGCAATTCGTACAGCCTGTCAGCCGCTTCGGCATCATTTACCAGCAGCATTCGTTTCAGGTATTGGGCAATACTGGGTTTGCCATTGGATGTAGTTGGATCGTTCAATACGGCCGTTTGACTGCTGTATGCTTTTTCAGTGAGCATGGTGGTGTTTTTGTCCACCCCATATGGCCTGAGTGCGGCCAGTTTTTGCATCGTAAGAATGGCCAGGGGAAGCTTTACAGCTGCGGTGGGGTTGAAATACCTGGCAGGGTTTACATTAAAATAATAATGCTTTAGCCCTGCAATACCATTGGCCCCCCGGTCTATTTTGGTATAGATCAACTGAATGGTAATATCCTGTCTTTTGGCAAGCAGGCTGTCGAAATGCCAGCCAGGCTGTTTCAGCAACTCCTCTAAAAAAACATCGGTACGTGTACTGTCTGCGGCGGCAAGTACCCCATTTTGTCCATATAGTACCAATGGGAAAACAGCCAGGCTCAAGGCGGAAGAACGGATTAAATTTTGTAATAACATGCAGGTGATTTGGGCTGCAAAATGCGGAAAATTCTAAAAATCCACGCCCTTTATTCCCGATGGGTTTTTCCCCTATCTTTGCACACTTCTTAAAAAAACAACAAAACAGCTATTTAAAAGCAACGATTATGAAACTGAAAGGTTTAGTGTGGTTCTTTGCCATCGCCCTTATTCTTATCTCTCTTTGGGAGTTATCGTACACCTGGGTAGTACGCAGCTACGAAGGAAAAGTAAAAGTACAGGCTGAAAAATTTGTAAAAAATCAAAGTCCGTCTGTAAACACCCAAAGCAATGAGTATGAATTGCTGGTAAAATCAAGGATGCAGCAGATCCTTGACAGTACAAGGGACAAAAGTATTTACCCTGTATTTGGTACCACTTACCAAAAGTGTAAAGAAAACGAACTGAACCTGGGTCTTGACCTGCAGGGTGGTATGAGTGTTACTATGGACGTGAGCCTTGAAAAGCTGATCACGGCCATGAGCAATAACCCTAAAGACAGCAATCTTGTAAGGGCGATACAAACTGCCACAGCACAAAGGGTTTTTGATAAAACAGACTACATCACCCTTTTTGAAAAGGCGTATAAAGCACAGAACAACGGTGTACAACTGGCTTCTTTATTTGGTGGCTCCGGCAAGCAGATAAAAGTAACCGACAGTGATGACAAGGTGATCAGTGAAATAAGAAATGTTGCCAAAGACGCTATCAAAGAAACCTTCAAGATCATTTCTAAACGTATTGATAAGTTTGGTGTGGCACAGCCCAATATCAACCTGGATGAGAACAAAGGAATTATCCAGGTAGAACTGGCGGGTGTTACCAATAAAGAAAGGGTAAGAAGTATTTTACAGGCAAGCGCCAACCTGCAGTTTTGGGAAGTATATAATATTGGTGAATTAAAAACACCATTAGAAACTGCTGACCAGGTGGTGACCAATATTTTAAGTGGAAATGATACCGCAAAAGCATCTTTAAACAAGAATGCTTTTTTAACCATTATCAACCCGATCAATCCACAGGCTGATAAAAATGGCCAGCCCCAGTTTTCGCCTGCCATTGGCAGTATTGCATTAAAAGATACCGGCACATTTAACAGGTATATGAGAATGGAGGCAGTGAGTGGTGTGTTTCCCGGCAATATGAAATTCTTACTTGGCCAGGAAGAAAAAGTGGAGAAGACCGGTGACCGGTATTATCCGCTATATGCCATCAAAATGGTTAATGGCAGTGATAAAGCAAAACTGGAAGGCGATGGCGTGGAAGAAGCCGGACAGGGTTATGATGAAAAGGGACAGCCTTCTATCAAAATGCAAATGACACCCATCGGTTCTAAAACCTGGGCTAAACTGACTACTGACAACACAGGCAAACCCATTGCGATCGTATTGGATGATGTAGTGTATTCTGCGCCCAATGTAAATGGACCGATTGAAGGTGGCAACTCTGAAATATCAGGCAATTTTACAGTAGAACAGGCACAGGATCTGGCCAATATATTAAAATCCGGTAAAGTAAATGCCCCTGCTAAAATTGTGGCGGATCAAACGGTGAGCGCCACCATTGGTAAAGCTGCCAGCAAGGGTGGCCTGATGGCATTTGGTATTTCATTCCTCGTAATTTTTGCCCTGATGCTGCTGTATTATAATACCGGCGGATGGGTGGCTAACATCGCACTTATTTTAAACCTGTTGTTTACCATTTGCGTACTCACTGCTATGGGCTTTACCTTAACAGCTGCCGGTATTGCAGGCCTGGTATTAACGATCGGCTTGGCGGTGGACACCAACGTAATTATTTTTGAGAGGATAAAAGAAGAGTTAACCAAGGGCAAAAGTTACCAGGCTGCGGTAAACGATGGTTACAAGCGTTCATTGGCCCCCGTTATTGATGCCCACGTAACCACCTTCCTTACAGCCGCCATATTGTTCTATTTTGGTTTGGGTCCGGTACTGGGCTTTGCTACTACGCAGATGCTGGGTATCACATTGAGTCTTTTCTGTGGTATCCTGGTATCAAGACTGATCACAGATTTCTGGACAAACAAAAACCGCCACTTTAATTATTTTACGGCTGTTTCAAAAAAGGTATTTAAACATGCCAGCTTCCCTTTCACCAAATACAGGAAAGTAGCTTACGGCATTTCGATCGTAGTGGCACTCCTGGGTATATCCTCTTTCTTTGTTGGTTTTCACCAGGGGGTGGAGTTTAAGGGTGGCCGCAGTTACACGATCAAATTTGATAAAGATGTAGATGGAGACCTGGTAAGGGATGATCTTAAAAAGGCGCTCGAGGGAGATAACCCGGTTATCAAGAACGTAGAAGATAAAAAGCACCTGAATATAACTACTGCTTACAAAAAAGGTATCGACAATGCAGATACGGAGGTGCAGCAAAAGTTGTTTGAAGGATTGAAATCTGTGTTACCTGCAGGTGTTACCTACGATCAGTTTGCAAGTACCCATATCCAGAGTTCACAAACGGTACAGCCAACTATTTCTGATGACCTGAAGAAGGGTGCTGTAAAGGCAACGATCTTTTCTATCATCATTATCTTCCTTTACATACTGATCCGTTTCCGCGACTGGAGGTATTCATTTGGTACCATTGTGGCATTGTTGCACGACGTATTTATCACCCTGGCAGTATTTGCTTTCTTAAAAAATGTGGTTCCTTTCCCATTAGAAATTGACCAGCATTTTATCGCTGCGATATTAACGGTGATCGGCTTTAGTATGAACGATACGGTAATTGTATTTGACCGTATCCGTGAGTACAGCAAGGGCACCAAGGCAGAAGACAAGGAAACGGTGATCAACAGGGCCATCAATGATACCTTGAGCAGAACCATCATGACCTCACTGACAGTATTCTTAACCATTTTGATCCTCTTCATTTTTGGTGGTGAGGTTACAAGAGGGTTTGCATTTGCGATGCTGATCGGTGTTATTACCGGCACTTACTCTTCTATCTTTGTTGCGGCTCCGATACTGGTTGATTTTGCAAAAGACAAACCATTGGGAGAAGCAGAGATCATCAGCAGTGCTGAAGTAAAACCAACTGCAAAACCTGCTTTGGCTAAAAAAGCGTAATCTAAATACAGCAATATTTTTTGAGAGCGCCGCATTTGCGGCGCTCTTTTTTTGCTGTCATTCACTTTAAAATTGGGAATCACGGGCAGCCTATCTTTGGCAACATGAAAAAAGCATTCGTTCAGCTGCATATGGCTGTTTTTCTTGCAGGCTTTACCGCCATCCTGGGCAAACTAATAGGCCTGAATGAAGGCATCCTGGTTTGGTACAGGATGCTGCTGACGGTGCTGGTACTGGCTGCTATCTTATTTTACAGGAAACAGCTGGTAAAACTGTCATTAAAAGAAACAGCAGCAGTTGCTGCGGTCGGTTGCATCATTGCTATTCACTGGGTTAGCTTTTATGGCAGTGTGAAATATGGCAATGTGTCGATAGCGGTGGTCTGTATTTCCGCTTCCGGTTTTTTCACCGCTTTTTTTGATCCCCTTATCAACCGTAAATCAATATCTGTTATTGACGTGGTGCTTGGTGCCATCGCTATTGTGGGTATCTATATCATTTTCGATTTTCACCCCCAGTTTAAATTGGGGATTATTTTCGGTATTGTGTCCGCCATCGGCAGTTCGCTATTTCCCATATTCAATAAAAGGCTGTTGCAAAAACACGACCCGGAAACGATCACCCTATATGAAATGGGCGGCGGTTTGCTGGCACTAACGCTGATCATCCTGCTATACCTGCAGTTTTTTCCCGCTGCCTATTTCCTGCCCACTATACACGACTGGCTCTGGTTGCTGTTGCTGGCTTCTGTATGTACCGTACTGTGTTTCGACCTTCAGCTGAACTCTTTAAAAAAACTTTCGCCCTTTACCTGCAACCTGGCGTATAACCTGGAGCCGGTATACGGTATCCTGCTGGCTTTTATCTTTTTTAGAGAAAATAAGGATCTGAGCAACCATTTTTACCTGGGTGTGGGCCTGATTATTTTAGCGGTGGCACTACAAACGCTGAGGGTATGGTACAGCAGCAGCAGGCTTTTTCCACGGCAGGCAGGGTAATACGGGTATAAATTCTTTTATTTGCTCACAAATGGAAAAAAAGTTCCAATCTATACCCTGAAATCTAAAATCTTTACTTACCTTCGCCGTCCAAAATTTTAGCATTATGGCCAGAGTATGTCAGGTGACCGGAAAGAAGCCCATTACAGGTAACAAAGTGTCGCACTCAAATATTAAGACAAAGCGCAGGTTTTTACCAAACCTCCAGACCAAGCGTTACTTCTTTGCGGAAGAAGACAAATGGATCACTTTGAAAGTTTCTTCTGAAGCTATCCGTACGATCAATAAGAACGGTTTGCTGTCGGTAGTTAAAGAATTGAGGGCGGCAGGAGAAAAGATCTAAACAATAATTAGCTAGTTAGTTGATTCGATAATGTGCTGATAAAAAACCATGCACTTTCGAATAAATCAAATTAGCCTGTTAGCATAATATCACATTATCAAATTAAATAACAATGGCAAAGAAAGGTAACAGGGTGCAGGTGATTCTGGAATGTACTGAACATAAAACAAGTGGCAAGCCGGGCACCAGCCGCTATATCAGCACTAAAAACAAAAAGAACACACCAGAAAGGCTGGAGTTGAAAAAATTCAACCCTATCCTGAAAAAAGTAACGGTGCATAAAGAAATCAAATAAATTATTCAATTTGAAAATTTGGAGATGTGCTGATTTGAAAAAATGACGGTACATAATCTCCAAATCTCCAAATCATCACATTTTCAAATTATAAATCATGGCAAAAGCAGCTTCAAAAAACGCTAAGATCAAAGATGCTAAAGCTTCAGCAGAAGCTAAGAACTGGACTAAAGTTATCCGTGCTGTAAGAAGCCCTAAAACAGGCGCTTACACATTTAAAGAGCAGATCGTTCACAAAGACAAAGTGAAAGAATACTTAGCACAGTAATTTAAAGCATGAGCATTGTAACATATTAAGCTGTCCTGATATTCCAGGGCAGCTTTCTTTATTTTGCACCTGATTTTAAACGCAACACCTGTTAAACTTTAAACTTGTTTTACATGGGTCTATTTGACAAACTTTTTGGCAAAAAAGAAAAATAGGAAAGCCTCGACCAGGGACTGCAAAAAACCAAGGAAGGTTTTTTTAGTAAGATCACCAAGGCCATTGCAGGAAAGAGCACGGTGGATGAAGAAGTGCTGGATAACCTGGAGGATGCCCTGGTAAGCGCCGATGTAGGGATTGAAACAACCGTTGCCATTATTGAACGTATTGAAAAAAGGGTTGCAAAGGATAAATACCTGAATACTGCAGAATTGAACGGTATTCTGAAAAGTGAGATCGAGAATATCCTGGTGAATGCTCCCGAGGGAAACAGCTACGAAAGCTATGAGCTCCCTGCAGGACACAAGCCACATGTGATACTGGTGGTAGGTGTAAATGGCGTGGGCAAAACAACCACTATTGGCAAACTGGCGCACAATTTTTCACTCGCAGGAAAGTCTGTTTTATTAGGTGCTGCAGATACCTTTAGGGCAGCAGCCGTAGACCAGTTGACGATATGGAGTGAAAGAACAAAAGTGCCCATTGTAAAAAAAGAAATGGGCAGCGATCCTGCTTCAGTAGCTTACGATACCATTATCAGTGGTGTGTCAAGAAATTCGGATGTCATTATTATTGATACCGCAGGACGTTTGCACAACAAGGCACACCTGATGGATGAACTGACCAAAATAAAAAGAGTGATTCAAAAAGTGATACCGGAAGCGCCGCATGAAGTGATGCTGGTACTGGATGGCAGTACCGGGCAAAATGCCCTGGAACAGGCCAAACATTTTACTGCATCTACCGATGTTACTGCACTCACCATTACCAAACTGGACGGTACGGCAAAAGGCGGCGTTGTATTGGCTATTGCACACCAATTCAACATACCGGTTAAGTTTATTGGCGTGGGCGAAAAAGCAACAGACCTGTTGGTGTTTGATAAAAAAGAATTTGTGGATGGTTTATTTGCACCCCTCTCTTAAAAAAAGACGGGCATCTTAAACCTGCTGCTGTCAAATTCCTTATTTCTTATTTTTCATTTCTTATTCTTTATTTCAAATGATCAAAGTTGGTGATTATAATATTCTAAAAGTGCTTCGTGCGGTTGAGTTCGGGGTGTATCTCGATGATGGTGATAAAGGAATTTTATTGCCCGGCCGTTTTATGCCGGACAATGTAAAAGAAGGTGATGAGATAAAGGTGTTTATTTATCATGATGGCGAGGAAAGACTGATCGCCACTACCCAGCATCCCAAAGGGAAAGTGGGAGACATTGTAAAACTGAGGGCTGTAACCGTAACACCCCAGGGCGCTTTTTTGGATAATGGCCTGATGAAAGACCTGTTTGTACCTAAGAGTAAACAGCTCAGCGATATGAGGACCAATGGAGATTATTTAGTAATGCTGTACCTGGATGAACAGACCGGCAGGATGGCAGCTACCGAAAAATTTGCTTACCTGTTCAAGAATGATATCCTTACGGTGAAGGAACTGGACGAGGTGGACCTGATCGTTTACCGGCGCACAGATATTGGCTATGTGTGTATTATCAACCATACGCATACCGGCGTATTGCACCACAATGAAGTGTACCGGAATATTTCCGTAGGTGATGCATTTAAAGGTTTTGTAAAAAAGATATACCCCGAAACACCGGAAAAGACGGACCGCTTCAGGATTGATGTGGCTGCGGGAAAAAAAGGATATGAAAGAGTGGAAGGCGAAACCGATAAGATCCTCCGGCTGCTGCAGGAGAACAATGGGTATCTCCCCTATCATGACAAGAGCGACCCGGAAGCCATCTATGATTTTTTTGGAATGAGTAAAAAAACATTTAAAATGGCCACCGGCAATTTATTCAAACAAAGAAAGATATCTTTTGAAAAAACGGGCATTCAACTGCTGCAAGGATAACTATCACCGTTATGATACTGTAAGCGGTTGAAACGTGATTGGCCATTTTCAGTTTCCTGTTTGCACATTATACCCATCCGCCATGATCCAGGTGTAAAATTCAGCAAACCAGCGGCGCCAGTATTTTTCATTGTGTTCCGCCTCCGGATCAATTACTGAGTAAATAAAGGCTGGAGCATTCTTACCAGCCTTATCACAAATGCGTTTCATGTCTTCCACATAGGTGCCGCCTTCCTTTCCACCCATATAGAAAAAATATTTCCCTTTCAACCTGCCGGCTGTGGAATCTGTCAATGCATCAATGCCGCTGGCGGTCCAGAAAGCAGGTGAAAAAATACCGGCCTTCCCAAATACTTCAGGATACTGTACCGCTGCATAGTAAGAGATCAAACCGCCCATGGAGGAACCCGTGATAATGGTATTTTCTTTTGACGAAAGTGTTCTGTACTTTTTGTCAATAAATGGTTTCAGGTCATTGACAATATCGAGCAAATAGTCATCCGCTTTCGGCTGAAATGCAAACGTATCTTTTTCTGTTTTCCAGGTAAAATGATAAGGATTGTATTCGCTCATCCTGTCCATCTGCCCGTTTTCAACAGCAACAACTATACAGCCGGGTATGCCACTTTTAATTAATGAGTCTAAACATTCATCCACACCCCATTCACCAAATGGTGCAAAGTATTCATCAAAAACATTTTGCCCGTCGTGCATATACATTACCGGGTAGTGCTTTTTATTTTTCTCATATCCCGGCGGCAGGTACACCCAGATATGCCGGAACTTTTTAAGCCTGGACATTTCAAAAGCTTCAGCTGCCAACTGTACATTTATGGAGGCCGTATGAAGGCTGGCTGCATGGGTGGCATCATCTTTCCATCCATCTATGGTGCATACGATAGTGGTATCACTTTTCAATTCTACAACCCGGTTCGCAATATCTCTTCCTTTGGCATCACACTCCACATTTCTCCAGCTGCCTCTCGTAAACTTAAATTCATGCCGGCCTGCGTCCACCTCTTTTATTTCTGTCACCAGCATATCGTTTTCTGCAGTAAACTGCTGCAGATCCGGGTTCCAGCTATTGAAACTGCCCGCTGCAAAAACAGGTTCGTTACTAAATACCGAAGGAACCGCTTGTATCTTGATGGTAAGTTTATATTGTGCCGGCAGTGGCAGTGTTGCCAGTAAAAAAAAACAAAGCCATGCAGCATTCCTGTGAAACAGGATGTGCAATGACATGGAAGCGTTTTTCTTAACCATTATTTTTTGAGATATGCTTTTATCTTCTGGTGTATCGATTCGCTCAATGGCACCACAGGTAAGCGCAACATATTTTGTATCAGGCCAAGTTCATATAAAAATGCTTTTACACCAGCCGGATTGTTTTCTGCAAACAATAAATTGTAAGCTTCTATCAATGGGTAATTCAGTTTATTGGCAGCAGCAAAATCCTGTGCCAAACCTGCCCGGACCATATCAGAAAAGTTTTTTGGAAAACAGTTGGCCGCCACACTGATCACGCCGTCAATACCTGCAGCCAGTTCTGGCAACACCAGGTCATCGTCTCCACTTACCACTAAAAAATGTTCGGGGCGGTCACGCAATATCTGCATACACTGTGGTATGCTGTTACCGGCCTCTTTGATACCTCCAATATTGGCAACTTCATTTGCCAAACGGATGGTGGTGGAAGGCTCCATATTTCTCCCTGTTCTGCCGGGTACATTGTACAGGATGATGGGTTTGGGTGATGCGGCAGCAATGGCCTTATAATGCTGGAAAATGCCTTCCTGTGAAGGTTTGTTATAATAAGGAGCTGCACTTAATACCGCAGCGGCTTTTTCCAATGGAAAGGATTCAACGTCTTTTACAACAGCCCTGGTATTGTTGCCACCAATACCAACAACAACGGGTACACGATCATTTACTTTGTTAAACGTATAGTGCAGTATATCCAGCTTTTCCTGTTTATCCAAAGTGGGTGTTTCACCGGTTGTACCCAATGACACAATGTATTCAATTCCATTGCTGATGATATAGTCGATCAATTGACCAAGTGCATCAAAGTCCACCGATTCATCTGCTTTAAACGGTGTTACTATGGCTACACCGGTGCCTCTTAACTGCTGTCTTAAGTTCATTACGTTTTTAAATTTTTGTGAAGGTATTATTTGATGCTGATATGGTAAAACAAAAACTGCCCCCGGTAAAAAACGGGGGCAGCTGTCAGTATCTTACAAACTATTTATTTATACGCCAGTAAAGGCATCGTACTTTTTACTACAACAGAACGCTGAAAATAATTCCTGTCTTCCCCAAAAATAAACAAGCAGGTACCGTTTTTTATCCTGTCGATGATCTGTTTGTGTTGCTTTTGCGGCACGGCGGGGCAACCCTGGCTGCGGCCGAGAAAGCCTTGTGCCTGGATAAGGTTTTCGCTTACATAAGGAGCGCCATGCATCACAATATCCCTGTTGTAGGCATTGTCGTTGATACCTCTTTCCAAACCGGTCAAATGCATGGAGTATCCATTTTTTCCCTGGTAAGTAGTGCTGGTTTGATAAAAACCCAGGCTGCTCTTATTACTTTCAGGAATATTAGAAAAGTATTTTGCAAACTCCTGGCCGCTGTTCATGCCATGTGCCACATAAGTATTAAAAAGTATTTTATAATTCCTGAGATCTATAACAAACAGTCTTTTTTTACAGGATGATTTGCTGAAGTCTGCAATGGTAATAATATTTTGATTGGCAATTTTTCCTTTCGACTTCAAATAATCGAAACCTCTCATGGCATATTCAAATACCTGCTTAGACAATCCTGCTGATGCTAATTTCAAACTGTCGTACATGCTGTTGATGATGAGTGAACTGGCCGGGTTTATTTCTTCAGCGGCCATCAATTCATTTGGAACAGGCATATTTACAAAAGAAGTTTCCGGTGGAGTACCTGCAACTTTAGGTTTCATTTTTGCAAAAACAAAGGGCAGGTGCAACAGGCAAATGAATATAGATGAGAAAAACAACTGCACCCTTTTACGGCTACGATTCTTCATAGTAATGATATTAGATTTCATTCGAGGGATGGCAAAAGTAATGCCTCAAATTTTAGGGTATTGTTAAAGTATTTAACAACCTGCAGAGTCTGTTCATTATCAGCATATATAACCATAAAATATCTTTAAAAACAAAGCCCCGGTAAACCGGGGCTTTATCAATATTGACAGTATGTAAATTAGTGTTTTACAGCTTCTTTTACTTTATCAGCAGCTTTGTCAACGCCTTCTTTTGCTTTATCTGCAGCTTTTTCCACACCATCTTTTGCGCCTTCAACAATCTTGTCGGTAGCTTTTTTCAGAGAGTCAACAGCATTGCCAGCAGCATTTGTCATTGAATCAGTAGCAGTTTTAGTAGCAGCAGCGATAGAATCAGAAGTTGCTTTAGTAGCAGCAGCGATAGAATCAGCAGTAGCTTTTAAAGCTGCAGAGTCTGAATTAGCAGCACCGGCGTCGCCAGCGTTGTTGCAAGCTGCCATAGTACCAGCAACAGCAAGAATAGCAAGTAATTTTTTCATTTGAGTGTTTTTTGTTTTTTTAATGGGTGCGAAGTTAGAGTTTAAATTGAATTTAACAACTATTTTACAAAATACTGTTCCCCGTCTATTCCACCATTTCTTTTGCATTTTGTAAAGCTGCAGCACTTGGCTCCTCCCCGCCGATCATTCTTGCGATGGCCTCCACCCGTTCTGCATTGGTAAGCCGGCGGACAGCTGTATTTATTTTCCCTTGTATTTTGCTCTTATAAACAAAATAATGAGCCGTTGCTTTTGCAGCAATTTGTGGTTGATGGGTGATGGAAATCAACTGGTGACCTGTACTTAACTCTTTCATGATGATTCCAACCTGCTTAGCCGCTTCGCCACTGATACCGGTATCAATTTCGTCGAAGATCAGGGTAGGTAACTGAAGTTTTTTCGCCACTACAGATTTGATGCACAGCATCAGCCTGCTCAGCTCTCCCCCACTGGCTACCTTATGCAATGGTTCGAACCGGCCGGTTTTGTTGGCATCAAAAATATAGGTCACCATATCAGTACCATATTGCGACAAGGAAACCGGCTCCAGTTTAATAACGATCCGGGCATTGGGCATGCCCACCTGTTGCAGCAATATGTTTACTTTGTCTGTAAAGGGTTTGATCGCTTTTTGCCGGTTGGCAGAAATTACAGCAGCCGCTTTTTCACAGCTTTCCAGCAGCATGGCAGTTGCTTTTTCTTTTGCGGCAATGGCGCCATCAATATTTAAAACAGTATCCAGTTTTTGTTGCAGCGCTTCTTTTATTGCCATCAGGTGGCTGGTTGCAGTTACATTGTGCTTTTTCAATAACCGGTAGCCTGCTGACATCCTGTCGTTGACCACCTGCATTCGTTCGGGATCGTAGTTGATGGCTGCATTCAACTGATCCACGCCGGAAGCAATATCATCCAGTTCCAGCTGGAGGCTGTGTAAACGGGCGCTGAGTTCACCTGCAGTTTCATGATATTGCTTTAGGTATCCCAGTTTTCCGGAAAGTACTTTCAACTGATGTACAACCGGTGTTTCAGATTCTTTCAATTCTGTAAAAATTCCACTCAGCTCCTTTTTCACTTCCTCGGCATGACTGATCAATTTGATCTCTGTATCCAGGTTTTCGAGTTCATTATCAACCAATCCAAGTTCATCCAGTTCTTCAAACAGGAATTTATTGTAGTCAAGCGTGGCCAGGTGTTCTTTCTGCTGCTGTTTTAATTCCGCCAGTTCCTTTTCGGTTTGCCTGTAATTCTTATACCCGGTTTGGTATTCTTTCAACCGTTCCTGGTTGCCTGCCAATCCATCCAGCAACTGCCTTTGCAGTTCGTCATCACCCAGTTCCAGTGTATCAAACTGCTGGTGCAGATCCACCAGCAAAGAAGTGATGCCCTTTAATTGAGCCAGGTTTACAGGGGTATCATTTATAAATGCCCTTGATTTGCCGTTCACCGCAATTTCTCTTCGAATCAACAATATTTCTTCAATATCCAGTTCATTTTCTTTTAAAAAAGACTGCACCCCTTCATTCCTCTTAGCGTAAAAGCAACCTTCCACCACACATTTTTTTTCTTTGTTAAACAGTGCACTGCTTTCGGCCCGCTCTCCCAGAATCAAACTTAAAGCACCCATGATGATACTTTTACCAGCACCTGTTTCGCCGGTGATAACATTTAAACCTTCAGAAAATTCTATCGAAAGTTCCTCGATGATGGCGTAATTGGATATGAATATTTTTTGGAGCATAATTTCTGGCAGGCAAATTAATCTATTCTGTTTTTATTTCGGGCTATGCCAATAAAAAAGCACTTCATTGTGAAGTGCTTTTTTGAAATATAGTAAGCGGGATAATTATTTAACTTCCACGCTGTCGTTCAGATCACTGTCAACCAGTATCCTTCCACAGTTCTCACACACAATAACTTTTTTACGCAATTTGATCTCGCTTTGTCTTTGAGGAGGGATGGCATGAAAACATCCACCGCAACTATCCCTTTCTACCGGCACTACGGCCAAACCGTTGCGATAGCTCTTTCTTATCCTGTCGTAGCTGGTGATCAGGCGCTCATCTACATGGGCCCTGGCATCACCCGCTAATTTTTCGTAATGTTTTTCTTCTTTCTCGGTTTCTCCGATAATTTTTTCCAGCTCCCCTTTTTTTCCGCTGAGGTTACCTTCTTTGGTACTAACTGCTTTTTTAGCGCTTTCCAGCTGTCGTGCTTTGTCGGATATTTCTTCCGTAGCATCTTTAATGTGCTTTTCACAAAGCTTCACTTCCAGGGTTTGCATTTCAATCTCTTTATTGATCGCTTCAAACTCCCTGTTATTTTTTACGTTCTCACTTTGCTTTTCATATTTTTTTATCAACGCCTCCGCTTCCTTAATCGCTTCTTTCTTTTGGTTGATAAATTCCTGCATGCCGTTGATCTCTTCTTCCACTCTTAACTGGCGTGCATGCAATCCTTCAATTTCATCTTCAAGGTCTTTCACTTCAATTGGCAATTCACCTTTTAATATCTGGATCTCATCCAGTTTGCCGTCAATTTTCTGAAGGCGTAAGAGTGATTTCAATTTGTCTTCTACTGAAAAGTCTTTTACTGAAGCCATAGTGTTGTTGTTTGTGTGGCGGTTTGGTTATCCGCCTGAATTTTGTAGTGGTTATTGTCCTTTTATTTTCAGAGAAAATAATGCACCGGGTTGGTGTTTATTTCCGTTTTCAGGACGGCGAAGGTAGGGTATTTTTCCTTTAAAATATCAAAAAGGAGGGTAATGGTGTATTGTTCACTTTCATAGTGTCCAATATCTGCTATCACCAGCCGTTTTTCTGCGTCAAAGAATTCGTGGTATTTGACATCGGCAGTAATGTACAATTGGGCGCCGGCCTTGATGGCTGTCTTTATTAAAAAACTGCCGGCACCACCACAAACCGCTACTTTTTTTATTGGTTGGCCTGTAAGCGGCGTATGCCGTATTACGGTTAATCCAAAAGCTTTTTTGATATGAGCAAGGAGAACGGCTGCATCCATAGCTGTGGTGAGTTCGCCTATAAGCCCGCTGCCGGTAGTTAACAGTGCATTTTCTATCGGTACTATATCATAGGCCACTTCTTCGTAAGGGTGTGCAGCTAACAAGGCTTGTACAAGTTTACTTTCTAACCAGCTTTGAAATACCACCTCCAGCTTTACTTCTGTTGCCGTATGCCGCAGACCAATACTGCCGGAAAAAGGGTTGGTTCCCTCCCCTGCTTTAAAAGTACCCTCGCCTGGTGTAGTAAAACTGCAATCTCTGTAATTGCCAATATTTCCGCCCCCGGCATCAAACAGAGCAGTACGAACCGTTTCTGCTGCCTCCTGAGGAACAAAAACCATCAGTTTTTTGAGCAGCCCTTTTTTAGGAGATAAAATTTGCCGGTTCACCAGTGCCAGCATATCCGCCATCTTACCGTTAACACCGTCAATTACATTATCCAGGTTGGTATGGATTGCATAAATGGCGATATCATTTTTTATGGCCATGATCACGGTCCGTTCCACATAATTTTTACCGGTTAAACTTTTTAGTCCGCCAAATACGATCGGGTGATGGGCGATCACCACGTTGCATTTTTTTTCTACTGCTTCCTGAATCACTGACTCGGTGGCATCCAGCGCTACCAGGATCCCCTTGCAATCCCAGTTGGCATTACCGGTAATAAAGCCCGCATTGTCATAATTTTCCTGCAGTTGCGGCGGAGCTATCTGCTCCAGGTGTGAAATGACGTCTTGAATTTTCATGAACCCGAAATTTTATCAAAGATATCCGAATTAAACAGACGGCTGGTTTCACCAGCAAATATAGTTTTATATCAGGGTACAATTTTTTTCCGGGAAATCCGTTCTCAGGTGCAACACCCTTAATAAAATTTCCACAGATATGACAAGGAACTTTTTAATGCGTAAATTTGGCGAAATACCTGTGATGATCTATAATAACAGATTTCTTGTCGCCTTAATACTTGCTGCAGCCCTGCTGCTTGGCAGTTGCAAAAAAAAAGTGGAAGACATTACCCAGCAAACGATACAGGAGTATTTTGAGGAAACGATATTGAATAAAAACTTTATCGTTGAATTTGCAAAGGATACCGGCGCCGATATTACCGATAACTACTATGCTGACACTTTTATTATGAAAAAAGGCAGTACCTATTACGATGGTGTAATGACCGGAAAAAACGGTGCTATCATCTACACCGGCACCTGGAGCAGTAATGAGGATTACAGCAGGCTGGTGATCAATATTAATACACCAACCCCTCCAGCAGCATATACCTTTCTTAACAGGCCCTGGAGATTCACCAAAAAGTCGCTTCCCATCATGGAACTGGCCCCTTGGGGTACTACAGACCCTAAGATACTGCACATGAGAAGATTATAATTTTTTTTCCGATATTCTACCGCATTTTAAGTAAGGCGTTTTTTAGACTGCCGCCACAATTTTTCCGGGTTTTTGGAGTTATATACAAGTTGAGCTATTACTATACTCAGCAGTTTATAAAAACAAAAGCCAATATTCCATGAATGCAGGAAGATTTTTCAGGGCATTTATCCTGTTTGCCTTATCCACAGCAAGCATTGCCTCAAAAGCACAGGTAGCTGCACAATTCAGTGCAACTCCAGTAAGCGGATGCGCCCCATTGATCGTACGATTTACTGATGAAAGCCAGGGTAGTCCCAATCAATGGAGATGGGATCTTGGAAACGGAACCATTTCGTTTTTACAGAACCCTTCGGCCACCTATTTTTCACCAGGTAAATACACCGTAAAGCTGGTAGCAAGAAATGCGTCGAGCGAAGATTCGGTTGTAAAAACGGACTACATTGAAGTTTTTGGCAATCCAACGATTGATTTTGCTGCCTCCAATACCAGTGGCTGCTATCCTTTGCCCGTTAATTTTACCGATATGACAATTCCAAGAAGCGGCACGATCACTTCCTGGTTATGGGATTTTGGCGATGGTACCACCTCCACCCAGCAAAATCCGTCACATATATATACTACAGCCAGAAATTTTAATGTAACGCTGCAAGTAAGAAATTCAAATGGATGCGTATCCACATTAACCAAAACATCGCTGATACAGATCAGTACAGGTGTGCTGGCGCAGTTCAGCAACGACAACCCTGAAACCTGTAAAGCACCTGTTACCATCAATTTCCAAAACCATTCAACCGGTACCGGGGTGGTTAATTACACCTGGGATTTTGGAGATGGCAATACTTCCAACCTTATCAATCCTTCACATACTTATTCCACAAACGGCACTTATACGGTGAAGCTGGTGGTTACTAACGCCAATGGCTGTACGGATACCATAGTAAAGAACAATGCCGTAACGGTAGGTTCTGTGAATGCGATGTTTACAGCACCGCAAACGATTTGCCAGGGCGCCAGTACACAGTTTAGTAATACTTCTGCCCCGGCACCTGCATCGGTTACCTGGTATTTTGGAGATGGCAACAGCAGCACAGAACTCAATGCAGCTTATACTTATAGTGCAGCAGGCAACTACACCGTTAAAATGGTGGCTGACTTTGGAGCCTGTATTGATTCGGCAACAAGAAACATCACGGTGCAGGCTAAACCAATAGCTGCTTTTTCTGGCTCGGATACTGCTAACTGCAGGGCCCCGCTGGCAGTTACCTTTACTAACCAGTCGGTTAATGCAACAGGCTGGACCTGGAGCTTTGGTGACGGAAGCACCTCCACTTTACAAAATCCTTCACACACGTATACCAGTGCCGGCACTTATTCTGTAAAACTTGTTACCGTTAATGCCAATGGATGCAGTGACTCGGTTATAAAAACAAATTATATTTCGATCGTAAGGCCCGTGGCTACCATTGCCAATGTGCCAGACAGTGGCTGTACGCCTTTCACCAAAACATTTACTGTAGCGCTTGATATTGCAGACCCGGTTACAGGCTACACCTGGAATTTTGGAGACGGCACCACCTCAACTGATGCTTCACCCACACATACATTTACCACAGCAGGCGCTTATAATATTTCTGTAATTGTGGTTACGGCCAGTGGGTGTACAGACACGGCCAGTGTAACAGGTGGAGTAGTGGCCAGCAACAAACCAACCGCTAACTTCAGCGCTGACCCGGTAAGTTCATGCGCCAAAAACCCCATCACTTTCACCAATCTTTCTATTGGCGGCAACAGGTGGTTGTGGGAGTTTGGAGACAGTACCAGGTCAACTTTACAGAACCCGGTACACCAGTATCGTGACACCGGCTATTTCGACATTAAATTAAAAGTGTGGAATGGCGGCTGTATGGATTCGCTGTTTATACCCAACTATATCCTGATCAATCCGCCAATTGCGAGGTTCAGGGCCAACTTTACTTGTGGAAGTCCGTTTGTAAGAACATTCATAGATCAGTCGATCGGCGCAGATGAATGGCATTGGGATTTTGGAGATGGTAATACCTCTACCGTAAGGAACCCGGTTCATACTTATTCAACACCTGGCATTTATACTGTAACTTTAAGAGTGGTAAATACTAGTTTCGGATGTGATTATACCAGTTCCAGGCAAGTTCAGATAATTGACACAGAGGCCCAGTTCAGTACTGTTGATACCAGTGTTTGTAAAGGCGATAATGTAGTTTTTACCACAGGCCTCAGCCTCACCCACCTGGTTTCATTAAACTGGAACTTTGGTGATGGTACAGCATCGGTTAATTCCGGCTTCCAGATGACAGGCATTGAACGGGTTTTTAACCGCACCGGTCAATTCAATATCCGGCTTATCACTACAGACAGGAATGGCTGTATGGACACGTTGATAAAACCCAGGTATATTTCTGTAAGCGGGCCGGTGGCAAATTTTGCACCCGCCAATCCAGGAGCCTGTTTAAACGCAACCGTCCTTTTCAATGATGCTTCCACCGGCACAACACCGATTCAACAGTGGGAATGGCAATATGGAGATAGCACTTCTGAAATACTCACAGCCCCTCCATTCCAGCATTTGTATGCAACAGCAGGTTCTTATTTTGTAAAATTAAAAGTGACCGATGCTGAGGGATGTACTGACAGTACCACCCTGGCAACCGCTCTTACAATTTCAAGCCCTAAAGCTAATTTCAGCACCCTGGATACTTTTAGCTGCCCGGGCAGGCGGGTTCGCTTTGTTAATCAAAGCTCCGGTACAGGATTAACTTACCGGTGGGATTTTGGTGATAACACTGCCGCCACCTCTCAAAGTCCTTTGCATCCTTACGCAAGAGATGGTATATATACTGTAAAACTTGTAATCACCGATCCATTTGGTTGTTCAGATTCAATAACCAAAACCAATTATATCACCATCAACAGTCCTGTTGCTTTATACAGCCTCAGCGATACTGCAAGCAATTGCCCGCCATTGGTTGTGAACTTTACCAACCAGTCTGTAAATGCACAAAGTATCCGTTGGGATTTCGGCGACAGCACGTACTCATCCGATGCCAATCCAACGCATTTTTACAACTACCCTGGTATTTACATAGCAAAACTGATTGCAACCGGCGCAGGTGGATGTGTTGTGATTCATGAAAGGAGAATAACCATCAAAGGCCCGGAAGGAAGTTTTGTGTACAATCCGCTGGCTGGCTGTAATCCCGTAACGGTAAATTTTGCTGCCACCACCAATGGCCGTTATTCTTTCGTGTGGGATTTTAATGATGGCACCACGATAACATCCAATGATTCCATTTTATCGCACACCTACACGCACCCCGGCAGGTATGTGCCAAAAATGATCCTGATTGACCAAACCGGCTGCCAGGTACCAATTACAGGGCATGACTCCATAACGGTAAGCAGTATCACCAATTATTTTAATTTTGATAACCGGCTGCTTTGCGATTCTGGTATCGTTTCTTTTGCCGATTCTTCTGTTATCACAGAGGGTGACAACATCAGCCTGTACCAATGGGATTTTGGTGATGGTATCACATCCACCACACAACACCCGGCACACCAGTACCTGCAAACAGGGATCTATTATCCGCAACTTATAACAGTCAGCAGGATGGGCTGTACCGACACCTTAAGATCTGCCGTTCCGCTAAGAGTGGTGGCTTCACCCAGGGTAAATATACTTTCTACCGGTAATGGTTGTACGCCTTTAACGGTTACCTTCAACAGCCAGCTGGCAGCGCCTGACACGTCGGTAATAACCTGGCAATGGAATTTTGCCAATGGCAATACGGCCGTAACAGCAAGCCCTGCAGCACAACAGTACACAACCGCAGGCGTATACACCGTTACACTCAGAGGTACCAACAGCAGTGGCTGTACCGATACGGCATCACTGGCGGTGGAATCTTATGCCATACCGGTTGTAAGTGCAGGTGCAGACTTCATACTTTGCAAAGGCAGTGGCAAAACCATTGAAACCAGCGGTGCAGATACCTATACCTGGTCGCCCGCTGCAGGATTGAGCTGTATCAACTGTGCCAACCCTGTTACCACTACTGAAAATAATATCACCTATACAGTAACGGGTACTTCGGCCCAGGGCTGCAGTGCAACAGACAGCATCAATGTATCGATAAAAGAAAAATCAAGGATCACGTACAGCAGCGGCGACAGTGTTTGCGCCGGAAGTTCTAAAAAGCTTTTTGCGACAGGTACAGACAGTTATACCTGGTCTCCGGCTGCTGGCCTGGACAACCCTGCTATCAGTGAACCAACAGCTGCACCTTCTGTAACCACGAATTATATGGTGGTAGGCGCTGATAACCTGGGCTGCTTTAAAGATACAGGCTATGTACATATCAGGGTGAACCCAATGCCAACAGTTGAGGCTGGAGTTGACAAAACCATCAATGTTGGACAAACAATTGACCTGGTGCCGGTAATATCTGCAGACGTAACTACGGTAGTATGGAATCCCACCACCGGGCTGTTCAGGAATATCTATCCCGGTATCAGCGTAAAACCGATGGAAAATACGGAATACAATGTGGAAGTGAAAAACCGCGGCGGCTGCCTGGCCAGGGACAGGGTAACCGTATATGTTATATGCAATGGTTCAAATATTTTTGTTCCCAATACCTTTTCACCCAATGGAGATGGCTCCAACGACGTTTTCTTCCCGAGAGGCACCGGCTTATTTAAAATAAAAAGCCTGCGGATATTCACCCGCTGGGGAGAGATCGTGTTTGAAAAAACAAACTTTGATGCCAACAATGCGGCCTATGGCTGGGATGGCAGCAATAAAGGTCAAAAAGCCAATCCGGATGTATTTGTTTACACACTTGAAGTGATTTGTGACAACGGCAGTGTACTAACTTATCGTGGCAATATATCACTTGTGAAATAAAGATGCTTTTGTTTTTATTAAACCTCAAAGAAGCTGGCCGCAGGGCCGGCTTTTTTATTTGACAGAGCTGTAAAAAAAAATCAGGATGCCAGGCACAGTTATCCATTATGATCAACGCAACCCGGTCTTAAATAAATGCATCTTTCAAAGGTAAAGTGAGTGATTTTTTTTATATTGCATACATATCGTCCCTTTGATAAACATCACTAAATATTACATTAGCGTACTTGGCTGTCTGGCGATGCTGTGCAGCATGTTTACTTTGTATGCACAGCCTGTTGCTGATTTTAGTGCCACACCGCTTTCTGGTTGTGCACCGCTGGTAGTTCAGTTTACAGACAATTCTGCAGGCAGCCCCGGTTCCTGGAGCTGGGATTTTGGCAATGGCAATTCCGCAACGCAAAAAAATCCGGTGATCACCTATAACAGCCCGGGTGTTTACAATGTACAACTAACAGTAAGCAATAACTCCGGTTCAAACAGCATTACTAAAAACCAGTATATCACGGTATACGATAACCCTGTTGTACAATTTACGGTGAACGATACGCTGAACTGTATCCCATTCACCACCCGCTTTACAGATCTCAGCAGCACGGTTACGGGCAATATCACATCCTGGCAATGGGATTTTGATGATGGTGCCACCAGCTCGGTTAAAAACCCGCAGCACCTGTACACCCAGGCTGGCAATTTTAATATCACGCTGCAGGTTACTAACAGCGGCGGATGTACTAAAAGCCTGAGTAAACTGGCCTATGTGAAAGCCGCGGACTCCATCCGCACACAATTCAATTTTTCATTACCGGTAAAATGCAAACCACCGGAAACAATATTCTTTTACAACAATTCAAGCGGACCAGGCGCTATGCAATATACCTGGGACTTTGGGAATGGGAATTCCGTCAGCAGTTTTTCACCTCCACAGACCTATACAGCCGGTGGGTTATACAGCATCACACTAACAGCAAGAAATGATTTTGGTTGTACAGATACGCTCGTTTTAAAAGATACCGTATTCATAAAAAATGTACGCTCGGCCATTATGAGTGACGACACTGTTTGTGTCAATTACAGGATGCTGCTCACCAACAGCACGGAACCTGCACCCCTGAGTTCACAATGGCTGTACAGTGATGGCAGTTCTTCTTTCAGTGCCAATACTGCAAAAACCTGGACTGCCCCTGGTGATTACACAGTAAAGCTGGTGAGTAATTTCAATGCCTGTTCTGATTCTGTTACAAAGACCATCAGGGTTTTACCACAGCCTGCAATCAACTTTGCCGCATCTGATTCAGCTGCCTGCCGGGTTCCCTTTTTTGTAACATTCACTGACCTGACCCCAGGTGCAACCAGCTGGTTCTGGAATTTTGGTGATGGCTCCACTTCTTCCCTGCAAAACCCCACCCACACTTATATTACCGAAGGAGAATATGATGTTCAACTAACGGTGAACAGTGCGGCAGGTTGCGAGGCTTCGCTTACCAAACCGCGGTTTATTAAAGCACACAAGCCTCGTATCAATATTGATACAAAAGATGGAGGTGGCTGTTTGCCATACAGTTTTACACCCACTCCATTTGTAAATGCGCCTGACGGCATCAGCAGCTTTCTTTGGGATTTTGGAAATGGGTTCAGCTCTTCCAGCCGGCTGCCCACAGCCGTTTACACAAACCCCGGCAACTTTGATATCAAACTGGTGGTACTATCAGCAGATGGCTGTACTGATTCATTAATCGTTCCGGCGGGAGTGAGAACTGCAGGATTTTCACCTGCCATTGATTTTAACCTATCCCCCACTGTTATATGCCCCGGCACAAGCGTGCAATTCACCGACCTGAGTGCCCCGGCAGATAAATGGCTGTGGAAATTTGGCGACGGCACCAGTTCTGAATTACAGGATCCGGTACATGCCTATTACGACTCTGGAAAATATGCCGTAAAGCTCATCGCCTGGAACAATGGGTGTAATGATTCGGTAACCAAAACGGGGGTGTTAACTGTGCTGCCGGGCTATGCCAGGTTCAGCCCGCTTTACAACTGCATCAATAAAAGAGAGGTATTTTTTAAAGACAGTTCGGTATTGCCGCAAAGCTGGAGCTGGGATTTTGATGATGGCAGCACCTCCAATGTGCAAAATCCCGTGCACAGTTTTTCAAATTACCAAACCTATACTGTTTCACTTACCACCACCAATGCTGCCTGCACCAGCACGACCAGCCTGCAGGTGACACCAGTAAATGAACTGCCGGATTTTACTTCCGGCAAAACAACTGTGTGTAAAATGGATTCCGTATTTTTTTATGCTGCAGGGATCAATCTCAACAACATAAAAAAACTGGTTTGGGATTTTGGCGATGGCGTTACAGACAGTACCTCAGGCGACAGTGTACAGCACATTTACAAACAGGCAGGCAACTTTACTGTGCAACTTAGTATTGTTGATACCAACGGTTGTACTAACACGATCAGTAAGGCAAATTTTATTTTTGTCTCCGTCCCAAAAGCTTCCTTTACTGTGAACACATTAAATGGCTGCCGAAATAAACCCGTCAGTTTCATCAATACTTCTGCCAATGAATCCGGCCGAAATAATATCTCTTACTGGACCTGGGATTTTGGTGATGGAGAGACTCAAAATAACGTACCGCCCCTTTCCAATCCCGTAAGTTACACTTACACTATTACAGGTTATTATTACCCCTCATTAAAAATCATTGATTCAGCTGGCTGTGCCGACAGTATATCCTACCCAATTCCAGTACGGATATACCAGCCTGATGCCAACTTTTTTGCGCCCAATTTCAATACCTGTATGGTGGACACTTTGCTCATCCGGAATCCTTCTACCGGCAGCCGGCTTAGCTACCTGTGGAATTTTGGTGATGGTACTTTCTCTACTGATTCTTTACCTGTAAAACAGTACACGGCCAACGGTGATTATACCATCAAATTAATAGTGACTGATATAGCAGGATGTAAAGACTCACTCACCAGGCTGAATTATGTAAAAGTGAGGGATGTTACAGCCTCCTTTACCGTAAGTGACAGTACCGGTGCCTGCACCCCATTCCAGGTTAAGTTTACCAACACGTCGTCCAATGCATTGTCTCATCTATGGGATTTTGGAGACGGTGGATTCTCATCAACTGTGAACCCTGTTTATTCCTATGTTGACCGGGGTGTTTACACGGCAAGGCTTACCGCAAGAAGGTCAAACCGTTGTTTCAAAACAGACTCAATAAAAATGAGGGTGCAGGGGATTGATGCCAGCCTGCAGTACAGGCCACTGGCTGGATGTGCACCGCTGCTGGTAGAACTGAATGTTGTTTCCGATGATAGCCTGTCTTACTTCTGGGACTTTAATGACGGCGCTGTTTTTTCATCCGGTGATTCAGTTACCACGCATACTTATACCTACCCGGGATCATTTAAACCATCGGTTGTAGTAAAAGATACTGCCGGTTGCCTGCTGCAACTTACCGGGGCAGACAGCATACAATTATTCAGCAGTGAAGTAAATTTTTCAGCAACAGACAGCACCGTGTGTTTAGGTGACAGCGTTTATTTTTCTGATTCCACTTTTGCCGGGAGCAACATAACAGGCTACCGATGGGATTTTGGAGACGGAAGCAGTTCAACAGCAGTGAATCCTGTACATTTTTATACTACCCCCGGAACCTTTACTGTAAAGCTGCTGGTAAATACAACGTATGGTTGTGCCGACAGCCTGGTAAAACCTGGTTATATTAAAGTATTCGCTACTCCTCAACCAAGTATTTCCGGTAACAATACAAGTTATTGCGGACAAAGCATTGTTTCATTTGCAGGTAACAGTGCTGCAACAGATACGCCTGCTGCCTATTGGAACTGGAACTTTGGGAACGGGCAAACATCATTTTTACAAAATCCACCTGAACAACAATACACCGATACCGGGCTATATAATATTCAGCTCACGCTGAGTTACAGTTCAGGATGTACAGAAACCGTCAACAGCAGCATCCGCATTCTGCCGGTTCCCAATACATTTGCAGGCAATGATACTGCCATCTGTGAAGGTGCATCAGCAATGCTGCATGCATCAGGTGCAGAAAATTATACCTGGCGTCCCAGCAATTATTTAAGCTGCACCAATTGTATTACTCCTCTTTCAACTTCCCCTAACAGCATAATGTATTATGTAACTGGTGTAAACAATGCAGGTTGTGAAAAAACGGACAGTATTTATATAGAGGTAAAAAAGCCTTTTGTACTAAGCACCGCTTCTGATTCGGGAGCTGTTTGTTTGGGTAAAAGTGTACAGCTAACCGTTAGTGGGGCGGAAAATTATTCCTGGTGGCCTGCAAACGGCCTCAGCAGTACCCATACAGCCAATCCGCTTGCAAGCCCGGTCACCAACACCTGGTACACCGTGATTGGTTACGACAGTATCAATTGTTTCAGGGACACCGCCCTGGTTTATGTGGAAGTATATCCTTTACCGCTTGTAAATGCAGGAGCAGATATCATACTGAATACCGGGAAACAAGTAACCCTGTCTCCGCAATACTCCAATGACATTGTTCAGTGGAACTGGCTGCCACCTGCCGGCCTGAGCTGTACAACCTGTGCATCACCACTTGCAACACCAAGTGATGGCACCAATTACAGGATTGAAGTGACTAACCATAACGGCTGTACGGCTTCCGATGACATTTTTGTACAGTTACAATGCGACCGTAGCAATATCTATATGCCTGCAGCTTTTTCTCCCAATGGAAAAAACAATATCTTCTGCCCGCTGACCCCGCCCGGAACCGGTACATTGACCATTACTGCCTTTAAAATCTACAACCGAACCGGCGAACTTATTTTTATCAATGGTAATTTTAAAACCAATGACCACAGCCGGGGGTGGAACGGAAAATACAAGGGTGCCGATGCTGCAGCAGGTGCTTATGTATACACAGTTGAGTTTGTTTGCAGCAGTGGTAAAGTGGTATCATTTGCCGGAAATTTTTTACTCCTGCGATAATAAAGTTTCCCCGGTGGCGTTTATATATTGACAACAGTCACTAAGTATCCAAACCTAAGAAAACAAATCCGATTTTATGAAAGCCATCCAACAGAAATTGTTGTGGGTAACACTCATTATGATTTCAACACAAAACGTCCGGTCGCAGGACATACATTTTTCACAATTCAATGAGGCCCCTCTTTTAAGGAACCCGGCGTTAGCAGGTCTTTTTTCAGGTGACCTGAGATTACAATCTGTTTACAGAACACAATGGCAGAGCGTAACAACGCCCTATCAAACCACTTCTCTCAATGGCGAATATAAAATACATGTAGGTAACAGTGAAGACTACATGACAGTGGGTGCACAGGTAATGCTTGACAGGGCCGGTACCATTGCAATGTCTGCCACACATGTACTTCCTGCATTAAACTATCATAAATCATTAAGCGAAGATAAAAACATGTACCTGTCACTCGGATTTATGGGTGGGTTGGTGCAACGCAGGTTCGACAGGGGCAAGGTTACAACCAATACACAGTTTGACGGTGTTACTTATAACCCTGGTGCAACAGACGGCGAAAATTTTGACAATGCATCCTACAGCTATTTTGATGGAACTGCAGGTCTTAGTTTTAATACACAGTTAAACGACAACCCGGACAATAACTTTTTTGCAGGTGTGGCGCTACATCACTTCAACAGGCCTTCTAATATCGGCTTTTACACAGCCGGCAAAACAAGGCTGGCACCAAAGTGGGTGTATTCAGCAGGCGCCAGGTTAGCAACTTCTGAGTTCTCTTATGTAACCTTTCATGCAGATCACTCCAAGCAAGGTGCAAGTTCACAAACAATTGGAGGTGCCATTTACACTTACAAGCTCGACAGTGAAGTAGACCCGGTTTACCTGATACATGGCGGTTTATTTGTAAGAGCAAAAGATGCCATCATACCGGTAGCAAAACTGGAGATGAGACCGCTGTCCATTTCGGTTAGTTATGATGCCAATATTTCAAAACTGAACGCAGCAAGCAATGGCCGCGGCGGATTTGAGCTCGGCATTTCTTATCAAACATTTTTAGAGCGCAACAGTACCAGCAGGAATGCCGTACGCTGCCCAAGATTTTAAAATATTAGTTACTCCAAACGTCAAAGCTTATAGTCGTAGCCTGGCACAAGAGCTTTTGTTTTTATGGATTGTTTGGATAACTAAGAGCCCCCTTCTGGGGGCTTTTTGTTTTACCCGGTCTGACCGTTTCGGTCTGACCGGGTAAAATCTCACGATAAAGCCAGGCAGACCGGCACGGTCAGACTGGCTTTACAACTTGAGTTTAATACCTCCATTCCACACAAATCCTTCGGTGTGATTCCATATCTCATCAAATGAAGGGGCATTGTGGGGAGCATTGGCTACTCCTTTGTATTTGCTCTGCCGCTGATCTGTAAAGTTTTCGAAATTGATGTAGAATGAAACGGCACCAACGGTTTTTTGTGCCATGAAACCGAATTCCCAAAAACCAGGGGTATCGTTACCGCTAGTAAGATATTGCCGGCCTGTATAATAGCCTTCCAGACCCAGTTTGAAATTGTCTTCCTTTTCATACATCAATGCCAGGTTCAGTTTATTTTTTGGCTGTAAGGGAACCAGCTGGTTACCCGTTCTGTACCTGGCCTTGGCCACTGTGTAGGTATACCCTGCAAATAACTTAAGGTCTTTTCTGTATATCAGCTTGAGGTTGGTTTCAAAACCAGTGCTTACAACCGGCCTGGCGGCGTTGGCAAAAAAATAATTGTTGCTGTTGTTGATCTGCAATACCAGCGGATCACTGATGCTGGTATAAAAAAACAGCTGGTTGATGCTGAACTGCAGGCCGTTTGTGATCATGGCTTTGTAATTGATGTCTGCAGTAAAACCAATACTCTTTTCTGCAGTTACAGTATTCAAAGCAAGCAGGTTCTGATATTGCATGCTTTCAGTTTGCTCCGTAAACACAGTTGGTATTTTATACCCCAGCCCTCCGCCAAATCTTGAACTGAGGTGGCTGTTAAAAGTAAAAAGCGCAGATATCCTTGGCAAAACAAAAGCCTGGTTGCGGCGGTAATTCACCGTTTTGTAAGAAACATGATCAACCCGTACACCAGATTCTATTTTTAGTTTTTCAGTGGCGTCCCAGGTATCCTGTAGATAAATGCCGGTGGTAAAAGAACGGGCATCCAGTACGCCGGTATTTTTTTGTTTGAAACGGTCGTACACTGCATTCAAACCCGCAATAACGGTATGCTTTTTTTGGAAAAACAAATAAGACAGATCGGTAAAACTATTGGTATTGGTTCCTTCAAATTCATAGCCGGGTACAGCCATCTGCCTGTTGAAAACAGCAAGACTCTGTTTTAATTTAAAACTGCTGTTGTTGCTGAATTTTTTATCCAGTTCCAGCGATGTGGTATTCCTCCAGGTATTATTGGTTTCAAAATACTGATGTTCGTTGCTGCTATTCCCTTTCAACACCTGCACATCACCACCTTTTATTTCTCCTTTGGTAAAACTGTTGCCCAGCATGAGTGTGACGGATGGATCAATATAAAAATACACCCGGGGGTACAGGGTAAAATTCCTTCCTTCCGGTATTTCAGTAAAATCATCCCCATCCACATCATATATTTTTTGGGCATTGAATGCTCCCAGCAACGAATAGCCGAATTTCCCTATTTTCTGCGACAGGAATGCTGCCAGGTTGGTTTGGCCAATATTGGAACGATTCAGAATAAAGTCGCCACTGAATTTTTCCAATGGTGTTTTACTGATAAAATTCACCACCCCTGCAATAGCACCGCCACCATACAGCGTAGAAGCAGGCCCTTTGATTATTTCCACCTGTTTCAGATCAAGCGGTGGAATTTCAAGTATGCTCAACCCGCCTGCAAAACCGCCAAAATTAGGATAACCATCTTTTAACAGTTGTGTATACCTCCCGTCAAGTCCCTGCACCCTGATACTGGCATTGCCGCTGGTGGCAGAAGTTTGCTGTACCTGCATGCCAGTGCTTTCATGCAGCAGCATCGATACATTGGATGGCCGCATGTTATTCTTTTCGTCCAGTTCTTCTCCATCAATGGTCTCTACCCTGGTGGGTGTGTTATCAATGGTGCGGCTGGTTCTTGTTGACTGGATAATTACTTCCTCCATTTCATCTTCTTCTTTCTCCATTTCAACTGATACAGGATCATTTGATGTAAAAGGGAAATCAAAACTGAGTTCCAGTTCTTTATAACCGGCAAAACTGAAAGCAATGATTTGCTTACCTGGTGAAATATTTTTTAGCTGTACAATGCCGGTGCTGTCTGATACAACGGATAATTTACCAGGTTGCAGCATTACGGTGACACCCGCCAGTACTGTTTTATTTTCTTTGTCTTGAATGGTTGCTGTAAAGCTGTGCTGCGCTATTGCAGGCATCGCAATGATGCCGGCCAATAAAAGGCATAGTATTTTTTGCATTGATGATAGTTGTTTAGTTAAACGGATAGCCTGAACATAGCAGCCGGTTATGCTGCTATTAAAAAAACGGTGTATAGTACTAACTGCACCGTGGGGGTTGCCAGATATTTCCATAGCAGGCAGCAGGCAGTAAAATATTCCTGTAAAGAAAAGATGGGTTCTTTTGCAGTATTACTTTGGGAGAAGTGATCTTTTGGATTGTAAAGTTGGAAGCAAAGGTTTGACCGCAGCAGGAGCAGGTGCAAAAGGGGTTGCAGCCCTCTTCCTCGTGCTGGTGATGATCGTGGTTTCTTTGTGCAGCAAGTGTCTCCATATTTTCAACACATTCCTCCTTATCGGTGCAGGGCAGGCAAGGCAGCAGCAGGATATAGATTGAAAATATAAATGAGAGAAGTTTCACGATGCAAATGTAAAGGATTTGCTTGTACGGAGTTTTGACTTTCAAATGCCACAGGTTTTAATTGATTTATTTGCAGGCTGCACAACCATGGGTTAGGATGCTTAGTTGGTGAAAAGGCATTAGCTTTATTATCCAGAAAGGATTAGCAGATAGTATCTGTACATTTTCACAGTACCAGAGGGCAGCTTTGTTGCGCTCATAGGATTGCAGAAACTTCTAAGGAACAAATTGAGAAAAAACTATTCGCCATATGACCAACAAAGAAATAGCAAAAGCCTTCTCCAACGGAGAGTTTGAAAAAACCTACCCCTTTATTTCAGATGATGCCACATGGACCGTGGTAGAAGAAAGCAAGTTCAGCGGAAAGCAGGCTATTTTAGATAATTGTGCGCAGGTTGACAGTTACTTTAAGTCGGTGCAAACGAATTTCAAAACGCTGCATGTAATTGCAGAAGGAAATAAAGTTGTTGTAAATGGCACTGCAGAATTTTTGAAAGAGAACAAAAGAGCAGCCTTTGTATCAGCTTGTGACCTGTATGAATTTAATGACAACAACCAGATTGAAAGCATCACTTCTTATTGTATACAATCAAAATAAAAATGGCCTTTATTGATTTTTTAAATCTGACATTACCAACAAGCCAGTATTTTAAAAATGGAATCAGCTGCTGCAATTGGCTTGGAAAAAGCCAAAATGTATCACGCTGGATAATAGCAGTTGATAACCCCTTAGAAAGTAGTTGTATGAACAAGAGCAATTACAAAAGCAGCTAAAACCAATTAACAATACAGCCATCCGGCATCAATTACACATTAAACCTGAAGTGCATCACATCCCCATCCTTTACCACGTACTCTTTTCCTTCAATCCTTAATTTGCCATTTTCCCGGCAGGCGGCTTCGGATTTGTATTGCAGAAAATCATCGTAGGCAATTACTTCCGCCTTGATAAACCCTTTTTCAAAATCAGTATGTATCACGCTGGCTGCTTGTGGCGCTTTCCAGCCATGCTGAATGGTCCAGGCCCTTACTTCCTGTACACCGGCAGTAAAATAGGTAGAGAGATTTAAAAGCTTGTAGGTAGAATGTATAAGGCGGTCAAGTGCAGGCTCGGTCATTTTATATTCTTCCATGAACATGGCCTTATCATCCGGGTTATCAAATTCAGCGATCTGCGCTTCAATGGCGTTCGTCATTACGATCACTTCATTGCCTTCGTTCTTTACTGCTTCTATCAGTGCCTCGCTGTATTTATTACCGGTGTGCATGCTGGCTTCATCCACATTGGCCACATATAAAATGTGTTTGTCTGTAAGTAAAAACAAGTCGGCAATAGCACCTTTGTCTTCCTTGGCCAGGCCGAGGGTAATGATATTTTTACCCTTCTCTAAATGCTCTTTGCAGCGAACCAAAATCTCCAGTTCAGCTTTTGCTTTGGTATCTGTTTTGGCAAGTTTCTCCGTACGTTGTATTTTCTTATCTACGCTTTCGAGGTCTTTCAACTGTAATTCCGTTTCAATGATCTCTTTATCACTCACGGGGTTGATGGCACCCTCTTCCCTCAGAATGTTATCGTCTTCAAAACAGCGGATCACATGGATGATGGCATCCACTTCACGGATATTGGCCAAAAATTTATTGCCCAGTCCCTCTCCTTTGCTGGCACCACGAACAAGCCCCGCAATATCCACGATCTCAATCTGGGTGGGCACGATCCTGTCGGGCTGCACCAATTCGGCTAGTTTATTCAGCCTCGGATCCGGCACATTTACCAAACCTACATTGGGCTCGATGGTGCAAAAGCGGTAATTGCTTGCCTGCGCTTTGGCACTGTTGCTCACCGCGTTAAATAAAGTAGATTTTCCCACATTTGGTAACCCCACGATCCCTGCCTGTAAAGCCATATAAAAAGTTTAAAGTTTAATCTTATTACGGGCAAATAAATCCAACACCCGTTTTTTCAGCGCCGCAAAGGTAAGGGAAGCAGGTGAATGAACGGGACTCAAATAATTGCCTTGTGGATACCCTATGATGAAAAAATTTCCCATTTATTCCCAAAAAAATGACTGGCAGGCTTATCAAAAAATTTGCACAGCATTTGTTTTATATAGCGCATCATTCATTACAACTGTAATTGCCTGCAACATATGCGGATGTACGAATGATCACCCCCCAACAGAAGAACGATAAATCAAGAGAATGTTCACAGTGAATTAATACTGTACTGATGAAAAAGCTGCACCTATTTTTTTTTATGATTGCAATAGCGGTCATCTGCCCTTTTAAAAAAACCTTTGCACAGCCAGCAGCTGACTTTTCGGCCAGCCCCTTAACCGGTTGTGCACCGCTGGTAGTAAACTTTACAGATAATTCCTCCGGTGCACCAGCTACCTGGAACTGGGATCTTGGAAACGGCACATTGTCTTCTTTAAAAAATCCTTCCACCACCTATATCAATCCGGGTACCTATACCGTAATACTAACGGTGACCAATGCATCAGGAACGAACAGTATCACCAGGACGGCGTACATCACCGTATATGATAAACCAAGGGTTAATTTTACGGTGAATGATTCTGCCAGTTGCATTCCGTTTGTATCTTCCTTTACAGATCTGAGCAGTACAAGCTTTGGTAATATCACGGCATGGGAATGGGATTTTGACGACGGCAGCAGGAGCAACGAACAACATCCATCACATTCCTTTACACAGGCGGGCAGTTACAATATATCGCTGAAGGCAACCAACGACGCCGGCTGTTTTAATATCCTGAACAAACTGGCGTATATACAGGCAGCCGACCCGCTGCAGGCGTCGTTCAGCTTTTCGCAGCCCGTGATGTGCCGGCCTCCGGAGACCATTACTTTCACCAACAATTCGCAAGGTCCCGGCAATGTAAATTATGTGTGGGATTTTGGTGATGGTAACCGTTCCACGGCAGCCAACCCATCGCATACCTATAATACTGGCGGAACCTACTCCGTAAAGCTTACAGCAACTAACAATATCGGCTGTACCGACAGCCTGTTGTTAAGCGATACCCTTGTTATCAAAAACAACCAGACCATCATAGAATCGATCGATACCGTTTGTATCAACAAAATGATGCAGTTAACCAATGTCAGCACGCCTGCCCCCCTGGCTACAAGATGGGTGTTTGATGACGGCATCAGTGCGTTTGGCAATACCGTTTCAAAAACCTGGACTTCTGCCGGCAGCCATATGGTACAACTGATCAGCAACTATGGCAATTGTACCGATTCAACTATTAAGACAATAACGGTTTTGGCACCACCGGTGGCTGATTTTACTGCATCAGACAGTTTCTTTTGCCTTTCGCCTGCCATTGTAAATTTCAGAGATGTTTCCAGTGGCGCTTTATACTGGCAATGGAGTTTTGGTGATGGCGATTCTTCCGCTTCCAAAGACCCCTCACACGCATATACCACAGATGGCGAATATGATGTAAGACTAACGGTAACGAATGCACCAGGATGTACCAATACCGCAACAAAGTACCGCTACATAAGAATTGCCGCTCCTGCTGTAAGTTTTGATAAAAGAGAAGGCGGCGGCTGCATTCCATATAGTTTCCGCCCTTACCCAACAGTTAATTCAGTGGATAGTATTGCCAGCTATTTATGGAATTTTGGAAATGGCAGCACATCGCAGGACAGATTCCCGGTTCATGTGTACACCGATACCGGCATATTTACAGTGAAATTATTTATCACCACAGCAAGCGGCTGCCGCGACTCTGTGGTGGTGGACAGTGCTGTACAAACAGGCACGCCTCCTTTGGTGGATTTCAACTTCAGCCAATCACAGGTTTGTCCACGTACACCCATTAATTTCACCAGTCTTGCGCCATCAGCAACCAGGTGGCTTTGGAAGTTTGGAGATGGGAGCAGTGCAGAAGAACCGAACCCGGCCTATCCCTACTTAGACAGTGGATTGTACAGTGTTCAACTCATTGCATGGAACAAAGGCTGTGCTGACTCTATTACAAAAACGAACATCATCAGTGTATTACCCGGCCTTGCCAGGTTCCGGCCGGTTGTAAACTGCAATAATAAAAGAGAAGTATATTTTAAAGACAGTTCCGTATCAGCACAAAACTGGCGCTGGGATTTTGGCGACGGTACCAGTTCGGTTGCACAAAACCCCACTCATCTTTTTGGCAATTATCAGAACTATACCGTATCGCTTACTACCAGCAGTGGACAATGCACCAATACAGATTCTATCAGGATATCTGTTACAAATGACAGTGCTGCTTTTGCAGTAAATAAAACCAACGGGTGCAGAGATGAACTGTTTTCATTCTACAACACCATTATAAATAAAGCCAACATGGCAACATTTACCTGGGATTTTGGTGATGGCTTTACTGACAGTACTTCCACTACAGATACGGTAACGCACCGATACGAAAATGGCGGACGTTATACCGTATCGCTGAAGGTTCAGGACATCAATGGCTGCCTTTCCACTCAAACACAGACAAACCTGATATATATTTCAGCACCCAATGCAGCTTTTTCATTGAGTACCGCTGGTGGCTGCAGCAAACAGCAGGTTGAGTTTATTGATTCATCTACTGGTAATATCAAGGAATGGTACTGGAATTTTGCTGATGGAAATACCAGGAGAGATACAACCGTATCCACAACAATACCCCACACTTACAACAATACCGGGCAATACTTGCCATCACTCACCATAGTGGATGCTGCCGGCTGTGCAGACAGTACGATGATCGCATTGCCAGTGATCATCTCGCAGCCGGTTGCTGATTTTACTGCCGCTAATTTTATCACCTGTCCGAATGATAATGTACGGTTTCAAAATATTTCTGTTGGTGAAAACCTTTCTTACCAATGGAACTTTGGAGACAGCACTTCGTCAACGGCAGCAGCGCCTGTAAAACAATTTAACCGGGATGGCGACTATTCACCCACTTTGATCGTTACGGACCGCTTTGGTTGTACAGACACGTCATCTAAAGCAAATTACATACAGGTTAAAACAGTTATTGCCGCATTCAATACAAATGATACGAACGGCTTGTGTATCCCCTACCGCAGTGTATTTGCCAATACAGCTCTAAATGCCAGCCGTTTTGTATGGAATTTTGGAGATGGCGGTTTTTCGTCTACTGCCAATCCCAATTATTATTACTCCACTGCAGGAACTTTTTTTGCAACGCTCACTGCATTCCGCTCTGCCACCTGTTTTAGTTCAGATTCTGTAAGGATCCGGATCAATGCGCCCTCCGGCGTGTTAAGTTATCTTCCACAAAATGGCTGTGCGCCTTTGCAGGTGGCATTTAATGTGGTTACCAATGATAAAGTATCCTATATCTGGGATTTTAATGATGGCACATCTTACACATCAGCCAATGCAGCTGTAAATTATACGTATTATGTGCCAGGTAATTTTGTTCCCAGAGTGGTGCTCAAAGATAGTCTCGGCTGTGCGGTACCGTTATTTAGCGAAGACACGATACGGCTGTACAGCACCAGTGTGAATTTTAAAGCAGCGGATGCCGTTGTATGCAATGGGGAATCAGTGCAGTTCACCGATTCATCCTTTTCGGGAAGCCCCGTATTATCAAGGCGATGGCATTTTGGTGACGGAAGTTTTTCCACTGATTTGAACCCGGTTCATCAGTATGCTGCTGCCGGAACGTATACGGTAAAATTGGTTGTAACCACCCGGTACGGCTGCCAGGACAGTATGGTGAGAAACAATTATATCCGGGTGTACAGAAAACCAGAAGTAAATATCAGTGGGAATGATCCGGCCTATTGCGGCACTGCCAGCATCAATTTTGCCGGCACTCAGTTAAATACGGATAATGGCGCCATTGCATGGAACTGGCATTTCGGTAACGGAAATACTTCCACTGAACAGAACCCGGCTGCACAACAATTTATTAATGCAGGCACCTACCGTGTGCAGTTAACCGCATCTTACAACGAAGGCTGTGCAGATACGGCCGTTTCCATTTTCCTGATCAGGCCGCTACCAGATATTTTTGCAGGGAACGATACCATGTTGTGTGCAGGTGCTTCCCTTCAGCTTTTTGCCAGCGGAGCCACTGAATACAGCTGGCAGTCTGCGGCACCACTAAGCTGTAACAACTGCAGCGATCCAGTTATCAACACTACCGGTGATGTGTATGCATTTGTAAGGGGCCAGAACAGCGAAGGCTGTGTAAAAACAGACAGCGTATTTATCAGCGTAAAAAAACCATTCACTTTAAATGTTCCGGGCAATGCATCTATTTGCGCCGGCAGATCAATACAACTAAACATAAGTGGTGCAGAAATGTACACCTGGTGGCCTGCGGAAGGATTAAGCAGCGCAATCAGTAACAGCCCGCTTGCATCACCAACTGTGACCACAACGTACAAAGTGGTTGCCACCGACAGCCTCCACTGTTTTACAGATAGTGCACTCATTGCTGTCAGCGTTTATGATCAACCTTATGTAAACATTGGAAATGATATCACCCTTACTTCTGCCAACCCCGTAACGCTGGCGCCCGTTTATTCCGGCGATATCAGCTACTACAGGTGGACGCCTTCTGCAGACCTTTCCTGCTTTGACTGTCCCAACCCTGTTGCTTCACCTAAAAAGAACACCACTTATAAGGTGGAAGTGAGCAATGCAGGCGGGTGTAAAGCAAGTGACGAGATCAACCTGTTTGTAAAATGTGATAACAGCAGTGTTGCCCTGCCAACAGCTTTTTCTCCCAATAACGATGGCAAAAATGATAAGTTTGGTCCCCTGGGCAGTGGAATCGTAATGATCAGTTCGTTCAGGATATTTAACCGGTATGGTCAATTGATATTTATCAACGGCAACTTCCGGCTGGATGACAAATCCGGGGGATGGGATGGCAGGTATAAGGGCCAGGACCAGCCTCCGGGAAACTATGTTTACTCCATTGAATTTGTATGTGGCAACAATGAGGTGAGTGTTGTAAATGGCAGTGTGATGCTGGTGCGGTAGTCATTCAACTTTACCAAACTTTTATCTTTATAAAACTTAATTGTACAACCGCCGTCAGGGTTAAAAAAACGCTGACGGGGTATGAACAACCGCTGACGGGGTTACCCACTTAAGAAAGCAAGAACTTATTTGCTATTAAAATATTATCTTGACCCTGTTATGCGCAAGACTACCTGCGCCGCTCACCAATAAACCAACAACCTATATGGCCTTAAGCAGGATATGGAGTGCTTTTATAATAATTGCATTATCTGTTGCAGCTTTCCAGTTTTTTTTTAACCACAGCAGGGATGATATCTTTGGCAGGCTGGTAACCGGTACCAGCAAAGATGAATTCAAATTTGTATCTGTTACAGACAGTACTTCAACGGCTGCGCTTGCAAAGCAAATGAAAGAATTTGGCTACGTTCTTCAGCAAGTGGCAGATAAAGAAACCAGGTACATCGTTGCGGACCCACTCACCAATGATTCAGCCAATACCATACAAGTCGCATTTCCTGCAATAAGAATTGTTGATGCCGGCTACCTGCTCGGTAAAAAACAAAAACCGGTTGACGGCATCATTGCCACCTGCGAAGCTGCAGTGAGGATCTGTATCGGATTGATCGGCATCATGGCATTGTTCATGGGTTTTATGAGCATTGCAGAAAAAGCCGGTGGCATCCGTTTTCTTTCAAAGATCGTGGGACCTTTCTTTTCAAAATTATTTCCAGGGGTACCTAAGGGGCATCCGGCACATGGCCACATGATGATGAACTTTAGCGCCAATATGCTGGGGCTTGACAATGCCGCCACACCTTTTGGTATCAAAGCGATGGAAAGTTTGCAGGAGATCAATCCAGATAAAGAGAAAGCAAGCAATGCGCAGATCATGTTTTTATGTTTGCATGCAGCTGGTTTATCATTGATACCAACTACCGTGATTGCGGCACGGGCGATCACCACCGGCCCGATGGGAGAAAGATCCGTGAACCCAACGGATATATTTCTGCCCTGCCTCATCGCCACTTTTATCGCCACATTGGCGGCATTGCTGATGGTGTCTTTCAAACAAAAAATAAAGATCCTTCAACCAGTTATCCTGGGTTGGATACTGGGTATTTCTGCTATCATTGCTTCCCTGGTGGCATTCATCTTGTCGCTCAACACAGTTGGTGTAAATCTTTTCTCAGAGCAATTAAGCACCGGGTTGATACTGCTTATATTTTTTGTGATCATTATCGGTGCGGGGTATAAAAAGATAAATGTGTTTGATGCATTCATTGAAGGTGCCAAAGGTGGATTTGAAACTGCGGTAAAGATCATTCCTTACTTAGTAGGCATGTTGGTTGCCATCAGTCTCCTCCGCAGCAGCGGTACTTTTGATGTGGTGATCAGTGGAATGAAAAATTTGTTTGCATTATTTGGCTCCGACACCAAATTTGTGGATGGCTTGCCCACCGCATTGATCAAACCCATGAGTGGCAGCGGTGCCAGGGGCATGATGATCGATACCATGAGAACATTTGGCCCGGATAGTTTTGCAGGCAGGCTCAGCTGCATTTTACAGGGCAGCAGCGATACAACTTTTTATGTGGTGGCGGTTTATTTTGGCGCTGTGGGGATCAGGAACACCCGTTATGCGATTGGCACCATGTTACTGGCAGACCTGGTGGGTATTATCACCTCGGTTGCACTGGCGTATTTGTTTTTTGGGTAGGTATGTCTAGTGTGCTGCAGCATAATACCTCCTCTCCCCCTCTAATGGGTGCCAAAGTACGAGGCTATCACTTGTCAATAATCGAATTTTATGAACCACAGGAGGAAGCGTAACGCCTGAAATGGTAATAATCGTGGTAACGGTACTGTCAGCTTCATTAATCGAAAAGGTACCCGGATAGTTATGAGTATTTCCCACGGGCATGTAACTTGACAAGAAAGGGCCTGTATATGGAATACTATCCCTGAAAAATATTTCATGACTAATTCCGATATCAGCATAACCTGAATCAATGTTGTAGATCTGTATCGTTGTATCAATAACTACCTGGCCAACTTTATACCTGATTCCCGATCTTTCTTCACCAAAATAAAATGTATCAGGGGCAGGCGTAATTAACCACTTGTATGCGGTAAGCAGCGGGTAGTTGAAATTGGTTGGAGCCAACGGCCTGTTTTCTTTTTTACATGAATAAATAAAAAATAACAAACCGAAGATGGCCATTATACCAGGCAACTTTAAATCAGGTTTCATAAAAAAGGGGTGAGTTTATGAGTACCCAAATGTAACTGAAGATATAAGAAATACAATATTAGAAAACAAGAAATTACTTTTTCACTTTGCTTTTCCCATCTGGCAGTATTTGCTTAGCATTTCGAAGTAAGTTTTTATTACTTACCGGGAGCAGCAATCCAACTTTTTTTGTTTCTTGCTGTCCTTCCTCTTCATCAGCCCCGCCTCCATAATCACCAAATAATTCCGCCATTTCCCTGGCATGATAAATATTGCGGTTGAATTTATTTCCCACCACAATGATGGTGGCAGAATCCTCGATCAACCTGATAAAAGCTGCATTACTGCCATGCCATTTCCCATTGTGATAGATCATCTTTTTCCCACCTGGATAAATGTTCATACGCCAGCCCAGGCCATAGTTCCGCACACCGGGCTTTTCATTGCTGTAAGGCTGGTAAGCTTCCAGCAAACTGCTGTCAGAAAAAATAGTACCGGAGTTTAAAGCCTTGTCCCATGTTAACAGATCCTGCACGGTGCTGTAAATATTTTTGTCACCATAGATGGCATCAAATGGGTCCCATGCCATCAGCTCCCCTCTCCAGTCATAACTCCTGTTCACCCTGTCCTTCATAGATGTATCAAACACAAAAGTATGTTGCATTTGCAGTGGCTTAAAGATGGTTTGCTGCAGATAAGGTGCATATTTTACGCCCGTTATTTTTTCAATCAACAAGGCCAGCAACACATAGTTGGTATTGCAGTAAGAAAAATGAGTGTTTGGCCGGGTAATGTTCTGAAGCAGCGACTTTTTCGTAACCAGGTAATCCAATACATCTTCGTTCCGGGCAAACTTCTTTTTATCCCATTTTAGCTTTTCAAAAAAATACAGGTAATTGGGCAAGCCGCTCCGGTGGTTTAATAAAGAGCGGATGGTGACGCCTGGATAATTGAATTGAGGAAAGTATTTAACCAGTTCTTCATCAATATTCAATTTGCCATCCTGCTGAAGCCTTAACACCGCCATCGCAGTGAATGTTTTAGAAACAGAAGCAATATGAAATGAGGAGCTGGCAGTAATGGTATCGGTTGAACCCCAATGAGCAGTACCCTGGTAGTCTTCAAAAACAATATTGCCTTTTTTGGCAACAATGATACCTCCATTAAAACCAGTTGACTTTAGTGATGTATCATACCATGCCTGGCACCTGGCCTTGTATTTTTCTATTTCTGCCTTTGACAAACTGGTGCTGGCTGGTAAATTGATCAGGCCTGAATCACCTGCATTCACATCTTTTTGACTGGCAGCATTTCCACAGGACACAAGAATAAGGGCAGCAATGATTGATAGCGCACCATTATGCACTCTTTTCATTGAAAAAGAATAACAGCAACAGTTCAAAACGACTCTAACAACAGCTTTTAAAGATGGGGGCATAATAAATACAAACTATGAAATATATTTGCAAAAATTTAAAATCAGAACAATCTCCATGCCTGACAAAAATAAGACCAGTTATCCCAAAGAGAAAATCAATATTCTTTTTTTGGAAAATATAAGTGATACGGCTGTAAAACACTTCACCGCCACCGGCTATTCCAATGTGAAAAAACTGAGTGGTGCATTGAGTGAGGAACAACTGATCAGTGAAATAAAGAACGTACACTTATTGGGTATCAGGAGCAAAACAAAGATCACGCAAAAGGTACTGGATGCTGCTGAAAAGCTGCAGGCGATTGGTTGCTTTTGTATTGGCACCAACCAGGTTGACCTGAGAGCGGCTACCAAAAAAGGTGTGGCAGTTTTTAATGCGCCTTACAGCAATACCCGGAGTGTGGCCGAACTGGTGATTGGGTCTGCCATTATGCTGATAAGAAAGATCATTGATAAAAACAACGCCGCTCACAAGGGTGTGTGGATGAAAGATGCCACCGGTAGTTATGAATTGCGGGGCAAAACACTGGGCATCATCGGCTATGGCAATATCGGCAGCCAGTTAAGTGTATTGGCAGAAAGTTTGGGTATGAAAGTGATTTTTTATGACACCGAAACAAAACTGCCGCTGGGCAATGCCTCTTCTGTTAAAAGCCTGAAAGAACTGGTGAGCAAGGCAGATGTTATTTCTTTGCATGTACCCGAATTGCCTTCAACAAAAAATATGATCAATAAAGCCCTGTTGAAGAATTTTAAGAAGGGCAGTATATTGATCAATTATGCCCGTGGCGAAGTAGTGGAACTGGAGGCTTTGGCAAAAGCGTTATCTGATGGACATTTAACTGGCGCTGCTATCGATGTATTTCCCTGGGAGCCGGAAAAGAATGGTGATACTTTTACAACACCCTTGCAGGGCTTGAGCAATGTGATCCTTACACCGCATATCGGCGGCAGCACCCAGGAAGCACAGGCCAATATTGGTGAAGATGTGAGCAGTAAATTATTTAACTACCTCGAAAAAGGGGTGAGTTTTGGTTCACATACCATACCGGCATTAAGCCTGCCACCACAGGAAGGTACGCACCGCATACTGCATATTCACAACAATGTACCCGGTGTATTGAGTGAGATCAATACCACTTTGTCAAAACACCGGATCAATATTCTGGGCCAGTATTTAAAAACGAATGATACGATTGGTTATGTGGTGCTTGATGTTGATAAGAATTTAAGCAAAGAAGCGGTGGAGCTGCTGAAGAAAGTAAAGGCAACGATCAAGGTGAGGAGGTTGTATTGATTATTTTTTGTCGCCGGATTTCAGCCAGAACCGGATGGCAAAAAAAATAAATATACCCGACATTATTACCGCAAGCGGAATTAATTCGCTTCTGGTTTTACCAATATCAAGGTCCGTGGAAGAAAATATTCTGAAGGTTTCTTGTAAAGAGCCAAAAGAAAGAACAGAAAAAACAATTGCAAGGATTTTATTACGATCCATCAAAAATTATTGGCTTATATAATTCTTCAGCTGGTCGATCGTTTCTTTCTGCGATTGAATAATGGTGGTCACCACGTCACCGATAGAGATCATCCCGGCAACAGTGCTGTCTTTTACAACCGGTAAATGGCGAATATGTTTATCACTCATAATACCCATACAGGTTTCAATGCTGTCTTCCGGCTGCACCGTAAACGGATTTTCTGTCATGATCTCACTCACTGCGGTATCGGCAGACGCTTTGCCTTTCAACACAACTTTACGGGCATAATCCCTTTCAGAGAAAATGCCGGTAAGTTTACCCTCATCCATTACCAGCAGGGCGCCAATATTTTTTTCACTCATCAGTTTGAGGGCATCCAGCACCGAAGTATTACTGGTGGCCGAAATAACCGCATTTCCCTTCTTTTGTAAAATGTCTGAAACCTTCATAAGCAAGAATTTAAATGTTGGATATGGTAAGATGTAACCGTTTGTATGATGAAGTTAATAAACACCCTGCATATAAAAAATATCATTTTGAAACCTGCACCTGGTTAACAGACGGATCTACTTTTGCAGCACCTGTAATACTGTGCCATACAATACTTCGGCACCCAGGGCCAGGTCTTCATAAGAAGCATATTCCAAAGGGTTATGACTGATACCATCTTTGCAACGGACAAAGATCATTCCGTAGTCGCAAGCATACGACATAGGGAGTGCGTCATGAAAAGGTCCGCTCATTAATTCTGGAGCCTCCAGGTTCAAGGCTGCACATTCAGCATGAATGATCTCTTTTATCCAACTGGCGCAATAGCGGGGTTCACTTACAAAATCCTCACTGATGGTATATTCCAATGAATGCTTTTTTGAAATGGCATCAATTCGTTTTCTCAATTCCATCTCGTAAATATTCCGTCTTTCAATATCAATATCGCGGAGGTCGATGGTAAACGTTACTTCTTCTGCAATAATATTCCGGCTGGCAGGAAATACATTCATGGTGCCAACGGTGCCCACTGTTGGTGCGCCGGGAATTTGCGTGGCAATTTCATTTAATGCGATCGTGATCTCAGCTGCACCCAATAAAGCATCTTTCCGCAAGGCCATGGGAACACTGCCTGCATGGCCAGCCATACCTTTTAATTTTACAGTCCACCAGATGGGACCTGAAATGCCAGACACCACCCCGATGGGTTTGTTTCCTATATCCAGTACGGGACCCTGTTCAATATGCAGTTCTAAAAAACAAAAGATACTGCCAGGCAGGTATTCATCTTCCTTTGATCTGGAAGGATCGCAGCCAAAACCGATCAATGCCTGCTGTCTTGAAATACCATCTTTGTCTTTTCGTTCAATATCATCCGGATCCAGTTTTCCCAAAATACCTTTGGAACCATACAAACCTTTGTTAAACCGCCAGCCTTCCTCATCTGCAAAAGAAATGACTTCGATGCCTCTTTCGGGCTGAATATTATTTTCAGTCAATGTCTTTACCACTTCAATAGCACACAATACTCCGGCCACCCCATCAAACCTTCCGCCGTAAGGCTGGCTATCTAAATGTGATCCCATCATCAACACAGGCGATAAAGGATCTTTTCCCTCCAGTCTTCCAATAAGATTGCCAAAATTATCGATGTGTGTTTTCATGCCGGCTTCTTCCATCCAGGATGCTGCAAGAGCGAATGCTTTTTTTTCATCTTGAGAATGAGCGGGGCGGTTGGTTCCGGTGTCGCCTATTTTACCACTGAGACTCATTTCTTCAAAATGCTGCTGAAGGCGGGAGGAATTGATACGCATAAAATTTGTTTGTTTTGCAACTTAATATTTATTTTGATGCCAGATACAATTAACCCTGTTTATATGACAAACACTTTCAGGAATTTTTTCACAATTGTTGTTACGATAGGCTTATCAATTCAGGCAACTGCACAAACAACAACAACAAAATTTTACGACAATGATTGGAAAGAGTGCGATATTTCGTTGGCAAGGTTTTATTCCACCATTGAGCAAACAGACAGTGGATGGTTACGGAGTAATTATTACGTAAGTACCAATAGCCTAAAGATGCAGGGTCTATTCAAAGACAGTTTATGTACAATTAAAAATGGCGGTTTCCTGTATTTTTTTGTCAATGATAATCTTGAGTCAACAGGAAGATATGTTGACAACAAACTGGAAGGGATTTATATCCGCTATCATCATAACGGCATGATGGCAGATTCTGGCTATTACAAAAAAGGTAAGCTTACAGGGCATCGGCTCGGCTGGCACTCCAATGGCTTTTTGTCAGATTCTTCGTTGGTAAAAAATGACAGCATAACTATTGATGCAGCATGGTTTGACAATGGCAACATATCGGATTACGGCTATTATATCAACGACAAAAAACATGGGCAATGGAATTACTTTCATAAAAACGGGAAACCAGCAGCCATAGAAATAAACGATCACGGCAAAATATTAAGTGCCAGTTTTTTTAATGAAGACGGGTCTGTTCAAACAGATACATCGGCAGTAAACCGGGTGGCCATTTATAAAAATGGCGATAAAGACTGGATCAATTACCTCTCAGGAAAAATATATTGGCCAGAAGAGTATAAAATAACCAACAGTCATACCGCCACGGTGGTAGTGAAATTTGTAATTGACGAAGAAGGCAAAATAGAGACGCAGTACCTTGAAGTACCATTTCATTATTTAATGGACAATATTGCGCTTGACGCTATCAAAAAATCACCGGCCTGGAAGCCTGCGCTTGATCACAACAGGCGGGTAAAAGCATATCGCCGGCAACCACTGACCTTTTCACAAGAATAACTATGTTCATTAAATACTAATGATCATTCAGCGGCCTGCCTTCTGCCTGCCACATTTTCCAGTTCACATATTCAGGTGCCACCCGGTGTTCTTCCATCGTGATACAACCATTTACCGGGCACATCAACTGGCAAAGATTACAACCCACACATTCTTCTTCTTTAATGGTGTAGGTATTGTATGGTTTGCCATATTCTAAATTGATGGATTGATGGGAAGTGTCTTCACAGGCGATGTAACACAAACCGCAGTGTATACACTTATCCTGGTCAATTTTGGCAATGTGATGGTAGTTGATATCAAGGTCTTCCCAATGGGTGATGGTGTCAACTGATTTACCAATAAAATCATAGATGGTGTTGAAACCTTTTTCATCCATCCAGTTGTTCAGCCCTTCGCACATATCTTCCACAATTCTAAAACCATGTTTCATAGCTGCGGTACAAACCTGCACACTGGTAGAACCCAGCAACATAAATTCCACGGCATCTTTCCAGGTACTTACACCGCCAATGCCCGATACAGGTACTTTTTTTGTAACCGCATTTTGTGCAATGGAAGTCAAAAATTTTAGTGCAATGGGTTTTACAGCGGGACCGCAATAACCACCATACACACTTTTACCAGCTACATAAGGGTTAGGTACAAAAGTATCCAGGTCAACACCGGTTACCGACTGAATGGTATTGATAAGTGACAATGCATTGGTACCAGCTTCCACAACGGCTTTGCCGGTTGGCACAACAGAATGCACATTAGGTGTTAGTTTGGTGATAACAGGAATGGTTGCTTTTTCCATCACCCACTCCACCACCATCTTTGCAATTTCCGGATCCTGCCCCACGGCCGCACCCATACCTCTTTCTGTCATTCCATGCGGACAGCCAAAATTCAATTCGAAGCCCATGGCGCCGGCATCTTCACATTTTTTGATCAGCTCATGCCAGCTTTCTTTGTCATTATCTGCCATCAGCGAAACAATGGTAGCCCTGTCGGGAAATTCCTTCACCGTTTCTGTTATCTCTCTCAGGTTGATCTCTAAAGGACGGTCACTGATGAGTTCAATATTATTGAACCCCATCACCCGGTGACCACCATAGTTCACTGCTGAATAACGGGAAGAAACATTTTTCACCTGGCTTCCCAGTGTTTTCCAAACCACGCCACCCCAGCCTGCTTCGTATGCACGGATCACATTGTACTTTTTATCTGTTGGAGGGGCACTTGCCAGCCAGAATGGGTTAGGAGATTTGATGCCAAGGAAATTACAAGATATATCTGCCATAGAAAAAGTTTAACGTTGAATAGTTTAATGTTTAATGTCTGGATTAATCAATAATTACTAATTATTAATTAATACTTATTGATCAGTAAGTCCCAAATAATGTATGATCGCCCTTGCCCCGTCTTTTCCTGCCTGTACAGCATCCACCACTTCTTTACCACCATTAACGGCATCACCTCCGGCAAACACGCCCGTGATACTGGTTGCGGCTTTTTCTTTTACAGTGATCTTTCCACCTTTATTCTCAAGTTTGCTGTTGTTTACCAAACTATCAAACGGCATTTGGCCTGCTGCTTTAATCACCATATCCACTTCAAGCGTAAATGTTTTGCCTGTATCCACCGGTGAGCGGCGGCCACTTGCATCCGGCTCTCCCAGTTCCATTATACTGCAAACGATCTGCTCTACTTTGCCCCGTCCGAACGGTTCTCCCGGGCGGGCATCCCCTTTGATTTCTTTTGGGGCAGCCAGCCAGATGATCTCACAACCATCCAGTTTGGCGATGTCCAGTTCCACCTGTGTGCAGGGCATTTCTTCCTGCGTTCGTCTATACAGCATGGTTACTTCTTTAGCACCGAGGCGTTTTGCCTGTGTGGCGGCATCAATAGCCGTCATACCCATTCCGATCACGGCAACTTTATCTCCTACAGGAACAGCAGGATACCCCTTCTCTCTCAGGTTATAGATAAATGTGATGGCATCTTCCACACCCTCAAGGTCTTCTCCGGGAATATCCAGTTGCCTTGCCAGTCCAACCCCAATACCAAGATAAATGGCATCATAATTCTTTTGCAATTCATCCAGTGAAATGTGTTTACCTAATTCCTGGTTGTATTTTATTTCAATACCGCCAATTCCGGTAATATAATTTACTTCGTCTTCACAAAACTGTGGTGTTACTTTATAGGCAGCAATTCCATACGTCATCAACCCGCCGCCTTTACTTTCTTTTTCAAATACCGTTACATCAACCCCCTCACGGCTAAGCACATGCGCACAACTTAATCCGGCAGGTCCTGCGCCAACAATTGCCACTTTTTTGCCTGTTGATTCCTTTCTTTTAAATAATTGCCAGTTTTTTTGCATGGCAATTTCTGTACTGTAGCGTTGCAGCTTTGCAATAGGAATAGGTTCTTCATGCATCAGATTATACACACAGGCACCTTCGCATAGTTTTTCAACCGGGCAAACCTTGCTGCAGCCTGCGCCCATAATGTTGCTTGAAAAAATTGTGTGCGCCGATCCTTTGATATTATCAGTTGCAATCTGCTTGATGAACTTGGGCACATCAATACTGGTGGGGCAACTTTTCATGCAAGGCGCATCATAACAAAACAAACAACGGTTGGCTTCCACCAGGGCAGCGTCGGGCGTTTCAAACGGCGGATGAATGTCGCTGAAATTCTGTTCGTATTGTTCTTTTGTAAGCCGGTTTGCTGATATTGACATAGATGTTGTTTATGTAAAGCGTAAGTAATTTTATTTTAAATACCTGGCGAGCCAGTTGTGAACTTCCTTATAAAAGAAACGGCTGTTCTCTGCTTTTAAAATCCAGTGATTCTCTTCCGGAAATACAACCAGTTTACTTGGGATCTGCAGCCGTTGCATTACATGAAAACTTTCAATGGAATTATTTAATGGCACCCGGTAATCCAGTTCACCTACGGTAATGAGTACCGGCGTGTTAAATTTTGCTGCCAACCGGATGGGATTTTGCTCCTTCCATGTTTTTGCAGCTGACCATGGAGCGCCACCGTTCATTACCTCCCGGTTGTAAATAGCATCACTGGTTCCCCATTGGCTTTCGCTGTTCATTAAGCCAGCATGGCTGATCAAACATTTATAGCGGGTAGTGGTTGCCTGTATCCAGTTGGTTAAATGCCCGCCGTAACTGGCACCACCAGCTGCCTGTTTTGATGCATCAATGAAAGGATATTTTTTTATCGCCAGATCAGCCGCCTCATTTATTTCAATGCCCGGGCCTTTGAACGGATCAAATTGTATATCCTGCGAAAATTTTTCCCCGTTGCCTGTAGCACCAGTGTATTCAGGCAATACCAATACATAACCCGGTGACGCCAGCAAATGGTAGTTCCAGCGATAACCCCAACTGTCTTTAAAGGCACTGGCCGGGCCACCATGTATCACCACAAACAAAGGATATTTTTTAGCAGGATCAAAACCGGCCGGTCTTACCAAAATATTTCTTATTCTTTGTTTGGTGCCGGCGGTAAACCAAAATGTTTCGATGGGCTGCAGGTCAAGCTTCGCCAATTTTTCATCGTTAAAACCGGAAAGCTGCTGATGCATTGCACCATTCAACTTTACAATTTCAGCCGGCATAGACGAAGTTTCATAGTTGGCAACTACCAATCCATTTTCAGAAACACTGATATTGCTATAGCAGCCTGTTGTATTTTTTGTGATATCTGTCGCTTCTGTTTCACCTGCAGTAATTTTAAAGAGCCTGTCGTTGCCCTCATATTCCACACTCATCAAAATATCGCTGCCACTTAATACATACTTGTTGATTCCCCTGTCCATTTTTGCCGCCAACACCGTTTTACCGGTCATCGATGGGTAATTGAAACGGGTTAAACGTGGCAGGTTAAACACTTTATAATTATTTAGCAGGGTTGCCTGGCAATAGATATATTTTCCGTCATTACTTGCGGTCACCTCTTTGTATTCGACCCCATCTGCAACCAACGTTTTAACACCACTGTTATTTAAAGCAACTGAATAGATATTGTACGCCGGTTCTTTGTAAGCGCTGCTGTACAATTCTGTTGTAGCAGTAAAAATTATTTCACTTCCATCGGCAGACCAGCAGGCGGCGCCAAATTTGAATCCATTGCTGTTCAGCATATCAGTTGTTTCAAAAAGATCCTTTACAGTTGCTCCGGTTTCTGCCTTCATTACAAACAAATGTGTTTCGGTTTCATCGATCCATTTATCCCAGTCCCGAACAGGAAAATGTTCATATTCCCTTACTTTGTATTTGATCTTTTTCTTTTCCTCTGCTATTTTCTTATTGGTTGAATCTGCAAAGGCACCGTGATACACTTTGCTGGTAAATAAGATCATCGTTCCGTCATTACTCCACTTAGGTGCAGCAACGGCCGTTGATAAGCTGGTGATGCGTTGTGCTTCGCCGCCTTCTGCTACATTGATGATATACAACTGTGCTACTTCATCATGTTCTCTTTTAGCTGAAAAAACAACCTGTTTACTGTCAGGGCTCCAAGAATAATTGCTTTCGCCGGATCTGGAACCTGTAAATTTTCTTGGTTTGCTATTGCCATCAGATGATACGATCCATAGATCATTGTTCTGTTCTTTTTCATCATAGGCCGGATCCAGTACACTGAATACAACCCATTTGCCGTCGGGAGAAATCTCCGGCGCACCCACCCGCTTCATCATCCACATATCTTCATGAGTGATTGCTTTTTTTGTTTGAGCAAAAACTGCTACGCACGAGAATAAGATGACAACAAAGAGAAAACGCTTCAACATGAAAATTTTATTTTATAAAAAGAAAGAAACCAGAACAATGATCAATCAATAACAAATGGAGGTATTACCATTAGCACATCATCAAATCAGCACATCAGCACATTTGTTTTACAACTCCGTAATCGGACCATAGGTTTCCGGCCTCCTGTCTCTGAAAAACTGCCATTTACTTCTTACTTCATCAATCAAATCCAAATCAAACTCAGCAACGAGCAATTCATCTTTATCCTCAGAAGCACAGGCGAATATTTGTCCGCGTGGATCAACGAAATAACTGCTGCCATAAAATTGACCATGATTCCAGGGAGCTTCTGTACCCACCCGGTTGATGCAACCCATAAAGTATCCATTAGCAACTGCATGTGCAGGTTGCTCCAGCTTCCATAAGTATTGCGACTGGCCAACTGTTGTTGCGGAAGGATTATACACGATCTCTGCACCATTCAATCCCAAACACCTGGCGCCATCGGGAAAGTGACGGTCGTAACAGATGTACACACCAACCTTGGCATACTTTGTTTGGAATACAGGATAACCCAGGTTACCCGGCTTAAAGAAAAACTTTTCCCAGAAACCACCGGTGTGGGGTATGTGATTTTTCCTGTACTTGCCCAGGTAGGTTCCATCTGCATCGATCACTGCTGCCGTATTGTACAACACACCAGACTGCTCCTTTTCATACACGGGCACAATGATCACCATATTGTATTTCTTTGCATACTCCTGCATGCGTTCGGTGGTTGGTCCAGGAACCGTTTCTGCACTGGCATACCATTTGGCATCCTGCCCAGGACAGAAATACGGCGTATTAAAAATTTCCTGGAAGCAAAGAATCTGAACGCCTTGCCTGCCTGCTTCCTCTATAAAAGGAATGTGCTTTTGTACCATTGCTTCCATTATTTCAGGAATGGTTCCTTCGCCTTCTGTCATGGGAAGTGATACCTGGATGAGGCCTGATTTTATTTTTCTTGCCATAGATTATTTTTTTGCCACACCTGCCCGTCCGTTCAGGCGGGGATTTCACAGATTAACACAGATTTTTTCTTGTCACGAATTACACGAATCAACACGAATGAATCAACTAGTGAAGATTCGTGTAATTCGTGGCCACATTTTATTCTAAATGATTTGTTTCACTTTATTACGTTTGATAAACTTACCATAGCCTTTCTTCACTTTGCATTCATTGTTATCAATGGCAACTGCGCCTCTCAACAAAACTGTTTTTACTTTTCCTGTCAGTTCCCAGCCTTCGTATCCACTGTAGTCCACATTCATGTGATGTGTTTTGGCAGAGATGGTATGTTTTTCAGTTGGGTCGATGATCACGATATCGGCATCACTTCCAACAGCAATGGTTCCTTTGCGAGGGAACATACCAAAAATTTTTGCAGCGTTTGTGCTTGCCACTTCAACATATTTGTTCAAAGTGATCTTGCCTTTACTTACCCCTTCACTGAACAACAATTCCATCCTGTTTTCAATAGCAGGATGTCCATTGGGTATTTTACTGAAATCATCCTTGCCCATCAATTTCTGCTCCCACATAAAGGGACAATGGTCGGTTGCCACCACCTGTACCATGCCTTGATTGATGCCTGCCCACAATGTGGCCTGGTCCTTCTTCTCTCTTAATGGCGGACTCATCACCCATTTAGCGCCATCTTCCTGCTCATACAAAGACGCATCAATGATCAAATACTGAATACAGGTTTCAACAAACATGTTCTGGTTACGCCTGGTAGCGTTGCGTACTGCATTCAAAGCGCCTTCACAAGTTAAGTGAACAATATAACCAGGACAACCGGTATAGTTAGCCATATCAACAAACCGTTCTGCTGCTTCTGCTTCTGTTACTTCCGGTTGAGAAAGATAGTGATATAATGGCGAAAGTTTTCCTTCGCTCCGGTGTTTCTGTACAAGGTAATCGATCATATCGCCATTGGTGGCATGTACATTAATCAGGCCTCCCTGCTTTTTTACTTCTTCCATCAGGCCGATCATCTGCCGGTCATCGATCATCAACGCACCTTTGTACGCCATAAAAGTTTTAAAAGAGGTAATACCATGCTCATCAATAAAGGTTTTTATTTCCTTCTTAGTGTCATCATTAAAATCCGTCACTGCCATATGAAAACTATAATCGCCTACAGCATTGTTATCGCTCCTGCCCTTCCATTCGTCCAATGCACTTTGCAATGACTTACCTTGTGTTTGCAGGATAAAATCTATTACCATTGTTGTACCACCGTACAAAGCAGCCCTGGTGCCTGTTTCATAACTATCACTGCTGAATGTGCCCATGAAAGGCATATCCAGGTGTACATGAGGGTCAATACCACCGGGCATTACCAATTTACCTGCAGCGTCAATTACTGTATCTGCTTGTACAGTTAAATTTTTACCAATGGTGGAAATGGTTTCCCCTTCCATAAAAATATCAGCAATGTAATCTGCATCTGCGGTGATGATGCGGCCGTTTTTGATTAATACAGACATGTTCTTTTATAATTTATTTTCAATTACAAATTGAAACCTCAAGTTATTTTATTTTTGCCTGAACTCATCACGTATTGTGATGAGTTGTTTTCATTATCACAAATTGTGATGATGGATTACTTTTTAAACCCAATCCGCTCCCTTTCCTCCCATCCAATCTTTTTTACCTTTTCATCTTCTTTTTCATCCAGCATATTTTCCAAGGCATCATAAATACTGCTTAACTGTACATCATGCTCATCGATCCTGTCTTTCAATTCCTTTACTAAGTGTAAAATAGCAGCATTTTTATTGGCAAATCTCTTTAAAGCAATAAAAGCCCTTACAATGGCAATATTCATCTTTCTTGCCTTGGGGCTTTTTAAAACGCTGGCTGCCATGGTTACACCGTGTTCAGTAAAAGCAAGGAGCAGGGAAGTCAGCTTCCTTTTCCTTTGAGATGATATCACAGATTGTGAGATCATATTGCTACTCTCGTTAAGCCCTGCTTCCGATGATATCACAATCTGTGACATCATCTCTTTCCACTCCTTTTTAGTAAGCCGGAACATAAAATCTTTTGGAAAACCCGCCGCATTTCTTTTTACAGCCTGGTTAAAAACCCTAGTTTCAACACCGTATAGTTGAGCAAGGTCAAAGTCCAGCATGATCTTCTCGCCCCTCACTTCATATATCCTGTCTTGTATCACTTGTACTTTCATCGTTTATCATTTTTCATCAACAAATAATAAACAACACCACTTACTCCAAACCCAACAAACCAGGCATAATTATATAAATGATTTACCCACTGTGGAAATGTATCTGCAGCAATTACTTTTATCTGCAATAAAAAACCTGGAATGTTTGGAACAATGCCAGCCAGTAATGCAATGATCGCTTTAGAATTAAAGCCATTACTGTAGGTATATTCTCCTTTCTCCTGGTACAAATCAACTGCGTTCAGTTCTTTCCTCCGGATGAAAAAATAATCAACGATCATGATACCGCCAACAGGACCCAGCAAACTGGAGTAAGCAATCAGCCAGGTGAAAATATAACCATCAGGGTCGGCAATTAATTTCCATGGAAAGATCAATACCCCGATAATGCCGGTGATATAACCGCCTGTTCTGAAATTAATTTTTTGAGGGGCCAGGTTGGCAAAATCATTGGCCGGACTTACAATGTTGGCTGCAATGTTGGTTGCCAATGTTGAAATGATAATGCCGATCATGGCAAAAGTTACCATTAATTTGCTGTCAAACCTGCCAGCCAGTTTTACAATATCCCATTCTGTTTGCCCATAAATAATCGCTGTTGCAGAAGTAACGATCACACCAACAAAAGCAAAAAAAGTCATGGATGGTGGCAAGCCAATTATTTGCCCGTTCACCTGCGCCTTTTGTGATTTGGCATACCGGGTAAAGTCAGGGATATTTAAAGACAGTGTTGCCCAGAACCCAACCATGCCCGTTAGTGCCGGGAAAAAGTAATCCCAGAATTCGCCGTTTGTTGCAAACTTAGAAGGCTGGCTGAGTATGGGTCCAAGCCCTTTTGCCGCTACGATTGCCCAAATTAATAAAGCCAGTGCAGCAACCGGTAAAAAGAAAGCTTTGAAGACCAATAACTTTTTTATACTGTCAACACCGAGATATATGATAAACATATTGAGTGCCCAGAAAACAAAAAAACAGACCATTGGCAATGCTTGTGGAAACAAAGAACTGCTGTCTATTTCTGCCAAGGAAGGATTCCATGCCCGGAAAATATTATATAAGGATGCGCCACCAATCCATGTTTGAATTCCAAACCATCCGCAGGCAACTATGGCCCTCAGCATAGCAGGAATATTGGCACCCTTTGTACCAAAACTGGCCCTTACAAAAACAGGAAAAGGAATGCCATATTTTGCACCCGCATGTCCGTTTAAGATCATGGGGATCAAAACAATGCAGTTACCTAAAAAAATAGTAAGTATGGCCTGCCACCAGTTCATTCCGCCGCCAATGAGTGAACTTGCCAGCATGTAGGTAGGAATGCACAAGCTCATGCTGATCCAGAGGGCAGCATAATTCCAGGTGCCCCAGGTGCGTTTGGATGCAGGAACAGCAGCCAGGTCTTCGTTAATTAATGAAGAGGAAGATTCCATTAAATGGTAGCAGTTTTTAAAGTTAGTTTTGAATTTTCAATTACAACTTCATCATTCTCATCTCACCCTCCTTCTGCCTCAATTTGAAGAGAGGGAGCGGTGCTTCATCTAATCGCCCGGCACTTTAACTTATACATCCGTATTGATCCTTTATTCATCCTGCATCTAAATACCCAACTATTCCACAAGTACTTTAAAGTAATGAGCTTTGCCTTAGCTGCTTCCCAACACGTGGGGTAAAGTGGTATTAATTCACGTGTTCATCAGCAATGACGATCGCCTCGCTGATAATTGCCAAACCTTCATCAATCTGTTCTTTTGTAACAATCAGCGGTGGTGCACAGAAAATGTAATTCCATCTTACAAAAGTGTACATGCCCAGCTCTTTAATTTTAGCCGCCACTTTATTCATCACTGCCATTTCATCTGGCTTAGCATTGAAAGGCGCCATGGGTTCCTTTGTTTGGCGGTTCTTCACCAGTTCAATACAACCCAGTAAACCTGTATTCCTGAAATCACCAATAGAAGGATGTTTCTCTTTCAGCTTTTCTATCTGCTGTTCCATGTACTTGCCCATCTCCCTTGCATTTTCCAGCAGGTTGTCTTCTTCATATATCTTTAATGTTTCTAATGCTGCTGCACAACACACGGCATGGGCAGAATAGGTTAAACCAAGCGGCAACATCACATCATCAAATTTCGAAGCAATTTTTTCACTTACCTGCAAACAGCCGAAAGGCAAATACCCACAAGTCAAACCTTTCGCCATAGCGATCATATCCGGCACCATGTCATGATTCTGAAAACCAAACCACTGTCCTGTTCTTCCAAAGCCACTCATCACTTCATCCATGATCATTAATATGCCATGCTTGTTAGTTATCTCCCTCACTGCTTTTAAATACCCTTTTGGATATTGCAGGCAACCGGAGGTTCCTGATTCGCCCTCCAGTAAAATAGCTGCAATATTATTGGGGCCTTCGTAAGCGATCACCCGTTCCAGTGAAGCCACCGCTTCCTTCAATAAATTCTCTTCGCCATACTCCCAGCGGTACAAATTGGGCAGATCAAAATGTATAAAGTTTGGCGCCTGTTGAGCATCCACCGGCAACTTACGTGGATCTCCGCCGGCAGATATAACGCCCATGGTTGCCCCATGATAGGATTGGTAACGTGTTAATATTTTATGTCTGCCGGTTGATAACCTGGCCAGCTTAATGCCATTTTCAATGGAAGTAGCACCGCATAAAGTGAAGAAGGATTTATTCAGATCGCCGGGACAAATTTCTGCCAGCTTCTTTCCCAGGTCGGCACGCACTTTAGTGACACAGCTGGGCGTTACATAGGCCACTTCCTGCATTTGTTTTACTACGGCTTCGGTGATGCGCTGGTTGCCATGGCCGATGTTCATATTGATCAATCCGCTCGAAAAATCAATGATACGGTTGCCATCGTAATCATATAGATACACGCCCTCTGCATATTTTACCGCAATGGGGTTGGTGCCTTTTTGTTTGCTCCAGCTAAACAGGGTATAGTCCTGGCTGTCATTGATGATCTCCTGTGCTTCGGAGAGTGTTTGTGTTTGTGACATACTACTTTTTAATTTTTTGTATTTAGCTTTTGTATTTCATGGCGACACCGTTGTGTCACTCACTTGTGCTTTTTTTTCATTGGGCGGCGAATAAATCACCTTATATTCTATATCTTTTTCAAGAGTTACTTCCTGACAATCCGTTTCAATATATTTAATCTTAACATGCAATTTATAATCCCCAGGACTATTCTTAATTCTCATCTTGTACTCGCCTATCCCATTACTATTGGGTAGAACAGTTACACCATTTATTTCAAATACTGGATTGCTTTTCACACTAAATTCTCCAACTCCAGCCTGAACAACCATTTCCTGCCCTTTTTGTAATACGGTACTATTACTAACTGCAATAGCGTGGTTTTTTTCAAAAAATTTACAATGAGGCCCTGTAATTTGATTGTGGCAATATGAAATAATTTCGTTTGTGGCTATTGCAATGACATTCTCAAATTTCGACAATTCAGTGATTATTCCCTCGACAGTATTATTAAAAAAATAAGTATCATAAAAATTAGTGTTATCTACAACACCTCTTCTTAAAATATCAATATCAGCGTTAAGTCCTGTTTTATATCTTAAGATTTTATCGGCAACAAACTCTTTAAAAGCTATCATCTTTTTGAATAAATCATCTGAAGTAGCTTTCCCAACTACAATTCTATTTTGCTTCAAATTTGATTTTAACGAATCAATAAATCCAATCAAATGCTTTTCCGTGGAATAAATCGAGTCTGCTGTTGATAACCAGATTTTTGCTTTTTCTGTTGTCGCTGGGTCATCTACTTTGCTTTTTAAACTTTCCAGTATTACGCTTGAAGAGTTGGCAACTAATTTATTCGACCGCTCCAAACTCTCATTCAACTCTTCAAAAATCAAAGAACTATTTTTATCTGACTCCCTGCATCCGATTGACATAACCAATGCAATAACAAGTATTCTTTTTACAGGAACATTAAAAAGGGCTGGCATAGTTTTAAGTTTAGGCTTTAAGATAAAAACTATTTCTTAAACCCGATCCTTTCCCTTTGTTCCCAGCCTGTCTTTTTAATTTTCTCTTCGGTCTTTTCGTCCATTAAGTTTTCAAGGGCATCGTAAATAGCACCGAGTTGTACATCATGTTCGCCTATCCTGTCAAAAAGCAATTTTATCTGTTCGGCAATCTTTTTATTGCTGTGTAATAGTTTTCTTGTCTCTACAAAAGCCCTCATAATGGCAATATTCATTTCAATGGCTTTGGGAGAGTTAATAACTCCGCTGAGCATTGCGACGCCTTGTTCGGTGAAAGCGTAAGGCATCTTTCTTGTTCCTCCCCAACTTGATGTCGCATTTTGCGATATCAAGTTTTTAAATTCCTGCAGATTCAACTGAAACATAAAATCTTCCGGGAAACGGGATAAATTCCTTTTCACCTGTTCATTAAGTCTTGCAGTTTGCACTTCGTATAAATCAGCCAAATCCCTATCCAACAATATTTTCTGCCCCCGAAACACATAAATCTTCCGGATAATGGTTTCATCTGGAATAATCTTTACGATCGGGCTTTTTGCTTTTGCCATAGCAAGGTATTTTAAGGGTTATACAACTTGATGCCACAAATTGCGACATCATCATTTTAATTTGAGGTCACAACTTGTGACCTCAAGATTTTAAGTTACAAATTAAATTGGTTGTCACATTTTATACCCTCCAATTTAAGTTACCAATCTGGCTCCTTAAAGCTAAAAAAGTATCCCGAAAACTTTCGGGAAGTGACACAACGATGTACCAAAAAGAACAACTGTTTGTCCCAAAAAAATTAACTCATCCAGTTCACCCCAGCTTCCGCATTCCACTTCGTCGTGCTCTTCTTCAGCTTTGTCCAGAACTCAATAGAACTTTTACCGGTAATATCTCCTACACCAAATTTGCTTTCATTCCATCCTCCAAAACTAAATGGCTCTCGGGGTACAGGCACACCCACATTCACCCCGATCATACCGGCACTGGCACGGTCAATAATATAACGGGCCATACCTCCATTTTGGGTAAACACACTGGCCGCATTGCCATAAGGATTGGCATTCTCAATGGCCAATGCTTCATCCACTGTATTGGTACGGATGATGGAAATTACCGGCCCAAAAATCTCTTCTTTTGCCACACTCATCCCAGGTGTTACATAATCAATAACCGTAGGTCCTACATAGTTTCCGTTTTCTTTACCTGCAACTTTTGGATTGCGGCCATCAACTAAAATTTTAGCACCGTCTTTTTCTGCTTCGCCGATATATCTTTCAATGCGCTCTTTGCTTTCTTTGCTGATAACCGCACCCAAATTTTCTCCGGGTACGATCTTCCTTGCCTCTTCACAAATTTTATCAATGATGGCATCCACATTACCCACACCGATCATAGCACTGGCGGCCATACAACGCTGACCAGCACAACCGCTCATACTGGCGGCAACATTCTGTGCTGTCATCCCGGGAATGGCATCTGGCAATACCATCAGGTGATTTTTGGCTCCACCCAATGCAAGGCAACGTTTGTAATTGGAAGTGGCTCTCTGGTAAACGATCTTGGCTACCTTGGTAGATCCAACAAATGATACCGCTTCTATATCCGGATGATCACAAATGCCATTTACAATTTCCACATCGCCATGAACTACATTAAACACACCATCAGGCAAACCGGCTTCTTTTAGCAGTTCTGCCAGTCGGCCACAGCTCAATGGTACTTTTTCTGAAGGTTTTATGATCATGCAGTTTCCTAATGCAATGGCATTGGGTAAAGTCCAGTTGGGCACCATGCTGGGAAAGTTGAAAGGTACAATTGAAGCTACTACTCCCAAAGGCACATGTTCTGTTCTGCATTCCACACCACGACTCACTTCCAGTACTTCGCCTGTAACCAATTGTGGTAAGGAGGTGGCAAATTCGGTGAGCTCAATGCATTTTTCGATTTCCGCAACACTCTCGCCATAAGTTTTTCCATTTTCTTCACTGCACAATTCCGCCAGTTCCTTTAAATGCTTTTCCAACAAGGTTTTATAGCGGAAGAAAACCTGCACCCTTTCTTTAATGGGTGTTCTGCTCCAGGCTGGAAAGGCCTTTTTAGCCGCCACTACAGCCGCATTCAAATCTGTTACGTTGCTCATAGGAACTGTTGATAATAAAGTTCCGTCAATGGGAGACACAACATCCATTGTCCTGGTGGAAGTGCCATCTGTAAACTGCCCATTGATGTAATTTTTAATTGCTGTGTATTTCATTTGTAGTCTTTTATTTATTTAATTGTCAAATTGAATTCCGCATTAAAATTTTCGTCTTTTTCAAGATAAGCCAGCCCGGATTTTTCATGCTTCATTTCATAATTTTTTTGCTAAACTAAAAAATTTGCAGAAATTAGAGGTCTAAAGTAAAAATATTTTATTAACTGTCAAAATATGGGGTTCGTTTTATTACTAAATGTTGCATATTTGCCCAAAGAGTAACCATGCAAAAAATAAACGGCTCCCTGGATGAACTTGACTTCTCTATTCTCTCTTATTTACAACAGGACGGAAGGATGTCTTTTACAGTTATTGCTGAAAAGTTAGGTGTTTCTATCGGAACAATCAGAACAAGGTTCAATAAATTAATTGAAGATGGTACCATCAATATTGTAGGCAGGGTTGATCCTGATAAAGTTGGTTTTCGTTCCTATGCACATATTGCCGTTTATGTAAGGCCGGCAACATTAAAGGAAAAAGTAGCGCAACAGATAATGACAATGCCTGAAGTGAGTTTTTTGGCCATGACCAGTGGCGATTACGACCTGGAAGTGGATGTGATGTGCAGGGATAATGACCACCTGGTGAAGTTTGTAAATGAGCTTAGTAATATCAATGGCGTGAACCAGACAAAGACGACGATTTATTTTAAAGTGTATAAATATGCACAACCAGATCTGAATTTGTTGAAGTAAACCCCCTCCGCCCCCTAAAGGGGGAACTAAGGCAAGAGTTCAATAATTTTAATTATTGTTCTGATAGTTAGAGTAGCTGTGATATTGTTGATAAAAGAACAATTGTAGAAATGCTAAATTACAAAAGCTAAATTATAAAAATAAAAGCCTGGCCTCCTTCTCTCTTCAGGAGAGGGAACGAGGGTGAGGTAAAATGATTGCTTATGAGTAAAATTCCCGAATCAGAATTGATCATCACCAGCCGGGGTGCTATCTATCATCTGGATCTGCGTCCCGAAGAGCTAGCCCCCACCGTTATACTGGTGGGTGACCCGGACAGGGTGAAAAAAGTAAGTCAGCATTTCGACCGGATCGAACACCAGTTGCAACACCGGGAGTTCATCACACATACTGGTTATATCGGTAATAAAAGACTTTCAGTTTTATCCACCGGCATAGGCCCGGATAATATTGATATTGCTTTGAACGAACTGGATGCATTGGTGAACATCGATTTTGAAACAAGGGAAGCAAAGCAAGAAACCACTTCACTCAATATTGTACGCTTTGGCACTTCCGGTGCGTTGCAGGCCAATATTCCTGTAGATAGTTTTGTTGCCGGAACCCATGGCCTGGGCTTTGATAATCTGCTGAACTATTATGCTTACGAAAAATCTGCGGAAGAAACTGAACTGGTGGAAGCATTTGTAAAACACACCGGTTTATCAGCCAGTATAACAGTGCCGTATGTTTCAAAAGGGAGTGAAACACTGTTAAATAAATTTCCAGGCGAACAGTATCACAAAGGCATTACCGTAACCTGTCCTGGTTTTTACGGACCGCAAGGAAGGATATTGCGTTTGCCTGTTGCAGCACCGGGCCTGATCAACAAGCTCACAGATTTTAAACATGGCAAGGAATTTATCAGCAATTTTGAGATGGAAACATCTGCCATATATGGATTGGGTAAATTATTAGGCCATCATTGCCTTAGCATTAATGTGATCGTGGCCAACCGTGTGGTACAGCAGTTTTCAAAAGACAGTAATGCAGCGGTGGAGAAGATGATCAAAACTTCGTTGGAACATTTGATTGCGTAATTTTTTGTGGCCAGCAGTTTATCTTTGGTCATCATCGTTGTGAACTTGTTCTGTTATTTTTTTCCTTCAGTGAAGGAAAAGAATAATCTCACTTTTACAATATACCTTTATTGAGCACAACTTTAAACCTTAAACTTTAAACGATTTTAAACTGAATATATGGTTGTAACAAAATCAATTCCCGACTTTTCGCTATCACCACATATCGACCAGGTGGGTGTGGAAGAAAGAGCCAAAAGGTTTACTACCCGTAGTATAAAAAATGAGACCAAGATCAATGGCCTCAAGCTGGCCCTTAATATGATCGACCTTACCACGCTGGAAGGAAAAGACACCGATGGAAAAGTAAAGCAGCTTTGTTATAAAGCACAGCATTTACATGATTCCTACCCTGGTTTGCCAACGGTGGCTGCAGTGTGCGTATACCCAAGCATGGTGAAGATCGCCAAAAAGGCATTGGGTGATTCTGGTGTAAAAGTAGCTTCTGTATCAACAGCTTTCCCCAGCGGGCAGGCGCCAAGGGATGTAAAGATCCGGGATACCAAATTTGCGGTTAGCGAAGGCGCTGATGAAATTGACATGGTGATTTCAAGGGGTAAATTCCACATGGGCGAATACAATTTTGTATATGATGAAATTGCGGCAGTAAAAGAAGCTTGTGGTGATGCAAGACTAAAAGTGATCCTGGAAACGGGTGAACTGGTTACCTACGATAAAGTAAGAAGGGCCAGTGATATTGCCATGTACGCCGGGGCAGATTTTATCAAAACATCCACTGGTAAAATTTCTCCTGCGGCAACCATGCCTGTTACCCTGGTGATGCTGGAAGCGATTCGTGATTTTTATTATAAAACAGGTAAGAAAATTGCGATGAAACCTGCCGGTGGTATTTCAAAAGCCAAACTGGCACTGCACTATTTAGTCATGCTGAATGAAGTATTGGGAGAAGAATGGATGAACAATGAATGGTTCCGTTTTGGCGCCAGCAGTTTGGCAAATGATATTCTGATGCAGTTGATGAAACAGAAGACAGGGGTATATCAATCAGCAGATTATTTTAGTGTGGATTAATTAAAGCCCTGAAAGGGCGGCATATCATAACGATGGGCACAGCCCGTCGAAAAAAAACAGAAAATGGCAAAAGCAACAAAAAATAACACGATAAAACTAAATTTCGATTCGGCCAGGAATTTAGCACCGGCACCTGAAAGCAAGAGTGCAGCAAAAATAAATGAGCGCTACGAACTGTTCATCGATGGTAAATTTCAAAAACCGTTGAGTAAAAAATATTTCGCTACCATCAATCCTGCCACAGAAGAAAAACTAAGCGAAGTGGCTGATGCTAATACTGCTGATGTAAACAAAGCAGTGGAAGCCGCCAGGAATGCGTATGAGAAATACTGGACGAAAACCTCACCCAAAGAAAGGGCCAAATATATTTACCGCATCGCCAGGATGGTACAAGAAAGAGCAAGGGAATTAGCCATCATCGAAACATTAGACGGCGGCAAACCTATCCGGGAAAGCCGTGATTTTGATGTGCCGACTGCAGCCAACCATTTCTTTTATTATGCAGGCTGGGCAGATAAACTGGAGTATGCTTTTCCAAACAGGAACGCAGAACCGCTTGGCGTAGCCGGACAGATCATCCCATGGAATTTCCCCTTGCTGATGGCAGCCTGGAAAATTGCACCGGCATTGGCAACAGGCAACACGGTTGTTTTAAAGCCTGCAGAAGGCACACCATTAACGGCATTAAAATTGGCTGAAATTATCCAGGAAGCTGATCTGCCACCAGGTGTTGTAAACATTATCACCGGAGCAGGTGAAACAGGTGCTGCTATTGTTAATCATCCTGACATTAATAAAATCGCTTTCACGGGTTCTACCAATGTTGGCAAGATCATTCAGAAAGCCATTGCAGGCACCAACAAAAAAGCAACGCTTGAATTAGGTGGCAAAGCAGCCAACATCATTTTTGATGATGCCCCCCTTGACCAGGCTGTGGAAGGTGTTATCAATGGCATTTTTTTTAACCAGGGGCATGTATGCTGTGCCGGCTCAAGATTGTTTGTACAGGAATCTGTAGCCAAGGTGGTGATCCAAAAATTAAAAGACCGGATGGAATCATTGATCGTTGGCGACCCGATGGATAAGAACACCGATATCGGCGCTATCAATTCTAAAGAACAATTAAACATCATCCATAATTATTTAGCCATCGGGCAAAAGGAGGGTGCAGCAATGTACCAGAGCAGTTGCGCTATTCCTAAAAAAGGTTTCTTCTGCCGCCCAACTATTTTTACGGATGTGGCACAAAGCAGCCGCATTGCACAGGAAGAAATTTTTGGCCCGGTGCTGACCATTCAGACTTTCCGTACAGAAGATGAAGTATTGGAAAAGGCCAATAACACACCGTTTGGCTTGTCAGCAGGTGTTTGGACAGATAAAGGTTCTAAGATCTTCAACATGACAACCAAACTGAAAGCAGGCGTGGTGTGGGCAAATACTTATAACAAGTTCGACCCGACCTCTCCTTTTGGTGGTTATAAAGAAAGTGGTTATGGACGGGAGGGCGGGTTGCATGGTTTGGCGGCGTATATCAATTTGGTTTGAATATTTTGACCACACAAAGGTCTTCCATAAAGGTGGTCGACCTTGCATGAAAATTTTTAAATTAAATGGTCAAGGTCGACCACCTTATATAGAGTATTTTAATTGTTACAATTATGCAAAAGACAATATCAAAAAAAGCGGTTGCAAAATTTAGTGAAAACGGAAATGGCGTTCATACTGCTACAGAAAAAAGATTAGAAGTTTTAAAAACATATAAAATTTATGTTGGCGGCCAGTTCCCAAGAACAGAATCGGGCAGGTATTATATTGCTACTAACGGTAAGGGTGACAAGCTGGCGAACATGTGCCTGTGTTCCAGAAAAGATTTTCGTGACGCAGTGGGTAGTGCAAGAAGCGCTTATGGCGGATGGAGTGCAAGGGCTGCCTTTAACCGTGGCCAGATCTTATACCGCATAGCAGAAATGCTGGAAGGAAGAAAGGCGCAGTTTATAGATGAACTGATAAAACAGGATGCAACAGCCGCACAAGCGGAAGCAGAAGTTAACCTGGCGATAGACCGGTTGATCTACTACAGTGGCTGGTGTGATAAATTTCAGCAGGTATTCAGTGCGGTAAACCCGGTGGCTTCGCCGCATTTTAACTTTTCAACACCTGAGCCAACAGGTGTTGTTGCAGCCATCGCACCGCAGAGCAGTTCATTGATTGGTTTGGTTTCTATTATTGCCCCGGTCATAGCCGGTGGCAACAGTTGTATTGTATTGGCTTCTTCTACCAAACCATTGTGTGCGGTTACATTTGGCGAGGTATTGAATAGTTCTGATCTGCCAGGTGGTGTGGTGAACATCCTCACCGGAAAAGTGAGTGAGCTGCTCCCCTTTTTTGCAGACCACATGGATGTAAATGCCACGGTGTATTGTGAAAAGGATGAAGCCAGTCAAAAATTGATCAAGGAAAAAGCTGCGTTAAATGTAAAACGCATTACGATCTATGATAAAGTAGATTGGATGAGTGACAAAGCACAATCACCTTACTTCATCATGGACTTCCAGGAAATTAAAACCACCTGGCATCCGATTGAAAATATTGGTGGCGCAAAGGCAGGTTACTAGTATAAAAACATCAAATAAAAAACGGCGAAGATACTCTTCGCCATTTTTATTGAAATACAATATTCAGATCAATATCGAGTTCGGGAAAGATATGCGGTTGAATGATCTGCGTTCTTTTATACAATTCCTTTTGATAATATTTCCCGCTATCATCCAATACATACTGATCCACCACGTTGGCATCAGGATTTACCACCCAGTATTCCCTCACCTCATTCTCTTCGTACAGATTAAATTTTTCGTTATAATCTTTTTTGGCCGTGGCCGGGGTTAGTATTTCTATGATCCAATCCGGGCTGCCAAGGCAACCACGTTCATCTATTTTACCTGCATCGCAAATAACACAAATATCCGGTTGCACAACGGTAACAATATCCTTCTCCTCTTTTTTTTCTTTTATAAGCCGCACATCAAATGGTGCATGAAAAGCCCGGCAGGAATGTTTTAAAAAATAGTGAAGTATCTGACCATTCAATCCGGAAGAAATGCTTTGGTGCCTGCTGGCAGGAGCAGGACTTAAAATAAATAATTTCCCCTTTATCAACTCCACCATTTGTTCAAAACGCCAGCTAACATAATCCGCATAAGTATATAGTGCGTTTTTGTCCAACTGATCTATGGAAGTAATTTTCATACTCAAATGTACAAATTTCAACGGGAACAAAATTTACACAGCCCCTTCCACAAAATACATATCAATAACACCCTTGTTCTTGGCTTCTATTTTACCCCGGTACGTACAGTTAAAAGTATCTTTTATCAATTCGTAGGTTATCCCACTGATATTCACTTTTCCTATTCCACCACTGCTCTCCATCCTGGATGCTGTGTTTACCGTGTCGCCCCAGATATCATAAGCAAACTTTTTTATTCCTACAATACCTGCCACAACAGGCCCGGTATGAATGCCACAACGCAATTCAAAATAAGGCTGTCCCTTTGCAATTCTTTCGTTCTTATTATCCTCAATAAATTTTACCATCTCTAACCCTGCTCTCACCACATCAAAAGGATGAGTTGTGTTAGAAACAGGTATGCCTCCAGCACACATATAGGAGTCACCTATGGTTTTTATTTTTTCAATTCCGTGTTTTTCCACGATCCGGTCAAAAGCACTGTAACAATGATTGATCTCCGCCACCAGTTCTTCCGGGGTAAGTTTTTCACTGGCGATCGTAAAGTTTTTGAAATCGGTAAACAGTACGGTGATTGATTCAAAACTTTTTGTTTTAGCAGTACCTGTTTCTTTTAATTCTTCCGCTGTTTCTTCCGGTAAAATGTTCAGTAATAATTCATCACTTCTCTTTTTCGCTTTTTTGATGCGGTTGCGTTGGGCAAAAAATACACCTGCAAATAAGACCATGATGGCAAAGCCTCCGATAAAGCTGTACTTCACCATCTTTTGCATTTTGATTTCATCTTCATTCTGCTGTATTTGCGCTTCCTTTTTTGCAAGATCAAAAGTGAACTGCAGCCTGCCCAGTCTTTTCGTGGTCTCCGCATTATAAATTGCATCTTTTACAGACAATAAAAGTTCCTGGTATTTGAACGCACTGTCAAATTCCTTTAATTGGGAATAATTATCTGTTAACCCCTGGTAGGCATCCTTTATTTCCGTTAAAGCATTTAAGGCAATACCCACATCCAATGATTGTTTGTAGGTGTTTACTGCAGCCTCCTTATCCCCTTTGGCATCATAAGCCTGGGCCAGCGCCACCAGTGATTGCGTCTGGTCTAACCTGGTATCCAGTTTTTTTGATATTTCATATGCCCTGGTATGAATGGCGACAGCTTCTTCAAATTTCCTTTGTCTTGTATATACACGGCCAATATAGTTTAGTGTGTAGGGCAGATTTTCCGGTTGATCCGCATAAACTTTTTCAGACTGCCGCAGGTATATCAATGCGGTAGAGTCATTACCCATCTTATAATACGTTTCACCGAGGTTGACAGCTGAAGTACCTATAGAATAATCATCTTTTATCAGCATGCTCAGCTTATATGACCTTGTAAAGTAGTCGAGCGCTTCTTTATGTGTGGCTTGTTTATTAAGATAAATACCGCCAATATTCGTGAGTGCTGTTAAAATACGCAGGGTATCATTGATCTCCTCTGCCATAGTAAGTGCCTGTAAATGCAGCTCTAATGCCTTTTCATCATCGCCCTGGTTAAAATATACGGCTCCCTGGTTGCTCAGCATATTAGCAACGCCTTTTTTGTCACCGATGGATTTATACACTTCTGCGGCTTCCTGCCAGGCCAATACCGTTTCTTTCCAGTTAGCCTGCAGGTAGTAGCCCATGCCAATATTTTTATATGCCAGCGCAAGTCCTGTTTGATAATTAACTTTTTCCGAAAGCAGTTTGGCCTCCGTAGCAATTATTATGGAAGAATCCGGGTTGGAATGAGAAAGGGTTTTGCTAAATGCATTCAGCAGGTTTACCCTGGCAGTATCATATGTGCTGGAAGAAAGCAATGTTTTAAAGCTGTCTTGTTCATTTTGCTGGGCACAGGCGTTCATACAAACATTAAAAATCAAAACGGCAGCAATAAAAAGGCTTTTTTTACAGATCATCTGTTTCAGGTTGTGGTTTCTTCTATTTCACTAAAAGTAAATATAATTCATTACTTTTTTTATTCAATACAAAGAAAACCATTCAGCTGGCACACGCCAGTTCATTGAATGGAAAAAGAGGCTGCTTTTAATAGACAGCCTCTTTTTTAATAATGTGGAAAGATTACCGCTGTTTCAACAAACGTACCAGTAATCGTTCAGATCCCTGTATAACTTCCGCAAAATACATTCCCTGCGAATAGCGGTCTCCTAACTGAATGGTACTGTTTGCATTCACTCCGCTCCGTTCTTCAATCAGCCGGCCTGCTATATCAGTTACCCGGATGTACATTTTTTCCTTTACTGCACTTGTCATAACAAGATTGAAAGAAGTACTGGTTGGGTTAGGAATAACCTTCAAACTCAACTTCCCGTCACCCGAAGACATTTCAGCCACGGGTCTTGCAGCAACAGGAGGCGGGGGCAAGCAGGTAGATGTGCAATTGCCCAGGAAATCTCCATGATTAAGATGATCCAGCACATCTTCGGCAGAAATACAAATCTTAACACATGGCGTTTTAGTACTGCCTGTTTTATGACAGATCGTAACCTTGGAGTTACCACTGTTTCCTGCAAAACACCTTACATCTTCAGCATACACCTTGGTTGTGCAAGTACTCACGCAGCCAGCAGCATCTGTTACAGTAATCGTTATGGTTGCATCCGTCATCAATGTAAGATTAACAGCATAGGAACCACCTGCTGCTATATTTGTCCTCGTAGAAACAGGTGCCGTTGTAGCCAGGCCGGGATTAGACGGGCAGGTATTGTTAAGGGTTGTTCCTCCGGATACAATCCATTTCTCATCTCCTGCATCATTTATAAAATTACATTTTAACGGGCGGTTCATCGTGATCGATATGCTGTAAGGAGCGGTTCCCCCAGTTGCTCTTCCTGTGATGTTTGTTGTTTGATCGCCACTATATCCGAAATACAACGTATTGTTACTGTTTGTACATACGGCTGTAAGTGGTGTCGATATAGTGGATGTGCCGCTGCCGGGCACACTGGTACATCCATTTATTGTTGTTGTAACCGTGTAGGTTGCTGCATTCGTTACGGTAATTGACGGAGTGACGGCACCATTGCTCCAAAGTAAGCTGCCAGCTGCTGTGGTAGACAACACAGCAGATCCGCAACCGTTAACTACAGAAACAACCGGTGCTGCAGGTGTTGCATTGGGTGCAGAAGTTCCGCTGCCAGGCTCACTGGTGCATCCATTTACAGTTGTGGTAACCGTGTAGGTTGCTGCATTCGTTACCGTTATAGACGGAGTGGTGGCACCATTGCTCCACAGTAAGCTGCCTGCCGCTGTTGTTGATAAAACAGCATTTCCGCAGTTATTCGCAACCGTTACTACCGGAGTCGGCACTGGCGATCCTGCAGCAAGTACCCCGTTTTCATAAACAACAGTATAATTAGGTACCGTTTGCTGCTGCACCAAACCTGATGGCACGATCTGGTAAGTTCCCTGGGTCAGGTTGCTGCTTCCGATATCAGTATTGGCATTATCCAGCACATTAAACACCGGTGCGGAAGCCACCACATTGCTGTCTGCATCTTCATACTGGTAGATGGCGTTTTCAAACCGGTATACCGGTTGAACACCGCCACATCCTGCGGTTGTATCCATTGCTTTGCAGATAAGCGTTGCCGGTAGTACGGTGAGGTTACCCAAACCGTAGGTGATATCAAAGTTCTCTGATATCAGTACACCAGGGCCAATCAGCCAGGTACCTACTTCATACCCAGTTATCATGTTCATGCTATGGAAGCCCGATAGGGAATCTGCATCTGGGCCATCCACATCCAGGGAATCCACGATCAACAGCACATTCTCATTGGTTTCATCATTAAAGCTGCTGCTGTTAACCGCCTGCTTGGCATTCACTGCCTGCTTGGCGTTCACCATTTGTTTGGCATTTACGGTAGCACTGCCGTTTACT